>Ga0183095_10129_pt1 | contig 454485 bp, 404 predicted proteins | sample BioMet4_FD_130346 | JGI IMG/M metagenome (GOLD analysis project Ga0183095, IMG submission 130346) | Microbial communities from bioreactor (seeded with sewage sludge) at LBNL, California, USA - Biofuel metagenome 4 (v2) (version 3) | ecosystem: Engineered > Bioreactor > Anaerobic > Unclassified ...
TATCTATGAGAATAACTAAAGAGAACAAGAAATCGCTGGCTCAGGATCTAGGCGCCGAACTCGCCGCCAAGAATTCCTTCTTCGCTTCCTTCAACGGCATGAAGTTTCAGCAGGCTAACGGCCTCAGAGACAATCTGAGACCCGCCAAAGCTAAATTCCAGGTCGTTAGAAACAGCGTCGTCGCCCACGCGGTCGGCAACGCCGGCCTCGAGCCCAAGGATAAGACCATCGCCAAAGGACCCACGGCCGTCGTCACCTTAGAGGACGCCGAAGAGATAACCAGAGTCGCCAGAGAGCTTGTTAACTTTACTAAAGACAATCCCCAGATCCAGTGGAAAGGCGGCTTCTTCGATAAGAACTGGCTGACGCCTGAGGATATACAGAAACTGTCTAAGATAGGTTCCAAAAAAGAACAGCTTACACAGCTGGCCGGCACACTGTACACGACCGTAGCGCAGATACGTTACGTGCTCGACGCCCTCAAGAGCAAACTCGAGAGCGAACAGAAACAGCCTGAGGCTAAACCTGAAGCTGCTGCTCAGAATTAAAGCTTACACTTTTTTAACTGAAGACCCCGCGAATTAAAATAATCCGCGGGGTCTTTCTTTTTTTATCTGATGATACCTCATGACCCCGTCCTGTATGGTTAAAAGCTCACTGGGATTTTTATTTTAATATGACCGTTCCTCAGTCTTACCGAGGCTTAGGATTCGTTCAAGAGCCCGGACAATTTGCCGCGTCAATGCCCGAAAATAGTTTTAAGAGATCTTGGTATATCGCGGACGGGTTTTCTTGACTGTCAACTGTAAATTAGATAGAATCAATATTGCTTCTTCGCCGCATGAAACGGCTGGAAGCTAGGGATTTTTATTGCCGGTTAGTACGAAGGGGATTTATTCAGGAGTTTATGAGTTTTAAGGTTCTCGGGATATCTGCTTTTTATCATGATTCAGCCGCCGCTGTCACTGAGGACGGCAATATAATCGCCGCCGCTCAGGAGGAGAGGTTCAGCCGTAAGAAACACGACTCTTCTTTTCCTTCCGGTGCGGTGGAATTTTGTCTGCGGTATTCCGGCTTTAGACTTAGTGAACTTGACGCGGTGGTTTTTTACGATAAGCCTCTGCTTAAGTTCGAAAGGCTTCTCGAAACTTATTATGCTTTTGCTCCTAAGGGATTCAAATCTTTCGCGGCGGCTGTGCCCGTGTGGGTCAAGGAAAAACTTTTTATTAAGAATACTCTGAGAAAAGTTTTGTCGGCTTATCTGGCCCCGGGTGAAAAATTCCCGGAATTTCTTTTTACCGCGCATCATCTTTCTCACGCGGCGAGCGCCTTTTTTCCTTCTCCTTTCGAAAAAGCGGCGATTCTCACGGTGGACGGAGTCGGAGAATGGGCGACTTCTTCTATTTCCGCCGGTTCCGGCGGGAATATTAAACAGCTCAGGGAAATGTCTTTTCCTAATTCAGTGGGGCTTTTGTATTCCGCTTTTACTTATTATCTCGGTTTTAAGGTAAATTCCGGGGAATATAAGCTTATGGGGCTAGCGCCTTACGGGAACAAGCCGGAAACTGCGGCATATGAAAGGCTTATATACGATAATATAGTCGATGTGAAAGACGACGGCTCGGTCTTTTTGAATCAGGATTATTTTAAATACTGTTACGGGCTCAGGATGACTGAAGACAGAAAATGGGAAAGTCTTTTCGGCTTCGGTCCGAGAAGTCCGGAGAGCGCGCTCGAGCAGAAACACTGCGATCTGGCGCTGGCTATACAGAATATAACCGAGGATATCATTATTAAGATGGCGAAGGAGACCGCGCGGCTTACAAAAGAGGAAAATCTTTGTCTGGCGGGCGGGGTCGCCCTCAACTGCGCGGCCAACGGGAAACTTCTGCGGACAGGAATGTTTAAGAATATCTGGGTGCAGCCCGCGGCCGGAGACGCCGGCGGAGCCCTCGGCGCGGCTCTTGCGGCTTCTTATATGTATTTCGGCGTGAAACGGCCGGTTGAAAAAGGGAAAGATTCTATGCAGGGGGCTTATCTCGGCCCAGAATATTCGGATATCGACATAAAACTTTCGGCGCGCAGAAATAAGGCCGTTTACACTTTTTACAGTTCGGCGAAGGAAGTCTGCTCGAAGGCCGCCTCGCTTATAGCGGACGGAAAAGTTGTAGGGTGGTTCCAGGGCAGAATGGAATGGGGGCCGCGGGCCCTCGGGAACAGGTCGATATTGGGAGACGCAAGAAATCCGGATATGCAGAAACGTCTTAATCTTAAGATAAAGCATAGGGAAGGATTCCGTCCCTTCGCCCCGGCCGTGACGGAGGAAGACTGCGCCGAATATTTCGATATCGACGGCCCTTCTCCGTATATGCTGTTCACCGCTCCTGTTACAGAGAAAAGAAGAATAGAGGTCCCTCAGGATTTTTCTTCTTTCTCCGTTAAGGATAAACTTTATTTCAGGCGCTCCGATATCCCGGCTGTCACTCATATAGATTATTCCGCGCGTCTTCAGACGGTTTCACGTTCTTCAGCGCCTGTGTTTCACGCCCTGCTCTCGGAATTTAAGAAGATTACCGGTTGTCCTCTTACGGTGAATACCAGCTTTAACGTGCGCGGAGAGCCGATAGTCTGTTCTCCGGACGACGCTTATGCCTGTTTCATGCGCACGGATATGGATTATCTGGTGATGGGAAATTTTATTTTCGATAAAAGGGAACAGAAGGCCGGTCCTTTTAAAGCAGAATATAAAGGAGGCGATTCTCTTGACTGATAAGAGTCCGGATAAGGTCAGATTAATGTTCGACAGCGGTGCGCTCCTGTGCCTTTTCTCCTTCTTCTTTTTAAGGTATTTATGGCTCGCGGCGCTTGCCGTGTTTTTTATTGCGGCTGGTTATTTTAAATGCGGATTTTTTACATTGTCGGCAGAAAGATATTTCAAGTTTTTGGAATATACGGGGAGCTTAAGCAACAGAATTATTTTATTTATCGTATTTTATTTCATATTCTGTCCGCTGGCTCTGTTCCGCCGTTTCTTTTTTTGTAAGCAGGCCGCAGGTTTTTCCGGCCGCGGGAAGGAGTCTCTTTTCGATAAAACAGGAAAAGCGGATTTTTCCAAAGGCGATTTCAAAAAAATATGGTGAAGCGCCTTTTATATATAATAGTACAAGAGTATTATGTCTGACAGCGGAAAAAAGAATTTTTTAAAGACGGGACTGGTTTTTCTGGCCTCCTGTATTTTCGCGGCGGTTATTCTGGAGATATTCCTCGATAATTATAAACCGGTGCAGCCGTGGATAAGGCGTAACCGGCTTATTATAATAAACGAGGGGGCGGAAGGTTATAATTCCCTGGGATTCAAGGGCGCTGAACCTCCCGTGGACAGGGCCGGGCTTCTCACGGCTTTTACCGTGGGGGGAAGCACCACTCATTCTCCGGGAGCCAGCGGTTTCACTTGGACGGATTTTTTGGGTTTTAACCTGGAAAAAACTTTTTCCGGAGCCTGGATAAACAATGCGGGAATGCCGGGACACAACACTTACGGGCATCAGCTGCTGCTTGAGAACGCGCTGATCCCTTTTAAACCTAAGGCAGTGTTTTTCCTTACCGGAGTGAACGATATGCTTACTCCGGAGTCCGTGAGCAGAAACAATGCGAGGATGATGTCGGAGAGCTGGTATCTGCGCGCCGTTGATTACGCCGCCGCTCACAGCGGGATAGGCGCTCTTATAAAATATATTTTCGTTACGCCTATTTTTAACAGGATCATGTTCGCCATGCCTGAAAAGGAAGACGATGACGACGACGATAAAGAAGGGGACGGCGATAGTCAGGGCCGCAAAGATATAAAGAAACTGATACCTAAACTCGAGATTTTCAGCTCCTATCTGGGCACGGACAGGGAAAAGGAAATCCCTGCGACGGGTATAGACATGAAGAAAGGGGTTAAGGGAATTTCGGAACCGAAACACAAAAAGGAATTGCTGGAGCGTCATTATTTATACTCGATGGCATATAAGCTGCGCGTGAAAAAACTGATAGACACCTGCAAGAAAAACGATATAAAACCCGTGCTTATAACCCAGCCTCTTCTGTGCGGGAAAGGCAAAGACCCGGCCACAGGAACGGATCTAGGGACTTTCGTGTATCCGGGACTTTGGAGAGATGATTTTTCCGACTGTTCAGAATACTGGTCAGCTCTGGAGATGTATAACGACAGGCTGCGCGAATTATCTTCCGAAGAGAAAGTTCCTTTGTCGGATGTTGCAAGAGAGCTGCCTAAAGATTCCAGACTGTTTACGGATATTATGCATTTTACGGATCTCGGACAGTATATGATAGGGCGGATAATATATAAGGACGTGTGCGGTGATCTAGTAGATTTAAGTCCGGGGACTTACGGGGGCGGCTGCCGTTTATGATCGAATTTCTCAGGGATCTCCGGGATTTCATGAAGGAAAGAAAAAAATGGTGGCTTACGCCTATAATACTGGTCCTTATCTTTATAGGTCTTATAATAGTTTTCGTAGGAGGGACGCCTTTCCTTCCCGTCTTATACACCATATTTTAAAAAATTACGGCGGATTTCTCCGCGGTTCCGGGATGGATCCGGCTGCCGCGGCCGCCATCGGAGTTTATATGTCTTATTGTTTTAAATGCGGGACGCGGCTTATAGAAAAGGAATGCGTCAATTACGGTATCAGCGACGGGATGATCCCTTTCTGTCCCAAGTGCGGAGAATTTCTTTTCCCTAAATTCAGCGTGGCCGTCAGCATGGCCGTTTTCAGTCCTGATTTCGGCAGGGTGCTTCTGATTAAGCAGTACGGGAGAGACAGGAATATTCTGGTAAGCGGTTATGTTATGAAAACCGAGAGTCTGGAGACCACGCTCGAAAGGGAACTGATGGAAGAGGTCGGCCTCAAGGCTTCTTCATACAGATTTAACGCTTCAGAATATTTTGAAAAATCCCAGACGCTGATGTGTAATTTTATCGTGAGGGCCGGCAGCGAAAATTTCGTATTGTCAGAAGAAGTCGACCATGCGGAATGGTATGATTTGAATTCCGCCGGGCAAGCGGTCGCCGAAGGCTCGCTGGCGGAAAAATTTTTACTTCTCGCCATCGGAAAAATATCTTCTCCGGCCCCGGAGCCGAGTCCTTTCCATTTTTCCCGCCAAACCTGAATTTTCGCCGCGTCGCGCGGAGTTTTCGTCTTTTGCTTGCCGGTGCCATATTATATATAATATTATGATTGCAAAGCGCCGTTATGCGTTTATGTTATTTACAGTATAGTGAGGTTCTTATGGCTTCGGGGATAAATCGTTTTACTTTCGGCACTGACGGTTTCCGCGGTATTGTCGGAAATGAATTTAATTATGACTGCGTTAAAAAAATATCTCAGGGTTTCGCTGATTTCGTAAACCATAAATTTTCGGGAGAGGAAAAACCTAAGGTGGTGGTCGGCTACGACAGGCGTTTTATGTCCGACCGGTTCGCCAGGACAGCCGCGGAGATAATAGCGGCCAACGGGATTAACGTGACCCTGTCTTCCACCTCTCTTCCTTCTCCGGCCGTAAGTCTTCTCACATCTAAGAAGTTCGGTTTCGGTTTTATTATAACTGCGAGCCATAATAACGCTTATTACAACGGCATCAAGATAAAGCAGAACGGGCGTTCGGCTCCGGCTTCGGTGACGGCGGAGATAGAGAATTATTCTTCCAAAGCAGTTCCTATGAACACCGCCGGGGTAAAGGTCCAGGAAAGCGATTTCCGTTCTTTTTACGCGGATTATGTCAAGGCTAAGATGTCCGCGAGTTCAGAACTTTCCAAACTAAAGGCGCCTGCGGTGGTGGATTTTATGTACGGTTCCGCCGCCGACATACCGGGGCTTTTCGACGACGGAAAGATTATTTCGCTGCATACCAAGCACGATCCGCTTTTCGGCTCCAGATCTCCGCGTCCCGACGGTGATAATTTGGACGAAATTATCAGGACGGTGAAGAAAAACAAGGCGTCTTTCGGCGCCGCTTTCGACGGCGACGGGGACAGGTTCACGCTCGTGACGGACGAAGGGAAAGAACTCTCGTCCAGCCAGACGGCCGCCGTCCTTCTGAATTACCTTCTTTCCAAAAAAGGATTTAAGAAAACAAATGCGAGGATAGCGGCCACCGTGTCCGCCGGTTTCCTTCCTAAGAAACTTGCCGCGGATAAGGATATCCCCGTAGACGAGACGCCTGTCGGCTTTAAGCATATTTCCGAGAAACTTCTGTTCGAGAACGCCTGTTTCGGCGTTGAGGAATCGGGAGGTTTCGCGTGGAAGGGCGCGGCTCCGGAAAGAGACGGCATAATGACTTTCATGCTGGTTGCCGAGATGCTTATAAACACCGGCAGAAAGGTTTCTGAACTCCTGGCCGAACTTGAGGATAAATACGGAAGGAGCTGCTTTATGCAGCGGGATCTGCCTCTCGTCAAAGCGATTTCCAGCAAACACGCTTTCGCTTTGAAAATAAAAAAGAAGCTTCCTAAATCCATGCTCGGCAAGAAAATATCCGAAGTCAGCATGATAGACGGCATAAAGATAAGTCTCGAGAACGGGTGGTGGCTGCTTATACGTCCGTCCGGGACGACTTCCGTTATGAGAACTTATGCCGAAGCCGACAGCGAGGAAAATACCGTAAAGCTGCTTGACACGGCCAGAAAATTGGCGTCGGTGAAATAGAGACCGCCTTTTCTTATACTTTTTTAAGGAGTAAACAATGAGCGCGAAAAGATTAATGACCTCGGAGTCTGTTACCGAAGGGCATCCGGACAAGGTGTGCGACCAGATAGCCGACGCCGTGCTGGACGAGATTTTAAAACACGACCGCAAAGGCCGCGTCGCCTGCGAAGTTTTCATCACCAGAGGGATGGTGGTGGTGGGCGGAGAGATAACCACGGACACTTATGTGGATATAGACACGCTGGCCCGCGGCGTTATTAAAGATATAGGATATACCGACGCCGTCCACGGTTTTAATTACGAGACCTGCGCTGTTATAAACGTGATAGGGCGACAGTCTCCGGACATAGCACAGGGCGTGGATATCGGAGGAGCCGGGGACCAGGGAATAATGTTCGGATACGCCTGCGACGAGACTCCTGAACTCATGCCCGTTCCCCTCGAACTTTCGCACAGACTCACGATGAGGCTCGCGGAAGTGAGAAAACGCAATATTCTCCCTTATCTCTGCCCGGACGGAAAAAGTCAGGTCACTGTCGAATACGATGACTGCAGACCGGTGCGCGCGGAAGCTATAGTCCTTTCCACCCAGCACACTAAAGACATACTCGATTCCACCGGTATGAAAATAACTGAGGAAGCCAGAGAAGAGATTATCGATACCGTCATACGTCCGGTGATCCCGCCGGAATTTATAGACGGAGGCACTAAGATTTTCGTTAATCCGACCGGCAAATTCGTCATAGGCGGTCCGCAGTCCGACACCGGCGTCACCGGTCGCAAGCTGATAGTCGACACATACGGCGGAGCGGCCCCGCACGGCGGCGGCGCTTTCTCCGGTAAAGATCCGACTAAAGTCGACCGTTCGGCTTCTTATATAGCGCGTTATATAGCCAAAAATATAGTCGCCGCGAAATTAGCGCGGAAGTGCACCGTGCAGCTTGCTTACGCGATAGGCGTTCCGGAGCCGGTGGGCATGTACGTAAACACGCACGGCACAGGCGAGGTTGCGGAAGATAAGATAGCCGGTATAGTACGCGACAATCTGGATCTGACTCCTAAAGGAATAATAGACAAGCTGGATCTGTATAATGTCAGTTTCAGACGGACAGCTTCTTACGGACATTTCGGACGCAGAGGTTTCTCGTGGGAGAATACCGATATGGCCGACGTTTTCCGGCGGGAAGCCGCGCTGGTCTGATTCAGGACCGCATATCGTCATTAAATTAAGAGGTTTTGATGAACAGAATTTTTATTTTTGCCGCGGTTTTGCTTTTTCAGTTTTCAGCCCTTCTCTCCGCCCAGACGGATATATCCGGGGCTGTGCTCGAAAACACTAAGAGTTCCAAGAAGGACGCGGAGTTTTCTTCTTCCGAGAATATAGTCGTTTCCGAAAGGGGCAAGATTATCAGCAAGGACAGGATAAGCGTAAGGCTGAACAGCGGAGGGGAGAAAGAAGAGGCCATATCGCTGAGATATTCTTTGACTTTCGAACTGTCGGGAAAAGAAGCCCCGGACGTCCTAGTGGAAGAGATTCCCTGCGTGGTGGACACTCTCAAGATCCCCATCATAAAAGGCGAAAAGATGGTATATATAGACCTGAGAAGCAAGATAGGGAATTATCTGGAGAATTTCGCCGACACCGGTTATACGCCGCGGAAGCTTAAGTTTTCGATAATGCTCTCGCCTAAAAAACGCATGCGGGACAGGATAGAGGTAAAAGATTATATATTTAACGTGGTGACGGTCAAAGAACCGAAATCCAAACTGGCCCAGTTTACTAAAAAAGGATATAAGAAACAGTGAGATTAAGAAACGGCCTGGGAAACTTAAGGCCGTTGAGTTTAAGATTTAAAAGTTTTTATAAAGAGTGAAACGAAAATGATAGACATAAAATTATTAAGAACAGATCCCGATAAAGTGCGCGGCGCTCTTGCCAGCCGCGATAAAAAATTTCATCCGACATTCTCTCTGGATGAGATTATCGCCAAAGACGGCGAATACAGGGCCGCGCTGGCCGAGATAGAGAATCTCCGTTCCAGACGCAACGAGATGTCCGCTAATATACAGAAAGCGAAAATCTCAGGGGATCAGGAAGCCTTTAAACAAGCCATGTCCGCGGCCAATGCCGCGAAAGAGGCCGTAAAATCCCGCGAAGAAAGCATATCGGCTATGGAAAAAGGACTGCGCGACATGCTTCTCACCATCCCTAATCTGCCGGACCGCAGCGTTCCGGTCGGCAAAGATTCCACGGAGAATATCGTGGTTGCTGAACATATTGAGGACAAAAGGGATTTCTCATTTAAGCCGGCAGATCATCAGAGCGTCGGGGAAAAACTTGGCATACTCGATTTCGAAAGGGCCGTTAAGCTGAGCGGAGCGCGTTTCGCGCTTTACCGCGGCTTGGGAGCCAGACTGGAACGTTCCATAACCCAGCTCATGCTCAATACGCATACTGCGGCGGGTTATCAGGAGATGGGGACGCCTCAGCTTGTCACCGCGGAAACGATGACGGGGACCGGGCAGCTCCCTAAATTCGAATGCGATCTGTACAAGACCCGCGACGAAGTGCCGATGTATCTCATTCCCACCGCCGAGGTCACTCTGACTAACACTTTGCGCGGCGAGACTCTTCAGGAAAAGGACCTTCCTGTGAAACTTACGGCCTACACCCAGTGTTTCCGGCAGGAAGCCGGCACCTACGGCCGCGATACGAGAGGCCTTATAAGAAATCACCAGTTCGGTAAAGTGGAACTTATGTGGTTCACGAGACCCGAGGATTCCATGGAAGCTCTGGAAAAACTGCGTTCCGACGCCGAAAAGATATTAAAACTGCTGAAACTTCCTTACAGAGTCATACAGCTCTGCACCGGAGATCTCGGCTTCGGTTCCGTCAAGAGTTACGATCTCGAGGTCTGGATGCCGAGCTCAGCTTCTTTCTGCGAGATATCCACCTGTTCCAACTGCTGGGATTTCCAGGCCCGCAGAATGAACACGAGATACAGAGCGGTCTCTAAGAAGCTTGAATTCGTCCACACTCTGAACGGCTCAGGTCTGGCGACGGGAAGAACTCTGGCCGCGGTGCTTGAAAATTATCAGAACGAGGACGGATCGGTCACTGTCCCCGAAGCTCTGCGCCCTTATATGGGCGTCGACAAAATAGGCTGACGCCGGTATGAAAAGGCGGAGTTTGAAAACTCCGCCTTTTTCATCGCCCGTATGAAACATTTTTTTAAGACGGTTCTGTTTTTATTGCTGCCCTTTTTCTTTCAGCCGGCTTTTGCCGCGGGAACGGCTTACGAAGATCTGCCGGCGGATCTCAGACTTCTGACGAAATCAGGCATGGACGCCGTTTATTCCGTGCGTCTGGAAGACGCGGAAAAATATTTCGGCGAGGCCCTCGCGAAATATCCTTCCCATCCTTTTCCTCATTTCGGGCTGGCCATGGTCCAGTGGGCTAAACTGGAATATCTCGAGGACGAATCCAGTCCGGAACTGGAAAACTCTTATTCGAAGATGACGGACGAGGCCATAGAGATAGGTAAGAAATGGCTTAAGGCGCATCCGGGCGACGCCAACGCCCATCTCTGCATGGGCGGCATGTACGGGCTGCGCGCCCGTCTGGCCGTGATGCAGCACAGATGGCTCAAAGCTTATTCTAACGGCAGGAAAGCGCTCAAGAGCATGAAGAGGTCTCTGGAGATAAACGATAAACTCTACGATTCTTATCTCGGACTCGGCATGTATGAATATTATGCCGGAACTCTTAAGGGCGTCGTGAAGATACTCGCGAGCGTGCTGATGCCGGGAGACGCGTCTAAAGGCATAGAGATGCTGAAACTCTGCCGTGAAAAAGGCTATTTCAACAGCACCGCCGCGGAACTCCTGCTGATAGAAATATTCACTCAGACTAACAGCAAATACGCCGACCCGGCTACAGCCGTCAAATGGTCGGTTTCTCTGAGACGCAGATATCCGGATCATCCGCAGATGCATTTCGTGGAGATCGTTTCCCTTTACGAAAATAAAGAGTACGACAGGTCTCTGTCGGAATGTTTAGAATATCTGAAACAGATAGAGGCGGGGAATCCTGTTTACCGCAGGCGCTATCTTCCGCGTATAACCACGGCGATAGGGACTAATTTCTTAGTTAAGGGCGATTACGCTTCGGCCGTCAGATATTATCGGATGTCCGAAGAAACTGTCAGGCAGCATCCTGATCAGCCGCCGGCCAGGTGGGCGGTGTGGGGAATAGTCAGGCTGGGCAATGTCTACGATATAGAAGGCAAAAGGGAAAAGGCTCTGGAATGTTACAGGGAAGCCGGGAAATTCGGGGAAGGCTGGGGGTTCGGAGAGTATATAAAAGAATATATAAAATCCCCCTACTCCGCCGGTATGCTGCCAGGGGCTCTGCCGCCGCCATAAATGACTAGACTGCGGCGGAACTATTGTTTATAATATATTAAGGTTTTTAAGAGAATTTAAGGAGAATGCGAATGCAGAACTGTGAAAGCAAAATCAGGGAAAAGATCAAAAGCTACAAAGACGATATCGTGGCTTTTGCAAGAAATATAGTGAGGACTCCGAGTTTCTCATGCCAAGAAGGAAATCTCGTAGAGCTCATCAAAAACGAGATGGTAAAAGTCGGTTTCGATAAAGTCAAGATAGACGCCATGGGCAATATAATAGGTTTTATCGGTTCCGGTAAGACTAAGATAATGATGGACGCCCATATAGACACCGTAGGCATAGGAGATAAGGCCGAATGGGAAATAGACCCTTTCGAAGCCATACTTAAGGACGAAGTCATATACGGGCGCGGTGCTTCCGACCAGAAACTTTCCATGGCTTCCATGGTTTATGCGGGTAAGGCGATAAAAGAACTCGGACTTACGGGCGATTACACTCTGATGGTCGTGGGTTCCGTAATGGAAGAGGATTGCGACGGTCTGCCTCTTCTGCATATAATAAACGAAGAAAAAATAAAGCCGGACTGCGTCGTAATAACCGAGCCCACTAATCTCAGCGTGTACAGAGGCCACAGAGGCCGCATGGAGATGAAAGTCGTTACTAAAGGACGCTCCTGCCATGCCTCGGCGCCTGAACGCGGGGATAATGCCGTGGTGAAGATGGCCGATATAATAAAAGAAATAACAGAACTGAACGCCCGCCTGAAGAACGACGATTTCTTAGGAAAAGGCACGATAGCGGTTACTAAAATAGAATGCCAGACCCCCTCGCTGAACGCCGTGCCTGACGAATGCACTGTCTATATGGACAGACGTCTCACCGTCGGCGAGACCCTTAAGTCGGCCGTGGCGGAGATAGAAGCTCTTCCGTCCGTTAAAAAAACAGGCGGAAAAGTCGAAGTGCTCCAGTACGACGCCGTGTCGTGGACCGGACTGAAAGTGGGTCAGGAAAAATATTTCCCGACATGGGTCTTCCCGGAAGAACATCCTCTCGTGCAGGCCGGAGTCAAGGCTGCTAGAATAGCTCTCGAGAAAGAGCCTGTGGTCGGAAAATGGGTTTTCTCCACCAACGGCGTAGCCTGCGCCGGACGTCTCGGCATCCCCACCATAGGTTTCGGCCCCGCCAATGAGATATACGCGCACACTGTCAAAGAGAAGATGCCGGTTTCAGATCTTCTGAAAGCCGCTGTTTTCTACGCTAGTTTTCCCGGCTGCCTGCTCGGTAAGTAAATATCGGGTTGTCTGCGGATAAAAACAGCCGCCGCGGTCTTAAGGCCGCGGCGGCTGTTTTAGGTCTCGCCGGTAATTTTTTTATTTCCTGTTTTCCGGATAGAAGTTTCTTATTATCTCGCGCTCGTTCTTTTCATTGTCCCGTATATACTTCGCGCTGAAGAAGACTCCGCCGGAAATTCCCGGCCTTTCTTCTATCGCCCTGAGCTGCTTTTCGAAATCTTCTTCTTTCCAGGGATTATTCCCGGCGCTGTATTTATAAAGTCCCAGTCCTATATAAAGTTTCACCTTGCCGTTTCCGTAATTCTTTACTTCCCCGTCCCACCAGTCCAGAAGGACTCCGTAAGGCGCCGTAGGGTGGTCGAAATTCCAGTATATCTGCGGCATTATATAATCCACCCAGCCGTTTTTTATCCATGCGCGCGAGTCGGCGTATAATTTATCGTAACATTCGAAAGCCTTTGTTTCTGAACCGTCCGGGGTTTCCTCGCTTTTGTTCCGCCATACGCCGAACGGGCTTATACCGAAGGCTATATCGGGGGAGACGCGTTTTACGGTCTCGTGCACTTCTCTGACGAGGGTGTTGACATTGTTCCTGCGCCAGTCTTCCAGCGACATACCGTTGCCGGTCTTCGCGAAATCAGCGCTGTCCGGGAAATTCACTTCCTGTCCGTTTTCCTTTACGGGATAAGGATAGAAATAATCGTCGAAGTGTATGCCGTCTATATCGTATTCCGACGCGAGCTCGCCGATAAGTTCTTCTGTGTGAAGCCGGGAAAGTTCGTTCGCAGGATTATAGTAGAGTTTGCCTCCGTATTCCACCACCGTCTCAGGGTGTCTCTTCGCGAAATGGTCGTCGGTAAGAACGGCGTCGGTGGAATTGGTCACGCGGTAAGGATTCAGCCAGGCGTGGAAAGCCATTCCGCGCTTATGCGTTTCCTTTATCATAAATTTCAGCGGATTGTAAAACAGGCCCGGCTTTTTTCCCTGGACGCCGGTGAGGTATACGCTCCACGGCTCCGTTTTTGATGGCCAGAAAGTGTCGGCCGCCGGTCTTACCTGAACGAATACGGTGTCTATCCCGGCTTCTTTAAGAGAATCCAGAAGTTTCCTGTATTCCTTTTTCTGTTCGCGCGGGCTAAGGCCTTTTTCAGAAGGAAAATCTATATTCTCCACGCTGGCTATCCAGGCTCCCTTCATATGGTCCGAAAGCGGTATCGCCTTATATTTTTTCGGGGTTCCCTCCGCCGCGGAAGATAAACTTAAGGCGGATAAGCAGAATAAGAAGAACGCCGCGGCTGCAAGTCCTTTAATTTTTTTCGTTTTGATCATATTAACAATCTGGACACAGACCTCCCTTGACTTTTATGTTAATTAATATTATACATTAAGGTAAAATGTTTTTGTATAATTGATATGATAAAAATTAATTCAGGTTTTTAGGAGGCGGTGTATGGCTTTGATGATACCAGAGGCTGACAAGGTGATATTTCCGAACGACACTGAAAGAGAATTTTACAATTTACTTAAGGACAGTCCGAAGACGAAAGACTGGACGGTCCTTTATTCTTACAGGAAAGACAGAACCAGAAGAAGAAATTACAAGCGCGTTTTCGGCGATATAGATTTTATAGCCCTTATTCCGGACGTCGGGGTGTTGGTGCTCGAGATAAAGAAGTCCGCCCCGGCCAAGACGGAAGCGCACGAATTCGTGTATTCTTACGACGGGGTGGAAAGAATATTCCCTAATCCTTTCAGAAAGACCTATTACCAGTCGAAACAGATAAAGGACATGCTGCGGCACGCGGACAGGGACTGCGCCGGTCTTTTCGTCGGTTATCTGCTCGTTTTTCCTAATTACAGAAAAGAATTCCCGATGGAAGTCTGCATAAAGAGGGAACATTATCTGAACGGGTCTGTGTTCAACGACGGGAAACTAGTTCCGGAATTTCCTGATTATATGAAAAATCTTCTGGAGACGCAGAAGAGCAGGACAAATTACCATTCCACGCCGAAGATAAACGAGACCCTGGCCAAAGCCAGACTCATACTGGAGCCGGTTTTCGATTCCAGCGAGAGAGAGACGGCGGAAGAGATAAATTACAGCGGCGATATGCTGGACGACGATATATATCTTCAGTACAGCATGATATCCCAGCTCCCGCGCGCCCTGATCCTGGGTGCCGCCGGGACCGGGAAGACCTATATGGCCTATAAACACGTGGAAAAGGCCCGCGAGCAGGGACTGGACACACTTTTCATCTGTCACAGCAGACTCATGGGGAACGAACTTTCCGTCTCCTTCAGACACTGTTCCGACGTGGACGCTATGTGCGCCGAAGATTTCCTGCTAAAAACGGCCGGAATGACGCGGCAGGATATTCCGGAGGGGCCCGCGGAGAAGAAAGAATTTTATGAGAAGATCCTTCCGCGGGAATGTCTAAAGAATATAAGAAAGCCGAAATACGATCTGATGATAATCGACGAATTTCAGGAGATGATACGGCCGGAATACGGCCCGGTGCTGGACGCTTTGGTGAAAGGCGGCCTCAGGGGCGGAAAAGTATGGCTGCTGAGCGATTTCGAGAACAATGCCTTCGATAAGGAGAGAGCGGCCGGACTTGAAAAATTCATTAAAGATTACGGTTTCGATTCCTGCAGAGTGATGCTGTCGACCAATTACAGAAATCCGGCCGCGGTCACCGCGCTGGCTTCCTGCGCCGCGAAGAACGGCCTGTCGATGTACGAGCGTAACGCCATAAGGGCCAACGGCGCGCAGGAGATAATCGTTTACGACGATATAGAGGACGAAAAAGACAAACTTGAGGCTCTGCTAGATAAGCTTTTGTCCAAGAGCTGCGGATATTCGCGCAGAGACCTTGTTGCGCTTTCCGCCCATTCAGGCGATAATTCGGTGGCTTCCGCTCTCGCTTCCGTAAAACGCGGCTGGGGGCGCGTGCTGCAGCCCAAAGAAAAGGCCGGAGACAATGACATAGCCTATACTTCCGTTCGGAATTTCAAGGGACTGGAGTCGGATGTCGTCATAATAACAGACATAGACGACCAGCCTTACAGTCCTGACATAAACACGGTCGTTTACTCCGCTATAACCAGGGCGAAATACAGGGTGTCTTTTATGGTCAAAAAGAGCGTCCTGGGTAGATTCAAGGCCCTTATCGACGCGGACAATATGAACTGAATGATCCCGGGCGAAGGTGGAAAAAGGCGCGGTTTAACCGCGCCTTTTTTACGTCAGAAATATCGTTTATAGGCCTTTTTTAGGACAAAGAGCCGACAGCCCGCATTCTCCGCAGCGTGGCTGTCTGGCGCCGCAGGGGCCTCTTCCGTGCATTATCAGCGCGTGGGACAGCCATATCCACATATCTTTCGGCACCAGTTTCATAAGAGTTTTTTCTATTTTGACCGGGTCGCCGTCGCTGGAAAAACCCAGTCTGAAGGAAAGTCTCTTCACATGCGTGTCCACGACTATCCCCGCGGCTATACCGTAACCCGTGCCCATCACCACATTAGCGGTTTTTCTCGCCACGCCGCGCAGCGAGATCAGTTCTTCCATGGTACGCGGCACCTTTCCCCCGAAGTTTTTTACTATCGCCGCGGAGGCTTCTTTAAGGGATCTGACTTTGCTTTTATAGAAACCGGCGGAACGTATTATCTTTTCTATATCTTCTGGCTCAGCCTCGGCCATAGAGGCTGGGTCCGGGTATTTGGCGAAGAGTCCAGGAGTTATCTTGTTTACCCTTTCGTCAGTGCACTGCGCGGACAATATGGTCGCCGCCAGCAGTTCGAATACGTTTTTATGTTCCAGCGCGCATCCGGCGTCAGGATAAAGTTCTCTCAATCCGGCGAGTATAAGTTTTACGCGCTTGTCTTTTATTTCAGTTCCTGACATATCTTTTTCAGTTCTCCGAGCGGGTACAGGTCTTTCGCGGCCACGTAGCACAGGCCCCATTTGACGTCAAGCCATGCTTTTTCGAATTCGGATCTCCGGTATATCCTTCTCACGAGATATTCGTCAGGGCCGGCCGGGTCGTTGACCAGCACGTCCCCGGTCTTGTCGAAACCGGTCAGGACGACGAAATGTCCTTTGGTTTTTGGCACGGGCGCGCCGGTGAGTTCGTTATCGCCGTAAGTAAGACTTGCCATGATATAGAATTTACGTTTCAGCAGCTCGTAGGCGGTCTTATAAGAATTTATTCTGGCGAGAAAAGACGGCAGGCCGTATATCCCGAGAGCCGCGGTATTCGTATGCCAGTTCCCGTATATGTCGGCCGTTCTGTCCAAAGCTGTTTCGGCAGCCTTCGTCGGGGAGATATTTATCCCGTTGGCGTTAAGGACCATGCTTAAGGAAGTCGGGCTGCACAGATCCTTGGCTCTTGCCGACGGCTGGGCGAGCTGGCTGTAGGCCGGCACGGAGAGCTGTATGTTTTTTTCGTTTTTTCCCTTTTCGTAAGAATATACGGCTTTTTTATCGGTTATTACCGCGCCGGCGGTAAATATTTCCGCCGGGGTATCCGACCTGACGGTTATCCTGTATCTGAAGGAGGAGGCGTATTTGTCCAGTTTTATTATATCCGCGTCCGCTTCTCCGAAACCGTTTTTCTGTTTTCCGGCGCCGAAACTTTCGCCCTCGCTTATTTCGCCGCAGCGGAACCACGGGGACCATCCGTTTTCGTCAGAAACCGATATTTCCGAGATCAATTTAGCTTTACCGCTGAGAGACGCAGAAACTGAACAGAGTATTTCGTTAAAAGGAAAATCTGTTTTTATCCCCGCGGATTCTATCGAGGACGGATTTTTCCCGCCTTCGGCTGTTATTTTACCGTTCTCGAAAGATATATTTTCCGATTTTGCTTCCGCGAAGTCTTCTTTCCGATAATGTATATAGTTAACTGAACGGAGATTTTTTTCCATTGTGTTGGCCATTAGGAAATTTTCTGGTCGGGGCACCGGGAATCGAACCCAGAATTCATGCTCCCAAAGCACGCGTGAGAACCATTTCACTATGCCCCGAATGTATTAAGGATATTATTCCATATTTCGGACTTGTCCTGCAATTATTTTCGCCGGTCCGCGTGGCTCCGGTTTTTACTCCTCTTCTGTTTCGGAATAGTATCCTGTGATCCAGCCCGCTGTGATGGCTATATCCCTGGTCGCTCTCGTTTTGACGATGAAGTCTTTTATCACGGGCTTTTTTATGAGTCTCACGAGAGTTTTATTATGCGTGAGAACTTCTTCTAGGGTCTTATGGTCCTTCAGCAGCAGCTGAACTGAATTTTTCTTTAAAAGGGAATTGAAGAAACTGCTGTTCAGATAGGAGGATATCTTCGCGTCGTCAGACAGTATCTCCTTTACGGTTTTATCCGCGAGGAAACCGTTTACCAGTTCTGAATTTCGCAGCAGAATCTCCAGACTGCTCGATTTCTCGAGCGCTTCCTTCACATTTTCCCTCTGCAGATAGCCGTCGAGATAATTGTCATTGTTGAAGATGAGGTCTATATTGTGCGGAGTGTCGTCTTTTGCCAGAGACTTTAGAAAAAAACCTTCCGCTGCTCCCTCCCGTTTCTGCTTTTCCGCCGTTTCGCTGTCTTCCGTTCTGTATTCGATATTCAGATTCCCTTTATAGAGATCTGGGATATATTCCGTTTTAGTCGGCGCCGGCGGCACAGGCTTGTCGCTGTGAAAACCGGCCATCTCTTCTTTTGTCATGCCGATATCGCTGGACTCGCTGTTCAGATAGTTTTTTATCAGCGGAATCATGCACAGTATATATATCGGGACTATTATAAGGAGTATTATTTTCAGCACGGAGCTTTTTTCTTTCTTTTCTTCGTCGACTTTTATTTCTTCTTCGACGTCTTTCATCGACATGTTTGCCGGCATTATGACGTCTTCCTGCTTCATATGTCTGTCTGTGTACAGGATACGCTCTTCTTTTAACGGAACGTTTTTTTTGTTTTCCGTTTTTATTTCCGCTTCGGGGTTTTCGTCTGGTACGCTTCTTTTATTGTTGCTGTCCTGCATAATTATTACGCTTCATGCTCCTGTGTCGAAATATCGATAATTATACTCGCTTGCCGCGAAGTAAATCTATTATATATAATTACACGCTTCAAGTTAATATTTTTCAAGTCCGACGACCGCGAAATTATGATCGGCGCGGATCTTCGCTTTGGCGGCTATCTTTCCGGAGGCGGCGCCTGAATTGTCTTTTTCGTTTATATAGAAACGTTTTATATTTCTGAAATAAAGTCCTTTCCCGCCGCTATTTCTGTAGGCTTTTACCCACAGGCCGCTTCTTGGCCTGTCGTATGCGCATTCTTTTATTTTATAGAAGCGTCTGCCGCCGCCCCGTCCGGCTTCCTGCTCCAGTAATGCGTATACCGGCCCGCTTTTTCCTGCGGACGCGCAACTCGCGGCTTCAGGATTTTCTATGCCGTATTTCAGTTCCAGATAAGCGCCGCTTAAGATATCGGACGGGTCGGCGGGTTCAGCTTCCAGATACAGATATTCGCCGCCACCGTCGTTCAGCAGATATACGTACCAGGAGATAAAGAAAAGGAGCTGCACGGCCAGTATCAAGGTGTGTTTTTTCATTTTTCCGCCGCCTTTTTTATAAGGTTTTTACGGCAGGCTTCAGTTCTGTGAAGGGCATAAGCTATAACTCCCAATATGCAGCTGAAGAGCAGAAGCATCTCGGCGCTCGAGAGCAGGGTGTATCTTTTCGCGAATATATATCTGAATATTCCGAAAAATCTCGTGAGCAGCAGGACCAGCACGGTGCAGAAGCCTGTGTTGATCATCGCGGTTTCCTTTTTTCCCGCCCCCTCGAAGATAGTGTAAGCGCCCGCGGCCAGTATTATGATATTGAATATTATTCTGACCGCCGTGTCTGCCGCCGGCCCCCGGAAAGTGAGACAGACCGCGGCCAGAGAGGCCAGAAACATAAATCTCGGGGCATTGGCGAAATTTCTTTTTATCACGGTCAGCGACAGGGCCGACAGCGAGACCAGAAGGCCCGTTAGCACGAGGCCGGCGGTTGAAAAAAACTCCTGGCCGGCCTTGATGGCTGGAGACGAATAGAAAGTGAAAAAAAACGATAATAAAAGAAAAGCGAAGAAAGGAGGGCTTAAAAAAGATCTGTTTTTACCGGGACCGTACATGAACCATATCCCGGTCAGGGAAAAGGACAGCAGGCTCAGGAAGGTAGGGGAATCAGGAGCGCGGCTGATGTTTATTGGGCTTATCCGGCACGCAAGCGTGAAGAAAAGCCAGCAAAGCGGTAAGGCGAGCGCCAGACTTCCGGTATGACCTTTACGGTAATTGTAAAAAGTGCAAATAGCGAGTACCGTCAGGCTGTATAAAAATCCGTCAGGCCTGTTCAGGCACAGGAAAGAATCAGGACTGAAGCCGAAAAACAGCAGGGAGCAGGAAAGTATGCTGAAAAGCCATAAAATAATTTTATCCGACGATAACCACGCCACCGGGGCCGACAGTACCGTCCATAACAGCAGCGCTCCGGCCGGATCTCCGTAGAGATTATATATCTGCGAATACAGTCCTATCCCGGCGGCCGGCATGAAGAACCATAGTTTTTCCGATATGTTTTTGATGATTTTTCTTTCCCCGGACATTATATAAGCTGTTCCGGTCAGAAGGTAAAGAAAGAGAAAGACCGCTATTTTCAGGTGAGGGTTTATCAGGTTCCAGTTATGAGCGATAAGCGAGATCACGCCGAGAGCCGCTGAGAGTCCGGCTAGGGAGGCGAGGACATGGACGCCAAGACGGTTTTTCCCGCGGTTCGCGCGCTCCATTATTCTGCCGGCCTGGCCGGGAGTTATTATCCCCGACGACACCGATTCCGTTAAAACTCTTTTTAGATATCCGCTTTTGACGCTCATTAATATCTCCGTCGGTTTCAGCAACTGTCCTGTCCGCTCTTCAGTTCCGCTGGTATGTTTTTCAAGAAAAATTATATCATATTGAAATATTATGATTCGCTTTATGACGCCTGTTTCCGTTTTGAGCCGCTTTTTTTTCTTCGGGGGGATATGGGACATCCGCTGACTGTTTTTCCTGATTTCAGGAAACTTTTCGCCGGCAGGGTCGTTTCCGCAGTGGGTGATAAATTTTTTACCATGGCTCTGGCCTGGCTGGTTCTGAGCGAAGCCGGGGCGCACGGCAAGATGCGGCTCGGACTGATAATGGGGCTTACGGCTCTTCCTTCTGTTATCTTCGGCCCTTTCATGGGCGCTCTCGCCGACAGGCACGACAGGCGTCTGCTTATGCTCGCGGCCGATTCGGCGCGTATGTTCCTTCTGTTCCTGCTCGGCGCGCTCGCTTTCTCGCACAGGCTCGGCGCCACCGCTCTGTATTTACTGTGTTTTCTGATAGCGTCTTTTTTTCCGCTTTTCGAATCAGCGGCGGCCGGATCGCTGCTGGGACTTACCGACGAAGAACATCTGGGCGCCGCGGCCGCGACGGATTCTTCCGTGCAGCAGCTGTCATCTGTATTCGGTTCCGCTCTCGGCAGCGTTCTTATGGCCGTTATGGGCGCGGCGGGGGCTTTTTTCTTCAATTCATGCACTTATCTTATTTCTTTCACCGCCGTTTTTATGATAAAGACCGATCTAAGACCGCGCAGAAAGGTCCGTTCCGTTTATTCGGCGGATATCAGAGAGGGGGCGCTTTTCCTTTTGTCGCGCAGACCCCTGCTGAGTCTTCTTCTTGTTTTCGGCGCTTTCAATTTTTTCGTAGGGCCGCTCCTGCTGGTCATCCCTATGCTTGCCAAATACACCGTGGCCGGTTCCGTTAAATGGCTGGCGGTGTTCGAGACTTTTTTCGCCGCGGGATCCGCGCTCGCGGCCGCGGCTGTGAGTTCCGCGGGCAGACTCGGGAATGTTTACCGTACCCTGTTCCTGTCGGTTCTTTTTGTGGGTATACCTTTCTTTTCGCTTTATTTCGCTTCTGACGGGCGCGCGATATGCGTCCTGCTGTTCGTGGCCGGCGCCGCTCTGGGCTGCGGCAATGCCGCGGCGGCCGCGCTGTTTCAGAACAGCGTGCCGGAGAATTATAAGGGCCGCTTCTTTTCCGTGCTCACGGCCGTATGTTATGCGGTGCTTCCGGTGACTTACGCGGTCAACGGTCTGCTCGCGGATATTTTTTCCGCCGGATTCGTCATACTGTTCAACTCCTGTTCCCTCCTTCTTCTCTCTTTCTTGATTCTTGTTATTCCTAAGGTTCCTTATAACGGAAATCCCGAAGCGGCCGACGCCTGATATTTTCCCGCCTGGCGCGGTTTGCGGTTGATAAGATATTGTGAAATTTGCTATCATTCTTTATATATGAATAACTATGAGCTGATGCTTATCATAAATCCACAGATTTCGGACGCCGAAGTCGTGGCCGCAGTAGAAACAACAAAGAAAATGTTGGCGGAGAACAAGGCGGAAGTATTATCCGACGATAAACTCGGGCGTAAGAAATTTGCCCACAACGTAAAGAAAAACCGCGACGGTTTTTATATTTATCTGAAGGTGAAAGCCCAGCCGGATTCTCTCAAAGAACTTAAGCGCAGCCTCGGCCTCCAGCCGAATGTCCTGCGTTCTATGTTTATAAAACCCGCACCCGTACAGGAAGCCAAAGCCTAGTAGGGCGGAAAACGGAATAGCTATGGATATAAGACTCCCGGAACTAAATATAGTCATGGTCTCAGGACGGCTCACAAGAGATCCAGAGATGCGCTCCACGCAGAGCGGACAGGAGGTAACTTTTTTTGACGCGGCCGTGAACCGCCGTTATAAAGATACCGGTACCGGAGAGTGGAAAGACGACACGGTTTTTATTCCAGTGAGCGTCTGGGGCCCTCAGGCCCAGAGATGCAAAGAAAAATTAAAAAAAGGCAGCCCCGTTCTCGTAGAAGGCCGTTTAGCGTCTTCGGAATATACCGACAAAACCGGCCAGAAGCGGAGAGTGTTAAGACTGAACGCCCGTAAAGTGCAGTTCTTGTTTTACGGCGACAGTGCGTCCGTGCCTGTTGCGGACAGCGGCGCTGCAAGTTCCAGTTCGGAAGGAGCCTCAGCCGACTTCAAGGAAGACGTCGGCGGTATGGACGAGGTTCCGTTTTAAATTTGGCAGATATTCAGGAGATTAATTATGGAGAATAAAGAGCAGACCCCTCAAAATCCGGAGACGCCCAAAACAGCGCCCGCCGCGGAAACGTCGGCGGCCAGCAATACGAATTCTAATTTCAGGCGCCCCGGCGGCCGCAAGCATTTTACGCCGCGCCGCAAAGTATGCAGACTTTGTGCCGAGCATATCGACATGATAGATTATAAACAGGTCCAGATACTCAAGAGTTTCTGCACCGACAGCGGAAAGATACTTTCTAGACGCATAACAGGCGCCTGCGCCAAACATCAGCGTCAGATTATGAGAGCCGTCAAGATAAACCGCAATCTGTCTTTAATGTCTTATAACTAAAAAATGGGGAATCAAAGATGAAGATTATTTTGAAAGAAGACTTGAGTAATTTAGGCCACGCCGGAGACATCAAAACTGTCAGCGACGGATACGGACGCAATTATCTGCTTCCGCGCGGTCTTGCGGAACTCGCGACGCCGGGCGCCATTAAGTCTTGGCAGACGAGCGCCGAGAAGAGAGCGAAACGCGTAGCCGCGGAAAAAGAAGCCGTGAAGGCTGTCGCCGGAGCGGTGGAGGGTAAGACTCTCACTTTCACGCGCGCCGTGTCCGAAGACGGAACCATGTTCGGATCGGTGGCTAAGAGCGATATCGTCAAAAAGCTTGCCGAATCCGACATAAAGATAGACAAAGACGTCATCAAACTGGACGCTTCGATAAAAACTATCGGAAGCACCGACGTGAGTCTTTCGTTCAAGCATGACGTAACCGCTAAAATTAAAGTGGTCGTCAACAGTCAGGCTGCAGCCGAACAGACGAAATAAGGTCAGAAGCCGTAAAAAAGCACCGTATGGCATAAGTCAGAGCGGTGCTTTTTTTTATCGCGAAATTATTTTTTTGATATAATCGCGGCTGAGAAAATCGTATCATATAATAGTACAGGCCGGATTTTTTTAGGAGATATTTATGTTGAACAGGTCTAAAATTCCTCCTCATTCCACCGACGCGGAAATGGCGGTGCTCGGCGCCATGCTTATAGAAAAGGACGCCGTGGAATCCGTACTGGAAGTGATAAAAGATCCCAAATGTTTTTACAGCGAGATACACAGGAGAATTTTTCAGACCATAGCGGAAATGGCGATATCCGTCCCGCCAAAGCCCATAGACATACTCACTTTGTCTGAGGAACTGCGGAAAAAGGGCTGGCTGGAGGAGATCGGCGGGCAGAAATATCTGACGGATCTTATGGACAAGGTCTCCACCGCGGCGCATACGGCGGCTTATGCGAGAATGGTCAAAGAGAAATACCAGCTGCGCGAACTTATATCCGTTTCCACTAAGATAATAGAGCAGTCTTTCGACGAGTCGGAAGACGTCAAAAAGATAATGGACGCCGCCGAGTCAGATATACTCAAGGTGTCCCAGACCAACAGCGAGAACGGTTTTATAAAATCCGACGATCTTGCCAAAATGACTCTGGAGCGGCTGGAGTATCTCTATTCCAGACATTCGGCAATCACCGGAGTTCCGTCGGGTTTCAGCAGACTGGACGATATGACCGGCGGTTTTCAGCCTTCCGATCTTATCATCCTCGCCGCCCGCCCGAGTATGGGTAAAACTGCCCTGGCCCTCAATATAATATACAATGCCTGCGTCGAACAGCCGGCCGATAAAAAAACGGCGGTGGCTTTTTTCTCGATGGAAATGGACGCCTGCTCCATAATGCAGCGTCTCATCGGTTCCGGCGCCAAGGCCAATCTCGGGCAGATAAGGAAAGGGGTTTTCCCTAAGGATATCTGGGGTTCGCTTATAAGCGTCGCGCAGAAGATAGCGGAATCTCCTCTCTATATCGACGCCTCGACGAATCTGGGCATACTCGATATACGCAGCCGCTGCCGTAAACTCGTAACGCAGCTTAACGGAGAAGGGAAAAAACTGGGCCTGGTCGTTATAGATTATCTCCAGCTTATAAGGGGAAGCGGAAGAACCGAGAGCCGTCAGCAGGAAGTGTCCGAGATCTCCCGTCTGCTGAAGGACCTTGCCCGCAGTCTCTCTATCCCCGTGATAGCGCTTTCGCAGCTGAGCCGTAAGAGCGAAGATAAGGCGCGCGACGGAAACAGGCCGCAGCTCTCAGACCTCCGCGAATCGGGGTCCATAGAGCAGGACGCAGATCTGGTCGCGCTTATCCACAGACCGGACTATTATAACCATTCAGATCCTACCATACAGGGCAAGGCGGAAATAATAATAGCCAAGCACAGAAACGGTTCCGTGGGCACAGTGGAACTTATGTTCCGCAGAGAATTTACGAAATTTGAGAACATGCCTATTAATTTCGAAGGAATCCCCGGCGACGAAGCCGTGGAGATGGTGATGTAGATGCCAATGACTTATTATCGTCCGACAGTAGTTGATATCAGTTACGGCGCTTTGAGAAATAATCTCAGAAAAGCCGCCGCGGTGATAAAACCCGCCAAACTTCTTTTCGTCGTCAAGGCTAATGCCTACGGCCACGGGGCGGAGAAACTGGCCGCTATGGCCGAACATGAGAAACTGGCGGATTTCTTCGCCGTCTCTTCTATCGAGGAGGGGCTGCAGCTCAGGAATGCCGGGATCAATCTGCCGGTGCTTATTCTGGGTAGTCTGTACCCATTCGAAAGTTTCATAGCCGCCATAAAAGCGAATATAACGGTTACGATAGCGAGTATGGAGGCCGCGGATTATCTTCTGCAGGCCGTGGATTTTCTTAAGATGCCCGCTTTCTGCCATATAAAACTCGAGACGGGGATGGGACGGATAGGAATGCGGCGTTCAGGACTTCCGGACGTTATAAAGAAGCTTTCCGGCTCGCCCCTGATACGCATATCGGGCCTCTACACGCATTTCTCCTGCGCTGACTGCGACGGGGAATACACGGCGGGCCAGGCGGAGAGGCTGAAAAAAGCTTATGACGACGTGAAAGATTTCGTCCTGAAACGCGCGGCCGGGCAGGGTGTGGAGTTTATATGCCACGCTTCAGCCTCGGAAGCCGCGCTGCGCTATCCGCAGTATCATTTCGATATGTGCAGAATAGGCAAGGCGGCCTACGGCATGCGGGACGGTTATCAGCCCGTCCTGTCGTGGAAGAGCAGGATAGTATTTATGAAGGACGTCGGGCCGGGCGCAAGTATAAGTTATAACAGAAGCTTTCGAGTGACGGAGCCGATGCGCGTCGCCACCGTCCCGGTCGGATACGCCGACGGATATTCCCGCCTTTTTTCCAACAAAGCCGACGTGCTGGTCGGCGGCTCGAGATGTCGCGTGCTCGGGAACGTGACCATGGATATGATGATGGTCGACGTGAGCGGGGTGCCTTCCGCCGAAGTCGGCAGCGAGGTCGTGCTAGTGGGCAGACAGAAAGGAGAAGAGATCACATTACAGGAGCTAGCCGATATTTCCGGCACTATAAATTACGAGACGGCGGTGGACATATCTTCCAGAGTCCCGCGTATTTTTACGGATGATTAAATTATTTTTTGAAAGCGTTGGAAAGAAATTCCTCGGTTTCGCTGAAGCCTGCGGGGCGGCCGCCCTCATGTTCTATTCCGTAGTGTTTTGGATGGTGCGCTCCAGAATAGAATGGGGAGAGGCACTGAAAGAATCCGTGAAGATAGGCGTGGATTCTTTTCTGGTGACCGCGCTCACCAGCCTTTTTACCGGCATGGTGCTGGCCCTGCAGATGGGGCAGACCACGAGGAACCTTTTCAACGAACCGATATATACCGGGACGATGGTGGCTTATTCCCTGCTCAAGGAATTAGGGCCAGTGCTGACTTCCATAGTGGTGGCTGGTAGGGCGGGCGCCGTGGTGACGGCGGAAATAGCCTCTATGAAGGTGACTGAGCAGATAGACGCTCTTTACACTCTGGGAACGAATCCTACGCGTTATCTGCTGGTCCCGAGATTTCTTGCTTTCATGTTCACTCTGCCGATACTCACCATATTCGCGGATTTCATAGGGGTGTTCGGCGGCTGTTTCGTAAGCGCGGTGAAACTGAAGATCTCGCCTTATATATATTTCAACGATATTTTCACTTATCTTGACTGTTCCGATTTCCTTCACGGCGTGGTGAAGACTTTTTTCTTCGCGTTTATGATAGCCACGGTGTCCTGTTATAAGGGAATGGGCACAAAAGGCGGCGCCGAGGGAGTCGGGCGCGCGACTACCGAGGCCATAGTCGTCAGCATGGTCCTCGTGATGGTGCTGGACTATTTCGTATCCTCGCTTCTCGTGGCGGTGGGTTTATGATAGAGATAAAGAAATTGTGCAAGTCTTTCGGCGGGCGCAGCATACTTAAGGACATAAGCGTGAATATAAAAGAGGGCGAGATGTTCAGCGTCATAGGTCCTTCGGGCACGGGGAAAAGCACTTTTATAAAGTGCATAATAAGACTGCTCACTCCGGAGAGCGGCGAGATACTCGTGGACGGGGAAGACATAGGGTCGAATGTAAGCGAATTCTCCTTGGCCAGGGTCAGAAGAAAATTCGGCTATCTTTTTCAGGAGGGCGCCCTGTTCGATTCCCTGAACGTTTTCGAGAATATCTCCTTCGGCCTCAGATATCTTACCGATATCCCGAAAAGCGATTACCGCAGGATAGTAAGGGAGAAACTGGCTCTCGTCGGCCTTAAGGATGTGGAGGAACTTATGCCGTCGGAACTGTCAGGCGGTATGAAAAAAAGGGTTTCCCTGGCGCGCTCCATAGCGGCCGAGCCGAAATATCTGCTTTACGACGAGCCTACTACGGGTCTGGACCCGGTGACCACCACCATGGTCAAGGATCTTATAACGGATATGCGCGATAAGCTTGGAGTCACCTCCATAGTGGTCACGCACGATATAAAGCTTGCCCTGGCCATATCTAGCCGCGTCGCCATGCTGTACAACGCGGATTTCGTAGAAGTTTCAGAACCGGAGAAATTTATACATTCCGAAAATAAAGAAGTGAAGGAATTTATAAGGATCTCCAATATCCAGAAAAGCAAGTGAGAAAGCCGCGTTTGTCGCCTTGGCTTTTTCTGTTGTAAATATACTGTTTCTTTGATAAACTTATTATATAGCTTTTTATAAGGAGAGTCTATGCATTCTTTTCTACCGTTGATAATAATTATCGTAGTAATTTTGTTCGCCAGCATAAAAGTACTTAACGAGTACGAGCGCGGCGTCGTTCTGACTCTCGGCCGTTTTACGGGCGTAAAGGGGCCGGGTCTTATAATCCTGATTCCCGGAATACAGCAGATGATGCGCGTCAGCACACGTGTGGTGGTGCTGGACGTCCCGCCGCAGGATATCGTTACAAGGGACAATATTTCCGTGAAGGTGAACGCCGTCGTCTATTTCAGGGTGCTCAAGCCTGAATCGGCTATCCTGAACGTGGAAAATTTCATGTACGCGACGAGCCAGCTTTCGCAGACCACTCTGAGGAGCGTGCTCGGGCAGCAGGAACTGGACGATCTTCTCACGAACCGCGACAAGATAAACCGTAACCTTCAGGAGATCCTCGACCAGCACACCGAGAGCTGGGGTATCAAGATTGCCAGCGTTGAGGTGAAAAACGTGGATATCCCGCAGGAGATGCAGCGCGCCATAGCCAAACAGGCGGAGGCTGAGCGCGAGAGACGCGCCAAGATAATCCACGCCGAAGGTGAGTTCCAGGCTTCCCAGAAGCTTTCCGAAGCCGCGGCTATAATAGCAAAGGAGCCGGCGACGATACAGCTGCGTTATCTGCAGACTCTTACGGAAATTTCCACGGATAAGAACTCGACCATAGTCTTTCCGCTTCCGATAGACCTGATAAAGATCTTTCTTGATAAGAAAAAGAAAGAAAACGGCGCGAATTAAACGTATTCTTTTTTTACACCGGGCGGATATCGTTTATCCGCCCTTTTGTTTATAACGATATGGGGACCGGCCTTTATATACATATACCTTTCTGCAAAGTTAAATGCGGATACTGCGATTTTGTGTCCTATGCCGGTAAAAACTGTCTTATCCCGGCTTATATAAAGGCTGCGGAGCGGGAGTTTTCCCTGTATCCGGGGCTGCGCGGGCGCTTCGGCACGGTATATGTCGGCGGGGGGACTCCCAGTGTGCTTTCCGCGGTCCAGCTTGCTGAATTATGCGGTTTTATAAAAAAGGCTACGGGCGGGCTTTCCGGAGTGAAAGAGTATACTTTCGAGGTCAATCCGGAGAGCTTCGACGAAGAGAAGGCACGAGTTCTTTACGATAACGGTGTGAACAGGCTCAGCATGGGTCTCCAGACCGCCGATCCTCTTCTTCTAAAAAAGATAGGCCGTATAAGCGGTCCCGACGATTTCTTCCGAGCCTTCGCCTCGGCCAGAAAAGCCGGTTTTAAAAACATAAGCGCTGACCTGATGTGCGGCCTGCCGGGGCAGTCCGTGGAAGATTTCCGCAAATCAGCGGACATTCTTTTAAGTCTGTGGCCGGAACATATATCGCTTTATCCTCTGGAGGTGCACGGGGACACTCCCCTGGGCAGGACCGGCATAAAAGAGGACGACGAAGCTTCCGCCGATATGTACGAAGAGGCGCTGCGTCTTTTCCCGGAAGCCGGATACCGGAGGTACGAGATATCTAATTTCGCGCGGCCCGGATACGAGGCGGAGCATAATCTGAATTACTGGCTTCAGGGGGAATATCTAGGAATAGGCGCCGGCGCCGCTTCTTTTCTGTCGGGCAGAAGATTCACTAATACGGGAGACGTGGAAAAATACATTTCCGCAGCTTCCTCGGGCCTCATGCCCGGGCGCTCTTCGGACGAAACCCTGACCGGCAGGGCCTCGCTTTCGGAAAAGCTTATTCTCGGATTGCGTTTAGTTTCCGGAATTGAAATAACATATAATATATTAAAAGAGTTCGGAGGCCCCCTGCGAAAACTGGAAAAAGAAGGACTTCTGGAATTTTACGGGAACAGGATCAGGATCAGAAAAGATAAATTTTACCTTGCCAATAAGGTTTTTATAGAATTACTTTAGGGATTTTTAAGGAGAGTATAATGGGTCTAGCTAGGCTGCAGGACAGATATATAAGGGAAAACAGGGTCTCCTGGTTCCTGATAGGACTGGTCATCGTTTCCGCTTTTTCGAGTTATATCATCGCGCGCTGGCATAAAGCCGACAGGGAAGAACTTCTGGACTATATTTCGGTAGACGAAGGGGAGACCGAAGATAAGGATATCACGAAGAAAATAGACAAGCTGCAGAAAAACACCAGCACTCCTGTAAGCAGGGATAATATCGACAAATATTACGATATCGAAAAGCAGGGAAGCGTTCCGAAACTTCCTTCAGATTACTGAAATCGGGAGAATTAGCATGAAAACAAAGATATTTTTAAGCTTTCTTTTATTATTCTCCGCCGTGCCTTTTTTCCTTCCGTGTTTTTCTTCGGCTGCGGAAGAGGGGCAGACCGCCGCGGCCGATTCCTCTGACGATTACGGCGTGGCGAAGGTGAATCTAGACGGCGTAGAGGTGCTTGAAAAAACTGACGGCTCCGTGGATTTCAGACTTAAAAACCAGTGGGTGCACTGGGTAATGAGAGGCGCTTCCGTAGTCTGTTTCGATATCGCTCTGATGTTTTTGCTGATGTTCCTTCCGAAGAAGGAAAATTTCCTGATGGCTTTCATGTATGTCGTTTCCGGCGCGAGTTTCATGCTCTGTTTCTGGGTCTTTTCATGCGCCGTGGTTATCGCGCGGCAGAATATTCCCGCGGCCGCTGTCTGCCTCGGCGTTTCGGCCCTTATGTATGTCTGGCTGTTCCTCAACATGAGAAGACTGCGCGTGGCCGACGCCGCTTTAGCTGCCAATATTAACAAACTCAATTCCGGCGAAGACGAAGCGGAGATAGACCAGCGGCTGGCCAAGATAGACTGCACCCCCAGCAACTGGCCGGATTCGGATTTCATGAAATAAAGAATCTTTATGACGTCGCGCGGCTTTTTCCGTCGGCCGCATTTAAAAGACATGAGACGGTAACCACCGCGGTATGGCAGCAGCAGATAAAAACAGATTTTCCGTAAATTTTTCAAAGCTTACCGCCGCATGGACGGTCACGAAACTGCTGGGTTATCTCAGAGACGCTTTTTTCGTGGCCGTTTTCGGCGGCGGCTGGCTTGCCGACGCTTATTACGCGGCATTCAGGGTCATCAACGTGTTCCGCAGAAGCGTCGGAGAAGGCGGAGTCAACACCGTTTTCGTTCCGGCCCTGTCCAGAAAAGCCGGAGACGGCAAGGAAATGCTGGATTTCTTCAGCTCCGTCTGGACGGCGCTTTTCCTTGTCTCCCTTTTCATGTGCTGTCTGGGGATAATATTTAGCCGTCCGATAACGGCTCTCGCCGCTCCGGCTTTTTTAAAGGCTCCGGCCCAGTTCGTGTATATAAGCATGCTGACCGCCTTTTTCATGCCGCATCTTTTTTTCGTGAACGTGACCGCCCTGTTCACTTCCGCGCTAAATATGAAGGGCAGGTTCTTTATGCCCGCGGTGATCCCGTCTGTCTTTTCTTTGTCCGTTATAATTTATCTTCTCCTTTTGATCTGCGGTTTTTTCAGCGGACTCGGGCCTGAGACGAAAGTTTTCGTAACCGTCGTCCTGGCTTCTTTTTCCGGACTTCTGCAGTTTCTTCTCTTCATTCCGGTGCTGAGGAAAGCTGGATTTCCGCTCAGGTTCAGTTCTTTAGGTTCCGCGATAAAAGTTTTTCCTTTTATTTTTTCGGCCGTTCCCGCCGGATTCATAATGGCGCAGGACCAGCTCGCCATGTTCGTGAACACAGTTTTCGCGGGTTTTATGCCGGCAGGGTCTATAACCGCCGTTTATAATTCTTCCCGTCTGGCGCAGTTTCCTATATCTCTGTTCTCCTCTTCCGCCGCCGCCGCGGCCCTTCCGCAGCTTTCTAAGGCCGCCGGAGCTAAGGACTATGCCGGGTTCAACAGGCAGCTTGCCAGGGCTTTTTCTGTCTCCGGACTTCTTCTTTTTCCGGCCGCTTTCGGCTGCGCCGTCATAGCCGTTCCTTTATGCCGCCTTCTCTTCGAGCACGGGAATTTCCAGACGGTGCACAGTATTATAACGGCCGAAGCGCTCACCGGGATCTCTATCGGGCTGCCGGCTTTCGGCATAATAAAGATATCTTCCTCGGCCCTTTACGCCCTGAACAGGAAGACGGAGCCTTTCCTGATAATTTCTTTTCAGCTCGCGCTGAATGCCGTTCTGTGTTTTTTCTTCGCCAGATACAGAGTCTTCGGTCTTATGGCCGCGACTTCGGTCAGTTCGTGGACGGCGGCGCTGCTTTTCCTCGCCGCTCTCAAAAAAAGGTCCGGATACGCGGTTTTTTCCTGTTCCGCCGTTAAAATTTTTATCGCGGCTTTTCTTTCCGGTGCGGCGGCTTATTTATGCGCTTACACGCTGTCCGCCCGCGGTTCCGCGGTCCAGGTCTTTTCTTCCGTTCCGGCCGCCGTTTTTATTTATTTTCTCGCGCTTAAGGTAATGAGGACGAAAGAACTGTCTTATCTTACCGGCGGCGGGGACTGAATGGATATTTCGCATATCCCGGACGGTCCGGGCTGTTATCTGATGCGCGACGCTTCGGGCACCGTCATATATGTCGGCAAGGCCAAAGATCTTAAAGCGAGGGTAAGTCAGTATTTCCGCCCGCACACTTCCGACACAAGGGCCAAGATACCGAGTCTCGTCGCCCTTGTGCGCTCGATAGATTATATCGCCTCTTCGAGCGAGAGGGAAGCTCTGCTGACCGAACGCCAGCTCATATATAAACTTCAGCCTTTTTTCAACGAGATCTGGAAAGATTCCAAATCCTATCCTTACCTTAAAATCACGCGAGAGGATTTTCCGCGGCTGGTTTTTACGCGGCGCAAACTGCGGGACGGAGCTGAATACTTCGGTCCTTATCCGAAAGTGGAGCCGGTCAGGCGGCTGCTTTCTTATCTGGTGAGAATAAAATTTATTAATCTCCGGCGCTGCAGGTGGGATTTCGGCCTTCTGCGTCCTCTGTCGCAGAGGAAGATAAAGGCCTGTCTGTATTATCATACAGGGCAATGCCCTTCCCCCTGCGCGGGCGGGATATCCGCCGGCGACTACGGACAGTTTGTGGCAAGGGCCGCCGATTTTCTCAACGGAGATTTCGACAGGCTGAGGCGGGACTGTCTGGAAAAGATGAAGACGCATTCTGAAAGACTGGAATATGAAAAGGCCGCCATGTACAGAAATTTTTTATCGGCCTTCGATTATCTCGACGAAAGAGTGAGGATAACCAGACTTCCCGACGATTATCTCGAAAAGGCCGTGGGCAGGACCTCGGCCGTGACGGAACTGCAGAAAAAGCTGGAGCTGCGGCATCCTCCGGCCCATATAGAATGTTTCGACACCTCGCATCTGTTCGGGCGTCAGGCGGTGGGTTCTTCGGTCTGTTTCATAAACGGAGAAAAAAACACGGCACACTACCGCAGATACAGGATCCGTTTCGAAAACACCGAAACGGGCGGAAATGATTTCGAAATGATCAAGGAAACGGTGGCCAGGCGCCTGGCCCAGATAAAGCGGGGTGAGGGGGATTATCCGGATCTTATAGTCATAGACGGCGGTCCGGTGCAGCTGGCTTTCGCCCAGCAGGCGGTTAAGGAAGCGGGAGTCAGGATAAGCCTGATAAGCCTCGCCAAACGGCTGGAAGAGATTTATATTCCGGGAAAAGAACTTCCGCTGAGGCTTGAAAGGAACGACGCCGGTCTCCGTCTGCTGCAGGCGCTGCGCGACGAGGCGCACCGCTTCGGGATCTCCTACCACAGGAAACTGAGAGAAAGACAGGCGGAGATCCAGAACGGGGGAAAAACATAAAAGCCGGGCGGAAGCTTTTCGCTCCGTCCCGGCTTCTATAAAGCGGAACTGATACGGCCGGAAGACATACGAGGTTTCAGTCTTTTAACCACTTCCTGCCGAGCCAGCAGCTTATTATACCGAAACCGATTATCAGTAGAACGCCGCAGGTGATTATTCTCCCTACGTCTATGGATCTGAAGGCCGGCATATTGGAAGTGTGTATTACTTCGTATATCCACCACGCGGTTCCGGGAACCTCGGCCACGGCTATTATAAATTCTCCCTTGTCGGTCTTCACGGTGTCGTAGGTGTTGGACGTTCCCCTGTCGAGATTTTTCTTTATCAGCTTAAGTACGGGAATAGGAGCTTTCGTCCCCGGTCTGGCGTCCGCCGAACCTTGCGAATCGGTGATTACAAGGCCGCCTCCGTCCACCAGGCCGAAAGCGCCGTAAGAAGAACTTCCCATCCTGCGTATTATTTCCGAAACCAGAGCTATGTTGAGCCGGCCCGCGATAAAAGCTTTTTTTCCGTTTTTGTCGACGAAAGGTTCCACTGTTATCAGAGCCGGGGGATTATATTCGCTGAATTCCACCGAGCCGTAAGAGCCGCGGTTTTTCACGGCATTGCGCACCGGTTCGCTGTCCCTGTAGGCCGTGCCGGTCTTAGTATTTCCGGCCGCCGCGCCGAAGATCTCTTTCCCGTCCGCGGACAACAGGGCCAGTTCGGTGTATATGAAAGGCTTTTCTTTTATAAGTTCTTTCAGGAAATCCTTTTTGTTTTCTATGAATTTGACATTATTAGTCAGCGAGGACAGATTGTAGTTGTTATAGAGCATGTCCGCGGTTATATCGGCTCCGGCCTTCGTCCTCAGTTCCAGATAACGGCCGGCGTAATTTTTCTTTATTATCCGCTGGCTGTTGGACAGATGCCATCCGAGAATGAGAAAAGGCAGAAGAAACATCAGCGTTACGCATATTGTGAATTTAATGTTTTGCTTCATTTTATTACCTCTTTGATTTTTCCAGATATTTTTTTACCGCGCCGCCGAGTTCCCTGCATGATTCGGTGAATCCGTAGCCGGCCATGGCGCAGACGGCGGCCGCGGAAGGCAGCATATAACTTACCCTTATTCCTGAAGTGTCTGAAATCTGCGGGATTTCGGCTATAAAGCAGACAGGGATGAAAAAAGATAAAAACAGCACCGGAAAATCGTAGTCGGACCGCCTAAAAGAAAAATATAGCCCGAGAAAAGCCAGGAGCAGGGTGAATTTTCCGAGCGCGGACTGCCCGTACAAAGATTTAGGAAGTTCGAAAGTCAGAAGTCTGTAGGCCCCGCGGAAAGGGGCGGCTACGGCGTCTCTGAAGCCGTAGCGCGTCAGGAATTCGCCTAAGGCCACCGGTTCTTTTATCAGTTCCGTTCCCGGGAGGTATTTCCTTACTTCGGCATTGACCAGTCTTGTCAGACCGGTTTCCTGCCCGTACAGAGCGTTCCCGAAATGCGCCTTCTGATATATGAGATAAGGCGATACGAGCAATAAGGCGGTGACGGCGGCCGCGGCCGTTTCTTTCAGCTTTCCGGCTTTCACGCAGACCCTTGCCGAAAAGAGCGCGTACAGAAGCAGCGGCCACACGGAATCCATGCGGCTCAGGCAAGCCAGTCCCGCGAAAAAGCCGGCGGCCGCCGCTCTTTTCAGCGTCAGTGTCCCGGGCCTTGCGAAAAGCCAGAACAGGAGAAGAAAAAAAAGCGAGAACAAAACCGTGCTTCCTTTCATGGCGTATATCGCCAGATAAGGATTTATCCCGAGCAGGAAGGCCGAAAAGACGGCTGTCTGCTCCCCCCATTTTCTTTTTACGGAGACGAAAACCGCGGCTATTATAAGCACCGCTAGCGCCATCCCTTCGGCTCTTACGGCTGCGTCTGGCGAGAAGTCGAAAGGCGAAAGTATTTTCAGTGCGCCGACAGGGACCGGCTCGTAATTTCCGGAGTCGTAGAACCATCTGGATTCGGCGGCAAGCCGGGGTCTGACCGCGGCCTCGTTCAGCAGCGCGCCGTGTCTGAATATGACCCAGCTTCCGAATATATTGCAGCCTACAGCGACAAGCAGAAAGAACAAAAGAAAGAGCGACAGCTGTCCGTCTAAGGTTTTCAGTCTTTCGAAAAAAGCGGCGATAAATTTCATCAGATCCTTGTCATTCCCAAAAAACGTTCTTTAAAACAACCCCGATTTATGATAATATATAAAATATTACTTAGGTTTACAAAGAGATTTTTATAATGAAAAAAGAAAGAAGAGAAATAGTGCTGGAATTCGATAAGATAGTGGGGGAAGGCAAAGCCCTCGGCCGCAGCGAAGGCAAGGTCGTTTTCTGTTACGGCGTTCTGCCGGGAGAAACGGCCAGGGTCAGGACGACTTACGAAAAGAAGAGTTTCGCCGAAGCCGAACTGCTGGAAATAATAAAACCTTCGGCCCACAGGGTGCCGCCTAAGGAAGAGCATTATCTGAGCTGTTCCCCTTGGCAGGTCATGGATTATCCTTATCAGACGGAGATAAAAAAGACCCTTATAGAGGAGCAGATATACGAGACATCCAAGCAGCAGATAAAGCTGAACAGATTTTACGCGGCTGAAAAACAGTTCGGGTACCGCACTAAGGTGGAATTCAGTTTCACCGGCGAACGCGGCGATATAGGGCTGGCTTTTCACAAACGCGGCAATTTCCGCGCGATGTGGCGGCTGGACGAAGGCTGCGCTCTTATGAGCGACGAGGTTAATGCCGCGGCCGTCAAAATAGCCGGCGCGGTGAACGCCGCGGGACTCGCGAGGGAGGACTTGAAGACCCTCGTTATCAGGGAAGCGAAGAATCCTGCTTCGAGAATAGCGGCGCTTTTCGTCACGCGTAAGGACATCGAGTTCAAGGATTTAGATATAAAAAGCCTCGGCCTCGACGGCTTCCTGACCGTGTATTCAGATCCGGCCATATCTTCCGGCATTGTCACACAGGTTCTGGACCTGTACGGGAAAGATTTCGTTACGCAGGAATTCGCTACCGGCAAGTTCATGTTCGGTTTCGACTGTTTTTTTCAGAACAACACCGAAGTTTTCGCGCACGCTCTGGAAGAGATACGTTCGCACGCGGGCAAATGCGAAAAACTGGTCGATCTCTATTCCGGAGTCGGCGTTATCGGCCTCAGCCTGCGCGACGCGGCCAAACAGATAATAGCCGTAGAGTCTTCTTCCAGTTCAGCCAAATACGCCGAGATAAACGCGCAGCTGAACAATGCCGCTAATTTCAAGACGGTCTGTTCCCTGTCAGAAAGAGCCGACGAAAAATTATTCGAAGGAACGGATCTGCTTGTGCTCGACCCGCCGCGTGCCGGGCTTCATAATAAAGTGACTGACAGAATAATGGAGATACTGCCTAAAAAGATAATATATCTTTCCTGCAATCCCATAACGCAGGGCCGGGACTTGTCTCTGTTCGCGGAAAAATACAAGGTGACTTATGCCGCGGGTTTCGATTTCTATCCCAATACTCCGCACGCCGAAACTCTTATGGTTCTGGAGCCGAAAGGCCCCGAGGACGGCAGCTGGTAAATAAACGGCCGCGCCATCTTTCGCCGGGGCTGAGGAAAATTTTCCTCAGCCCCGTTTTTTATTGCCTAATTATCATTATATTTGTTATAAATAATGTATGGGCCCGCAGTGAAGGGGCGAATTATTTATTTTAGGTTATGACAAAGAGGTGCATTTTATGTCCGATACCATAAAAAAGACCGCGCTTAACGAAACGATGCGCGGGCTTGGCGGTAAAATGACAGATTTCCACGGCTGGGAACTTCCCATGGAATTTTCAGGGATAGTGAAAGAGCATGAAGCTGTCCGCAAATCGGCCGGGATTTTCGACGTCTCTCATATGGGACAGGTCTTCGTAAGCGGTCCCGACGCCTTTAAATTTCTTCAGTATCTCAACGCTAACGATCTGTCCAAGGCCACTCCGGGCAGAGGGCTCTATTCGCATCTGACCAATGAAAAGGCCGGGCTGGTGGACGATATAACTATTTTCTGTCTGGCCGATAACGATTATCTGGTAATCGTGAACGCGGCCACAGCCGACAAGGATTTCGCCTGGATGGAGGCTCATTCCAAAGCTTTCGACGTCAAAGTCGAAAATAAGAGTTCTGAATATTCTATGCTCGCGGTGCAGGGGCCGAACGTTCCGCTTATGTTCGAGATCTTCGCGCCTGAATCTCTGGCCCTGCCGCGTTTCGGCGTGGTGGTCAAGGATATCTTCGGCGAAAAGGGTTTCATAACCCGCACGGGTTATACCGGAGAAGACGGTTTCGAGGTAACTGTGCCGCATAAGGTCGTACAGCAGGTGTGGAACAAGATGTTCGAACTGGGTAAACCGTACGGCATCGTTCCCTGCGGACTGGGCGCCCGCGATACGCTGCGTCTGGAGAGCGGTTATCTGCTTTACGGGGAAGACGTGGACGACGACCATACCACTTACGAAGCCGGTTACGGCTGGGTAGTTTCGCTCAAGAAGGGAGAATTCATAGGCCGCGACGTGCTCGTGGCTCAGAAACTTAACGGACTGAGCAGAAGCCTTACCGGGATAGTCATGAAAAAGCCGGGCGTGCCCCGTTCGCAGTGCAAAGTCTTCATGGACGGAAACGAGATCGGCACGCTGTGCAGCGCCACTTATTCGCCGACGCTGAAAAAAGGGATCGGAGTCGGCTATTTTTCTCCGGCCAAGCTTCCTGCCGGCACCGAAGTGCAGGTGGAAATACGCGGCCGGCTCGTTCCGGCGGAAGTCATAAAGATGCCTTTCCATAAAGGCGGCGCTTTCAGTAAAGATCTTTACCGCGGCAGACAGGCATAAGATTTGAAACGAAATTAAGGAGATTTAAAAATGATTAAAGCAGAAGAAGCTAAGTATATGAAATCCCACGAATATGTGCATATCGCCCAGTCCGTGGTCGGAGTGTCCGATTTCGCCCAGCACGAGATGGGCGACGTGGTCTATGTCGAACTGCCGAAAATAGGACAGAAGATAGAGGCTGGGAAGCAGTGCGCCGTCATCGAGTCGGTAAAATCGGCTTTCGACATATATTCTCCGGTCAGCGGTGAAGTCACCGAAGTGAACGCCGCGGTCCAGTCAGACCCCGCGCTCGTGAATCAGTCTCCTTACGGAGAAGGCTGGCTTTTCAAACTGAAGATCACCGGAGAAGCCGACGGCCTGATGGACTGGGAAGCTTATCAGAAATTCACTAAAGAAGCCCATTGATTTTTTACGGCCGCTTATCCTGCTTCCAACCGGGAAAACGCGGCGGAAAAACAGCCGGTCATTTGTTCGCAAAGCCGGCTGTCTAACGATTTAAGGAGTATCAAGGAATGTATATTCCGCATACTAAAGAAGAAAAGGAGGAGATGCTTAAATCCATAGGCGTCTCTTCTTTTGAAGAAATAGTGAAACAGATCCCTTCGGAATTTCTCTACCCGGAGTATGATTTACCGAAAAAAGGTCTCGACGAGCAGCAGGTCCGCGCTAAGATGCTTGGTCTAGCCGCGAAGAACAGAGATGTTCTTAGTTTCGTAGGCGCGGGAGCCTACGACAGGTATATCCCCGCCGCGGTGAAATCCGTGATTTCACGCGGGGAATTCCTGACGGCCTACACGCCTTATCAGGCGGAAGCCAGTCAGGGGATACTGCAGACGATTTACGAATACCAGAGTTCGGTCTGCGCTATATATAACATGGACTGCGCCAACGCTTCCATGTACGACGGCGCAAGCGCTTTCGCCGAAGCGGTCAGAGCGTCCGTCAGAGTGACGGGACGCAGGAAGATAGTGTATTCCCGCGCTGTCAATCCCCAGTACGTGAAGGTGCTTAAGACCTATTTCGGAGGAGACGAGGGTTATCAGTACGTGGAAGCCCCTCTTGACGGCGGAGTTACCGATGTCGGATCCCTGGAAGGTCTGCTCGAAGGAGCGGCCTGCTACGCTTTCCAGACGCCTAATTTCTTCGGCCTTATAGAAGACGGAAAGAAGATAGCAGAAAAGGTCAGATCGAAGGGTGCCATGCTTATAGTCTCCGCCGATCCGGTGGCATCGGCGCTGCTGACGCCTCCAGGAGACTACGGCGCGGATTTCGCGGTGGGCGAGGGACAGAGCCTCGGTCTGCCGCTCTCCTACGGCGGGCCCTATCTCGGTATGTTCAGCTGTAAAAAAGCGATGGTCCGTCAGATGCCGGGAAGAATAGTAGGAATGACCGAGGATAAGGACGGGAAAAGAGGTTATGTGCTCACGCTTCAGGCCAGGGAACAGCATATACGCCGCGACAAAGCTGCCTCCAATATATGCTCCAACGAGGCCCTCTGCGCCCTTAGCGCAACCGTTTACACCGCGCTGCTCGGACCGAAAGGGCTCGGGCAGGTGGCGGAGATAAACGCCGGCGCGGCGGCTTATGCCGCGGAGAGACTCTCGTCAGTGAAGGGAGTGAGCCTTAAATTCAAAGGTCCGTTCTTCAATGAATTCGTCATTTCCGTTCCGCGCGACGCGGCAGAACTTCGGGCTTCCGTGCTGGAAAGGGAAGCCGTGGATATCGGACTTCCGCTTAAGGCGATGTATCCCGAACTCGGTGACGCCCTGCTTGTATGCGCCACCGAGACCAAGACTGAAGAAGATATTAAGAAGCTTGAAGAAGCTTTGAGGCGCAATATATGACGGACAATCTTTTAAGCATCGAAAAATCGCATCCTGGCCGCAGGGGTTTCGTATTCGACAACGGTCTGCAGAAAAAATGTTCCGTTCCGGCCGCGCTGAAACGTGTTGCCGGCCCCAGACTGCCTGAGCTGGCTGAGATAGACGTGATAAGGCATTTCACGCGTCTGTCGCGCAAATGCTATTCCGTGGACACGGAATTCTATCCCCTCGGATCGTGCACCATGAAATATAATCCCAGGATAAATGAAGAGATAGCCGCCATACCGGCTTTCGCTTCCGCGCACCCGCTGTCTGAGGACGGTTCCGTGCAGGGCACCCTTGAGATGCTTTACGATCTTTCCTTAAGGCTCCGCGAACTTTGCGGCATGGATTCCATAACGATGCAGCCTGCCGCTGGGGCGCACGGAGAATTCACGGGAATACTTACGGTCCGGGCTTATCTTGCCGACAAAGGGGAAAAGGAGAGGACGGAAGTGATAGTTCCCGATTCCGCCCACGGCACTAATCCGGCGACCGCCTCGATGTGCGGTTTCACTACCGTCAATGTGGAGTCTGAACCTGACGGACGCCTGAACGTGGCTAAACTTAAGGAAAAACTGGGACCTAAGACCGCCGCGCTGATGCTTACGATACCTAACACCCTCGGCATATTCGAGAGCAATATAAAGGAGATAGCGAAAGCCGTACACGAAGCCGGCGCGCTGCTCTATATGGACGGGGCCAATTTCAACGCTCTGATAGGCATAGTAAAGCCCGGGGAGCTGGGCGTGGATCTTATGCATCTCAATATGCATAAGACCTTCTCCACTCCTCACGGCGGCGGAGGCCCAGGAGCCGGAGCCATAGCTGCCAAGAAATTCCTGGAGCCTTTTCTCCCTGTTCCTCTGGTCAGGAAAGGGAAAAAAGGATATTACTGCGATTTCGGTGACGGAAGGAGCATAGGCAAAGTAAAGTCTTTCTTCGGAAATACCGGCGTCCTGGTGAAAGCTTACGCTTATCTGCTCAGCCACTCGGCCGAAGAAATAGGCGATATAGCCAAGACGGCCATAATCAACGCTAATTACGTTCTGGCCGGACTAAAGGATATATACCCGTGTTTCTCGAAGGAGCACTGCCTGCACGAATGCGTGCTCGAGCCCGGTAAGGATCTGCTGGACAAGGGCGTTAAGACCCTGGACATAGCCAAGGGGCTCCTTGACCGCGGTTTCCACGCCCCGACCATCTATTTCCCTCTGATCGTGCACGAGGCCATTATGATTGAGCCGACGGAGACGGAGACTAAAGAGACTCTGGATTCGTTTATAGCCGCCATGAGGGATATACATGCCGAAGGGCTTGCTGACCCGCGAAAACTGCACGAGGCCCCGGTTACGCTGTCCGTAAAGCGTCTTGACGAGGTCCAGGCCGCGCGCAAACCAAATATGCGCTGGTAAAAGCGCCTGTGAAAAGAGCTTAACAAAAAGAGGCCGTTTCCTTATCTTCAGGAAACGGCCCCTTTTAAGTTTAAGCGCCGGCGTGTTTTTTAGCTTTTATTCGCGCCGCCGCCTTTTCCGGAAAGCATGAAGCATATGCGGGAATAATTTTCCGGAGTCGCGCGGAAAAAAGCTTCGGTAATTTCCGCGCCGTATTTGATTTCTTTTACGAGGCAGGAGGCGTAGATTTCTCTTATTATGTCGCCTCTGCCGGCCGGAAGTCTGAGTGTCCGTTCCGCCCAGCGTTTTCCCAGGGATATTTCACACCTGCGCAGCAGTTCTTCCGTGCCCTGTCCGGTTAAGGCGGAGATGAAGGCCGGTTTCAGACTGTCGGGAGCCCAGGCGCTCATCTGGGGGTTCCCTCGTATCCCGTCGCATTTATTGAAGACATTTATCACCGGTATGTCTTTTATCCCCAGTTCTTTAAGGGTGGCAGTCACCGCCGCGTGCTGCATTTTCGCTTCCGGCGAGGATATATCGTGCACGTGGAGTATTATGTCGCTGTATTTTATCTCTTCGAGAGTGGCTCTGAAAGCGGCGACAAGATTATGCGGAAGTTTCTGTATGAAACCCACGGTGTCGGTGAACAGGGCATTTCCGCCGGACGGAAGACGGACCCTTTTCGTGGACGGGTCAAGCGTCGCGAAAAGCTTGTCGTCGGCATAGATCCCGTGCTTATTGCCGGTGAAGAAGTTCAGCAGGGTCGATTTTCCGGCGTTCGTATAGCCCACCAGAGTTATCTGCGGCATCGGAACCGAGTCCCGCCTGGCCCGCTGCACGCGCCTTTCTTCCCTGATTGTATCTATTTCCCGCTGCAGATCGTAAATCTTTTTTCTGAGTATCCTTTTATTGTACTCTATTTTTCTTTCGCCGGCGCCGCGGCCGCCGATCATTCCGTGCTGCTGATCCATCTCCGCGCCTTTCCCCGCCAGACGCGACAGGTCGTAGGTGTGTCCTGCGAGTTTCGCCTGCAGCTTTCCTTCCCGCGTGCCGGCCCTCTGCGCGAAGATCTCTATTATGAGTCTCGTCCTGTCTATTACTTCGGCGCCGAAGACTTCAGTTATGTTCCTCTGCTGGGCCGGAGTAAGTTCTCTGTCGAAAACGGCTATGCCTGCGTCCAGTTTTTTTATCTGCCCGGCTATTTCTTCCAGTTTGCCCGAGCCTATCAGCGTGGCCGGGCTGTATTCCTGCACTTTTACTCTCACTTTAAGTACGGTCTCCAAGCCGGCAGTTTCGGCCAGTCTGCCTAACTCTTCGAAGCTTGTTTCGTCTTCGCTGCTTATTTTTTTCAGCGATACCGAGATCAGCGCCGTTTTCATAATTTAGAGATTATCAGTCCGGCCAGTTTAGCCGGATCGTAATCTTCTTCTTTTCCGAGTTCTATCCTCATTATGTTTTTATATCTGGAAAACCAGGTGTTCTGCCTTTTCGCATATGCCATCGACAGGCGGACGATCTCGTCTTTAGCCTCCCTTTCGGTGATGGTCCCCTTGATATGCGCTATGACCTGCGGATACCCCAGTATTTTGAGCGCGCGGCAATCCTCAGGATATCCTTCGTCCAGGAGCTCTTCGGTCTCTTTTTTCCAGTCCGGAAAGTTCAGCTCTGTGCGTTCCTCTATGCGGCGACGCAGCTGCTCTTTTTCCCATTTTATAAATACGAACAGGCCTTTTTCTTCGGGCAGAGTGTTGAAAAATTTCTTTGTCCATACGGCGGAAGCTGGTTTCCCGCAGAGCAGGCATATTTCTACGGCCCGCATGACGCGCTGCACATTGCCAGCCGGTATTTTTCCGGCTGTTTCCGGGTCGAGTTCCATTAGCTTTTCGTGCAGGGCCTCTTTGCCGCCTTCCGAAACTATTGAATCCAGTTCCGAGCGCAGACCGGCGTCGGCTTCCGGAAGTATATCCATCCCGTTGAAAAAAGCCTGGATATACATGCCGGTGCCGCCGGCCATCACAGGTATATGCCCGCGCGATATTATATCGGCGAAGGCTCTGGATGCGTCCTTTACGAATCTTCCGGCGTCGTATACCGAATCGGGGGAAACGATGTCAACCAGGCTGTACGGAATACCGTCTACCAGGTACAGATCTTGCGAACGGCAGTTCTTTTCCCATTTGCCTTCCGGTTTCGCGGTGCCGGCTTTAAGTTTTTTGTAAACCTGCTTCGAGTCGGCGGAGACTATTTCTCCGAAGAGCCGCCGCGCGAGTTCCAGAGCGATGCCGGTCTTTCCGGAAGCGTTGGCGCCAGTTATTATAACCGGCCTGATAGGTTTTTTCTGCATAAAAACGCGCACCGCCTCTCCCGGGTTAGGACGAGAAAAGGAACGGTGCGCCTTGATTTATTTTTCTTTTTTCGTCTTGTCTTTTTTATCTTTGTCCTTGAACAGAGCCGGGTCTTTCTGCGGTTTATTGCACAGAGCCGCCGCCTTGCAGTCCGCTATGCAGACTTCAGGCAGTTTGAACTCTATACGCGTGTCGCAGTTTGCGAAATCATCGGCCATGGAGGCTATCTGTTTTCTGCTGTCGGCGCTTATGCTCGTGAAAGCTATGCCGCTCATGTACACTCCGCCTTTTTCCTTCACCCAGGCTATTCTTCCGGTGACGGGCACAGGCTTTGTCATTCCGCCGACCTGAAGCATGATATGCAGCTCTTTCGTCCTCGGCGGCGGCATGAACGTGATCAGGCGCATTCCGCCTGCGGACAGATCCGCCAGAATGGCCGGCTGCGGCACTATTTTGCCGGAGGCGTCCTGCGCCATGAATTCTAATTCCACGGGTTCAAGAATCCCGTGCATTATCGGGAGACGAACGTCTTTTCTTCTTTCTTTTACTACTTTTTCTTTCTTTTCCATTATAATACCTTTCCGATTAATGTATTCTTGTCTGAGTCTGTTATTTCTGCCTGTCTCAGCGTCCCAGAAGAGACCGTCTCCGCAACTTTGACCGTGAAATCGGTCGAGGTGCGGCCTCGGTTCTCTGTTTCAAAGAGTACTTCTTCTATTTTACCAATTCTTTGATGTAATACAAGAGAGGAATTTTTCTTTACGGCTTCGAGAAGCTCCGCCAGTCTGTCTTCCATCTCTTCCCTGCTTATGTCAGGCGCCATCTCCGGCCTGTCGGTGCGCGGCGAATATTTGAAGCAGAAAGCGAGAGAAAAATCAGCTTCTTTCACCAGCGACACGGACTCTTCGAATTCCTCTCTGGTCTCGCCCGGATAACCGACTATGAAATCCGTGGAGACCGTGAGCCCCGGAGCCGCCGCGCGCAGTTTATCCAGGAGGCGTAGATATTTTTCCCTGGTGTATCCGCGCCGCATCAGCTTAAGTATCCTGTCCGAACCGGACTGGACGGGAAGATGTATATGCCGCGCGAGACGCGTGTTATCCCTGAGCAGTCCGGTGAAGTCTTCGTCGAAATAAAGCGGGTGCGGGCTCATGAAACGCAGCCTTTTCAATTCTTTTATCTCAAGCAGTTTCCCGAGCAGCTGCGTGAAAGTGGCTTCAGGCGTGCGGTAGGCGTTTACCGTCTGCCCGAGAAGCACCAGTTCGGAGGCTCCGGCCGCGATCTTGCCTTCCGCTTCTTTTATTATCTCCGCCGCCGGAATGAACTCGGCCGGCCCTCTCACCGAAGGAACTATGCAGTAAGAACATCTGTGCGAACAGCCGCGCATTACGGTGATATATTCGCTGACAGGGCTCTTACCGGTCGGTATTATATCCAGTTCCGGATCGCCAGCGGCGTATTTTACGGCGTAAAAATCTTTTATTAATTCTCCGAAGGAGGCGATGTTTTTAGCCCCTATCACTTTGTCGACGAAGGGGAAACGGCTTTTTATTTTTTTGTATCCGAGTCTCTGGGCCGCGCACCCCGTGATTATAAGGACCCTGTCGCTATTGCGGTTTTTCCACGATTTGAGTCTGCCTATCTCCGACACGGCCTTGTCTTCGGCTTTTTGTCTGACCGTGCAGGTGTTTATCACTGCGGTGTCGGCTTCCTCAAGGCAGCGCGCCGTTCCGAATCCGATTTCCGCGAATTTTCCGCGCATGAGCTCCGTGTCGGCTTCGTTCATCTGGCAGCCGAAAGTTATGAAGAAAACTTTTTTATTTATCATCCGTTACCGTATTACGCCTGCCAGTCCGTACAGCCTTTCGGCGGTTTTATTCTGTCTCTCGGCCAGGGTCCGCTCGCTTATCTTGGCGAGTTTCCATTCTTTCACTACTGTCTCGCCGTTCACTAAGGTGTATTTCGCCCTGTGCGAAGCCCCGGCGAAGAGCAGGGCCGCCAGAGGATCCGACATGCCGCCGGAATATTCCAGCCCGCTGACGTCGAAGACCGCGATGTCCGCGGCTTTGCCTTCCTCTATGCTGCCTATATCGTTTCTTCCGAGGACTTCAGCTCCCCCTCTGGTCGCGATGTCGAAGACTTCGCGAGCGGGCATGGACTGGACGCCCGTTCCCACTCTGTGCACCAGCAGACACTGTCTGGCTTCCCCGAGCATATCGGAAGCGTCATTGGAAGCGGAACCGTCCACTGCCAGCGAAACGGGAACGCCGAGTCTGCGGAACATAGGCACGGGGGCTATGCCGCTTCCGAGACGCAGGTTGGAACACGGGCAGTGGGCCACCCCCGTTTTCGTGGCGGCCATTTTTTTCGCCTCTTCCTCGTTGATATAGACGCAGTGCGCGAACCAGGCGTTTTTATTTTCAAGCCATCCGCACGATTCCATATAAGACAGGGGGCGCTGCCCGAAAAGTTTTTTGCAGAAATCATCCTCGTCTTTCGTTTCTGCCAGATGGGTGTGTATCCTGACTCCCCATTTTTTCGCGGCTTCCGCGGTTATCTTCAAAAGTTTTGTCGTTACGGAAAAAGGCGAGCACGGGGCCATCGCGACCTGCGTCATGGAATATCTTGAGGCGTCGTGATATTTTTTTACAAGCCTCTCGCAGTCTGCCATTATGGTGTCTTCGTCCTGCACGCAGCTGTCCGGCGGAAGTCCGCCGTGGGAGCGTCCCAGCGACATTGAGCCGCGCACGGCCGTGAAACGCATGCCCATTTCTTTAGCCGCCTCTATCTGTGTGTCTATGAATTTTTCACTGCCGCTGTGCGGAAAAAGATAAAGATGATCGGAAGTGGTAGTGCAGCCGGTGAGCAGAAGTTCGCCCATCGCGGTCTGGGTGCTGGCGTAGACCGCTTCCACGTCTATGAATTTCCATATGTCGTAAAGATATGTCAGCCAGTCGAATAATTTGGCGTCCTGCACTTTCGGCAGGTTTCTTGTCAGTGTCTGGTAAAAATGATGATGCGTGTTTATCATCCCGGGGATCACCACGCAGCCTTCGGCGTTTATTGTCTCGTCGGCTTTTAAATTAATGCCAGCGCCCACTTTTTTTATCACATTTCCTTCTATATACACGTCGCCGTTTTTTATTTCGCGGTTTTCGGCGTCCATAGTCGCCAGAAGCAGCGCGTTTTTAATCAGGATTGTTTTCATTTTTACCTCCGGTACTCCGTAAAAGATTCATAAGTGAAGGAATATCTACCAATAATATTATATTAAAAATTATTACAGGGGATTGCGGAATATTTCAGAAATTATAAGGGTCCGGTTTTATCTTTATCTTCAGCGCGTTTCCGCCGCTTATGCCCGAAACCGCGCGGAAAGCTCTGTCCGCGGCCTTTCCGGAGAATGTTTTTACTAAATAGTATTCGTGAAGTATTTTGCTGTTTTCGTTTCTCGCGGCGTCCACGGGGCCTATTATTTCCCCGGATCTTTCTTTGTTTAGGAATTTCAGTCTGGCGAATATATCTCCGGCGGCCTGTTCTATCTTTTTCCCGGAACAGGAAATAAGATCTATCTTCATCAGCAGGGAATAAGGGGGATAAAGAAAAGCCTTTCTTCCTTTCAGTTCGTTTTTCATAAAAGAGGCATAGTCCGGGTTTTCCAACTGCGACAGGATGAAATTGCCGGGATCTCTGGTCTGTATGAAGATCTTTCCGCCTTTGTTCATAAGCCCGCATACCGCTTTGAAATTCCTGACAGCTTTTTCCGCCGCGCGGAAATCGGAGGGGGAGATATCGTTGTCCGTATTCAAAAAGGCGGCGAAATCTATTCTGCAGTTTCCGAGCGTGCGCAGCGCTATCTTAGTTCCTATCAGCAGCCGGGCTTCCCCTTTGGTGAAATCCTTTATGCTCTTTTCGGCCGCCCCGACGGAATTTTTAAGAGTGTCCCCGTCCAGCCGGCATATCCGCGTCCCGGGCGGAAGAAAATTTTTCATTATTTCTTCGGCCCTCTGCGTGCCTATGCCGTATCCGTTGAACACTTTCCCGCCGCAGGCAGGACATTTTTCGGGATAGACATACGTTCTTCCGCAGCGCGGGCAGCGCAAGGAGTTTTTTCCGTTCCTTACAGATACCGTCAGCCCGCTTCCGCATTTCGGACATTTCTGAACGGCTGAACAGCTGGCGCAGAAAAGGAGCGAGGCATAACCTTTTCTCTCCGTTATCACCAGTCCTTTTTTCCCGCTGACAACGGCTTCCCGCAGATAGTCTTTCAGTCCGGACGCAATTAATTCTCCAGGACTTTTCCTCATGTCTATCTTTACGGTTACGGGCTCCGCCGTGTTTTCTTCTTCCGTCTTCACGGAATAAAGCTCCATTTCTCCGGCCAGCCCGCGTCCCCAGCTTTCGGCGGAAGGGAATTCCGAACTCAGGAGCAGGGAAGAATTAAGTTCTTCCGAGCGTCTCGATAATATCTCCCTGGCATTATAATACGGACCCGTTTCGTCCTGCGAATACACCTCTGATTCTTCTTCGTCCGCCACGGCCGTTTTAAGTCTGGCGAAAGGCAGAAAGACGGAAGTCCTGGTTCCGAGTATGACTCTGGCCTGTCCGCGGAATATTTTTTCCCAGTTCTCTTTCCTTTTGGCCGGCGTCAGCGTTCCGTGCCACTGGCAGATCTCCTCTTCTTTGAAAAATCTCAGCAGCGCTTTTTTGTATACGGCGAAGAGGGTCCTGTCCGGACAGAGGAGCAGAGCCTGATCCGCGGAGCCGGCTTCTAGAGAAGCCGCCATGTATCCGGCGAATATCCCTGCCTTTCTGTTAAAAGAGTTTTTTATTAAGCCTTTTAGCCTTTTGCCGTTTGCCCGGGCGAGAAGCGCCTTCTCGTCCCTTATTTCTTTTCCGTCGCAGACCGCTTCCGGACTCAGCGGTTCCGGAAACGGAGCCGTTCCGTTTTCTTTTTTTTCGAAGATAAAATCGCTGCCGGAAGTCCTTGCCGTTTCCGGGGCGTGCGCGTAAAAAGCAGAAAGGCATTGTCCCAGGGGAGACCCCCATCTTCCGCTTATCCAGCGCGCAGTTTCCAATATGTTTTCGCGCGAGAACAGAGGATATTCGTCCATTATGGATAAAACCGGTTTGAGTTCGCCGAAACCGCTCAGGTCCGCGTCTTTCTCTGCTATCACTCTTATTATTATTCCGGTCGCCGTTCTCTTGCCTAGGCGCGCGCGCATCCGCAGACCGGGCGCGGCCTTGAGTTCCATTTCTTCAGGAAGAAAATAGTAAAAGGTCTTGTTCAGAGGGATATCGAACGCTGCTTCCGCTAACATATCAGGGATTTTCCTGAAGCAGCGCACGGAGTCTCTTCATATCTTCCCATGTGTCCCGTTTCAGGTTGGGATTTCTCAGGAGGGCGGCCGGATGATAGGTAGGGATCACCGTTACAGGACGGCCGAGGTCGAAGGGATAGGGATAATTGCGGCCGCGCATAAGGGATATTCCCTTGGTCGTGTTTAAAAGAACTTTTGTCGGTACGGAGCCGAGCGTCACTATGCATAACGGCTGAATAAGCCTGAGCTGCTCGTCTAGAAAATGCCTGCAGCAGGCTATTTCTTCCGGTGTAGGCGGCCTGTCGTTCGAGTGCAGCTCCGGATCGGACGGGTCTTTCATGGGATGGCATTTCACTATGTTCGCTATATAAACCTCGGACCTTTTCATTCCGAAAACCGTTTCGAGTATCTTGTCCAGCAGCTGTCCGCTTTTTCCCACGAAAGGTTTTCCGAGATGGTCTTCCTGAAATCCGGGGCCTTCTCCCACGAATACGACTCTGGCGTGCGGGGTCCCGGTGCCGAACACAGGTCTGAGCCTGCTTGCGCCCAGTCCGCAGGCGCGGCATTTCTGCACTTCCTGCTCGAGCACGATAAATCGCTCTCTCACCAGCACGGCTCTGTCTGTTTCATCGGACGCAGCCGCCGCGCCCGGATCAGGGACGTCGCTTGCGGTCCGTATTTCTTCAGGCTCTATCTGCGGCGGGCTTCCTGCCGACAGCGATGTCGGCACTTCCCCGGTACCTCCGGCAAAACCTCCGGCAGCGCGAAAACCTGCCGGAACATCAAGCAGGTTTTCGTCCTGGGCGGAGATATACGCCTTCAGATCACGGGCGATTTCGGATAATGCCCGTTTCATTATTATTTTTCGTCTGGCGGAAGCTGCAGAACAGTTTTTCCCTCCGAGAGCTCCCGGTAGGCTCTTTCCTTGTCGGCCCTGCGTTTCTTTTCCGCTTCTTTCGCGGCTTTATCTTCTATGACGGCCTCTTCTATCATCGAGGCGTCCACCTTGTGGGCCAGCACGTCTATCATGGCCGTTTCTATAAGGTCGGAGATGGATATATTCTTATACTCCTCCATTCTCCTGAGATGGCGCGCCCACTGCATGGCTCTTACCACGTCTTCGTATTTCTTTTCGTTTTTTTTGTTTTCTTCAGACGGGCCGTAATCGGAGATTAAAGCTTCCAGTTTTTCTGAATTCGATTCCGTTTTAATTTGTTCTGCCATTCTATAAGCCTCCGTGTAAAATCTATCTGTCGTTTTCTAGCTGTTTTTCGAACTCTTTTATAAAATTCAGATGATACATTATTTTCATTCTGTTGACTTTTATTAGATTTTCCACAGCTTTCACCGTATCTGCAAGTTTGTCGTTTACGACCAGATAATCAAATTTATACGCTTCTTTTATTTCTTCGCATGCTGTTTTGAGCCGTATATCTATCCTTTCCGGTTTTTCGCCGCGCGCCCTCAGCCGCGCCTTGAGCACTTCGAGCGAAGGCGGCAGCAGAAAAACAGTCAGCGCTTCCGGGAAAATCGCGCGTACTGAAGCGGCTCCTTTCACGTCTATCGTCATCACCGGAAAACGGCCGCTTTCCATGGCGCGGGTCACGGATTTTACGGGTGTTCCGTAATAGTTGCCGTGCACTTCCGCCCACTCGAGCAGTTCGCCTTTCTCCTTCATCTTCATGAATTCCGCCGCGGTGACGAAAAAATAATCTCTGCCGTTCACTTCTTCAGGCCTGCGTTCTCTAGTGGTGCAAGTCACGCTGAACACATAGTCGGCGCAGCTTTTTACGAGGGCGGACCTCACGACGGTCTTTCCGCCCCCGGAGGGAGCGGAAAGAACTATCGGAAAACAGCAGTTTTTCTTCATTGCCTGACTATTTTACGTGCAGCGTCTTGCGCGGAGCCTTCACCTGGGCCTGCGCGGCCGCGAGTATCGCTATCGGCACGCGGAAAGGCGAGCAGGATACGTAATTGAGCCCTGTGCAGTGGCAGAAATCCACGGAATCCGGGTCTCCGCCCTGTTCTCCGCAGATCCCCACTTTCAGGTCTTTTCTGGTTTTTCTGCCGCGTTCCACCGCAGTCTTTATCAGTTCTCCGACGCCGTCCTGATCTATACTCTGGAACGGGTCTATGGGAAGCAGACCTTTTTTGACATAGTCTTTAATGAAGTAGTCTGAGTCGTCGCGCGAATAGCCGAAGGTCAGCTGGGTCAGATCGTTCGTCCCGAAAGAGAAGAACTGCATTGTCTCTGCGAGACGTCCGGCCTGGAGCGCCGCGCGGGGTATCTCGATCATGGTTCCCGTCTTGGTGGGTATATCTATTCCGTGCTTTTTGCAGACTTCGGCGTGCACCCTGCTGATTATCTCGGTCTGGTTAACGACTTCCGAAGCCAGCGAGACCACAGGGATCATTACGTCGGGGAATACCGATTTTCCTTCCTTGATGAGTTCGGCGGCGGCTTCGAATATCGCATTGGCTTCCATTTCCGTGATCTCAGGATAAGTTATCCCGAGGCGGACGCCGCGGTGTCCCATCATAGGATTGGTTTCGCGCAATCCCTCCGCTCTGGTTTTCAGTTCCTCGAAGGAGATATGCAGCGATTCAGCCAGTTTCATGAGTTTTTCTTCCTGATGCGGAACGAATTCGTGCAGAGGGGGATCCATAAGACGTATCGTCACGTGGTGGCCTTCCATCACGGCGAGCGTCTTCTTTATGCTTTCCTTCATGTGAGGGAAGAGTTCCGCCAGAGCAGCTTTTCTTTCTTCTTCAGTTTTCGAAATTATCATCTTGCGCAGACAGAAGAGAGGAATCTCGGCGTTCTTCGCGTAGAACATATGTTCTATGCGGAACAGGCCTATGCCTTCCGCTCCGAATCTCCTGGCCACTTCGGCGTCTTCCGGAGAGTCGGCGTTAGTCCATACCTGCAGCGAGCGGACCTGATTGCAGAGTTTCAGGAAAGTCTGCAGAAGTTCGTTGGATTCGCTTCCGTCTAGCATGTCCATTTTCCCGTCGTATACGAGTCCTTTGGACCCGTTTATGGAAAGCCAGTCCCCTTCCTTATATGTCTTGCCGCCGAGCGACATGGTCTTGTTTTCCAGATTGATCGTTATGCCGGAGCAGCCTACCACGCAGCATTTTCCCCAGCCGCGCGCCACCAGCGCCGCGTGCGAGGTCATTCCTCCGCGCGCCGTAAGAACGGCCTGGGCGGCTCTCATGCCCTCTATATCTTCAGGGTTTGTCTCTTCGCGGCAGAGTATCACGTCTTTCCCTTCCGCTTTGGCTTTCACGGCATCCGCGGAGGTGAACACCACGGTTCCGCGCGCTCCGCCGGGGCCCGCAGGGAGTCCTTTGCCTATCGGTTTTACTATCATTTCCGCTTTAGGGTCTATGACCGGGTGAAGGAGTTCGTCGAGCTGGGCAGGGGTCACCCTCATTACCAGTTCTTCTTTCTTGGCGAGTCTCTCTTCGGCCATATCTATGGCCATCTTCACCGCAGCCGGGCCGTTTCTCTTTCCCACGCGGCACTGCAGCATCCAGAGTCTGCCGTTTTCTATCGTGAATTCTATGTCGAGCATGTCGTGATAATGCTTTTCCAGTTTCTTTCTGATGGAGGCCAGTTCTTTATAGCATTTAGGCATCGCCTGCTGGAGAGTGGTGAGATCTCTGGACTGGTCGCTTCTGCTCTCCTCGTTTATAGGGGAGGGGGTGCGTATTCCGGCCACGACGTCTTCGCCCTGGGCGTTGACGAGATATTCTCCGTAGAAAATATTCTTGCCGGTTCCGGGATCGCGGGTGAAAGCGACTCCTGTGGCGCAGTTGTCTCCCATATTGCCGAAAACCATCGTCTGAACGTTCACTGCCGTTCCCCAGTCCTCGGGGATATTTTCTATGCGGCGGTAAGCGACCGCGCGTTTACCTCTCCAGGAAGCGAAAACGGCTCCTATGGAACCCCAGAGCTGCTCTTTCGGATCGTCGGGGAAATCTTTGCCGAGCACTTCTTTGACTTTCGTCTTGAACTCTTCCGCGAGTTCCTTCAGGTCTTCCGCTGTGAGTTCGGTGTCCTGTTTTACGCCTCTGGCTTGTTTCTTGGCGTTCATTATCTTTTCCAGCTGGCGGCGGATACCCATGTCGTCGGCAGGCTCTATCTCTTCGGCTTTTTCCATTACGACGTCGGAATACATCATTATCAGACGGCGGTAAGCGTCGTAAACGAATCTCGGATTATTCGTGAGTTTTATCAGTCCGGGAATAGTCTTGGAAGTGAGCCCGACGTTTAAAATAGTCTCCATCATTCCGGGCATCGATTTTCTCGCGCCGGAGCGTACCGAGACCAGGAGAGGGTTTTCAGGATCGCCGAATACTTTACCGGTGATCTCTTCCATCTTTTTCAGATTCTGGTCCACGTTTTCCGTTAGCCCCTGAGGATAAGAACGCTGATTCTCCCAGTAGTAAGTGCATATTTCGGTGGTCAGCGTGAACCCCGGAGGAACCGGCAGGCGAAGGTCCTTGTGCCCAGCCATCTCTGCAAGGTTAGCGCCTTTGCCGCCGAGTAAATTTTTCATCGATTCTTTCCCGTCGGCTTTACCGCCTCCGAAGAAATAAATGTTTTTTTTAGGCATATGTGTTTTAAGATGCTCCTGTTTTAAAAATCAGTTCGCGGACTGTGTACTGCCGTGAACCTCCAGCAATATATAAATAATACAAAAAAATAAACCTCTTTTCATAGTTCCGTTGATTCCGACGCTTACTTCCCTTGCCGTATACGCCGCGCCGGCAGCCGGGTAATTAGCGTCACGGGCGCGGGGCGGCACGGACGGGAAGCTTTGTCCGCTGCCAGCAGTCCGGTTTTTCCCGCCGGCTTAAGTATATATTTAAGGAAAAGCGATGTAATTGACAAGACAAAAATCAATTTTATAAAGTAAAATAGATAAGTAAGAAGCGGTATGTCTTTAAGGGATATATTTTTTGTAAAAAAAGAATACGCTTGTCAAAAAGAGGGTAAACATATGATAAAAAACATAGTGAAAACGATAATGTGCGTTTGCGCCGCGTCAGCGCTCGCCGCCTGCGCCAGCGCGCCGATGGCTCACAACAGGCCTGACTGGACTCTGAATGCCGGTAAGCATCCGCAGTGCCAGGGAGTAAATGATTTCTGCGAATTCGGTATTTCCGCCGTGCCTTTGGCTTCCGACGAAGCTATGGCTATACAGAGCGCCGAGGACGTGGCCAGGGCCAAGATAGCCGCCAGAGTCCAGACATATTCCAACGCCATAAATAAGAATTTCGCCAGAGCCATAACGGCACAGGGCACTACCGAAGTTTCGAAAGAAGTTCAGCAGGCTCTCGAGACCATGGTAAATCTCAGCCTCAACGGCGTAAAGATCATAGAGATATGGGAGAATCCGGCCGAGAACGGGAACGTTTACGCCATAGCGAAATGGGATAAAGACAGTCTTATAAACAGTCTTAAGGAATCCAAAACTCTCAGCGAGGAAGTGAAGGCGGAGGTCACGCAGGCGGCTAATTCCGCGTGGGACGAACTTGCGGCTCAGAGAAAAACCGAAAAATAGGCTTCTGGCTTTATGAAGAAGCTGCTTATTGTCGCGGTTATGGCTACAGCTCCTTTGCTTGCTTCGTGCGAGTCGGCTTCGATGATGCACGAGCGCAAACCGGCTGCGCAGCCTCAGGTAAGAGCTTTGATTCAGACGGAAGCCGCTCCGGCTTTCGATTTATCGAAGCAGAAAAAGAAATAAAAAGCGGCATCCGTGCCGCTCCCCGGAAGGACTTTAGATACTGTCCTTCCGGGGAGCGGTGCGTTTAGCCGGCTGTATTTTTATATTGCGGGTCATTAAGGGGAAAAATATGAGCAGAAAATTATTGTCCGTCGTTTTATGCGCCGTTCCGTTTCTGGCGGCCTGCGGAGCTTCCGTACAGCGCGTTTCTTTGGATAAAGACGTCAATCTGAGCGAAAAACTGAACGATTCCGACGCCAGCATAGCCGCTAAAGATATAGTCAACCAGTGCCTTAACGCCCCTTGGCTTCAGCGGGCGACAGCCGGCGGACAGACTCCCGTCGTAAAGTTGGGCGGGATATATTTCAGCGACACAAAGATGCACGCACGTCCTTTTCTCAAGATGCTTCAGAACGATCTGAGCGACGCGCTGATAAACGACGGCAGAGTCGATTTCGTGGCTTCCGACGAAGAATCAGGCGCCCTGAGAGCCGAGGTCGAAGAGCAGCAGACCTATTCTTCCAAGGACACGAGGAAAGAAATGAACCAGGAGATAGGCACCGATTACAGTCTCGTCGGAAAGATAACGGCGGTGGACGATTCCAGCGAAGGCGTCTCGCGCAAGACGACCATAGTCACCTACCAGATAGAGATGCTGCTCGAAAACGTCCAGACTCATAAGATAGTATGGAAAGGTTCTACTAAAATAAGAAAAATGATGAAGCAGTCAGGATTTGGCCTTTAAGAATACCGCGGGACGATTATCCTGAACATATTCCCATGACTAAAAAAACAAGGCTGTTTTTCGGGATCCTTATAAGCGCTGCCGTCTTAGCGGCCTGTGCCGGTCCTTCCGCCAATTACAGAAGAGACTTAAACAGGCAGATAGCTCTAGGCGATTACAGCGGGGCTCTAAAGAACGTAGAGGACTCCCGTAAGAAAGAATACGGAGATAAGAACGCGCTGCTTTATTTCCTCGACAAAGGCACGGTTCAGCAGCTTCTGAAAGACTATGACGGCAGCGATAAATCTTTCGAAACTGCCGAAGAAATGATGAACGCGGCATACACTAAGAGTATATCGCGCGGCGCAGGGACGCTGATAGTGAACGACAATACCACGGTTTACGGCGGAAAGCCGTACGAACGCGCTTTCCTTAATATATCCAGGGCGATAAATTTCGTTCTGGAAGGGGAGAGGCAGGACGCCATAGTCGAAGCGAATAAGGTAACCGATTTCCTTTACGATTACAGTAAACGCAGTCAGGGGAAAAGCGCGTGGAAAGACAGCGCTTTCGCGCAATATCTCAGCGCCATGCTGTACGAGGAGAACGGGGATTTCAGCGACGCAGCAGTATGTTACGGCGCCGCCGTCAAGGCTTACGGAGGGACTTCTTCCGTGAACGAAACGTCTATGACTCCTAATAATACGCGGCCGGGACGGATCAGGAGCCGCGGTCCGGCCGTGACCGTCACCGACAACGCTTCGCCAGCGCCGGTCCTTTCCTTTACTGTCCCATCATACAAAAAGCTTGGAAACGACGGTGAAGTCGTGCTTATACATTATAACGGCCCTTCCCCGGTAAAAGTTTCGAGGACCATGCAGGTGGCATGGAACAATGCCGTGGCCGTCCTGAATTCGGATAACAGCGGCGACGAAGACGCGCAGCGCGCCAGGAACGCTGTGATAGCCGGCGGCTTGGCCGGCGGGCAGATAACCGTTTCTTATCCGGAATACGAACAGGATCCGTATTTTATACACGGTTCGGAGTTATCGGTGGACGGCGTAGGCGCGAACAGTATCCTTATGGAGGATATAGCCCGTATAATGCGGCAGGATCTGCGTAATGAATATCCAGTTATCTGGTCCAGGGCCGTGGTGCGGGCCGTGACGAAGTATATACTTTCTGAGATCGCCAGCAAATCCGTGGAAAACAGCGTCGGCGGCGACAGCGGAAAAGCGTGGGGAATGTTCACGAAGATCGTGACCGGCGCCGTCTCCGCGGGGACTGAAGTGGCCGACACGAGAGGCTGGTCGACGCTGCCTGCCGAGATAAGGATGGCCCGTCTGGCCGTTCCGGCCGGGAAGCATTCGGTCAGACTGTCTCTTCTCGGACAGAGCGGACAGGTCGTTGAGATAGTAGAGATACAGAACGTGGAAGTTAAGGCGGGCCGGCGCACTTATTTGCTGTACAGGAGCGTGAAATAAATAATGAGAACCTTAAAGACAGAATCTTTTTTTCTTTCCGTCCTATTGCTGGCCGGATGCGCGTCCGCGGGACCCGTCCGCCGTCCGGCCTGGATAGATTCCGGCGAAACGATGCAGTATCCTAAAGCCATGTATATACTCGGCATAGGGGAGGCCGGCAGCAAGGGCGGAGCCGAAGACCGCGCTATAAGGAATGTTTCCAAGGTCTTTTCCGTGCAGATCAATTCCGTCAACACGGCCGACACCACCGTGAAGTACGCGAGCGATTCCTCGGGTAATAAGTCCATGTCGAAAGATTCTTCTGTAAGGGATAATCTGTCGGTCTCTGTTAATAAATCCCTGGAAGGCGTCGCCGTACTCGCTTCGTGGCAGGATCCGGAAACGTCTAAATTTTACGTTCTTGCCGGTCTCGATAAAGCCATGGCCCTCAAGTCATTTCAGGATAAGATAGCCTTTACGGACGAGAAAATAAAGGGAATAATCAAAACGCTGGACGAATCCGGCAATAATGTGGAGAAAGCCGCCGCAGGCAGCAGAATAAAAGGACTGCTTAAGGGACGCGAAGACCTGACGGACTGTGTCAGGGTGATAAGTTCCGCGGCCGATATATCGGCTCCGTACAGCATTCCTGATATCGTCAGAAAAACCGAAGCTGCGCTAGCGGCCCTGAAGATAAGGATAAATGTGTCACCGGAAGAATACGCCGGCGTGATAAGCAAGAAAGTCTCGGCCGGACTGAACGGGCAGGGCTTAAGGACCGCCGGGCCTTCGGAGACTTCTCCGGATATAATCATAGACTGCAGGCTGGAATTCGGGAAGATGGATGTTCCTCCCGGCGACGCCGGAAGGATGACTCGTTACGAGGTTTACGTCACTGCGGAACTGGCAGACACCGTCTCTGGTAAAAATTTCGAGTCCTTAGAGTTTTCCGACGAATACACAATGCTGACTAAGAACGACGAATCATGCAAGAAAGCCCTGGCTGAAAAAGCTGCCGGGAAACTTTCCGACAAGGTGACGGAGAAAATATCTGCTTATTTCGGAGATAAATGAGGAAAATCCTTTTTCGTTCTCTTGTCGCGGCGGGACTGCTCGTTTTCTCGGCCCCGTTTTGTATCTTCGCCGGAAGCGGCGCCGGGAAGCAGGAAAAAGCCGTGACCGGGAGCAGGAGTTTTCTTTCTTTGCTGTCGGATATGATGCTTCCTTCGATAGGCGAGGTTGAGCGGGGAATAGGCGGCGATTCCGATAAAAAACGCGGGGAAAAAGAAAAAAACGGCGGGACAGGTGACGGTTTTCTTAAGAAGAACGATGAGGAAACAGCGGGAAAGTCACTCCGCGGCGGTTCTGCGGCTTCCGGCAAGACGTATAACGTAAACAGGCTTTTGATCGTGCATTATTCCGGCGCGCTTGTCGGCAGGGCCGCGGAATATTTAAAATCTTCTCTGGACGAACTTAATAAAGGCGTAGCTGACATGGCCGTTATAGCCCTGAATTCTCCCGGCGGCAGCGATTCCGCCATGCACGCCGTGTCGGAGGCTATACTGCGGTCGGGGAAGCCGGTCGCGGTATACGTTTACCCTCCCGGCTCTGCTTCGTACTCGGCCGGGGCCTTTATAGCCGCCTCGGCTTCTGCGCTCGCTATGGCTCCGGATACGGAGATAGGGGCCGCCAGCACGCTAAAGTTCGGCGATATCCCTATTATAAGAGACGCGAAGGCCCTGCGGGAAGATAAAAAAATACTGTCAGATTCGCTGTCTTATTTGGCCGGGATAGGTTCTGTTACAGGACGTGATATTTCTCCGCTGATAAAGATACTGCAGGAAGGCAGATGCCTTAAGGCGGAAGAGGCCGTTAAACTCGGCGCGGCTGATTTCATGGCCGGTAATATCGGCGACCTTGCCCGTAAACTGAACGGGCTGGATTTAAAAAGATTCGGAAAGCTGGATCTTTCTTCAGTGCGAATAGAACACAGGCGTCAGAGCGCCAAAGACGCTTTTTTATCGCTGATAAGCATTCCGGATATCGCCCTGCTGCTCATGGCCGCAGGAGTTGTGGGCATTTTTATTGAGATATACAGCCCGGGGCTGATGATACCTGGAATAGTCGGAATTATCAGTCTTGTAACGTCTTTTTACGCTTTTCAGGCTCTGTCGGCGAATCTGGCAGGTATTTTGCTGGTTTTCGTGTCCTTTATCTTTTTCCTTCTGGAAATAAAAATTATGTCTTACGGTCTGTTATCGGTCGGAGGCGCTGTCTCTCTCCTTCTGGGAGTAATGCTGCTCTTTGACGGTTCGGCCGGAGGACTGGGAGTGTCTCCAAAGATGATTATTATTACGATTACGGGTATCGTCCTCATAGTGTTCGTTCTCGCTTATATAGTGTTCAAAGCGCAGGTGGGCCGCGTCGTTACCGGGAAGGAGGCCCTTGTCGGAGAAAGAGGCGTCGCCGACACCGGACTTTCGCCTAAAGGAAAAGTCCTTGTCGCGGGGGAACTCTGGGACGCGGAGAGCGAAGACGGCGGGACTATCCCCGCCGGTTCGGAAATAATAGTTTCGGCCGTGAACGGCTTCAGGCTCAGGGTGAGCCGCCTGACGGAACGGGCGGAATAATCGCCCGCGGCTTATCTCCGGCGTTCTTGCGGCGGCCGATATTTTGCTTGTAAAGAAAATGTTATAATTATATACTGGTATGAAAAACAAAAACCGCGATAACTGTATAATTCTTTTTATTACTCCCGTAGAGGACGAAAAAATACCTAAGCCGATGGAACAGGCCTTCGGTGTGGAAAAATCAAAGCAGATCCTGGAATCTCTGATACGAAACGCATATAAAGTTGTCAAAGAATACGAAGACGCTATGCCGATAATTTCATATGAAAGGACTTCGGCGCATCCTGACCTGACATGGCTTGACCCCGACGATCCGGGGCTGCTGGAATTTCGCGGCGGACCTACGGAAGAAAGGATGAGGAACACATTTAAGATGACTTTTTTCACCGGAGCGAAAAAAGTCGTGATAATCGATCCTGTTTCCCCGTGTATAAAATCGGCTTGGATAAGAGACGCTTTCGCGCATATAAACGACAGGACGGTCGCTCTGGGATCCAATACGGACGGGTCTTTTTATCTGCTGGGTTTTACGCAGAATAATATAAAAATACTAGACACTCCCGGTTTCGTCGGCGAAAGAAGCGCGGATATACTGGACGACAGACTTCAGAAGGCGAAACTGGATATCTTTAACACGCCGCCTGCCTATACGATAAAGACGGAAGAAGATATAAAACGCTGGAACGTAAAACCGAACGAACCTGGGCTGGAAGAGATTAGTAAATTCTGCGAAGAGAAGAAAGAAGGCGAAGCAAAAGCTGAAAAACAAGCTAAAGCCGTATAGGTCTTAAGGCCTATATGTTCTCGGTATCAATGCCTCTTTTCAGGGTATGTGAATGAAGGTAGAATATCCTAGGAGTACATTCAGTGTAAGAAACTTTTATAAAAAGTTGTCTCGGACTGATGAATTTTGTTTTTGTCCATGATTTCTGGAGAACATTATGTCTTTTTTAAAGAAAGAAAAAGATAAAAGAGAGACTACCATTCCTTTCGACGGTAAAAGGACGGAACTGAAAAACAATCCGTTCAATAAAGTCAGGGGTGGCGGGATTCTGTCGCGGTTTAAAGAGTTGTCCAGAAGGGACTTGGCTTTGATCCTGTGCGGCGTCGGCGTCCTTGTGGCCGCGCCGTTGGCGGAATTCGCCATGTCGGTCCCGCAGAGAGACTTGAAATCAGCAATGCCAGGACTGGCTTTATACGGGAAAGCTGCGTCGGCGGGTGTCGCTTCCCTGCCTTATGAGGTCGGGATAAATTCTTTGAGTTCCGGCAGTGCGGACGGGAGCGGCGAGTTAATCACTCCTTTGAGTTCGCGCGATCCTTCTTCTCTGATACTTTCCCCTGTTCAGGCCAAGAGCGGAGAGACGGATTACTCTGATAAAACTTCAGAGTCCCCTTCTTATTCCGCTCGTGAAGGATACGAACGCGGAGAAAGTATGGGCGAAGTCGCCAGAAACGCTTTCGCCGGCGCTTCCGGCCCGCTCAAATCGGCTCCGGCTCCGCTTAAGCTGCTGTCTTTCGTTTCAGCGCCGCGGTCGCTTCCGGCTGATTCTATAAAAGCCTCGTCCAATATGAGAATAGACGACAGATCCATATACGCTTCGGCCGATTCTTTCAAAGGGAAAGTGGCCGAAAGGACATTCGTAAAGCCTGTCGGAAGTTCCGGTTACGGCGGTGTTTCTTCTAAGAGCAAGAATACCGACTCGTCCGGATTGCTTTCCAAGCTGAAAGCGCAGGCGGCTAAAAGCGCCAATAATTTTAATGTCCGTTCCGCAGTGGCGGGTGTTGATTCTTCCGTCTTCGGAAGCGAGGATGCCGCTGCTGTCGGCGGTTTCGGTGAAGGGGGCGGTTCGGCAGGCTCCTCCCGCGGCGGCAGCGGAAGCGGGATAACCAATAAGTCGGGCAGCAGCGGGTTCAGGTGTTCGACTCTGCAGTGCGAGGCTGACAAGCAGCGTCAGAATCAGGCGCTGGAGTGGGAGAAATTTCTTAAGTACGATATAAAGAAGACGCTGGTGAGTTCCGTGGTGCAAAGCGTAGCCGACGAGGCCGGGACCAGGGCCGGCGAACTGGCGAACGATCTTGCTGTAGTCCTAACCGGTAAAGAAGTTTATTACTGCCTTTATTCTACGGATAAGGCGAAAGACGAAGCAGGAAAGGACCAGACACTCTGCACGGTAAATACGATGACGAGGATAAAGATTACGAAATCTGACGACTTGAATTATCTTACTTTAGGCAAAGGAGCCGGATTGTGCAACTGCGGAATCTTGTCGAAAGAAAGTTGCGACGAGAAATACTCGGGATACTGCTCCAATAAGAAAATAAAGACCAGCACGGCGACATGGACGAATGAAAACGGGCAGAAGGACGTCATCGTTTTTAAGTGATTTTTCTCATTGGGCCCTATGGCCTAGGAATTTTAGGCCATAAGACGCTTGTTGAAAGCTGTAAATATAGGTACTATTTATCATAGGGAGTTCGAATATCGCTCCCGATGATTTGATTTAGAGTTTATAAGTTTATAAAAAGGATTACGGAGGCAAGTATGAGCTTCTTAAAAAAAGACCAGTCGAAGGATAAAAAAAGTGATTTTACCGGAATTTTCGGTAAAAAGACCTCCATCGGGACCAAATCAAATTTCTTTTCTAAGGGGAAATATGGCGGAAGCCTGATGGACAAGATAAAAAACATGTCCAAAAGAGATATGGCTCTCGTCGCGGTCGGACTGAGCGTTCTTGTTTCCGCTCCGGTGGCCGAGTTCCTTGTTTCCACTCCTAACGATAATTCTCTGAAGACAAGTTCTTTCGGCGCTTCAAGGGGGGCGGGCGATAACGCCCTGGCTTCCTTATATGAGCCGGGAATAAATTCTCTCAGTCAGGGCAGCGCGGACGGAGCCGGGGAGATAATAACTCCGCTGAGTTCCAGAGATCCGTCTTCACTTATACTGGGAGCCGAGGACCAGGCCGAAGATAAGGTTTCTATGACGGCTAGTCTTCAGCCTTCAGGCGAACAGCCTTCCGAGTATAAAGACTCCAATCCGCGCGACGCGGTAGGCGAGGCTGCCAGGGACGCGCTTTCCGGCGCGACAAGAGCTTCCGCCAGCTTGGTTAAAACTTCACTCCCGCACAGATTCAACAATGCGCCCAGAGGATTGGGAATTAGCGGCAGCGGTATAGGGTCTTCCGACAGATTAGGCTCTATCTCCTCTAAATCGTCTAATGTCAAGGCAGCCAGTTCTTCTTCGCTCAGCACCGTAAAGAGCGGAAACACACAGGTGACCGGTGCCGTTTCCACCACGAGGAAGATCGGCGGTTCGCTGGAGAGCCTTAAGACGCAGGCCGCGTCCGTCGCGGGAAAATTCTCGCAGTCCAACGCCGTTAAATCGGTGGACGAGGCTTCCACGTTCAATCCGGAAAGCGTTAAGGGTTTAGCCAGCGGCGGTTCCGGCGCAGGCGGGAAAGGCAATAAACTTGAGGGCGTTAAATACGCCGCTTTACAGAACCACAGCAAAAACGGCGGGTTCGAATGTTCTACGCTCGAATGCGAGGCGCAGAAAAGGCGTCAGCAGAACGCTCTTGAATGGGAGAAATTCCTTAAATACGATATTCCGAAAACTATTATAAACGCGGTGGTGAACAGTGTGGCCGGAGTTCTCGGAGACGCCACCAAGAATCTTCTCAGCGGTGTTTTCGGCGGAAATAAGCTTTACTGCGTTAAAGACGGAGCAGCCTTCACCATCGAGACGAAAGATAAATTAGACTGTCTTAAGGCAGGCGGGAAAGTGGTTGACTGCAACGACCCTAATTCCTCTACCAATGATGTGTATCAGATCGCCTGCAAGGGAAAGAAAACGAATAGCGGCGGAACAACTACTGCCGGCGGCGGAAATTCGAGCGGCGGTTCTTCCGGCGGAAACAACGGCGGCGGTAACTCCGGAAACAGCGGAAACGGAAATTCTGGTGCGAACGCCGGAACCGGCGGAACCGGAAACACGGCTTCCGATCTGTCTCCTGAGGCGGCCTCAGCCGCTACCAAGGCGGCGGCGCTTTTAAAGGATTCGTATGTGCCGGCTTTAGCCAGTATATCCGCCTCCGTGGACAATATAAATCTCGAAGCTTCCAACAGCAAGCAGGACTTTAACGCCGCGGACGCAAAGGCCACCCAAACAGAACAGACTAGCCTTGATTCGATGAAGAGCGCTTACAATACCCAGCTTCGCGCCGATATTTCTAAGGCTATAAGCAATTCTTTCGCCGCTATGTCGGGAAACGGCGGAATGGCGGCTATAAGTAAGAATATAACTCTTCCTCTTGCTTCCAGTTCGGCGGATTTCGCTAAATTCGTGAAGACGGCCCAGTGCAATCTTGACAAATTAGGGGAAGGCAAGTGGACCGCCGCGGCCGGCGAAGAGGCCCTAGCGGTTCAGGTGTCGACAGTAAGCAAAACCAAGATAGCTGATATGAAGCAGGAACTGTACGCCAGACAGAAGGACGTCGAAGAGCACTGGGAAAGCATGCAGACCTATAAAACGTTCGCCGGCAATGCTCTGAGTTATTATAAAAGCGTTCTCGGCCAGCTTCAGGAAAATCTCAACCCGGTTATGCAGGCTCAGGCCGGAGATCTGAGTATACAGCAGTATATGCCTTTTGTTATAAGCGAAGAAAACGGTGTCGTGGCAGCTTATAAATGGATAGGCCTGACACTCGATTCCGAAGCTCTTAAGAATAAAGGGAAGACCGGTTATGACGAAGCTAAAATTTTTAATGAACTGAATACTAAATCGACTGTGGCGGAAGCCAAGTCCTGGTCTAAATATTCACTCCAGAAGCTGACGGAATATACTACTCCTAATTCGTTAATAAACGAGATCTCCTCTACTAATGCGGCTCCGATAGTGAGAGCTCTTGTATGGGCTTATTATCCCGACGGGCTGATTAATTCGGATGCCGCGGCTATCGCCGCGACTCTCGGGAATAAGATCTCGGATTTCAACGGGAGCGAAGGCTCTGATTATGTGAAAATCAACGAGACCCGGTTCAAGGATTTTGTTGTCAGTAAACTTTCTGAAATAGAATCTTTCCGCCAGCTTAAACCTGAAGTGCTCCAGGGCATAATTACGGCCGAATGCAGTCAGACGGCCGCTGCGCACGAGCCCACTTTCGAGGATAAGGTTCACGCTGATTCCGACAAATATCTTAAGGAGAACCTTAATTTCGACCAGCAGAAAGAAACGATAGCCAATATCGACAGCGTCACTCTGGACGGCGACACTTATGCCGTGAACAATAAGCAGTACGGAGGCTCGATCGACAAAGCTAATCAGAAGGGAGCGGAACTCGAGGCGATTAAAGAAACGGATCCTGCGACTTATGCAGAACAGAGCGAGAAGCTTTCGGAGTACAGGACTCTGACCGCGAAGATACAGCAGGAAAGAGGCGATATAATATGGATTAATCATTTGATTAATACCAATAAATTACCTCAGGCTGAAATAGCCGAATATAAGGCGGTTCTTGAGCAAGACACGAAGGCTCTTGATCTCGATATCGGAAAAGCTACTGATCTGGCGCGCGCTCTCGGTATTTCCGCTTTTTAAAAAACGGTGTCCGTAAAAAGCAGCCTGAAATTTCAGGCTGCTTTTTTTATGTCCCGGTCCGGCTTGCGCCGACGCGTAAATTTGTTATAATAATAAAGATTAGCTGTCGGTGTCTTTATGGTCTTTACTGTGAATAAAGGGGTAATTATAAAAATGAATAAGAAAATATCTGTGCTTTCCGGTTTTATGGCTTTCACACTGATTATTCCGTCCATATGCTCTTCCTCCGAAAACAGGTCTGCGGAATGTACGGGCCTTAAAGAAAAAGGGAATTATTTTTCCGCCGCCGAATGTTATTCTAAAGTCAGTCTTAAGGAAACTTTCGCCATGTATATGAAAGCTTTCGAAAGCAAACAGCATACCGCGGAGGCGGCTTATAAGATAGGCGATTACTATTATTACGGTTTTCTTGAAAAGGACGAGGCCAAAGCTATCGAGTATTATAAGAAAAGCGCCGGACTGGGCAGCGGCGAAGCGGCGCGGACTTTAGGAAAAATATACAAGTACAGGGCTGAGGTCCAGAAAAAATACGAAGAAAAAGACGAGGCGATAAAATATTATAAACTTGCGGAGAAGCTGCTGCCCGCGTCGGAAAGGGGAGAGGTCTGTTATAATCTCGGCTGCCTTTATGACGTTGCGCTCGTGGATAAAAAATTAAGCATCAAGAGTTACGAACAGGCATACGACTATTATCTGAAGGCTTATAATTACGGATATTATTTTGCCGCGAGCGCGCTGTCGAGATTTTATGAATTCGGCACGGGTGTGGAAAAAAACAAGGCGAAGGCCAGGGAATGGCTTGAAAAAGGAGCGGAGAAAGGAAACGATCTGATCATCAAGTATCTAGTCGAGGACTATGCCAACGGTACCTTGGGCAAAAAGGACCTTCTCGCCGCTTATGTCTGGATGGCGGTTCTTCAGGCGAAAAACCCGGGGGACGATGGCTATAAATCTTCCCTGAAGGAACTTGAAAAGAAATTTTCTTCTGCCGAACTCGTTACCGCACGCGACAATGCCGCGGAATATGTCGGGAAATACGTGAAAAATAAGAAGTGATTTATTTCGATACCGGCGGCATGAAACGCTTTCAAGCCGCTTCCTCAGTTTTTCAGTCTTTAATGCTTTTCGGAAAAGTTCCGTTCGATTATTATGAAAAAAACAAGACCGTTTCTAATTCCTCTGTGTCTCTGCGTTTTGACCGTTTCCGCCATCACTCCCTGTTACGCCGGAGACGGCGTCGCTGGGGACTGCGCTTCTCTTGAAAACAAGTCTGATTTTCTCGCCGCCGCGGAATGTTACTATAAAACCGATAAGAGCAAGGCTTTGTCATTATATATTAAGTCTTACGAAAAAGAAAAAAATTACGAAGCAGCCCTTAAAATAGGGGACTGTTATTATTACGGATACGGTGTTTCGGCTGAAGATCCCGCCAAGGCCGCGGAATATTACGAAGCCGGGGCTTCGCTTGGCAGCGGAGAAGCCGCTAAAAAAGCTGGAGATATGTATTACGGCGGGAAAGGCGTGAAAAAGGACCACGGGGCCGCGTTGAAATACTATATACAGGCGGAACGTCTTCTTCCTAAATCTTATAAGGGAGAGACCTGCGGTCTGATAGGCGATATCTATTATACGGACGACGCTTCACAGATCGCAGTGAATTTCGGACAGGCCTATAAATACTATCTCAAAGCCTACTACGACGGTTATTACGCTTCCGCGAAGAAGATAGCATCGATGTTCGACGAGGGAAAAGGTTTTGAAAAAGACGCGGCTAAGGCCCGCATGTGGCTTGAGAACGGCGCGAAAAACGGGGACTCTTCAGCCGCGAAAGAACTTTTAGGCCGTTGCATGTCCGGGAGTTCCGGTGAAAAAGATAATGTCTGCGCTTATACCTGGGCTTCCGTTCTTCATACAGTATACCCTTCCGATTCTGATTATGCTTCGTCTGTGTCGGAGCTTGAACAGAAGCTTTCCGCGGAAGAGATTTCAGCGGCGAAACTGAAAGCCGGGGCTTATGCTAAAAAATACAGCCTTTGAGTCAATTTTTTTAGATTGCAAATCCGACAATATAATATAATATTAATTAAAGACCGTTAGGTTTGTCTGTTTCCAAAAAATTTTAAGGAGATAAGGAATGAAGAAAATAGCTATGTTGGTCGTTTTTATACTTACCGGCGGTATGACCGCTTCGGCGGCTACTATCGGCGGCAGTGTGTCTCAGAATCAGGGGCCTGACGGGTACAATGACACAAGGATTTCCGCGAAGATAAATATAAACGATATTTCGATAAACCCCACGTGGACCAGATATTCCAGCGACGATTTAAATAACGGGAATCTGTTCGGCCTGAGACTGGCCAAGGAAAACAGACTTTATTCCGCCGGAATTTCCGCAGGTATGACTCCTAAATATACTGTCTTTGATGACGTAGATCTCAAATACGCCAAATATTACGGCGGAGTGGATTTTACTTTCAGCCTTCGTCCTAACGACGGTGAAAAACTGGTGGGGCCTTCCGCCGGAACTGTGACACACGGCGGAAACGGCATCGCCGGAATAGATGTAGGAGCCGGCGTCAGATATATTAAGAACGATTTCACTTCTTCGAGAACCGCGAGTGACAGCGACAGTAATCAGATAGAAGAAAACGTTTACGCAGGAGTGCTTTTCGGCCCTCTGCTTTTTACCGGCACTTATTCCCATTACGATTATGTCGGAGACGGCAGGGATGACGCTAAAGCCGGCGTCACCTTGACTCCTATTTTTATAAGCGGACTGAATATGATCGCCTCCGGCGGGCCGCTTAAAGATAATATAAGTATCAGAGCGGACGTGCCTCTCCCGATGGTCACTCCCTTTATAGGCTATACGAAGACTAATTATTACGGAAGCGAGGAAACTGGCGGAGACGAGGATTCGAATTCATATCTTCTGGGCGCCTATGTCGACCTGAACATGGTCTACGTCAACGTCAGCTATCAGATATTCAATATGGACAGCCATAATAAAGGCATAACGTCTATCGGAGCCGGAATCAAGTTCTGATGCCGTTGCCCTGTTTTCCCGCCGCTCTAAATTAATACCGGTTAGAGCGGCTTTTATTTTCTTTCCTTTTTAATTAAAATGTACGAAAATCTTGCTGCTAAATATCGTCCTCAGACATTAAACGAAGTTTTAGGTCAGGAAGCCGTGAAGACCACCCTGACGAATGCGATTAAACTCGGGCGTGTGGCCCATTCCTATGTCTTTTACGGCCCGCGCGGCTGCGGTAAAACGACCATAGCGAGAATACTGGCCAAGACACTCAACTGCCATAATCCCGATAAAGACGGAAATCCGTGCGGCAAATGTCCCTCTTGTCTCGAGATAGCGGACGGGAAGTCAATCGACGTGCTCGAAATAGACGCGGCTTCCAATTCCAGCGTGGCACAGGTCAGGGACGTAATAGTCGACAAGGTCGATTTCGTTCCTTCACGCGACAGATACAAGATATATATCCTCGACGAAGTGCACAGATTCTCCGTGCAGGCTTTCGACGCCCTTCTTAAGACCATAGAAGAGCCTCCGGCCCACGTGATATTTATTATGGCCACCACGGAACAGAATAAACTGCCTCCGACTATAATATCCCGCTCGCAGTGTTTCCGTTTCAGACCCATTTCAGTAGACGATATAGAAGCCAGATTAAAAGAGGTGGCCGCCTCGGAAAAAATAAAGATAGATGCGAACGCCCTGGCGTTAATAGCCGGCTCGGCCGACGGCGCTCTGCGCGACGCGCTGACTCTGCTGGACCGCGCCGCCTCTTTCTGCAGCGAGGAAATAAAAGGCGAAACTCTTGCTTCTCTGCTAGGACAGCCGGGCCCGGAAATAATACGTTCGCTAGCGCTTTCTCTTGTCAGAAGAGATCCGGCTCTGCTGCATTCTTCTTTCGATAAACTGACCGCAGGCGGTTACGATATAACCGCCGCCCTTAAAGAACTGCGCAATCTCTTTTCCGAAGCCATGCTCGCTTCTTACGGCTTGTCCAAAGATATGAACGTCCTTAAGTTTTTTCCGGAAGGGACGGATAAAAATCTTTTCGCGAAACTCGGAAGGAAAGTGAATATAATCATAAGGGAGACGGATCACTCCGACGCCGTGACCGTGGCGGCGGAACTGGCCCTTTTCACTTTAATAGATATCCCTCAGGATCTGTCTTCGCTTGTAAGCAGGCTAGAAGGTCTTGAAATTAAACTTTCCGCCGGCGGTTCTTCCGTCTCATTGAAAGACGACTCGGGCGCGCGGCCTGTGCAGTCAAATTCCATGCGTTCTTACACTCCGGTTCTCGAAGAGAAACACGGTTCTGCGAAGCGGCAGTTTCAGGCGCCGCGCGCTCCTGTTCCGGAGAGAATACCGGACGCGGCGGTTTCCGTGGCGGCTGACGGACCGGAAGAGAAGCGCCCCGCTGAAAATACCGGGGAGATAAATTTCGCCGAGGGTTGGAGGATTCTGCTGGCCCGGCTCTCTCAGCCTAAGCCTTATCTCTACAATACGCTTATTTCTTCCAAGACGAAACACGGGGAGGACGGGAGTCTGCTTATAAGCTGCAGGAATCAGTTCGAGTCAGGCCGCGTCAGCGAGTCGGCCGGCGAACTGGAACTTATGCTCCGCGATATTCTTAAAACACGGATAAGCGTAAAGGTTTCTTATGCCGGAAAAGAGGAAGCCGCCGGTGACAGCGCGGGGAAAAGTAAAGACGATTCCGAGCCGCCGTACACCGGTTTTCCGAAGATAAAAAAATCTCCGGAAATAAAGAACATTTTTTTCGCGCATAAGGAAAACGAAGTGCCTGAGGCCTCGCGCAAGCCGGCCGCGCAGGACTCTTCGGGCGAAGTGCCGGAACTGGCTGATTTTAACGATGTCTTCAAGGGGAATATCACAAGTATAAAGAAGATAAAATGAAAGCTCTCGATGAAGTTATTTCGGCTTTCCGCCGTTTTCCAGGAGTCGGGCCTAAACAGGCCGAGCGTTTCGCTCTTTATATAGTGAAGGCGTCCTCTTCGGAAGTGGAGGCGCTTATAGAAGCCATGCGTAAAGTCAAGACTTCCGTTGGCTACTGCAAAGAATGTTTCAATTATTCGGACGGGGATCTGTGCACTATCTGTTCCGACGGCGCCAGGGATCATTCGCTTATCTGCGTCGTGGAGCGTTTTCAGGATCTGGCGGCCATAGAGAAGTCGAAGACATTCAACGGGGTCTATCACGTCCTGCACGGGGCCATATCGCCAGCAGAGGGGATAACTCCGGATATGATCAAGTTCAGAGAACTTATCGACAGGGTAAAGAAAGCCGGGACGGGTGTAAAGGAGATCATTATAGCCACTAATCCTGATTCCGACGGCGAAGCCACTGCTCTTTATATACAGCGCGCTCTGCGGCCTTTCGTGCCGAAAATAAGCAGGATAGCGTGCGGGATTCCTCTGGGGGGGGACATAGATTATATGGACGAGGTCACATTGGGGTACGCTTTAAAAGGCAGAATAAAATTATAATTTTTTCGGAAAGAGCTTACGCATTTATCATATTATAAGCGCCCTCTTGTAATTTTTTTTGTCTTTTACTGTCTTTTCATCGCCTGTTTTAAAAATTATTTTTTAAAAGGGGGCGCCGGCGTTTTTCCCTCCGGCGGTCTTCCCGTCTCTGTTTCCGGCACTGTCTCGGAGTATCCGGCCGTGACGGCCGGCGGGTCCCGCTTCAGCCTGTCCGGTGTTTACATCGGAAACAAGCCTTTGGACGGTTCGGTAATGGTCTACAGTTCTTCCGGGCCTTATGTTTCCTACGGCGACAGGATATCCCTGAACGGGCGTATGACGAAGCCGGCCGGAAGTTATATGCCCGGCGGGCTGGACTGGAGGGAATATCTTTATAAGAAAGGAATAATCGCCGAGGTCCGCGCTTCCGACATCAAACTGCTGGAGCCGGCTTCCGGCGCGGTCGCCGCGGCGCGCGCCGTCAGGGAAAGGATCCTTTCCGCTTTCTATTCTTGTCTGTCCGCAGAGAAAGCCGCAGTTCTTTCCGGAATGGTCATAGGCGAGAAAAGGAATATTCCGGATAAACTGAAAACTGATTTTCAGGATTCAGGAACGATGCATTTGCTGGTTGCCTCAGGTTCTAATGTCGGATTCGTCACGCTTATCGTATATTGGATCGCAGGCCTTTTCGGAATAAGGAAGCGCAGGAGCTGTTTCGCGGCTCTGGCCGTTTCCGGTATCTATGTCACAGCCTGCGGTCTGGATATGCCGCTTGTCAGAGCCTATATCATGTTCGCCGCCGGCATGACGGCTTATTCTTTCCACCGGGAAACGGACGCCTTCCAGGCTCTTATTCTCGCCGCGACTGTTATACTTCTCTTTTCCCCGCTTTCTCTTTTCGACGCCGGTTTTCAGCTCTCTTTTTTGGCTGTTTACGGACTCGCGACCGGGATGAGCATATGGGACGGGAAAATAAGAAAATATGTCGGCGAAATTATCCTCCCCGGATATTTCCCGGGCTTTCTGAAAAAAACCGTTACGGCCGCCGTCTCGCTTGTTACGGCCAGTTTCTTCGCACAGCTGTTTCTTCTGCCGCTCCTGGCTGTTTATTTTCATAAGATATCGCTGGTGTCCTTTATTTCTAATCTGTTTCTTGTTCCGGCCGCGGAAGCAGGCATGGCCCTCGGCTTCCTGCTTTCTTTCCTCCCTCAGGGCACGGCCGCGGCGGTATTAGCGGGAAAAGCGCTGTCCGTTTTTATGGACTGCTTTCTGTTCTGCGTGAATTTTTTCGCCGGACTGCCTTTCGCTTCCGTTCCTGTCCCCGAGCCGTCTTTTCTGATGACAGGCGGGTTCTACACTCTCGCTTTCGCCTTTTCTCACGCTTCGCTGACTGGAACGAGAGCTTATATAAATTATTCCCTTTTTACCGCCGGTCTTTTATCGGTTACGGCCGCTTTATTTGTACCGCACAATAAATTTTCAAAAGGCAGGCTTTATATTTTTTCAGACGATAAAGGCTGGGGGGCCATGGCCGCACTTCCGTCCGGCTTATATATGATGAACGCTTCCGCAGACGGCGGGAAGCTGGCGGAGGCCGTTCTGGATTCGGGGAACATGACGGTAGAAGCTTTAGTCCTGACTTCTTCCGCCGAAGGCAATTACGGCGGTCTCGAGGAATTTTCAAAGATTATAAGAATAAAAAGTCTGCTGATGCCTTTCGGCGCCGTGCCGGCCGGATTAAAGGAGCTTGCCGGGAAAGGACAGATTCCGTATCCGGAACTGCTCTGGCCGGGAGAAAAGAAGGCCTCGGGCAAGGGGGAGAGCTTGTATCCGCTTTCAGACCGCGGCGGCGGTTATGCCGGGGGAGGGGAAGACTATGCCTGGCGTCTCGGTCCTTTTGAGATATACGGGAAGGGGGGAAAAATATGCGCCTGCCTGATTTCAGGAAGCAGCTGCGTAAAAGAAAAATGCCGGCGGAGGAATTCCAGAACGATGAGTGTCCTTGAAGTGTGACGTAGTGCTTTTTCAGGCTTTTTTCGAACTTGTGGCCTTTTTACGCATTATCACGCATTTGTTTTTTTTGAGCGAAAATAATACTTTGGCCCTGCCCGCTTTTATCTCTTTTTCTATATCGGGATATTTTTTTGACGCTTCTGCCAGACAATCTTCGTTTTTCTTTTTGAGGGCTTCCGTTTTTTCGGCATCCGCCGTCTTCTCTTCTTTTTTCTCTTTTATTATAGCGGCCGTAACGGTTTTGTTTGTTCTGAAGAAAGAATTATACACCCTGAATTTGAAGACTCCTCTCGTGGAGACTATATAAAAACCGTCGTCGTCGTATAAAAGTTTGTATCTGTCGATAAAATTATCTATGGCTTCCAGTCCCTTGCTGTTTTCCACCGGAATAAGGCGGGTCGGGTCTTTAATGGCCTTAAGAAGCACAGGGACACGCTGCAGATAATAAGTCTCGAGAGTTTCCAGGCTGTCTGACCCTTTTATTTTCGGAAGGTTTCCGCTTATCTTCTGTATTTCGGTTTCATTGAGTTTGTCGGCCGACAGGAAAGAAAGTTCATAATTTTTTTCCCTGTATTCTTCTTCGGAGATGGTATAGATGATATTTGTATAAGCGTTTCTGTTTCCTTTTTCTATGACGGTGAATATGTCTCCGAAGTCAGCCCTGTTTCCTGTGATATTCTGAAGAGCACCGTCCACATACAGAGAAACCGTCATCGCGTCCATGGAATTATTTACTTTTTTATCTCTGTTTCTGCTGTCGTCCAGAATGACTCCCTTGTCGCGGTTCTTGGCCTGTATCTTATTGTTCTGCTCCAGGTCCTTTATGAAACGCTGCGTTATTTTCTGGCTTATTTCTCCGCGGTAAGTGTTAATTTCCGACACGGCTCCCGTTTTGGCGTTTTTATAAGTCGTTCTGTATATCACTTTCCCGTCGTTTGAGACTTCGAGGTAGGTGTCTTCGAATATCTTATTGTTTATCGCGTTTTTCCCGATCGATATTATCCAGACTTTTTTCGCGCTGAATTTATGCAGTTCTTCTGATTTTTTCTGCGCGTTAAGTTTTATTTTTTCCTGTATCGTCTTTTCGAAATTTTCCACGGCTGTCTTCTGATCCGCGGGCTGCGTCTGGGAAGCGGCTGAATCCGGCTGCGCGGCGCACAGCCCGCTTAATGGCAGAGCGGCCGTAAAAAGAAATAAAAGTAGAAATAATCGCTTCATTGCTGTAATCTGTACTGTCCTTAAAGTAAAAGTATGGCGCAGCTTTTTTCCGACATATCAATATATTCTCTGAATTATATAAACCACAGATACATTATACTATAAAATTATAATATTTTAATTATTTTGGAAGACCTGTGCGCTCCTTTGACGAGCATGAGTTTTCCCGCGTCCGTTTTGAGTTCAAGGCAAAGCTGCCTCATAGCGGAAGCGTTTGCAAGGCCTCTTTCCGCCGGGGCTTTTGTCCATATCTCGTATGAGTCCTCTGTTTTTTTTCGAAGCACATCCCGTTTCGCGCCGGGATGTACTTTTATTTTCACGAACATCTTCAGAGTAGAAGAGATTTAGTCGTCATATCTGCCGGAACAGGCAGCCCCATCGTCTGCAGAACGGTTGGAGCCACGGCCGACAGCACGGCGGACCCGGCCAGTTTTATTTCCGGTTCGCCGTCCTTTATAAGTATGAAGTCCACCGGATTCGTCGTATGAGAGGTCTTCGGCATATTTATCCCGTAATCCCACATTTCTTCGGCATTGCCGTGATCTGAAGTTATCATTACCGTATAACCGTGTTCCAGCGCCGTCTCCGTAAGGATTCCGGTGTATTTGTCGGTTATTTCCACGGCTTTTACAGCCGCTTCGTATATCCCTGTGTGCCCGACCATGTCGCAGTTGGCGAAATTTACGAGTACGAAATCGTATTTTTCCGAAGATATTCTCTTCACCGCTTCCGCGCAGACTTCCGGCGCGTTCATCTGCGGATGCTCACCGAAAGAAGAGGGGTCGAAAGTTCCTTTTATCTCCACCTGATCTTCGTTCGGATAAGGTTTTGTGCTTTTTCCGTTAAAGAAGGACGTGACGTGTTTGAATTTCTGGGTCTCGGCAAGGCGCAGCTGCCTGAGTCCGTTGTCGGATATCACCTGACCAAGGAGATTATCCATGCCGCCCGAGTCCGCCATGGAAGGCAGGGCGCTGAACCTGAATCCGGTGTAGTATTCCGACATCCCGCAGTAGGTTATGGACGGTCTGTCCGGGTTTTCGTCCCCTTTGCCGTCTATATTGTAAATTATATCCCTTTTGCCCGGATAATCGTCTTCCACGAAAGCCCGTGTTAGCTGTATGGCCCTGTCCTGCCTGAAATTAAAATGCACCACCGAATCACCGTCTTTTATGCCGTCGTATCCTGTGAAGACCGTCGGAGGAATGTATTCGTCGCTGACCGGCTGCCCGTTAGGATTTTTTAAAGTGGCATAGGCATTGTTTATGGCTTCCGTAATGTCGGGCATAACTTTCCCGGCCCCTTCCGTTAGGGTCTTATAGGCCAGGTCTGTGAGCTGCCATTTGGCTCCTCTGTCCATGGCGTAATATCTTCCCATGAGAGTCCCTATCGAGGCGTTTCCGGCTTCTTTCAGCACGGGTTCCAGCATTTTCACGAAAGACAGCGCGCTTCTAGGCGGCGTATCCCTGCCGTCTGAAAAGAAATGTACCCATACTTTTTTTACGCCGCGGCGTTTCGCTTCGCGCACCAGCGCGTAAAGATGGTCCTGGTGAGCGTGCACCCCTTCGTCCTGCACGAGACCCATGAGATGAAGCGCGCTTCCTTTTTCCACGGCATTGTCGAAGGCTTTTTCGAGCGCCCTGCATTTGAACAGAGAACCGTCTTCTATCATGTCCTTTATCTTCTTCAGTTCCTGCACGACTATGCGGCCGGCGCCCATATTCAGATGCCCCACTTCCGAAGACCCCTGATACCCTTTCGGGAGCCCGACTTCTTCGCCCGACGGAAAAAGTATGGAATGAGGATATTTCTTGAGGAACTTATCCATATTCGGAGTCTCGGCGTTAGCCACTGCATTGTATCTGTCGGCTTTCGCATTTCCCCAGCCGTCACGGATTATTAAAAGCACCTTGCTTCTTTTCATGATATATCTGACCTCTCTTTAGGATTACCCTTCACTGTCCGGAAGTTCAATATAATATATTTTATAAAATTATCGGCTTTCAGGTCTTTAGGCGGTCCGGTTCCTTGACATAAGTTTTTGAATAATATTAAAATAAAATATACGAGACATGGCGCGAAGACCGAGGTGATTTTCCGCGGGGAACATTATGAAATGGTTTATTATGATTTTATTGTTTGTAGGCGGGATTTTTTATCTTTATAAAAATCCTCCGGGCAGCTACGGCAGAACGGATTATTCGCATGCCAGAGTTGAGTCCTATAAATTCGTAAAGGATATGTCGGAAGAGGAAAAAAGAGCCGCTCTCGACCCCGTGCTTCCGGACAGACCAGAACAGTCCGCGGTTCCGGCACTTTCACAGCAGACGGTAGCGACGCTCAGAGGTCTGGTTTCGAAAGATTCCAACGAGGATGTCAGGCTGGCCGCGGCCGAGACTTTGTGGGAACTGCAGGACGAGCAGGCCGCTTCCCTGCTCAAGCGCTTTTTTAAGAATTCTTATAGCGCTTCCACCAAAGGTAAAATACTGGAAATGGTGAAACAGGAAAAGAGCAAGGTCGCTCTCGACGTGCTGAAGGTCGGGCTTTCGGATTATGACAAAGAAGTGAAAAAAAAGGCCATAGAGGCTATCCGGGATATGGGGACGGTGGACGCGGAACAGGCCCTCAATCCCATGCTTAAGGATTTCGACAAGGACGTAAGGCTCTGCGCCGTAAACGCCATGCGCGAACTGCAGGCTAAAATAAAAGAATATCAGGAACAGAAAGCCGCTGAATTAGACAAACTGGCGGGGGAAGACGCCAAGAGGCGAAAACACGCCATAGGAATATAGCGGCCTCGGTCTTAAATTTTTATTTGGAGAAATATGTATGGGATCTGAAATAGAAACACTTAATAAGCAGATAGAGAAAGATTCTCTTTTCGTTCAGGACATAAGGAGGGAGATGGCGAAGGTGGTGGTCGGACAGGAAGATCTGATCGACGCTCTCCTTATAGGCCTGATCGGTAACGGACACGTTCTTCTGGAAGGGCTTCCGGGTCTGGCAAAGACGCTTACCGTAAAAACACTTTCCGACGTTATAAACGCTTCTTTCAGAAGAATCCAGTTTACTCCGGACCTGCTTCCGGCGGATATCCTCGGAACATCCATTTATAATCCCAAGGAAGCGGTTTTTTCGGTAAGGAAAGGCCCTATTTTCGCCAATATAGTCCTTGCCGACGAGATAAACCGCGCCCCCGCTAAGGTGCAGAGCGCCCTGCTCGAAGCCATGCAGGAGAGACAGGTGACTATTTCCGACGAGACCTTCAAGATGCCTGAACTTTTCCTGGTTATGGCTACGGAGAATCCTATAGAGCAGGAGGGGACCTACCCTCTTCCGGAAGCGCAGGTCGACCGTTTCATGCTGAAGGTGAACGTAACTTATCCGAGCAAGGCCGAGGAGCTCAAAGTGCTGGAACTCATGACCGGGCAGACTGTCCCCGCCGCCGGAAAGGCCGTGGCAGTGGAGCAGATACTCAGGGCCAGGCAGACCGCCGACAGGATATACGTGGACGATAAGATAAAGAATTATGTGCTAGACCTCATAATAGCCACCAGAGAGCCGGAAAAATACAAACTGGACGAGATAAAACCGTGGCTCAGCTACGGGGCCAGCCCGCGCGCGACCATATATATGATACGCGCCGCAAAGGCCTACGCTTTTATAAACGGCCGCGGCTACGTTACCCCGGAAGACATAAAAGCCGTCGGCTTCGACGTGCTGAGACACCGTATGCTCCTGACCTACGAGGCCGAGGCGGAGAACGTTACTCCGGAAAAAATAATACGCAGCCTTTTCGAAGCGATAGAAGTGCCCTGAGAACCAGAGTCCGCATTATGAACGACACAGCGGAAATATTAAAAAAAGTCCGCCAGATAGAGATAAAGACTGGCCGGCTTGTCAGCGAGACTTTCGCGGGGCAGTACAAGAGCACCTTCAAAGGCCGAGGGGTGGAATTCGCAGAAGTCAGGGAGTATGTTCCAGGCGACGATATCAGGGCTATAGACTGGAACGTGACGGCCCGTTCGTCTAAGGTTTACGTCAAGAATTTTATAGAAGAGCGCGAACTCACTATGATGATTCTCTGCGATATTTCCGCTTCGCAGTCTTTCGGTTCCGGCCGGAAAACGAAGAGCGAGGCGGCTTCAGAACTTGCCGCTACTTTCGCTTTTTCCGCGATGAAGAACAGCGACAAGACCGGACTGCTCCTTTTCAGCGACCGCACCGAACTTTATATACCGCCTAGAAAAGGCAAGAACCATAATCTCCGCATAATACGCGAACTTCTGGCTTATAAACCGGAGGGGCGCGGCACCGATATGGCCGGAGCGCTGGCTACGATAAACAAGCTTATGAAGCACAGCGGCATCATTATAGTCATATCTGATTTCTATTCGCCGGATTATGCGAAGGAGCTGCGTCTCACGGCTAAGAAGCACGATCTAATTCCTGTGGTGATAAGCGACGATTTCGAAAAGGATCTTCCCGCTTCCGGAGCTCTGCTTATGGCCGAACCGTTGGAAGGAGGAGAAATATCCGCGGTCGATCTTTCGGACCTTTACGCCAGGAGAGATTACCGTTCAGGTTATGAAAAAAGGCGAGGTGCTCTCGAAGATCTCCTGCGCAGCTGCGGCGCCGAGTGGATAGATATAAACCCGCAGGAGCCGGTTTTCGATCCGATAGTGAAATTTTTCAGGAACAGAAGGGGTAAGATATAAGTGAGAGTAATTTTTGCGGTATTGAATATTATTCTGCTGCCTTTGTCTCTTCAGGCCGCGGAGGTCATAAATTTCGAACTCACCCCTAGCGCGACTTCGGTAAAGCTCGCGGACAGATTTTACGTCAGGGCCGGTATAGATATTCCTTCCGGGTTCGAGACCGTTGTGCCGGACACGGCCACCCTTGACGATTCGTCTTTTGATTTCATTAAATTTTCATCCAGCGGAACGGCGGTAAGCGGCGACAGGAAGACTGTGGAATACATTATCGAAGCCCAGGCATTCAGTCTGGGCGTCAGCACTTTCCCGGCCATAAACTGGAAACTTGAGGACAAAGGCGGTTCTGTCTCGCAGCAGGCCAGAAGTCCTTCTTTTAATATATTCGTAAAAGAATTATTCCCTAAGAACGACGGGAAGATAAAAGAAATATACGGTCCGGAAAGTTTCTTTTCGTGGCTTAAGACGCTTTTGCTTATCTTACTTGTCCTCGGAATAATGTTTATAATCTATAACAGATTCCTGCGCCGCGGCTTAAAAAAGAAGCTGCGCAGGGTCAGCGGCTGGACCGACGGCAGAACTCCTTATCAGCGGGCCACTCAGTGCGTGGAAAGGCTTGAAAAAACTGATCTGCTGGCCAGGGGCCGTAAAAGCGCCTTCTATTTCGGACTCACATCCATTTTCCGAAGATATTTCGCGGAAGAACTGGGTGTCGACGCCGTTCAGATGACGACAGCCGATCTTATAAGAGAACTGAAGCGCACTGAGATCGAGCAGCCTGTTATAGCGAAAATAAGACTTTTTATGAACGGAGCTGACGCCGTTAAATTCGCCAAGGCCGAGCCGGACGACACAGCCGGCGACGTTTCGCGTCTCAAAGAACTGCTGGCCGCCTGTAATTCTGCGGTCGGGCGGCAGAAAGAGGCCGCCGAAGCCGCGGCTTCGGCGGAACGAAACGGGAAGGTGAAATAATGCAATTCGCGAATCCTCTTTTTTTCCTCCTGCTTATTCCTCTTTTCATCTGCGCCGGCTTTTATCTGTATTCCGGCGCCAGGCGTTATATGAGCGGAAAGGTTTCGGTCGCGATAAAACCTTCTTATACTTTAAGGGTGCTGCTCCATAAATTTCTGCCGCCCTTCGTGCGGATAGCGGCCGCGGTTCTTCTTATTATAGCTTTCGCCCGCCCCCAGAAAGTGGAGCGGGAGATAATACCTCCTACGGAAGGGATAGATATAATGATGGTTATGGACACTTCGCCTTCGATGGGCGCGATGGACTTCAGGCCCGTTAACCGCATGGAGGCCGCCAAGGCCGCGGCTAAGGAATTTATAAGCAAGCGCAGAAACGACAGGATAGGAATAACCGTTTTCGCAGGAGCGGCTTTTCTGAGCTGTCCGCTCACGCTCGATTACGGAGCCTTGAACGACAGCATGGACATGGTCCGCATAGATATGACCGGAATAGGCATGACGGCAATAGGCGACGCGATAATAACCGCCGTCAACCATCTGAAGAATTCCAAGGCCAAAAGCCGTATAATGATACTTCTTACCGACGGGCGTTCAAACTACGGGATAGTCACTAATCTGGAGCAGGCGGCGAAGGCCGCTCAGGCCTACGGCATAAAGATATACACCATAGGCACGGCGAAAAAAGGCCGGGCGCAGATACCCACCGGGAATCCGCTCCAGCCGGTAGTTTACACCGACGACGATCTTGACGAGACCTCTCTTAAACTGATATCCGAGGTTACCGGCGGCAAATTCTACCGTGCCGAGAACACGGCCGAGCTGTCTCGTATCTATTCGGAGATAGACAGCCTCGAAAAGACTAAATTCGAAGAGAAGACTTCCGTCCGCGCTTCAGACTATTATATATACTTCCTTGTTCCGGCCGTCCTGCTGATGATCCTCGGACTTCTTCTGGAAAAAACATATTTGAGGACGATACCTTAAAATGACGGACCTGTTCAGACATCCTTTTATAATGATTCTGGTACTGCTTTTCACGGCATTGCTGTGTCTGTTCGCTTATTTCGAAGAAAAGAAAAGAAACGGACTTACTTTACGCGTGCTGGGGCCTAACGGCGGGCCTTCCGGAAAAGTGAGGTTCAAGCGCCGGTTAAGAGATTTTTGTCTTATCGGAGCTGTTTTCTTCACCGGGACCGCTCTGTGCGGCCCGCAGTGGGGAGTTAAACTTTCCGATATGACGGATCTGCGCGGAAGTCTGGTCGTGGCAGTCGACGCCTCTCTGTCTATGGCCGCCCGCGACCTCAAGCCGAACCGGATGGAAAACGCGCGTATGCTTGTGGAGTCCATCACTGAGAAATTTTCGGAATACAGGCTGGGACTTATAGCTTTCGCCGGGAGGGCTTATCTGGAATGTCCGCTCACTAACGATCTTGAGGCGCTGCGCTATTTTTCGTCTATACTGAGTCCCGGCATGCTTCCGGTCCAGGGAACTGATTTCGAGGATGCGATAGAACTTTCGATGAAAGTTATGCAGAAACAGGCTGGCAATAAGATACTGGTTCTCATAACGGACGGGGAGAACCATTCGAGCAATCTGGAAATGGCGCTGAAAGAAGCCCGCGAGCACAATCTCAAGATATTCACTGTGGGGCTCGGAAGTCTGGACGGGGAACTTATTCCCAACTCCGACTCGCACGGGAACGTGCTGGACTATAAAAAAGATCCGAAGACCGGCAAGCCGGTCGTGAGCCGTCTGAACGAGAAGGTCCTAGCGCAGATAGCCAGAGAAACAGGGGCCGGCTATATTTATTATAACGGACCGGAGAAAGTCGCCGACGAGATACTGAAGGCGGTGAATAATATAAGTCTTCAGAAAACCGGCGGCATGAGCAGTTCGCGTTACAAAGACAGATACCAGTGGCCGCTGGCCGCGGCCATTATACTCCTGCTGATGGAGATGCTGATAACGGATAAGCCGATGTTCCCCGCGCGGGTCCGCAGAACGGCGGCTCTGTTCTTCATGTTTTTTTTGCCTGTCTTCTCCTCCGGCCTTTCCGCGGCCGGTTATAAAGATCTTAACAATAAGGGAAACGAAGCTTACAAAAAAGAGGCTTTCGACGAAGCCCTCCAGTTTTACGAACTCGCCAAAAATAAGAAACCGGACGACGAAGTCCTTGAATTCAATAAGGGGACCGCCCTCTACAGTTTGGGGAAATTGGATGAGGCGGCTTCGAGTTTCGAAAAGACGGCTAAGGGGACTGAATCCGTGGAACTGAAAGAAAAAGCTCTGTTCAACCGCGGGAACGCTCTTTTTAAAAAGGGCGATCTCAAGGAAGCGGCGATGTCTTACAGGAAAGCTCTTAAGATCAATCCGAAAAACGAAAAAGCCCTGTATAATCTCCAGATATGTCTGAAAACGTCGGATAAAAAGTGCGATAAGCCGAAGGACAATAAAGGCGGCGGCGACAAGAAAGACCAGAATAAGGATAAAGACAGCAAACAGCCGCGAGACGGCGCGGAAAATAAAGATTCCGGCAGTAAAAAACAGGACGAAGAGAAGAAAGAAGAACGGAAAGAACAGCAGAACCAGATGCAGCAGCTGCTCGATATGATGAAAGAGAAAGAAAAGGAGGCCAGACAACAGGCTAAACAGGTCCCTGAATCCTCTGCCGGCGCTGCTTCCCAGCAGAATGTCTGGGAAGACTGGTAGACCGAGGGCCCAGCTTTCCGTCCGCAGCGCTTTTTACGGCCCGACCGTTTTAAGCCCGACTGACGTTTTCGCGCGCCCCGTCTTTCTGGAAGGCCGGTTCCTTTGAGGCCGGGGTATATCGAAAAATTGTAAAATATATCTAATGTTTCGCCGTTGGAGCGTGGAGTGTCCGTATGAAGAATTTAATTTTTCTTATATTGTCTTTTCTGTTTTTCCCTACCGAACTTTTCGCTTTTCTTTCCGTGGACGTCAGTATAGATAAAAACGAAGTGCTTCCCGGTCAGACCATAGAGATGGATCTTCTTATAAAGAGTTCTGAGAACGTTAAGGATCCTGTTCTTCCCGATATGCCTTTCGCGGTCACGGGCCGCGGCAGTTCGACTAATTTTTCTTTTATAAACGGCAATACCACGATTGAGGTGCATAAGACTTTCACGCTTAAAGCCCTTTCGGAGGGCTCTTATGAGATTCCGCCGATAGCTGTGAAGAGCGGCGAAAAGTCCGTCACTACCGGAGCCATACCGGTCAAGGTGGTCAATTCTTCCGGTTATACCGGGAAAAGTTCTCCCGCGCAGGTGCATGCCGGCGACGGAAAAGCGCAGCAGGTCCAGCAGAATCAGCAGGGCGCTTTTCAGCTCGGCGGGAATATGCGGCAGAGCGCTGGTTCACGTAAGTCCGGCGCGGAAAAAGGCGGTGCGAATTCCGTCTATCTGGAAGCCAGCGTCAATAAAAAGGAATTATATCAGGGAGAACAGGGGATACTTTCGATAAGGCTTTACACTAAAGAGGCCCTTGCTGGCGACAGTGCCTGTCAGGAACCGTTATACGATAATCTGATAACGCACGAGATACCGTCCGAGCAGGGGGGGACAGACAGCCGCGGTTATGCCTACAGTTCGCTCAGAAGAGCCTTTTTTCCGATAAACGGCGGTTCCGCGACTATAGGCGAGGCCGTGGTGCACGTCACGACTCTGGGCGGCGCGGATCCTTTCTTCGGTAATTTCTTCGGCAATATGACCGGGGACAGTTTCGATATAAAGAGCAGACCTGTAATTCTTAAGATAAAACCTCTTCCGCAGCCGCAGCCCAAAGATTTTTACGGCGGAGTCGGTAATTTTTCGATAGCGGCTTCAATTCCGGACGCAAAGGATATGAAAGTCGGGGAAGCCGTCACTCTGATCTTTACCGTTAAAGGCAGCGGGAATCTTACGGCGATAACGGCGCCGGAACTCGAACTTGACGATTTTAAAGTTTACGAGCCCAAGATCACCGTTAAAACGAGTCTCACCGGCGATATGGTCGGCGGAACCAAGACTTTCACTTATTCTCTCGTCCCAAAAAATCCCGGGGAGAAAATAATTCCCCAGATAAGATTTTCTTATTTCGATCCGAAGGAAGCCGTTTATAAGACCAGGAGCACCGCGCCTCTCAGGGTAAGCATAGAAAAGGGCGACCAGAGCGACCGCAGTATATATTATTCGCAGAAAGACGGCACTCCGGAGCAGGTCGCGGTTCAGAAAGTGACCGCCTCCGGCAGCGATATCAGATATGTTTCTTCCGAAGACGATTCGGGGAAACTAGCCGCCGCGGTCAATTTCGTGGCCGACGCCGGGGCTTACGCCTCGCTTATTCCGCTGCTGGTCGTCATCATCTCTTTCGGATACACCAGCGCGGTGAAATTCCGCGAGGACAATAAATCCGTCTTTAGATTCAGAAAGGCCCGTTCCAAAGCCAGGCGCGAACTGGCGCAGGCGGAGAAACTGATAAAGGGGAACAGCGGGAAAAAAGCCGTCGGGATCATATACGATTCATTACTCGCCTATCTCTGCGACAAATGCGGGCAGAATATATCTGCCCTTACCAGCCGCAAGGCCGCGGAGTTCCTATCAGGGCGTTTTCCGAAACTCACTAAGGCGGAACTGGACTCCTTGCAGGATTTCTGGGTCAGGATAGAGGCCTCGCATTATTCCCCCGAAAATATATCTGAAGAACAGGCCTCCGCACTCGCCGGATCGTATTCTTCGCTTTTGGACATACTGGAGGACAAACTCAGATGAAAAGAATTTTTACAGCGCTGGCCGTTTCATTGTTTTTTCAGCTGAACGTCCCTGTCCGGGCTTCTGTTCCGGAAAATACGGCCGCCGCGACCGCCGCGGGGACTTTAATGCCCGCGGCTGATATAAACGAACTTTACAAGAACGGAGACTATCAGCGTGCTTTGGACGAATACAGTAAGATAACCAGAAACCGCCCTTACGACGCCGCTGCGTGGTATAACGAGGGGAACGCTCTCTTCAGACTTAAGAGGACCGGCGAAGCCGTTTACGCTTACTCCAGGGCTTTTAAGATAGATCCAAGGAATCAGGATATCAGATTCAATCTCGAGTATGCCATGAAACACACCGGTCAGCAGCTTGTTCCGGACGGAATGCCGCGCGGTGTTTTCTATCTTTATTATTTCTTCTCGGACAATGAACTTAAGTTCGCGGCGGTCGTCTCTTTCTGGATAACCTGTCTTATCTTCGCTTTTTTCAGGCTTATAAAGAGGGAGGATTTCAGGAAATGGCCGAGACGTATAATGTACTGCTCGGCGACTTTGCTTCTGCTTTCCTGCCTGTGGGGCGCGCTGCGTTTGAACGGACAGTTCCACAGAGCCGGGGTGGTCGTCAGGGCCGAAGGGGCGTCGCTGACGAGCGGTCCGGGTGAGAATTTCAAAAATTTCGCTTCCGCTCCCGAAGGCAGGATAGTAAAGCTACTTTCGGAAGAGGACGGATATATCGAAGTCGGCCTTGAAAAAGAAGGCCTGAGAGGGTGGGCTGTGAAAGGAGATATAAAATCTTTATGACCAATACTATAGCTATCGCGAGCGATCACGCCGGTTTCCCGCTGAAAGAGGAACTGAAAGAGCATCTTAAGATAGTCGGTTACGATATTCTTGATCTCGGCACTGACAGCGCTGACAAATCCGTGGACTATCCGGATTACGCGGCCAAGGCGGCTGCCGCCGTTCTGTCCGGGCAGGCGCGGCGCGCCATAATGGTCTGCGGTTCCGGGGTCGGGGCCTGCGTGGCCGCTAATAAGATACGCGGCATACGGGCCGGGCTCTGCCACGACACCTATTCCGCGCACCAGGCGGTGGAGCACGATAATATCAATATGCTCTGTCTCGGAGCGCGCGTTATAGGTCCCGCGCCGGCATTCGAGATCGCGGAAGCTTATCTGAAAGCTGAATTTACCAACGAGGACAGGCATAAGAGACGTCTGGCTAAGGTGCAGGCGCTGGAAGATTCTAATTTATCGGGCAGATGATTCCATTCCATGAAAACGATATTTCTGCCTTTCCTGCACGACAGCCATAATCATATTTCCTTTTATTCTTCTTTGAGCGGCGCGGCTGATTTATCGGGTTGCGAAACGCTCGGGCAGGCGATGTCCGTTCTTAACGGCAGAAGAAAAGAAAGTTTTATTTTCGCCACGGGGTGGAAAGACAATTACTACTCGCTAACTCCGGAGCTGCTCGCGGATCTGCCTCCGGCGGCCGTATGCAATATATCGCTTCACGGCTTCTGTTTCAATGCCGCGGCCCTGAACTCCCTGGAAAGAAAACATCCGGGCGCCGGGGCCAGACTGCGCAGCCAGAAATGGATAGATCTCAATCTTCCGCGGGTCTTCAGTCTGCTGGCGGATTACGGCGAAGTGTCCTTTATTCCGGAATATATAAAGGGACTTGAGAGAAAAGGCGTCTGGAGCAGCGAGGATATGTCCGTCTCTTCAGAGAGGGCCTGCCTTTATATCAGCGATAATTACCGGGACAGGGTGAAAATATGGGCCGGGCTGGGCGTGTATCAGGAGCTCGGCAAGGCCAGAGGCCGCGTGAGCGGCATAAAACTGTTCGCCGACGGCGCTCTAGGAGCCAGAAGCGCCGGCCTTTCCGGGAAATGTTCCGCCGGGAGCCGCGACTGCGTCTTGTATTCCGATGAGGAAATGCTGATAAATATGCGCCGCGCCGCCGGTATGCGAAAGAATATAGCCGTTCACGCGATAGGAGACGCGGCGGTGGAACAGGTAGTCAGTTGTGCGGAAAAGATAAAATCAGGCGGGACTCCTATGTCGCTTAGACTGGAACATGTGCAGTTCATAAATTTAGGACAGGCGCTGAGAGCGAAAAAGCTCGGCGCCGTTCTCTGCATGCAGCCGAATTTCAGTCCGGATTCCGTGTTTTATTCCGACAGACTGCCGGATCACTACGTGAAGGGAAACAACCCTTTCAGGATGCTTATAGACAGGGCAGGTTTCATATGCGGCAGGGATCTTGTTTTCGGGTCCGACGGCATGCCTGCCGGAGCTTGCGAGGCTATAAGAAGTTCGCTTTTCCCGCCTTTTGAAAGCCAGAGATTATCGTTAGAGGAATTTAAGGCCGGATACTGCGTTAAAGACGGGAGCCGCGTTTTTAAGGCGGAGATAGACGAAGAAAATAGAAGCGTCTCTGTCTCCGTTCCTGAGCTTTAAATTCGATTCTGCCTTCATCAAGTAAAAGACCCGCGGGAAAAACAGAAGTTTTTCCCGCGGGTCTTAACGGCTTTGTTTTTCATACAGTCAATTTATTTTCGACTGGAATAAAACAGGTCGTTTTTTTATTTTACCTTTTTCGCTCTGAAGTCGCTTAAAGTTTTATTAAGTTTGTCGAGGAATTCCTGCGGATACAGTTTTCCTATAAGTTCCATACGGGCAGTGTTTCCGGCTTTTTCCAGCGCCGTTACTACTTCTTTTCCGGCTGGTTTCGTTACGGTCAGTTTTTTCGCCAGGAGTTTAACCGATTCTTCATTGTCCTTTCTGACTTTAGAGTTCAGATCCGTGAAATATTTTTCTCCGAGATCGAGCATTATCTTCTGATCTTCGGGCGGTATCTTGTCGAAGGCTTTTCTGGATATAAGGACGGCGCCGAAAGAATATGTCAGCGGCTGTCCGAACATATATTTCATTTTGCCGTCCCACTGCATAGCCATAACCGAAAGAGGGGAAGCGTAAACCCCGTTCACCATTCCCGTCTGCAACGAGGTCATCACGTCTGTTATAGAAAGGGATATGGGTTTTATGCCCAGACTTTCGAATGTCTCTTCGGCGACCGGATCTCCTTCCCAGGTCCACATTTTTATATTTTTCAGATCTTCGAGTTTCGTGACCGGGGACTCTGAGAATATGTTCACCGATCCGACTTCCGACCAGCCCAGGAGAACGAACCCTTTTTTCTCGAAAACGGCTTTGAAGTCCGCGTCCATGGCTTTGTAGACATAGTCTATCTCGCCGGTGTTTTTGAACAGAGCCGGTGTGTCGAGGATGCGTATCTCGGGGGCTATTTCGCCTATTCCCACCCCTGTGAATCCTCCGGCCTGGAGCTGATTGTTGCGTATTTTCCTGACGACGTCTTTTTCGTCGCCCATCTTTCCGCCCCAATACGTCCTGAAACCGACCCTTCCTTCCGTTTTTTCGCTGACTTCACGGGTGTATCCGTCCATCGATTTCACCCAGGTCGTGCCTTCCGGAGTGAGCGAGGCGAATTTTATGATCACTGGTTTGGCCGCGAAGGCCTGAGAACATACCGCCGTCGTCATCAGCGCCGGCAGCAGTAATTTAAAAAATTTCATCTTTAATCTCCAAGAGTTTTCTGGCTTTCGTCCTCGCCACGGTGTTGAGAAGACATATCTTATCGTCTTTCTTTTCAGAATTTATTACCGAGTTAAGAAGATTTTCGAATTTTTCCGCGTCCATGACTTCCGCAGCCGCAGTTTTGGCGTACATGAACCTGGTGAACTGGAAATCGGCCCCTTCGCCGGTAAGGGCCTTATCGAAATATTCCATCGCCTTATACGGATCTCCGCCGAACATTTTAGGACGCATGGCTTCGTAAGCTCCCATAAGGCTGTAGGGCCCGTTATAAAAATAGGAGGGTTCCAGGTCCATAAGTTTCTTTATCGCCGGTTCCAGTTCCGACAGCGAGGCTATCACGGCCGGTTTGTCCCTGTTCAGGTTCATATACGAGGCCTTGCAGAATGTCTTCCAGAAAAGCGCCGGGACGTCGTTTCTGTTCAGATCGTCCCGGTCTTTTCCGGCCAGAGCCGCTTCGGCGTATTTTTGTCCCTTGAGGTAAAATCCGGAAGCGCGCTCATTGTCTTCTCCGTCGAGGAACATCAGGGAGTAGCCGCAGAAGCCCATCGCAGCCGATACGGAGAGTTCTCTGTTGCTTTTGTCGTTTTCCAGAAGCAGTTCCATGAGCTGCAGATTAGCCGGCATGGCTTCTTTCACATATTCGGCGTCGCATTGGCTGAAGATCTGCGGCATGCCTTTTTTCACCATGTCGGAGGCCGCCATTACGGCCGTCCTGTTCACGGCCGAGCATGAAGTCAGCAGCGCCGCGGCCGCGAAGATAGGGAAAAACGACAGGAAGCTTTTCATCTGTTCTCTCTGATCAGTTTTTGCATGGTTTCCACGAACGGTTTGTAATCGGAGCAGAATTTTTCCGCTGTCGGCCGGAAACGGTAAGTCCAGTTGTCAGGTCCGACCGTGCCGGGCATATTTATCCTGACCCTCGAACCTGTAAGATCCTGCCATGGGAAAATTACCAGTTTGGACGCGGCCCGGAGCAGTCTGGCGATTATAGGAGTTTTGGCCACGGCGTAGACAGGCAGGTCTTTCTCTTTTATATCGTCTTTCCCTGTGATCATAGCCCACATGTCTGTTTTTTCTTTCGCGTCGACGGTGTCCCACCATTCGGCCGTGGTCTCCATGTCGTGCGTCGAGGTGGTGGCGAGCGAGACGGAAGGGTATTTTTCAGGAGGTATATATTTCCCGTTCTTTTTTTCCCATTTGATTATTTTATAGCCCGGCACCTTGAGTTCCTTAAGAACTTCTCCGACGTAAGGCGGAATGACGCCGAGGTCTTCGGCCACGGGCAGCATCGGACTGGCGCCGTAAACGGCCTCGATGAAGTCTTTTCCTCTCTGTCTCTGTTCCGCCGGATCGTGTATATCGAAATCAGCTTTCTGCGTTTTGTCGTGCGGAATGGTCCAGGTGCGGAAGAACCCGACCATATGGTCTATCCTGAAAAAATCATAAAAATCGGAGGCTTTCTTGACTTTCGTGCGCCACCATTTAAAATTATTTCCACGGGCGGCGGACCAGTTGTACACGGGAAGGCCCCATTTCTGTCCGTCGGCGCTCAGAGCGTCGGGCGGCGCGCCGGCTTCTTTAGTCAGATCGAATTCGTTCCTTTGCGCCCAGACGTCGGCGCTTTCCTGGTTTACCATAAAAGGAAGATCGCCGAACAGTTTTATCCTGTTTCCGGCAGCTTTTTTTCTTACTTCCGTCCACTGGCGCTCCAGAGTCCACTGCAGATACTTGAAGAACATTATCTGAGTCTTTTCTTTACCTCGGAATTTATCCAGAGCGTCCTTGTCATGGCCTGCGAGCTCTTTCTCCCAGTCGAGCCAGGAGATCCATCCGGTTATGTCCTTGAGTCTGCGGAAGACGGAATAGTCGTCGAGCCAGTATTCGTTGGCCGCGCAGTATTCGCCGAAAATTCCGGCTTCGGCTGATTTTTTTTCTATATGTTCCGTATAGAATCTGCAGAATATATTCGACAGCGCCGCGAATTTTATTTTCCGCACTCCTTCGTAATCCACTTTTTCCGAGTCGTGAAGTTTTTTTATATTGGTTCTGAAGGAAGAGGAACCGAGCCCGGCCCTTATGTCGGCGAAAGAATCTTCCCGGAGTTCAGGGATATCGCCGACGCTTATGTATATCGGATCCAGAGCGAAGGCAGAAAGAGCGGTGTAGGGGCACGATCCTCCCGGAGGCATCTCGTTCATCGGAAGAAGCTGGAGTATATTCATTCCCATCTTCTCGAGATTGTCCAGCCACAGCGACATGGTCTTCAGATCGCCTATGCCCCAGTCCGTTTCGGACCGCATAGAAAAAACCGGGAAAAGGACTCCTGTGTGTTTACCGCGAAGAAGTTTATGCATACTCAGCGGGCCGCCACTGCTTCTATTTCGACGAGAGCGCCTTTGGGCAGCGCCTTAACTTCAAAGGCCGCGCGGGCGGGGGGATTGTTCCTGAAAAAAACGCCGTAGGCCTCGTTCATTTCCCCGAACCGGGTCAGATCGGTCATATAGACTGTAGTCTTGAGTATATCTTCCGTCGTGAGTCCGGCCGCTTCAAGAATAGATTTTATATTCCTGAGCGAAGCTACTGTCTGCGCGGCGGTGTCCGCCGGCGCCATTTTCCCTGATGCCGGGTCCACTGGCAGTTGTCCTGAGATATAAATAAGGCCGTGCGCTTCCGTGGCCTGAGAATACGGACCTATGGCCTTCGGGGCTTTTTCAGTAGATATGATAGTTTTCATTGATATGTTTTCCCTTGTCAAAAAACTGTGAAAGATTTATTTTTCTTAAACGGAAATAATTACCGCAGGACAGGCCTTTCTTCCGAACGGCCAGCCCTATATTAAATTATATTAAATATTTATTTATCAGGAAAATCAAAAGATTCGGAAAGGAATATTAAAGCGTGGAAGATCTTTTATGCCCGCGTCTTTCTCCGCCGCGGCACCCTGGAAAACCTAAAGTTTTCACACCGCTTTATTCGTCTCCGCGGGTGAAACCGGACTGTCCGGTCCGCCGTTTTTGAGAAGCAGCGAGTTCAGTCCTGAGACGAATTTTTCCTTTTCGTCAGGCGTGAGAACATATGTTTTTTCCCTGGTGCGCAGAAGTACGTAATTCTTCTGTTTCCTAGCGTAAATATAAAATTTCCCGAGTTCCCTGGTGCGCGTCACTCCGAACCAGCCGAACAGCCCGCCTGACATCAGCGAGTTACCGGCCCCGTTCAGGATATTTACTTCAGACTCTTCCACAGATAATATTTCTTTTACCGGTATCACGAAAGGTCTCGCGTGTCTGTGCACGGTTATATCCTCATCGGTCACAGTGTACCCGGTAGGGGAAAAGATATAGACGAAGATATAGAGACAGCTTATTAACGCTGTGGCGGCTGTTCCCGACTTCGTGATTATTACCAGGGCTATCAGTAAAATCAACATCCCTACGGTGGCTGAGGTCGAAAAAACGGTCATTCTGTCGTAAGAGTTCTTAAATTCTTCTTTCATTCCGATTCCCGCGGCAGGCCGCTGATATACGGCGGTATATATTTAAAGGCATTTATTAATAATATCAAAATAATGCGGAGGAGTCAAAAATTAGGATCTCTATGAATAAAAAAGCCCGGTTTATCCGGGCTTTTTTATGTCCGTCCGCGTGCGGAACGGGAAATTCAGATCATTTCGGAGCCGTCCATACGGCGAACTTTTCTCCGTTTGTCGCCATTGTCCAGCCTTCGCCCGGCTGCCAGTTCCAGCTGCTTCCGAGTTTCACAGCCACGCGCTGTTTATCTCCCTCTATAACGGCGGCGTACAGACCGTGCTCCGCCCTGTATATCTGTACGGAACTGGTGGAACTTATACCTGCCTGCTTACGTATATTTATAAGGGTCTGCAGTTTGTCTTTATAGCTGCTCCCCCAGTCGAAATAATGGGGCCAGAACACGCACGGCAGCCCGGGGTGGGTGAGTATATAAGCGTATTCGACGAGTCGCTGGTCCTTATAGGTCTGGCTCGCGTTCGCTATAAAATTCTCGTCTCTCGGGCTTGTGTCGTGATTTTCCACGAAGGTTACGGATTTAGCCGGCCACCAGCCTATCAGACCTGCGGGCCGTCCGTTGTCGCTCATATTATTGTAATTGTCGCTCTCCACCGCTGACTGCAGCAGAAAATGCGTCGGAAAATCGAAGGCGCTGGAAGCGCCGGCTTTTCCGCCGGAATTGTCCGTCCCGTCTATCCAGTTCGTAACCAGCTGTCTGTTTCCGTCGAAATATTCCCCTACGGAGAACGATGGCATAGTCGCCTTATTGTACATTCCCACGTAATAAGCGGCGTAACCCTTCACCATGTCGTAGCGCCAGCCGTCTATACCTATTTTATTCTGCAGCCAGCGCATGAACACTTTCGTGTCGTCCTGCACTATTTTCTGGGTGTGGTCCAGGTCGCGGCAGCCGCTTTCGTTGGCCCCTTCGTCGTAATTCGGGCTTTTTCCGTTATTGGGAAGTGCTGATATGCCGGCCCATTCGTCATTCTGGGTTATAACTGTGCTCGGCCAGTCGGGATTAGTGAAATCGTACCAGTCTGTCGTTCCGTTCCTGTGGTTCAGGACCATATCTCCGACAACGTATACGGAAGCGGAGTGAAGCTTTTTTACGGCGTTAACGAGATTTTCCTGATTGCCCCACTGGGAATTGAGATTATACCACTGCGTCGGATAATAGCTGCCTACCGATACCGGCGGAATCCATATAAGATTAAAGCCTGCGCGTCCTATTTCGGAAGCTTTTGACGCTATCTCGCCCCACCAGCCGTTGGCGAGGTGCAGATGGTAATTATCCGCGTACCAGTGAAAGCCCTGCAGCATTACGGCTTTCGAGCCGTTGCCGTCTATACGCGTCCGGGATCTCGGCGTGTAAGTTCCGTCGGAATAAAGTTTTTTTGCCTCTAGCCACTGGGCGTGCGCCCTGTCGGAATCGCTCGAACGCACGGAAACGCTTTCTTTCACCTGCGGGACGTTTATCTCTATGTTTCCCGCGTCGGCCTTGAGTTCGGCTATCGGCGAACCGGCCGCGTAAGAAAAAGCGTAAAACACAATGACCAACGCCGCCGCCGACCATAAATTCTTTACTTTAAGCATTTGGCTTTCTCCAGAATAATATGAAATTATACTTACTTAAAGTAGTTATAATATCAATTATTAAGTTAAAGCAAGGGACGGTGGGCCTGATATTTATAGGTCTTTCGGCCTATCCCGCTCTTTATTTTTTATCTTTTTCGGCGTATAAATTTATAAGACATTGGCCGCAGTTGAATTCCATCCGGAGGGTATTTCCTTTTTCGTCTTTCAGAAAAAGAGGCCCGGCTTTTTCTTTGTTCTTTTTGCACAGACCGAGTCTCCGTCTTATGCAGTATTTCATTGTCATCAGCGGTTTTCCGTCGAGAGAAGAGCCGAGTTCCGCGGCTTTCTGTATCTTTTTCACTCCGTGCCTTTTATAGAAATCCGCGGCTTTCCCGTTCATCACATTAGCGGAAAAATCCAGTTCTTCCGCCGGATAAGGATGTTCGGTGGGTTTTATTGGAGCGGAAGGCCGCTCGTACCCGTAATCTTGTTTTTCTATTTTCTCCAGCGTTTCTCTTCTTAGATCGTTGAGGGCTGAGACCGGAAGGAAATAAGGTTTCGACATGTTTACCGAGAGGTCTTTGAGGTAGAAGTCCGTTTCCCCGAATTTTGAGAGCTGCTTTTGTATAGTTTCCGCGGCTAGTTCCGGTTTTTTCGCCGACGATTTCTTGCCCTTCCAGAGAGTTTCGGCTTTTCTTCCCAGTTCGTCTTCGGCAGAAAGAAGAAAACCCTTTTCGCATTCGCTGAATTCCATGGACACGGCGAATTTTCTCGCGCACTGGCTTTTTTCCACGGCATTGATATATAATCTGTCGAAATTCCTGTTCAGCAGGGTCCCGTTGTCCATTCCTTTGAGATTGTCCGCCCTTACCCTGCCGTCCTTTATTCCGTTTATTAGCGATCCGGTCAGGTTCCCTTCTTTGTCGAAATAACATATCCCGTCTCCGGAATGCAGTTTCTCCTGGCCGCGCACCTGAAAAGAGCCCAGTTTTATATTATAAGCCGGACCGAGGGGTTCCCCGATAAATTTAGGCGTGTCCGGAGAAGCTATGTCCTTGGGATTGCCGTCCAGGAAATACTGCGTGTAACCTCTGTTGAAAGTTTTGCTCAGATCGGGGATGAATTTTATAAATGATTGTCCGGAAGACGCTTTTTTCATTTCCCTCTTCGCGAGAGCCTTATCCAGTTCTGAACGGTAGGCCGCCACGACATTCCTGACATAGGCCCTGTCCTTGAGTCTGCCTTCGATCTTAAAAGAAGTTATACCGGCGTCGAGAAGGCTACCCAGGCGCTTAGAGAGGTTCAGATCTTTTAGGCATAGGGGATATTTTCCGGCGTCTACCGCATTGCCGTCGGCGTCGGTGACGCCGTAGGCTTTGCGGCAGGGCTGCGCGCATTCGCCCCTGTTTCCGCTTCTTCCGCCGAGCGCATAACTCAGGTAGCATTGCCCGCTGCGGCTCACGCAGAGGGATCCGTGGACGAAAGCCTCTAATTCCACAGCGGTCTGTTCCCTTATTGCTTTTATTTCGCACAGAGACAGTTCCCTGGCCAGAATAACCCTTTTAAAACCGGCTTTTTCCAGGAAAAGCACTTTTTCCGGCGTGGTATTATCCGTTTGCGTGCTGGCGAACAGAGGGATGGGCGGCAGGGACGTTTCGAGCAGTCCCATATCCTGTATTATCACGGCGTCCGCCCCCGCTTCGTAAAGACGTTCTATCAGTTTCGAGGCGCGCGCCAGTTCAGCGTCGTCCATGATGGTGTTGACTGCGGCGTAGACTTTAGCTCTGTATTTATGCGCGTAAGAGGCGAGTTTTTCTATGTCGGCGACTGGATTTTCAGCGCCGTTTCTGGCGCCGAATCTCTCGGCTCCGATATACACCGCGTCAGCTCCGCAGTTTACGGCGTCCGTGCCTGTTTCTAAATTTCTGGCGGGCGCCAGAAGCTCCGTGGTATTCATGATTTCTCCGTGACCTCAGCGGTCTTCCGTCAGACGGTCTTATATCCGTCCTGCTTCGCGGTTATTTCCTGTTTTTTTATTCTTTCGAGGGCGTAGTATTTATATGTCTCGGCTCCGAGCGTTGTGATGAACCGCTGTGCTTCCTTATAATTTTTCGAATTGCTTGTAAGCAGCACTATTATAAATTCGCCGCGGGGCGAATACACTATACCTGCGTCGTGGCAGGCCTGTCTCAGCAGTCCAGTCTTATGCGCCAGTCCCCAGCCTTCTGGCAGCGCTTTACGCAGCCGGGTAGGCAGTTCCACGTGCTTTAATATTCCCAACATGAAAGAACTCGCCTTCGCGCTTACCAGCTTGCCCCGGTATATCTTTTCGAACATCCCGGCTATGTCGTTGGGAGTGGTGTAATTGTCCTCTTTTATCTTATAAGAAGTAAGGTTCATTCCCGACCTGCATATATTGGTGTCCTTGAACCCCAGGGCTTTAAAGGCGTTCTCGATATTCTGGAAACCTATCGTGTCGGTAAGCATCTTCGCGGCGGTATTGTCGCTTTCGGTGATCATTATATACAGCAGATCCCTTATTTTAAAAGTGTCTCCGTATTTACTGGTCTTCCTCAGCGTTCCCGATCCACCTGCCCATAGCTGTTTAGTGTATTTTATTTCAGTGTCCAGAGTCAGTCTCTCCCCGTTTTTAAGCTCGAAATTGTTATCTATGAGATACATGACCGAAGCCATCAGCGGAACCTTTATAAGCGAAGCGGCGCGGAACTGCATCTCCGGAGACTGAGTCCATGTCCTTCCTGTCGACAGATCCTTTATATACGCTCCCACCGGTCCGGTGTCTCCGGCCTTCCGCCTCTCGGCCATTATCTCCTTGACGCCGGCTATCATTTCTTTCCATTCCTTTTCTTTGAGGCTTAAATCCTGTTTTTTAGCAAAGGCCTTAGAGATAACCGCCGGAGAGGCCGCCTCGGCGGTTACCGCGGCGCGGCCGGTCAGACTCTTTATATAGCGCGCGGCCGGCCCCGAGGCCGTGTAAAGGAGAAATATTATCGCGAGCCCGAGTATTATAAGGCCGGATGTCTTTGAGAAAATGGAACCTAGCGAGAATCTCTTTGTGTAGAGACTGAAGCCCTGCTCGTATTTCCCTATCGGCTGAAAATTGTCAGGGATTTTAAATTCTTCCTTTTTGCCCGCGCCGCAGAAGGGCAGACTGAAATGACGTTTATTACTTTTTTGCATATTTCCCGTTCTTGTTTCCTGCTTCCTGTAAGGCCTGCCGGCCGCCGTATTCTGGCGTTTTATCCTTTTGGCCCCGGCCGGTTCCTTCAGTTCCGATTCGGCCGAAGCAAGAAAAATCTTATGTTCCTGTTCCCTCTCTAGCCTTCTGCTTAAGGACTTTAAGTGTCTTTCCGGCGTTTTTTCGGGGTGAGATATGAACAGTTTTTTGTCTTTTACGGTTAAGGTCAGTTTAGCCGGTCCTAAGGGCTTTGTGTTTTCCTTTTCTCCTCGGGATGCCGGAGTCCCGGAGTCGTTTTCGCGCTTTTCTTCGCCGCTTCCGCTTCCGGCTTTAAGCCCGCGTGACGCGGCGTCCGCCGCGGCTTCTTCCGCTTCCGGCCTGCTTTCTTTTCCGGACTCTTCGGTCATTTCTTCGGCGCTTATGTTTTTTTCGAAATCCTGAAATCCGGATCCGGCGGAAGATTTCTTTTTTCTTCTGATCTCAAAAGCGCCTATGAATTCGTCGAACAGAAGCTGCGGCGCGGGTCTCCGCGCGCGTTTGCTTTTGTCCTTGTTTTTAGGCTGAACTTTTTTCTTGGCCTCTTCCCCGTGTTCCGCCACTTTTTACTCCTTTCCCTCCACCGACAGGAGAAGTTTGTCGCCTTCCTTGTATTCGGCCAGTACGGTGTCGCCTTTTTTTATGGCGCTGTAAAGCAGGAATTCGGAGAGCGGGTCCTCAACGTATTTCTGCACCGTCCTCAGCAGCGGTCTCGCGCCGTACTGCGGATTAAATCCTTTTTTGGTCAGGAATTTCTTCGCCTCTTCGGTGATGTCGAAATTCATCCCCTTGTCGGCCAGTTTCTTTTCCACGCCGCGAAGCCTAAGTTCGAGTATCTTCGCCGTGTCTTTCTCCGTGAGCGGCCTGAAGACTATAACTTCGTCTATACGGTTTATGAATTCGGGGTTGAAAACCCTTTTCACTTCGTCCATGACGTTTTCTTTCATCTCTTTGTAGTCGCGTTCCCGGTCGTCGGAGGGCATGAAGCCCAGAGTCTTGCCCTTGGTTATCATCCGCGCGCCGACGTTAGAAGTCATTATGACTATGGTGTTTTTAAAACTTACCTTATGTCCGAGACTGTCCGTGAGTATTCCTTCTTCCATCAGCTGGAGCAGAATATTGAAGACGTCCGGATGGGCTTTTTCTATTTCGTCTAAGACCACCACGCAGTAGGGTTTGTTCCTGACTATTTCCGTAAGTTTTCCGCCTTCCTCGTAGCCGACATAGCCGGGAGGCGCTCCTATGAGGCGGGACACGGAGAATTTTTCCATATATTCCGACATGTCTATGCGCACCATGGCCTCTTCGTTTCCGAACAGAAATTCGGCCAGCACTCTCGCGAGTTCGGTCTTACCCACGCCCGTCGGCCCGAGGAATAAGAAATTCCCTATCGGCTTTTTCGCCTCTTTCATGCCCGTGCGGCTCCGTTTTATGGCCTGCGAGACTATGGTGACGGCTTCGTCCTGCCCTATGAGACGTTTATGGATCTCGTCTTCCATCTTTTTCAGCCTTTCGGCCTCCGTTTCCGTCATTCTTGTTACCGGTATGCCGGTCCATTTCGAAGCTATGAAAGCTATGTCTTCTTCGGTCACTTCCGGAATTTTCTTATCTCTTTCCTCATGCCATTTCTGTCTGGCGTCTTCGAGTTCTTTTTTCAGTTTTTTCTCTTTCTCGTTTATTTTTTCTATCTTCTTATAATCCTGGGCGATCACCGCCGCGTTCTTTTCCGATGAGATTTCCGCTATCGCCAGTTCCTTTTCTTTCAGCTCGGCCGGAGCGACGGAGATCATGAGTCTGGCGCGGCTGCCGGCTTCGTCGAGCAGATCTATTGCTTTGTCCGGCAGCGCTCTGTCCGTTATATATTTGTCCGACAGCGCAGCTGCGGCGTAAATGGCCGCGTCCGTAAACTTGCATTTATGATGTTTTTCGTATTTGTCCTGCAGCCCTTTCAGGATATCTATGGTCTGGGCCGGGGTGGGGGGCTCCACTATCACCTTCTGGAAACGGCGTTCAAGCGCCGGATCGTGTTCTATCCGTGTTCTGTATTCGTCGAAAGTGGTAGCTCCTATGCACTGGAGTTCGCCTCTGGACAGAGCCGGTTTTAGCATATTGGAGGCGTCCATGGAGCCTTCCGCAGAGCCAGCCCCTATGACGGTATGGAGTTCGTCGATAAAAATAATAACGGAATTTTTGGACCTTCTTATCTCTTCTATGAGTCCCTTGAGTCTCTGCTCAAATTCGCCTCTGTATTTAGTGCCGGCGACTATAGAGGCCAGATCCAGAGAAAGCAGCCTTTTCCCGGACAGGGTCTCCGGAATGTCGTTATCGATTATTTTCTGCGCCAGTCCCTCGACTATAGCGGTTTTGCCCACACCGGGCTCTCCCACGAGGACAGGATTGTTTTTCGTGCGGCGTCCCAGAACCTGTATGACCCGCTCTATCTCGTCGTTTCGTCCTATGACGGGGTCGAGCATATTGTCCGCGGCCATCTGCGTGAGATCGCGCGAATATTCATCCAGATTAGGGGTCTTGGATTTAGGAGCCTTCTCGGCTTTTTTGCGGGCGGGGGATTCCTGTTCTTCGGCCTGCTCTTCCTGCTGGTCTCTGGAGTTAGCCGCGGTCGCGTTGCTGTCGTTCAGTATGGTAAGCACCTCGGCCCTCACGGCCTTCAGATTGAGGCGAAGATTAACCAGCACCCTGGACGCCACGCCCTCTTCTTCTCTGAGAAGTCCCAGCAGCAGATGTTCCGTCCCGATATAGGTGTGTCCCATCTGCTGGGCTTCCTCGACGGCGAACTCGAGTACTTTTTTCGCCTGCGGAGTAAACGGTATTTCGCCTAGCACCAGAGCATTGTCTCCCGGCCCCACGATCTTTTCTATCTCCATTCTGACTTTGCGCGAATCTATGCCGAGATTTTTGAAAACAGTGGAGGCCACGCCTTCCCCTAAAGTAATAAGCCCCAGTAGAATATGTTCCGTTCCGACATAATCGTGAGCGAGGCGTTTAGCCTCTTCCTGAGCTATCAAAATAACTCTCTGGGCCCTGTCCGTAAATCTTGATCCCATAAACTTCCTCCGGCACTGTCAGCACAACAAAAAACTGCGCATATAAACGCTTTCTGCGCGTCAGTATATATATATTAATTATAACTAACTACCGGAACCGTTTACAAGGACAAAAGGCGGTCTGTTTTACGCTTTTACAATTCAGCCATGGTCCTTGCCGTGGCTCCCTTAAGGGAATCCAGCGCGGCGGCGGAATTCTTCCCGGCGGTTTCGAGTCTCTCGCGGTTTTCAAGCAGGCCGACGACGGCTGAAGACAGCTCTTCCGAGTTCCGGACTATGAAGCCTCCGGCGAATTTTTTCAGAGTTTCCCCGGCGGTCGCGGCGGCCCGGTAATTCGGGCCGAAAAGTACCGGTTTGGCGAATATCGAAGGTTCCAGCAGATTATGTCCTCCGGTGTCGTCCAGGGTCCCGCCGACGAAGCAGACGTCCGAGACAGAATACAGGGTCTGCAGTATTCCTGAAACGTCTACGAGCAGACATCCGGTGCCTCCGCTTTTCGCTTCCGTTTTTTTCTTCAGGGCGGAATATTCCGTAAAACCGATTCCGTTCGCCTTAAGGGCGTCCGCGGTCTCGCGCAGTCTTTCGGCGTGCCGCGGAACAATAATGAATTTGAGATCTTTAATTTTTTCTTTCGCTGACAGATAACTTCTGATTATTATGTCTTCTTCGGGCGGGTGGGTGCTTCCGGCTATAAAGACCGGACTGTTTTCCCAGCCAAGTCCCGCCAGCGTTTTTTTTACTTCCGGATTGTCGGCCCCGGCCGCCACCTGGTCGTATTTAAGATTGCCCGTGTCGAGCACTTTGCCGGCGAGTCCGGCCAGTTTTCCGAATCTGACGGCATCCGCTCCGCTTTGCGCGAGCACTCCGCTGACCCCGCGGAATATTTCCGCCGTAAGCGGCGCCGCCGCGCGGTACAGCCTGTATGTTTTAGGCGATATCCTGGCGTTCACCATATAAGTTTTAACTCTCTCCGCCGCCGCCGCCTTGAGCAGACCGGGCCAGATCTCAGTTTCCGCTATTATGAGGGCGTGGGGTTTGACTTTTTTCAGGAAACGTTTTATAAGAGGATAAAAATCCACGGGCAGCAGAGCGGCGTGTTCCGTTATTCTGGAAGCCTCTCTTCTGCCCGCTATGCTGGAGCTAGTGATAAAAAGCGGGGCGCGGTACTTTTTTTTGAGTTCTTCGGCAAGCGCGGATATGCCGCGCACCTCCCCCATCGAAGCCGCGTGTATCCATACCGGCTTTTCTCCTTTGAATTCCGGCACGGACAGTCCCAGCCTTTCCCTGAGTTCGTGTCTCAGAGTGTTCTTGAGAACCGAGCGTCTCGGCGAAAAAAGCAGGAATATTATAAAACAGGCCGTTATCAGCGGCGACAGACATACGTACAGGATAAAAAGTAATTTTCCCGTCATTTTATTTCTTCTTTCTTCTTCCGCCCTTGGACTGCCACGGCAGAAAGAATATAGCCGAATACTTGGGCTCGACGGAATAATTTTCGCAGGAGATTCCTATCTTGTCGGTCTCCAGCCTTAGGCATATGTCCCTAAGCGATTTAGTTTCGTAAAGCAGAGCCGAATCGTCCGCGCCGTAATCGTCGGAGAGTGAATTGTCCGGGGGGTATTTGTAAATATAAGCCGGAGCGAGCACGGCGCAGTTTTCGAGGTCCGCGTCCCTCCGGGCCAGTTCGGAAGCAAGTTTGACGGCGGTGTTTATAAAAACGGAGGAAGCCGTAAGATTCAGAGACTTAAGGGCCGGATCGTTTTCTCCGTCCGCTTTTACTCCGTAGTTTTTTCCTAGTGTGAGCGCGGCGGCTGTCGCCGGATTTATCCCGTCGGAGCCGAAGCCGAACAGCGAAAGTTCCGCCGGTTCGGCTGTTTCGAAGGTCAGCGCGGGCTCTAAATATGAAGCGAGCAGGGACACATGCTCCATGAGTCCCCGCCCGCTTTCCAGTCCGGCCTCTTCCAATGCTATTTTATTGCGTGTCCTGCGCAGTATCTCATTGCCGTAGACCGGGATCCGGAACTTTTTGATCCTGCGCATTCTTTTTTATCTGCGTTTATGCGCTCCGACCCACTGATACACCAGCTGCGAGGAAATGCATATGCTCGAATAAGTGCCGATCACGGTGCCGAACAGCATTATGAGCGCGAAGTTGTTTATTACCGTCCCTCCGAACAGGAACAGTATCAGAGTGACGAGAACAACCGTAAGGCTGGTGATGATCGTTCTGGACATCGTCTCGTTTATACTGAGGTCGACCAGTTCTCCGAAGTCCATCTTAGGAAAAGTATGCAGAGTTTCCCTCATTCTGTCGAAAATGACTATGGTGTTGTTTATGGAATAGCCCACCAGCGTCAGGAAAGCCGCAAGTTCCACAAGTCCGACCTCCCTGCCTGTCACCGACATCAGCCCGGCTGTTATTAGAACGTCGTGGGCCAGCGCCGCTATTCCGGCCGTGCCCCAGAGCGGGTTGGAGAAACGGAAAGCTATGTAGATAATAATGGCGCAGAGCGACAGTATTATAGCGAACATACCTTTTTTTGCCAGATCGTGTCCTACCACTGGGCCCACGAAATCGCGTTTGTCTTCGGTGAAGGTATTGTCGGGAAGATTTTCCTTGCATGCCTTCGTTATCAGATTGGCTACCTTATTGACGTTCTCTTCCTTGCCTTTCACTTTTATCTGGAAAGCTTCGCCGTCCGCGAAGGTCTGGATATTAGCGTCTATCTTTTCCACGGAAAGGGCTTTCCGCAGCTGATTTATAGTCACAGGTTTGCTGAAATGCACCTGCATTAGCGTTCCGCCTGTGAAATCCAGCCCGAGATTCATTCCTTTGGTCGATATCGATATCAGACTCGCGAGTATCAGGAGTCCAGACACCGTAAAGAAGATTAAGCGGTTTTTTACGAAATTAATATTTGTTTTTTTGATAAGAGTTATCATAAGCTTATCTCCTTCGGATTAGATGTAAGCCAGAACTCGTATATGAATCTGGTTATGAACACGGATGTGAAGACGCCGAAAAGCAGACCTATGGTCAGGGTCACGGCGAATCCTTTTACCGGCCCGGTCCCGAACTGGAACAGGAATATACCGGCTATCCATGTCGTAACGTTGGAGTCCAGAATGGCGCTCCAGGCCTTGCCGTAAGCGGTGGGAATAAGTATCGCGAGCGGTTTGCCGAGTCTGTGCTCGTCACGCATACGTTCGAGAATAAGAACGTTGGCGTCTATGGCCATGGCCAGAGATAGTATGACTCCGGCTATGCCAGGCATAGTCAGCGTCGCGTTGAAATAACTCATGGCCGCGAGCAGGAAAACGAAGTTGAGCAGAAGAGCCACGCAGGCTATCAGTCCGCCGGCTCTGTAGTAGATTACCATGAAAAGCACTACCGCCGCGAAACCTAAAGCCACGGAACTGACCCCTTTCCTTATCGAGTCTTCTCCGAGTTCAGGCCCCACCACTCTCTTTTCGATAATGGTCACCGGGGCCGGAAGGGCGCCGGCGCGCAGAACGATAGCCAGCTGACGCGCCTCTTCCATCGTGAAGCTTCCCTGGATCGTTCCTTCGGTGGTTATGCGCGAGTTTATAACGGGCGCGGAATGGACTATTCCGTCCAGAGTGATCGCAAGATTTCTTCCGACATTGGCTCCGGTGAATTTTCCGAAAAGTTTTCCGCCGTCCTTATTGAAAGTGAAAGCTATCGAGGGAGTTCCGAACTGGCGGTCTGTCTCCACTCTCGCCGTTTCCAGATAGGCTCCGGTCACGACCACGGTGTCTTCGAGCACATAATAAGTGTCGCCTGATCCTTCGGCTCCCTTGTACAGCGATGTCCCTGCGGGAAGCAGGGCTTTCACTTCAGGAGCGACCGATCCGTCCGCGAGGAAAGGAGCGTCCATGTCCGTTGCCTTTTCTTTGGCTTTCTCGGCTTCCGCGGAGGTGTTTACCAGCCTGAATTCCAGCAGCGCGGTTTTACCTATGAGATTTTCAGCTTCCTCGGTATTGGATATGCCCGGCAGATCTACTGATATCCAGCGGTCTCCCTGTCTGGATATGGGGGTCTCGCCGACTCCGTACTGGTCTATGCGGTTGCGCAGAATCTCGATGGCGCGGCTCACGGCGTCGTACAGCTTTTCTTTCTTGTCGAGCTTGGAAACGTCCAGCTCCAGAAGCATATGAGTTCCGCCTTTAAGGTCGAGACCGAGGTTTAGAATATGGGCAGGCTTTTCGTGACGGGCCTCCATAGTTGTTCTTTCGGCTGCTGTTTTGGTATACCAGTCAATAGTCGGCCATAACAGTATGCCGGAAAGGATCAGTATAACGATCGTTATACCCATTTTCCAATGCAGTTTTTCCATTATTCGCTCCTTAAACGAAATCGAAAATTATTTGCCATTCATTTGAGAACAGAAGATATAGCTGTTCTCGCGAATGATATTTTTACGTTTTTAGCCACTTCCACGTCCACTTCTTTTTCTCTTATCGAGGAGATGGTCCCTATCATCCCTCCCCTCGTAAGTATTTTATCTCCCGGTTTAAGAGCGTCCAGCATCTTTTGCGTTTCCTTCATCTGTTTGCTCTGGGGACGGATAAGCAAAAAATAAAATATGACCGCAATAAGTATAAAGGGGACTAATTGCATGATTAAACTAGGTTGTGTTGCCGCTGTTTCCATGATTTTGACTTCCTAAAAAAAATGCATACAGGCTACCGCCTATACATTTATAGATTCTAACATAAATTTTATGGTGAGGAAAAGCTAAATACTTGACGGTTCCGGTTTTATGCTTGAAAAGCCGCCATAATTTTTCCACCGGTTTATAAATGCTGTTTATAATTTTATATTTTTTGTATAATTCTATGATTATGATTTCAATAGAAATGTGGATTGCGTTTATATTAGTCGCTTTCGCTCTTTTCGTGGCGGATCTTAAATGGTCCGCCGGGAAGGCCCATAATATCGGGGTCAAGGAAGCTTTGAAACTCTGTTGCGTTTGGGTAGGCGCGGCCTGTCTTTTCGGTCTTCTGATATATTATATGCTCGGCCGCACTAAAATGATTGAATATTTCACGGGCTATATCATCGAATATTCCCTTTCCGTGGACAATATGTTCGTTTTTATAATGATCTTCTCCTATTTCGGCATACCGAAAAAATATCAGCCGGAGGTCCTTACCTGGGGAATAATAGGCGCGGTGGTTATGCGTCTCGTACTTATTTTCGCCGGAGTCGAACTTATAAACGCTTTCCAGTGGATAGAATATGTTTTCGGGGCCGTGCTTATATACAGCGCGTATAAGATGGCTTTCCAGACCGACGAGGAGATGGACCCGGGAAAGAATCCCGCGCTGAGACTGCTCGGGAAGATAATGCCTATAGACAGGACGGTCATGGACGGCAGATTTTTCGTAAGGGGGGAAAAATGGGCCGCGACTTCGCTTTTCGCCACTCTTATAGTTATAGAAACCTCGGATATTATCTTCGCGGTGGATTCTATCCCCGCCGTGCTGGGCGTTTCGAGAGATATCTTTATAGTCTACACTTCTAATATTTTCGCCGTCGTTGGTCTGCGTTCCCTTTATTTCCTGCTGGCTTCCGTTAAGGATCTGTTCAGATTTCTCAAGGCGGGCATATGCGTTGTGCTGGTTTTCGTGGGATTAAAAATGCTGCTGGCTTTCTGGCTTCATATCCCCGCGCTGGTCTCGCTGCTCGTCATATTGGGGATACTCGCGCTTTCCATAGCCCTGTCGCTGTTTATAAAACCGTCTCCGGCAGGAAAAAGGGACTGATCAGCTTTCCCGAGCCTTTTCTTCGCTCATCGCTTTTTTCCCGGCTACGGAACCGTTAGCGTTTTCATCTTTATTGTCTTTTTCTTCAGGGTTTTCAGCCTTGTATTCTTTTCCGGTTATGGTTCTGAAGGCCTGCGCGGCTTTCTCAGTTTGCGGATCCAGTTTTAGGGCGATGATGAACATCTGCAGCGCCTGATCGTTCATTCCTCTTATAAAAAAACACATTCCGATATTGCAGTATAATTTCGCTGAATTAGGGAAGAAAACGGCCGCGTTGCTGTACGTTTCTATGGCATCGTCGTAACGTTTCCCGTTGAAATAAAGCGCCCCCAGCCCCATGGCGGCGTCGAGATTAGCCGGTTCTTTCACGAGCACTTTCTTATACAGCTTTTCCGCTGCGTCGGCAGCACCGGAATCCGCGAGATCCCCGGCTTGCTCGAGCATGACCAGAGTGTCGTCGGGATTTTTTTTCACCGCTTTTTTCAGATATTCCGCGGCTTTCGTCTTGTCTCCGTCCGCCAGACTGAAATTCCTGAGCTGAAGGTAAGTCAGCGCGGAAGGTTTTTGTTTTTCCTGTCTGCGGAGGGCGGCCAGCGCGGTCTGTTTTCCTTTCTCCTTATCGCCGTTTATTATGAGCGTGTTGGCGTAAGCTAGGGCGGTCTCGGTGTCTTCCGGATCTTCCGCCGACAGTCGGGCGAACAGCGCTTCCGCTTCTTTAAAACTGCCTCCGGTGTAAAGCATTCTCGCGAGATCCTTGACCAGTTTTTTATCCGCCGAGCTTTTTTTTATCGCTTTTCTGAGCATGTCCTCGGCTTTTTCCCGCCGCCCGGCCTGCCACTCGAGTCTCGCGCCGCTTCTTATGACGAGACCTGAATCCGGGAATATTCCGGAAAGAAAAGCCGGTATCCTTCCGTATCCCGCGGAGCGGTCGGCAGCTGAGGCAGCCAGACCGGAGAGAAGCAGCACCGCGGCTAATGACAGTACGGCCGGGGTCAGTCTGTCCTCCCCTTTGCGGCTCATGGACAGGAAAAACAGTTTTCCTGAAAAAGCCATGAAGACGCCGCAGGCCAGATAAGCCGGTATTCTCATATTGAGGAAGCGGCCTGTTTCCAGCGCGGCCGGAACGGAGAGCACGGTAATAAGCGCGCCGGCTGAAAATATAAGTATCCTCAGCCACCGGTTCCTTACGAATCCCGCCGCCGATAAGATCATGTTTTTTATCTTTTCTGTCATCAGTGCGTTTTCCTTCGTTCCGTCCTGCGCGCCGTATTTTTATTTACTGTTTGGAACTGAAATATTTATCCCTGAACTCTTTTTTAGCCTGTTTAAAATTTCCGTTCTCCACGGCTTTTCTCATGATATGCGTCTGTCTTATGAGAAAACGCAGATTGTGTATGGACATAAGTTCGCTGGCCAGTATCTCTCCGGCTTTGTAAAGATGCGACAGATAACCGCGAGAGAAGTTCCTGCAGCAGTAACAGTCGCATTCCGGATCTATCGGGTCGTCCGCGAAACGGTTGCCGGCGTTTTTAACGTAATATTTGCCGTATGTCGTCATGACCTGCCCGTTCCTGGCGTTTCTCGTCGGCAGCACACAGTCGAACATGTCCACGCCCAGTTCCGCGCAGTCCCAAAGGTCCTCAGGGGTGCCTAGTCCCATGAAATAGACAGGTTTGTCCTTAGGCAGAGGCTCCAGGCAGGCCGCCAGCGATTCCAGCATCTGTTCTTTGGTTTCGCCGACCGATAAGCCGCCGATGGCGAAACCGTCCGGTCCGAGTCCGGCCATGGTCTCCGCGGCGTCTCTGCGCAGATCGGGATATATAGAACCCTGCACGATGCCGAACAGGAGCGGGCGTTTGTCTTTCTCTACGTCCCCGTTCACTTCGTCGAAACGTTTCTTCGCGCGCTGGGCCCAGTTCTTGGTCTTGCGCAGTCCTTCCTTGGCTTCCTGCCGCGTCGCCGGGTTCTTCACGCATACGTCAAGACAGGTCCATATCGCGGACCCTATGGAGTTCTGGAAATCGATGACTTTTTCTGGGGTGAACATATGCGAACTCCCGTCTATATGGGACTGAAAGCGCACCCCGGTCTCGGTCAGACTGCGCAGTTTCGTCAGACTGTAAACCTGAAAACCGCCGGAGTCGGTAAGAAAAGGTCCTTTATGGTTCATGAATTTGTTCAGTCCGCCGAAATGCTCCAGGACCTTAAGCCCCGGGCGCAGATACAGATGATAGGTGTTGGAAAGCATGCATTCCGCGCCTATTTCCTGAAGATCCCTTTCCATGACCGCCTTTACCGAAGCCTGCGTGGCGACTGGCATGAATACATTCGTATTCACGAGCCCGGCTCTTGTCTTGAGCAGCCCCCGGCGCGCTTTTCCGTCAGTGTGTGTTACCGTAAAAAATTCCGACATCTTTAAATATCCTGATCCTTAATTAAAATAAAACCGTTCACATTATAAGCATGGAATCGCCGTAAGAATAGAAGCGGTATCTGCTTTCCACGGCGTGCCTGTAGGCTTCGAACAGCAGCTCCCGCCCCGCGAAAGCCGCCGTCATATAAAGCGGAGCCGAAGAAGGCACGTGCAGATTCGTTATGAATATATCGGCGGATTTGAATTTATAACCCGGGTATATGAAAAGATCCGCGTCGGCAAGTCCTTCTTTTATATGTCCTCCGGAGAACATGGCCTCCATCGTGCGCATGGAAGAGGTTCCCACCGCCAGCAGTTTTCCGGTCGAATCTTTCTGGCTGTTTATCATTCCCGCCGTCTCCGGAGACACATAGCAGTGTTCCGTCATCATTATATGTTTTTCCGGGTCTTCCTCCCGCACGGGTTTGAACGTCCCCCAGCCGATGTGAAGGGTCACGAAAGTGTGTCTTATGCCGGCTTTGCCGAGCCTGTCGAAAAGGTTTTCGGTAAAGTGGAAGCCGGCGGTCGGCGCTGCTATTGATCCTACCGGGTCGGCATAGACTGTCTGATAGTTTATATCGTCCTGCCTGCCGGTGACTCCGCGGCGTTTTCTCGCGTTGAGTATGTACTGCGGAAGCGGCACGTCGCCGTATTCGGCCAGATATTTTTCATCCATAGGCGCTTCGAATTTAAATTCATAGGCTCCGTCTTCGGCAAGCCCGGAGCATATTCCTTTCAGGCCGCCGTTGAGCTCGATCTCCTGGGAGGGTTTCATTTTGCGGCACAGAGCTTTCCACGTCTTTTTGTCTGCCGCGTCGCTGCCCGTCAGGAGCAGTTCGCAGTGTCCGCCGCCCGGCGTTTTCCGCGCCGTCAGTCTCGCTTTCCAGACTTTGCTGTTGTTCAGAACCATCAGTGTTCCGGCCGGAAGCAGTTCCGGCAGATCTCTGAAATGGCGGTCGCTTATCTCTCCGGTTTTTCTGTTTAATACCAGCAGACGCGAAGAATCCCTCGGCTCAGCCGGTTTGTCGGCTATGAGCGGTTCGATGTCGAGAGATTCAAATTCTTTGAGATTTATCTTACTCATCTTTTATATTCTCCTATGGATATTCCCGGATAGTAGTGCTTCAGGATACTTTTATAATCCTTTCCTTTCTGGGCCATGACTTTGGCGCCTTCCTGGCACATGCCAACTCCGTGTCCGTATCCTTTGCCTTTGAAAAGCCATCCGTTTTTGACTTCCACGATCTTCACGATATAGGTGCTCTTGAATTTTACCGAGTTGAAGTAAGCCCTGAAATCAGGAGCGAACACTGTTTTGGATCCTTTATCGGTGATAAATTTTATCGTTTTCACTCTGCCGCTGCTCCTGCTTGCGGTCGCTATTTCCACTTTCTTTAATTTCGACGCTTTCATTCCGTTTCTGCTCAGGAAGGATAGTATCTTCTCCCGGCTTATGGTTATTTCCCAGTAGGCTTTAGGTATGTCGCAGTAAGGATCGTCCACGCCGGAAAGAGGTTTCGAGTCCGCGCCTCCGCGCCATACCGCAGAAGGTTCCGCGGTGTGGCCGCCGCTTAAGGCGTGGAAGAAGGCCTCTATCAGTTCTCCCTGATAATACATTACCTGCCCTTTCGTTTCGTCTATGGCTTCCAATATCCTCTCGTTGGTCACGGAAGAGCCCACATAGGCCTGGTTTTTTGTCCCGTCGCTCATATCGTAATTCTGGCCGGGCTTAAGATTCTTCAGCGCATAGGTGCGGGAAGCCACGGCCTGCGCTTTGAGCGCTTCCATAGGCCAGGCGGCGTTCATTTCTATCGGCAGAACGCCGCTCAGGTATTTTTCTATCGGCACTAGTTCCACCATGTCCATATATCCGTTCGCGTTGAGCATTATCTTTATGTTTTCGGAATATTTCCTGCCGTTCATTTCAACAGGATCGCTTTCCTGGTCGGAAAGCAGCAGCACCGGGCTCTTCAGTTTGAACCTGTTTATACGGATGGTTTCGTTTTTACCGGGGCTTATCTCATAGTATATATTAACGTTGAGTTTGTATTTCTTGCCGCTGGACTTTTCCTTTATTATTATCGGGAGCATGGGGGTGAATTTTATGGTCCTGAGATTTTCGGAGATAAGTATGCGTACGATCTGCTCCCCGTCGTCTGTCTCCGCGCGAAGGAATGACGGGAAGGCCAGCAGCGCCGCTGTTACCGTCAGTAATAAGACTCTTTTAAGCAATTTCTTCACTCCCGAACAGTCGTCCCGTTCCGCCTGTTTTTAATTTGAGATGTTTTTCGGCTTTGGGCGTGAGGACCCGTCCGCGCGGCGTCCTCTGTATGAAGCCGAGCTGCATCAGATAAGGCTCTATGACGTCGGTCAGGGTGTCCTGTTCTTCGGATATCGCCACGGCCAGAGTTTCCAGCCCTACCGGGCCGCCGTTGAATTTTTCGGCCAGCACAGTCAGCAGGCGTCTGTCGAGAGGATCCAGTCCTTCGTCGTCTATCTCTAGAGCGGCCATCGCCGACATGGTGATGGCCGTGCTTATGAAACCGTCGGTCCTGACGTCGGCGAAATCTCTGACGCGTTTCAGCATCCTGTTCGCTATTCTCGGCGTTCCGCGGCATCTTCTGGCTATAAGTTTAAGCGCGTCCTTTTCATATCTGCTTCCCAGAAGTCTGGCGGAGCGTTCTATGATTTCCGTAAGTTCTTCTTCGCCGTAAAAACTAAGATTGCAGACTATTCCGAACCTGTCTCTCAGCGGACCGGTGAGGAGTCCGCTCCTGGTGGTGGCGCCGACCAGAGTGAAGCGCGGCACCGCGAGTTTTATCGTTGTGGCTCCCGGCCCCTGCCCTGTGTTTATGAAAAACTGAAAATCTTCCATCACCGGATAAAGCGCTTCCTCGACGGCCGCGTTGAGTCTGTGTATCTCGTCTATAAAGAGCACGTCGCCTTCCTGAAGTTCGGTCGTGAGCATCGCGGCCAGATCTCCCGGTTTCGCCAGGACGGGGCCGGATGTCACTTTTATGTTCACTCCCATTTCGTTCGCAAGGATATGGGACAGGGTCGTTTTCCCCAGTCCGGGAGGAGAATAGAAAAGACAGTGGTCCAGCGGTTCGGAGCGTTTTTTGGCCGCCTGGATGAACACCCTTAAATTGTCCTTGATTTTTTTCTGCCCTATAAATTCGTCTAGAGTGGTCGGCCGGAGGGCCGCCTCGAGTTTTGCCGTTTCTCCCGCCTGCTTCGGGGATAATATATCGTCTTCTTGCATAATTGCCTACTGATTGAGATGTTTCAGGGCGAAACGGATAAGAGTTTCCGTTCCGGCTTCGCGCCCGGCCTCTTCCGCGGCCGTTTCCACCGCGTTCCTCGCCTCCAGGGGCCTGAAGCCGAGAGAGAGCAGGGCGTCGACTGCCCTGGCGTAGATATCCGACCTTAAACCGGAAACGTTCCCCGTATTTTTTATGAAGTCCTGCGGTATCTTGTCCTGAAGGGATGCTATCAGTTTTTCAGCTGTTTTCATCGTGAAACCGAATACCGCCCGGAGTCTTTTCGGATCTTTTTCGCGCACGGCGGATACGAAGTCCGGGATGGATTTTTGCGCTTTTCCCAGATATTCCAGGGCTTTTTTGCCGCCTGCCCCCGGAACGTTCTTAAGGATTTCGAACAGCTTTTTCTCTTCCGCGGAGCGGAAACCGTAAAGATTCGTTCCGCCGTACATGGTTATCGACTCGGCCACGTATATCTCGGCTTCGGTTCCTTCCGGCGGCAGAAGGGACACGGAATAAGGCGATAATGTCACCTCGTATCCAACACCGCCGGCGTCTATTATGACGCCGTCTTCCGATTTCGCGATAATTCTTCCTCTTAAATAAGCTATCATTTTCCGGCAGTTTTAATTTTTTTCCGCACAGCCGCCACAGCTTTTCTGTACGGTGATATTCTCATATGGCACAGGGCGGCGGCCATGGCGTCGGCAATGTCGTCCGGGCTTGGAACGGCGGCCAGCTTGAGAGTAAGCTGCACCATCCGCTGCATCTGAGGTTTCAGCGCGGTGCCGCTCCCCGAGATCGTCTTTTTTATTACCTTGGGGTTGTATCCGGTTATCGGGAGCCCTGCCTTGGCGAGAGCGAGCAGGATGACGCCTCTAGCCTGAAGCGTGTCTTCCTGCGTGGCCGTGGCTTTGATGAAGAACATCTCCTCTATGGCCGCTTCTTCCGGCGCGGAGTCTTGCACGACAAGGCACAGTCTGTCGTAAAGCGTCTTCAGCCTCTCGTGGACCGGAGTGCGGGAAGGAGTGTGTATAAGTCCGCTAGCCAGCAAAACCGGCTGGTTCGCTCCGTTCTTTTCTATAACGGCCCAGCCGGTTCTGTCCAATCCGGGATCGATGCCTATAACGCGCATTACCGATTATTTATCCAGTTTCTCCATCACAGAATCGGGGATAAAATAGTTGGAATAAGCTTTCTGCACATCTTCGTGATCGTCGAGGGCGTCCATGAAATTCAGCACCTGTTCCGCCTTGTCTTCCCCTATTGGAACTTCGTTTTTCGCCAGCATCGTCACTTCGGCTTCTTCCACCGTGACGCCTTTCTTTTCGAGTTCCGCTTTTATATTTTCCATGTCCGCGGGCGGAGTTATTATCTCGTATACCGAAGAATCTTCTTTGGAGCGGAAATCTTCTGCCCCGGCCTCGAGCGCCGAGTTCATTATCTCGTCTTCCGTTTTCCCTTCCTTGTTTACGATTATCACGCCTTTCTGCTCGAACATCCATGCGACGCAGCCGGAAGCGCCCATATTGCCGCCGTGTTTCTCAAAAATCTTTCTTATCTCGCTCGCGGCTCTGTTTCTGTTGTCGGTGGTGACGCTCACCAGAACCGCCGTCCCTCCCGGTCCGTAACCCTCATAGGTGAGTTCTTCGTAGATGACTCCGGGTTCCTGCCCGGTGCCGCGCATAATAGCTCTTTTTACATTGTCGAGAGGCATATTATTCGCTTTAGCGTCGTCCATGGCTTTTCTCAGGCGCGGATTGTCTTCGGGTTTACCTCCGCTGAGTCTAGCCGCTATAGTGATTTCTTTAATTATTTTCGTGTAAACTTTGCCTTTTTTGGCATCTGTGAGGGCTTTTTTATGTTTAATGCCAGCCCAGTGCGAATGTCCGCCCATAATATAACTCCTTAAGTGTTTTCCGGATCGGGAAAAATTTGCCGCTGTACTTGACGGCATAATAAATTTTATAATAATAAAAGGCGAGACTACAACACTTTTACTCCGTTTTATTGCTGAATTTTCCGCCCCCTTAGCGCAATCGGATAGAGCGGCTGTCTTCGGAACAGCAGGTTACAGGTTCGATCCCTGTAGGGGGCATTTGCTTTTTACCGAAGTTTGTCTGTAATGATAAAAAAACTGCTGCGCGGAAGTCTGGCGGTGCTGTTTTCGTCGGTTTTCCCGATTTTCTACACACAGTCATTGTCGGCGGCCGGACCGCGGGACGGGTCTTCCTCCGCGCTGTTTTTATTTTCCGATTCTTCAGGCAGGACAAGCCGTAGAAAAGCGGCTTTGGACATAGTGCCTTTTTCTTCCGCGTATAAAGGTCGTCTTTTCACCGTTTCCGCAGGTTTCTCCAGACTTGTCAGCGGCGGGAACAGCGGGGCCGTGCCGGAAAATTTATATGCTTCCGATTTGACTTTTTCCGTTGCTGACAAGCTTCGGAGGCTGGAGATAACAGTAGGTTCGGCTTCCGACAGGCTTTTCTATTCCGGGTCTGAAATTTACGCCGGTTTTAATCTTACGGGTGAGTTGCGCCGCACTGGTTCCGGGAAAGGCGTGTGGCTGTGGGGGGTGGCCTATTCGGGCGGCCCCGGGGTGTTTTCTGGATTCCCAACGCCGTTCGTCGCCTACCGTTATGTTTCCGACAGTTTTATTCTTAATCTGCCTTTTTCCGCGTTATGGAAACCTGACGGCAGTTTTATTTTGAGCGCCGGCTGGAAACCTCTGAGATATTATTCCGTTTCAGCCGTTTACCGTCCTTTCCCCGCGCTTAGATTTTCCGCCGAACTCGCAAGCGGGGCCGAACGTTATTATCCGGCAGGGCGGGAAGACGAGGCCGAAGCGCTTTATATAGAGACGCTCCGACTAGTTTTCTCGGCCGGATTTGATTTCCGGCCGGGCACGTCATTGAATATCTTCGCGGGCAGGCAGCTTGACGGGAGCGTTTATTACGGCCGGGATTACGGTGATTATAAGAAAAAGGAAAGCGACGGGGCTGGTCTTTATTCCGGTTTTTCTCTGAATCAGCGGTTTTGAGCTGAAGAGGCGGGACGTCCGTCTACCGGTAGACGTTTTTTCCAAATAGCTTGCACTTTACGGAGCCATTTTGAGTATAATATTTAATAAATGTAATAAACTTTAGTGAGGTTCGGAAATCAAGTTTTCGTTTTTTTATTTTTGCGATTCAAGGTGCCGTATCTATGAAAAATAACAGTTTTTTATTCACGACAGGGCTGATGTCGGCCGCGCTGGCTTTATGTTTCGCCGTCGCTGCCGAGGCCGGGCAGAAGACAAATTCCTATATCCCCTTCGCGTCCGGGTCCCGGTCTTTCGTAAAAAGTCCTTCGGCAAAGGACAGGGCTAAACTCGTTAAGATGACCGGTTCCATCGGCGGCGACTGGACCGTGTCCTACAGCCCGGTTACCGGCCGTCCGGAATCTATAATGGGAGGCCGTTCCACTAAAAAATACACGGGCACCGCCAGAGAAGGCGCCGGGAAGTTCCTGTCCGAGAACGCCTATGCTCTGCAGATAGACACTTCTTCGCTTAAAACTGATATTTCCAGAAATTTCATGGGCATGTCCCATGTGCGCTATCAGCAGTATTATAAAGGACTGCCGGTGGAATTTTCATATGTGAAGGTCCATATAAAGGACAGCGGGGTCATAGCCGGGTATCAGGATTCCTATTCGCCGGACATAGACGCGGACGTGACTCCGTCGGTAACGGAACTGCAGGCGAAGATAGCGCTGAAAAAAGCTTTCGGGATTTCCGAAAAACTCAGTTTCGGTTCTTCCTCGCTCGTGATTTATCCTTCCGGGCAGGACACATACGTTCTCGCGTGGAAACTGCGCGCGAGAGGAAACAGCGGCGACTGGACTGCCTACGTGGACGCGCACGAGGGAACTCTTCTTCTCAAATTCGATAATCTTCTGCGCGCGAGCGGTTATTCCAGAGCGCTGGTATATTCCATAGCCCCTGAATACCAGATAGGGGACACCCCTTATACTGATCAGGAGCCGCAGATAGAGCCGATGCAGGACCAGTATGTCTGGATGTTTAACAATCAGACGGCCGCGGTTACGTCGGAAGCGGGAGCATATACTTTTTCCGGAAACGGCAGAGTTTTCTCGACTTTTAAGGGCCCTTATTTCAGCGTGGTCAATTTCCGCGGCGCGGCTAGCAGCGCGAACAAGTCTTACAGCGCTTTCTGGGCCAACAGTCCGGTTTCCAGGACTGTGTATTCCCTCACCGGCACAGTATCGGCGAACAGCGAAGGTTCTTATACCGGGAATCTGAGTAATTTCAGTTCTAATTCATCGCTAGCCGCCATAGCCCCGGTTTTCAGTTATTTCGACGCCGGAGACGTGACGAGCGAAGAAGACGCCGTTTATCTGTCCACTTCCGCGGACAAGCTGGCTACCTATGCCGGAAGTCTGGGCCAGTTTATCGGACCTCTGCTGGAAGGACAGTCTTTCGCGGCCGCTTATCACGGCGACAATATAAATAATAAGCGCGGTTTTTCGATAAGCAATGCGCTTGTTTATACGCTCGACGACAGCACGGCGGCCTGCTCCTCTTCCGCCTGCACTTACGACATATACTGGAGTTCCTTTTCTTCCGTGGACAACAGCGACGTGACTTTTTACGCCGACACCGCGCCTTTCTCCGCATCTGCGAGAAATGAGTACAATTATTACGGTTACGACGAAGCCAACGCTTTTTATCATCTTAACAAGGCCCGTCTGTTTTTCGACAATCTGAGCGGCGGAGATTCCATCTTCGACAATCATCTCGACGTAATGGTGCATTTTTACACCTCCCCGGATTATTTCGATATAATGCGGAACGACTCTTCAACTGAAGACGACGGTTATTCCAATTCTTTTTACGATTCCGAGAACAAAATGTTGATGTTCGGCGACGGAACCAAGATAAAAGGCGACGGGGACGCATGGCGTTTCCGTTCTTATGCCATAGACGGCACGGTCGTCAGACACGAATACGTTCATTTCGTCGTCAATCAGATATACCCTATCATAAATATAGGCGAGTTCGGCGCCATAAGCGAAGCTCTTTCCGATTTCTTCTCTCTGGCTTCTTTCTGGCGCGAGGGTTATAAAGAAAACGATTCGGTTAAGAAAAACCTCGACACCGTACTCTATTATGTGGATAATTCAGCTGCCAGAAAGCTGTCGAAAACGGACGCGAATCTTTCCGACTGGGCCGGAGAGATATATACGGACAGCGCGATACTGTCGCAGACTCTCTACGCTCTCGCTCATAACGATATGCTTATTTCCGGAGACAGGGCGACTTTCCCGGGGGATAACGGACAGACCATAGAGAACGCCGACATGGGGGCCTATATGGCTTACGCGGCGCTTTACTATTATCCCAGCAGTTTCGCTAATTTCGGACAGGCCATGTACGATGTTTGCACCGATCTGAAGTCTAAATCCTCTACCGCGGCCGGGTATTCCGGCCTCTCCGGCCTTAACTGCGCGTCGATATCTTCAGAGTTCAGTCTGCACGGAGTCGACCTGAGTTCTTCCACCTATACCGAAGAGCTTACGAATGACGCTTACGAATCCGTTACTTCGTCCGGCTGCGTCAATAATAACGGCCCTGCCTGCGCGACCTCGGCCGGCAATATAACGTCCTTTTCGGCCACCGTATATCCGGCTTCGGACAGCGATTATTATTCCTTTACTTCAGCTAAAGGCGATATCACGGTCTCGCTTTCCATGCCGGAGATAAGCACGGGCGTTTACAATGCCTATACGCTGAGTCTTTACGACGCCAATTATAATCTGCTCGCGAGATCTTTTCCTAAACTCACGGAAGGCTATTATTACTGCGGCGACGGCGACGGTTTGTCTAGCGATTGCCGCACTTTCATCAAGACCGTTTCCGTTTCACACAGTTCGTCCTCTTCCGGCATATATTATGTCGGAGTATCCGGCGGCCTTACCCTTTCTTACGGAACCGAGGAGGGCTTCTGGGGAAATTATTCCAAGGAGAAACAGTATACTCTTACTCTGGAATATCCTAAAGAAGGAAGCGTTGAGGTCGAAGATAATAAGATATCCGGCGATAAGTTTATATACAGCTACGACTGTTTCGTGTATAAGAGCAGCTGCACTTACGATTTCGACCACGCGGTCCTTAAGAATTCGGACAAAGCGACTTTAGACGAGACCAGCACTTCCACCGGTACTCTCCTTTCCGTCTATTCTCAGGGAAGCACTAATTACGACACGGGGAAAGTTTCGGAGGCCAAACTGCAGCTGGCAGACGATTTCTACACTTCCTATCCTTATGTCGGAACGGTCTATCTCGAAGTCTTCGGTAAGAATAAGAATAACGGGAACGTCCAGTCTCTGGGCGTTTCCGACGCCGTGACTCTGAGCGCGACCGAAGCGGAGTTCAACTGTCTGGACAATATAATAGCCCCGGATATGCACAGCAAGGCCAAATTCGAATGGGGAGCCGTCAGTTCCGGAGGACTTACTATAAAAATTTATACCCAGGTGGGAAATCTTGTCAGGACTATCTATTCCGGAAGCATTTCCGCCGGTACCAAGGCGGACGTTTACTGGGATGGAACGAACGATAAGGGGAATAAAGTGGCCAGCGGCGTCTATTTCGTTAAAGCGGACGGGCCCGGAATAGACAAGATATGCAAGGTGGCCGTGATCAGATGACGAGGAAATAAATGATGAATAAAAATATTACTGCTGGCTTATTAACCTTTTTTTTATCCATTATCTCGGGCTGCGTTTCCGCCGCTGATAAAGGCGGCGGGACCACCGGCGTGCAGTTCCTGAAGAACACCATGAGCGCCCGCGCTCTGGGCATGGGCGGCGCTTATGTGGGGCTTGCGGACGACATATACGCGGTCAATTACAATCCCGCGGGGCTGGGACAGCTCAAGGCTCCGGAAGTCTCCGCGATGTATATGTCCGGTTTCGACGACGCTTCGCTGGGAAATTTCTCGGCCGCATGGCAGATGCCTTTTCTCGGTTTCGGCCAGTACGCGCAGCCGGTTCTGGCCGTTTCGGCGATCAGTTCTTCGGCAGGGGACTTGGTCTACAAGCCGGAGTCAGGCGATTCCCAGTCATGGAAGACTTACGACGCGCAGAACGACCTTGCCGTGACCCTGAGTTACGGTGAAAATTTTTTCGTGGGCGATATGGATTTCGAGGGTTATTCAGCCGAAGTGGAGCAGTATCTCGGCGCCAATATAAAGTATATACGTTCCGAGATAGTGGAGAAATACAGGGCTTCCGCTTTCGCGGCTGACGTGGGCTGGCTCGGCAGGATACCCAATCTCACCGATTATTCGAGTCTGGCTTTCGGCCTTTACGCCGGAAACGTGGGGTCCGGTCTTAAATATGTGAACGAGAGGACGGACCTGCCTATAACTCTGAGGGCCGGACCTTCGTGGCAGGTGACATTCTCCGGCGGCAACAGACTTACTTTGCTGGCGGAATGCGACTATTATCCTGACGAATCGCTTTTCGAGGCGGCGGGCGGAGCCGAACTTCTTTTCGGGAATATAATAAATTTCAGAGCGGGATACAGATATAACGAAGACAATCCTGCCATGACTGTGGGCATAGGGGTTGAATACGACGACGCTTCGATAGATTTCGCCTCTTCTCTCGGCGGAGACGTTTACAACCCTCTCGAGATCTCCTTCAGCTACAGATTCAGCGGTCTCGGACGCACTTACGAGAAGAAGAACAATTTTAAATCTTCAGAAGAGAGCGGGCCGGTGGCCGCTCCGGTCGGCGCTCCCAATAATTATAAGACTAAGGACGATATAAAGGACTTTTCCAAAACGAAACGCGTAATAGAGGAAAAGAAGGAAGATTCCGGAAAAAGCGACGGGAGCGGAGAAAATAAGTTCCTGTTCAGGTATTAAAAATGTTCAGTGAAAAAGAATTGAAAAGCAGACGTCTAAGGGCGGCTGAAAGGCTTTCCGGTTTAGATAAAAACGTTATTGTTTACGCCGGCGATCCTATCGGCAAGCCTGGAGGTCTGGACCAGACCTATCCTTTTATTCCGCAGCCGCTTTATTACTGGCTGACCGGCTGCCGGCTTGCCGGCGGCGCCGCCGTTTACTCCCCTTGCGACGGGGAATGGCGGCTGTTCTATCCGGAGATCTCCGAGATAGAAATAATTTTCGAGGGAGAAAAGAAATATCCGGAGGGCGCTCCTATAAAGGATTTGCCTGATTTCTTAAGGAAAACCGGGGCCGGTTCGGTTTTTATCCCGGGAAAAAACGGAACCGAGGATCCTGTTCCAGATTCTGAAAGTTTATATGTCAGGAATCTTCTGGATTCCGTAAGAAGGTATAAGGACGTGGACGAAATCGCCCTGATAAAAAAGACGGTCTCCGCGGCGCGCGCCGGTTTCGAACTGGCTGTGAGTTCCGTGCGTCCGGGCATTACGGAAAGAGAACTGCAGCTCATACTGGAAGACGGATTTATCCGCGGGGGTGCCGACGGTACGAGTTTCGACACCATAGTGGCTTTCGGCACGCATTCTTCCGTGCTCCATTTTCCGCCCGGAACAAGAAAAGCCGCGAAAGAAGATATCGTCCTTATAGACGCGGGGGCCGAGATAGCGGATTACTGCTGCGATATAACCAGAACTTTTCCCGTCACGGCTTTTTCACGCGAACAGCGCGAGGTCTACGATATAGTGCTGGAAGCGCAGAAAGCGGCGATAGCTTTGTGTAAACCCGGATCTGAATGGACCGAAGTCCACACCGCGGCCGCTTCGGTTATAGCGCGCGGACTGCTCGACATGGGGGTATGCCGCGGAACCGTGCAGTCTCTTCTGGAGAGCGGGGCCGTGTCTATGTTCCTGCCGCACGGCATAGGACATTTCGTCGGGCTCAGAGTGCGGGACACGGGCGGCGTCCTTCCTGGCAGGGAGAACGGAAAATGCTGCGGCGTCTCGCTGCGTTTCGACATGCCTCTCGACAGCGGTTATCTCGTAACGGTGGAGCCAGGCCTGTATTTTATAGGTCCCATGCTCGAAAATCCTTCGAAGAGGGAAAAATTCGGCGGTTTTATAAACTGGGACAAACTTTCGCCCTGGCTGGCCGTTGGCGGTGTGAGAATAGAAGATAATGTGCTTGTAGGCGAAGAGCCGGGGATAATCACAGCTCCAATCCCTAAATTATAATTCGGCAGTTTCGAAAAGAAAGGCCCTGGTTTTAATCCCGGGCCTTTCTTTTTTCCTTTGGGGCTCTCTTAGCCGCGCAGCCGTTTCAGTTTTCCTAATCTTACCGCTCTGAAGCCGGCTTTTATCCTTATATTCAGGGCATAGGCTGAAATTATCAGAAAACTCGCTATAAGGGAAGGGAAAAGCTGATTGTCTACGGACGGAACGAAAAGTTTGTAGAATACCGCCGTGAACATCGCTCCGGCCATGGCCGCCATTCCGGCTTTTTTAGGTATATGCCTGCCGAAGAATATTATAAAGCTCATAGGAACGAATATTGTCATGCCGCGCAGGTCCATGGAAAGATAATTCCAGTTCAGCACGAGAGAATCCGAATATAACAGTCCTCCCAGAGCTCCGAATATTATCGCGCTTCCCGTTATGGCCCTGTCGAGTTTAAGCTGTTTCTTTTCGCATATATTGAAAAGATAGGAAAAAACGTCTTTCGTCAGCGTCGTTCCCATGCCCAGCGACAGGCCGGCCACCGAGCCTACCGCGGAGAAAAGTATAGCTGCTATGCCGGCTCCGCCGAGCCAGTCCGGCATGTATTCGCACAGATAATAGGGCAGCGAATAGATAGGAAGAAGATCCGGCTGCGCTGCGCGCATATAAAGTCCTATCAGCACCGGCGGCAGCCCTATGAAAATTATCGTAAGTCCGGATATCACGCAGCCTTTTACCGCGCTTTTAACGTCCCTGGCCGCGAAAACGCCCTGCATATAAGACTGGGTGGATATGACTCCGACTATCATGGCCGTAACGTTCGTGGCGCTGGCTCCGATACCGTTGCTGAAAATATTCAGAAAAGGCTGGAAAGCGAAAGTTTTTCTTATCCCGCTTATTCCGCCAAGCCCCAGATAGGCGGTGATTCCGCCGGTCACCACAGAAACGAAGATGAGGACTAGTTTTATAAGTCCGGCCGTGCCTGACCCGCCTATCCCTCCGTAGAATACGAAAGCCAGGGACAGCAGGGCTATTACCGTCGCTGAAAAGAGATGGGATACCCCGAAGAGCCCCGATATCAGGTTCAGGGCCGTTATCATGCTGGCCAGAACGCTGAAAAACATTCCCAGCGATACGGTCACGCTGCTGAGCGCCCCTGCGGAACGTCCGAATTTGACCGATATATATTCCGATACGGTGGTAAGGCCGCTTTTTCTGAGCGGACCGGCGTAAAAGGCCGCCAGGAGAAGCATCGCTATCCCGGCTCCGATGGTGAACCACCATGCCGTCAGTCCGTTCGTGAATGCCATCTGGGCCGTGCCTCCGGTCGACGACCCCCCTATCATGACTCCGAGCACGGTCCCCGTTACCATAGCGGGGCCGTATTTTCTGCTTCCTACGGAATATTCTTCCGCCGATTTTATATTCCTGCTTTTTCTGAATACGAAAAAGAGAGTGACGAGCACTATTATTATAAGAGTGATTATATGAGTGGCTGAAAGTATCATTTTAAAAAATCATAAAACTTACAGCCCGTTAAATTCTTAACGGGCTGCTTTCGGATTCGCTTTACTATTGCTTCAGAGGATGTAATTGAGCCCTTCGTCGGGCAGATATATCTCCGTTCCTTCTTCGTTCAGTTCCTGGGTCTTGAACCTTATATTCTCGAGCATCTGGTCCAGGTCTTCGTCGAGGTAATCGGTGGAGACATGATAAAGTATGAGCGCTCTGGGGCGGACTTTGGTCAGTGAAAACTCTACGACGTCGTAGGCGTGCGAATGGCCTCTGCTTCTGTTTTCTTTCCCCATATAATCGAATTCGGCGGGGTTCTCCCAGAAAGTGCTGTCGTGCACGAATATGTCCGCGTGTTCTGCGAATCTGGCCAGTTTTTCGTTATAATCCTGAAAAGCGTTGGCCGCGTCCAGTATCTCGCTGTCCGGGGCGAAAACTATCTTTTTCCCGAAGGCGTATACTCCGTATATAAGGGTCGTGGTCGGATGATTCGCGTATATCGTGGATATCGTTATGCCGTTGCCGACGTCGAAACTTTCTTCGTGCACCGAATTTATCGTTATGGCGGCTCTGGGTCTCTGCATGGCCGGGGAGAAATCGGAAAAAAGAAAATTCTGTATTACGTCCTCCAGTTTTATCGTCACGTCGTTAGGTCCGACTATGTTTACTGAAAAAGCGGGATCGTACAGCGGTTTGAAGTAGACCAGCCCTCTTATATTGCCGTAGTGGAAATGCGAAAGAAATATCCAGATGTCCTTATAGTATCTTTTCGACTGGTATATTTCTTTGCCAAGATCTATTATCCCGGAGCCGGCGTCGAAGATCAGCAGGCTTTTGGAGGTCTCTATAGAGACGCACGATGTCTGCAGTCCGTATTTGGACGTTATTATAGGCACTTTTGGCGACTGCGCCCTGCTGCCCCATACGGTGAGACGCATCTCGTCGTCCCGCAGATCCGTTTTCTGCGCGTCGGCGTTTTTCGGGATATCCAGCTGGATATCTTTTTCTTCCGGAGGAGTGTAAGTTCCGTTCATTATTCCCTTTATCACACCGCAAAAGGTGTTCGTATCGTAGGGCTTGGCTATATAACATTCCGCTCCGACGTCTTTCGCTCTCTGGTGTTCTATCCGGTAGGATTTTCCCGAAACCACCACCACTTTTATATCGGGATGCTGCAGTTTTATCTGCTGGCAGAGCTCCAGCCCGCTCATCCCCGGGAGCATTATGTCGGTTATCACCAATTTAGGACTGATCTGGGACAGTATTTTCAGCGCCTGCTCGGCGTCGCCTGAAAGCTGCACTGTCAGCCCGCATTCTTCCAAAAGCATTTTGGATAGTTCGGCCACAAGTTTGTCGTCGTCAACAATTAAGATATCTGTATTTGCCATATTTACTATAATTACTATATATAACACTTTACTATAATTCTATAAGTGATTTCAAATAGGTTCTAAAGGTGAATGCCATATGATGAGAATAATTGCCGGAACACACCGCGGGAGAAAAGTCTTTTCCATACCTAAAGATGTGTTCGTGAAACCGATATCTGCCAGAATAAGACAGTCTGTCTTCGATATCATACGTCCCAAGATAACCGGGTCATGTTTCCTCGACCTGTTCGCCGGCTGCGGCACAGTCGGGCTGGAAGCTTTGTCCCGAGGGGCTGAAAGAACAGTGTTCGTGGAAAAGGCCGGTATCTGTCTGAAAACTATAGAGAGGAATGTGAAAGCCCTGGGTTTCGAAGACAAGGCCAAGGTTCTCAAGGCCGATATACTCGAGGGGCTGAAATGGCTGGAGCATTATTCCGATTATCAGGGATACGATATAATATTTATGGGCCCTCCCTACCGGACCGACACTAACGAGCCGCTGGCTTACAGCATGAAGACTCTGGAGAATATACGCGCCGGCGGCATACTCAAGGAGGACGGGATCGCCGTGGTCCAGCACCATGTGAAAGAAGAGGTCGGATCATTCCCCGGCCTGGAACTGTACCGAAGGGAAAAATACGGAGATTCTTTCGTAGATTTTTTCAGGCGGGAAAAATGATTTTCAACCCCTACGAGCTAAATTACAGCAAAGTCAACGCTTATCTTTACTGCCCCGCGCTGTATAAGTTTATCTACGACGAAAGAAAATTCGCGCCTCCGACCGCCCCGTCTTCCCTCGGTTCGTCGGTCCACAGGGCTCTGGCGCGTTTTCATCAGGATGGAGGCGGGCTCGGGGAATTGCTTCGTTACTATCAGGACGCCTGGGTCAATAAGGGCTATGAAAGTCCGGGACAGACTATGGAGTACTATGCCAGAGGCAGGGCCGTTCTTGAGAGATGGCACGGGTATTATCTGAAAGAACAGCCTAGCGTGAAGTTTTCTGAGAAATTTTTCGACGTCCCTTTCGAAAAATGGAGTCTGAGGGGAACCATTGACCGCGTCGACGATCTCGGCGGCGGAGAGGCGGAGGTTATAGACTATAAAATGGGTTTCGAGGGAAAGACGGAGGAGGACGTGCTGAAAAGCCTTCAGCTTTCGCTTTACGGCTTCGCGGCTGGGCTCGCTTTCGGTCTGAGAATAAAAAGGGTCGGCTATATGGTGCTCACCGAGATGAGGAAAATAATGATACCGTACGACCCGGAAGCCGGCGAAAAGGCTCTGAATCTGTGCCGTGACACCGGGAACAAGATTCTGAACAGGGAATTCGATCCGACAGGAGACTGTTCTAAATGTCCTGTCAAGACGCTTTGTTACCATTCTCCGGAAAGGGTCAGATATAACGAAGACAGCGTCCTTTTTAATTCTCCGGTAATAAAAAGCAGATAGACGCCGCGGGACCCGGGGGGGACTTGCCTCGTCTTAAAAAAGTTGTTGGAAATAATGATTAATATTATAAAATATAATTGATTATGGCGAAGATCATTCATATCGCGGACCTGCATATCAGCGCGGGGGAAGACAGAATTTACTGCCTTCAGGTCCTCAGAGAAATAATAGACGCCGCTAATGCCAAGGAGGCCGATTTCCTGCTTATAAGCGGCGATCTGTTCGATTCTTTCAGGGTCCTGTCCTATAAAGCCCTGGTCCTTTCCGTGCGGGAAGAATTCGGCAGGCTGAGGCCGCGGTGCAGAGTATATTTTATTCCGGGCAATCACGAGAGACACGGATGTCCAGATATTAAAGACATCGCCGGGTTCGATCTAGGCCGCGTGGAACTGCTTTTCGACGGCGGGTCGCCTTTTCTCGGATGCTACAGGAAGGAAAACGGCATAGATATAGTCGCCGTTCCTTACGGCGCGCCCTATTCCGACTGTCAGAAATGGAATGTCCCTAAAAAGGAAAACGGCATTGCGAGAATACTTATGATGCACGGGACCCTTTCTTCGGTATACAGCGGACCTGACGGGGAAGAAGACAAGCCGGACAATATCCCCGACTCGATATTCGATCTGCTGTCCGCTGATTACGCTCTGCTCGGTCATATACATTCCGCCGCGCAGAAGAAGATAGGAGAATGTCTGGCCGTTTACAGCGGCAGTCCCAGAGTGTGGCGCAGAGGGGAAACCGGGCCTCGCCGCGCCGTTTATATCGACACCTCCAAGGGAAACGATTCCGGAGCCGAATCGGTGAGACTCAGTTCGGCCGGAGAGTACAGGGAAATAGACCTTCCGCTGTGTTTCGACGCCTCTTTGCGCGAAGACACGCTGGACGCCCTGTCGGAAATAAAAACTTCGGAAAACGACTATCTCTATGTCTGTCTGTCCGGAATAGTAGCCGACCAGAACAGACTGAGGGCCGCCGAAGAAAGAATAAGATCTTTGTTTTCAGGACGGCGCGTCAGAAAACTGGAAATAAACTGCGACGGCGTCGAGGCGGACTCTTCGGTTTTGGAAAACGAACTCGCGAATGAATTTTTAAAGAGGCTGGATAAAACCAGGCCGGAGATAGGCTCTCCGCGCATGACTGAATGGCTCGAGACCAGAATGCAGGGGCTCGAGGCTCTTAGGGAGAAGAAATAATGATAAAAACTCTCGATATTATTTCTTACGGACGTTTTAAAAACGTCCGGTTCGATCTCGCTCCGTTCACTGTCTTTCTCGGTAAAAACGAAGCCGGCAAGACAACGCTGTTCGACGCGCTGTTCGAAAAGATATGCGAGGGCTCCGCGCGCAAACAGGGGGATATCTGGGGCAGGCTTAAAAAACGTTACGGCGACGACAGAAAAGTGGAGGCGTCAGGGACGGTCCCGTTTTTCTACGACGGCAGAGAGTTTCTCGAACTGTACGCCATAAGGGCCGGGCAGATAAGCATAGAGGCCGAAAAAGGTTATTCCTGGACGGAAGCCGCCAAAAAGTCTCTTTACAGCCACGGCTATAATCCGGCCGAGATAGCGGAAAAGCTCGATAAGATAAGCGTTCCGGACCCGCATTCCAAGATATACAGACAGTACGAATCTTTAAAGAAAGAACTTTCCGAAACGGAGGCTTTAATACGGGATTACGGTCTCCAGGAAAAGAACATCCTGGACTCAAGGCATAAACTTTCGGACGCTGATAAAGAGCTCGCCGAACTGGAAGGACGCAAAAAAGAAGCCGAGGAAGAACTCAGGACGGTCAACGCCGCCATGGAGGCCCTGGGAAAAGAGAGAACTTTAAGTTCCACAGTGCGCGACAGGAATTTCGTAGCCGAGATACTGATGCACAGGAACAAACTCGAAGAGTATTCGGAATTTTCCCCGGAAAAGATACAGGAATACGACGAAATATTCAACGGTCTGGACGATCTTAAGAATAAGGCGGCCGAAGCGGCCGCCGCCGCGCAGGCCTCTTCCGCGGCTCTCGAGAACGCGGAAAGGGCTCTTTCCGCGATGAAAGAAGAAAGGAAGAATATTTCATCCAACGCTTCGGCGGTGGCCGGCAGGATGATCCCGGAGGTCAATAAGATAATACAGAATTACGATCCGGTAGAAAGGTTCCCTTGGGTCAGATACCTTTTTCTCTCTCTTCTCATAGTCGGTATAGTCGTCGGAGGCGCTTTTATAGCCGACAGCGCCTATAAGAGTCTGGGCTTTTCCATATGTATACTCTGCGTGGCCTTCATAGCCCTGGAATACAAATATCTTTTCGCTGTGGAAGGCAGCGTCCCGGTAAAGGCTTTTCCTGTGAGAAAGATGGAGGCCGTCTATAAAAAATGGGAAAAGAACGGGCTCAACAGAGCTCTCATCGAAAGTTCTTCGCTGGAAGAACTTCAGGAAAACCTCTATAATATAAAAGCGCACGCGCAGGTCCTCGAACTCAATATAAGGAATGCCGAGCAGGAGAGGAAGAACGCCGCGCAGTCTGCGGAAAAATATATAACCGAAGCCGAAGATTATTCAGGACGCATAGCCGAAGCCGAAAACAAAGCCGCGGAATGGCTGAAAAATTTCAAATGCACGAGCCGTGACGAATTTATAATAAAGGCTGAAAAGCGAAACAGCCTGGCCGGGCAGGTGGAGCGCGGGCTCGAGAAAGTCGAGGAACTCCGCAGAATAGAGGAATGCGAGAGTTACGACGCGCTTCTCGGTCTGCTGGATTACCGCGCCAGGACTCTGGAGAAAAACGGAGTGCGCAGCTATCAGGAGATAGACAGGGAATATTCCGAAAAAGACGCCCGCCGCAAAGAACTTACTTCTTTTCTGCGTCTGGCCGAAGAAGATGCCGCGGACCTTAAGGTCAGACGCGAGAACGTCTCGGTCTCATTCAATAAGGATCTGTCGAAGATAACCGACGAACTGAGCCTTTACAGGCGCCGCCGCGGCGAGATAGAGAAAGAGATTGCCTCGGAGGAACTCAGGAGAAGGGCCGCTGCCGCGGCCGCCGCGGTTTACCGCGATATAGATTCTGATTCTTCTGTCCGTTTCGCTTCTCTGGCCCGCAGTCTCAACGGATATCTGTCTAAGATACTGGACGGGTCCGAGATAGAGGTGAGAGGGCTTTCTCTCGACGAAATATATGTGAAGGATATGAAAGGAGCGAAGCGTCGCCTCGAATACCTTTCTTCCGGGACCAGGGACTGTTTCATGCTGGCCGCGAGGATAACTATGGCTCTGGAGAGCAGGAGAGGGCAGGAAGGGATACTTCTTCTCGACGACCCTTTCCAGTCCCTAGACTCGGACAGAGTAAACAGCGCTTTCGAGATACTTAGAAGTTTCGCAGAAGAAACGAAGTGGCAGATAATTTTATTCACAAAAGACATGGATATAGCGGCCGCGGCCCGGGAATACGCCGGCGCCGAACTGCACGGGCTGGCATAACGGAGTTTTATGATGACGGACAATAACGATATTTTAAGCGAACTCAAGCGCGGTACGGTCAATATAGTAAGCGCGGAAGAACTGGAGAAAAAGATAACTTCCGGGAGGAAGCTGCGCGTGAAACTCGGCGTGGACCCGACCAGCAGAGATCTTCATCTCGGGCACAGCGTGGTCCTTAACAAGATGCGCCTTTTTCAGGAACTGGGGCACACCGCCGTTCTTATAATAGGAGATTTTACCGCCCAGGTCGGAGACCCATCCGGCCGCGATACTACGCGTCCGGTCCTTTCCGCGGAAAGCGTGGCTGAGAACGCCAGGACTTATACGGAGCAGGCTTTCAAGATCCTTGACCCCGCCAGAACTGAGATACGTTTCAACAGCGAATGGCTCAAGCCTTTCATGGGCGATTACTCTTCCGGCGTCTCTGCTTTCGTCGGTGCGGCCAAGAACGTGACCGTTTCGCGCATACTCGAAAGAGACGATTTCAAGAAACGTCTCGCGCAGGGACTTCCCGTAAGTCTGCTCGAGATACTGTATCCGGTGTTCCAGGGCTACGACTCCGTAGCTGTCAAAGCCGATATAGAACTGGGCGGACAGGATCAGATCTTCAATCTGCTCATGGGCAGGGATCTGCAGAAAGCGGCCGGGCAGGAACCGCAGGTGGTCATGACCATGCCGCTTCTTTTAGGAACGGACGGCGTGAAAAAGATGTCCAAATCCTATAAGAATTACATAGCCCTGAACGATTCTCCGAAGGATATCTTCGGCAAGGTGATGTCCGTTCCGGACGAGCTTATGTACGGCTACTACGAACTGCTCACTTCTGAGGATATGGGTGCGGTGAGGGCCGAGCATCCGATGCGGGCCAAAAAGAATCTGGCGAGGATCATAACTTCCAGATTCTGGGACGCGGAGAAGGCGGAGGCGGAACTCGAAGCTTTCGAACAGGTTTTTTCGAATAAGCAGACTCCGTCTGAAATGCCGCTGTTCGAGATGACCGGGCCTGAGAAGCTGTCAGTTATAATGATCGCTGCCGGTCTGTCGAAAAGCGCGAAGGAAGCCAGAAGGCTCATGGAGCAGGGCGGAGTCAGGCTGGACGACGTGAAGGTGGCTTCCGACTGCGTCGTTGAGCCGCGCGACGGAGTGCTTCAGGTCGGGAGAAGACATTTCCTTAAACTGAAAAAATAATGACCTGGGAAAAGATGCCTTTCAAGCTTATACCGTTTATCGCCGCCTTTTTTTTACTTTTCGCCGGCCCCGTCCGCGCGTGGGAAAGTTACGGCGTTAAGGATATAATGCAAAATAAAGCTTATGAAAAATTCAATTTTCCTAAGCGTGTGATAGGGTTTGAGGAAAATGACGTCACCGACAACAGACAGACGGTCAGAAGCGCCCTGGAATCGGGAAAATACAGCGGTGATTTCGGTATGTCGTGGGACGCGCGCCTTTACGCTTCCGGCGGCGTGGTCGCCGTCAGAAAGTCCGGCGAGCCTTCGTGGCTCCGCTTTAAGGAAGGAAACGAGCTCTATCTGCTTTCCGGCGACGAAGCCGCGACGGCGGAAAACGGCGAGGCGGATATAATCCTTTACGATAAGGCCGTAATAAAGCTCTTTCCCGGAACGGAAATAGAATTCGCCGACCTTCATAAACCTGGTACGCTTTTCAGACTTAAAAAAGGGACGGCTCTTGTGAGACTGAAGAATCTCATCGGAGATTTCGCTTCTTTCACTTTCGAGGCCGGCGGAGCGGAGATAAGCGCCCGCAAAGGCCTTTTCATAATCTCCTATAACGATAAGGCCGGGAAAGCCGGAATCGCGGAACTGGGAGAAGGACGGGTGTACGTAATTCAGCATGCCGCGGCGGCAGCCGTGGAACTCAACGAGGGGGAAGAGACGGTTTTCGGCACGGTCCCGGATAAAAACGGCTTTTTCAGCCCGCCTGAGACGCGTCCGCTGAAGATTTTTGCATACGACGCGGCGGAACTGTCATATTTCGGGAAAGCCGGACGGCAGTGCGAAATTCTGGCCGGCGACATCGAACTGCCTGCCGCTTTAAAGTTATGCGCGGCTTCGGGCAGAGCGGCGGAGTGTAAGGCTGAGCGTAAAGAAGAGATAATAAAAAACCTTAAAAAATGTTCCGACGACAGATTCTTAAGCAAAGATATCGTGAATTATTCGGATTATCTGGATACCCTTATAAGATCCGAAGAGGCTTATCGACTTTATATCTCCGAGCAGAGGGAGTCATGCCCCGGAGAATATGAAAGAGGGACGCAATACGCCGAGTCGGCTATGAAGCGCTGCGTTTCGGGGAAAAACGGAAAGAATAAGACCTGCAGACTCAGTTATGATAAATCGGTCGCCGCCGCAAAAAAGAAATTCGCCGCCTGCGAAAAGGAAAGCGAGCAGGCTTATTTCGGCGCCCTGGCGAAAAACGGGATGCCGGAAGTATATAAATCTTATTATAAAAACATTCTCACCGCCGCGGAATATTGCGACAGAAAAATAGAAAAAGAAGCTTATTACTGCAGCGATTTTAAGAAAATATCCGACTGCAGGGCAAACTGCGTAGAACAGAGAAAGGAATCGGTGGACAGGATTTTTCAGAAAAAGACGAAAATAGGACTGTGGGAGAATATAAACGGCAATATAGCTTATGTCAGCGAGATAGCCGACTGTATAAGATATGTCCCTTACGCATCAGCGGAAGACAATGCCGTCGCTGCGGCGGTATGCCGTTACGGCAGCTGGCGGAAACTCAATCCGGAAGAGATATCTAAGCAGAGAGAAGAGATAAACAGCGCGGTGCCGTCTTTTTCTAAATCTCTCGGTGACGCTTTGCTGAGGGTACAGGGGCAGTATTGAAATGGGCGCGCGTCTGTTCATAGGGTCTTTCGTCTCTTCCGCGGCAAGTTCGGCTGTTTACGGATTAATAAAAAAAGCCGCGTTTTTCCCGCGTCGTGTCGTGAAACCCGGGAATATGCACCTGACATACGCCTTTTTAGGAGACAGGGACCGCTGGGAGGATTATATATCCGCGGCCGTCGCAGCCGCTTCAGCGCTGAAGGGCGCCGTCGTGAAGATAAGCGGTCCTGGCCGTTTTTTTTCGTCGGGCGGCACCGTGTTCTGGCTCGGGGTTGATTTTATCGGGCGGGATATATCTGGCGCGGTCTCGCGACTCGTTGTAGACACCGGTTCGGTCGGGCAGGAAAAATTCGTTCCTCATATCACTCTGGCCAGGTTCGGGCCGTCGGTCCCGCCGCCGGACTTCGACGGGTATTCCGCCCTTTTTTCTGGTTTCAGTTTCACGGAGAAATTAAGTTCATTGAGCATAGTGCGGAGCGACCTCACTCCCGCAGGAGCGGTATATACTCCTCTTTATACCGTAAAGTTATGAAAAAAATCACAGTGAAGAGCGCTTTGAGTATATCAGCCGTAATCATATTTCTTTTCTTCCTTTTGCATTATTTCTGTCCCGGTAAAGAGACGACTGTGGAAATCCCGTCGGGAAGCGGCGCGGCCAGAGTGGCCTCGGTGCTTAAGAAAAACGGGATCATACACAGCGAACTGTGGTTCAGGGCGATCGTCAAATTTACTAAGACGGGCCGCAGACTCATGCCGGGGGAATACAGGCTGCACAGGAATATGGCTTCGGAAGTTGTCCTGTACAGGATAGTCAATACGGTGCATAAGGCGCAGGTGATCCCGGTGTCCATCCCCGAAGGCTGGCGGGCGGAACAGATAGGAGAAATACTCCGGTCCAAGGGTATAATATCTTCATCTGAGGAATTCGACAGACTCGTCCGGGAAGGCAAGCTGGAAGGGTATTTATTCCCTTCCACTTATTATCTCAGAAAGAATATGCTTCCTCAGGAAGTAATAAATTTGCTAAAATATGAATTTGTAAGGCAAATAAAGCCTTTGTTCTCTAAAGGTTTCGCGGAAGATCTGAACGAGAGGATCGTTCTTACTATAGCTTCCCTTGTGGAAAGGGAGGCGGTGGAAGACGCCGAAAGGCCGATGATAGCCGAGGTTTATCTTAACAGGTACCGGATGAAGAAAAGGCTGGAGGCAGACCCGACCACGCAGTATATAATAGCGAGCCTTTTTCCTGACAGCGTTAAGAAATACGGCTGGTGGAAGAAAGGACTCACAAGGAGCGATCTTCAGATAAATTCGCCGTACAACACTTATAAAAGCGACGGCTTGCCTCCGGGGCCGATATGTAATCCCGGTTTCAAGTCAGTGTCCGCGGTGATGAATCCCACGAGGCTCGGTTATATATATTTCGCCTCCATAAACGGAAGGGAACATATATTCAGCCACAGCCTGCGGGAGCATGAAAAAGTGGTCCTGCGGATAAGGGCGGCGGAGCAGGCCGCGAGACGGTAGATATAAGGGCGTATAGCTCAGCTGGGAGAGCGCCTCGTTCGCAACGAGGAGGTCAGGGGTTCGATCCCCCTTACGTCCACCAGATTTAAGTAAGGGCGCGCGTATGCGCGCCCTTACTTTTTTTGCCTCTTACCCGGCTTATCCCGGAAAATCGTGTTTTTGGAGCTTTTTATGACGGATATTGAAAACTGGATGAAGAAGTATATGAAAGCCGTTATTTCGGCTTTCGGAGCCAGAGTGATTTTCGTGGGTCTTCAGGGCAGCCGCGGCCGCGGCGAAGCTAGACCTGACAGCGACATAGACGTGGTGCTTATTCTCGACTCCGTTTCATTAACGGATCTGGGGAGATACAAAGAAACGGTTTCGTGTCTGCCTGAAAGGGAAAAAATATGCGGTTTCGTTTCCGGGCGTGCCGAACTCGCAGCCTGGGCCAGATACGATCTGTTCCAGTTCTATTACGATACCACCGCTTATTACGGAAGACTCGACGACATAATAGCCGTTCCCTGCGAGAAAGACGCCAGGCGCGCGCTGCTTTTCGGAGCCTGCAATCTCTATCATTTCACCAGCCATAATTTTCTGCACGAATACGATACCGCGGTGCTCAGGAGCATATACAAGACGGCGGCTTTCGCCCTTAGGGCTCTCTATTACTGCCGCAATAAGGTTTATATAAGAAAGTTTTCAGATCTTCAGCGGGCCCTTTCCGGTGAAGAAAAAACTCTCTGCGATTATATGCTTAAGATAAAGAACGGCGGGGAGATCACCGACGAAGAATTTTCATCCCTTTCTTCTTTTATGCTCGGTTGGACGGCGAACCTTATAGAAGAATACAGAGAAGACCGGACCTTCTGACCGGAGTGTCTGTGCATACGGCCCTGAAGCCGGGCGCCGTTCGGCGTCCGGCTTTCGTTTTGGCGTATATTATTCCTCCGCTGAAATATAAATTTGATTTTGCTATCATTATGAAAAGCCTGTTTTTATCACCAGCGGAGGTTTTATGTATCATTCAAGATGGAAAGGCGCCGGTTACGAGGCCGGTTTCAGATACGGTTCTATACTCGGAAAAAACGGAATAGACCCCCTCGCTTCCGTCAGGAATATGATGGATCTGAACGGAAAGAGGGCGGAATTCGGACGGGCCTGTCTGCCGGTTTACAATAAAATATGTCCGGAAATAGTAAGCGAGATAGAAGGTATTTGCGACGGGCTAGGAGGGAGCCGCGCGGAGATGGAAAGTTTTCTTTTTTCGATGTACTGTTATCTCCCTGTCGGCAACTGTTCCTGTTTCGCTGTTTCGCGAGACGGGAAGGCGGTCTTCGGCAGAAACAGCGATTTCGCGGTGAATGTGGAAAAGCTTTGCGACAGCGCTTTTTACAGACCTGAAAAGGGATATTCTTTTATCGGAAACACCACTGCCTGGACCGAGATGGAGGACGGGATAAACGAACGCGGCCTGGCGGCGGGCCTCACCCTTGTCTGGCCTGTCAAATTCAGACCAGGCCTCAACGCCGGCATGCTTTTAAGGCTCATCCTGGAAAGATGCGGCACCGTAAGGGAGGCGCTGAACTTCCTGAAAACAGTGCCCGTCGCCTCCGCACAGACAATAACGCTTGCCGACGGTGGCGGAAATATAGCCTCAGTGGAGTGTAATTGCGACAGGATAATAGAGCTTCCCGTCAGAGTATCTTCCGGCGGCTGTCTTTATGTTTTTTCCGCTAATCATTTCGTTTCGGGCGAGATGAGCGAATACGTTTACGACGGCCCCGACGACGTTCATTCCCACGAGAGATGGAACACGATGTCCGCCTCGCTCGCGGAAGCCGAGGCCTCCGCCGGATACGCGCGGAAACTGCTGTCCGGGGAATACGGTTTTATGTGCCGGTACGACAGGAAGAAAGGTATGGATACGATATGGTCGAGCGTATATGAAACGGACCCGGTTAAGATACTGAGGGCGGAGGGAAATCCGAGTCGTAAGCCTTATAAGGAAGATACTAGGATGTCCGGGGCTGACAGGCGTCCCTGAACTTTAGTCCGCCGGTTATCTGTTCGGGGCCGGCGGATTGTTTATGTCTATGGCGGCCAGCTTACGCAGGATGAAGAGTATGACCGCTATCAGCACCGCCGCAAGCGCCGTAGCCGGCCAAAGCGTCAGCTTGGTAAGGAGCCAGGCGCATACGGACATAAAAAGAGTGAATAAGGTCACCGCCGCGACTATTCTGTGCCGCGGCATTCCGGTCATCTCGAGACGCAGGGCGAAATGGTCCTTGCTCCCGCGGAAAGGGGACATGCCGCGTCTCATCCTCAGAAAAGAAACGAATAAAGTGTCTATTATAGGAACCGCCAGAATGAAAACCGGCGCGTAAACTCCCAGGGGATTGTTTTTGCTGTAGTGGCAGCCAAGCGCCATAAGGGCCAGTATGAATCCGCAGAACAGACTGCCTGAATCCCCCATGAATATTTTACGTTTTTCAGACATATTATAAGGCAGAAAGCCCAAAGTCGCCCCGGCCAGGGCGGCCGCCGCGAAATTAGCGTATATCGACTCAGAGGGCAGTTCTATCAGCAGAAAACCGATAGAGGCCGTTACGACCTGCCCGGAAGAAAGTCCGTCCATTATGTCTATTATATTGAGCGCGTTGGATATTCCGACTATCCAAAGCGCGCTTATGATCACAGCTATATGTTCGGGTTTCAGGAACTGTATCCTGAAACCGGCGTATATCACGGCAAAAGCGACCGCGAAATGTATTATGAACCTCGTTCCGACCCCAAGCCCTTTCGGTTTTTTTATATCGTCGGCGAGTCCGAGAAGGAAAATAACCGTCCCGCCGCAAAGCATGGTCCTCAGATCGTGCAGCGTTCCGGTCGGGAAAGAGGTGAACAGCCTCAGCAGCAGCAGGGTTGCCGTGAAAGCCGCGAATATGGCCGCTCCGCCGAAAAGGGGAGTCGGTGTTTTATGCGTTTTTATTTCGTTGGGCCTGTCTATCCTCCCGTACCTCAGGGCCAGCGCTCTGAAAGCAGGCGTCAGAATCAGGGAGATGAACAGCGGAATAAAAAAAGTGATCAGATAAAAGTAAGGATAATTGTCAGACATCGTATCGCCGCTATACCGTAATTATATAAATTTATACCCCCCGCGATGAAAAACTTTTTTCACTTGCGGACTTTATTAATTTTCCTGTATAATCTAAATTGTCGGAATCTTATTTTTAAAAAGAGGAGCAGAAAATGGAATTAAAAGGGTCGAGAACTGAAAAAAATTTATTAACCGCTTTCGCCGGGGAATCCCAGGCGAGGAACAGATATACTTATTTTTCTTCCCAGGCGAAGAAAGAAGGTTATGTCCAGATGTCTCTGATATTCGAAGAAACCGCCAATCAGGAAAAAGAACACGCTAAACGTCTGTTCAAATATCTGGAAGGCGGCACTGCGGAAATAACAGCTTCTTTCCCCGCCGGCGTCATAGGCGACACGGCTGCCAATCTTAAAGCTTCGGCCGCCGGAGAGCACGAGGAATGGTCTCATATGTATCCCGGATTCGCGGTTATTGCGCGTGAAGAGGGATTTAATCATATAGCCGACACTTTCGAAGCCATAGCCGTAGCCGAAAAATATCATGAGGAGCGCTATCTCGGTTTTCATAAGAATATAGAGGACGGAACCGTCTTCAAAAAAAACGGAAAAGTTTTCTGGCGCTGCAAGAACTGCGGTTATATACACGAGGGAGACGCTGCTCCTGAAGTATGCCCAGCCTGCGCTCACCCGCAGTCTTATTTCGAATTGCTGGTGAAGGTCTGGTAGCTTTGCTTTATAATTTTCCCGTCCGGTCCGCAGGGCCAGGCGGGGGAACTGTTTGGAAGGAGAGGATAATATGGAAAAATACGAATGTGAAGTTTGCGGTTATGTTTACGACCCGGCTGTAGGGGATCCGGAGCACGATATACCTGCCGGTACTAAATTCGAGGACCTTCCCGACGACTGGGTATGTCCGGTTTGCGGTGTCGCGAAAGATCAGTTTAAAAAGATAGACTGATACCGTCTTGCCTTTCAGTCGATATTACTGCCGCTTTCTTAGTTCATGGAAGCGGTATTGTTTTTCGGATTCAAGAGGTTTTTATTTTTATGGAACAGAAAAGATGTCTTAATATACAGGATATTTCATGTATGGGCAGGTGTTCTCTTACGGTAGCGCTTCCTATTATTTCCGCCGCTGGAGTGGAAACCGTAATTATCCCCACGGCAGTCCTTTCTAATCATACAGGCGGCGGGTTCAAGAGCTGGACTTTCAGAGATATGACGGACGATATACTGCCAATCGTCGACCACTGGACGGATTACCGCCATCATTTCGACGCGATATGCACCGGGTATCTCGGGAAAAAGCAGGTCCCGGTCATCGCCAAACTGTTCGATATACTGAAGGAAGACGATACCATAGTCATGGTCGACCCGGCTATGGCGGACGGCGGCAAGATGTATCCCGGTTTCGATCTCGGTTTCGCCGCGGATATGAGAAAACTCGTCTCTAAAGCGGACATAACGGTTCCCAATCTCACGGAAGCCGCTTTTCTGCTCGGCGAGGAGTACCGCGGAGACGATTATGACGAAGAGTATATAAAGGAAACGGCGAAGAAACTCGCCGATCTCGGGCCCGGCTGGGTGGTGCTGTCCGGTGTCTCTTTTGAAAATGACAAGATCGGGGTTTACACTTACGACAGGCGCGCGGATAAATTCGACTATTTCTGCACGGAAGACATCAAAGGATATTTCCACGGCACCGGAGACGTCTTCGCAGCCGCGCTTATTTCAGGAATGCTGAACGGCCTGTCGCTGACGGATTCCGCCAGACTCGCCCATAATCTTGTCCATAATGCGATAAAGGAAACTGTGAAGGCCGGAGAAAAAGAACTTTTCTACGGAGTCAGATTCGAACTTGCCATTCCCGCTTTTATCAGGGAGATAGAGGCTAAAAAGAGCTGCCTGAGCGTTTAGTTCCCGCTGCTTTTATAAATAAGAGAGCCGGCGCCGTATGTACGGACGCCGGCTCTCTTATTTTATATGTTCCGCAAGGGGGGAAACTTTCCCGTTCCTATTCGTAACGCAGCGCTATTATCGGATCCAGTTTGGCGGCCCTCCAGGCCGGCCAGAAACCGAAAGCTATTCCTATCGCGCAGGAGGACAGGAAGGCGAACAGCACGGTGCTTATCTTTATCGCCGGTGTCACTTTTATGAATATAGAGGCTGTCCACGCTATCGCCAGGCCAAATCCTATGCCTATGAGTCCGCCCAGCAGACACAGCACGACCGCTTCTATTATAAACTGCCCGAGTATGTCCGAGTTTTTCGCTCCCAGCGCTTTGCGCAGCCCTATCTCGCGCGTTCTTTCCGTTACGCTTACCAGCATTATGTTCATAATGCCTATGCCGCCGACCAGCAGGGATATGGCGGCTATCCCGTAGACCACCATCGAGATCTTTCCCATAGTTGATTTGAAGGACTTTATCTGGTCCGAGACCGACTGCACCTCGAAATCGTTTTCTTTGTCTTCTCTGTAACTCCTCTGTTTCCTCAGGGCCGCTACCACCTGTTTATGGGCCTCCTCCACTGTCTCCGGACTTGTCGCTGTCATTTCTATGCTGTCCAGATTTTCCCGTCCCAGGACCCTTTTCATCGCGGTGTTCAGGGGAACTATTATCCTGTAGGAATTGCTGTTGAACATCGATTCCGCCTTATAGTCGCTCATCACACCTATGACTGTAAAGTTCATATTATTTATTCTTATCTCATTGTTTAAGGCGGCTTCCGGCGTTCCGAAAAATTTTTTGGCCGCGGTATTGTTTATTATGGCGACTTTGGCCCTGCCGTCATTGTCTTCCGCGTTTATTGGCCGCCCGGTAAGCGTGTTGCCGGAGGGAAGTTTCCCGTTCTTGAGGCGTTTAGCCATAGAACCGTCGTCGCTGGCCAGAGAGGCCTCCAGTTTCTTGTCCCCGAGAGAAAGCAGCACGCCGCCGCTTACGTTAGGAGAAACCGTCTCTATCAGCGGGCAGTTCTCTTTTATGGCCGAGACGTCGCCGAAGGTAAGTTTGTCGGCGTTCTGTTTCTTCCACGAGATATAAGCCACTATGGTGGAGGCGTATTCCCCTTCGGAGTTATTGAACAGGTCCTTCATAAAGCCCTCGCTTATCGTCATAAGGGCTATTATAGCTCCCACTCCTATAAACATTCCCAGCACGGTCAGCGCGCTTCTGAGCTTATTGCGCCATACGGAACGCAGGGCGACGATTATCTGTTCTGCGAATTCGAAGAAAGTGAATCCGAAGCGGGCCTCCGGAAGCCTCGGTTTTGAAAAAGTTTTTTCTTTTTCTTCCGCCTGCGCGGTTTTGGTTTCGTCGGAAATTATTACTCCGTCTTTCATACGGACTATTCTTTTAGTCTGCGCGGCGACCTCGGGGTCGTGCGTGACCAGCACGACGGTCAGACCGCTGTCGTTAAGCTTTTTGAACAGATCCATCACTTCCTGTCTGGATTTGGAATCTAAATTGCCCGTAGGCTCGTCGGCAAGAATAATGAGCGGTTTATTGACCAGCGCCCTCGCGACGGCTACGCGCTGGCATTGTCCGCCGGACATCTCGTTGGATTTATGCTTCGCTCTGTCCAGAAGCCCGACAAGTTTCAGGCATTCCAGCGACCGCCGCGTCCTGTTCGTTCTCTGGCTGTTGTAGACCATCGGCAGCGCGACATTGTCCATCGCCGAAGTGCGGCTCAGCAGGTAGAATGACTGAAATACGAATCCTATCATCTTATTACGCACTGCCGCCAGCTGAAGTTCGCTGAAGCTGTTCGTAAGATTCCCGGCGAAATAATATTCTCCTCTGTCTGGTTTGTCGAAGAAACCCAGGATATGGAGCAGCGTCGATTTACCAGAGCCGGAGGCTCCCACTATCGAAACGAATTCCCCGGGCTTTATGCGCAGCGAGACATTGTCGAGCGCCTTTACGCGCGACGAACCGGTGCCGTATTCCCTGCACAGAGAACGTATGTCTATAAGATATTTTTCTTCTTCCATTATTCGGCCGTTAGGGTGACGGTGTTCTTTTTCGCCGTTTCGCTTGAATAGAATACGGTTTCGTTTTCTTCCAGCCCCGAGACTATTTCCATATATTTTTCATTGCTCTTTCCGGTCTTTACTTTTTTGTCTTCGAGCTTATTGCCGTCTTTTTTTATCTGGATATAACTTTCTCCGTCGCGGTATACTATCGCTTTCTTGGGCAGCGACATCACGCCCTTCTTCGTTTCCGTTATTATATTTATATCTGCGGTCATTCCGGAGCGCAGCACCGGGATCTTTCCCGAAGGCAGTATCTTCACTTCATACACGTTTATATTGTTTTCCACGGTCGAGTCGTGCGCTATGGACACTACTGTCCCGGTGTGCTTGTCTTCCGGAAAGGCGTCGAGGTAAAATTCGGCTTTCTGTCCTTTTTTCACGCCTCCGATGTCCGTTTCGTCCACGTTTGCGGTTATTATCAGTCTGTCCGCCAGGACCAGCACTTCTTTTCCGGAAGAGACGGTCTGTCCAGGTTCCGCAGAACGCTTTATTATAGTTCCGTCTATTGCGGCTATGAGAGGCATTTTGTTATAAGCTTCCCGTACCATCTGCAATTCCTGAGGGTCCGCTCCGCTCATCTTAACGGTGTCGAGCAGGGCGGCTCTTTCATTGGAACTTATCCAGGCCAGAAGTTTGCCTTTTTTTATCTTGTCGCCTTCGTTCACGAATATCTCTTCCACGCGTCCGCCCACGCTGGGCATTATGGGAACGCGGTTCTCAGGCTCCACCTTCCCGGTGGCCTGGACTTTCACTATGAAATCGTTTCTGGTGACTTTTACGGGGACCATGCTTTTTATTTTAGCTTCGGCGGCTTTGGCTTTCAGATATTTGCCCGCGCCGCAACCTCCCAGAACAATTATAACTATAATCCATAACAATTTGCTTTTTAAGATGCGTTTTATCATTTTATTTCACCCTGTCCGACTGATTTGACGAAAGCGGTGTAAGCGTCAGCCAGTTGCTTCTCCGCGGACAGTTTGTTTTTCTGATTGTCCGCCAGCTGAGTTTCCACGTCGCGCCATTCGAAATATGTCACTTCACCGCTTAGATACTGTCTGTGCACAAGCCACGCCCTTTCTTTTACCGCTTCCAGCATGCTGTCCGTAACGTCGAGATAAGACGCCGCTTCTCGCCAGCTCAGAAAATCGTCTTCCGCAGTTATATAAAGTTCGTCTCTAGTCTTAAGGATTTCTGTGTCCGCTTTCCGCAGGGTCTCCATGCCGGCACGGAGATTCGCCTTGTTTTTTCCGCCTGCGAATAAAGGCCAGCTCACTGATACTCCGAGAGCCCAGTCGTTGACCCCGTCTGGCCATCTGCTGCCGTTGAGATTGTATTCCCCGAAAAGTTTGGCTGTCGGCTTAAAATTGCTTCTGTATATTTCGGTTTCCGCTTTGGAAACCTCTTTCGCGTATATCTTAGCTTCCAGAGCCGGGTGTTTTTCGATAAGCCCGCTGAAGGCGGAGAAATCTTTCGGAGGAGACGGCATGTCGAAACTTTTGTCTATTTTCACCGGCCTGAGAAGATCTCTGCCGAGCAGCTGGTTCAGTCTGCGCTGCGCTATCACCAGATTTTTAAGGTCGCGCTCATGTTCCCAGGCCGCCGATTTCGCCAGAGCCTGCGTTTCCAGTAGAGCCGCTTTGCTCTCTCTGCCCGCCTGGTATTTAAGTCTTATCAGGTCCACGTTCGCTTCTCTGCGTTTCTGCACGTTTTCCGACAGTTCGGCCAGCTGCTGGGCGTATTTCAGTTCCGAGAAGCCTGCCCTAAGGGAAGCGGACAGTTCAGCGTCCAGTTCCCTGTCTTCAGCCACCGCCTGCTTTAAACCGCTTAGACTTTCCCTCAGCGCCGCGGTCTTATCGGGAGAAAACAGCGGCTGGTTAAGCGAAAGCCCGTAGGAATAACTTTCCGCCGCCCCGTTATAATAAGCGTCCACTTTGCTGAAAGTCCCGTCCGCAGAAAGCTGCGGAAACAGCTGCCCTCTGGCCGCTTTTACTTTTTGTTCGTATACGCTTATATTAGAGACCGACTGTATCTTCTGTCTGTTGCCGCTGTAGAGCGCACTCAGGGCGTTTTCCCATGTGAGAGTGTCGGCGGCGGTTAACGTTTCCGCCGGATATACGAATAAAGCGGAAACTGCCGCCGCGAAACACAGTTTCTTAAATATGGTCATAAATTATATTATTATAAAAACACACCCTCCGTTACCAGTGTTTTTTCACTGCGGCAAAGCCAAGCGCCCGCCTCAGGCGCGGATCTCAGCTATATCGGGCCAAACGTATCCGACCGCAGGGATCTGTTTTCCGCCGATCGTCAGATATTTCTTTTCTACGGCTTTACCGCCGAGACCATCATAGAACCTTCTGTCCCTGTTTTTCTCGAAAGTCCATATTATCATTGACCTGCGGCCTTTCTTTTTATGTTCTTCAGTTATCTTTTTTACCAGCGCTTTCCCGTACCCGAGTTTCCGGTATTCGGACCGGATATAAATCGCGACGAGTTCGCAGTCGTATTTCCCGGACCGGTCCTTCGCGCCGGAAGCCATTCCGACTATTTCGCCCCTGTCGTTCTCGAGGACCTCTATAATTTCCGTTCCGTTTTCCACGGATTTCTTAAGCGCTTGTTCATGGCCGTCCGGGAGCATACCCCTGAGAAAATCATCCGGCACTATTCCGGCATATGAATCCTTCCAGGCCGCGGTTATGACTTCCGCCGTTTTCCTTTCGTCACCAGGACGGGCCTGCCTTATTTTCATACTTTTTATTTTTTCCCTTATTTATTCCGTCGGTGTTTGCGGCAGCGCCGGAAATCTCATAAACCGCTGACCTTCATTTCGGTCACTATGAATCTTTCTTTCGTCGGCGGCATTACCGTGTCTTCCGACACGCCTATGAAATTCTTCCGGACATATCGTAAAGATTAGATTCCAGCCGCAGTTCCGGCAGTCTGCCGGTGAGTTTTTCTCCGTCGAAGAGAAAGGCGGTCTGCACCGGCGGGCCGAAAGTCCCGTATGGAGTGCAGTCTCCGCCGGAAGCTATAAGTACGAAAACGGCTTTTCTTCCTCCGAGCATTTCCTTCCGTGTAAGGTCTGATCTGTATTTCATATTTCCGGCAGAATGGAAAGAAACCCCGTCGTATTCCGCTCCCGCGTTTCCGGTGAGAGGAAGTACGGGTTTCGCCGAATATCTTTTATTTCCCGAAACTTATCTATATGATAAACTCTTTAATCCGGGTAATCGGGCATGAGCCGGAATTAAGCGTTTTCAGAAATAAAAAGTAGTTCCTAACGTAAGGCGTTCAGCCCGGTACAGAGTGTTCGGGGTCTGCGTCATTTCATCCGTTCCGAAACGTCCGGCTCCGTCGCTCGCCGATCCTCCGAAAATTATAGCGTACTGCGCGTATATCCCTATGTTTTTCGTCAGCATTTTTCCGGCGCCCACGGCCAGTTCCGGCCTTATTACGTTTATTTTCAGGCTTTCTTTTTCGGGAACTGTCTCCGGCTGCCTCACGTCTATCAGATTTTCCTGCGTGTATTTTCCGTGCAGTCTGGCCACTCCGGCTTTTAAGAAAATATTGAAACCGTTATCCCAATAAAGGGTGGAGACCAGAGCCATATCCTCGGAGTGTTCTTCCGTTTTCCTGTAACCGAGCACAGTCGACGTGGATGAATAATAACTCGTGTTTATTTTGTATTCGCCCAGATCCGTGTAGCCTATCTGTATTCCGAACTGGGCCTTCGAAGCCCCGAGAAATCCGGTGTCCAAGGAAGCGAAATTATAACCGGCGTATATTCCTTCGGCGTGCCCCGCGGATTCGTTGGACTGCCGTATATTCATTTCCGGCTGACGGGCGTTAGCTTCTCCGCTGTATATATACACATCGTTGTTCAGCGCGCTCGCGCCGTATTCCGCGCCTGCGTAGAACCCTTCGCCGCGCGGTTCCGCCGCGAAGCAGTCGGCCGCGGCAGTAATAAATACAAGGAGCGATAAAACAGTTTTTTTCATAAGTCCTCCGTTTGCCGTCTTTTTTTTCGGCGGTAAAACACGATATATAATACAATATTAAAAACTGATAAAGAATGAGACTTTCGGCCTAAAGCCGCCGGCTGCGGGGAAATTAACTTATAACCGGATTCGCGCTCCAGTATGTCTGCGGCGCATACAGGAATAATAAGCCGCTTTATAAATTTATTTAGTGATATTTATATAAAAATGTCATAATATCTAAATATGGTTGATTTAAATAAAAAGATCTCGGGGTTTTATTCCCTGAGAATAGATTCGAAACTTCTTGCGGTTATGGACAGTCATAATTTTACCGTGCCGACGCCTATACAGGAAAAAGCTATTCCCGTAGTATTCAAAGGGAATGATCTTATCGGTATAGCCCAGACGGGAACCGGGAAAACTTTAGCTTACGCGGTTCCGGCGGTCCAGCGCCTCATGCGCACCGGCGGCAGGGCCCTGGTGGTGGTTCCCACCCGCGAACTGGCTTTTCAGGCGGCCGAAGTGTTTAACTATTTTTCCGGGGCCTCCGGCCTCAGAAGCGTAGTCATAATAGGCGGCGCCAGCGGCAGCGTGCAATATAAGCAGCTCAAAGAGAATCCGGATATAATTATCGCCACTCCGGGGCGGCTTATCGATCATCTGAACCAGAAAAACACAGATTTATCGGACGTTAAAATACTCGTCCTGGACGAGGCCGACAGAATGCTGGATATGGGGTTTCTGCCTCAGGTCAGGAAGATATTGGATTTTCTTCCGGCCGAGCGGCAGACTTTGCTTTTTTCCGCGACTATGCCGGAAGAGGTGACCCGTCTCGCTGAAAAGCATATGCGCGCTCCTAAACGCGTGGAGGTCACGCCGCAGGGAACGGCTCCGGCGCTCGTAAAGCAGGAACTCTATATCGTGGAGCGGTCGAAAAAGCCGGAACTCCTCCTAAAGCTGCTGGACACTTATTGGGGCAGCGTTCTGCTTTTCGTCCGCACCAGATATAATGCCAAGAAAATAACTAAGATGATCAAGGAAATGCCTCACAATGCCGCTGAGATACATTCCGGCCGCTCTCTGAACCAGCGCAAAGAGGCTCTCGAGGGGTTCAAATCCGGCAAATACAGAATACTTGTAGCGACGGACATAGCGGCGCGCGGCATAGACGTGACCGGTATAGAACTGGTTATAAATTACGATCTGCCGGATGAAAATGAAAATTACGTGCACCGTATAGGCCGCACCGGCCGCGCCGGAAAAGAAGGCCACGCGATAACTCTCGCCGCGCCTGACCAGGAATTCGAAGTCGGTGCGATAGAGAAGCTTGTAAAGACGAAACTGTCGCGGGTCTCAGTGGAGGGGATCACGGCGGATAAATTCAGCCGCGGCACTGAAGCCAGACCTAAGGGGGAAAAACGCCTTCCCAGAAAGCAGATGGCGGGCAGCGAGAACGATCCTAAGAAGACTCCGAGGAACGCTTTTGCCGCCAGACGGAAAAAGACCGCTTCGAATAAAAAAGCTCCCGCCGTCAAAGAAGTTCCGGCTCCGGAAGCCCGTAGAAAAACGGCGCGGCCCGTTAAAAAAACTTCGGACGAGCCGCGTTTTAACAACGGCAATTCTATAATAATGTCTTCCGCGTATTTCGACGACGACACTCCCGAGATGAGATATTACGACAGGAGACGCGGGAATAATCCGGCGAAACGTTCCGCTCCTCATGCCCGTGCCGCCGCGGGAAAGAAGCGTCCCGTCAGACGCGCTCCGGCGCGCAGGGGAAGCGTAAGGAGAGGAAAGAGAAGATAGGCTTATTTCCCGTCTGCGGTTTAAAAGAGCCAGGTTCGCGCCGCGGCTCTTTTGTTTTTCTTGGTTTTTAGGCGGAACCCGGAGTTTTTACAATGCGGCGCAAATAATCTGTGAACGGCTGCGTCTCTCCGGAGAGGTATGCCGGCTTTGTCCGGCGTGATTAATAAAATTTTTAGCCCGGAACGCCGTATATTTAGCCGTTCCGGGCTGAAAATGTGAAGGTTTTATATATCTATTCTTTCGTTTCCGCCGCCGGCTTTTCTTCAGGGGTTTCTTGCGGGAGCCGTTCCGTCTTATTTTTTATCTCCGCGTAAACCGCGGCGCATACCGCCATTACTATTATCTGCGTCAGACCCTGAAATAAGGATTTGGAGAATAATATCGCCATGCCGTGGCCGCTTATCGCTTTTTCGAAAAGTTGTCCGAATAAAGATATTATAAAGGCGGGAATGCAGAATAATATCAGCAGGCGGAAGACCTGCCCTTCGGTCAGCGAGAAACTTCTTTTTAAAGATTCGGTCAGACTGAGATCGAAGTCTACGCTGGCGTTAAGCCAGACGGAGAGCCTTAAGGATATCCACGCGGCGGCCAGGATCCACGGTATTGCCAGAAGCATTAAGTGCGGGATGAAGAAGAATATAAAAGAGAATAAGAAAACGCATATGAAAAGGATTTGTATGATTATCTTACGTAAAAACCAGTGATTCGCATAATATGTTATTTCACGCGGTGTAAGTCCCAGGGAATGTTTAGTGAATATGCCGTCGATTCCGGTAGCGAACCAGGCTGTCAGTAATATCCCGGGAAGTATAGAAAACACGGCTTTCCAGAAATGTTGTTTAAATATAACGGAGTAATCGTAGGCGTTAGGCAGCCCGAGGGCTATGGTGATAAGCAGGTAAAGTCCTACTCCCACGGCGCAGGTCATTAAATAAATAAAGGCCTCTTCTTTAGACTTCATTATTAATTCATACGCTTTTCTGTATACGTTTTTCATAATGTTTCTTCTCCTGTCAAAAATCCGTTTGAGTCCTTCTCTTTTTCTTATTTCTTCGTCCTGCGGGCTTACGGGACGCTCCGTTTTTATCTTACGGCATTATAATCCTATTCTAAATTGTATAAAATAATGCCTTCAATGCAATTATAACTTTTTGAAGACATGCGGCGCGCGAATATTTTAAAATAGTTTTTTCCGCCGAATAATCATCTTACTGGCGTTTAAAGAACGGATAAGCCGCGATCAGTCCCGATATCAGGCATAGATACAGTATGTTTTTGAAAAAAAGCGGCGTTAAAAGGAGGAGGGTGCCGCAGATCATCATAGTGAAATTATTATCTTTTTTCCCGTAGCGCAGATATATTAAACCCGCTAAAGAAAAGAGCGTTCCGAGTATTATATAAGTTAAATTCATTTAATTTTCAGAGGCAGTCCGTCGGCGTCCGCTTCCCGTTTTTCATTCCTGCCCGGTTATTTTATTTTACATTAAAAAACGTTCCGTCGCCATATAAATAAACGGTCCGCGCGGCTTTTTTATCGAACCCTTCCGCGCGGGCCGTTTTGTTTATTACTGTCGTTGAAGTGCAGGCTTTACTTTATAAGCTTTTTAAAGGAAGCCAATTCCATCGGATGCAGTTCTTTGTCGCCCGTCGAGCGTAGCGTTATACCTATATGTTTGGCCTGAACCATGCTTAATTCCAGATACTGGGCCTCGTTAGGGTTTAGCAGAACCTGTACCATCCCCTGTCCGAAAGGGGATTCCGGTTTCAGTATGTTTATTACTTTCACGTTCTGAAGTATCGTGGCCGTCACCAGTTCTTTCTTGTCGTTCTTCAATACGGCCTGGAAAGTGACCAGTATATCTATCGAATCGCCTTTATTTATAAAAAGCAGCTGATCTCCCGGCAGCGTGACCGTCACTCCTCTGTATCCGGCCGGCACTCCGTTTTCCTGCGCTGCGGCAGTCACTTCTGTTCCCGCCGGCTGCGAGTTATCCGTGCCAGCGGCCATGACGGCAGGCGCTATTACAAGTAATCCGGCCATAAAAAACAGTTTGTTAAGATATTTCATTTTGCCTCCGATAATCAGGATCTTGAACTAAAAAAATATCCGCCGGTCGTATTTTCGCCGCCCGGCGTTCGGGTTTATGAGTTTTTCAGCCTCGAAGGGACATCGTTTTTCCCGCTTGTCCGCATATTACCCGAATAAGTATTTTTAGCATACTTTCCTGTCTTTGTCAATGTTTTCCCATTCTTCTTTTAGGAGCGCGTGTATTATATCGTCGGTCCAGCCTTCTTCTTCCGTCCAGAAACTTTTTTCGAAGAGGCCTTCGAAACGCATTCCCAGACGTTTCATCACTCTTATGGAAGTCTCGTTTCTCGGATCGGCCGAACATGAGACCCTGTGTAGTTTTAATGTTCCGAATATCCAGCCCAGCACCGCTCTTGCGGCTTCCGTGGCGTATCCGTATTTCTGGAATTTCGGATCCAGCGTATAGCCGAGTTCCGCCTGTTTCCCGTCCGTGAAATGAACCGCTATGTCCCCTATTAGCTCTCCGCCGGACTTTCCTATTACGACGAACTGATACCATGTTCCCGGAACGTTCGGCGCGAGCCGCGCGCATTCAGCCATCTGCTTTTTTGCTTCGTCCAGATCCTTGGGGCAGCCCTGATATTTCCTGACTTCGGGAAGCGAGCGGTACCGGTATATGCCCGCGGCGTCTTTTTCTTTCACGGTTCGTATTATGAGCCTGCCGGTTTCTATTTTTACTTTTTCCATATTTATTTTTATATTCCTCAATATGCGGTCCGGGCCACGGCTTTTAAACTAGAGCGGCAGCATTTAAAGTCCGGTTTTCACGGCTCTGGTCGCCATATAAGTGTTTATATAGCTGTCCAGCATTTCCTCTTTATATCCGTCCTCGTACATGGCGGTCAGCACAAAGCCCGATTCAAGCTGTCCGTTTATCTGTTCTTCCAGCGTGTGGCTGTATTCGAGCGCGAGATTGTTTTTTATCCTTTCCTCCAGCTGTTTTTCATTAAGCTGCTCCGTATCGGAATAAGGTATCTTATATTTTACCGTCAGTTTTTTCGTCCTTCCGTATTCTTCCGCGTCGAACATATATATCAGCGGATTCACGAACCCGCTCATCAGCACTCCGCCTTTTTTGAGAACGCGGGCGCATTCACGCCACACCGGAAGTATATCAGGAACGAAAGTATTGGACACCGGATGAAAGATCATATCGAAACTTCCGTCTTTAAAAGCCGAAAGGTCGCGCATATCGCCCTGCGCGGTCTTTATTTTCAGATTGTCTCTGCGGGCCACGTATCTGTCCTGTTCCAGCTGTTTTTCGCTGTTGTCGAAAACCGTGACATCCGCCCCCATTGCGGAGAACAGCGGTCCCTGCTGTCCGCCTCCTGAGGCCAGACAAAGCAGGTTTTTACCCTTCACGTCGCCGTACCATTCGGCGGGCACTTGTTTCACCGGCGTAAGCATTATCTTCGCTTCTCCGCGTTTCGCCGCTTCCGTCTCCTCGTGCGACACGGGCACGGTCCATTCGTTCTTCGACTCAACCTGCTTGTCCCATGCCGAAGAGTTGTGTTTCTGTACGTTTATTTTCATTTTTGTTTCCGTTACTGTTATTTATAAGCGCTTAAGGCATTATTATCAATAATTATAATATAATTTCGTTTTTCTAAGGAATTAAATTTATAGCAACGGAAAATGCGGAATATCCGCTTCTTTAAATCCACGGCGATTCGCTTTCTGTGCAGAAATGTTAAACGTTTGACAATTATTGTGCCGTATCGCATAATATATTGTAATATCATTTCTGGACTTTCGGTTTATGATCAAGCAATTTTATTTATTCCTGCGGAGCGGTTTGTCTAAAAAAGATAAGTTTTTTTATTCTATAATACGACTTCTCTGCCTTACTTCTTTAAGATCTGGATAGACAAAGTCTTCGCCGGCGCCGGGCTGTTGTTTTCCGCGAGAATATTTTCTTTAACATAGCCCTGAACAGCGAATACGACGCTTCACGGATGCGCGACACATTGCGAAAGTTTCACCTCGAAAGCCTTTATAAACAGACCGGGACCGAAATTCTTGTTCCGGCGAATATCTCCGCCGGAGAGAAAAAACGTATAGGCCTGGCGAGATTATATTATTCCAGCAAGGACCTGATAATACTCGACGAGCCGTTCTCGGGCTTAGATGCTCAAACCAGAGAAGCGATATACGACGAAATAACCTCCTCTTTCGCCGATAAAACCATAATAATAGTTTCCCACTACGAGCAAGACCTCTCCCGCTGTTCGTTCAAGATTAATCTTAGTGAATAGAAAATAAACCACACCTTGGCTATGTAGCTTGGGAGCGGTTTTTTGTCGATATTACTTCTGTTGCTTTTATATACTATTATTTTGTTTTTAACATTTTTAGTGGTTTATCTGACCTTCCCCCATATTTAGGACAGTTGTGAGTTAGAGTGTTTTTGCCTTTGTTTTGTCTTTCCTCTTTTATTCTACATCATTTAGTATTTATCTGAGCCGCGATCTTTCCCTTTTCCTGCTCAATAAACTCCATCGGTGTCAGATTCCTTAACGCGCTGTGCGGACGCTTTTCATTGTAATCAATCCTCCATGCCTCAATTATATCCTTTGCTTCTTTCATATTGCTAAACCAATTTACGCTCAAACATTCTTCACGCAGTTTCCCGTTGAAACTCTCTATATGCCCGTTCTCTGTAGGTTTGCCAGGCCTTATGAAGTTTAGCTTCACTCCGTTCTCATACGCCCATTGGTCCAAAGCCTTGCTTATAAACTCCGGCCCGTTATCCAATGTGATTACAGACGGCTTTTTTCCTTCCTCCTTAAGATTTTGCAATACCTGCACCACTCTATAACCTGTAAGACTGTTATCTACCTCTATACGCGGGCACTCCCTGCTGTATCCGTCTATTATCGTCAATACCCTGAACCTTCTCCCATTGTTTAGCCTGTCACTTACAAAGTCTATATTCCACGCCTCATTACACCTGTTGGGATATATCTGCTCTTTACGTCTTAAGGCGCTGCGCCTCTTTTTGTTCCCTCTTGTTCTAAGCGCTAAACCAGCTTCCTTATACAGCCTGTGTGTTTTCTTATGGTTTATCTTGTACCCTTCCCGCCTCAACAATATATGCAGCCTTCTGTACCCAAACCGTATTCTTTCTTTGCTTAACGTTTCCAGCCTTTCCTTTACTTCCTTGTCAGCTTCGGCCTTCTTGGCTTTGTAATAATACCCGCTGCGACTTGTCCCTAGCAGTCTTACGCTTCTTTGAATGCTGTACCCAAAGCTTTCTTGCATATATACGCAAGCGGACTTTTTCGCTTTGGGTCTTACCAGTTTTTTGAGTTCACATCCTTTAGAACCTGTATATCTAAAGTCAAATCAGCTACCGCTTTTCGCAATCTCCTGTTTTCTAACTCCAATTCCCTGCTCCTGCGTAAATCCGTGCTGCTCATACCGCTATATTTCGCTTTCCATTTGTAATAACTCGCCGCGCTTACTCCATATTTGCGGCAGATGTCGTTTACGCTTATACCGCTTTGCGCTTCTTTCAACGCCGCTATTATCTGCTCTTCACTGTATCTTTTCCCGTGATTACCCATATCTTCACTCCTCTTAAATAATAAAGCCTAAAAATATATTACTTTTTTAGGCTTTACTCTAACTCTTAACTGTCTAGTTTTCGGGGAGCAGGTCAGCTTTACTCTAACTCTTAACTGTCTAGTTTTCGGGGAGCAGGTCAGCCTCTTATGCCAGATATATAGATGTGAGTAATTGATAATTAGAATTATAGCTAAATTAGTTTGGTTTTAATGTTTAGTCCTTATTTTGTCTTCTTGAACCATTGGTCTTTGGATAAGGAATCTATAGTCAGTTTTTTAGCGGACAGGATTAGGGACTTATCGTTTTCCGTTTTCTCCTGATCGTTTGTGTTTTTCTTTGATATTATTTTAGAATTGTATAAAATAGTCAAGCTTTTATCTTTGAATAGTATTGTTCTGCGGCCGTCTATCGAAACGGCAAAATGTTTGTTTTTAGCGTTCAGGGCGTCTTTCCCCAGGGCCGTAAACGGTTCGTTTATATCGAATATTTTATATATAGTAGGGATAAGGTCTGTCTGTGATACGGTATAATTTATCGTTTTTCTGCCCAGTAATTTAGGAGCGTATATTACGAAAGGAATCCTGAATTTCCCACGGATATCCTTATTGCTCTGTGATATTCCCAAAGTGTGGTCCGACAGAAAAATAAATACCGTATTATCCAGATAACCGTTTTTTCTGGCGGAATTCATTAAATGTCCTATCGAGGCATCTGCATAATATAAAGTGTTGAGATAAGGGCCGAAAGGCTTTTTATCGGAATATTTTCTGTATTTATCATAAGGAAGTTCGAAAGAAGGGTGTGTGGTCCCGGTGTAGCCGTAAAAGAAAAAAGGTTGTTTTTCCTTTGTAAATTTTTCCGCTTTTTTCGCTAAAAAATCAGTCAGATCGTAATCGTACCCCATAAAAGGGATCTCATTATTGTACTCCAAAGCGTGCGGGAGTGATTCTTCGCCGTATATTTCATTAAACCCCAGTATTTTGCCGGCTATGTCTCCGATAAGATAAGAATAATAGCCGGAAGTCTGCGCGAAAAGCGTTTTATAGCCTCTTTTATTGAAAACTTCTGCTATACTCGAGAAATTAGCGTTTAAATCTCCGTCGAATGTTATAGACGGTATGCTGTTGAAAAACGGCATACCCAGTAATGTGCTGTAAAGTCCGTATATACTTCTCGTTCCTGTGGCATAAGCGTTTTTGAAAACTATTCCGTTTTCAACTATCCTGTCGAAATTCGGAGTCACACGGTAGTCCTTGTCGCTTAAAGAATCTATAAATTCCGGAGTCCAGCTTTCGAGAAGTATGATAATAAGATTATATTTTATATGAGTTTTGGCTTTTGTCGGTTTAAGTTGTCTCATCAGCGGATATTTATTATTGGTATTTATAAATTCCCCGTCGTCCTTATAATTGGATTTATAAATTTCTTCCGCTTTTTCTTCGGATATAGGGATTTCTTCGAAAAAAGAATCTTTAAACGCGAAATTATATACCGTTCTGCAACTTGTGTAGACTCCGTTCAGGGCGTATACGACGGTTCCGTTATTTTTGTTATACATATCGTATAGATTTTCTATGTTTAAAGGCTCGCCGAATATTTTAAAACCTTTAAAACAGAGAAACAGGAATAGAATCCCGTATAGAAAAAGCTTTATTCCAGATTCCTTATTGTAAACGATATAATAATTTTTTACCGCTTTTATTCCGTATTTCAGAAAGATAAAAAGCGCTGTGGTGATTGATAACAATATAATAAAGTAGTTTTTAAAACTGTATCGTATCAGAAACGGTATTTGAGTTTTTATTGTTAAAATTATACGGCCTAAATGGTTATAACTCTCCGGGAAATAGATAAAGTCGGCGATTAAGATAAAAAGTATTATAAACAAATTAATGCCGAATAAGAAGAAACTTATTATATTTAATTTTTTGTTGTTTACCGGGAGAATTATTAGAATTGACGGCAGAAGAAAAAGATAGGAAGCCGACATGAGATCTATTCTCAGAGAGTCTCTAAATATCGCCATGTCGGTTATATAAGAGAAACTGCTCAGGTTTAATACGCCGTATTTTAAATTTATAATCTGTCTGAATATGAATAAAGCTGCCGTCGCAAGGATCCAGAAAGATATAAAAATTCCTTTTTTATTAAATAAGAAAATTTTTAGTTTTTCTTTCATTTATTTAGATTTGCTTATAAATTCATTTTTATATGTTTTTATTTTATGAGGTGTAGATTTGCGTAAATATTTATCACTTCGTAATATTTATTTATTACGTTTTCTATCTTGAATTGATCTTGTAGCGGGGGAGTATATTTTTTCGGGTTTGCCAGGGCCAGTTTTATGGTTTCGGCCATGGCTTTCGTATCTTTAACAGGCGTAAGGCAGTGTTTGTATGACGGACCGGCTATTTCTGCAGGGCCGTTGGGGCAATCTGTGCTTATAAACGGAACTCCCAATGCGGCGGCTTCGGTTAAGACCAAAGGGAAACCTTCGAAATCGGAAGAAAGAACCATTAATTTCGCCTGTTTTATATAGGGAAAAGGATTGGCTTTGAATCCGCCTAATATCACTCTGTTTTCAATGCTTAGGCTTTTTGCCAGTTCCCGGCATGATCCAAGTTTCCCGCCGTCGGTGCCAAGTATCAGCAGATTCTCTTTTATTGCTGAAGCGGCGTAGGCCCGTATGAGTAATTCGTGGTTTTTGGCCTGATTTAATTTTCCTACGTTTATTATATAGTTTCCGGTGTTTTTAAGTTCATAATCCGGAATTTTCTCTTCCGCGCGTTTTTCTATATATTCCTGATTCACGGGATTGTATATACAAAATGATGTTACACGGCTTACGTTTTTGCGGAAATCGTTTAAAACGCCTTCAGATACACAGATCGCAGGATGTCTGGTATAGATGTTTTGTATTTTATATCTGGCTATTATTTTCCTGAGTTCGTTTCTGCGGCCCCAGTGTTCTTCCGACGTCGTGCTGTGTATTATGTGGAATACGGGCAGCCTGCTGTATTTCATTATTTTGTCCGCTTCCGTCAGATTAGAAAAGACCGCGTCGGGGTATCCTATTTTTTCTTTTATGTATTTATCGATTACTTTTGCGCATCTGCGTTTATGAAATAAGCTGTTTACGATGTTTTTGCCGGGTAAGGTCAGAAAGTGAAGATTAATATTTTTTTCGAGAGACCAGTCTATCCTTTTTCTGAAACATATGATATGGCATTCTGCTTTTTTGTATTTCCAGAATCCTCTGTAAAGGTTTAGCACTACTCTTTCGGCTCCGTTTCCCTGAAGGGTCGGTATGACGAAAACTATTTTCATTTCTGCAATATATCGCTGAAGGGGATTATGCTGTAAGGGAGTTTGCTCACCGGAGAACAGTTGAACATTTTTATTCCGTGGTCTTTTGTCCATTTGGAGGCCAGTTTCATGAATGGAAGTATTTTGGTCTCATAATCCTTTAAAAGGCCGGATTTCATTTTATCCGTTTTATTTTCATAGAATCTTGGTTCGTTAGCGTTTCCGATATCCAGTCCTGCGAGGTAAATGTTTTTTATCCTTTTCATCGCCGCGGTCTGTATGGCCAGATTCATTACCGAACCGCTGTCTAAGAAGCCGTAATCGAAATTATCGAAGATCTCGTAGCCTTTATCGGATAAATAAGCGTGCTTCCAGTCGTGCTTCTGCATTATCAGGAATATCCTGTTGTTTTTAATAGTTTCCGGATAATAAAGCGCTATCTCTTTCATGGCCGAGTAACTGAGAACGAGTCTGCTGCCGTTGGGGATAAGTTTTAGCATCTCTCCGCGTTTTATGCAGAAATTGCTGTCTATTATAGCTATAAAAGCAGGCTTTAATCCGTATTCCTTTATCAGCGTTATGCTGCCGTTGAGAAGGGCGGTCTGTCTTTCTTTCAGTATTTCCAGTTTTTGCTTTTTTATGCTCGGGCCGGCTCCTACTATGAATATTTCTTTCTCGTCGATATCCATATTGTTGTAGGATAGCTTTTCCGTTTCTTTTATGAATTTTCCGTGAGAATATATCTTATACGGGCCGCTGCAGTCAGGGCATGTGTTTTCCGGCCATATGCCGTCGAAATAATGAGAGATGTCTCCGTATTCCGGGCACCCGGTTTTTTTAAGCATGCGCTTGAGGAGGCTTCTTCTGTATTTCATTATATATCTGTTCAGCATATTATTTTATCCTGTGTGAAGAATATGTTTGTTTTTTATCGCGTTTTATGGAATAAAATGAAATTTCTTTTCCTTTTTAATCACCTGTTACTGCTTTGTAAAACTTTTGATTATTTTTTGGACAGGCAGATATTTTTTCTGTAATATCCGGCATAACTAGCCTTCGAATATTTTTCTCAGAGCATAATTTGTATCGAATAAGCGGTTTCGAAGAAAATATGATTCCAGAAGAACGTTTTTTATTTTATCCGCATGAATATGCGTAGTTTTTCTTATTAAATCAAGGTTGAGCATGATTGTTCTTTGGGAAATAGCCCTTTGTCCGCAGTTCCGCCAGGATTTAAAATTGGGGATTTCTTCCCATAAAATCTTTTTTTGCGTGAATTTTTCCGCTTTATTGAGTGTCTTCGGAGAAAGTAAACTGGTTCCCATCATTATTGTTATTTCGCTCGGGATAATATATGGAAGCATGAAAAGCGATAGATCTAAAGCGTTTATTTTCCCGTCTCCGCAAATTTTATCGTATATGATTTGGTCTCCGGTTTCCTGAATTATTATATTGTGAGAAGTACTTTTTATCTTGTTTAAGTGCTCTTTATTTTTATTGTCGAGATATAGAGTAATTAAATATATCTCATTTTCAAGCTCTTCAGGAAAAGACCGTAGTGCTTTTTCTGTTTCTTTAATATTCGTATTGTCTGTTAAATAAGTTAAAGATATACGGTCTTTTTGTTTTACCAGTCTATGAACAGGCATGAGCTTCCCCTATGATACCAGCGTTTATAAAATTTAGGCAGCAGAAAGCAGAAGGGATGTCTCCAAAAATATCTGCTTACTGCTTTTGTATAGGCGATTAGTAAAGGATCGTCTTTCGGTGTTTTATCTGCCCACGGACTTATTTTCATAAGTTTTAAATATTCTTCTCTATGGGGAATAAAATAATTTTTCTTCCAGGGATGAAAATGTCTTATTATTGCTTTCTCTCTTTCTTTTATGATTTTTTCATAGTTAAGGCTATCCGCGAAAAGGTCTGTTTTATACAGGTATCCCATGACGTTCCAATACCCCGGCAAAATCTTTTTCCCTTTTCTGCATATAAAATTTATAGCGTCCTGGTCGGGCCATAATAAGATTTTGGAGTTTTTTATCGAATAATCAAGTAATTTATCGAAAAGTTTTTCTTCACGCCATTTTTTATTATTTATGAGCAGAACTCCTGAATTTACATATTCTGTCGGCGATAACTCGCCTTTAAATCTTTCTTCTAATTGTCCCCTTTGTATAACATTATAGTCGGGGACTCCGGCCAGATAGTAATTATTTATGTCCGTTTTCCATAACGGTAATAGAGATCCTCTGGCCATTATGTCGCAATCCAGATAAATGATCTTATCAGCCGGTATTAACTGCGGGATGAGATAGCGCCCGAATATCGAAAGTGTCCAGCCCTTATGTCTCGTGTCACACTTACTGAAGAGTTTTTCATCTATTTTCAGCCACTTTAGTGCGAACGGATGTACTGTATGCAAGGATTCTATTTTTATTTTATTGGTGTCAGAAATTTTATTGTCCAGTATATAGAAATAAAAATCTTCCCGCGTGCCGGCATTTTTTAGGATAGACAGAATAGCTATTCCCATATAAGGGGCGTAATTATCGTCAGACGCGAAACATATATGTATCTTTTCTTTTTGAATCGTTTTATTTTCTGACATAAAATTCCTTACATATGCCGCGATGTTTTTTTGTTCTTTCGGGCAATAAATTCAAGTAAATATTCTGCAGCGGGTTATTTCCCTGCTTTTATAGAAAATTATATGTAAGTTTTTATCTATAAGTCAAATAATTATAGCGACTATTAGATAAAGTATGCTTTGTTCAAATTAATATAATTATTCTAATGGAATATATTTACGGTCTTATCGGCGAGAGAATTAAATCTGAACGGGAAAAGGCGGGGCTTACTATAAAGTGTCTGGCGGAGTTGTCAGGGATAAGCGTAAGTTTTCTTTCTTATATAGAAAGGAAGAAGAAAAAAGCCAGCCTAGACACCGTGGCTCGCGTCGCGGGGGCTCTGAGCATTCCGGTGGCGAAACTGTTCAGCGACGACACAGTCGTTGCCGAGGAACAGGCCGGATATAACTGTAATAAATCCGCTTTAGGCGAGTTTCAGAGGATAATGCGCGGGAAGAGCCGTAAAGAGATAGACGTTTTGTTGCAGATAACAAAACTTGTGGCTAAAAATATAAAATGCTGATATTCTGTGTTTCCCGAGCGGAAATATAAAAAGCCTGTCCGTAAAGACAGGCTTATTTTTTTTGTGACCGGTTGATTTTAAGGAACAGGCTGTTTCTGCTGTTCCGGCGGTTTGCTTATAGTTTCTTCTTTTAATTCGCGGAGGAATATTTCTGATTCCGCGAGTCTCTTTTTCATTTCCTTTTTCCCGGCGGGGGAAAAGACTCTTCCGGGTATCTTGTTCGTCATGTCGGCTATCGCCGCAGTCATGGTCGGCAGCGTCGGTTCTTTGCCGGTAGTATCCGTGATCGCCAGGAGCCGGGCCGCGCCGACGGCTCCTATCCAGTCCAGCGCGTCCGCGTCGTGCAGATACACGGCTTCGGGGCCTTCCGGCGTGCTTTCGTACATATGTGTGCGGACGGCATCGAGAACGGCTTTGTTCTTTTCTGGCGGAAAGCCTTTTTCCGTAAGTATTACCGAAATAGTTGACAGAGCGACTGCGGCGTGGTCGGCCTTGAGATCGGCCCACGGCGGGAATGCGCCCATGTCGTGCAGCATGGCCGCGGCGTACAGTATGTCGTCGTCTAGCTTTTGTCCGTCGGCCTCCGCGAGTTCTTTCGCAAGCCTGTAGTCTCTCTCCGAATGCTCGAATCCCCATGCCGGGTGTTTGAAAGTGGTCTCCGCGAATTTTCTTACCTCTCCGCGCCAGTTTCCGCTGCCGTTTTCAGCGGCCGCTGCCGAACCCGCCGGAAACAGCGGAGAGAACAGCAGCATGGCTCCGGCGCAGAGTTTTATTAAATCTTTATTGATTGTTTTTTTCATGATAGTGTATTGTATAAATTATGCGGAATATATATTATTTAACTTGTGTTTGTGCTCTTAAACTGTCTGGGGGGCACGCCCGTCAGTTTCTGTTTTCGCTTCCATGTTTCCTTCTTTTTTCAGTTTCGCGTAAAAGACCGCGAATATCGCGGACAGAAGAATCTGAAGTACGCCGTTGATCAGCTGCATAAGGATAAATACCGTTTTTCTGTCGGACAGCGTTTTTTCCAACAGTAATTTGGCGGCCACGGCTATTATCAGCGGAATTATAACAGCCGAGAACAGCTTGCACGCATGGCCGCGCGTTATCACGAAGCTGCGTTTCAGCGCGTCGATAAAATTAAGATTTTCTGCGACCGAAGCGTTGAGCCACAGGGCAAATCTGGCCAGAATGAATATCATAACCGGCAGCCATATCGCGGAAATGAGACCGGAGGGGCGTAAAGACATGAGCATAAGTATGACTACCGGCAGTATCTTTATCGCCGCCACAAGTATGTCCGCCGCCAGTTTATAGATGAACCATCTGTTAGCGTAATGCGCGAAGCTTCCGAGTTTCGGCAAAAGCACGGCCCTTTCGGTAAATATTCCGTTCAGTCCGGCGCCGAACCAGCCTGCCAGCAGCACTCCGGGTAGAAAAGCTATAAGTTCCGCGGCCGGCATATAGTTTACGGCTTTAGCAGACTGGCTGAAATAGAACAGCCGGAACAGATAGGCGTAAAGCGGCGCTCCGGCGAGGAAAGCGAAAAGGTAGAATAGCGATTCTTTTTTGGATCTTATTATAAGAAGCAGGGTTTTTTTATATGTTTCTTTCATAAAGCGTAGTGTTTATCGGTTTTTTTCTCTTATCAGCAGCAGACCTCTTCCCGATTCGAACTCAGGGATATCGTTTTTATTAAAATTCACGCTTATACTGTTGAAACAGATTTTGAGGGATACGCTTTTATCTTCGTATGAAGAGCACAGTTTCTCCTGCGGAACGGATTGCAGGTCCCCGTTTTCTTTTTTCGCTGTCCCCAGGATATTTTTTATATCCGTTTCACAGACCTTGTTCCGTCCGCGTTTTATTTTCAGAAGACCTGCTTTTCCGGAATACAGCACTTCATATGTTCCGTTATCAGCCGAAAAGCCGGCGGCGCTGCTGACGGCCGAGAACTGTACTGCTTTGTCGTAACCTTTTATATCCACGCCCGACCTATCTGCTTCCAGGAATACCGGGCGTCTGTTTTTTATTTCCCATTTTCCGATATATTCTATACCGAGGAAGTTAGTGAAGTCCTGTGTCTGCGTTCGGGTCTTTTCGCGGGCCCTGTAGTCCTTTATGGCCGGCATGTCCGACGGGAAGTATAAGGCCAGTTTGTCGGGGCCGTGTGTTTTTATTATATAGTCCAGGGTGGCGCTAATCTGTTTTTCTTTTTCTTTATCCGGTTCGACTGAGGCTTTGACCGCCTTTCCGTTTGCCAGCATTCCGTTTTCGGACAGAAGACAGGCGAGTCTCGCCCTCTGGCTGTGGAGCGAAAGAGAACGGGCGCTCCAGGGCCCGACCGCCGACAGAACCAGCAGCGCGCTCAGAGATACGGGGACTTTTTTGATATCCGGATTTTTGGAGAGTATAAAATAAAGAAAAATTCCGGCCAGCCAAAGGCCGAGCATTACCGTAAGGTAACGCGGTTCCGTCAGTCCGTACTGCGCTATGCGTTTGTAAAGGGACATGAAAAGCATGAGGATAAGAGGCAGGGCGGCCGCGCAGAAAATTCTGGAATATGTTTTTATCCAGCCGTTGCCGTCTTCCATTGTCGCCGGATAAAGCAGCAGGAAAGTCAGCAGGCAGAGCAGAGAAGCCGAAACGGTTAGGTTCCCGACGAGTCCGCTCGGCCACTGGCAGGTGATTAATATCTTGCCCAGATAAACGTAAAGGATAATAAAATACAGACCGGACAGGGGGATAAGCATAGACTGCGTGAACAGTTTGATCCACAGCGGATATATTTGGGCTTCGTTTTTTAAGTCGCCGGCGCGCGGAGTCGCGTTCATAAAGTGAATAGGCCAGAAGATGAAAGCCGCGAAAATCCAGACATCTGTATAGATTTTATAGGATATTTTTACGGAAAAGAGCAGGGTTACGGATTTGAAAGCCAGAGATATTCCGGCGAACAGAACAGCCGTGTATATCGCCGATACGAAACAGCGCGTCGCGAGTCTGCGCGTGAAATGCCACATGGGCAACCCGTCTCCGCCGCCGTTTGCGATGAATCCGGCGAAGGTGGCTGACAGCAGCGCGGCGGAAAGACACTGCGTGTAGAGAATGGCATAGTCTAAATTTATAAGAGAACTGGAATAATAATATAAAAGCGCCATGAATACCGCTCCGGCCAGATTTATATGCCACGGTTTTATGCGAGAGGGGGCCGGTATGTTTTCTGAGAAGAGTTTTATGACGTAAAAGAGTACCGCGCCTATTATAAGGCTTTGCACCGGTATCAGGCTGTCGCGGCCAGAGGCCCTGTTTAGCATATAAAACCGTTCGGCGGCCGCGGCCGCGCAGAAAGCCGTCGCGAGCGGAAAGCGCTTTACCGTTTTTACCGTTTCGTCGAAAATATATTTGACAGACTGAAGACGCATAATATCTCCTCTGTTGTCTGAAAGCTTGTGTAGACTTTTATTTATTTCCCAATAATTTTTATTATATAAATTATTCCCGCGAAAAATGTAATTCTGTTGTTCCGGCAGTCTCAGCGGGGTTGGAATGTACAAATCCGCGGTCAGGCCTTGCGGCAGACGTATATCTGTTTCATGGATTCCGACGTGAACGGTTTTTTGTCGTAAGAGCCGTATCTGTGAAGTATCCTGAAGCCGTTATATTTGAGCAGCGCTTCCGTTTCCAGCGGATAAAAACAGCGCATGTCCAGTTTTTGCGGCACGGGCTGCCCGCCGTCGATACGGAATGTCCACGTCACGCGGTTTATCTGTTCCGCGGAATCGTAGCGGCATGACTCGTCTATCTCGACCTTCTTTCCCGTCGCGGTTGTGAATTTATATTTGCCTTTCTGAATCTCGCCTGCTTTCACCATATATTCTATACTGGGGTTAAAAATGTCGAAAGCGAAAATCCCGTCGGGTTCCATATTTTTTCGCACACCGGAGAAAACCTTTTCTATATCCTGAAGACCATATGTGTTCTGTAATGAATTGCACGGAATGAAAATAAGACCGAATTGTTTGTTCATATTCAGTTCGCGCATATCTCCTTTTATGAAAATGTCGGGCAGACCCTGTTTGTTCGCTTTGAGTTTAGCCGCTTTCAGCATGGAGGGGGTAAAGTCCAGCCCGGTTATATCTATGCCGGCGCGCATTAGATGAAGCGTTATCCTTCCCGTGCCGCAGCAGAGTTCCAGCACCGGTCCGCGCGCTTCACGCGCTAGCCCGAGATAGAACGGTACGTCGTGTGTATATGAATTAAGGGCGTCGTATATGTCTGTGTCGTATATGATCCCGGAGTCAACCCCGTTAACTTTTCCTTCCGATTCTGTCATAATAATTCTCCTCGTTTACTTATTCCGTTATTGAATGCCCGATTAAAAATTTTAACCTGATAACAATATAATAATAAATTTAAAGGTATAATTTTCTCCGGTGTTTTGTACAATAAACTTAATATGAAAAAAAATTACTTTGTGTGCTTCCTTTTTTTCGCTTCTGCTTTTAATTTCTTCCTGCCCGCGGCTGTCGCCGAGGGGAATTCATCGGCAACGACTGATAAAAAAACGCCCGCGTCTCATTCGGAAGAGCCTTATTTCGTAAACGTCTCTTCCGTTGCCGGACTGTCCGACGTAAGCGTGCAGAATCCGGTGTGGGTCGATATAAACGGAGACGGATACGCCGACCTTATAGTTACCGGCAACGACGGCGGACTTAAGACTTTAGTGTTTTTGAACGAGGAAAAAGACGGCCGCCGCTTTTTTAAAGATTTTACTGAAGAGTCGGGGCTGAATGCCGATCCTGACAATAAAAAAATCCGCCGCGGGGCCTCTTTCTTTACCGCCGGAGACGTGAATAACGACGGATACACCGACCTTTTCAGCGCCGTTTACTGCGAATACGACAAGCCCGCCGCTGATAAAGACGGAAAGGTAATTAAGGATGCCGCGGGCAATACCGTTTATGAAAAAAAGGACGACGGGATACGTTCGCAGATTTATCTTAACGACGGGAAAGGACATTTTCACACTCCTGAAGGCAAGACCGTTTTTCCGCCGGAGACCACCTCTTCGGCTACTTTCCTGGATTATGACAGAGACGGGAACCCGGACCTGTTCGTGGGGAACTGGTATAAGGAATACGGCATATCGCTCCTCTCTTATGTGAGCCGCCTGTACCGCGGCAAAGGGGACGGAACTTTTACCGACGTGACGGAAGCCGCCGGCCTGATGACGCGGCCTTCTGAGGGCGAAGCTGATTCCAGCCGCCCCGTTTACGGCGTCACAAGCTGCGACTGGAACGGAGACGGTCTGGCCGATATACTCGTTTCCGTTTACGGCCGTCAGGCCAACAGACTCTGGAAAAATAACGGAGACGGCACTTTCGTCGACACCGCGCCTGCCACAGGATTCGACGGAGACGATATAAGGGACGGGAAGTATCCCGCGTGGCTGAAAAGAGCTCCCGAGAAGGAATTCCGCTCGCACGGCAATACTTTCTCCGCGGCCTGCGCGGATTACGACAACGACGGCGACGAAGACGTTTTTCTGGCGGAGATAACGCACAGCTGGGCCGGCGCGGCTTCCGACAGGTCGAGCCTGCTTGTTAATTCCGGGGCGGAGAAAGGCTGGGTGTTCGAACGTTATCCGGATATACTTCTGCGGGTTCATCAGAGTTCCTCCAGCTGGAATCAGGGAGATATGCGCGCCACATGGGCGGATTTCGATAATGACGGGAGGCTAGATCTGCTTCTTGCCAGCGGAGATTATAACGACGGACAGTATCTGCGTCTTTTCAGACAGGTTAAACCTCTTGTTTTCGAGGATATAACGGAACGCGCCGGTTTCGGCTGGGAAAGTTCCGGCGGCATCTCCGTGGCCGATTACGACAATGACGGGCGGCTTGATGTTATAGCCGGGAAATCGTGGATGCGTATGCCTAAGGAAAAAAGGACAGGGCGCGTCCCGGCCCCGGCTCTGTTTCATAATCAGATAAGAAACGGCAATCACTGGCTTTCCGTTAAACTGGAGGGCAGCGGAGCCGGAGGCACCGCCGCGGACTGCGTGGGGACGAAAGTCAGAGTCGTTTCCGGAGACCTTATACAGACAAGAGAAGCCGGAAGTTCGCACGGACATATGGGTCTGGCGGACGAAAAGAGACTTCATTTCGGTCTGGCGGGGAATAAAACGGCGGATATAACCGTTTACTGGAACGGGCACACGCAGATATACAGAAATATTCCCGCGGACAGATTCGTGGCTATAAAAGAAGGATCCGACACGCCGTCTGTTTCCGTCCGTCCCTGAGGGCCGTATATTTAGGCGGAGCGCTGTTCGTCCAAGATACGGTTGCCCGTCGCGGAAAGGCCTTCGGCTGGCAGACCGGCGGACCGGGTCTGATATACTGTTTCCGCCGGCGCTCCGGCTGAGGTGTCCAGTGGGTGAATTTTAGTATAATTATATAGCTATGGAAATAATAAATTTCGTGCTGATGAGTGCCGGTTCGCTGATAGCGATCATTAATCCTCTTGTCGCTGTGTCGACTTTCTTTTCTATGACCACAGGCAATACCGAAGAGGAGCGGCTGCGCATGTCGCGCACCGCATGCATAACGGCCACCGGCGTGCTCATGTTCTTCGCTTTAACTGGTAATATACTGTTCAGATTTTTCGGTATAACAATAGCGGCTTTTCAGATGGCCGGCGGCCTGCTGCTTCTTCTGGTTTCCCTTAATAATCTTCAGGCCAAAGGTTCGGCCGTGCAGGTCACGGACGGGGAAAAGAACGAGGGAGCGGCTAAGTCGGACGTTTCCATAACCCCTCTCGCCATACCTATGCTCGCCGGACCGGGCGCCATAACCACTGCTATACTGCTAGCTTCGCGCGCCGAAAATATTTTTTATTATATAGTGCTTATGCTTCTTTTCGTTGTGATAGGCGCGGTGTGTTATCTTATTTTTTACATTGCCATACTTAAAGCTTCTGATGTAAAGCCGATAGTGATGAATATCACCACGCGTCTCATGGGACTGGTACTGTGCGCCACAGCCGTGCAGTTCATAATAGACGGGATAAGAAAAGCTTTTCTCAAATAAAAAACGGTCCGGGCAAAGCTTTCCGTCCGGGAGAGGGAAAGCGTTCCGGAGCGCCGTGCTTTTTAAGATTCTTATTGTTATTTTCAGTCGGTCTGATGTATAATTATATATATAATTTTCTCTTAATTTTTAATCGTAAGGAGGTTCGTATGACGGAGATTGCATTAAATGAAGTGTCGCTCATTGCGGGCCTCCCTGCCTTTTAGCCTCGTTAAACGGCGGCGCCCGCTGCCATACTGCGCGTGACGCGCGCTTTCGGTGTTTATCGGGGAAATATAATGAAAAACAATAAATTTTCCGCTTTAGTTACGGCGGAGCATAAAGGTATGTATTCCGTATTTTACGGAGGGGAGGAGATTTCCGCTTCTCTTTCGGGAAGAACCGCTTCCTGCGCGGTTTCACGGCTGGATCTGCCGGTAGTCGGCGATACGGCCGAGGTTTCCGTTTCTGAAAGCGCCGGCGCTGCCTTGATAACCGGGCTGACGCCGAGGCGTACTCTTCTTTTAAGAAAGACGGCCGGGAAAGAAAGTTCCGCGCAGCCTCTCGCGGCCAATATAGAGAAAGTTTTTATCGTCATGGGTCTTGACGGGAATTTTAATATACAGAGATTAGAACGCATGCTGGCGGCGGCCTGGGACAGCGGAGCCGAGCCCTGCGTAGCGCTGACAAAATCGGATCTTTGCGGACCTGAAGAGCTGGCGGATAAAGCCGGGCAGGCAGGCAGATCTTCCCCGGGAGTAAAAGTTTTTTGTCTGTCTTCCGTTTCGGGCGAAGGTACGGAAGATTTTATCGCGTCGGAGCTGAAGCCCGGTGTAAAATGCTGTCTGCTTGGTTCTTCCGGGGCCGGTAAGAGCACTATGCTCAACTTTATACTCGGTTACACGGCCGCGGCCACGGGAGAAGTTCGGGCGGGTGATTCGCGCGGCAGACATACGACCACGTCCCGGCATCTTTATTTCATGCCGTCAGGAGGGTGGATAATAGACACTCCCGGAGTGCGCGAATTCGGAATGGAACTTTCGTCCGGCGGGCTGGACGCTTCTTTCGGAGATATATCGGCTGCCGCGGCCGGCTGCCGCTTCAGGGACTGCACTCATTCCGGAGAACCAGGCTGCGCCGTGGCCGCGGCTGTCGAGTCAGGGCTGATTCCCAGGGAGAGGCTGGAAAGCTGGCTTAAACTGGGACGCGAGGCGAAAAGGCTCAGAAGCTGCGCGGATATAAGGCAGAGACTGGATATAAAACGAAAGCAGAAGATATTCGGAAAGACCGTCCGCGATATAAGTAAAAATAAACGCCGTCTGCGCGGCGGCTGATTATAAAATAGAGGCGCGGGAAAACCGATAAAAGAAATTTCCCGCGCCTGAAGTTCTTATACTGTTAGAGCCCCGTATGTTCTTTACCTCTTTTGTCCGGGATCCGACGGCTCTTCTTTCTGTTCTTCCTTTTCCGCCGCGGCCTGTATCGTTTCGAACAGATTTCTGGTTCCGGCTTTGAAATTTTTAAGTTTAGCGCCTTTCAGCGAGTCGGCCGGCGGAGTTTTTAATTTAAGGAAGTTTATGAACTTCCCGTTCTTTTTCATGCTGAAGTCCAAATGAGGTCCCGTGGCCATTCCGGTCATACCGACATAGCCTATTACTTCGCCCTGCTTCACTTTTTTACCTTTTCTCAACCCTTTTGCGAAAGCGCGGAGATGTCCGTACCCCGTGATAAAGTTCTGGCCGTGCTTAAGCTGTATATAATTGCCGTATCCGCCTTTTTTCCCGGCGAATACCACGACTCCGTTGCCTATGGCGGAGACCGGGGTCCCGCTCGGCGCGGCATAGTCTATGCCGTTATGCGGACGGTATATCCTGAGTATCGGGTGATATCTGTGGGGATTAAAATAAGAACTTATGCGCCGGTAACTCAGAGGGGCGCGCAGAAATTTTCTCTGCAGCGAATTTCCTTTCGAATCGTAATAAGCCCCCTTATATTCGAAGGCATAATCCTTTCCGGTTTCTTTTCCGTGATAATATGCCGCGAGTATTTTTGAGCCGCAGTCGGTTCCCAGCGCGGTGCTGCATGTCCGCCATACTATGGAATAGGAATCATTGTCGCGCGGTTCCGTAAGAAAATCGACCTTCGTCGCGAAGATGTCCGTGAATGTCATTATGAGGGAAGCCGGCACCGACTGCTTTGACATGGATTCCCACAGGGACGACGATATCCTTCCGCTCGTAGTCACCGTGGATACGGTGAGCGGCAGGGACGTTTTTACGGCGGAGAAATCTCCGGCCGTGCTTTTTTCCACGGAATACCAGTCTTCCCCTCTGGCTATGGAGAAACGGCAGGGTTCGCCTGCCGTGGAAAGGGCCACAGCGTATGTGTCGCCCGGTTTTATATAACTCAGGCCTGCTTTTTTCAGGGATTTTTCTATGGCGAATATGTCGGCGGCGGACGTGTCGGGGCAGAAAACGTTCATCAGCGAGTCGTGCTCCGATATAGTCCCCGTTGATAGGACCGGCGCCTTTTTGTCCGATTCCAGGAGAGTGAAGGACGGCTCTTCCGGCTCCGGCGTCGTCTCTTCTCCGTTCCCGCGGTGCGCGAAATAGATTAACGCCGCCGCCGCGATGCATAATGCCGTAAAAACGATAGCTTTTTTCTTCAACTGCATATAATAATCTCCGTTGAGTCTGTGTGTTAAGGAGAAAACCTGACAGATTTAATTCGTGTTAATCTGCTGAAAATATGGATCCGACCGTATAAATCTACACGCGCGGCGAAGCGCGCGACAGAGCGGTTTTGGAATAGGAAAGCTTTGTTTCGGGATATAAATCGGCCGGCTTTTTATACGGAACTTCTGTGCGCTGCGGCAGATCGGTTACCGTTACGTTAAAGGATAAGCCGGAATATATTTTGCACAGTTCGCATTGCGTGATGTCTTCTTGACAGCCCGGAACGGCGTGGGTAAAAAAATGCGCCGCCACGCCTAAGACGGCGAGCAGCATTAGTCCCAGTGCTAATCCGGAAAAAACTTTCCTCATAAATATAAATTTTATTAAATTTAGCCCCCGGTGCGCAAAACCGCTTCTGTTTTCTATCGGCCGTATTAATTTTTATATAATGAAAATCGCATAGTAAGTGAGGAGGAGATATGATAACCGTCACCGAAGCGGCGCCGCGTGAAGCAGGGCTGCTTACAGATATAATCAAAGACGCTTTCGCGGAAGAGGTCGGAAGGAACGGCTGCGGGCCGCGGGACTACGATTCCGTTGAGGCGCGCCGGAAATGTATGGAATCAGGCGTCAGATATTTTAAGATAATGAGCGACGGACTTCCCGTGGGAGTTATAAGCGCCTCGGTACGCGGGTCCGAGTGCAGGATAGGCGTGGCGGCTGTCCTGTCTGCTTTTCAGAACAGAGGCATAGGCTTTAAGGCTATGACGGCCGTGGAAAGCTTTTTCCCTCAGGCTGAGCGTTTCTTTCTCGAGACCCCGAGCGGAAGCGTTAAAAATATACGTTTTTATTCTAAACTCGGTTACAGGAAATTTAAAGAGGAAGCCGACAGGTATAACGGATTAAGGCTCGTTTTTATGGAAAAATATAATACCTGACGTCAGCAGAGGCGGCAGAAAGCGGTACGGCGCGTTCATTCCTTCAGGCTGACGCGCGGCCTTAAGTCCGTATAATATTAATTTGATATAATTATAATATATCTGCAGAATCCTAAAATATGCTGATGCGGCAGGAGAAATTTATCTCTAATCAAGCCTTTGAAAGAGTTTAATATGTTCAAAAGATACATTGTGAAGGATAAAAAAATAGAGGAAACTACGGACGATGATTCTTCTATAATCGTCGTGGTCTCTCCTGACGATTCCGAGAAAGAACTGATCAGGGAGAGGTATTCTATCGACGAGCACACGCTTAATTCCGCGTTTGACCCGGAGGAGCCGGGACGTCTTGAGATCGAGGATAATTATCTTTCCATTATTTTCAAGCGTCCGAAACAGAGGTCGCCGAAGGACGAATTTCATTTTTATGTGACCTCCATAGGGCTTTTTCTCTTCAGGGACCGGCTTATCGTCGCTATCCCCGAGGACGTTAATCTTTTTATAGGCAAATATTTCAGGCAGTGCAACGATATAAAGGATGTTTTTCTGAAACTGTTATACTCTTCAATATCGCATTTCATGGAGTTGCTCTCCGTAATAAACAATATAGCTAACGAACTGGAAACGGAAATCAACCATTCCATGGGCAATAAGAACCTGCTGAATATGTTTTCGCTCGAGAAGAGCCTTATATATTTCGTAAGCGCGATAATGGGCAATACAATGGTCCTGGAACGTCTGCGCAAAGGGGCTGAGAAGTTCCGCTTTACGGAAGACGAGATAGACTATATCGACGATATTAGAATTGAGAACCAGCAGTGTTACAGGCAGGCGTCCATATATTCTGACGTTTTCGCCTCTCTCACCGGAGCCAGAGCTTCTATAGTCAGCAATAATCTTAATATGCTGATGAAGAATCTGAACGCCGTGGTCATAGCCGTGGCGATACCTAGTTTCTTCGCGGGTGTCGGCGGCATGTCTGAAATAAGCGTGATAACGGGCATCACGGACCCGAGAAAAAGTTATTCTCTTTTTCTGCTGCTCATGGCAGTAGTGGCCTGGGTAACCTATTTTATAATACAGAGGATGGATAGAGATTAAAATATGAAATTTACAGTGGTATCTCTGGGCTGTCCTAAAAATCTCACCGACGCCGAAGTTCTGGCCGGCGAACTGCTCGCCGCCGGACATCAGTTCGTGTCCGACGATTCGGAAGCGGAAGCGGTTATAATAAACACCTGCGCCTTCCTTCGTTCCGCCGTGAGGGAGGCCGAGGGGGAAATAAGGCATTATCTGGTTTTTAAGAAGCGCGGCCTTTACAGAAAAGTCATAGTGACCGGCTGTCTGTCGGAAGCTATGGGAGAAAATCTTTTGAAGAAATATCCCGGTCTGAACGCCGTCGTCGGCATTCACCGGCTTTCCGATATAACTAAAGCCTTCAGGAAAGACGGATGCTATATAACCGGGCAGCAGGACGGGCCCATTTATTCCCCGCTGAACAAAATGCGTTTCACAGCTGGACACAGCGCCTATCTTAAAATAGCGGACGGCTGCGACAACAGATGCGCCTACTGCCTGATTCCTTTTATACGCGGGCGTTTCCGTTCCAAACCTTTAGAACAGCTTGTCCGTGAAGCCGGCGATCTGGCCGATTCCGGGGCGGTGGAGATATCCCTGATAGCGCAGGACACCACGCGCTACGGCGAGGATATTTACGGCGAACCTTATCTCGACAGGCTTCTGAAAGAACTGGTAAAGATAAAAAGCGTAAGATGGTGGCGTATCATGTACGCTTATCCGGAACGCGTTACCGACGGCCTTATCTCCGTTATGCGCGACAACGGGACTGTCTGCCGGTATCTTGATATACCTCTCCAGCATATATCGACTCCTGTGCTCAGGGCCATGAGACGGCTTTCCACGGAGGATTCGATAAAGGAAAAAATAGAGTCTTTGCGTTCGGCCATGCCGGATATAGCCCTGCGCACTAATTTCATAGCGGGTTTCCCCGGGGAAACCGATAAAGACGCGGAAAAGCTTGTTTCTTTTATAAAAGAAACAAAATTTTCTAATGTGGGGGTCTTCGAATACAGTCCGGAAAAGGGAACAGCCGCCGCCGAGATGGACGGGCAGATCCCCGAGGAAGTGAAACATGCCAGGGCCGAGGCCGTGATAGAAGCCCAGAGCCGCGTCCTGGACGGGCTGAATAAAGAACTTATAGGCAGAGAGACCGTTTTTCTCGCCGACAGCGAAGACAGGGGCCGGGCTTTCTGGGACGCTCCGGATATAGACGGTTCCGTCGTTCCCGAATCCCACGCCGGACTTTCCGCCGGTAAGTTCTATTCAGGGAGAATAATTTCTGCGGATGCCTATGTCAGGAAGGTAAGTATATCGGGCCCGGCCGACGGCAGTAAAAAGTAGAATGCTCGCGGGATCAAGACTTCTCTTTCTGTATACCGCCCTTGCGGCGGGGTTTTCCGTCTTCTCTCCGGTTTTACGTTCCGCGGGATACGATATAAAGGAACTTCAGTACGTCTCCGCGGAAGAAGGAAAGGCGGCGCTGTCCTCTCTCGATTATTCCGCTCTGTCAGGAAATCCGCTTATATATATAGCTTCCAACAGGAGCGCGGAAGCCGTAGGAGTCCTTATTCCGGCCGCCGCGGAAGCCGGCGCAGATATAAGAGGCGCGGACGGCAACGGCACGACTCCGCTTATAGCGGCATGCAGGAACGCCGACGGCGCCGCTTCCCTGGCCGCGGTTAAGGCCCTGATATCTCTAGGCGCCGACGTTTCAGAGCGCGACGGCGCCGGCCGCCCTCCCTTGCTTTACGCTCTGCTCGGCGGAAATATAGAAGTGATGAAGACTTTATTGGCTTCCGGAGCCAATCCCGATTCCGTAGACGACGACGGCTATACTCCCCTTATGTTCGCCGTAAGGATGCAGGACAGAAAGCCGGCTTTAGATGCCGTGTCCCTGCTCCTGTCTTCCGGCGCCGACTGCAACAGATTGAGCAACGACGGGCGGACCGCCCTGTTCTACGCCGCTAAATTTTATATGCGCGGCGGCGGCAACGAGGTCCTGGCGGCGCTGGTAAACGCCGGCGCGCGGCTTTCCGTCCTGAGCACGGGCGGCGAGACGCAGGAGGAACTGATAAACGGCAGTTACCCCGGGGTTTCCGCTTATCTGGGCGGACTGGAAGAGAAAGCCGAGAAAGCCAGACGGACGGAGAAGAAAAACGCCGAGAAAAAAAACGAACTGGGAAAGAAGAAACTGCGCTCTATGATAATTTTCTGGTCCGCCGCAGCGGTCTCGGCGGTCCTTCTGCTGTCTCTGTTTTTTTTCACGGTTCCCAGGGCGGTCGCTAAGCTGAAAAAAATATACCGGCACAAGAAAAGATTTATTCTGGCCGAGAATTTTTATAAAAAGCACGAAGAGGCCGGTTCCTGGCTTTCTGTCGGCGAACAGGAACTTCAGGAATATCCGGAAGTATACGGAAAAGCCTCCGCGCGGATCAGAGAGGAGAAGTGCAGAAAATTCTACGAAGACCACGAGAAGAACGGGACATGGCTCGAAGTTACGGAGCAGGAGATAAACTGTTATCCGGAAATAAGGAAAGAAATAGGGCTCAAGATATCAGCGGCCCTTTCCAAAAGAGAGGCGGAAGCTTTCACCATAAAGCACGACTTCGACGGGGACTGGGACACGGTCCAGATTTCGGATCTAAAGAAATTTCCCTGTGATTACGCGGCCGGTTTAAGAAAAATAAGTTCCGCGATGTTCGGAAAGGGCAGGTACGCCGACTGTCTTTCTTTTATAATCAGGAATAAGGTAAAAGACAGGCTGCTGCTGATAAAATGTTATCTCGCGCTAAGGCAGACAGATAAGGCTATGGAACTGTACCGCGGCAATAAGATGAGTTTCACTATAAGCGAACTGTACGATATAGGGGTGTCGGCCGAACTGCACAGGCAGCCGGAGGCAGCGCTGGAACTGTACCGCGACGTTTCCGCGCAGTGCAGAGGATATACGGACGTGGATTCGCGGATAAAGAGACTTTCTTCGGATAATAAATAAAACTGCCGGCTCAGGCTCCGGTCTTCACCTTCAGCTTCCTGAGACGAAGCGAATTCATAACTACGGAAACCGAACTGAGTCCCATAGCGGCTCCCGCCCACTGTGGCGGCAGAAGGATACCCCAGAACGGGTAGAACAGTCCTGCCGCGGCCGGTATAAGCAGTATATTGTAAACGAAAGCCCAGACCAGATTCTCTATTATTATTTTTTTTATCGCGCGGGTTATCCTGAGCGCCGTCACCACCGAGGCGATATTATTGTTCATCAGCGTTATGTCGCCGGCCTCGGCCGCCAGTTCGGTCCCTGAGCGCAGCGTGATTCCTATGTCAGCCACGGTCAGCGCCGGCGCGTCGTTGAAACCGTCACCAACCATGATGACCTTGTGTCCGAGCGCCTTGTATCTCTGCACGATATTCTTTTTGTCTTCCGGGAATACTCCGGCGTAATAATCTTTTACGCCGGTCTCTTCCGCCATTTCTTTCACCGACGGCTTCCTGTCGCCGGAAGCGATGACCGGCTCTATTCCCATGGCCCTGAGATCGGCTATGGTGCCGAGCACGTCGGGTCTTAATGTGTCGCCCAGTTCGGCGTATCCCTTGTATATCTTATTTTCTGCCAGGAGCAGTATCGGGCGGGAGGATTTCTGTATGGAGAAAGCGTGTTCGTCCGGTATCTCTATATTTTCTTTTCTGAAGAAAACTTCATTGCCGGCGGTTATTTCCCTCCCGTAGAGGGAAGCTTTTATGCCCAGCCCCGGGAAAGCGGTGAAAGCCGAGACTTCGCGCGAGACTATATGCTGTTCCGTGGCAGCAGTTTTTACGGCTTTTGCGAAAGGATGTTCGGAACGGTTTTCCGCCGAGACAAGCAAACTGAGGAAGTTCCTTTTGTCGATATTCCAGGTGTTTATATTCAGCAGACGCAGTTTTCCTTCGGTCAGCGTTCCCGTTTTATCGAATATCACGGTGTCGGCTTCAGGAATGCGGTCGAGGAGACCGGTATTCCTGATGAGAACTCCGTAGGAGGCTGCTTTGCTGAAACCCACCGCTACCGCCATAGGCACGGCGAGCCCCATGGCGCACGGGCAGGCCACGGCCAGCACCGCGGCGAAAACCTTTACGGCGCTGAAGAGCCCTCCGTAATACAGCCATACAGCTCCGGACAGCAGGGCCGCCGCCATAACAGCCGGGACGAAATAGCCTGATATCCGGTCCGTCATATTCTGTATGGCGTTCTTGCCGGACTGTCCCTCCTGCACGGCCCGCGCCAGACGCATTATAGAGGCGTCTTCTCCGGTTTTTTCGGCCGTGAATTCTATACTGCCGTGCAGATTGAAACTTCCGGCGTACACTTTGGCTCCGGGTTCTTTGTCGGCCGGCGTGGTTTCCCCGGTGAGCAGACTTTCGTCCGCAGAAGAAAAGCCTTTGGTAACGGTTCCGTCGGCCGGGATCTGTTCGCCGGGGCGTATTACTATGCAGTCTCCGGGTCCTATTTCTTCCGCCGTCACCGTTTCTTCTCCTTTAGCTGTCTTCTTCCGCGCGAATTTAGGCGACATCTTAATGAGTTTTTCCAGGGCTTCGCCTGCTTTCGACTTATAGCGGCTTTCCAGCCAGCGGCCGAAATTTATGAAAGTCACGAGCATGCCGAGGTCCGTCCAGTGGGTTTTCTGTCCTCCGGACAAAGGGGGATAAATGAAAGAGGCCAGACCGTAAAAGAATATAACGCTGGTGCTCATCGACACCAGTGTGTTCATGTCGGCGGAACCGGCCTTTACTGCCCGTATCAGTCCCCTGTGAAAGTCCAGGCCGGCTGCCCCCCATATGAGAAAAGCGAAGAACAGCACAGTGTATTGCGAGAAAGAAAACCTGTCGGCGGACAGCAGTATGAGTGTGAGTATCAGAGACAGGATAAATCTGTAAAAAGCTTCGGCCGCGTTCTTTTTCGCCTGCGCGGAGACTATTTTAGTGGTCTCAGCGGGAGAAGCCGAAAAGGCCAGCACCCCGAAATCCAGGCTCTCTATTTTTTTCGTCAGTTCCTCTCGCGATATTTTTCCGGGGTCATAGGATACGAACAGAGTCTGAGATGCGGTGTTTACTGTGCTTTCTTCTATTCCTGCGGTTCCTTCCAGTCCCTTGAGAAGTCTGGCGGAGCAGGCCGCGCAGTGTATGCCCGAGAGCGGGATTACAGCCTTAAGTGTTTTTTTCGCCATATTATTCGTTTATATATTTTTTCCAGGAGTTCTCGAGTTCGCTTGCAGAGTTCCATTTCCCCGGGTAGACTTCGGCCAGCGCTGCGTCCAGAGAGTCCCCTTCCTTAAGTTTTCCCAGAAATACCGAGAAATTAAACGCTCCCCCGCGCTGTATGATAAAATAAGTCACCGACCATACCTGAGTATACCATCTGTCCACGTTTTTCTGGCTTTCCGTGCGCGGGGCCAGATTTATCATCTGTGAAAAAGGAATCGGGTTCGGTTTTATCGCCGTCTCGAGCGAGCTCGAATAATAAGCTTCGGAACGCGTGTCGGCTCTTGTCTGCTCGTATACGGCCGCGCCTTCGTTCAGCCAGCGTATATTGTCCGGCATGGAAAGTCCCATGAATTCATTGAATATCAGATGCGTCATTTCATGCGCTATCGTGGTCTCGAGCGACGGACTCTCGTATAAAAGCAGGGAATTTATATAAGCTGCTCCGCCGGACCAGTCCGGCTGGTGCGTCTTTTTATGATATTCTTCCGAGTTTTTGTATACGGTCACGTCGTAAGGATTCTGCGGAACGAAAGAATAAAGTCCCAGATCCTGCATGATGCGCGTATAGTTGTTTTCGCATATTTCCGAATATTTTTCCGGATCCGAGTAAGACGAAACCTTAAAATGGAGAGTTTCTTTCGTCAGGTAAGGGGAATCGAGTCCTTCCACCGGAGCGTGCGCCGCCGCGTTTTCTTCCTTGACCTGATTGACGTATTCTTCCGGCAGAGGCACGCAGGCCCCGAGGGCGAGCGCCGGTATTAGAAGAAATTTTTTATTCATAATCAGATTTCCTGTTTAATATATGTTAGCATATTCTAACAACTTGTGTTTAAGATATCTCCACCATGCCGTTGTTTATTTTTACGGATGAAATTTCTATATCGAAACCGTCGTTTTTCATGCCGTATAAGAAGCCGAAAGGCCTCAGCAGCGTTTCGGGTATCGGAACCGACAGTATTTTCAGAGATTTAAGCCTGAAAAAGAGAGCGGAACCGTTCATTTCCGGTTTCCATCTGGCTATAACAGGGGAGCCAAGGAAAGAGATGCCGGTTTCGACACAGTCCCCGGAGAGGGTTATCTCGGCATTGCGCAGAACGGCGTACTGTTTTTTTAAATTATGCAGAAATTTTTTCACGTCCGCGGTGGCGTAATTTATTTTTACCGCGCCTGCGCTGTTTATTTCAGGCACGTCGGATCCGGGCTTGAGTCTGAGGTCCTTCAGTCTGAGGCTCAGATTGTAGATATAGATATTATCCATCACGGAATATAAAGAGGAGAAATACGCGTTCCGATAAAGACCTGAGCCGGAGTTGAAATCTCTCAGCTTCAGCACCGCTTTCGGAGAGTTGAATTTTTCCGAATTTACTTTTATCAGATAATTCTGTTCCGGGAAGTCCGCCTCTTCTTTCTGGCTTACGTATATGTCGGCCGTTCCGCCGTTTCTCAGATCTACCGAAGCTGTTTTCGTGAAATCACGCATTATAGACAGATTATTCCCGCCGTAGGCTCTTTTATGCGTGTATATTATTATCTGCGAGTCGGCGGGGCCGTTTTTAGACAGCCGGTAAGAGTAGAAGTTCTTTTTCGCGTACAGCCGCAGCGAAAGCGGGTTGAAAACCGAGGAGGAGTCGCCGTTGAGAACGCTTATATCGGCGCTGCGTGAGCGCAGGGCCGAATCGACGGCGGAGGTTATGTTTTTCAGGTCCTGCGCCGAAGTCCTGCGGTATATGTCCCCTGTGGCGTAAGGGCCTTTTTCCGCCGTGAAATCGGGTATTGTCTGTTTAGTGGAGATGCAGACGGCCCCGGCCATCAGTATAAGGCAGAGCGCGTATCCCGCGTATCTGTAAGGCACCATATAGGACAGCGCGATAAGGGGGGGGAACGCGGCGGCTACGAAAACAGACGGATCGTCGGGGCTGACCCCGATGGAAAAGAGCAGCCAGGGCAGAAGCGTGAGGAGCAGAAGTTCTTTCTTTATATCCGTTTTCGATATCCTGAAAAAAAACATCGCCGCGAGCGCCGCCAGTCCGGCCGCCGTTATCACTGGGCCGGCATATCCGCTGAGACAGCTCCAGTAAGAGAAAAATCCGTGCCATGAGCCGCGCAGAGGCTCTATGCGGAGCAGCAGACAGACGAAGGCTTTCGCATACCATACCGAGTTCAGAAAGAACATTATAATGAAAGGCAGGAGGAATGCCGATATGTCCGGGGTCATCAGCAGGAATTTCCGCGCGTTATACGCGAGAACTGCGAAATAGACCCAGAAGCAGTTATGCGAATAAAAACCGAGTCCCGAAGAGAAGGTGAAGAGGGCGGTCCATAATTTATTGTTCATTCCCTCCGAGGCTTCGAGGGCGGCGAAAGAGAACATAAGAAAAGCGCAGAGGGCCGCGACCGGGGAAGGGAAAAGCATTATATAAGAGAATCCGGGCATGAGCCCCGTGAGCGCGGCTGCGCAGAGGAGCATAAGTTTAGACTGGGTTTTCCTGAGCAGAATATACAGGGAGTACAGAGTTATCAGAAAAAAGAGAGAGTTAACTATCAGCGCCGCGGTCTGCACGCCCAAGCGGAGATAATTTATAAGCGGTACGTAGAGCAGATAATAGAACGGCGGCTGTATGCCGTTTAGAGATATGTCCGGGCGAAGCAGAAGCCACAGCCCTGAGGATTTGAAACTTTCGCAGAAACTGAGAACCGCCGCGGCTTCCGGAGAAAACTCCGCCGCGCCAGAAACCGTGCCCCTGACGGCGTAGAAAAGCGTGTAAAACAGCCATATGCCGGCTATGGCGGAGAGCGTTTTCCATTTGTCGGATCTGACGTCCGGCTCGAGACGCATTACGAATATGTCCCGTATCGCGTCTTTTGCTTTTTTCCAGATTCCCTTCATCGCTTTTTAACTCTGGCGTGCGACCTGCTTTAAAGCGTATTTCTCATAGGCCCCGAGTCCCGAGGCGCGGCACAGCCCGGAAGCTTTCGAGTAATATTCCGAGGCTTTCGTCCTGTCTTCCGCTCCGTATATGTCTGCGAGAAGTACGGACAGCCTGCAGTCTTCCCCGTTTTCTTTTTCGGCTTCCAGCGCGATCTTCAGAGCGTCGTCCCTGTCTTTCAGTTCCATGAGGGCATAGGCGTAATTATAGAGCGCGTTGAAGTCTCTTTCATTGCCGAGCACAGCTTTCTGGAAGAACTGGGCGGCTGTTTTGAAATCTTTCTCCTGCGCCTTTATTTTCCCCAGTTCGACCCAGGCGGCGGAAGCCGACGGGTTTATCTTTACAAGATCGCCGAAATCTTTTGCCGCCCCGTAATAATTGTTTTCTTTGAGAAAACATTTTCCGCGGTGGTAAAGCGCCATGTCGAATCTAGGATTGACCGACAGGGCTTCGGTAAGGTCCTGTTTCGCTTTCGCGCAGTCTCCGAGTTTATAATAAGAAAGGCCGCGGTTCAGAAGAGCGTACTCGTATTTCGGTTTTATCCGCAGGGCCGTGTCCAGATAATCTATGGCCTTGCGGTAATTGTCGGCGTCCATGTAGAAGGCGGCCAGATTATTATAAGCGGGGATATAATTACCGTCGGCTTCTATCGCTTTGAGATAGTCCGCTTCTGCGTTGGGCCTGTCGTTCTGCCGCTCGTAAAGCATGCCGCGGGCCGTAAGGGCCTCCGGATAGCTTCTTTTGAGTATGATGGCGTGATTGTAATTTTCCAGCGCCTGCATCGGTTTCCCGGTCGCAACCAGATAATTGCCGCGCTTGAAATAAAACTCTGGGGATCTGTTGCATGCCGCAAATACCGTTAAAGCCGCGAACACGATTAAAAATTTTTTCATACATTTCCTCCGGTTTTGTTCCGCCTGTTTTTAATTTCGGATCTGTCTTTTAACAACATCGTAAGGGCCAGAACGCAGGCCCCGGCCGTAATCGCGCTGTCCGCTATATTAAATACCGGCGGGAAAAAGGAAAAACTGATAAAGTCAACTACATGCCCGTAAGCCAGCCTGTCAAAAAAATTATTTACCGCTCCAGTCACTATCAGCGAAAGACTGATGTTTACAAGTATTCCGCGTCCGAAGGCTTTTCTGTAAAACAGCAGCAGAAATATCAGGACGGCCGTCAGCATTATGAAAAAAAGATTATTGCCGTACAGCATGCCGAAAGCGGCCCCGGTGTTTTTAACGTAGCAGAAACTGAGCCACGGACATACGGTAACTATTTTGCCGGCGAGCGCGGCCACGACCCAGGATTTAGTGATCCGGTCGAGGGCCGTCACCGCCGCTATTATCAGAAGCAGATACCAGTTTTTTTTCACTGTCTTTTCATCACTTCGGCGCAGCGGCCGCACAGATCGGGATATTCGGGATCGCTCCCTATATCTTTTCTGTACTGCCAGCAGCGCGGGCATTTACTGCCCGAAGTCTTCTCCGCCACGACCGTGACCGGCTCGGCGGAAGGATCCTCTTCGATCTTGCAGTCGGAGACTATCGCTATCGCTTTCCACTGACTTTCTCCTACTGAATTCAGAAAGGAGAGCATAGGTTTTGAAGAAGATCTGAGCTTTATCGCCGCTTCCAGCGAAGAGCCCACGGTCCCTTTCTGTCTTATTTTTTCTATTTCAGCCGTTATTTTTTCCCTGACCGACATTATCTGCTGCCATCTCGACAGGAGTCCGGCGTCTTTCCATTCCGCAGGCAGTTCCGGATAGTCGGCCAGAAAAACGCTTTCCGGCAGTTTCGGATTTATGTCTTTTCTGGCGGCCTGCCACGCTTCTTCCGCAGTGAACGACAGAACCGGGGCCGCCATAGGAAGTATAGAAGTGAGTATATTGTAAAGCACTGTCTGGGCGCTCCTTCTTTCCATGCAGTCCGGCGCCAGCGTATACATTCTGTCCTTAAGCAAATCCAGATAGAAGGCGGAAAGATCGAGGATACAGAAATCAGTTATCTGTCTTATGGCCTGCCTGAACTGGTAATTCAGGTAGGCCGTTTTGACGTTTTCCGCCGTTACGGACAGTCTCGCCAGCATATATTTGTCAGTTTCGGGCATGTCTGCGTATTTCACGTCGTTGATTCCGGGTCTGAAATCGCTGAGGTTCCCGAGCAGATATCTGAAGGTGTTTCGCAGTTTCCTGTATGTGTCTACCGGCCCGCTCAGAAGTTTTTCAGAGATCTTCACGTCGTCGGAATAATCGCAGAGGGCCGCCCAGAGGCGCAGTATCTCTGCTCCGTATTTTTGACTTATTTGCTGTGGAGAAACGCTGTTTCCGGCCGATTTGTGCATCGGATGTCCCTCTTCGTCAAGGACCATGCCGTGGGTCAGCACCGTCTTGAAAGGCGGGACTCCTCTGAGGGTGACGGAAGGTATCAGCGAGGTCTGGAACCAGCCCCTGTGCTGGTCGGACCCTTCCAGATAAAGATCCACCGGCAGGTATTTTTCACCGTAAAGAGGTCTGTTTTTTATGACCGCGTACCAGCTCACTCCGGAGTCGAGCCAGACGTCCATTATGTCCGTCTCTTTTCTGAAATGCCTGGAACCGCAGGAGCATGTCCTGTTTCCCATAAGTTTTTCGATGGGTTCCGAGAACCAGAAATCCGAGCCTTCCCTGAAAACGCGGTCCTCTATGCTTTTCAGAAATTCAGCGTCGTCGTATACTTTACCGCATTCCTTGCAGTAAGCCGCTATTATCGGCGTGCCCCAGTAGCGCTGGCGCGACAGGCACCAGTCCGGTCTGGTCTTGAGCATTCCTTCCATTCTGGCTTTTCCCGTTTCCGGTTTCCAGGTGACTTTGTCGGCCTCCAGCAGCAGACGGCTTCTCAGATTTTCCAGGTCCACCTTGAAGAACCACTGTTCGGTGGCGCGGAATATTATAGGTTTTTTGCAGCGCCAGCAGTGCGGATAACTGTGCTTTATGTCTTTTCTGGCTATAAGCAGACCGTCTTTTTTCAAGGTGTCGATTATTATGTCGTTGGCTTCGAACACTTTCATGCCCTTGAATTCGCCGGCGTCGTCGTTGAATGTGCCGTCTTCTTTTACTGGACAGAAGATCTCGAGGCCCCATTTTTTTCCGGCGAAAAAGTCGTCTTCTCCGTGCCCGGGGGCTATATGCACTATTCCAGTGCCGGTGGACATCTCCACGAAATCCGTGGAGATGACGGTTCTGGGAAAGCGTCTGCGGTCAGGCAGATGGCTGGTAAGGCAGTGGGTGTATTTAAGCCCTACGAGATCTTTTCCCGGGACGCTGTCTTTCTTAACCGCGGAGACTCCTGTTTCTTTCATGAAGGTTTCCGCCAGTTTGTCGGCCACTATCAGGCAGTCGCCGTTGTCCGCTTCGAGCAGAGCGTATTCTTCCTCGGCGGCCACGGCGGCCGCCATATTCGCCGGCAGTGTCCACGGCGTGGTCGTCCATATCACTATATATGTCTTTCCGAGTATTTCCGCCGGGAATTTTCCCGGAAGATTCTGCAGTCTGAATTTTACGTAGACGGAAGGCGAAGAGATGTCTTTATACTCGACTTCCGCGTCGGCCAGGGCGGTTTCGCAGCTGAGGCACCAGTGTATGGTTTTCTTGTCGCGGTGTATATAGCCTTTTTCCTTCAGTTCCCTGAAGGCCTTTATCACTGTGCCTTCGTAATCCTTAGACATCGTTATATAGGGGTCGTCCCAGTCGGCCAGTACGCCCAGGCGTTTGAAGCCTTCGCGCTGCTTATTGACGAAACGCATGGCGAATTCCCTGGCTTTCTGACGGAAAGCCGGGATGTCGCTTATATGGCGTTTGCCCATCTTCATTTCTTTGAGAAGTGCCTGTTCTATTGGCAGACCGTGGCAGTCCCAGCCCGGCGTGTAGGGCGTATAATAGCCCATCACGGCATGCGATTTTACGGCGATGTCTTTCAGAATCTTGTTCAAGGCGTGCCCAAGATGAATTTCTCCGTTCGCGTACGGCGGACCGTCGTGGAGTATATAGGGTTTGTTCCCTCTGTTCTTATTCAGAATCTTTTTGTAAAGGCCGGATTCTTCCCACTCTTTTATTCTCGCGGGTTCTTTATTTGGAAGATCCCCGCGCATGGAAAAAGACGTTTTTGGAAGAAAAACGGTCTTTGAATAGTCTTTTTTATCGGAATTTTTATCTGTATTCATTGTTTTGTGCCTTGAGTATGCTATTATAAATATATAATCATATTATACAAAAGCTACGCATTTTTTGAAAATTAATTTGCTTCCGGCGCCGGCATGCCGTGCCCTTGGAGGCCAAATAATTATATAATAAAATATTCGCGAATTCACAGACGGGGTCTGATTTATGAAATATATAAGAGTGGATATAAAAGTAACTTTCAGATGTAATAATCACTGCGATTTCTGCGCCCAGGGCAATAAGAGGGACACCATCACCGAACGTTCCGTGGCCCAGGTGGAGCAGGACCTTGCGGAAGCCAAAAGAAAACACGGCGCCAACGCCGTCACTTTCACGGGCGGTGAGCCCACGCTTCATCCCCATATAGTGGAACTCGTGAGCATAGCGAGGAAGCTGGGTTATATATATATTCAGATACAGACGAACGGGCGCATGTTCGCCTATCCCGGCATGCTGAAGGCATTATACGCGGCCGGCGCGAACGAGCTGAGCCCTTCGCTTCACGGAGCCTGCCCGGCCACGCACGACGGGCTTACCCATTCTCCCGGAAGTTTCATGCAGACGGTGCAGGGGATGAAGAACGCGGCGTCGATGGGGATGAGAATGGTGACCAATTCAGTGATAACGTCCGGAAATTATAAGGAGCTTCCGGAACTCGCGGCTCTGCTCGTGAAGCTCGGAGTCAAACAGTACCAGTTCGCCTTCGTGCATATAGTCGGAACCGCCAAGGTTAACAAGGACTGGATAGTTCCGCGCAAGTCGGATATAATGCCTTATGTGAAAAAAGGACTCGACGTCGGCAGAAGAAGCGGCGTTTTCGCCTGCACGGAGGCCATTCCCTTCTGCTTTATGAAAGGCTACGAGGACTGCGTTTCGGAACAGTTCATGCCGGAGGCTTCGGTGGTGGACGGCGCCATACTGATAGACAGCTACGGCGATTACAGACGCAACGAAGGAAAAGTGAAGCACGAGAAATGCAGACGGTGTTTATATTATAAGCGCTGCGAAGGCCCGTGGAAGGAATACCCCGAGATCTACGGCTGGGACGAGTTCGTCCCCGTTACGGAATAGACTTCGCCTGATAAATTTAAGCGTAAAAAAAGCGTCTGTTCCGACAGACGCTTTTTTTGTCGCAAACGCGGCTTTTTTCAGATCACTATCTTGTTCAGGGCGCTCCTGAATTCGTCGGCGTTGGAGAAGCGTTTATACGATTCAACCGCCAGACATTTATCTATCAGTTCGTCGACTTCTTTCGTTATGCCCGGTATCAGTTTCGAGGCCGGCTCGTATTCCTTTCTTATTTTCTGCGTGTAGAAATCAGAGCCGCTGAAGGGGAGTTTCCCGGTTATACATTCGTATATGCACACGCCTAGAGAATATATGTCCGAGCGTATGGAGGAGGCGCCCATTTCCTGTTCCGGAGCCATATAGGCCGGCGATCCGACTATCTCTTTCTTGAAGGAAGAGGAGCGGGCTTCCATGGCTCTTCTGGCCAGACCGAAATCCATGACCTTCACGTCGCCTTCGTTCGAGAGCATTATATTTCCGAGCTTCAGATCTCTGTGCACTATGCCTTTGGAATGTGCATAGGACAGGGCTTTCGCCACTTCGTCGAAAATATCTCTTGTCCTGTCGAAGGACAGTTTTTCTTCCTTGCCGAGTATCTTGTCGAGAGTATGTCCGTTCACGTATTCGAAGACCAGATAAATGTCCCCGTCTTCTTCGAATATGGTGTATATCTCGACTATATTGGGATGATGCAGAAGGGCCACGGTTCTGGCTTCGTCGAGGAAACGCTTCTTTTCGCTTTCGTTTTTCTTTATCTCCTCGTTCATTCTCTTTATAGCCACTTTTCTTCCTAGCGATTTGTCTACGGCCAGATAAACCTGTCCCATCGCGCCTTCGCCGACTTTGCTCTGTATCTTATATTTTCCGGTGGCCACGCCTTCGTAGAATACCGACGGAGAGAGAATATCGGGATGCGAAACTCTGGCTTTCGCCCCTTCCGGATTCTGTATGAGCCCGTGGTTCTTTTTTATCTGCCCGGACGTTATATGGGTTATGCCTAGTGCGATAAGGGCTCCTCCCACGAGTGTGAAGACGAGGAGCAGCAGAAAACGGCCCAGAGAATTAGGAGAAGACGGCTCGGCGCTTACTTCGCTGCCGAGACGCGCCAGTTCTTTCTGCTGCTTCATATACCCGGGGATATTCCCGGCGTATTTGAAGACCGCGTCGTCGTATCTTTCTTTATAGCTTTCGTTAAGCGCCGCGGCCTGTTTCAGGTCCTCCAGCATTTTCTTATATTCGCCTTTCTTTTCGTATGCCGCGGCCCTGTTCGCCCATGCGTCCGCGAAATTAGGATTTATTCCTATGGCCCTGCTCGCGTCGTTGACTGCGTCTTCCGGCTTATTGTTCTGCGTCAGGGCCCAGGCGCGCATATTGAAAGCGGCGATGTTCTTTGGGTCTTTTTCTATTATAAAACTCGTGTCCCTTATAACGTCTTCATACTGTCCGAGGGCCGTGGCTATGGTGGCCCTTTCCATATAGGCTTCGAGATTGGTCGGATCTTTTTCTATGGCCAGCTTCGCGTAATCCAGAGCGCCTTCGTTGTCGCCCAGTTTGCGTTTGGTCTGTGCCGTCTTAAGATAATTCATGGAGGCGGCGTAGTTGGATATAGCGCTGTCTCCGGAAGAAGGGGTTTCGTCGGAACCGGAGCCGCCTTTCCCTATCGCCACCGGAGACGGAGCGTTTTTATAGTCTTCCTGGATGCCCAGCTGCCTTCTCATTTCCTGAAGCGAATTAAGCGTCGTTATGGTCTGGACCGGTTTTCTGCTTTCTACAAGTATGCCGAGCAGTCTGGCCGATTCGTCGTTCGGATCCATGGCGACGGCTTTCTTTATATCCTCCATCGCTCCCTTGCGGTTGTTCATCGCTATCCTGGCCACGGCCCGAACTTTATAACCGTCCGGATCTTTATTATCTATCGTTATCGCCTCTGTGGCGGCGTCTTCGGCTTTATTGTAATAACTCGTTTCGTAATACAGCGACGAGGCTGCGATATGCACTCTTGAATTATCTTTAAAATATTCCGTGGCCGTCTCTATGGCTTTCACTGAGCTTTTTTTGTCTCCTGTGGTCACCATCATTCTGGCGTCCACCAGGGCGTCGATAGGATTGAGTGCTGTTATCTGCGCTTTGGGAGAGGAGGGGGTGACATTGTCTTCGGGCGGCCAGTGTCTAGGCGCCTCGACATAATTACGCATTCTCTTTTCGCTGAACCTGTTTCTTAATTTTTCTGAATTTCTCCACTGGACCGTGTGGATGTCGTAAGCGGCGAGTTTCATGCTTATCTCGTCGTAGTCGTTTTCGTCGATTTGTTTATTATTGTACTCGGAATGGAGAGTGACCAGCATTTCCGATATCCTGTCGCAGTTTTTATCTTCGAAATATACTATTCCGCTGCTGTCCTTCTTCTGCAGTATCCTTACCATTGCCTTTACGGCAGTCTGCGGGTCGTCCACAAGATATTTTTTGAACAGAGTGATATCGTCCGCCTTGGCATCTTCATCGGCCGAAGGTTTGACTACCGTTGTGCTCGACGGCACTGAAATCTGGGGAAGTCTCTCTTCAGTTCCGGAAGAAGCACTGACAGGAGCACAGAAACCTACAGCCATAACGGCGCTAAACGTTATCAGCATCAAATTATTTAGCATAATATAATATCTCTCCTTATGCTGGTATGCTTTATAGAAAGTTCTATATAATATAATATAGACTATCGGGAAGGGTTGTCAAGGAACAAAGGGCCCAGTTCAGCATAAATATTTCGTATGTCCCGTCCTTAAACCGGCTTACGGCCGGTCCTGTTAAAATTAAAAATCCGGACTTTCAGGTCCGGATTTTTAATTTCTCTCTTTTTGTCCGCCGGGTTAAAAACCGCTCCAGCTGGGAGTGTAAGAATCACCTTTTATATTGACTAATCTGTGCTGCGCGCTTCCGTCCGCGTCCATTACGAAGATCTCCTTGCCGCCGTTCCTTGAGGAGGTGAAGGCCAGAAATCTGCCGTCCGGCGACCATACGGGGTTTTCATTATTGCCTGCACCGGAGGTGAGGCGTATTATCTGGCTGCCGGTGGTGTCGGTTATGAAAATATTAAATTTTTCTTTGGAAGTTTCTCTGCCTGAAAACACTATCCACTGTCCGGAGGGGGACCAGGCCGGGGAGTCGCACCAGTTCATGTTTGTTACGCGTCTCGTCTTCCCGGTCGCCAGATTTTTGACGTGGATCTGGGGATTGCCGGAAACATCGGAAACGAAGACTATTTCGTTCCCGTCCGGAGACCAGGAGGGAGATGTCGTTATCCCGTAATTACTTATAAGTTTGGAATGTTTTTTGCCGTTGAGCCCCACCGTGTAAACGGAAGGATCTCCGCCGTGCGAAAGCGTGACGGTCATGGAACTCCCGTCGGGGGAAAAATCTCCGGCGACATTAAGCCCCTGATAGCTTGAAAAAGGTTTTATCTGACCGGCGGAAAAATCTATTTCCACCATGTCGGGATTGCCCCATCTATAAGTGGTGTAATAAAGTTTATTGGATTTGCGCGACCATTTCGGGAGCAGGTCTATGCTGTTGTCCGAAGTTATTCTCTTTACATTGCTTCCGTCGTAATCCGCGACGTACACTTCCTTGTGCCCGGTTCCGTCGTTTATAAAAGCTATCTTAGTGTTGGATATGCCGCGGCTTCCGGTTATTTTCTCTATTACATAGTCGGAAAATATATGGGCCCCTTTCTGGAGGGTTTTCATGTCCCCGCTCAGCTTTTTCTCGAAATACTTTATATTATTGTCTTCGCCGAATTTGTATATCCTTCCGCTGAAAACCCATTTCTCGCCCGTAAGTCTCATGGAGCCCGTCACCAGATAAGGCGCGGATTTTTTCCAGGTGTTCAGGGATTCCGCGGTCATGTCGGCGCCGGCCGCCGTTCCGCTGTCTTCGAATATATAAAAGCGCCGGCTGTTCATGAGATCCAGACGGACCGCATCCCTGAAATCGGCGGCGGTCTGTTTTTCGCTTTTTTCTCCGGTGTAGGCACTGAAATCGGACAGGGATATCCTGCTTTCTGTCCCGCCGTTTTTTTCAACTCCCACGTAAACGTCCGCCGCGGCGACGAAGGATGACAGAGATACGATCAGAATGCCGATACTTGAAAATATTGTTTTTTTCATGTGACTGCGCGCTGCTCCGTGCGGCTCCTTTTGTTTATTTTTTAGCTGCCTTCGGGGGAATCTGCGTCGAAGTAGACGTTTTCACCGTCGTGTTTTGACCGTCTCCGTCCGCGTTTTTTTTCTCCAGCGTTTCCGTGAGGATGCGCCCGGCCTCTTCAGCTTCCGAGGAAGCCGGAAATTCCTTTATTACCGACTTAAGATAAGCAAGCGCTTCTTTCTCTTTCGGCTGCGGTAAGCTGAGCAGCGCTTCCGCGTATTTCAGTCTCGCGGCCGCGGTGCGCATCGATCTCGGGAAATCAGCTATGACTGAAGCGTAAGCCTGCGCGGCTTCTTCCCAGTTCTTCATTGAGAAAAGAGCTTCTCCGAGATAGAAATAAGCGCTTTCCGACAGATCTGTCTGCGGGTAATCTTTTATATACTCCCGGAATCCCGCGGCTGCGCCGTCGTAGTTTTTATTCGCGAGGGCCGTGTGCGCGTCATTATATATGCGCGAAGGAAGAAGTTGGCTGTCCACCTGCTCCTGCTGCTTTTTTATCTGTTCCCTTATATTCTGGTCCATCGCGTTAACTTTTTTGTTCACCGTCGAGTCTATCGCGGTAAGCTGCGTTGAAAAAGAAGAGTCTATTTCCGTCAGCTTGGCCGACAGCATGGACATCCTGTCGCCGATCTCCGTCATCATGACCGAAGAGGAATTCAGCTGTCTTGAAAGTCCGTCTATCTTGAGGGCCAGATCGGCCTGATTCTTTCGCAGCGAAGATATGCTGGAAGAAAGATCGTCCATCTGGCTCTGGATCTGCAGCACGTCCTGCTGCGTGGCCATACAGCCGCACAGCAGGCTTATCGCGATCAGCGTGGGAAATAGCCTGAGCATTATTTCTGCAGTTTCGTTTCGGCGCGGCGGTTTTTCTGCCAGCAGTTTTCGTTTTCTTCTTCGCAGAGAGGTTTTTCTTCGCCGTATGATATCGTGGCTATCGATTTTTCCGGCACGCCTAACAGAACGTAGTATTCCTTGACCACGTTAGCTCTCTTCTGCCCGAGCGAGAGATTATATTCCACGGTCCCGCGGCTGTCGCAGTTGCCTTCTACGGTCACAGTCATGTTTTCGGATTTTATAAGTTCCGCGTTTTTACCGAGCGTTTCTTTCGCTTCTTCTGTGAGGGTGTATTTGTCGTAAGAGAAATTTATGGTTTTAAGTTCGGGCATGGTTTCCGCCGCCGCTCTTACTCCGGCTTCGTCGAGGGCCGGCACCGATTCGTCTTCTACGGGTACAGGCTGTATTTCTTCGGTCGGGGCTATGTCGCCGGAAGATTCGTTTTCCGAAACGTTCTGGTCGGCTTCCGTGGCGGCGGCCTGAGGCTGCTGTTTGGCTTCGCTTTCCGATTTGACGTTTTTATGGCAGGCGCTTAATAGAAAAGCGGCCATTACCGGTAAAACTAATAAATCTATAATTTTTTTTCTGGTCATTTTTGTTCTGTCCTCCTGTTCTGCGTTTTTGGCTCCATATATATTATAAAAAAGAGAGCGCGGACTGCAATATCGGCCGCGTTTTATGAAATGCCGCCTCTGAACGTGCAAAAAACTTCCCCGGACATTTTATATAATATATCTGATAAGCCAGTTTCAGCGATGAAGCCGTTAAGTAAACGGCCTGCGCGGACCCGCGGCGTTCCGACGGCGAGGTTCCGGAGGAAAATGCTTTCGGTTCCGGTTATATAGGACCGTTGCAGCGACCCCGGACTTTTTTCCGCGGAGACCGCGGCGGACGGCTTTTTTACGATAATTATGAGATTCCCAGGACAGAGAAAAAGAAAACATTATTTCCCGGCGGATACCAATAAGAGGGAAAACGCTATAGAGGATATAGTCAAGACGGAGCGGACTTATATAGTCGGCATCGACCAGCTGCTGGTGGACATAGAATGTTCCGTCACCGAAGAGTTTCTCAAGAAAGAGGGGCTGGCGAAAGGCGAGTCTCAGATACTGCCGGACGAACAGGCCGGTCGCATATACGACGAACTTGTAGCCGAAGGGCGCGTGATAGGCGAATACGCCGGCGGTTCCGTGGGAAACACCCTTCACAACTACAGTATGCTTTCCGACAGCAAAAGCGTTTTGCTCGGGGCCATAAAAAAAGCCATAAACGTAGGAGATTACGCCTTCAAATATATACGTCAGACCAGCGCGAGAGTGGATCTGAATTATCTCCAGCCCTGTCCGAAAGCCATGGGAAGAGCCATATGTTTTGTCACTCCGGATAAGGAGCGCACTTTCGGCATAAGCAAAGGGTGCATGAACGACTGGTCGGAGAAATACGTTCCGGAGGATATTGTGAAGAACGCCGGACTTCTCCTGCTTACCGCCTATCTTCTGCGCGACGAGAACTCTCCTATATTCAAAGCTACGGTAAAGGCCTGCGATATAGCCCTCGCCGCGGGCGTGCCGATAGTTTTCACGCTGGGGACTTCTCTTCTCATATCAGAAAAAAGGGATTTCTTTAAAGAATTCATCAGGAAATACGTGACGGTTGCGGCGATGAACGAAACCGAGGCGGCGGCCGTCACCGGAATAGCCGATCCTCTTCTGTCTTCCGAGAAAATACTGGATATCGCGGACCTGGTGCTTATCACCGTCGGGGCAAAGGGGCTTTATCTTTCCGGATGGGTAGATAAGAAATTCGCGCGGCAGACTGAAAGCGAACTGCATACTAAAGCGATAGCGGACTATAATATCAACGAATTCAGCCGTCCGATGCTGAGACTGGATTGCGAAGAACCTATCAAGATATACACGCACATAAATCCTTATCTCGGCGGGCCGGATGTGATACAGAGCACGAACGGCGCAGGAGACGCGGCTCTGTCGGCGCTGCTGCACGATATGAGCGCGCTGTGCTATTTTAAGACCAGATATCCGAATTCCGATAAGCTTAGGGTCAGGGCGCTCACTTATTCTTCACTGTCCCAGATAGCGAGATATGCCAACAGGGTCAGCTTCGAAGTGCTGACTTACAATACTCCGAGGCTCACGCACTGTCTCCCGGAAAAAGAGGCCGATCTCGAAGATTCTTACTGGAGCGACTATATAAGCAAATGAAAGAAGATTTTAAGCCGGCCGGCGAATCTCCGAAGATACTCGTCATCAGGATGTCTTCTCTCGGGGATATAATTCTCACGGCCTCGGTTTACCGGAATATAAAAGCGCGGTGGCCGGGGGCGCGTATAGATCTGCTGGTGAAGAAGCAGTTCGCGGAGGCCGCGGAGAAAAACTGTTTTATAGACGGCGTAATCGGTTTTTCCGGGCTCGGGGACACCGTAAGAAAGATAAACGGCGGAAACTACGATATAATAATAGATCTGCACGCCACGCTGCGAAGCTGGCTTATAAGAGTTCTTGCGAGAGCCGGGAAAAAAATATGTTACCGTAAAGACTCCCTGGCAAGGAGACTTTTCGTGAGGTTCAGAATACCAAGCCCCAGTCTGGAGAAACACGTTCTGGACAGATATCTCGCTGTGCTGGAGCAGATAGGCGTGCCTGTGGTGAGCAGGGCTCCGGAACTCGGGGACTGGCGCTGCGCTTCCGAATGTTCCCAGCCGGGAAAGCGTTCCGGTAAAAAAGCCCCGGAACGGATATGCGTGTTCCAGACGGCTTTTCTCGGGGACTGCGTGCTGACCCTTCCTCTGGTGAAACAGATAAGAGAACTTTTTCCGCGCGCCGAACTGTCGGTCTTGACGAGGCCGGAGACGGCGGGGATTTTCACTTCCGCCGGGCTGGGCATAGAGATAATAGAAGACAGAAAGAAGACTGAGCCCAAGATAAAAGAGACCGTACGCCTCGTCCGCGAACTTAAAAAAAAGAATTTCGACGCGGCCATAATTCCTCACCGTTCCCTGAGGAGCGCCTATATCGCTTACGCGGCGGGGATAGGCACGAGGATAGGTTTCTCTTCCAGCGCCGGCTCTTTTTTCCTTACGCATAAGGTCCCTTTTTCCTGGCTGCTGCACGACGTGGAAAGAAATCTGTCCCTGCTAAATCCGCTCACGAAAGTGCTCTCCCCGGAATTTCCCGGGATAAGGCCGGACCCGTCCGCTGTTTCCGAGACGGATATCCCGTCTTCTGTGAAGGCAGGGGTGAACGCCGGTTCTGCCTGGCCTACCAAGCGCTGGCCGGCTGAAAAATGGGCCGAACTGGTCAAAAGGCTAGCTGCCGAGACCGGCGGACCGGTTCTTCTGCTCGGCGGCGCCAAGGAGAAGGAATGGAACGATTCCATAGAAAGAATGGCCGGCGCTTCTAACTGTCTCAATCTGACCGGCAGGACTTCCACTTCCGGACTCATGGAGGCCATCAGGCCGCTGCGGGTCTTCGTTTCAAACGATTCTGGCCCGATGCATATAGCCGCGGCGCTCGGAGTCCCTGTGGTCGGGATCTTCGGGCCCACCACCAAAGAACTCGGCTTTTTCCCTTACGGAGAAAAAAGCCAGGTGGTCGAGGCAAGGCTGAAATGCAGGCCCTGCGCCCTGCACGGCTCCAGAAAATGCCCGCGCGGACATTTCCTGTGCATGAAGCTGATAACCGTAGACGCCGTTTTCGAGGCGGCTAAAGATAAGCTTGACAGATACGGCCGGCGCGCCGCGGAAACTATTGTTTCCCCGCTCCCAGCGGGAAAATAATATAATTATATAAGCCGATTTTTTGAGAGAATTTTAATTTTTATTATGAGGAAAGTAAAATGAGCAAGAGAAGAAATGCCAGAGAGATTTGCCTTCAGTCTATTTATTCGACCGATTTGGCCGGACTTGACGCGGCGGAGGTGCTTGAAAGCGTAAAGATCAAGAATACTTCTCTTGACGAGAAAAATTTCGAGTTTTTCAGGGAACTTTTCAATTCCACCATACAGAATATGGAGAAAGAAGATTCCATAATCAGTTCCATAAGCAAGAATTGGGAGATAGACCGCATGCCGGTCGTCGACCGCTGCATACTGCGTATGGCGGTATGCGAGATGATGATACTTAAATCCGCTCCGGCTCCTGTGGTGATAGACGAGGCCATAGAACTCGCCAAGAAATTCTCCACGGACAAATCCGGAAAATTCGTCAACGGCGTCCTTGACAATATAGCCCACCGCAACGACCTGCTCTGAAAACGGTTTTATGAGCGGACAGGACATATCCGTAGAAATAGAGAAACTCCGCGCCGACTTAAGAAGGCACGAGAGGCTTTATTATGTGGACGACGCTCCTGAGATAAGCGACGCGGAGTTCGACGCCATGATGGCGCGGCTCAAACAGCTGGAAAAAGAAAATCCGCAGTTCGACACTGAAGATTCCCCGACCAGAAGAGTGGGAGGCGCGCGTGTTTCCGCCTTCGCTCCGGTGCCGCACAGGATACCGATGCTTTCGCTGGAAAACACTTATTCCGCCGAAGGTTTCACCGACTGGTACGACAGGACTCTGAAACTTCTCGGAGAACCTTTCGCTGTGACCGTGGAAAAAAAGATAGACGGGCTCTCATGCTCAGTCGAATACAGAGACGGCCGTCTGTTCAGGGCCTCGACCAGAGGCGACGGGAACAGCGGAGAGGACGTTACGGCGAACGTAAGGACGATAAGATCCGTCCCGCTGGTGCTTCCGGCTGAAAATCCTCCGGCTTTTTTCGAGGCCAGAGGGGAAGTCTATATGGATAAGGCGGATTTCGTCAGACTGAGCGAAGAGGCCGAGGAGGCCGGAGAAGCTCCTTTCGTCAATCCAAGAAACGCGGCCGCCGGATCGCTGAGGCAGAAAGATCCTAAGATAACGGCCTGCCGCAGACTTAAATTCATAGCCCATTCATACGGTTATTCCGAAGGTTTCGCCGAGCCAGATTCGCACCGGGAATATCTGGAGATATGCCGTTCTTTCGGTTTTAATATATCGACTGTAGGAAAGGAACTCTGCGCCGGGCCGGGTCAGGTGCTCGGATACTACGCGAGATTCGAAAAAGAGAGGTTCGAACTGCCTTTCGAGATAGACGGTCTTGTGATAAAGGTGGATTCCCTGCGTCAGCGTTCAGTTTTGGGCAATACGTCGAAATCCCCTCGCTGGGCCATAGCCCTTAAGTATCCTCCCCGACAGGCGGAAACTAAACTTTTAAACGTGGAATTTTCCGTCGGCAGGACGGGGGTCATAACTCCCGTGGCCGGGTTGCGTCCCGTGCAGTGCGCAGGAGTGACCATTTCGAGCGCGACTCTGCATAATTTCGACGAAGTGAAAAGACTCGGCATAAAGACCGGAGATACGGTCGTAGTGGAGCGCGCGGGGGAAGTTATACCTAAAGTGGTCCGCGCCCGTCCTGAACTGAGGCGGGGAAACGAGACGGATATAACCGCGCCTTCGGTTTGTCCGTCCTGCGGCAGCGAGGTTTTTTTCGATACGGACGGAGTGGCGCTCAGATGTCCTAACCCTTCCTGCCCGGCTCAGTTTAAAAGAGCCCTGCTTCATTTCGCCGCGAGGGAAGCCATGGCGATAGACGGTTTGGGCGAATCGGCGGCGGACCAGCTCATAGATAAAAAAATGGTGGGCAGTTTTCCGGACGTTTACAGACTCCGCCGGGAAGATCTGCTGTCGCTAAAATTATTTAAAGACAGGAAAGCCGAGAAACTGCTCCTCGAGATCGAAGAGAGTAAAAAACGTCCTCTTTCAAGACTCATATTCGCCCTCGGGATAAGACATATCGGCGAGAAGAACGCGCGGGTCCTCGCGGCCCGTTATAAGGATATGAACGGTTTTATGTACGCCTCGGAAGCTGAACTGTCTTCGATACCGGATATAGGGCCGGTCATAGCCGCTTCCGTCACGGAATTCTTTAAGTCGGATAAAGTCAGGGATATGATAAAAGCTCTCGCGCTGCTCGGTCTGAATATGAAGGAAGACCCGCGGACCGCGGTTTCCGGCGGGCCGCTGAACGGAAAGACTTTCGTCTTCACCGGGGAACTCGACGGTATGACGCGGCAGGAAGCCGCGGAACTCGTCCGTGCTCTGGGCGGGACGGAGAGTTCTTCAGTTTCGTCGAAGACTTCTTATGTGGTGGCGGGATCTCTGCCCGGATCCAAATACGCTAAGGCGCTTAAATTAGGCGTCCGGATAATAAATAAAGAAGATTTCCTTAAAATTATCGGAGAAAACGAAAAAAAGTAAGCGGCGCAGGCTTTTTTTTCGTTTTCCGAGCCGTTCTGATACTGGCCTCGCGGCAAGCTGTTTTATTTTTTTCTTCTAAATCTTCTTATAATTTACTATTATATATGTATACACTTGCCGAGGTAGCTCAACGGTAGAGCAATCGCTTCGTAAGCGATAGGTTGTGGGTTCAAGTCCCATCCTCGGCTTTGTCTTATCTCGGTTTGCATATCTTTCTATGATCAGGAATAACACTTTCGATATGGGAGAATCTTCAGTTTCCCCCGCGGTCAGCTTTTTACGCAAGGCCATATGCTGGTGGCTCCCGGTGCTGTATCTTCTCATTTCCGACGCTTTTTATCTGCGCACATACGATTCCGCGCAGGTGAAGATAACTCTCCTGCAGATGGGCGGCATAAGTCTTCTCGGAATGTGGGCTTCTCTTCTTATACTGGAGGGAAAGAAGGCTTTCGCCAAAACTGATTTCGTGCTTTTCGCTCCGTTCCTCGCTTATCTGGCTTATATAGTTTTTTCTTTCGCGCACGCTCCATACAAAGGTCCGAGTCTGGACGATTTTGTCAGATATATCCTATATATGTCTATCACTCTGATAGTGATACGCGAGTTCACCCCTAAGGATGTCAACAGGGTGACTAAGATACTGATAATAACCGCTTATATAGCGGTCCTTTACGGCCTGGTGCAGTTTCTGGACACGAGATTCTTTCCGCCTAAGGGCATGGGGCCGGGGCTGGACCCTTTCGTATGGCGCTGGGCTTTTCAGAAGAGGGTGTTTTCCACTTACGGCAATCCTAATTTCTTCGGTAATTTTCTGGTCCTGATACTTCCGGTGGCCGTGGCGCAGTTTCTTAAAAAAAGGTCCGTGTATCTTATTCCGCTCATAGTCCTGGATCTCCTTTGTCTTTACGCTACGGAGACTAAGGGCGCATGGCTGGGGTTCGCAATTTCGTTTTTCATATTCTGCGTATTTTACGGATATTATTTTCTGAGAGAGCGTCTGCGGATAGGCCGGCTCAGATTCCTTTTACTTTCCGCCGTTATCCCTGTCCTGGCTTTCGCGGCCGTGGTTTTTTACGCCTATATGCGGCCCAGTTCCGTCAGTTTCAGGGTCGCCACATGGCTTTCCACATGGGAGATAATAGAGACGCATCCGCTGGAAGGCGTGGGAGTGGGGAGTTTCAAGATAATATATCCGGCCTACCGGCGCCCGGTGATATTCCATATAGAGGGACGGCATAATACCGAGACAGACCACGCGGAGGAAGAACATCTGGAGCAGGTCATGGATAACGGGCTGATAGGCGGAGGCATCTATTTCTGGCTCATCGTGTTCACGGCGGTGCTCGGACTAAGGGGGCTGGAGCGTTACACTTCTAAAAAAGAAGGGGGAAATTATTCTCCCGCGGCATACGACCTCCTGGGCTATCTCACCGCTTTTCTCGCGATGCTCATACATAACTGTACCGACGTGAGCATGCGTTTCGTCTCTTCCGGCATTTTCCTCGGGCTGCTGCCGGGCCTTATTGTTAATCTTTCGAGCGGCCGCGCCCTGTGGGAACTGCATTATCTGAAGGATTTCGCCGAAAAAAACATTTCCGCCGGACACGCCGTACCGCGTATTTCCAGAGGGCCTTCCGTAGCGGGAACTAAGAGTGTTCTTAGTGTGTTCTCTTTACTCCTGCTGTTCGCCGCCCTGTCCGTTTTCATATATCTGATATTCACCCAGTTTTCAGAACTACAGGGGGCCCTTCGGAGCGCCTCGACCGGCGGCGAAACCCTGCTCTGGTTTATAGCGTGGATATGTTTCATAGCAGTCTCCGCCTTCGGAGTTTATGTCTTCGCCGTCGCGGGTTATAAGAGCCGGTCGGCAGCGGTTCCTCTCGTGCTGGCTCTTACTCTTTGTCCGGTTTATTATTTCTGGGGCTGGTTCAGGGGAGACGTCAATCACAACTGGGCTATTTTCTTTTCCAAGAGCGGCCGCTGGGAAGAAGCGCTCAGCCATTACAGAGAAGTCAACAGGCTCAATAAATTCTTTATAATGCCTTATTATTTCACCGCTAACGTCTTCAACGACCGTTTCGATATGACCCTGCGTTACAGTCCCGAGTCCGGAGACGAGAATCAGCAGCCGTCCACAGATTTCGACAGGGCGATGAAATACTATAAAAAAGTCCTCTCTCTGGCCCCTAATTACGTGCAGACTCATTATCAGCTGGGCAATCTCTATCTCAAAAGAGTTATGTACGAACTGAAGCAGGGTAATAAGGACGAAGCGAAAAAATACGAGGATCTCGCGCTCGCCAGTTACGACAGATATGAAAATCTTGACCCGGTGTTCGAAGCTAATTATCTCAGGAAGGCGGAGATATATATGAACAGACAGGATTTCGCGGCCGCCGAACTCGAGATGCGCCACAGCATAGACGCGTGGAAATGCCATCAGAAAGATCATAAGCACGAAAGTTTCGCCGCTTATTTCGCTCTCGGCAACGCTCTTTATTTCCAGAACAAGCTTTCCGAAGCCGAAGGAATGTACAAGAAGGCCCTCGAATTCAAGCCGGGCGACGAAAAGGCCGAACATAATCTTGAGGTAACTCTTAAGCTGGCCGCGGCGGAAAGCAAAAGGAAAAAATAAAGTCTGAAGACCTGTTAAATGACTGAAAGACTTTTCGATAAAATATTAATAATATTTATTTTTTTCGTCAGTCCGCTGCTTTTTTTCACTAATCTGACACGCAATCCTTACGCCGTGCAGAATTTTATTCTCGGCCTTTGTGTCCCGGCCGCGCTGATACCGTATGTATACGGTATCTATAAAAACGGCCGCGCGCGGCGGCAGGCTTCTCCGCTGGCCGGTCCGTTGGCTGTTTTCACGGTCTTTTCCTGCCTTTCTCTCATTCTGTCTTATTTCCTTCATAATCAGTTTTTCAGGCCGTCGGTAATAAACGGCGGAGGTTACGGCGTCTTTTTCCTTCTGGTAAACTCTTTAGCGGTTTTCATGCTGCCTTCCGTTTTTTCACGCGGGGCTGCGGAGGAGAATAAATATTCGTCTAAGAAATGGCTTTTTTTTATTCTTATCTGTGGTTCTTTGTGGTTCCTTTATCCGGTTCTGCGTACGGATTTCTCCGGACAGAACTGGTTTTACAATGTCTTCGATCCATACGGTTTCTTAGTCTGGGGAATCGGATTTTTTATAGTCTGGAAACTTCTTGGGCGCGGTAATACCGGGGATATCTGGCGGCTCATAGTGTCGGTCGGTATAATCGCTTCGCTTTACGGGATAATGCAGTTTTTCGGTCTGGATCTCATATGGAAGAGCCGCATGAATCCTTACGGAAACAGGCCGGTCTCAACTTTCGGCAATCCCAATTTTATATCGTCTTTTCTGGTAATGATACTTCCCTATTCCCTTTCCGGACTTTTATTTTCATCCGGATTTTACGACAGGCTTTTTTACGGCTTATCGGTTTTCTCTTCCGTAGGAATGCTGCTCGCCAGTCTTACCAGATCGTCGTGGATAGGAGCGGCCGTGGGCGTTGCGACACTCTTTCTGCTTTCAGGCCGGACCGGTTTTCGGAAGCGGAAAGGAAACGGAAAATTCGCGGCAGTAATATCAGTTTCGCTCCTGCTTTTCGTTTTATTATGGCCTTCCGGCCGCGGAAAAAGTTTTTCATCCTGCGTTTTCGGCAGATTAGCCGAAGCCGGCGACAGGATAAAGCCCGGCGGTATATCTCTCGACGTTAAAGAAAACGAGATATATTCTTCCTTTCATCAGAGACTGCTGATATGGGCTTCCGCATGGCAGATGGGGAAAGAGAATCCCGTTTTCGGAAGAGGCGAAGGCCTTTTCGAATCCTTTTTCCCTTTTTATCAGGGAAGACTGCTCGCTTCATATCCTCAGCTGCGTTCGCTTAGAACGCACGGGAACAACGCGCATAACGAACTGTTGGAAAGATGGGCCGAGGGCGGTATCGTGGGGCTGGGGCTTTTTTTGTGGATTTTCGTCTCCCTGTTCTTTTTCTGCTTTAAGAACAGAAAAAACGCGGATTTTACTGAGAAGACCGCTCCGTTCGCGGCGGCCGCGGCAGGGATGCTCGCGGACAATATGCTGAACGTTTCTCTGCATTTCGCGGTTCCGGGCATGCTCTTCTGGTGGACTTTGGGATGTATACATTCCGCCGCCGCGGAGATATCAGGCGGCGACGCGGTTCCGGCGCGGCGCGGTAAAAAGCTTTTTCCCGTCTTCGCGGTCGTTCTTCCGGCTCTGCTTTTCTGCGCTGTTTATTCCTACAGGAATTTCGCGGGGGAAATACTGTATTTTTCCGGGACCGGAGATCTTCTCAGAAAAGATTATGCTTCCGCTGTTGAGAAATTCGAGAGGGCCGTTTCTTACAACCGCCATAATGTGCACTGCAACTACGATCTCGGTAACACTTTATACGGCGAAGGAAGGACGGAGTCCGCGGCTAAGGTCTACAGGAAGGCTCTGGAAGTGAATCCCGGCTATGACGAGATATATTTTAATCTCGGAGTGTCTTTATACGGCCGCGGCGAATATGCGGAAGCTCTTAAGTACACTACCGTCTCCTCGGTGATAAATCCTTTTAATTTGAACGCGTGGAGACTGCTGGGAAAATTATATTCCGTCACAGGAAAAGACAGGCTCGGGGCCGACAAGGCTTTTTCGGAGGCCGTCAGACTTTATCCGGATAAGACGGAGATATTGAACGCCGCTTCGTTTTTCGCTTCTTCCGCAGGCGATCTGCCTGGCGCGCTGCGGCTTTCCGAAAGGGCTTTCAAACTCGACCCGGACGACGGTGTCCTTTTCGACAATTATGTCGCTTCAGCCGGGAAAATAGGTGTGCCTGCGGTTTCCGGCGCAAAGTGGATCGCTGTATATAGAAAACTGAAAAATATCGCTTATTCCGAAGCGTGGAAATCACGGGGAAACTATGCGGAAACAATAAAAGAAGCCGACTGGCTGGTGTCTCAGGCTCCGTACAGTCTCAGACCGTATTATCTGCGGGCCCAGCTCTATTTTAAGGCCGGGGATTATGAAAAAGCGCGCGCCGATCTCGAGACGGTATACGGCCGCGACAAGAACGATATGAACGCGCTTTCCGGACTGTCGGTTATCTATGAGAAGACCGGCAGATACGGAAAAGCCGCAGAAGCCTTAAGAGAACTCCTTAAGGCTATGCCGGAAGACGCTTATCTTAAGGACAGGCTGGAAAAACTAAACGGGAAAGAGGAAATGAAAGCAGCAGTTCCATCTTGACCGCGATTTATTTTTAAGTTGAAAGCTAAAAATAAAATAAACTATAATAAAACAAAGTGTTTGTTATTTAATAATAATATATAAAGTTTAATGCACTGGAGAAAATGATGAATTACCGCCTGAGAAAGTCTTTTTGCATGTTTATGTCAGTGGCTTTTTTCTGCATGTGTTCGATCCCGGCCGTTTTCGCAGCCAGACAGAGCAGGACTCTTGAGCAGGCTTTAAGACTTTACAATAACGGCCAGGACTCCGAAGCTATAGATCTGTTTATGGACCTGCTCACTTCCGGGAATCCGGAAGAGCAGCAGATAGCGCAGGAATACATAAACAAGATGCATAACAGAGCCGCTGGAGAAAAGACCGATAATATAGGCGTGCAGGTGAAAAAGACTTCTCCGGGCAAAAAGGACAAAAGCGCCGCCCAGCAGTCCGTTTCCGGAGGCGCCGGCGTTCCGTCGTCTGTTCCGGTCAGTCCGCTGAAGAAGAGTGAATATGAAACGGAGACGAAGGCCGAGATGATACACGACAGAGTGGAGGCCAAGCTCAACGATACTAGAAAACAGCTTATCGCTGAACTTTCCGATAATTCCGAAGCCGTTTACATTTCTAAAGACGGCGACGTGCCGCAGGCGCTGGTGCTCACTCCGAAATATTTTTTTAACGACGATCTTACGATGAAGATAAAGAGTCAGGAGACTCTGGACAAAGTGGCCGGTTTGCTTTTTACGATGGGAGACGCCTATATTTATATATATCCGGCCGGAGCCGCCATACAGACTTCCGGGCTCAGAGATCTGAAAGAAGCCAATCTTATTTACAGCTTTCTGACGGAATACGAAGGGATTTCTCCGGCCCGCGTCAAGATAGAAAGAGAAAAGCCCGGGGTGAGATTTCCTAAGGCCGTAAATCTCAGCGGCATAATACTGCTTCTGGATTATTCCGGAAATAAAACGGTCCTTAAGGACGCCGGCGGTGAATTTAAGACGAAAGGGCCGGCGGTGTCGATAGGAGTTTATCCGAGAATAATAAAAAACGACGGCGACATATCCCTGATAGAACTTTCCGTTCAGGAAAATTCAGCCGGCATACCGTCTTGGGTGCTGGACGTGTCGCAGGTTCAGGAAGACGGTTCTCTTCTTTCCATAAGCGAACAGACCGGCACCGGCGCCATGTTCAATCAGACTTCGTGGAACGGGCGTAGAGATTTCTTCGGAGAAAGCTATCCTCCGGGTCAGTATATCTTCACCCTTACCGCCAGAGATATAACCGCCAAGGAAAGTTCGGTGAGCAAGACTATAGAGATAGCTTCTAAGAATACCAAGCAGACCGCTTCCGCAGCCGGCGGGGTGGCTATATCTAAGACCTATGAAGCGGACAGTGTTGTCGCGAAAACGGTGAAAGGCAAGACTTCTTCCGCTCCGGCTAAGGTCGTGGGGAAATTTAAGATATGGTTCGTTCCGAAACAGAAGAGTATTTCGAAGACTGGACTGGCGAACCTTAATAAAGTCATAAGTATTATGAATAAGAACAAGGACTATAAAGTCTATCTTACGGGCTGCTCCGGGCTCAACGAAGTCAAAGGCGGAAAAAATGCGGCCGCCACAGCCCTGGCCGAAGACCGTCTCGACGCGGCATACGACAGACTGGGGAAAAAGGTTTCCGATAACGGCAGAATAATGATTTCGGACGTGGAATCTTATGTGAGCGAAAAAAAGGACGGCAAGTTCTATTTCGTATACGCGGAAATAAAAAATAAATAAACAATATAAGGAATATCTTTAGTATAATTTATCAAGTATATGGATAAAAAGGTTGAAAAAAAGGTAACTGGCGTATATATTTCTCTTAATGAAATAGTGGTAATGGAAGTTACCCTGGGAGACGTGCCGGGGACGGTCATAGTTGACCATATTAAAAAAATCGCGACCGGTTTTTCGGTTAAAGAGCAGCAGAAACAGCAGCTCCACCGCCCTATGGCCCTGAATTCAAGTTTTTTCAGCGAGGAAGCGGGCTGGGTAAGCAAATTTAAGCAGACCATAAACCAGATAGAGTGGCTGGGCACGAAAAACACCGTCGTGACCCTGTCTTCTCAATTTTCCATATTCAGATACTTTCTCATGCCGGCCATAGAAAAAAAATTCTGGGCGAAGGCCATCCCGCTGGAAGCCAAGAAGTACATCCCTCTTTCTTTTGACGACATAAGCTGCGATTACGACGTGCGCGAAGCTCACGAGGAAGGGAAGATAGGCGTACTGTTCTCTATGACGCATAAGAGCACGGTGGATTTTCTCAAAACGGTTTTTTCTTCGGTGGAACTTCATATAACTTCAGTGGAAATGGCGACTATGTCGCTGGAGCGCGCCTTCGCTTATTTCGACCCTCAGGACCATGACAGCAAAGGCTATATACATGTCGGCGCTAGTTCCATAGATATACTTTTTTCGGCTGAAGGAAGACCGGTGCTCCACAGAGAGCTTGATAATAATACGAGCACGGTCAGCGAGAGGCGCCGGCTGGATGTTAAGGGCGCCATGCAATTCGTCGACAGATACGCTCCTGGGAGTCCGAAATACAAGTCCGTCTGCATAGGCGGCGAATTCGCCGACACTGTCAAACCGATACTCGAGAGAGAACAGTCCGGACTGACTATGGAGATGTGGGCCCCGGAGAAACTGTACGGCATGCCCAAAGACACTTCGGTAAACACCATTATAGCCATCGGGGCCGCGCTGCGCAATAAGATCCCGTCGGTCTTCAATATAGATATCTCCGGCCTAACCAGAAAAAACATCATGGAAAAGCTGATGATGATATACTGTCTGTCGGTGTCAGGTTTTATAGCGGCTATCTTCCTTCTTATCAGTTTCGCCGCCCAGATAAATATCTTCATGAAGGAAAAGAAGATCAACTCGCTTAACAGCCGTACGGCCGACGTTTCTTTCATGTACGATATGTCGGAGAGCGAGATTAACGACAGGCTCAACAGCATAAGAGGGGCCGTAGAAGATCTTATGGCCGCCTTCAGGACGCAGGACGAAGTGGCTCCGAAAATGTCCGCCATAGTTGGAGTCAAAGACGAAAGACTCTGGCTTACGAGCGTGATGTACGAAAATATGTTTCCCTGGGACGTAAAGACCGACGTGAACAGCAAAGACTGGGGCGTAAAGATGTCTTTCGTCGGCGAGACGATGAACCAGGCCGGCGGTACACCTGTCAAGATAATAGAGAAATTTAAAAAAGATATAGCCGAACAAAAGGAATTTCAGAATTTCGATGTGACCCTTCCTCTGTTTTCCTCTCAGCAGAATGACGCTTCGCTTAGTGAAAATGTTAAATTTTCAATAGACTGCCTCAGGAGGAAATAAGCATAATGGCTGATATCAATCTAAACGGTTTTTCTGAAAAGATAAATAATATTTTCAAAGACGCTTCCGCCAATATAACCATGGCGACGTCCGAATACGGTATGGAGTGTTTCAAGAAGCCTCTGGCTGTGGCGCTCGTTTTGATCCTTGTTTCTTTTTCTCTTTATAATTTCCAGACGAAGAGAAAAGCACGCACGGCGCAGATGCTCGAGAAGAGCGAAGTCGTGGCCAATAACGCCAAGGAATATCTAAGTCTCCAGACGGCGTTCAGGCGTTACCGCGGGAAGCTTCCTAAATGGACCGAGAAAGACAATGACGAGTGGCTCTCGCGCATACTTTCCGAAACTACGAACAAGAACCGGGTCACCATATCTTTTATGGATACTCAGGAGACGACGAAGCATAATGATTTTCAGGTCGTGGCGAGAAATGTGGAGATCGATTCGATAGACTATTTCACTCTCGGTAAACTTATAGCCGATATAGAGAATTATAAAGTCGGGGATAAAGATATATTCCTGCGGGTCGTGGCCGTGAACGCGAACAAGGCCGGTTTCGATCTGTCGAAAAGGAAGGTTTCCCTTAAAGTTAATATGAAAATAGCCACTATGTTCTACAGAGGGGCCATATCATGAAGAAACTTTTCGACGGATTGTTCTTGAGTTTCTCCGCCTCCATGCTTGTGTTTTTCTTCGGACTTTCGGCTGTTCCTGCTGCTTTCTGCCAGGATTCGCAGGATGAGTCCGTATCGGAAAACGCAGACCCAGCAGACGACGGGAACGAGCGGGGAGAAGAAGAAAAGCAGGCTGACGCAGGTCAGGAGCAGAACGTAGAGGAGCCGGCGGTAGGTCTGGACAGCGGTTCCGCGCAAAATCAGGACGCCGAACCTCCGTCCGGAGATGTGGCCGGCAGCACCGATACCCAAAAATCAAACGTTCCCGCCGGCAGATCGTATTTTAATCCTTCTTCGCGGATGGATCCCATGCTTTCTTATTACGAGCTGCAGCTGATCAAAGTCGAAGATAAAAAAGAAGAAGAAAGAAGAAAAGAAGCGGCTTATCTGCTGACGCACAGGGAACTGCCTAAAGATGAGACGAAAAAGAAGGACCAGCCAGCCGATCCTAAAAGATATTTCAGATGTTCGGCGGCTTTCGTTCCGAATTCCGCTCTTATAAACGGAAAACTCTTCGGTATAAACACTACTATCCCCGCTCTTTCCAAAAAGATCGGTCCGGCTGTCCTGAAGAAAGTTTTTACCCGTAAGGATTTATATTACGCCACTATAGCTTTTGACGGGAAATTATATAATTTGAAATGCAATTAAAGAAGGTCTCAACGGAGGATTATAACCTATGAAGTTTCTGAAAGTATTGCTGTCGGCTTTGCTTGTATCCGAGCAAATGCTGTTTGGTCTGCCTAATCTTTTCGCACAGAGCAGCTCAAAACCGTTTATGGAAGATATAGCAGGATTCGACAGTGACACTACTCCTGCAGCGTCTAAAAAGGCGGCCTCACCTGCCGCCTCCGCCCAGACGTCGGAGGAAACTTCTCTCTACGAGGGAAGCGAGAAATCCTCTCCTCTGGACCGTAAGATAGGCCCGTTGTCCATGAACAATGTCTCTCTGGCCATGTTCCTTCAGGTCGTTACGCAGCAGTCTAAAGTCAGTTTTCTTATCAACGACGACGTAAAGGATACTCCCATTTCCATCACCCTGAGCGAGTCCACGACGGTGCGCGAGGTGATGGACGTTATCTTCCGCCAGAAAGGTCTGACTTATCAGCGTGTGGGCCGCGGGAATATGTATTCCGTGCAGAGAAGATCCAAACAGGCCACTACTTTCCTGACTAAGATATACACGTTAAATTATATTCCTCTGATCGCCCTTGAGGCCACGGGACAGGCTAAATCGTCCTTAGGGTCGGCCGACAGCACTTCGTCATCCTCCGATTCTTCCTCCGACAAGAGCAAGACGCTCAATGCCGCCGGTTTAATAAAAAAAGATTCTTCTCCGTCTGAAATTTCGATCCTTAACATACTTAAGTCCGTGCTTTCCAAAGAAGGGGAGATCACGGTGGATTCGAGAAGTAATTCTTTAGTTATAACAGATATCCCGGAAGTTTTTCCGCAGATAGAGCAGATAATAGCAGAACTCGATAAGAAAACGCCGCAGATACTGATAGAGGCCCGAATAGTCGAAGTTAATACTGATAAGCTGAACGAACTCGGCATAGAGTGGGGAGGCGACAGCGGCCAGCTGGCTTATTTCCAGGGTCCGGTCATGTCTACCGACATACTTGTGCGCCCCGGCTATTTTTCCGGTAACCAGTGGACCAAGTTCAGAGCCCAATCCTCCAATTACGGCGAAAATTACAGCGGTATATCCACAGGAGACTACGGTTACGATTCCGACGCAGGCGTTGCTTTCGGCGCTCTAGATCTTTCTTATCTGACGGCTCTTTTCAAGGCTCTCATAACCAGAACGGAAGCCCATTATGTGGGGAATCCTAAGATTCTGACCACAAATAACTCTAAATCCAGCATAAGAATAGTCACCGACGAGGCTATAGGCTTCGACCAGAGCGAGAACAGCGACACCGGCAATACCCATTCCACCCCGCTAAGGGCCATAACCGGTCTTTCTCTGGACGTCACTCCGCAGATAAACAGGGACGGGTATATTACCCTGAAAATAGATCCCATTTATTCTACGGCCATAGATTCTTCTCTCACGTCAACCTCAAATCCCGTTAAGGACGTACAGACCAGAAGCGCCAGCACCCTGGTTCGCGTTAAGAACGGGCAGACTATAGTTATAGGCGGCATGCTCAAGACAGAAGAAAGCAAGACCGTGCGGAAGGTGCCTCTGCTCGGTTATATCCCGATAGTGGGCTGGCTGTTCACGTCCACGAGTTCCGAACGCGAGAATACAGATCTAGTATTCTTCATAACTCCGACGATACTTACGGAATAGAAATTAACGGGAAGGACCGCTGATATATGAAACTGGGCGAGATAATGGTGAAGAACCGCTGGGCTACCGAAGAGGATGTCCAGAAGGGACTTAGATTCCAGCAGCAGAACGGCGGCCTTTTCGGCGAGGCTATGGTCAAGCTCGAGATCATAAATCTCGAGCAGCTGGCCAAAGCTCTCGGCCAGCAGAACAGGATCCCTTTCGCTTCCAAGGCGAACGGGATATTGAATCCGGAACGCGGGGAAAATCTTGAAAAACTTATAAGCGAAAAATTCGCCCGCGACAATAATGTGGTTCCGCTTTTCATCGAGGACGGTGTTCTCGCCGTGGCGGTCTGCGACCCCTCTAATATGATGCTCGCTGATAATATAAGGCTTATCAGCGGTATGGAGCCGCAGCTTTTCGTTGCCACGAAAGCGGACATAATAAAAGTTATAGACGAGTTTTATCAGGGTTCGGCGAATCTGCTGGATACCATCCTCGACACCAGCGCGGAAAAAGAAGACGCCGGCGGCGAAGACAACTCTCTGGAAAACGACGGGCTTACTCCCGACGGGAAACTTGATCTGGACAGGCTGATATCAGGAGAAACGAAAGGCGCCCAGTCTATTAAATTCGTCAACGCCATGCTCAAACAGGCCATAGGCGAGCGCACTTCGGATATACATCTTGAGAAGTTCGACACCAGGGTCTCGCTCCGTTTCCGCATAGACGGTCTTCTTTACGAAAGGTCCGCGCCTCCGGACGAACTTTTCGACCCTGTTATTTCGCGTATAAAAATTCTAGCTAAACTGGATATTTCGGAAAGGCGTCTTCCGCAGGACGGAAGTTTTTCTATAAAATACCAGAACGCCGTGATCGAGAACCGTGTTTCGATATGTCCTACGGTTTTCGGCGAAAAAATGGTTCTCCGTATTCTTAACAAGAGCGATTCTACCCTTACTATAAACGCCATCGGTTTCGAACCCAAACAGAAAGAAGATTTTCTCAAAGCCGCGAATGCGCCTAACGGACTTATACTTCTGACCGGACCCACAGGTTCCGGGAAAACTACTACGCTCAGCGCGGTGCTCAACACCATCAAGGATCCTTCCCTGAATATAATGACTCTGGAAGATCCTGTCGAAGTCAAGATGGAAGGGATAAGCCAGGTCCAGATAAAACCTCTTATAGGACTCACTTTTTCAGCCGGCCTGCGTTCTTTCCTCCGTCAGGACCCTGACATAATTCTGGTCGGAGAGGTCCGCGACAACGAGACCGCGGAGGCCTGCATAAAGGCCGCCATGACAGGACATCTGGTTTTGTCGACCCTTCATACCAACAGCGCTCTCGAGGCTATTCCCCGTCTTCTGGATATGGGGATAGAGAGATATCTTCTCGCAGGAACGCTTTTGCTTCTCGCCGCCCAGCGTCTCGTCAGACATCTGTGTCCTGAATGTAAGGTCCCGTATAAACCGAGCAAAATGGAAATTGAGCAGTGCATGAGCGAATGCATGCTGGATCCTCTCCCGGACCCAAACAGACTTGTTTTTTATAAGCCGCGCGGCTGCCCTAAATGTCTCAATATCGGATATAAAGGAAGACGCGCCATCTTCGAGATTTATTTTAATTCTCCCGCTATGAAAGATGTGCTTTATAAAGACGGTGATATGGCAAAAATCAAAGCCGCGGCGAAGAAAGAGGGAACGTGGAATCTGCGCGCCAGCGGCTGGCGTAAGGTCATGCAGGGACTAACGAGCGTGGAAGAAATGTTGTCCGTCACGGTCACAGATAAGTAGATTTACTTGAAAATAAGGCTTTTTGTGTGATATATTATATTAGGGTAATATAGGAAAAATATGGCTAGATTTAACTATACTGTGCAGGATGCCCAGGGAACCGTTACGACGGGCTCGATGGCTTCCGAAGACGAGGAACAGGCGGTTCAGACTCTGCAGGGGAAAGGTCTTTTTATCCTTTCCATCCAGTCAGAATCAGAAAAAGCCGGCAGCGGACTTTTCAAAAAAAGAGCCAAAACGAACGGTAAAGTGCCTGGTAAAGCCAGGGTGTTTTTCGGCGAGCAGCTTTCAACGCTGATCGCCGGAGGCGTTCCTCTGGTGCGCGCTCTTTCTCTTTTGAGCGAACATTCCGACAGTCCGGCTTTAGGGGAAGTCCTGCAGCAGGTGACGAGAGACGTTTCGGCCGGCGGATCTTTTCATAAGGCTCTGGCCAAGCATCCCAAAGCTTTCGGCTATATATGGGTCTCACTGGTCCAGGCCGGAGAGTTATCCGGACAGCTTCCGACCGTCCTGAGACAGATAACGAATTACGAGGCGAAGCAGGAGTCCATAAAAGGGAAAATAATCTCGGCTTTTTCTTATCCGGCTGTGGTTCTGGTCGGGGCCATGGGCGTTCTCGTGTATTTTATTATAGGCATCGTGCCGACTTTCGCCGGCATATTCAAAGATTTCGGCATGCAGCTTCCGGCCATCACACAGATAGTTGTAGGGCTTTCTGACCTTTTCAGAAATTACGGTGTTGCCTGTTTCGTAGTGCTTCTGGGCCTTATATTCGGAGGAAAAGCGTATTTTGCGACGCCCAACGGTAAATCCGTATGGTACAGAATGTGGTATTCGGCTCCTCTGGTAGGCGCTCTCCTTAAAGATATGGCGCTGGAACAGCTTATAACGACTATGGGCACCCTCGTGAAGAGCGGTGTTTCCATACTTAACACCCTGAGCGTGCTGGAGACCACTTTCAAGGAAAATCCTATCTTCAACACAGCCATAAAGAAGTCTAAAAACGAAATTTCAAGCGGCCGTTCGATCGCCGAATCTTTTAAAAAGACAGGGATATTCCCCGGTATGATGACTGATATGATACTGATGGGAGAGGAATCAGGAAAGCTGCCTGATATACTTTCGGTTCTGTCAGCTTTTTACCAGGAGCGCATAGACCAGTTTATCACGCGTTTCTCCGCGATGATAGACCCTATACTAATGGTCGGTATCGGTGCGATAGCCGGTTTCATCGTCATGAGTATATTTATTCCTATATTCCAGATGTCGACGATGAGCGCCTAGAGCGCCGCAAGGACGGGATTTTTAAGGAGCGGGTTGATATGGACAGATACAGAAAAGGCTTTACGCTTATGGAACTGCTTATAGTGGTGCTTATCATAGGCATTCTGGCTTCTATAGGTCTGCCGAATTACAGTAAATCGGTGGAGATGTCCAAGGCGCGCGATTGTCAGGGATCTCTGGCCATGCTTTATTCCGCGGCCAGAAGCTGTCAGTTGGACAATAACGATACGCCGACGAAGTGTACTTTGTCTTATCTGACGCTGAACAATTATCTAGGCTCTATCAGCACTGACGATTTCAACTGGACAGTATACGGCACTATATACGTGCAGGCCACCAGGAATAAAGGGACGTATCAGAACCAGTATTACCGGGTTTATATACAGCAGTACGGTTCCTATGCCGCGGGACAGTGTATCGTTTCTTCTCTGTTCCCTGCCTGTAAGATCTGATTATGCTTTCGAGAAAAGGACAGACGCTGGTTGAACTGCTGATCTCCGTGATAGTCGCCGTCACGGCGGCGGCCGCTGTCTTTAAGAATGTCGTCTCAGTGAAAACGCTCGGCGCCAAGTCTGACGTGGCTGAAGTAGAGGTCTTCGCCATGCGCGCGGCCAGCGAGATACTTGGACAGTTCGTATACGTAGACCCGACAGACACTGTTTTCAGAAAAAATTATTTTAACGCCAGCCTTGCGAACTCGGGCACCGGCAGTTATCCGCCGTGCACATTTACAGACGGAGCCGGCTTGTCGACTCCGGCGCTTACCTGTGCTTCCGGGGACTGGGCTTTAAACGGAAGCGCTGACGGGATTACACATGATATAACGACATGGGCCAAGCAGACTTTTCCGGGATTCAGCACGGTTAACTTTATAATGAGTTATACCGTGACTAATCTGTCTTCCGGTTGCGCGGATAATTGTACCACTACTAATTACTGTTGTCCCAAGCAGGTGGATTTCCTGCTGAAATGCACAGTGGCAAACGATCCGCTCTGTAATTTCTAGATCGTGGTCTGTCATATGACTGGAATAAAAAAAGGCTTTACTTTAATGGAAATACTGATAGTGATGATAATTTTCAGCACTATGACGGTTTCCCTGTTCAGCCTTATGAATTACGCCCAGAAATTTTTTCAGGAAAATCTCGCCGAAGAAACCATAAAGGACCAGGTTTCCTACGCCATGCGTTTTATGAGTAATGTCATAGCGCAGGCTTCGGGCATAGAGGCCATTACCGACACATACGTTCTGGTGAGCGAGAATGTCGCGAAGGCCGGGACCACGGGAGACGGCAGAGTCATCGCCTGCGTTCCGAACAACAGCGGCGGCGGGAAATCATACTGTCATATCTTCTGTGTAAAAAACACTGGAGCGGCACTTTTTCTTGAGAACGGAGCCGTCACTTCTAAAAACACTTACGCCCTCTATTATCTGAGCGGGGAGACTACGCTCAGCAAAGCCTGTCCTCCGAGTTCTTTGTCTGACAGCGAAAGCGGTTTTACATGTCCCAGCGCGGTCTTGGCAGCGGAAACAAGCTGCGGCACCGGCGGGACCCTTCTGGCCGACAGCCTGACGATGCCTACCGACAGTTCCTCGGACCCTTACGACGGCACTTTTTTTAAAGAGGTCACTAAAATGAGTTTCCGCGTCAATCTGCGCGGGCAGAGCACTTATACCAGCAAGGTCCTCAAGCCGACTGATTACGCGATATCTACCGTGTACGCGGTGCTGGCACCGTCCGATTTTTAGAGGAGGGTTAAATATGGCCGTTTTTAAGAAAAGAAAAGCTTCCGTACTCCTTCAGACCATGCTCATGGCTATGATAATGGCCACGATAGCCATAGGTATAACGAGACTGGTGCTTTACCGCTACGCCAGTATCTCGAGATTCAGTCAGAAACAGAACCAGCAGCTGTTGGGAAAACAGTATTATTCCGACGCCCTTAACGCCTGCGTGGCCGCCGGCAGCAATACCTGCACGACTACTCTTACCGGAACCGGGCTTAATAATACTATAACCGTACGCTGCTCCACATTGGGCGACAGCGCCACCACGGCTATCGGGCTATCCACCGTCAGGAACAGCAGCGTCATATCCTGCACGGCCTGTCCGACAGGGCAGACCTCCTGCTGATCTGAGGAGGGCACAAGGTGCGGAAGTTTATTTTTGCCGTTTTATTTATTCCGGGATTACTTCCGCCCGTTTCTGCCTCCGACGGGTCGTCGTCGCCGGCGGGTGGTTTCGTTCCTGTTAACGCCTCCACCGCCGCCCCTGCGGGAAAAAAGATCAGCAAAACTGAATGGAAGCTTAAAGAGACCAATCATTTTAGTATATATTACACCTATCCGTGGAATCACGGGAATATCCATCTGGATCTTGAGCGCATATATTCTCTTATACATCTCAATATGAATTATTTCGCGCCGTGGATGCAGAAGGAAAAACCTAAGATATATATCTACGATTCCAGAAAAGAATACGAGGACGGCGAATTCAGACCGCCTAAATGGTCGGAAGGGATAGCTATACCCGTTAAGAAAACGGTGGTGGTTTTCGAAAGCAATGACAGCGACGCGCTGAAGGGAGTGCTCGTCCACGAACTTACGCATCTGTTCCTGGAAGGTTATTATATGGAGAAAAACGCTCCTCTTCCGCTGTGGTTGAACGAAGGCCTCGCAGTTTATATGCAGGACATCTCTTATTCCGGCGGCGGAGTATGGGCGGCAGGTCTTAAGAATTATCCCAAGGACGTTTATATGCCGTTCAGGAAATTTTTTAAGAGCGATCTCTCAGGTCTGAAGGACGACGCTATCTCGATGTGGTATCTTCAGGCCTTCGGCGCGGTCAATTATCTTTTCACTTCTATGGGAAGGATAAGATTTCAGACTTTCTGTAAACTTATCAGGGACGGCGAGACTGAAGAAAAAGCTCTCTGGGACGCTTTCAGATTTTCAAGCGTGGAGAATTTTCAGTCCAAGTGGTTCGCCTGGTTGGGGACGCGGGATAAGGACAGCGGAATGAATTCTAATTTTATGTCAGGCGGGTTCACGAATAAATTCGAGTTCGAACCGATGAAGATGTCAGGTTTTCCGACGATGCAGCTAGAGAAAAAACAGTGAGTTTATCCCCTGAATTCCATTAGATAAATTGAATTTCTTATATTCTTCTTTATCTTAAAACCCAGTTCCCCGTATAAACTCACCGCAGCTGTGTTATTTATAAAAACGTATATAAATACGGGGAGTGCGGTTTCCGATATACATTTTTTTATTATTGCCGTAGCTAATTTTTTTCTCCTGTATTCCGGATATATAAACAGATCGTCGATTTCCATCCCGTTTCCGCAACGACGGAAACTGAAATGTCCGGCCTTTTTCCCGTCTGCTGTTAAGCAGGAGTATTCTTTAAATTCCTTTTCCGTTTTCGCTCGCACCCAAGCTATGACTGCCGCATAGTCGATCAGGCTTTTGTTTTCGTAAAGATCTATCTGCTCTTTACTCGCCTGGAATATTATTTCTTTATCGGATTTGTCGGCCCTGGTGTATTTTATATTCATATTTAGACTGTTTTAATCCATAAACGATAAAACGGCGGAGAATTTTCTCCGCCGTTTCAGTATGCCTTCTATCTTTTCAGAAATGAATTTTCTTCAGTTCCCCGAGAGTCTCGGCTATCATGTCGGAAGCGTATTTGAGATCGGCTTCGGTATGCCGGTAGGCTATATAACCGTGATGATAAGGCTGGAGAAAAACTTTTCTCCTTATGAGCTGCGTATAGAAAACCGTTCTCATTTTCTTATATTTCTTATCATTGTCTTTTTCGAAGGTTAGATAAGGCATCCACGGCTCTCCGGAGAATACAACCGGGAGCCCGCTGGCCGCCACGTGCTTCCTTACTGTTTCGCAGAATTTGTGCCCGCGTTCCGCTATGGCGTCCAACATCTTGTCCCTCTCGAGTACTTCTATCGTCTTCAGCGAAGCCGTCATAGCCAGAGTATTGTTGAAATAAGTGGAACTTACGAAGGCTTTATGGATAAGCACGTCCATTATTTCGGCCTTTCCCGCCACCATGCTTATTGCATAGCCGTTAGCCATGGCTTTGCCGAACACCGCGAGGTCGGGAGTTACGCCGAAAAACTGCTGCGCTCCGCCCATGGACAGACGGAAACCTGTTCTTATTTCGTCAAAGATTAGAACTATTCCGTACTGCGCCGCGAGTTTTTTCACTGTCTCCAGATAGCCTGGTTTCGGTCTTTCCACCTCGTGGGCGTTAGGATGTCCGAGCGGGGTTATTATTATGCCGGCGGTTTCGGAACCGTATTTTTTTAGCAGGTCTTCCAGCTGCTGAAGATCGTTGTATCTTATTTCCAGAGTGTCCTCGTAAGCTTTAGGCAGCACTCCGCCTTTTGTTTCCACGCACCAGTCGTGCCAGCCGTGGTAACCGCAGCGTATGATTTTCGCTTTTCCTGTGAAAGCGCGGGCTATCCTGCAGGCGAGGGTAGTCGAATCGGAACCTGTTTTAGTGAAAACCACTTTTTCCGCGCAGGGAACTTTTTCTATTACTTTTTTCGCCAGTTTATTCTGTATCTCCTGTACTATGGACATGCAGAAACCTTTGTTTCTTATCTGGTCTATGACGGCATTGTCTATCTCTTCTTCGCGGTGTCCTATTATTATCGGGCCGTAGGAACACAGCATATCTATATAGTCGTTTCCGTCGACGTCCGTCACATGTCCGCCCTTAGCGCTCTCGAAGAACACGGGATATTCTCCCGGAACGAAATTATAAGGACGGCGTATTCCCATCATGCCTCCGGGTATCAGTTCCTGGGCCTCTTTATATAATCTTTCGGAATTATCCAATTTCAGATGTTCAGCCATTTATTATCTCCTTTATCTATAAAGACATTCTTTCCTGCATTTTTTTCACTATATATGTAGCGACATGGTCCGCGTAGCTTCCGACGCCGAAACCGGCGTCGAATCCCAGTTCCTTCGCCAGCTTATTGTTTATTCTCGGTCCGCCCGCTATGAAAAGCATGCTTCCGCGCAGGTGTTCCGCTTCCCCCAGCTCTATCAGTTCGGTAAGATTTTTTATATGTATGTCTTTCTGCGTGACTATCTGGGAAACCAGGACCGCGTCGGCGCGCTTTTCCTTAGCGAAGGAAAGTAGTTTTTCATTCGGGACCTGCGAGCCGAGATTATAGGCTTCTATCATGGAATAACGCTCCAATCCGAAATGATGGTTGTATCCCTTCATATTCATTATGGCGTCTATCCCGACCGTATGCGCGTCGAATCCGGTGCAAGCTCCGACCACTACTATTTTTCTGCCGAAAGTTTTTCTGATGAATTCATCAGTTTCGTCCATGGTCATGCATTTATCCACGGCTTCGGTATATTCCACCTTGTCGTAATCTATGCCTATATCGGTTTTGACATAGGCCACGAAGAAGGTGAAACCGTCCGACATTCCTTCCGCGTGCACGATATCTGCTTTCTTGAAGCCTAATTTCTGCATATATATCTTAGCCGCTTCTTTCGCTTTGCCGCAGTTCTGTACTGGAAGAGTGAAGGACAGCTGTATCGCCCCGTCGTCGGAGGTGTCCCCGTAAGGTTTTATTATCATAAATCTTCTCCTTTATTATTTATCGAGGCCGAGTTTCTTTTTAAGATACTCTTCCGCCGGATTCCAGTAGTTTTCCGTCTTTCCGTACACGCCGCTGAATCCCTTGCCGCCGTCGCGCGGGCGTTTTATGTCGGCGAAAGCCCCTTCTTCTATGGATACGAACAGGCTCTTTTCCCTGACCTGTTCCATAAGTTCTATTCCTTCGTCCAGCACGCGCTGCGCCCTGCCGGCCATGATCCCGTCCTTTTTTATTTCTATATCGTTCATGAAGTCCGTCGTGTTATTGTGAACGTACAGCGCGTTCTCTATGGCCAGATGCCTGTCCTGCAGATAGGGGGTGTGTATGGCTTCCGTGAGCATCCCGAGCAGCTCTATGCCCTGATTTGTCGCTTTGCTCGTGAAGTTGAACAGTGTATTCATGGCGAAGCCCTTAAATATGTCTCCGGTCATGAATTTAGTAGGAGGCATGTATTTTATCGGCGCTTCCGGGAATATCTCCCTGGCCATTAAAGCCTGGGCGAATTCGAAGAGAAAACCGTTTTTTATGTCCGGATTCATTTCGAAGGCGTGTCCTAGCCCCATGAGTCTCGCAGGCATTCCGGCATTGTAGGCGAATCTCTCGTTTATCAGCTGACTCACAAGCACCGTGTGCGCCTTTTCCACCGCGTCCGAGGTGGTGAGATAATTGTCTTCGCCGGTGTTGATTATTATGTCCGCGGCCGCGTTTATCATGCGCGAGAAATTCTGGTCCGTGAAGGTGCGGTACATATTTATATCCCTGAACAGGATACCGTACATCGAATCGTTCAGCATCATATCCAGACGTTCGAGCGCTCCCATCGCCGCTATTTCGGGCATGCAAAGCCCGGAGCAGTAGTTGACCAGTCTTATATATCTCCCGGCCTTTTCTCCGGCCTCGTCCAGGGCCTTCCGCATTATCTTGAAATTTTCCTGTGTGGCATAAGTGCCGCCGAAACCTTCGGTGGTGGCGCCGTAGGGAACATAATCCAGGAGGCTCTGCGCGGTTGTTCTTATAACGGCTATTATGTCGGCTCCCTGAAGAGCGGCCGCTGCGGCCTGCTTTACGTCCTCGTAAATGTTTCCTGTGGCTACTATAACGTAGATGAGGGGGGAATGTATTCCTTTGCTTTCAGACAGCTTTGTATTCCTTAATGCGACGTTCCCCGAGATCCTTTCGTCCAGGTTTTTAATAATTTCTTCCGTCTTGTCCCCTATGCTTCCCTTGTCGGCGAGCGGAATTTTCGTTATATCTAGTCCGGCCGCTATTTTCTTGTTAAGCTGTTCCGGGGTCAGACCTTCGCGCACCAGAGCGTTCAGATACCACACCGAGGCTCCGGAAGCCAGCTTGTCGCCCAACTGTTCGGCTATTATGTTCGGAACGGGCACGCCGTCGGCGTCGGCTCCGTCGGCCCCTAGGAGGCGCAGCGCCGCCCTTTCCACGGTTACGGTCGTGTGTCCGTCGATATATTCCTGCACCGGCGCCGTTATATCTTCGGCAAGTCGTCTGGCTTTCTTTATTTTTTCTTCGGAAAGCCCTAATTTACTTTTGAACATCTTTGTTCCTCCATTATCTTTTCCGCCCTGCGGATTATCTTTTCTTCTATTCCCAGAATACCGGCTATTTTCAAAGCGTCCCCGGTCAGCGCGGTACTCGAGGCCGGGATAAGTTCGTAACGCATAAAATTGTTTATCAGAGTCAGCCTGTCGCTTACCGGCAGGTTTTTGTTGGCTCGGAAATAATCGGAGAAGGCTTCCGAGTCGAAACCCCTCATAATGAAATTAGAAGATTTCCCGACGCTCATGCCCGAGAAATGGGTGGCCGCGAGCGTGAAGGCGTCTTTATTCCCAAGTTCTTCCACGGCGGCTTTAAACAGAGCGAATCCTTCGTCGATATTGGTAGTTCTTGCGAATTCGTCGATAAGCAGCATAGCGCTCTGCGTGTCGAGCCTTTCATAGTTATCGGCGAATTCTCTTATCTCGAGTCCGAAACTGCTCAGCCCCTTAGCTTTGTCCGAGGATATTCCTCCGATAAAAGACAAACTGTCGTACAGTCTTGTGCGGAAGGTTTCAGCAGGGACGAAAAAAGCGCTCTGAGCCGCTAGCTGCATAAAAGCCACGGTTTTGAGAACTACCGTTTTTCCGCCCATATTCGAGCCGCTTATTATATTCGTTTTTCCTCTGAAATCGGCATCGAGTGCGGTGTATTTCCATCCGGCTTTATTTATTCTTTCTTGAAGCGGCAGAAAGCGGCCGTTTTTTAACAGGAGTCCTTCAGGCAGATCTACGGCAGGCCTGCGCATATCGTATTTCAGCGCCAGTCTTGCCCTTTCAAGCGATAAGTCCAGCTGCCGCACGGCTTTCTCGTAGCCGCGCAGGGTCTCCGCTTCGGCCGCTGTTCTCTCAGCCAGTTTTCTTGCTACGGCTTTTTCGGCCTTCCTTTCCTCTTCGCGCAGCTTTTCATGTTCTTCGGACGCCTGTATATATAAGTCCCCGAAAACTGGTCTTATCATTATTCTGCCGCGGTCGAAAGGTTCAGTGAAAAGTTCGGGCCCTCCGCGGCCGTCGCATGGAATTATAAGAAAATCCCTGTTTTTGAAGTCAAGTCCGTATTTCCTTAATATCAGACTGAGTTTTTCTTTTTTTATGCTTTTTATGTTTTCGACCGAAAGCCGCAGTTTTTCTCTTATTAAGGCCAGATTTTCGTCGTAAACGGAGGATACGGAGAAGCCGCCGCCGAAGGTCTGCCCTTTCTTCAGCATGGAAAGCAATTCTTCCGAACGCCAGGCCAGCCCGAAGGCTTCGCTTTGCTGTTTCGTCAGCAGTCCGCTTAAGGCGTATAAATTTTCAAGAAATTCTTTTATCAGGAAAAGCCCGGGAAGCGTGCGCAGACTGTCCGGCGAAAGGTCTATTTTAGGTATGGCCCTCAGATGAAAACGTATTTTATCGTTTCTGGGCCGGTCTTTTACGGCCGGCATTATTATTCCGGTAAGGTCGAACTGTTCCTCCAGTTTTTCCGCGTCGGTGTAGAATAATCTGTCGGCCTTCGCGGCTTTGCCGTATTGCGTGACCGGCAGGAATTCAGAATAAAAGCAGTCGAATTCAGAAAAATAAATAAGTTTTGGGTCTTTAAACTGCATAGGGATTATATATCAGGGCTCCTTTTATTTCTTCCGGCATTGTTTTCTCGAATTCTTCTCTGCTTATATCGTAAAGGTTTATCACCACGGCTGCCAGCCTGTGCCTGCGCAGGAAAAATATATCGAAATAAATATTCAGTTTTTTCCATTCGCGCCATTTCAGGAATATTTTCGTTATGTCTTCCAGAATCAGGACTCCTTTTTTTTCTCCCGTCCTTTTCTCTGGTATTTTTTCAGGCGTAAGGGCGCCTTTTATGAAAAAAGCGTCTTCCCGCCCTTCTTTCCATTCGGCGCATTGGGAGGCGTAATAGAGCAGTTTTATATGTTCCGCCGCGGACGCGAGATTTTCCGGAGATATCCTTGCTATATGCACGAAAACTGAGTCCTCTATTCCGGAAGTCTGCGTGAACCTGTCGGCCGCACCGTCGATGAAAACGGTTCCGGCGCCTTGTTTTCTGAGCGTTTCTATTATTTCTTTCAGCTGGGAATTATTTTCCGGCCCTGATATTTCCACGTTCCCGGGCCGTATAGCCCGGCATATCATGGGCTTGCCGAGAGCCGTGGAGAAGGGGAAAACTTTCAGAACGCAGGCGTAGAGGCTGCTTTCTTCCAGAGCCTTCTCGGAACAGACGAAAAGGTCTCCTTCCTTGATATAAACTTTAGGCTTCGGCGCTCCGGAAAGTCCGTCGAAGCGTTCCCCGTCTATCCCGATGCTCATCACGCCGACGGTCTCATCGCCCATGAGGCGCACGGCGTAATTCATAAAAGTGGTTTTCCCGGCATTCTTTCCGGAGCCGGAAAAGAAAACGTTTCCGCCTCTTATACCGTTCGGGAAGAGCATCTGGACAGACTCCTGGCGCTTTTCATTTTTCCGTATGTCTTTTTATCCTGTTGAGCTGGGCCGGTTCCAGCGTGAGCTGTTCTCCGTTGAGAAGTTTCGCTATCCCGTCTTTCGGGCGGTATTTGTCGTTCTGGCATATCGTGCAGCCTGCCTTGCATTCGTGATTGTAATTCGCCGGTTCGGTATAAGTAGTTATCACGCCTTCGTAATTTCGCAGCACAACCCTGTGATCGTTCTGCGAGATCACATAATTCGGCATCACGGGGGTCTTTCCGCCTCCTCCCGGAGCGTCTATCACGAAAGTCGGCACCGCCATACCTGTGGTGTGCCCGCGGAGATTTTCCATTATCTCTATCCCTTTTGAAACGGGGGTGCGGAAATGGCTTATACCGCGGGACAGATCGCACTGGTATATATAATAAGGCTTTACCCGCGCCATGAGCAGCTCGTGCATAAGTTTTTTCATTATTTGAGGGCAGTCGTTGACTTTACGAAGCAATACGCTCTGGTTTCCCAGCGGTATGCCGGCGTCGGCCAGTTTAGCGCAGGCTTCGTGCGCTTCCCAAGTCATCTCTTTGGGATGGTTGAAATGTGTATTGATGAAAAGAGGGTGGTATTTCTTCAGCATATTAACAAGTCCGTCCGTGATGCGCATAGGCATAACCACCGGCGTCCTCGTTCCTATCCTCAATATCTCAACGTGTTTTATGGAGCGAAGTCTCTTGAGTATCTCTTCTATGTTCTCGTCCGGCAGCACAAGTGGGTCTCCGCCGGAGATGAGCACGTCCCTCACTTCTTCGTGCTCTTCTATATATTTGAAGGCTTTTTCAAGGTTTTCTTTCGGCATATGCACGTCCGTGTGCCCGACAAGCCTCCGTCTCGTACAGTGTCTGCAGTTCATAGAGCAGATATTCGTTACCAGAAGCAGGACTCTGTCAGGGTATCTGTGAGTGAGTCCCGGAACCGGCGAATCGACGTCTTCGTGCAGCGGGTCTGCCAGGTCCGACGGATCGTCGTTCAATTCCATGATTCTGGGTATGGCCTGGAGTCTTACCGGGCAGGAAGGATCCGATTTATCCATCAGCGCGGCGTAATAGGGCGTTATGGACATGGTGAATTTCTTGAGGCAGGCCGCCACGTCTTTCTGTTCCTGCGTCGTCAGAAGCACGATTTTTTTCAGAGCGTCTATATCTTTTATTGCATTGGCCAGCTGCCATTTGTAATCATACCAGTCTGATTCGGGCACGTCTTTCCATAAAGGAATCTGTCTGTAATTAACTTTCTTATATTCCCGCATTTTATTCTCCTTTAAAATATTTCTGACCGAATACTGCTTTTTCTGATGATATCCGTCCGTTACTGTATGTGGAAAAACTCTATATTATAATTATATATTATATAAATAATATAGAAATAATCAATAAAATATGATTTTTATTTTTTTGACGCCGAATTATGCAAAAAAAATCCCGCTTTTTAAAGCGGGATTTTTTTCTGCTGCGGTGTATATCAGCGAAGTTTGGCCGCGTTCACCAGACCGGCGCCCTGCTGGGCGTCAGTGAGATTCGGCAGTTTTTCGGCAGCCGCTTTCAGCCTCGCTTCAACGGCGCTGGGATTGCTAGCGCCGGCCCCTATGGCAAGCGCGGCCAGACCGGCCACGTGAGGGCAGGCCATAGAAGTTCCGGACATCTTGCCGTAGCTTCCTCCGCGCATCGTGGAGTATATGTTAACTCCGGGAGCGATCACAGTTATTTCGTCTCCTCTCGAAGAGAAATAAGCCAGTTTGTCGCTTGAGTCGGAAGCGGAAACCGCTATCGTCTCGGAATATTTGGCAGGGTAATTCACGTCGCCGCCGTCGTTACCTGCGGCGCACACTATCGTTATGCCGGCGTCTCTGGCCGCTTTTATCTCGTCGTGCATGGCCTGAAGGTATCCGCCGCCGCCGAGACTCATATTGATTACGTTCATATGATTGTCTATGGCCCACTCGATTCCGGAAATTATATTCGCGTATGACCCGCTGCCGTCGGAACCTAGAACCTTGACGGCATACAGTCTAGCTCTGGGCGCCACGCCTACGACTCCGGTCCCGTTACGGACGGCGGCTATCGTTCCCGCCACATGCGTACCGTGTCCCTGATCGTCCATTGGGTCGTTGCTCTTTGCGACTACATTATATCCGCCGGCATAATTATCTTTAAGGTCCGGGTGGGTATAGTCTATTCCTGTGTCGATTATCGCGACTCTGACAGCCTGGCCCTGTGTGTAGTTCCATAGGCCGGAAGCGTTAACTCTCTCTACGCCCCACGGTATTTCGCTCGCCAGAGTTTCGATGGGATTCGACGTCCCGCTGTAATTGTAGTCCACTACTACCGGTGCCGGCACTGCAGGCACGGCGGTCTCTTTCGCCCGCTTTATTAAATCGTCTTGGGAAGGCAGCGCTGTCGTGTCAACGTTATTATCAACGGCTTTGAGCCAGTTGATGGTTTTATTATCGGAAATGCTGTCGACGCCGTTGAGGGCCGTCATATCGAGCGCATTGGCTCTGTCGTCCGGGAATTCAACGACCATAGCGTTTATATATTTGAATTTCTTTACTATGTGACCGCCCATATTTTCCAGAGTTCTGGAAATACCTGCGCGGGAGTTAGCCTGATAGCTAATGATTTTTGTCGCGGCCTGTGACTGGATCGTTAAACCTACGACGAGTCCGGCTGCTAAAATCAATGTCTTTTTCATTTGTCCTCCGCTTTCCTTTTCTGTCTTGACCTATCACCGAATATTCAGGAATAGCACTGAATATTCTATATCATCCTTTAAACAGCCGGCGCAAAGCCTGGGGACCTATCTGTAAATAGGTCTTATGGCCTGCCGGCGAATATTCTTCAGCCGAGGTCCGCGGGTATATTTCCTTTTTCTGTTCCGGAAAATTGTTTCTCCCCTAAGTTTTTCCTCAGTTTAAAGAAGATAACGGCCAGAGGCGGCAGCGTTATGTTGAGCGACCATTCGCGCCCGTGCGCGGATTCGCGCTTCGCCTCGGTTCCGCCGAGATTTCCTACTCCGCTTCCGCCGTAAACTTCGGCGTCGCTGTTCAGTATCTCCTGCCAGAAACCTCCGCACGGCACTCCGACCTTAAAGTCGTTTCTGACGACAGGAGTGTAATTGAACACAGCCAGGACGGTGTCTTCCGGTTTTTCGGTCTTTCTTATGAAAGAGGCGGTGCTCTGCTGGGAATCGTTGGCGTCTATCCATTCGAAACCTTTTCCGCTGAAATTGAATTCGTGCAGAGCGGGCATCGCCCTGTACAGAGTGTTTAGGTCCTTCACCCAGGTCTGCACGCCGGAGTTTTCTTTTTCGCCCAGAAGATGCCAGTCCACGCTGGCGTCGTGGTTCCATTCATTGTACTGTCCTATCTCTCCTCCCATGAACAGAAGTTTCTGTCCCGGCTGCGCGTACATATTGCCGAAAAGGAGTCTGAGATTCGCGAATTTCTGCCACTTGTCCCCTGGCATCTTGTTCAGAAGGGAACCTTTGCACTGCGTGACCTCGTCGTGCGAAAGAGGCAGGACGAAATTTTCGGAAAAAGCGTACAGCATACGGAAATTAACGGCGTTGTGATGATATTTTCTGTAGACCGTGGCTTTCTGCATATACCCCAGCGTGTCGTGCATCCAGCCCATGTCCCATTTGAACCCGAAGCCGAGTCCGCCGAGATAAACTGGCCGCGAGACCATAGGCCAGGCGGTCGATTCTTCTGCGTAGGTCTGGGCGCCGGGGAAATTTTCATACACTACGGAATTAAACTGTTTGAGGAAGGAGATGGCCTCCAGATTCTCGTTTCCGCCGTATTTGTTCGGTATCCATTCTCCCGCTCTTCTGGAGTAATCGAGATACAGCATGGAGGCCACTGCGTCGACTCTCAGGCCGTCGGCGTGGAATTTGTCAAGCCAGTAAACCGCGCTGCTGAGGAGAAAACTCCTCACCTCGTTTCTTCCGAAATTGAAAATAGAACTCTTCCAGTCCGGATGGAAGCCCTGTCTCGGGTCCGCGTGTTCGTACAGATGCGTCCCGTCGAAAAACTGCAGTCCGTGCGCGTCGGTAGGAAAATGCGCCGGCACCCAGTCGAATATCACGCCTATATTGCTGTTATGCAGCCTGTCTATGAGGTACATCAGGTCCTGCGGAGTGCCGTAGCGGCTGGTCGGAGCGAAATATCCGGTCGTCTGATAGCCCCACGATCCGTAGAAAGGGTGTTCCGTCACCGGCAGGAATTCCACATGGGAAAAGCCCATTTTAACAACGTAATCCGTCAGTTTGTCCGCCAGTTCCCTGTAAGTGAGAAATCTGTCTCCTTCTTCAGGAACTCGCATCCACGAACCCAGATGAACTTCGTATATCGAGACGGGACTTTTCAGTCCGGTCAGTCTGGCCCTGGTGTTCATCCACAGTTTATCGCTCCAGTTGAAATCGTTGTCCCATACGACGGAAGCCGTTTTCGGGGGAGTTTCGGAAAAGAAAGCGAAAGGGTCCGCTTTTTCAGCTGTGAAATTATTATACTGCGAGCGGATATAATATTTGTAATTGCAGCCTTTTTTTACTCCGGGGATGAATCCGCTCCATATTCCGGAACTGCCTTCCGGGTAAAGCGGCGCGGCGTTTTTGTTCCAGAAGTTGAAATCTCCTATGACGTTCACGGCGCGCGCATTAGGGGCCCACACTGAAAACCTAGTCCCTTCCGCGCCGTTCTCAGATGTCAGATGCGCCCCCATCTTATCGTAAAGGCGTATATGGTTCCCTTCATTGAAGAGATACAGATCTTTGTCTCCGAGCGAGCATAATTTGTTCTTTTCCATAAAAAATACTATATATAAAAAAAAGCGGGCTTGTCCAATGGTAAAAACTTAAGCGGAGCGCCAGCGGTTTCGGAAGCGGCGCTATTTTTCCTTTTCAAAGCTTAAGGAATTAGTTTAGAATATAATGTATGATAGAATATCTAGATCCAGTTGAAGCCAGGGTCATGGGAGCTCTGGCCGAGAAGTCTATAACGGTAAAGGAACAGTATCCGCTTACCTTCAATGCACTGTTGCTTGCCTGCAATCAGAAAAGTAACCGCGATCCGGTCATGAATCTGGACGCCAACGCCCTTGGAAAAGCCGTGGACGGGCTTATAGGCAAGATCCTTGTGAGACGGAGTATGTTCCAGGGGGAAAGGGTTCCGAAATACTATCATAATATGGACGGCCTCATAGACTCTGAAGATCCGAAGGTCACAGGTATTTTCATAGTTCTGCTGCTCAGGGGTCCGCAGACGGCCGGCGAGATTAAATCCAGAAGCGAGCGTTTCTGCAGTTTCGAAAGCGTGGCGGAAGTCGAAGGACTGCTGCTTTCTCTCGCGTCAGCGGAAGAACCTATGGTGATGAAACTGCCCCGCGCGGCCGGCCAGCAGGCTGACAGGTACGCCCATCTTTTCTGCGGCGTTCCTGAAATTAAGGAATCGCCGAATCTGCGCGCGGAGGGACCTGCGGTTTACAGAGACCGGGTCGGCGAACTTGAAATCCGCTTGGCGGCTCTTGAAGAGCTCGTTCGGAAGCACGAGGCCCTGCTCAAGGCTAACGAGGCTCTGCTAGAAAAGCCTGAACCCGCCGCATCCGGCGGCGACGGAGAAGCCGCCGTCAGGGAAGGTTCCGTCGAAAATAAAAAGGAATATTAAAAAAAAGCTGCGGGGCCGGCGTTTTTTTTGCTATACTATCTGAGAAGTAGTTTCAGCGGTTCTTTTAAAAATTGTTTTCCGGTTGGGTGGCTGAGCGGTCAAAAGCAACGGTCTGTAAAACCGTCGGGTTCTGCCCTACATAGGTTCGAATCCTATCCCAACCAGAATAAACGCACGGGTGGCGGAACTGGTAGACGCGTACGGCTCAGGACCGTATGAATGTATAGTTCTTAAGGGTTCGAGTCCCTTCCCGTGCAAAAAAAATTTGCTGCCTTTAAGGCGGCTTTTTTTATGCCCTTTCATGAGCTTTTTTGATTGACACGTTCCGCAAAAAATTATACATTTACTAAATTAGTGTATAACAGCATACTATTCTCTGAAGGAAATATCTATGGCTACAAAAAAGAAAAATACAACAGCTTTAAAAACTGCCTCGAAGAAGCCTGGCGACGGGGCCAAAAAGAATAAAAGCGGCGCTGTTAAAGCCGCGAAAACCGCGCCTGCGAAAACACTGAAAAAGGCTGCCGCGCAGCGCCAGGTCCGGCTTTCAGCCTCGCAGGAAGAAAAAAAACAGTCGGCCGGAAAAAGCCAGGAACAGCTGGATCTTTCTAGGGTCAAAGAAGAACTCCTGGAAATGAGGGACGAGCTGCTGCAGAGGGTGTCGGATAAGAAGAATCTCGACATAGAGAACGACAGCAGCGGCGACGCCATCGATCTGGCTACTAGGAGTCTCGACAATGAGATGATATCGGAAGTGTCCAGCAACGACCGTAAGAAGCTGCACGATATCAACGCGGCTCTGAGAAAAATAGAGAAGAAAGTATACGGCGTCTGCGAGCATTGTCTTAAACCCATAGAGCAGAAACGCCTCAAATATATTCCCGAAGCCAGGTATTGTATGAAATGTCAGGGAATAGCCGAGATAAGCCGCATCAACGAGGAAAGCAGCTCCGGCGGCTCCTCTTTGGAATAGAGTTTTTCACTGCGGAATTTAAGCCCGGCGGATATCGTTAAAATCCGCCGGCTGGGATTTCGGCCCGGGAATGTTCATCTTATTATGTTTAACGGTCTGCTTCGCTCCGCTCGCTTTCGGCAGCGTAGAGCCGTGGGCCTGTTTTTTGCTGCAGCTTTCCGTATTTTCTTCCGCGCTTTTTTTATTGCTCAAAGGCGGCGCTTCCAGACATAACCATTTTAAAAAAACGCTTATTCCCGCCGCGCTTTTTATCGCTTTTATCGGTCTTCTCCAGCTCCTTCGGGAAAATCCGGTCAACGGACCTTATTACTTTTTGTTCACATCTTGGCGGCCGGCCACGGCTTCCGCCGTGATAATGTGGTGCTTTTACGCGGCCTTGCTTTTTATCGTACCGCAGATCGTGTGCAGTCCGCAGAGATTCAAAAGATTCCTCTGGGTCGTTTTTCTGACCGGCTGCGCCGTGGCTGCGATAGGAATAATTCAGGGAACGGGCGGAGAAAGCAGACTGATTTACGGCATCAGGGAGGCTCCGGGCAATCCATTCGGCCCGTTTATAAACAGAGACCACGCGGCGAATTTCCTTCTGATGTCTGCGATGTGCGGTTTCGGCCTTTTTTTCGCGGGACTAAAAGAAATAATACGGGCCGGAGGCACCGCGGATTTTTACAACGGGATAGCCGCGGAGGCTGCGCTTTTCGCCAGTTCCGCCGGGCTTATCTTCGTTATTTACGAGATAGGTTGCCGCGGCGCGCTTTATTCTTTCGCCTTGACCTGTCTCGTCTTCGGTATAATCGGCAGTTTTTTCATGATCCGCGGGAAAAAGATACGCGCTGCCGCGCTGGCCGGTCTCTCGCTCCTTCTGGCCGGGCATCTGTTCATACTTTACAACAATCCTCGGCTCGCCGGGCTCGAGGGGGGAAAAATATCAGGCACGGCGCTCAGCCGTCTCGATATGTATAAATCCGGTCTTAATCTGCTCGGGGATTATCCGGTTTTCGGAACCGGTCTCGGCAGTCTGCGCCAGAGTCTCCACTATTATAAGATAAACGGAATGTCCCGCAGGAAGATAGTGGACAGCCTGCACAGCGACTTTCTGGAACTGTTCGTGGAAACAGGATTTGTCGGAGGCGCGGTTTTCTGCGCGGCTGTCCTGGGCGCTTTGCTTTTCGCCCTGAAACGCTGGAAGGAGTGCCGGTCTTTCAGAATGAAAGCCCTTTACGGCGGCGCTATGGCCGCTGTTGTGGCCGCCGGCCTGCACAACTGCGTGGAATTCGGTTTCTCGATGCCGTCTAATTCTCTCGTGTGCTTTTCGCTGCTCGGGCTGCTGGCCTCGGCGCCGGTGAGGCTCGGCAGGCATATGCACGAAAGTTTCGAAGAAGAGATCAGGGGTCCGGAGCCTTCCCCGATGACGAAATGTCTTGCCGCGGCTGTGTTTTTGTCTCTCTTGTATATCCCTTTCCGCCACGCCGTCGGGAGCGTTTATTACGCCGCTTCCAAAGACAGCCGCCTCCAGTTCTACAGCAGAGAGGCTTATGCCGCCGAGGCGATAAGCTGGTATAAGGACGCCGATTATATCCTTTACCTCGCCAGTCTCAGATATAATTACACTTTCCGCAGAAAGCCTATATCGCCCGAGGTAAAACTGGAAAACCTGAAAAGGGATCTGCGTCCTTATCGGAGCCGTCTGCAGACGGATTTCAATATGAACAGATTTTATTACGCGGCTTCAGCGCGCCTGCTGAGACTCGGCGGCGCCGCTGGCGGCGCTCCCGTTGCGTCGGATTACGCTCTCGCCGCGTCGGTTCTGCCCGGCCGGGACGCCGGTCTAAAATAAATTTGCAAAAACAGAGGCAAATTTGTTACTATATAATTACTATGTACGCAATAATCGAAACAGGCGGAAAACAATATAAAGTGGTACCCGGTGAAGTTCTGCACGTTGAGAAACTGGAAGGTAAAGAGGGCGAGGAAGTTAAATTCAACGCCGTCTGGGCCGCTTCAGAAGAAAACAACACGAACTCAGGGATAAAGTCTCCTGCTGGAACAGTTACAGCGAGGATACTTCGCCATTTGCAAGGACCGAAGATAATTGTTTTCAGAAAGAAAACAAAAAAAGCTTATGAAAAAGCTTCCGGCCATCGTCAGGCGCTTACCGAGATTGAAGTGAAAGAGATCCAGTTGGCATAAGCTCTGATTTTACACCGCTCCTTGGCGTGGATAACGCAGGGACGGCTATTTGATTAGTTTTGAGGTTTAGTTATGGCTCATACAAAAGCACAAAGTTCCAGCGTGAACGGGCGCAACAGTCCGGGACAGCGTTTAGGCATTAAACGGTACGGACAGCAGGCCGTAAAAGCAGGAGAAATCATCTGCCGTCAGCGCGGAACCAAGTTTCTGCCCGGCGAGAACGTCGGCATCGGTTCAGATGATACCCTTTACACAAAGATAGAGGGTGTTGTAAAATTTGAATGGGCTAAACGCGGAAAACAGATGATAAGCGTTTATCCCGCTGAGAAATAATTTTCGAAACAGGAACCGCGAAACTCCCGCATAGCCTTAGCCCGGCTGTGGGGAGTTTTTCATTTAAAATATTTTATTTATGAACAAAACTGGCAATAACCGCACTTCTTCGGATTTTATAGATGTCGCGAAGGTTTACCTTAAAGCGGGGGACGGCGGTAACGGATCCGCCTCTTTCCGCCGGGAAAAATTTATACCGTACGGAGGACCGGACGGCGGACACGGTGGAAAAGGCGGAGATATATGGTTCGAAGCCACGACTAATGTCACCACTTTGTCAGAAATAGCTTTTCACCCGCATGTAACGGTCCCTAACGCCTCGTCGGGGAGCGGCGGCAAATGCGACGGCGCCAAAAGCGAGGATAAGACTGTTTACGTTCCCGTCGGCACAATAGTCCGTGACGGCGGCAGGATCATAGCCGACCTGAGCGAACCGGGTCAGAGATTCCTGGCCGCAAGGGGAGGCCGCGGAGGTCGCGGCAACGTGGCTTTCAAGACTCAGTTCAACACGGCGCCGAAAATATCCGAGAACGGCGAGCCGGGCGAAAGTCTGGAACTCGTGCTGGAACTCAGCGTCATGGCAGACGTCGGTCTGATAGGTTTCCCGAACGCGGGAAAATCAACGCTGCTTTCCGTCATATCCGCCGCCAGGCCTAAGATAGCGGATTATCCTTTTACCACCGTATCTCCTAATCTCGGCATGGTCAGCCATAAGGGGAATGTTTTCGCGGTGGCCGATATCCCGGGGCTTATAGAAGGGGCGCACGAAGGCAGAGGGCTCGGAGACGTTTTCCTGAAGCATATCCTGCGAACCAAACTGCTCGTTCATCTTATAGACCCCATGGGTTTCGGCGATATCAAAGCCGAGAAATCGGTAAAGATAATAGAAGACGAACTTAAGGGTTTTCACAAGGCCCTCGGTAAGAAGAAAATAATTCTGGCCGTCAATAAATCTGATCTTCCGGAGGCTGAGAAAGTATATAAGAAGCTCAAGGCCAGATATAAAAAACGCCAGGTCTTTCTGATCTCGGCTGCCGCGAACAAAGGGATAAGCAGGCTTCTGGACGCGATCATAAAACTGCTGCCGGAAATAGAACCTGACGACATATACAAGGCCGAACTGGCCGGGCAGCCCGCGGAGCCGGAGATGAAGAAAGGTTTCGTCCTCGGCCGCGACGCTGACGGGGCCCTGAGGGTTTCCGGTGAAAAGATCATGAAGATAATAGCCATGACTAATTTCACTCAGGCGGATTCCTGGGACAGACTGCGCCGTATATTCCGCGTCATCGGTCTCGACAAGGCGATAAAAAAGGCCGGACTGGAAGAGGGCGACACCGTCAGGATAGGCGAACGCGAGTTCGAATGGTCGGATGAGCCCTTACCTTCGAGACGTCCCGGAAAATTCGCTTATAAGTACCGTAAGAAAGAAGATTATTCCGATCAGATATAATAAAAAAGGCGCCGTTCAACGGCGCCTTTTTTATGCCGCCTTTTAATCCGTCATACGGGGAGTTTGCCGCAGGCTTCCGCTGCTCCGGTCATTACTTTCGCCGCGTATTCCTGGAAAGCCGGTATCGGACAATAAGCGCACAGGGCGGAAAGCAATTTTCCTGTCAGGGCGTTTACCGCGAAGGGGCTGCCGAAACTTACCGCGGACACTTCCCGGTGTTTTTTTAAGATCTCGTCTATTTCGGTTTTTTCCTCTTCGGTAAGATTAATCTTTCCGCTGTAAGCCCTCGGGCCGGAGAATATCCCTATTATTATCTTAGAACCGGCCGGAGTGCCTTCCCCGTAGGGCAGCACTTTTATCCCTTCAGCTTCCAGTCCGGCCTTGAAGACCGCTCCCGCAGTCTCTTTGCGTTTGCCTGGTTCGGAATAATAGACTCTGTCGCCTTTTTTCAACGGGGAGAGCTGTTTTTTTATCCATGTGAGGCAAAGCGGCGCGGCCTCGGAATTAAATTCGACTGATTCTTTTTTGCGCAATACGGAAAAGGGAGGACGGGGCCGGTTTCCACGGTATCCGCGCAGCTTTTCGATCCTGGCCGAGGCTTTTTCGATCCTGGCTTCCGCTATATCTCCGTCCGCGACAGCTTTTTCCAGCGCTTCCATGAGACTGTAAGGGTCACGCGGGTACAGAAGTATATCCGCGCCGGCTCTTAAGGCTTCCACTCCGGGTTCTCCGTACTCGTCCAGCGCGTTCATATTGAGGGCGTCCGTTATTATAAGTCCGCCGTAACCCAGTTTTTCCCTTAGCAGTTTCACAGCTTTTTCCGACAGCGACACTGGTTTTTCCGCGTCTATGGCCGGGACCAGAAGATGGCCCAGCATAACCGACGGAACCTTATCTAGGATTTTCCTGTAAGGCAGCATATCCTGCGCGAATATATTTTTCAGGCTGTCTTTTATCACCGGCATCGAGAGATGAGAATCCGCCACGGTTTTCCCGTGCCCCGGAAAATGTTTGAGCGTTGTTATAACGCCTTTTCCGGCCGCTCCCGCCACGAAAGCTTCGGCCATGCCGGATACCAGTTCAGGGGAAGAGCCGAAAGAACGCACGTTCACTATCGGGTTTTCCGCTTCGCAGGCCAGGTCGGTTACCGGCGCGAATATCCAGTCGAGACCGAGGGCGAGCGTTTCTTCGGCCGTTATCTCTGCTTTTCTGAAAGCCAGCTCCGTATTCAGCGAGGCTCCGGCGGCCATGTTTACGAACAGTTCCGTGGCTCCTTCGGCTCTCCTGCCGGCTCCTTCCTCGTAATCCGCCGCTATTAATATCGGTCGGCCCGCAGCTTCTCTCAGGGCTTCGGAAGTCTCAAAGATTTCCGGTGCGGAACCGCCGTAAAAACAGAATCCGCCGACACCGGCTTTCGCCAGGGCTAAACCGTCTTCCTGTCTGGTTTTTCCGAACCTGTATTCGGGGAAAATAAGTCCGGCCAGCTTTTTATTTTTCATTTTTATCCAGTTTTTCCTGTTTTTTTATTTCCGCCCACTGTTTCAGCACGTGTTCAGGGTCGTTTATCCCCGTTTTATTTCCGAAAACATGCGGATGTCTGCGCACTAGTTTTGAATTCAGGCCGTGTATGACGTCTTCCAGTGTAAATCTCTTTTCCTCGCGGGCGAGTTCGCAGTGAAAGGCTATCTGCATAAGCACGTCGCCCAGTTCCTCGCAAAGATTGTCCCAGTCTTCGGCTTTGACCGCGTCCGCCACCTCTTCCGTTTCCTCTTTCATGTGTTTCAGTAATGTCACATGGGTCTGTTTTCTGTCCCACGGACAGCCGCGTTCGGACAGGAGGATTCTCATTATCGTCATGAGGTCCTCTATCCTGCCGCTGTCTTTGAGTTTTTCTCCTAGCTCGATAAGATCTTTTCTGTCGTCGTTTTCCATAAAAATAAATCCTTCCGAAAGCAATGCCTGATAGATAAATTATATTACTTTTGGACGCGGTTTGGCGGAGGGAGGTCCTGTCGAAAACCGCTTTAAATTTAACTATTATTTTTTATTCTTTTACAAAAGTGTATAAAATTATATAATTTAAAAGATTATTTAGGCTGTAGCAGCTGTCGGCGCCGTATTTCTTTGCAGCGATCACTTTAACGGCGGCTTGGTTTCTGACCTGAAACTGGAGGCCCGGATTTTAATGAAAAAAAATAATATTCGCATTTTAGCTTTGTCCTTGTTTTCGGTGTGCCTGTGCTCTGGCGTCATATCGGCTCAGGAAAAAGAGAGGATATCTCTTCTTCCCGAAGACGTGGATATAACCGGACGTGAACTTAGCGTGAAATCCGGGGAACTGGCGATAAAAGTCCCTTTCAAAGGGTCCAGCATAGCCCAGGACGTAGTGCAGATAACTTCGCCTATAGAAGGCCGCGTTATGGAGCTGTATCCGAAATTATTCTCTCCGGTGGGGCCGGACAAACTCGTCGCGAAACTGATAACGAAAGATCTCGCGGCGATGCTCGACGCCTCTCCGGAAAAGGGGCGTTCGCAGCTTGCGGAAAGATGGAAGCAGGTTTATAAATATCAGGACGTTTTCGCGGACAACGCCGGGGTGATCACTAATATATACGTGAGGCCTAACGACGACGTTTACGAGGGCGACGCTCTTTTCGACGTGGCTAAAAAATTTATGATAGTCGCCAAGACAACGAAGCGGACTTACCGCGACATACATCCTGGTCTGGAGGCGGACGTCCTGCACGTTAAAACGGGCCGCCGCTACCGGGCCGTGATAGAAACCGTTTCTAAGTCCAAGGACTCGTATATACTCTGGCTCAGTCTCGGCGAGATACCTTCAGAGGTGAGGGTGGGGGATGCTTTCAGCGGCGATGTCCTTCTGGTCAGGAAAGAGAACACGAAGACAGTCCCCAGAGATCAGATCTACGAAAAGAACGGCAAGACCTATCTGATGCTGGAAGTGGAAACGGGGCTAATGACCGATGAAGACGTGGAGATAATGGAACCCAAATTAAATTATCTGGTGCTTAAACCGCATACTGATCCGAATATGGCGCGTCTTTCCGAGGCGGACGTCAGGACCAAGGCCGTTCCGGTGGAAGTCGGTAAAATACAGAAGAAGTCTTCTTTCGCCAAGATCGCCGCAGAAAGTCCTTCCGGAGACGCGGATACCGGGAATTAAAAGATGAAAGAAGAGACTATTTTTTCAAATTTCATATTTTTGAAGCTGAGGGCGGAATTCAGACTCCTTACGAGCAACGCGCAGCTGGCCATGAAACAGGAATTCGAAGATTTCACGGCCAACGCGCAGGAAAAAGTCTTTTTGAGGACATACGCGATGTCGGGCATGCGGGCTGATTCCGATATGCTCGTCTGGATGATGAGCGCGGATATAAACCGTCTCCAGAAGATATCAGCCAAGATCTTCAATTCCGGCATAGGAAAATATTTCGCCTGCTCTTATATACTCACCGGCGTTTATAAAGGCGGAGTGAAGGAAGAGGATAAACTCAATTCTTCCGGCAAATTCGGCAAATACAGATATATGCTGCTTCATCCGACGGTCAAAACAGATTCCTGGTACGGTCTCTCCGAAGATAAAAAAAACGAACTGTGGAACAGGCGTTCGGAGATGCTGGATAAAATAGGCGGGATAAACGAGAATTTTTTCTATTCCTACGGGCTGGCCGAGCACGAGATGATAGCCGAGCGCGAGGCTGAGACCCCGGAACTGCTCGCCAGCGCCACTTTCGCCCTGCGTTCCTGCGAGATGAAAAAATACACGGAAAAAGACAAACCGGTCTTTTTCTGCATCGGCAGAGATTTGACCGAAATACTTGATCAGTTGGCTTGAAAGGAGAATAAAATGAGAACAATCGGCGTTATTATGGCTGGCGGCAAGGGGGAAAGGCTGTATCCTCTTACGAAAGAAAGATCAAAACCCGCAGTCCCTTTCGGCGGGAAATACCGCATTATAGACTTCGTTCTTTCTAATTTTATCAATTCCGGCATATACTCGAATTACGTCCTGGTCCAGTATATGTCGCAGTCTTTGATCGAATATCTGCACTCGACTTGGAATCTCGGCGGAATGACGCGCGATCATTTTATCACCGTGGTCCCGCCGCAGATGCGTCTGGGAGAGATGTGGTACAGGGGCACTGCCGACGCGGTGAAGCAGAACATGAATCTCATAAACGATTTCGATCCGGAATTCGTCGCGGTGTTCGGCGCCGATCACATATACCGCATGGATATACAGCAGATGGTGGATTTTCATACGGCCAATAAGGCGGACGTGACCGTGGCCTGCCTCAGCGTGCCGCTGGAGGAAGGTTCGAGATTCGGCACGGCGGTGGTGGATAAAACCGACAAAATAATAGCTTTCGAGGAAAAACCTAAGAATCCGAAGCCGATGCCGGGCAATCCGAAATACGTTCTGGCTTCCATGGGAAACTATATCTTTAATTACGAGGTGCTCACCAAGATATTCCAGGAGTTCAGCAACGAGGCGGGCGGGCTCGATTTCGGAAAGACCATACTTCCCAATATCTTGAACCATTATAAGGTTTTCGCTTATAATTTCGCCACTCAGAAACTTCCGGGCGTTAAGGACTACGAGGAGAAGAATTACTGGAGGGACGTCGGCACGCTGCATTCTTTCTGGCAGACGCATATGGACCTGCTCGGCGACAAACCTAAACTGGATCTTAACAATGACGAGTGGCCTATACAGAATTCCAGGCATAATTCCGCGCCTTCGAAAATAATAGAATCAAATCTCGTGGACTGTATGATATCAGACGGCTGTTATGTCAAGCAGTCCGCCCTCAAGCGCTGCATACTGGGCAACGACGTGGTCATAAAGGAGGGCTGTCATCTCGAAGACTGTATCATAATGGACGGATGCGTGATACATCCCGGATGCCGTATAAAAAAGGTCATAATGGACCGGTTCAACACTATCCAGCCCAAGACGGTGATAGGTTACAACGAGAAAGACGACGAACAGAATTATTATGTGGATCCGGACGGACTCGTCGTGATACCGAGAGGCATACAGAAATGGCAGTAAAAGTTTTTTTCGAAGTGGGAGCGGCCGGAGCTGAAAAGCATAAAGGACTGATAAAGAAGGCCGCCGAGAAAACTCTCGGGGAAAATTTCTCCGGGGGCACGGTGAACGTAATTTTCGTGGGGAAAGCGGGCATAATCGGACTTAATAAGCGTTTCCTCGGGCGGGACAAAATAACAGATGTTATTTCGTTCAACAGTCCCGCCGTCCCGGTATGCGATAAAAGAAGAAAACCGGTGCTCGGCGAACTGTATATATGCGTCCCGCAGGCCCTTTCTCAGGCCAAGGCCATGGGGCACAGCCTTTTGTCCGAACTCCTCATACTCACTGTCCACGGCGCGCTGCACCTGAACGGCATGGACGATTCAACGGGCGAACTCCGCCTGGCCATGAACCGGAAGACCGCAGAAATACTGCACGGTTTGTAAAAGGAGGCGCTTTTATGGACGAAATCAGACTTTATACGATAGCCGAAGTCACCGTCATGCTGAAGGTCACTAAAGCCACTGTCTACAGCTATATAAAATCCGGAAAGATCACCGCTGTCAAGATGGGGAAATACTGGCGCGTTCCGCATCAGTCGATAGAGAAATTCCTCGCGGCGGGGAGCACCGCTCCTAAGATATAGTCGTGTCAGAGCAGCTTTCCTTTATACGTCCCGTTCTGAAAAAAGAAACTTTTTCCGGCGCTGACATAGAGACTTTACTGAGAAAACACTGGGGGTATTCTTCTTTCAGACCCCTGCAGAAAGAGGCCCTCCGGGCCGTCTTCGATAAACGCGACTGCATGATAGTGCTGCCTACAGGCGGAGGGAAGAGTATAATTTATCAGCTTCCGGCCGCCGCCGGGCTGGGGCTTGTGGTCGTGATCTCCCCGCTTATTTCCCTTATGGACGATCAGGTCGCCTCGGCGAGACAGGCCGGTATAGAAGCCTGCGCCCTTCATTCTAATCTCACCGTTCCGGAGAGACGTTCGCTCAAGGCCCGTCTTTCCGGAGGAATGACGGATCTGCTTTACGTAAGCCCGGAACGTCTGCTCACGGGAGACCTGGACGGCGCGATACTGAACAGGGTCTTTATGTTCGCCGTGGACGAGGCCCACTGCGTTTCGCAGTGGGGGCATGAATTCAGGCCTGAATACAGAAAACTTGCCGGTTTTTTCGATAAAGTCCCTTCCGCGGTCAGAATCGCCCTCACCGCCACGGCGACGGAGGATGTGAAACGCGACGTGCTCGAGCAGCTCGGGTTAAGGGCCCCTTCCGTCTTCGTCGGTTATCCCGACAGACCCAATCTGACTTACCGGGCTTTTCCAAGAAAAAATTCCATGAGCCAGATAAAAAGCATAGTCGGCAGACATCAGGGGGAAGGCGGAATAATCTATGCGCAGACCAGAAAACAGACGGAAAAGATAGCCGAGAGTCTGGCCGGCGACGGGATAAGGTGCAGGGCTTATCACGCTGGCCTTTCCGCTTCCGAAAGGCGCGCCGTCCAGGAAGATTTCGTAAAAGAGAGAATAGATATCGTCGCCGCTACCATAGCCTTCGGTATGGGTATAGACAGACCGGACGTGCGTTTTATAATACATGCAAACGCCCCGCGTTCCATAGAAAATTACCAGCAGGAGAGCGGCCGGGCCGGACGCGACGGCCTTCCGGCCGAGTGCGTGCTGCTTTTTTCCGCTTCAGATCTTATGCTCTACCGTTTTATGGCCGATAAGGAAAACATGTCTCCTGAAAGGCGGCTTGTCCTTGAGAAGCAGCTTAAGGACGTGGGAAAATACGCGGTGAGTCCCTTATGCAGGCACAGGCTTCTTGCCGAGTATTTCGGAGCGGTCTATCCTCCTCCCGGCGCTAAAGCCGGGGCGGGCTGCGGAGCCTGCGACCTGTGCCTCGGAGAGACCAGAGGACTGCCGGACGACGAGGCGCTGCTCACAGCCCAGAAAATACTTAGCGCAGTATGGCGCACCGGAAGCGGGTACGGCGCCGTCTATATCGTGAGTCTGCTTCTGGGAAAGGAGAGCGAAAGGGCTAGCAGGACAGGGCACGATCTTCTCCGGGTCTTCGGCATACTTAAGGATTCCGGAGAGTATGCCGTGAACGTCTGGATACAGCAGCTTATAGTTCAGGGTTTTCTGGAGATAACCGAAAAAGAAGATTTTTCTATACTGTCGATAACTGAAGACGGAAAGGAACTCTGCCGCGGGCGCCGGGCTGTTTTTTTGCAGTATCCGCCGGAACTCGGAAAAAAACGGCGCGGACGCGCGGACGCGCGGATTTCAGCGCCGGCCGATCCAGGCGACGCGTTTTTACTGAGTCAACTGAAGGAGTACAGAAAGTTCATAGCCGATAAGGCCGGCGTTCCTCCTTATGTCGTTTTCCACGACAGCACTCTGGCGGAGATGGCTTCAGTCAGGCCTTCCACGCTCGGAGAGATATCTGAAATTAAGGGAGTGGGGGAAATAAAACTTAATAGATACGGTCCGTTTTTCCTGGAGATAATAGCGGGCCGGCCCCTGGAATCGGTGCCGATACCGGATATCAGTCTCTGATATCTTGATTCTCCGCATATAAAAAATCCCGTTTCTTAACGGGATTTTTTATATGCTCGCTGAATTTGCGGCCCGCGTCTTTTATTCCTTTTTCGTTTTCGCGTCCTTGTCGTCCTTATACTTATATTTATAATCGTATTTGTAATAGCCGTCGGAATAGGAGTAAGAGGACATGCCCCCGGAACGTATCATATTTATAACGACTCCGAGAATACTTACGTTCGAATAAGCCAGTTTTTTTAATCCCTGCCTTATAAGCGGGGCTCTGGTCTTAGCGTACTGCACCACGTAGACGCATCTCGGTACATAGCGTCCTATGAGCATGGCGTCGTTTATGGGGAAGCAGGGCGGACAGTCGACCAGCACTCTGTCGTATTTAGTCTGCGCCCATTTTAAAAAAGCGTTAAGTTTCGGCGTGTTGAGCAGTTCTGACGGATTAGGCGGCCTCTGCCCGCACGGCAGAAGGTAGAGATTGCCGACTTCGGGGATAGTCTGTATCAGGCCGGGGATGTCTTTTTCAGGATCTGTCCCGGAAGCGAGAAAATTACTTAAACCTTTTGAATTGGAGATCTTGAACACCCTGTGCAGTTCGGAACGTCGCAGGTCGCAGTCCACCAGCAGCACTTTCTCTCCGGCTTTCGCCATCGACACGGCTATATTGGCTATTATGAAACTTTTTCCTTCCCCCTGCACGGAACTCGTGATGAAGAACGATTCTTTTTCCTGCCCGGCGCAGGCGAAATCAACCATGGTCCTCAGATTTCTTTTCGCCTCGGCCGTAACGGAATATTCCTTTTGCAGGAGATCGTCGTATATCCTGCTCTTTTTATCGCTCTTGATCGCGGCGATGGCTCCCAGATAGGCCGCCGACAGCTTGTCTTCCACATCCTGCTGCGTCCGCACCGACTGATCAAGGAATTCCACGAGGAAAGCTATGAGTATTCCGAGTATTATGCCCCCGCCGACGCCTATGAGCAGATTCAGCTTTTTATTCGGTATCTTGGGAAATGTCGCCACCATGGCCGGGTCTATCAGGCGCACGTTATTTCCCATAAGCTGGCCGCTCAGGTCTATCTTAAGGCTCTGCACTATCTTTTCTGTTTCTTCTTTGATTTGGCTGTTAGTCGTCTCTAGCTGATTGTTAAGTGAGATTATCTCCGGGTGTTTAGAAGTGTATCTGGCGCTCAGCTGCGCCACCTGCAGCCTCAGGCCGTTCGCCTTTATCTTCAGATCCTGTATTATGGGATTATTAACGACCGCCGGCATGGACTCCACGTTTATGTCGGTTTCCCGTCCCTGAAGCGCGGCCAGAACGTTTTTAGCTATGAAAAGCTGATTGTTCAGATTATTGTCTATATATGTGTTAGCGAGGGTGTTGGCTATGTCGGCCGCCAGTTTAGGATCCTTATTGTTGACAGTTATATATACCAGCCGGCTGTTGGTGATCGGATCTATCTTTATTATGTCTCCGAGTTTTTTATAGCCGTATTCCCCTTCGAATTCCGGAGTTTCCGCCAGTTTAAGTTTATCCGCGACGTTTTTAAGCAGCGTGTCGCTTTTAAGCAGGGCGTACTGTGTCCTGTAATAGTCGGTATTGCTTCTGTCTATGGCGGACATGTCGTTGTAGAGTATATTGTTACCGCTGCTGTTTTTGTCTTTTTCTATGAGGACGAGGGCCTTGGACTGGAATATCGGTGTCATTTTCACCGTTACAACGACGGAAGCCATAATACTCAGCAGTATGACGCTGAGTATTATCCACCGCCTGCGGAGCATGACGTCGAGATAGTAAGCGAAATCTATCTGTTCTCCGTCCGCGTTCTGCTGCTGAGTTTGAAAATTATTTTCCTGCATAAAGAAACCTTAACTGTTTAGAAGAAACTCTGCGGAACATAAACCACGTCTTTGGGTTCCAGAACTATATCCGCGCTTTTATTGCCTTCTTTAGTGATCTTCGAGATTTCAACCGGTACGACTAAATCTTTTCCGCCCACAAGCCGAAGTATCCTAGTTTTATCAGGCGAGGCTATATCGGTGAACCCGCCGGCCAGAGTTATGGCTTCCAGCACGGTCATCACTCTTTCGGAAGGAAGAGTGATGGCTCCGGGATTTTTTACTTCGCCTAAAACGAAAACCTGCCGTGTGGAATAAGTTTCTATATGGGCCGTTATCTGCGGGTTTACAAGATATTTAGAAAGTTTTTTAGCCAGCAGTTCCTCTATTTCAGGAAGAGTTTTGTCCAGTATGTTCACGGTCCCTATCATCGGAAAGGATATCGTTCCGTTTCCGCTTACGCGGAAAGATCTGGCCAGATCCTGTTCCCGGTATACGGATATATCAATGACATCGCCGTGCTGCACTCTGTAGTCTTCCGTTTCTGATTTCTGTATTTCGGCCAGCGATTCTTTTATGACCGAGGTCATATTGGCTTCTTCGGCGGCGGATGTTTCTGCGGCTCCGGCGCCGCTCTGCTGCCTGGCCGCTGGCATAGCGCATCCGGACAGAAGGACCGCCAGCATTAATATATATTTATACATAAAAGGTATTATATCATTTTTTCGCAAAACCATTAGACGCATGTCCCTTCAGGTTACGAGACCCCTGACTTTCACCGCCAGCCGCCTCCCGGCCGTCATTGACTTCAAGCCTTTAGTTTAATTAAATATCTTATATGTACGCAGACTTGAAATCCGTTTTATCGTCTTTCTGGCACAATGCCGGTTCCGGGCCGCTTTTTTATATGAAAGCGCTGGCCGTTTTCGTTTTTACAGCTCTCTTGCTGTTTTTTTGCAAGAATCTGCTGTTGAAGCGTCTCAAGCGGGCGGCTGACGATTCCGGCTCGGGCTTCGTTTCTGTGCTTTACGGTCTTCTGGGCCGGATAACTGGTCCGGAATATTATCTGCTGGCTCTCTATATCACGGATATTTATATGTTCGAGAGCGTGCTCCTGAACAGAACTTTGGCTTGCGTGGTGATAGTTGTTTTCACCGTGCGCGCCGCCGTAGTGGCGCAGGGTCTGGTCCTTTACTGGCTGAAGAGCGCGGTTTCGAGACGTGATCTCGCGGCTTCGGAAAAGAGTTCGGTCATAAACGCGATGCAGGTCTTCGTTAAACTTTTCATATGGTGCGCGGCGGTGCTGTTTATGCTCGACAATGCAGGCATAAACGTCACCACAGTCCTTACCGGCCTCGGCATAGGCGGTGTGGCGGTGGCCCTTGCGTCGCAGAATATACTGGGCGATCTTTTTAATTTTTTCGTTATCCTAATGGATAAGCCTTTCCGTGTCGGAGAATTCCTCAGTTTCGAGAATACCGACGGCACTGTGGAGGCGATAGGGCTGAAATCCACCAAGATACGAAGCGCTTCCGGGGAACTGATCGTTCTCTCCAATACCAGACTCGTCTCGGATCTGATACGGAATTACGACAGGATGAAAAGAAGACGTGCCAGTTATGTAATAAGAGTGCGTCATGAGACTGCTGAAGAGAAACTGGTTAAGGTCAAAGAAATAATGATCAGCGCCGAAGAAAGCGCCGGAGCCGTGCCGTACAGGTGCAGCTTTTCCGGGATATCTCTGGATTCTTTCGAATTTCAGGCGGTGTACTATACCTCTGAAACAGATTACGACGCTTATATGAAAACGCAGGAGGACATATATCTTTATATCGTCAGAGAATTCCGCAGGGAGGGAATATATCTGGCAGGTCCTGTTTCGAGAAATGTCCAGTCAGCTTCATAAATCATTTTAAATGCGGCCGGTTTTTTTATATTATATCTTTAAAAGCGTTCGTAGCGCTGAAACAGAGGATTCGGGAATCAATGAAAATGAATAATATAATCGCTGTATTGCTTGTCTCTTCTTTAGCCGTACCTTCGTTCGCGGTTTCTCCCAGGAACAACAGGGACACCGCGGCTGTGGTCGACGGAACGAAGATAACCGCCGGAGACGTCGCTGCCGAAATGTGGCGCCGTAACGGCCGCGCGGCTCTGGAAAATATCATAAACGAGAAGCTGCTTCTGGCCGAAGCGGCGAGACAGGGCGTAAAAGCCGATAAGAAAGCCGGAGCAGAGCTTTATAATAAGTTCTTAAGCGCTTCTTCCGAAGCCGCAGTTAAGAAGGAGCTGGCTTTCGCCGGCTGGACGTCGGAAGATTTTAAAGACTATCTGAGACGGCAGGAAATAATACGCCTCCTTGTCGTGAAAGAGGCCGGGATAAATATAACCGAAGAGGCCGTGAAACAGTATTACGACGCTAATCCGGCTTCTTTTACAAAACCTGAATCGGTGAATCTGAGCCAGATCTTCGTAAACACGAAGGAAGAGGCGGACGATATAATGTCTTCTATAAAAAAAGGACTCGATTTTCATACTTTGTCTTCTTTGAAATCGGATAACGAAGCCCTGAAAAAGAACGACGGCAGACTCGGCAGGGTGTCGCGCGGGAGCGGCGCACTGGGATCCTCTTTGGAGCAGATAATATTCGCGCTGGGGCCCGGACAGCACACCAATATAATCCCCACGGGGAAAGGCTATTCCGTGTTTATGGCGGAAGATTACACTCCCGCCGTCCTGCTGCCGTATGAAGAGGTCAAGGACAGGATCAGCGCCGCTCTTTTCAATACCGTTTATTCTCAGGAACTAAATAAGATCATAAAGAGACTCCGCTCCGAAGCTAAGATAGAGACTGAATAGATCCAGTCGCGGCTCCGCGGAAGATTTCCCACCGGCCTGCCTTAATGGCCTTTGTTTTTATTAAAAAACGCTGCTGTTGCAGAGGAGATGAAATTATGGAATACGATCCCCAGATCGAACTTGAAAAAGGAGCCGACCTAACTTCCGCTTCTTACGACGCCACTCAGAGCGTGCTTGTCAGGGACGATAAGGTGACGGTGGGCGGCAGGGCCGGGAGTTTCGAGATATCAGGCGTCGCGAGCGGCGGGGACGGGAGCGGCAGCATAGACGGCAGCGTGATGATATGGCTGTCTATTTTCCGTTATACGCGGCCGGACGGGACCGTCAATCACGTCGCCGGGTGGAATATAACTGTCCGGCCTAAGCGCGGGCAGACCGCTGAAGAGACCGCGGCCGAGTTCGCCGATTATATAAACAGTTACGCCACAAGACCGTATACGGCAGAAGCGGACGGAAGCGCGGTAAGTATAATTTATTGTGAAGAGGAAAGAAAGCAGTTGCTCGAAGATATAAAGAATATATAAAAAATGGAAAAGAAACAAACGAATCCCTGGTTATATGTGCCTTCTCTGTATTTCGCTGAAGGGCTGCCGTATGTGATAATAAACACGGCTTCTGTGATAATGTATAAAAATCTCGGCGTTCCCAATGCCAAGATGGCCTTCTGGACAAGCTGGCTTTATCTGCCGTGGGTCATAAAAATGCTCTGGGGCCCTGTGGTGGATACTTTCGGGACCAGAAGGAAATGGGTGGTTTCTGCTCAGCTGCTTTTAGCGGCGTGTATGGCTCTGGCCGCCTGCAGTCTGATAGGGGCCAATTTTTTCTATCCGTCTCTGCTGATGTTCGCGATAGGAGCCTTTGTCTCTGCCACCCACGATATCGCCTGCGACGGATATTATATGCTTGCCCTCGGAAACGAGGACCAGGCTTTTTTTATAGGTATAAGGTCCACGGCTTACCGGCTGGCTATGATATGCGGCAGCGGTCTGCTCGTATACCTCGCCGGAAAGATGCAGGAGACCGGCGGGCACACGGCCGCGCAGAGCTGGATGGGCGTGCTTTTTATAGCCGCCGCCATGATGGCGGTTCTCGGAGTTTATCACGTTTTTGTAACTCCGAGACCGGACGGGGATTACGCCAAGGCGGAGTCGACCTTTAAAAACGTGTGGGGGGCTCTGAAGATTCTTATCGGATATCTTTTTGCTGCCCTGGCCGTAATATGCGTGTTCGTATGGCTGCCGTCGACTCTTTTGAGACTGCTGTTCGCGGTTCTGCTAGTTATGGCGCTTATATTCGGATACCGGACTTTCCTTTCCGGTAAAAAAACCGAAGGCGGTTCGTTCAACGGCGTCTTCGTGGAATATTTTTCTCAGGAAGGAGTGGGCTGGATACTCGCTTTTATACTGCTTTACAGGCTGGGGGAGGCTTTTCTGACTAAGATGACGAGTCCTTTCCTGCTCGACGCCGTGGGAAACGGAGGATTAGGCGTGCCGACTTCCGCCGTGGGTATAATTTACGGGACTGTGGGAGTTCTGGCTCTTGTTTTCGGAGGGATACTCGGCGGCTGGCTTATCTCCAAATACGGTTTTAAGAAGTGTCTTTGGCCCATGGTTCTCGCTCTTAACGTCCCGGATCTGTTCTATCTCGGGCTCGCTTACGCGCAGCCGGTATTTTCTCCCGTCGCAGTTTTCGGATATTCTTTGCCCGTAGACTGGCTCATAACATCTCTGGTGGCCGTGGAACAGTTCGGCTACGGCGTCGGATTTACGGCTTTCACCATGTATCTCATGCTTATCTGTCAGGGAAAGTACAAAACGGCCAATTTCGCTATTTCAACAGGCATCATGGCTCTCGGAATGATGGTCCCCGGCATGATAAGCGGTTATCTGCAGGAAGCTGTCGGCTATCCTGCGTTTTTCCTGATAGTCTGCCTGCTGACCGTTCCGGGTATGCTGGTGATATTTAAGATCCCGATGAAAGGAAAGGCTTTCACCGAGTCGTCCGCCGGCAGGAAATAATAATAGGCCTGGAGTGAAACGGCGGATCTCGTGAGGTTCGCCGTTTTTTTTGTCCGGGCCGGCCTTTTTAAACATAATCTTTTCTTTCCTGCCGGGGCCGCCGCCCGGGTGCGGTCAGGCGTTTTGAAAAATCTTTCTAATTTATTAATTTATTTGATATATTATTATTATGGCACGCTATAAAAAACTTGTGGTGGCGGGGTTTTTATTTTATATATCTTTACAGTTTTTCTGTCCTGTTTTTTCGTTTGCGGCTATGTACGGTGGAAGCCGTTATACGCTGACCTCGGAAGAATTCGTGGTGATAAAGAGCACGGAGCAGCTGAAGGGTTACGACAGCGAGCACGAATTGCAGTATACGGTGGAGAGCGTGATGTCGGTGTTCGCGTCGACTTCAGCGATGAGCGGTGGGGAGTACAGTCTGACGAGCGATCTGGTGAGCAGTCTGGACGAAGAAGCGGCTGCGGAGGATCTTGGGGAAGCGCATGTGTATCCGAACCCGTGCAATTCCGGGAAAGGGTGCGAGAAGCTGATGTTCACGGAGCTGACGCAGGAAGCGGAGATAGACATATACACGGTGTCTGGGGAGCTGGTGAGGAAGATAGCCAAGCGGGACACCGGGAATAAGCAGGAGTGGGACCTGCGTAACGATTACGGTAAGAAGGTATCGAGCGGTCTGTATCTGTATTATATAAAGGCGGACAATTCGGTAAAGAAAGGGAAATTTGTAATAATCAGATAGTAATGCTGACGGAGTCTATATATTATGGTGAAAACTGTTAAAAACTTTATTCTGACGGCTTTGTTCGCCGCTGCGGCCTGGTCGCCGGCTGTCGCCGAAGATCTTACGGGGACGGTTACTGCTCCGGCGAATTCCGCCCCTTCGACGATGGCTTATACGGGGAAGCTTACTAAGAGGGGCGTGGCCGTGAACGGCACTATGGCAATGTATTTCAAGATATGTAAGAAATCCACCGCCACCTGCGACGCTCTCTGGAAATCCAACACTTATTCGGTAGCGGTCCAGAACGGCGTTTTCACTCAGAATATAGATTTGAGCTATGCCGACGGCACCCATTCGGGCATCACGGGGCTGGAGGCCCTTGCCACGGCGGGGAGCGTTAAATATCTCCAGGTCACGCTTGCCGACGACGGAATAACCCTTACTCCGGGGGAATATATCTCGGCCGTCCCTTACGCCATGGTGGCGAAAAAACTCGAGTACGGCGACGCGGAATTCACTGAAGTGAACGCGGATACCGTCACGGTTAACAATTTCGCCGATATAAACTCTTTCGAAGTCGGGGTGGCTACGGTCACTAAGGAACTTTACGCCGATAAGATATATCTGGGAACAAGCCCCGCTACGGCCACGCAGATAGACTTTTCCGGAAGACTGTCCGCCAGTCAGCTTATAGCCAAAGATTCCGGCGGTATCCCGATATACACTCTTGTCACTTCAGGCGCTTCCGCCAGCACCGAGCAGATAGCCAAATTCAATCAGACCGGATTCGTCATCGGCGGCGATTACGACCCCGAGGCGCTTTTGGACGTGCGCGGGGACGTTATAGTTTCCTCAAGGATATACACGCATTCCGGTAATTTCAGTCTGCGTAACGACGAAGAGCGCAGCGGTTCAGACCAGCTTAAGCTGGAATTCGTCAACGACAAAACGGGCGGGGCCAGTTCTATGACCGTACTCAACGACGGCTCCGACGACGATTTTAAGATAAGCATGAACAGCGGCGCCAAGCTTATTCTTAACAACCAGCTTTTGGTGGACAATAATGTCTACGTCAGTTCGCTCACTTCAGCTGACAGCGGAAGTAATCTGACCGTAAAAGACACGACTCTCGTCCTGCAGCCTTCCGGTTCAGGGAGAGCTCTCGAATATACAGACACTTCGGAAAACAATTCCATAGTTTTCGAAGGCGGAGCGCTGACTGTCAGTTCCGCCACGATAGACACGCTTACCGTCAGCACTTTGCGTTTCAAAGACGGGACGACCCCGAATCTGGACAAACTCGCCGGACTCGAAACCGACAATGAATTCACCGGCGTCAACACTTTCGACAAAATCATATACAGCACGAGCGGAGCCGGAGTCTTTATAAGTTCCAGCCCCACTTTAAACGAGAAAAAAGATTCGGATATCCTTCTCCAGATAGGTTCCAAAGGGGACAGTTACGCGAAAATGGCGATAGCCTCGTCTTCCGGCGGCACCGCCTCTCTGAGATTTATAAACGGGACTGACAGCGTGGCCGAGATAAACGCCGGAAGGACGGGCAACGTTTCTTCCGCTTCATTTACGCTCGACGGTAACGAAGTGGCTTACGCCGAATATTCCGGTTCCGATCCGACGCTTAAAATATTGTCTCCTCTGACATTGAGCGAGGACTTAACCGCGGGGCAGGACGTCACGGTAAACGGAAATCTGACGGTCGCCGACACCGTGAGCGCCAAAAAACTTAATATCAACGGCGTAGAATTCACGACCAGCGAGCCGACGACTATCAAGGACGCTTCCGGCAGCACTTCGGTCGAGGCCCTTACCGACTCCATTAATTTTCAGGTGGCCGGCAGCGACGCGGCTTCGTGGAGCGCGGACAATCTGTCTTTCAGCAAAAATATATATCTTGAAAATAAATCCCTGACCGTTAAAAATTCGGACGGCGATCCTGTCTTCAGCGTCGGAACCGCGGGAGACGTTTCCGTCGCCGGAGCCCTGACGGTAGATAACGACGCCGGAGTATACGGAGGTCTAAATGTCGGCGGAGCTTCCGAGTTCAACGACAAGGTCACTTTAAACGGAGCCGCCGATATAAGCGGCAACGTTACGGTGGCCGGCGACGCAGGTATAGCCGGAAATCTTATTTCCAGCGGGACGGCGGTTCTGTCAGGGAACGCCTCCGCTTATACCGATATCGGGGAACTGGTAGGATCGGAAGGATTCGTCAGCAATACCGTAAACGGCAAGACATATAAACTTCTCGTCAACGGAAACACTTATATAAACGGCCGGGCAGATATAAGCGGGGAACTTATCGCCGGGACCATAAGAACGGATAATGAAGGCGGAATAGAGGCCGAGGAAGGCGCGGTCATAAATAAATACCTTGAGATAAATAATGTCACTTCCGATAACAGTCTGACGATAAATCAGATATCCGGATCAGGTGCTTCCGTTTCCACCTCTGCCGTGGTTACAGTCGACAGCGCCGGAAACACAGCCTTGGGGAACGACGACGCGGGTATCGCTTCCTCTCTTTCGGTGAACGGGAACGTTTATCTTTCCACGGCCGCGGCTTCCGGTTACAGAACGCAGATAGGAAGAAGCGGCGATACCGGCGATGTTCTTACCGTCAACGGCAATACAGATATAAAAGGCAATCTCACCGCGGTTAAGAGCGGCGACGAAACGGCTTATGTCATAACCGCCGGCACCGTAACGGCCGCGGGAGATCTTACTGCCGGAAAAGATCTGTTCGTTTTAGGATACAGCACTTTTACAAAAGACCTTACGGTGCAGGGAAATCTCATAATAGAAGGAGAGATAGAATCCAATAAAGTAGTGGTTTCCAGCATGACGATGGGTCCTGAGAGCGGAATAAACGATTACGACGTCCTTACCATAGTGAACAAGAACGCCGCCAGGGACAGTATCCTCGTCAAGGACGGCAGCGACAATACCGTAGCGGAAATAGCTTATAACGGTAATACGACGCTCGGTTATTCAGGCGGTGATAACACGCATGTGATATACGGGGAGACGAACATACACGGTGACGTGAACGTTGCTGACGCCTCCGAGGCGGACAGATACACTCTGACCGCGGGCACTGTAACCGCGAAAGGGGACGTGAACGCTGAAGGAGTGCTGACCGTTTCCGGGAGCAGCAGACTGAAAGGGGACACTGAAATAGGAGACGACAGCGGAGACGCGCATACGGTAAACGGCACCGTCACGCTGAACGGGGACATGAACACCGGTTCCGGTACGGATTACACCGTTACGGCAGGGACCGTGAGCGCGCGCGGGGATCTTAACGCCGGCAACGGACTGAGGGTAAAGAACGCGGCGGTTATAGAGAGCGGGGATCTGAGTGTTGAGACAGGGGGAATAAGCGCAGGCGGGGATATAACTTCCGGGGGTGTAATAAAAGGAGCCGGAGTAGAGATAGACGGCAGCGGGAGCGGAGAAAAGATAATAGTCAGGAACGGCGGTACGGAAGTGCTGAGCGTAGGGAGTGACGGAAGCTCGGTGATAAGGAGCAGCGCCGCTGTAAACGGAAGCGTATATCTGTCCACCGGAGCGGTGGAAGACAGCGGAATAAGGACTTATATAGGTCGAAGCGGTAACGAAGGGGGAAGCGAAGTGCTGGTCGTATACGGCAGCGCAGCTGTGAACGGAAGTTTGACGATGGTGGATCCGGGTGAGGCCGACAGGTACGTGCTGACGGCGGGCACAGTGACGGCGAAAGGAGACCTCAACGCGGAAGGCGGACTTTTCGTAGTCGGTTACAGCACTTTCAGCCGCAATGTGAGAGTGGACGGGGACGTCACTGTCTCCGGTTCTATGAATATGGATAATATCAATGTCGGAACTATGACGATAACGACTCCTTCCGGCAGCGACGACAGCCTTACGATAGACAACAGAGGCTCCGGATACAGCCTTATAATAAAAGGAATGAGCGGCGGCAGCGAAATTATAGTGTCGAGTATCTCTAACGGTGGGAACACGGTTTTCGGATATCCGGGGAACAGTAATGAACACAGGATATACGGTAATGCGCAGCTTTACGGAAATCTGGACCTGTCAAAAAATACCGACGGCACTGATTCTTCATATTATATAAAGGCCGGCAGCGTCACCGCTGTCGGAACAGTGACCGCGGGGACGGATCTTACGGTTTTGAACTCAGGCGTTCTTTCAGGAAATACCGTTATAGGAACTGCTTCCACTTTAGGGACCGATATTCTCGATGTAAACGGTAATGTCGCGCTGAACGGTAATCTTACCGCTTCGGGCTCGAACTATTCTCTGACGGCGGCTTCGATAACCGCGACCGGTTCTCTCACCGTAGGGGAAGATCTTTATGTCACCGGCGGAACTACCGTGAGCGGAGGGGACATAGACGTCGCTAACGGCGGGATAACCGCTTCGGGAGAGATAGTTTCCACAGGAGCCGGAATAAAAGCTTCCAGCGCCACTATAGTCTATAACGACGACGAAATTCTTCTTGCCGCGAAGAACGGCGGGAACACGGTTTACTCGGTTGACAAGAACGGCAATACCGGCATCGCCGCCGGACTTTCAGTGAGCGGCGACTTGAACGTGGCTTCCGGCGGTTCTTCCTCCGTCACTGTCGGGAATTCTTCCGATATGAACGCGGAACTGGTGGTTTACGGAACGACGAGACTGCACGGGAATCTGGTTATGACGGGAAGCGGCGACGATTATACCGTCACCGCCGGGTCAGTGACAGCCGCCGGCGATCTCACCGCATGGGAAAACCTGACGGTACTGGGTACCGCCAATCTTAAAGCTCCGCAGGAAATAGGTAATTTTATCGTGGAATCAGACGGCAGAGTCGGAATAAACGGCGCCGCCGACGCTTCCGCCGCACTTAAAGTGAACGGCGCCGCGTCGGTTACCGGGAATCTGTCAGTCAACGGCGGCGTCAGCGTCGCAGGCAGTTCTGTGCTCGACGGTAATGTTATTTCTACCGGGACTGTTACTATCCAAAACGTATCTGGTTCGGTTCCGGCGCTTGATGTAAACGGTATAATACAGGCCGATTCGATACAGCTTACGGACACGGATATTAATTTTACGGATCTTACCGCAGGAACACTCTCTATTCTTAATACCGCGGCGGGAACTGAAGACGTGCTTCTGAGCGTTACGGCTTCTGGAGTGTCGGTGACCACGGTCACGGCCTCAGGAGACCTGTGGACTAAAGGAAGTATAACGGCCGCAGGCGAAATTTCCGCCGGCGGAAATATAAAAGTAGGAAATTACGGCATAAGCAGTTCGGGAGATCTTACCGCCGCGTCAGTGAAAGTGGGCGCCGACGGCGCTTATGCCTCTTTTGATTCATCGGAGGCTGAAATAGGCGTTCCCCTTACGGTGAATTCTTCTTTCACAGTTGTTAACGCTTCGGGAAACAGTCTGCTTTTTAAGAACGGTTCTTCCGAAGTCGCATCGGTCTCCAGCGCCGGAGAGATAAACGCGTCGGCTTTCCATACCGTGGACAGCGGCGTGGTGACGTCAACTTTATCCGCTTCCGGAGATATGGAGATAGGCGGTCTGACGCTGACGCCTTCCGGGACAGCGGCGCTGACTATAGGTACTAACGCAGCGGTCGATAAAGACGGCAATATAAGCGGGACTTCTCTTAATATAGGAAGCGGGAAAGCGACTGTCGATTCTTCCGGCAATATAACCGCTAGTTCCGTAACAGTTACCGGAAGCTCCGGTTCCGTTTCCATATACGACGGCAAAATAGAGATGCCGGTTATAAAAACCGAGAAACTTTCGATAGGCGGCCTTACCCTCACTGAGAACGCTCTTACGATGAACGGCGGGACTATTTCCGGAGTATCCACGGCGCGGACAGAAGAGCTGGCCCTCGGGAGTTCCGGCTACGGCCTTACCGCCTCGGCGCTGACTCTGAACAACGCGGCCGTGTCGGGGATCGGGACGCTTAAGATAGATTCTTCCGGCAGCCTGAAGTTCAGCGACGGCAGCAGTTATCAGACTGTCCTTACTTCCGGCAGCCTTACGCTTCTCGGTTCGGACTCGGAAATATCTAATGTCGGAACTCTTACTATCGCGGCGGACGGGACGGTTAATTTCGGGACTAACGGCACTCTTACGAAAGATTCTTTATATCTCGGAACCGCGGGCTCGGTGACTGGCGTCAAGACTCTGGCTTTTGTCGACGATTCAGCGAGCGCGGTTAAATTCGGCGCGGACACGGTGCTGACGAGAAGCGCCCTTAATCTGGGCACCGGAGGCACTATTTCCGGACTTACTTCTGTCACTCTCGACAAAGTTAATCTTACGGACACAAGTTCTTATCTGAGTAAGGACTCGCTCGTTATGTCCGACGGTATCGTTTCCGGAGTAAACGAGATAACAGTCAGCAGCGTTTCTCTGGGAGGAGCTTATTATCTCACCAAGGATAATCTTAATATATCCGGCACTCTAACCGCCGCTAATATAACGGCTTCTTCAGCCGTTTCTGCTCCTTCCGTCACCGCGGGCACGACGGTCTCCGTGGGCGGAACGACAATCACTTCAACCGGCATAAGTTTCGCTTCCGGAAGCACTATTTCTAATGTGAGTTCTTTAACGGCGGATAAGATCAATTTAGGATCTTCCAGTTATTATCTGAGCCCTAGCGCGCTGTTGCTGAATTCCGGGACTATAAGCGGAGTCAGCACTGTCAACGCCACTACCGTCAACGCCACTACGGTCAACGCGGCGACGGTGAGCGCCACTAATGTGACCGCTTCCGGAACTGTGACTGTTTCAGGAAATCTGGCTATACCAAATTGCGGCTCGTCTACTGCGGCAGGAGCGATATGCAATACCGGGTCTGGCCTGAGGCTTTATTTCAGTGCGGGACTGTCTGTTGATTATTGATATTTAACGGTGTAAAAGGAAAAACTGGTATGAAAAATTATTGTTTGCATCTGCTAACGTCATGCCTGTTATACGGTTTACAGTTTTTCTGTCCTAGTTTTTCGTTTGCGGCGATGTACGGTGGAAGCCGTTATACGCTGACCTCGGAAGAATTCGTCGTGATAAAGAGCACGGAGCAGCTGAAGGGTTACGACAGCGAGCACGAATTGCAGTATACGGTGGAGAGCGTGATGTCGGTGTTCGCGTCGACTTCAGCGATGAGCGGGGGGGAGTACAGTCTGACGAGCGATCTGGTGAGCAGTCTGGACGAAGAAGCGGCTGCGGAGGATCTTGGGGAAGCGCATGTGTATCCGAACCCGTGCAATTCCGGGAAAGGGTGCGAGAAGCTGATGTTCACGGAGCTGACGCAGGAAGCGGAGATAGACATATACACGGTGTCTGGGGAGCTGGTGAGGAAGATAGCCAAGCGGGACACCGGGAATAAGCAGGAGTGGGACCTGCGTAACGATTACGGTAAGAAGGTATCGAGCGGTCTGTATCTGTATTATATAAAGGCGGACAATTCGGTAAAGAAAGGGAAATTTGTAATAATCAGATAGTAATGCTGACGGAGTCTATATATTATGGTGAAAACTATCAGGAATTTATTTTTTATTTTAACGCTGATACCGGGTTTATATAATATCGCTTCGGCTCTGGATATATCGACCGGCACGGTAATGGCGGCCTATAATTCAGCGTCGAACACTTTGTCTTATACCGGGAAACTCTCAGATAAAAACGTGGCCGTGGACGAGAGTAAAGATATCACTTTTAATATATGTTCGTCGCTGTCTTGTTCCGAGATACTGTGGACATCGGTAGTCAACGCGGAAGTGAAGCAGGGCACTTTTACCGCCGTCATTAATTTATCCGAGGAGGATTCTTCCCGTGACGGCATTACGGGTGTGGAAGCGCTGGCTCTAGGTAACGGGTCTTATGCCGGTAAATATCTTCAGGCCGTGATCGAGGACATCAAATTTACTCCGGCTGAAATAGTGTCGGCTTTTCCTTACGCCCTTTCCGCGAAGAAACTTGAAAAAGGGAAAATTTATTTAAGGGAGGTCAAACTCGACACCGCCTCCGTCACCGGCGCGGCTTCGATAAATTCAGTGCACTCTGGGACCGTCACCGTGACCGACGCTCTTTATATAGGAAGCGCGGGCTCTATATCCAATCTGGCGGGCGGAAATAAAATAACCGCCGACACGCTTAAGGGAGATCAGCTTACCGAGTCCACAAGAACGTCTCTCGGCACTGATCCTATCGCTCCGGTATACTATAAACTTACCGACGACACCACCTCTCTTATAGCTGTGTTCCGCGACAATAAACTCGGACTGCTCACTGATGACCCGGAGAAAAATCTCGATGTGAACGGCGACGTTGCGTTGGACTCGGCCGTGTATTCGAGGGGCGGCGTCTTCTCTTTCGATAACGAATATTCCACCACGCACGAATTGACTTTGAATCTTGTCAACGAGGTAAGGGGCAGTTCTTTTACCGCCGTTAATTCTTCCGACGAACATAATTTCACTTTGTCAGCAGGTTCAGGCCGGCTGGAGATAGCTTCTTCTCTGGCCGTGAAGGGAGTGCTCGCCGTAAAAAATATTTTGAACGAAGACGGAAATATATACGTTTCCGACGGGATAACTCTTTCTCCCGGCACTCGCCCGGCCGCTTTGATATACTGCAGCACCAATACCGACTCCGACTGTTCCAGAGCGAGCGTAAGCGGGGATAAGCTTCAGAACGCCTCGGCGATGTTCTATAACGGTATTTTATACGCAAATGAAGTCACTATCGACACTCCCACTGTCTCTAATATAAATCTGTTCGACAAAGCCAGCGTGGGCGCCCTCGTGAATAAAGAGCAGGACAATAATTTCAGCAGGGCTAATACTTTCGACGGCCTCACTGTAGCCGGAGGCGGCGTCATGATAACCGGCGCGTCCGCGGCGATGCCTGAAGACATATATCTGTACGCCGGTAATTCCGCCCTGGTTTCTGAAGCCGGCGGTGAGACTTCCGTATATTTTAAAAACGGCGAGGGAAATAATCTTGAGATAATAAGCGGACCCGGTTCCGGCTCTGTAAAATTTGCCGGACAGAACCTTTTTTCCGCCTGGAAAAACAGCGTCGGGACTTACGCTTCCGTCGGAACTCCCGTTGAGGCCGCGCGGGAAGCTACTGCCCTAAAAAACATTAGTATAAGCGGAAGTCTAAATGTCCCTGGTTCGACTAATACTATCTCCACGGATAAATTTATCCTGAACGGCGCGGAATTCTCCGCGAAGAACGAAGGGACAGGTCAGTATTACGACGCCGTGGAAACTTATGACGGTTCTTCTTCCACCACGAGCGTAAGACTTGACGCGGCGTCCGTACTTTTTAAAGTGGCGAATAACAGTGTCTCGGAATGGGGAACGGACGGAGTCGCTTTCTCCGCTCCGGTGATCGTCGGCGCTAAGGATATACTGTTCAACGAGGATTATAACTATATAGCCGGTTCGAGCGGTTATACCGACATAAGCGGCCTTACCGCAGATAAATCCGCTTCAGTGTCCGGCGCGCTCACCGTCCAGTCTCAGTCTGTTTTTTCAGATACCGTCTCCGTAAACGGAGATATGGAACTTACTTCCGTTTCAGGGGCGTTGAAAATATCGGGAGAAACTGATGTAGCCGGAGGTCTTACGGCTTCCAAAGATGTTCTCCTGGCCGGTAAGACCGGAACTTACGGCAAGGTGGGCGAGTTTTCGGGTGTTAACGGCAATGCAGTCAACGGGACGGAGTATAAATTTATCGTCAGCACGGGCGGTTACGCGGATGGAGGAATATATATATACGGCGATATGTATTCCGGGAACGCTATAACCACCCACGAGAAACTTTATCAGAAAGACACTCCGATTACCGCAGGTTTTATTTCAGCTTCTAATGTCACTGTCAATCTCACTGAAGGCAATTCATTTACCGCGGAAAAAAGTTCGGCGCAGGTATTCACGGCCGGTTACGGCGGCGATACGGTAATAGGAACGCCAGAGACGACGTCCTCACTGTCGGTTGCCGGTAACGTTTTCCTGTCGACCGGGACGTCCGCTGCCGTAGAGATAGGTCTTTCAGGGAATTCTTCCGGTATTCTTGATATATTCGGCAATGCTGATTTTAAAGGGGACTCGGACATACTTTACGGAGTGTCAGCAGGTTCTGTCACAGCAACAGGCGATCTGAATGCCGGCGCCGATCTTATAGTTTCCGGCGATAACGGCAGGCCCAGCGTGATAAGCGGCAATGCGGTTATAAAAGATACCGGAAAACTCAATGCCGATAATGTCGAAGCCAGAAAAAACACTAAAATAAATTCTGTTATAGTAAACGGAAGCACCGCGGACGACAGACTCCTTATACATAATAATAATAACGGCAAGTACAGTATCTTGTCCTATAAAGATTCCGCGGACAGCGGGGATATGGTGTTTTCCTTAAATGGAGCAGGTAATACGACGCTCGGTTATTCAGGCGGTGATAACACGCATGTGATATACGGGGAGACGAACATACACGGTGACGTGAACGTTGCTGACGCCTCCGAGGCGGACAGATACACTCTGACCGCGGGCACTGTAACCGCGAAAGGGGACGTGAACGCTGAAGGAGTGCTGACCGTTTCCGGGAGCAGCAGACTGAAAGGGGACACTGAAATAGGAGACGACAGCGGAGACGCGCATACGGTAAACGGCACCGTCACGCTGAACGGGGACATGAACACCGGTTCCGGTACGGATTACACCGTTACGGCAGGGACCGTGAGCGCGCGCGGGGATCTTAACGCCGGCAACGGACTGAGGGTAAAGAACGCGGCGGTTATAGAGAGCGGGGATCTGAGTGTTGAGACAGGGGGAATAAGCGCAGGCGGGGATATAACTTCCGGGGGTGTAATAAAAGGAGCCGGAGTAGAGATAGACGGCAGCGGGAGCGGAGAAAAGATAATAGTCAGGAACGGCGGTACGGAAGTGCTGAGCGTAGGGAGTGACGGAAGCTCGGTGATAAGGAGCAGCGCCGCTGTAAACGGAAGCGTATATCTGTCCACCGGAGCGGTGGAAGACAGCGGAATAAGGACTTATATAGGTCGAAGCGGTAACGAAGGGGGAAGCGAAGTGCTGGTCGTATACGGCAGCGCAGCTGTGAACGGAAGTTTGACGATGGTGGATCCGGGTGAGGCCGACAGGTACGTGCTGACGGCGGGCACGGTGACGGCGAAAGGAGACCTCAACGCGGAAGGTAATATGTCAGTCGGCAAAGATTCTAGATTCGTCGGAGGTTTCGTTATAGAAAATAACGGGATAATAGATTCTGACAGTATAACAGCCGAAAAAGGAACCAAAGCGAGTCATATAACCGTATCAGACGACACTGACGAGAACGCAGTCACCGTTTCTAATAAGGGCAGCGGCGACAGCGTTAATATAAAAGATTCTGTTTCCTCAGTCTATTCTGTAAGCGATACGGGAAATATCACCGCGGGAAGAGCCGGTTCCGGCAACGGGCATACAGTGTACGGGAACGGGACGATATACGGAAATCTCGACCTTTCCAAAGATTATTCGTCTTCGGCGACAGACGATTATATTGTTTCAGCATCCTCGGTTTCAGTTAACGGAAGTATTAAGTCAGGCGCTCTTTTTGTCGGAGGAAATACGGCGATAGCTAAAAAAGCCTCTTTTGAAAACCTGGAGATTAACGGCGATGTAAATATAGAAGGAAATGTAGTTTCAGGCGGGTCAGTCGAAATATCGAGCATAACTTCAGGAAATTCAGTCACCGCTTCGGCCCTGACCGCCGGGAACGGAATAAGCGTAAATTCCGGTGATCTCAAGGTTTCAGCCGGCGGTATCGGCGTTTCCGGCGGCATAGAGACTCCCGCCGGACTGACCGCTTCCAGTATGACTTTTACCGGAACTGCCGGTTATAACAGTCTGGTTTTTGAAAACGCCGGAGTTACTGTGTCTTCCGTCGGCTATGACGGTTCAGCTTATATCGCCGGAAAACTTTCTGTTGCCGGGGCCGCGGCCCTTGCTTCTTCTTCCGGCAGTAGTTTTACTTTAGGCAATATCAGCGACGGAAACTCGAGTCTCGCAGTTTACGGCCGGACCGTTATGAACGGAGCTCTTCATATGAATGAGAACGGAAGCGATTTCCTCCTTTCCGCCGGTTCCGTCACTGCTTCAGGCGATCTTACTTCTTTCGGCGGTCTGACTGTCGGCGGATCGTACTCGCTTAATGCCCTTAATATCTTTAAGGCGGACGGGAATTCCGCTTTCGCCGTGGATAAGGACGGATACACAGGTGTCGGTTCTTCCGCGGTTTCTGGGAAGGAACTTTCTATTACCGGAGCCGGTATAATCTCCGGAGCCCTTTCGTCCGGAGACGGTCTGGCCGTATCAGGACTTTACGGGTCTTACGGTAATATTATAACTACGGGAACTTTTACCGTAAATAAAGATTCTTCGGCATCCGAGGCCGTAATTGTCGCCGGTCTGCTAAAAGCTGAAAATTTCTCCGGCAGTCTGAATATGGCCGATTCCAATCTTAAGCTTTCCGGCGGTCTTGAAATAAATAATAATATAAGCGTCGGCACAGGCTCGGGCTCTGAATTTTCCGCCGGCTCGGACGGGAATATCGGCGCCGGCGGTATAAGCGCTTCTTTGGATATAAACGCTTTATCCGGTATCAAGACGGGCGTATACGGATTCGACGACACTTCCGCCCTTACCGTCTTATCCGCTGCGGCAGGAAATATAAACAGTATAAATTCCGGCGGAGCCGTGTCCGGAGGTCCGCTCAGCGCGCTTTCGGAAGTAACAGTTTCGGGTTCAGCGGGTAATTTGCTTTCAGTGCAGGACGGGTCTTACGATGAAAAAGCCTCGGTCTCGTCTTCCGGAGAAATAAAAGGTTCCGCTTTTACAGCCGGCAGTTTCTCGGCGTCGGCGGAAGGAGACATCTCCGCCGGCCGGCTGAGCGCCGAAAGTCTTACTGTTAAAGACGGCGGCGGTAATACGGCGTCTTTCGACGCTTCCGGCGCCGTGAGCGGGAACAGTCTGTCCGTTAATGTTTCCGGGACGGAAAAAGCGAATATAACTTCATCCGGGATTATAAAGGCTGCGAAAATTACGGTCGGCGGAACTATAGTCTTAGACGGATCTTCGGAAATAGACGGTGTTTCCGACCTTAAAGTAAGCACAGTCAGTCTCGACAACAGCGACGTCCCGTCGTACTATATGAATTCTTCCTCTCTGGTGATGAACGGCGCGGATGTTACCGTGAGCAGTATTACGGCCGGGACGCTTGCTATCGGAAGCGGTGAATATTATCTTTCTTCTTCGGCGATGAATCTCAACGGCGCGGAAATAAGCGGCTTGTCTTCGTTCAGTCTTTATCCTTACGGAAAAGTCGATTTCAGCGACGGCGGCGCTTATCAGACCGTTATCACTTCCGGCAGTCTGACTCTGGTAGGTGACGGTACTGAATTGTCAGGAGCCGGAACTGTCGGTATGATCAGCGGGGGTGAGATAAAGATAGGAACTTCCGCCGTTTTATCTTCCGGCGCCCTGTCTATGGACGCCGAAGGCTCGTCCGAAATCTCAGGAATCGGGACCGTGACTTTGAGCGGTTCTTTAGATATAGGAGACGCTTCCCTGACTTCCTCTTCGCTTAAACTGAGCAGCGGGGCCGTAGAATCCGTTATAACCGGAGTTTCGCAGATAACGGCGGACACGGTTTATCTCTACGAGACGGACAGCGGAGTAAAACTTACGAAATCGGTTTTAAAAATGAATAACGGGAATATTTCCGGCCTGGATAAGATTTATGTCAGCAGTATGGTCGCGCTTGGGTCTGAAACAAACCATCTTACTTCCGAAAATATGAAGCTGAACGGCTCCGCTTCTTTCGGTGACGCAGATATATCTTCTTCGGTTAAAGGGACGAATATCAGCGCCGGAACCGAACTTACCGTAGGTTCTAATACTGATATGACTTCTTCCGGCCTTTCTTTCTCTTCTTCCAAAGGAACGATAAGTGCCGCCGGCGGGACAGTGACAGCTTCTACTGTATATATGGGCGACACTTCGCATTATATTAACAGCGGCAGTTTAAATTTTGACAGCGGCGCTTCAGTCAGCGGTGTCAGTCAGCTGGGAACTTCCGCTGATAAGGTGGGAACCCTTACGGCTTCCGGAACCGTATCTTCAGGTGCGGTCGGAAGTTCTTCTTCTCTGTCGTCAGGCAATTTTACCGTGCAAAACGGAGGTTCACTAGTATTGCCCAATTGCTCTAATGTAAGTTCCGGTTTATGTTGGGGAAGTGAACTTGGTACGGCTCATTGGTATTGGGATGACGGTGGTTATTCTTATTTCTCAGGCAATGGCTGTACTGTTTATAGTTGGCACAATAGTGATAGTAAAATTACGTATAACCAGATGAAATATTATCTGAAATACGACGGGACTGAAATAACTTACAAATGCGTTAATATATAGTATTATATGCGTATTGTGCCGGAGAAATAAAAAAGGGCCTTTCAAAAGGCCCTTTTTTATTAGTTAGAGAATGGATAAGTCTTTAGACGGGATTGTTTCCTCTTATTCCGGATCTTGTCAGTGAAAAATCGTATTTTATCGGATCTTCCGGATTTATCTTTCTGAAAAATTCAGTTATCTCAAGCGCTGTTTTCATCCCCGTGTCTTTCCGCACTGTCATGCCCAGAGAAATAGCCGTCTGCCGCATATGAGTGTCCAGAGGCACTATCAGCCTCGAAGTCGGGATTCCGCGCCATATTCCAGGGTCGACATTGTCTTTTCTGACCATCCACCTTAAAAAAAGGTTCACTCGTTTAAAAGAACTGTCCAGTTCAGGATCGGGGGTGAGAGACACGGCGCGGCCGCGTGAATTAAAAGCTCTGAGAAATTTTTTCAGCGCGTTTTTTACGGTGATGTCGCCGTCGTCGCCGGCTTTGAACATGTTTTCCAGCGAGCCGGCGCTTATAAGGGCGTATTTTATATCCGTCATGAACAGAGACAGCTGTTCTCCGTCTGTAAATCTGTATCTGAAAAAAGCGTATATATTCTTCAGTTCGGAATCAGCCGCGTTTTTTAGGAAATCCGCCGGCCTGTCCCCGAGAGGAGATAAAGCCGTTTCTAGATGCGCCAGTATCTGGGTAACGTTTCCGTAGGCCATGCAGGCGGCAATGAAACCTACCGTTTCCTTATCCGCGGCGTTTTCGTATTTCCCTATGAATTCAAGAGGATCCGGATGTATGTATTCCGGCTTATTCCATTTGGCGTATATATTTTCAAAAAACACTCTGTCTGTCGTCATTTTATATTTTTGCTTTCCGGAAGCAGCACTGAAAAAACGACTCCTTTGGTTTTCGGTTCGGCGAATATATAACCGTTTACGGAAGTTACTATGCCGTAAACCTGCGAAAGTCCGAGTCCGGTGTTCTTCCCGGGTTTTTTCGCCGCGGTGAAATAAGGGTCGAATATCTTGTTTATATATTCAGGCTTTATTCCGACTCCCTCGTCTTTGATTTTTATCAGATTGAAGGCTCCTCTCGGACAGTACGGCGGCAGTTCGTAAGGCGTGGCTTTCGCCAGGCTTATTCCTATCCTTCCGCCTATTTCTGGTGTGTTCTCTATCGCGTTAATCATCATATTGTTGAGTATGATTTTTAATTCGTTATGAGTTATTTCTGAATACAGCGGTCTGGAAGGAACTGAACTTATAAAACGGACTTTTCCGGGAGCGTTTTTAGCCGTGTCGTGAACGAAGGCCCTGACGGTTTCAGTTATATCTATGGGGGGACGTTTCGCCTGGTTGGGAATAAAAGTCATAAGTTTTTTTACTCTTTTGGCGTGGTTCTGCGCTGATTTTTTTATTTCGGAGGCGAGCTTTTTCATGGGGGAGTCTTCTTTCAGCTCTCCGGATATCATATCCATGCCGCCAAGAACCACCGATATGAGATTGTTGAAATCGTGCGAAAGCCTTTTGGCCATTATAGTCAGCGCCTGAAACTTATCCTGCCTGCATTTATAAAGTATTATGCGTTCCCACTGCTTATTGATCTGTTTGATGAATATGAGGCTCTTCTGTTCGTTTGTGTCGGGCAGTATATAACCGTCGTATTTTTCTTCTTTATAGGAACACTGGAACTGCCACGGCCTCCCGTTAAGCACATAGGTTTTCATTTCTTCCAGATACTCTTCGTCGAAAGCCTTAAAAAACGGCGAAGCCCAGAAATCAGTATCGTCGGCTGTCTCCGTCAGTTTTCTGTACGATTCGTTCTGATATATCACTACGGAATCGTGGGAAACTATCGCTATCGCCGCAGTGGTATTGTTTATGAGATTACATAAATTAGTCGGTGAATGGTACATGTTTATCTTAACACCCTCTTCAGTGAGAGCTGCCGGTCCGCCCTGCTTTGATAGAGTTTCATTATATCCGAATAAGAATGCATGAATGCGTTCACCACTTCCGGATCGAAGGACTGTCCGCTCTCGCTCATTATCAGTTCTCTCGCTTTTTCCGGTTCCCACGCCGGTTTGTAGACTCTTTTGGAGCATAAGGCGTCGAATACGTCCGCGACGGAAACGATTCTCGCTATAAGGGGTATTTCTTTCCCGCACAGGCCCTTCGGATAGCCGTGTCCGTTAAATTTTTCGTGATGATTAAGGGCTATCACTTCGGCTGATTTCAGGAGGTCAGTTTTTGCATTGTTCAGCATCTGCGCTCCGAAGGTGGTGTGTTCTTTCATCTTATTAAATTCTTCTTCAGTGAGTTTTCCGGGTTTGAGCAGCACCGTGTCGGGTATAGCCACTTTGCCTATGTCGTGCAGCGGGCTGGCGGCCTTTATTATCTCTATCTCGCTTTCCGGCAGGTTCATCGCCTGGGCCAGTATCACGGAATATCCGCTTATATGCGTCAGATGGACCGCCGTGTCTCCCTGGTCTCTGAATTCCGCGATAGTCGCCATCCTGTATATGGTTTCCAGTCTGGATTCCTTCAGACTGTTGTATAAAATGGAGTTGGCGGCGGCTGAAGAAGCGAAAGTGCTTATGAACTTAAGCATGCTTTCGTCGGAGGAATTAAAGGCCCCTTTTATCTTGTTGGTGGCCTCGAGCGCGCCAATCGCCTCGCCGCGTATATCGTAGAGCGGTATCACCATCAAATTTCTCGAGAACATCCCCGTCAGCATGTCTAGCTCTCTCCGGTAGCTGCTGTCCTTGTCGGCGTCCGATATATTTATCAGCGCGTCTTCTTTTATGCATTTTCCGACGATCCCTTTTCCGCACGGGATCCTTATTTCTGTCTTCTGACCGCCGACCGTCAGCTTAGTGAACAGTTCGTCGGTTTCCCTGTCTATTATAAACAGGAGGCATCTTTCGCAGCCCAGCATCTCGGTTACCTGGGAAGATATCTTCTGGGACAGTATAGCCAGTTCCGTTTCGCGGGAAACAGACTGCCCGAAAGTTATCAGGGAATTTAACTTGCTTTCAAGGAATTTTAATTGTTCGCCCATATTTTTAGTTCAGTCAACCGATGCGCAAAGGCAATGCCGTTTCTCCAGAGATAAATTTGAACCGCGCCGCGCGGGAATACCGTCCCGCTGTAGTAGTTTACTGAAATTAAGTTATGCACTGACACCGTCACCTATATTTAATTGTATTATTTTTGACTGTCATTCGTAAATACTACAAATTAAGAGGCCTTAAATACTATAATTAATTGAGACAGCTTATTTTTATGATGAGAAAATTGATATACATTATTTTAGGATGCGTATTGTTTTTCCCCGCGTGTCATAAGAAGCAGGACGGTTCGAAAGCCGTCGTTATAGGCCTGTCCGTTCCGTCTGAAACCGACGAACGCTGGGTAAGGGATATATACGTGCTTAAGCGCAAGGTGTCTGAACTGGGCGCGGAACTTTATGTGAGTTCCGGCGACAGCAACGCCGCTCTTCAGATGAGCAGAAGTCTTCAGATGCTTAAGGCCGTAAATCCTTCGGTTCTGATAATAGCTTCGCAGGACCGCGAGATAGGCATGCAGATGTCAGCCAAGGCCCACGAGGCGGGGGCGAAAGTTATAGCTTACGAATGGCTGCTGCCGGGCAAGGACGTGGATTTTTATCTGTCTTTCGACTATCTCGGCATCGGCCGGAAGCAGGCGAGATATCTGAATAAGGTGGTAAACGGCGGAAATTATGTTTTTTTCTACGGCGCTGAAGACGACAATAATTATAAATTCATGAAACAGGGCGCCATGGAGATACTTAAGCCTCTGGCGGAAAGCGGGCATATCAATCTTATAGCGGACAAAGAAGTGTCTGACTGGAACGCGGACGACGCCGCCAGAAAGGCGGACTCCGTGCTTAAGGATTACAGCGACGACGTTCAGGCTTTTCTGGTCTCGGACGATGTCGCGGCCGGAGGGGTAATAACTGCCCTGGCCTGGCACGGACTCGCCGGAAAGGTCCCGGTCACAGGAGAATCGTCAAGCCTGGCCGCGGTGCAGAGGGTGGCCAGAGGGACGCAGCTTCTCACTATATTCAAGGACAGCCAGCTTCTGGCTTCTACAGCCGTGGACGCGGCAGTGAGCATGTCCGTCGGAGGGACTCCCCCGAGCAACACTCAGGTGAACAACGGGACTAAAGACGTTCCCGCTCTCCTGCTTGACACGGTCATAATAGATAAAGGCAATATAAATCTGCTTGTGCAGAGCGGGTATCTTACCGCCAAACAGATATACGGAAAAGAGATTTAAAAGGGGAACTATTGTGAATTACGGAAGAAAAAAATTATATAAGATCGCTCTTGTGTCGACGCACGGCACCGGCAAGACGACGCTTTGCTACGACGTGGCCGCGCAGCTGAAAAAACGCGGTTTTAAGGTGAAGGTGTTTTCTGAGATAGCGTCTTCGGCTTACGAGAGAGGTATTCCCATAAACGAAAACACCACCCTCAACGCCCAGATGTATATAATGATGCAGCATATCTCCGAAGAACTGATCGCCGGCATAAGGGGATATCAGATCGTGGTCTGCGACAGAAGCGTTTTCGACAATCTGGTGTATATGGAGCGGCGTTGCGGGAAGAACGATTTCATGCGCGACTTCCTCAAACACTATTCTGAAAAATTCCCTTACGACGTTATATATAAACTGCCCATAGTCGGGGAACTTCAGGACGACGGGGTCCGCGATTTCAAGAACGAAGAGTTCCGTCTGGATATATACAATAGGATAAACGAGATGTTCAAAGATCTTCAGATCGACCATAAAGAGCTGCCTCTTCCTACTTCCCAGCTCAGGGGCGAGTGGGCCGATATTATTGTGCAGGACGCGATAGAGGCCTTCAAGCCCAGACAATAATAATTAAATCACGGGGAAACAGCCTTTTGAAACAGGACTGTTCAGGGCATATGAAACGCCCCTTAAATTAAGCGGATTAGAGTATGAAAAAGATTATATTTATTTTTACTTTTTGTTTATTGTCGGGAACGGCTTACGCCTCCGATTACAGCGGCTTTGTGAACGTAGCGGACAAGAACGAGATGAAAGCTTTCGCCAGGGATATCGGCGGTCTGCTCGGTTCCGGCAGCGCCCAGACGGGCCGCGGTTTAGGCTTCGCCGGGTTCGACGTGGGTTTACGCGTTATTTCCATGCCTAAATCGGATAAGGATAATAAAGCGATAAAGAACGGCACCGGACTAGGCCTGGTGCAGGCCGAGATAGGCATGCCTATGAATATATCCGGTTTCATCAGGGCCGGCTCTTATCAGGGCCTGACGGCAGCGGGCGGCGGTTTGAGGTACAGCCTCAGAGAAGTCTCAGACGAGGATTACAGGCTGAACGTAGTGCTTACAGGCATGGGGCACGCGGCGGTGCACGAGGATTTTTACGCCGTCCACTGGAATATGTCCCTTTTGTGTTCCATGAATATGCCCGTGGTGTCTCCCTTCGTTTCCGCAGGCTTTGATTATACGAGTCTTAAAGCTAAGACCGTTAACGCTTCCGCGCTGCTGGACGAGGAGGTTTATACGACCCAGCCCCGTTACAGCGCCGGCCTTATGTTCAGACTGAATTATTTTTATCTTTCGGGCGAAGCCTCATATACTCACGGCTCGTGGTTAACCACCGCCGGAGCCGGCGTGAGATTCTGAAATAATTTGCGATGTAAAAAAAGCGGATTAACGGCCCGCTTTTTTATTTGTACAGCGCTTATCAGCCTTTATATTTGTCTTTGTACTGGCGCCGCATCTCGCGGTCTATATCGCGTTTTTTGATGGTTTCGTGTTTGTCCGCGGCTTTTTTGCCGGTCGCCAGTCCCAGCAGGACTTTCGCCCAGCCGCGCCGGAAATACACTTCAAGGGCCACGAGTGTCTGTCCTTTCGTCTCGACGGCTCTGGAAAGGCGTTTTATTTCCTGCTTTTTAAGCAGAAGTTTTCTGGTGCGCAGGGGATCTATTTTGGTGAGGGTATTGAATTCGTACGGCGCTATGTTCATGCCGTAAAGATACACGCCGTCGTTATCGACGCGCGCGAAGGCGGAGGTGATATTGGCGTTCTTCTGGCGGAGCGATTTCACTTCCGGCCCTTCGAGAGCGAGTCCGGCCTCTACAGTGTCGTTGATAAAATAATCGTGATGCGCTTTTCTGTTGGTCGCTATCTGCTCTTTTCCTTTGTCTTTATCGTTTTTCATACCGCCGGTCTCCGCTTTATTTCATTGCCTTATCGCCGCTAAATATTATATAATTTTCTAAAGGCTTATAAGTGAAAAGCTTTTATTTTTTTGTTTCCCGCAGTATTTGGAGAGGTGGCCGAGCGGTTGAAGGCGCAGACCTGGAAAGTCTGTATACTAGAAATGGTATCAAGGGTTCGAATCCCTTCCTCTCCGTTTCGTAGTTTTAAAATATTTATAAAAATCCTCGTTTTGCAATCAGCCCGACGGGGATTTTTATGTTTCTGAACTGATAGTATTGTTTTAAGAGGCATTTTTATAGCTTTTAGGAAAAATTCATAATTTATGCTATCTTGCCCTATTTTTTTAGTTCAGAAAATCAAGAATCTTATTTGCAGTTTATTGAGGATAGGGGGAGTTTTTCGAGCTTAGCGAGCGTCAAATCAGGCTCTTGACGGCCTTCAAGGATGGCCGTTGTAAGAGTCGGGGGAAGCAGAGCTAAATTCAAAACGCGGTAAACATAACGTTCAGATACTCGCTCTCTGGTAATCAGTCCTTTTATAGTAATTTGGCCGTCTAGAAGTTGTTTTGTCCATTTGTGGCTTTTTAGTATTTGCGCTATCATTACTTTGTCTTTGTTGACAGCTTTGTCATAAGCGCTGCCTATAATTATTCTTGCGCTTCTGTGTGTAGTTCCTATTCTGTATTGTTTGCTTAAAACAAGCTCTTCTTTAAGATTTTCTTGAGGTAACACGTTCATTTCTCTACCCTCGTATAAGGCCAACAAAAACTCGTCAAGTTGTTCTTTATAAAGCGCAAGAGTAATCTCTGTTTCTTTAACCTGTACTTTTTTGATAAGGATACGCTCTGTATTCCTATTAATATTATATCTTTGTAGTTTATCCAAGATATCTTTCTGTTTGCTCAGCGCGAACCCATCAAAATATTTAAATATTTCGTTCTTTCCCTGCAAAAATTCTACAAACCAAATATCTATAAATTGTTCTATCTCCGGCAAGGATATTTTTGTTATTTTGCCTGTTTTATTGTTCTCACGGCGTATTATGGCTTGGCTTATATAATACCTGTATTTTTTGCCCTTATTGCCCGTGCTCCAAGAGGGACTCATATAATTATCTCTGTCGTCAAATATTTTGCCGCTTAAAAGACTTTTGTGCGGTTTATACTCCTTGCGCTCTGTGCGGTTGTCCGCCATAATTTCTTGTGTTCTATTAAATATTTCCAAGTCTACAATTCCTTGATGCTCACCCTTGTACCATGTGTTTTTATGAGGAACTTCCCCTATGTAAGCGCGGTTCTTAAGAATAGAGACTATATTGCCGAAGCTTAACGGCTTGTTGTTTTGACTTCTGTATAAAATATATTATATACTGTTTAAAGGTTATCATATAACCATTAGAGCAAACATTTAATTGCAGGGAGGATTTAAGTATGGCAGAAGCTGGTGTTGGGTTTAATACTAATTTTACTTCTGTAAAATCAATAGAAGAGGTTCACTCCACCTTTATTTCAGGAATTACAGGCGTGGATGGTTGTACCATTTCTATGGCCGGAGCTAATTCAATTATAATTACCAGAAAATATATGCCCACTTGGGCTCTTATTGTCGGGATCTTAGGATTACTTTGTTTCCTTTTAGGTGCTTTGGCTTTTTTATACAGAGAAACGGAAACTTGTACAATACAGTTGATAAAAACTAACAATGGGGTAAGTGGCAGTATAACTGGTGTTGTTAGCGAAAATCTTAAACAGAGAATTAGCTCTATTATACAAACAATATAATGCCTTGCTTATACAAATTGTTATTTGGAATACCTTGCCCAGGGTGTGGAATGACCCGTGCTTTTGAAAGTCTTTTGAGGGGAGATATAAAAGGTGCGTTTCATTTCCACCCGTTATTCCCAATTGTTCCTTTGTTCTTATTTCTTCTTCTCTTATCAAAAAAAAGTCATAAAGTTAAAAAGATTATCCATAATAACAAAACGTATTACATAATAATTTTCTGTTTATTGGCAACATATTTATTAAGATTTAAAATGCTAAGAACATTATGATTGTCTTTAATATAAAATAATTTAAACTACTACATAAACTCCGTAGAAAAAGCTAATTAATTTGCTAGAAAATGAAAAAGAGATACTTAATAATTACTTAAAGTATAACCTAGCAAGTGACCTGCTCCCCGAAAACTAGACAGTTAAGAGTTAGAGTAAAGCCTAAAAAAGTAATATATTTTTAGGCTTTATTATTTAAGAGGAGTGAAGATATGGGTAATCACGGGAAAAGATACAGTGAAGAGCAGATAATAGCGGCGTTGAAAGAAGCGCAAAGCGGTATAAGCGTAAACGACATCTGCCGCAAATATGGAGTAAGCGCGGCGAGTTATTACAAATGGAAAGCGAAATATAGCGGTATGAGCAGCACGGATTTACGCAGGAGCAGGGAATTGGAGTTAGAAAACAGGAGATTGCGAAAAGCGGTAGCTGATTTGACTTTAGATATACAGGTTCTAAAGGATGTGAACTCAAAAAACTGGTAAGACCCAAAGCGAAAAAGTCCGCTTGCGTATATATGCAAGAAAGCTTTGGGTACAGCATTCAAAGAAGCGTAAGACTGCTAGGGACAAGTCGCAGCGGGTATTATTACAAAGCCAAGAAGGCCGAAGCTGACAAGGAAGTAAAGGAAAGGCTGGAAACGTTAAGCAAAGAAAGAATACGGTTTGGGTACAGAAGGCTGCATATATTGTTGAGGCGGGAAGGGTACAAGATAAACCATAAGAAAACACACAGGCTGTATAAGGAAGCTGGTTTAGCGCTTAGAACAAGAGGGAACAAAAAGAGGCGCAGCGCCTTAAGACGTAAAGAGCAGATATATCCCAACAGGTGTAATGAGGCGTGGAATATAGACTTTGTAAGTGACAGGCTAAACAATGGGAGAAGGTTCAGGGTATTGACGATAATAGACGGATACAGCAGGGAGTGCCCGCGTATAGAGGTAGATAACAGTCTTACAGGTTATAGAGTGGTGCAGGTATTGCAAAATCTTAAGGAGGAAGGAAAAAAGCCGTCTGTAATCACATTGGATAACGGGCCGGAGTTTATAAGCAAGGCTTTGGACCAATGGGCGTATGAGAACGGAGTGAAGCTAAACTTCATAAGGCCTGGCAAACCTACAGAGAACGGGCATATAGAGAGTTTCAACGGGAAACTGCGTGAAGAATGTTTGAGCGTAAATTGGTTTAGCAATATGAAAGAAGCAAAGGATATAATTGAGGCATGGAGGATTGATTACAATGAAAAGCGTCCGCACAGCGCGTTAAGGAATCTGACACCGATGGAGTTTATTGAGCAGGAAAAGGGAAAGATCGCGGCTCAGATAAATACTAAATGATGTAGAATAAAAGAGGAAAGACAAAACAAAGGCAAAAACACTCTAACTCACAACTGTCCTAAATATGGGGGAAGGTCATAAGGTATTTAGTAGCAACACCTCTAAAGTTGTGTTCAATCATTCTTTTAAGTCCAGTATGATAACTGTTTACAGTTTGAATATTGAATGAACCGTTTGAGTGTTTACCCTTATGTATTCTAATGTGAGTTAAATCATTCTCAAAAGCAATTTTCTGATATGCTTTAAAACTATCAGTTACTAAAATTGAACCACTTTCAAATTTATGATTTAAAGCCTTTTCTAAGTTAAATACATTAGGTTTACCTAAATTAGATATAACACCAACGGATAGTCCGTTGAGATTTACCGTGCACGGTACACAAACAAGTTCTTTTGATAATCCTCTAACAGTTGATGAATGACCTCTTTTCCTAGATGATCTAGGCAATATAAAGTGCTTATGATGTCCTTTAAAACTTAAAGGGAAATAAGTTTCATCTGATTGAATAACACCATTCAATTTGACTTCTGATTGCATATTTTGAAGTGCATCTAATATCTTATGCCTCCAATTAAATGCTGTATGTAGATTAATCTTACAGATTAAAGCACATTTTCTAAGAGAAAATTTATTCAAAAGGCATTCACAAAACTTTTGCCATACTGTAATAGATTTCTTTGTTGAAAACAAAATAGTGTTATTAGTTATTGCAAAGGTTTTGTGACAGTCTTTACATTTATATCTTTGATTACCGTCTTTATGTCCATTCTTAACCATTATAAGTGATCTGCAATGTGGACAACTAGGTCTATCATTTAGATTTGTATGATTGTGTTTTAAGATCAGCTCTTTTATGGAATTGAATGATTTTAACTCGTTATTATCTTCTTTTGAGTCTTTTAAATATGACAGAAAATCTAATCTTTCTTTATCTGTTAAAGAAAGATACATCTGTTTGATTATTGAAATTCTATCTGTCATATATACATACCATTATCTATTGATATGTATATATTATATACGCATTATGATTTTTAGTCAATGTATAAATCAATACTTTTCTACAACAGAGCCAAAAAAATATAAGTAAAAACAGAATTTTGATATGTATTTTACGGTATCGTTTGGAAAATTATTTTTCTGGTTTTACTTACCTAAATCCTTTTATTAAAAATTTGAACTCAAACTCAAATATCGTCCAAACTTTATATTTGTCTCTGTTTTCAATATAAAATATACTTTTAGCCAATACTCCCGCGCGGGAAAATATCCCGGAGCGTATATTGAGTTTGAGCCATTTGGAGCGAAGTGCCGGCGACCATAATTGTTTGCCGGGCCGGCATAGTTTTTTGGTAAAAACTTGCCTTGACGCTCACGCCGTCGCGTTCCGCACATCCCGCAAACAACAACGGTCGCCTCTGGTGGTAAGATTAGGAAATCTTTAATCTTGCGGCAGTTTATTTATGATAATATATTTTAATCTCCGCATAATCTACGCAAAAATTGCGTAGATTATGATATAATATCTCAGTGGTTGGTTCTGTTTATTGTAATCTGGTTTTGCTTAAATAGTTCAGTTTGAAAATTTATTATGTATATATATCAAAATAAAAACTGGCCCAAATTTGTATGGGATAAGATTTCTGTTTTGGATCTTCTTGCGGAAGTCAGGTTTAAGCAGGGATTGCTTCTTGGCCGGATGGAGAATATTGGTTTTACGGTAAAAAACGAGGCGCTTCTTGCCTCGATGACGGAGGAGATTATCCGATCCGGAAAGATAGAGGGGGAGTTGTTGGATACAAAACAGGTGCGTTCTTCGGTCGCAAGAAAATTGGGGATAAAAAATGAAGATAGGGTTTACGTTTCCGAAAACGTCAGAGGTTTTGTTGACATAATATACGACGCTGTGCATAATTTTGACAAACCCGTTACAAAAAAAAGGCTTTGTGATTGGCAAAGTATGCTTTTTCCCGGTAAAAACAGCGGTATTTATAAAATTAAGACAGGGGATTACAGAGACGATAAACTCGGTCCTATGCAGATTGTTTCCGGTCCCATGGGGCTTGAAAAGGTCCACTATCAGGCTCCGGACGCTATAAGTCTCGATAAGGAAATGAGTTCGCTTATTAAATTTATAAACGACGATGAATCCGACGATATAATAAAAGCGGCCGTTGTTCATTTATGGTTTGTAATCCTGCATCCGTTCGACGACGGTAACGGGCGTATAGCGAGGGCTTTGACTGAACTTATGCTTGCGAGGAGTGAAAGATCTTCTGATCGTTTTTATTCTATGTCTTCGCAGATAGAGAAAAACAGGAAAGCTTATTATGGGGCTTTACGGATAACTTCCGATTCTTCTTTGGATATTACTTCATGGATGCGATGGTTTTTAATTACATTAGGAGACGCAATAGAAAATTCTGAAATTTTATTGAAAAATGTGCTTCGAAAATCTGATTTTTGGTCGAAGCACAATGCTGTAAATTTAAATGAAAGGCAGAGTAAGATAATTAATATGCTCCTAGATAATTTTAGAGGGAATCTTACGAGTTCGAAGTGGGCTAAAATTAACGGTGTATCTCAGGACACGGCGGGAAGGGATATAGCGGAGCTTGTTAAAATGAATATTCTGGAGAAATCCGGCGCCGGCAGAAACACACGGTATAAGTTGAATATTTAATACAAGCGGCGGCCGTAATTGTTCTCAGGGCCGGCATAGTTTTTCGGTGAAAACTTGCCTTGCCGCTCGCGCCGTCGCGCTCCGCACATCCCCGCGAACAACAACGGTCGCCTTCGGTTGTATGTTAAGGTTATCTTTATGCGGCGGCCGTAATTGTTCTCAGGGCCGGCATAGTTTTTCGGTGAAAACTTGCCTTGTCGCTCGCGCCGTTGCGCTCCGCACATCCCTGTAAACAACAACGGCTGCCTTTAAGTGTACGATAAGGGTTACCTTTAACGTCTGTCTTATATGTAGAATTTTGTTTATGCTAAATATTGCTTTTCCGATAGAAATTCAGTAAACTTTTTAATATATCAGTAGTTGTGAATGACGTATGGTAAATAATAATATGTCCAGAGATCGGGAACGTGCGTAACTTTATCGTATTATCTGGCATATAAGCTTTATATCTATGCGGGGATTTGAATATTGTAAATTATATTTTCAATACAATTGAGGCTTTAGTGAATTTATTAGATATTCGTTGGATTAAAGGAATTTAAATGATGGATGAAGAGCATAAAGGGGAAATTATAATTTATCAGGCTGAAAACGGTAAGACTAAAATAGATGTTCGTTTGGAAGACGGGAATGTCTGGCTTACTCAAAAAATGATGGCCGATTTATTTCAAACTACGCCTCAAAATATTACTATACATTTAAAAAACGTTTTTGAAGAAGGAGAATTACAGGAAGGTTCAACTTGTAAGGAATTTTTACAAGTTCGAAATGAAGGCAAACGTCCTGTGGAGCGTAAACAAAAATTTTATAATATCGACGCTATTATTTCTGTAGGCTATCGTATTAAATCAGCTATCGCTACTAAATTCCGTATCTGGGCAACAGAAAGGTTAAAGGAGTATATTGTAAAAGGTTTTACAATGGACGACGAACGCCTTAAACAATTAGGCGGCGGCGTTTATTGGCGTGAATTACTTAATCGTATCCGAGATATACGTTCGTCTGAAAGAGTTTTATATCGTCAGGTACTTGATTTGTATGCTACGAGCGTTGATTACGACCCTCACGCGTTAGAATCAATAGAGTTTTTCAAGATTGTACAAAATAAGCTGCATTATGCTGCTCACGGGCATACTGCCGCCGAGGTTATTTATCAGCGGGCGGATAGTAGTGAGCCGTTTATGGGATTAACGGTTTTTCCCGGAGAACAGCCTACTTCCAAAGATGTGACGGTTGCGAAAAATTATTTAAATGAAGATGAATTAAAAATTCTTAATAATTTGGTTTCCGGTTATTTCGATTTTGCTGAAATACAGGCAATTAAACACAAACCGATGTATATGGCTGATTATATCAGACAACTGGATAATATTCTTTCTGCTAACGGTGAGAAAGTATTGTCAGACGCAGGAAGTATAAGTCATAAACAGGCTATTGAAAAAGCTACGACGGAATTTCAAAAATATCAGAAGAGAGTTATTTCATCTGTTGAGAAAGCTTATTTGGATAATTTAAAAACTGTCCAGAAGGAAGTTAGCAAAAAAGATAAGTATAATAAATAGGGCGAAACAGCTTATTTATGTGGCGTACTAATGAGAGACGGCGACCGTAATTGTTCGCAGGGCCGGCATAGTTTTCTGGTGAAAACTTGCCTTGCCGCTCGCGCCAGTCGCGCTCCGCACATCCCTGTAAACAACAACGGTTGCCTTTGGCGGTATGCTAAGGTTATCTTTATGCGGCAGCCGTATTGTTCGCAGGGCCGGCATAGTTTTCCGGTGAAAACTTGCCTTGCCGCTCGCGCCGTCGCGCTCCGCACATCCCCGCGAACAACAACGGTCGCCTTTGGTTGTAAATTAAGAAATTTTTTGTCTCCCAGAAAGATTTATACGGCGAACGTTTTTATCGAATCAAGGTGTGATGAAATTGATATTTTGGAAGATAAATTTAATGCTAAAATTTATCATAAATTGCATTTTAGTTGTATATTAGAATAAGGTTTTTTTTAATGGTAAAATAAATTTATGTTCTGGAAAATTATTTGCGCTTTATCTTCTTTAGGTGTTTTATTTTCCGTTTTCTTTCCTTTATTAGTTCAGGAAGGACATTTGCTTACTAATCCGCAGATAATATTTTACGTTGTTTACGTGATATATTATATATTGGAAAGAAAAACTACGAGGCCGGCCGAAAAAACTCATAATTATTTGGAATGGACACGGTATTTAATGTTTTTTTCGTGGAATCTTATATTGATAGTGACTATATCGGAAAGTGTTTTTATTAAAACTTTTAATTATGCTTTTTCTGTTGTGGGGATAATTATATCGTGTATTGGAATTATAATAAGGATTTACAGTAAAGCGGCTTTAAGGGAATATTTCGATGCGAATATCACCGTAAAGAATAAAGGGCAGTTATGTGAACAAGGCCTGTACAGGTATATAAGGCATCCCGGATATTTAGGAAGTATGATACAGGGATTCGGCATGCCGATGATTCTTAATTCTTATATTGGTTTTGCCGGGGCGTGTTTGTTTCTGTTTGCGGTTTTTATAAGAATTCATTATGAAGAAAAATTCTTATGTGCTGAACTTCCCGGATACTCCGATTATATGAGCAGAACTAAAAGGCTTATTCCAGGAGTGTATTAGGGGGGCGGCGAGTTCTTTTTATTAATATAGAGGAAAATATATGAAGAAAAATTCTAATGATAAAACTAATGCTAAGAGGATGGGGATTAAATCTTTTATAAAGAATGGGGACGAACGTTTTATTACTACTTCTATTAAGAATGAATTTCCGGTAGAACTTAAATTAGATGTGATTAAAAAAACGTGTGAACCCGCGCATGAGCCCGTTTCTTTTGATTATGATCCTAAAAAAATAGATTTTGAAAAGCCCGTCCTTAAGGAAAAATTGACTTCAGGACAGAGTGGGCAGAAACTAAGCACCCGGTTATTTATACAAAAAGACCGTGATATCTGCGGAATCAGGCGAAAATATTTAGAAAAGATATTTAATAGTAATTTTATTGAAGAAAAAAAAGATAGTAATTTGCCCATGCAGATCGTCGCTAAAGTGCTTAGTACTGAAAAAGTTTTTTCCAATGCTTTGAATAAAATAATCTCTCAATTTCTTTCGATGCCAAGGGGAGGCGTTACAGATAATCACGGTGAGTATGAAATAATTGGTAATATTATAAATCATAAATCTTTGCAGGAACTTAATAAAGAAAAGAAGACCAAGAGAATAAAAAAATACCTGCAGAGTGTAATTAAAAATCAATCATATCTGTATAATAAGCAGTTTCTTTTATCTCTTGATGAGTCTAAAGGTTCAAGAAACGATATCGATGAGAATGAGCTTTATGATTATATAAGATTCCTGGCAATTCTGCGGAATGGTATAGCTCACGTCTTTTATGAAAAAAATGAACCGGAGACCGCAAAAGAAAGTTTGTTCAGATTAGTTGATTTTATTAAAAATGATAAAAAACTTGAAGGAGCTTTTGCGAAAATAAAAATTCAAGTGAATACATTATATAAATGTAGAAAAGAAGAATATATAAAAAAAAGCGGTAAAAATTTTGAGATAATACGAAAGATTTATCAAAATGATAAGCCGGATGAGAAAGTAAAAGACTGGATAAGGTATGATTTCGATAAATCGTATAAATATATAGGCCTTAGCGTAGCCAAGTTAGGCAATTATACTTCGTGGGCAAAAGATATAGATAACTTAAGAGATAAAAGTAATCCTGACAGCGGATACGCAGGTATTATGCATAGGCTCAATGAATTTTCGGTATATCTTAAAGTTAAAGCTCTATCAACTGAGGAAAAGGATAAGTATTTAAAAAACTTAATTTCCAAAGAAAACTGTGAAGAAAAGGATAAGTATTACAAAAATATTGCCCAATTTTTTTGCAGTTCTGACTTAAAGTTTGCTAATGTTCTACAAATGGTCAAGGAAATAAAAAAGAATAAAGGATGTACGTCAGAAGATAAAAATTGTAAGTTATGTGTGGATGAAAGAAAATTCAATGACTTATCGGTAATAGTGTATTTCATTTCTTGCTTTTTAGACAATAAAGACCAAAATATATTTTTAAGCGACTTAATTAACAGGTTCGGAGCATTATCCGATTTGCTCAGGATTCAGAATAAAATTTTAGGTGCGGGTAATAAGTATAATGAAAATTACAGTTTTTTAAAAAACGAGCGATATGTTACAGAAATAAAAATGGAACTTGAAACTATTTTCGCCCTTGTAAAGGTAAGTTATAAAAAAGAAGATAAGGCTTTTAACAGATTGCTTGAAGACGGTCTGGTTATGTTTGGTTTTTCTAAAGATGAAGCTGGGATGAAAGTAGCAGGATTAAAGGAAATAAAGGAAAAAAAGGAAGGGCATTATAAGAATAAATCTAGAAGTTTTTTGATTAATTCTATAGTAAATTCGCGAAAATTTGCATATCTCGCAAAGAGCATAGATCCGCAGAAAGTCCCTGCAATCATAAAGAATGAGCATATTGTCAGATATATTTTAGGCAGGATCAACAAGACTAATCCTGGGCAGATCGGGCGCTATTGGCGGTATATAATGTCCCAGAATCATGCCGGAACGGACAAGGTTGATGATCTTACAAATGAAATTATAAAAATTAATATAAAAAATATATTAAACGACGCCGGGGGTTGGCAGAAATCTAAATTAAACGATAACAATAATAAAAAGAAATTGAAGTACCAACAGTTGATTGGTCTGTATTTGACTGTCGCTTATATATTCGTAAAGAATATGCTTGAATGTAATGCGCGCTATTTCTCTGCTTTCGCTCAGATAGAAAAAGATTATCTAATTTATACTAACTCAGATGAATTTTATTACATTGATAAAAATAAAAAAAATCTTGTCACGGAGAGATATTTAAAATTAGTAAAAGATATTATTGAGAAAAATAAAAATACAGTAAGAAAAGATAAAATATTCAGGAAGAAGAGACAAAGAAAACATCTGGCTGATATATCTAAAAGTATTATAGAATTTGAAAAATTGCCTTGCTGTATATTCACTTTACTGAGGAATATTACAGAGCATCTGAATGTCGCTTCAAATATAGATATTATAGAAGGCTATGGGAAGAGAGCTGGAAAATATCATAAGAATGCTCCTGCTTCTTACTTTATTTTTTATCATTATATTATTCAAAAGATCCTAGCGGATAAAATATGCACCAGAAACCTGTTAAATATAATTAATACTTACGGAGAACCTTCCATATCTTTTATAAAAATTATTTATGTTCCGTTTGCTTATAATCTTCCCAGGTATTTGAATCTTACGGATGCTAGGATATTTTGTAATATGGACGATAAATAAATGGCAACTCAATTTAAAACCTTAATAATTGAAAAACGGTGTTATCTATCTTATGAGAACGGACAGATAATTATTAAAACAGAGGATGTAGAGGAAGCTATAAATCTGCTGAATGTGCATACGATATTAATTAATATACCATTCGTTTCTCTTTCCGCTTATTTGATTAACGAACTGGCTGTTCGCAACATAATTATTATTTTTACTGATAATAAGAAAATTCCTTCTTGTGAAGTAGTTCCGTATTCTTTTGGCTATAACAAATCTAAAGCTTTGTTTAAGCAGTTGTCTTTTACTGAAATTGCCAGAGATACGATTTGGCTTACTATTTTGACTTATAAAATAAAAAATCAAATCTTGTTGATTAAGAAATTAGGATTGAAAAAGGGCTGTAAATTGAAGAAATTGCTTAGTAATATTTCTGCGAAAGGTGTCGGGAATGCGGAAGGACTTGCCGCAAGAATTTATTTTAAAGAATTATTCGGCTACAAGTTTACCAGAAGAAAAGAGAGTACGATAAATATTGCTCTAAATTACGGGTATTCTCTTCTGGCTTCATTTATTACCCGTACGCTTATAATACACGGTTATAATACTGCGCTTGGGATACATCACTCCAGTAAAAGTAATCCGTTTAATTTAACATACGATCTAATAGAACCTTTTCGACCATATATCGACGAGATCGTTTATTTAAATAAAAACAGAAATTTCGACGTTGAATATAAGAAACTATTAATAAGCGTTTTAGACAGGGTAACGATTTATAGAAATAAGAAATATAAATTACTGGATCTTATAGAGAAATTCGTTATCGATACTATGCATTCATTAGATAAATTGTCAAAAGTTAATGAATAGAGATAATATTTTAATACTGTTTTTTGATTTACCGTCTGCTTCGGCAAAAGAGATATATTTCGCAAAACGCTTTCGTAAATGTATAGTTAAAAATGGGTATGTTTTCCTTCAAAAGTCTGTATATTATAAGCATGTTGTTAATGGTGCTTTTAACAGTCACGAGATTAAAGCGATAAAAAATTTAGCCCCTGAATGTGGTTCAATTTTTATAATGGCTATACCTGCAAAATTTTTTATGAAAATCAAAGTCGTTATAGGTGAAAATATAGATTTTAATAGGATTTTTCAATCGATTATTGAAATAAAATAAAAAATTGGTATAATGTAAATACCAAGTTCAACCGATAAAGAGTTTTAAACAGCGTCCTCTTTCATAGGATATAGGAGATAGACCCTTGTTAACTCGTAAGGTTCTGTGACTAATGCCTTAGTCAGCCGGTCAAGCATTTCGAGATAGACCCTTGTTAACTCGTAAGGTTCTGTGACTGAAAGCTACACCGGCGCCAGTATCATCGATGAGATAGACCCTTGTTAACTCGTAAGGTTCTGTGACTGAAAGAGTGGTTCCTGTGAAATCATATGGGGAGATAGACCCTTGTTAACTCGTAAGGTTCTGTGACAACTTCTTTTATCTTTAGCATACGGCGTCTCGAGATAGACCCTTGTTAACTATTGAAGTGTGAAAATTTTTTATAAATAAACACGGGAGGAATAATGTTTGTATCGGTGATGTTTTATATCCGTTGACATGGAAATGGGGATTGTTTTATAATTTTTATGTAGTACGGGGAGCTTTAGAAAGCTGAGAGGAAGGTTTAACCTTCGACCCTTGAACCTGATGTGGGTAATGCCAACGTAGGGAAGTAGCAGATACTTGTTATACGCGAGAATGCCACATTTGGCATTCTCATTTTTTTTTGCGTCCCCGGCCTGAAGGAATTTTATCATGTCGGAAAAGAAAACAACTGTATTTGCTAACGGTCTCATCTGGTTCGGCGCGGGTCTGTCTATCGCCGAAATACTTACTGGAACATTGTTCGCGCCTCTCGGTCTGAAGCGCGGTTTTATCGCTATACTGCTCGGTCATATAATAGGTTGCGCGGTGTTTTTTCTTGCGGGCCTTATAGGGGCTAAAACGGGAAAGAGCGCTATGGAGACGGTAAAACTGTCTTTCGGGCAGCGCGGTTCCGTGCTTTTTTCTTCGCTTAACGTGCTTCAGCTGGTGGGTTGGACGGCCGTTATGATAGAGGCGGGGGCTTCCGCGGCGGCGGTGGCTGCGGGCGCCGGTGGCGAGTGGCTCTGGTGTCTGGTTATAGGCGCGCTGATAGCCCTGTGGCTGTTCATCGGCATCAGGAATCTGGGCAAGATCAATTTCTTTGCCATGTCTGCTTTGTTCGCGCTGACTCTGGTGCTCAGCTGGATAATATTCCGCGGAGCGGGAGCGCCTGTTTCCGGCGCGATATCTTTCGGCGCGGCGGTTGAGCTTGCAGCCGCCATGCCGCTTTCCTGGCTGCCGCTTGTGTCAGATTATACTAGGACCGCGGAGAGGCCTTTTGCTGCTTCGGCCGCGAGCGCATGGGTGTATTTCGTCGTGAGCGTATGGATGTACTTTATCGGCATGGGCGCGGCTGTTTTTACCGGAGAGACGGATATCGCGGCCATCATGGTCAAGGCTGGGCTAGGTCTCGTCGCTCTGTTCATCGTAGTTCTTTCCACTGTCACCACTACTTATCTGGACGCTTATTCTGCGGGGGTGAGTTCCGCGAGCATTTCTTCTAAATTAAGGGAAAAGCCGGCGTCCGTCGCCGTATGTGTTCTCGGCACTGTGCTCGCCGTTTTCGCGCCGGTGGCTAGGTTCGAGGATTTCCTTTACCTTATCGGTTCGGTTTTCGCTCCGATGAGCGCTATTCTTATCACCGATTATTTCATTTTAAAAAAAGACAGTTCCGGCAGAAATTTCAACCGCGCTAATCTTATAGTGTGGCTGGCCGGGTTCATATTGTACCGCGTGTTTATGAATATAGACACGCCCGTCGGGAACACTCTTCCCGTCATGATAATTACCGCGGCGCTGTGCCTGCTGGTCAATAAATTTTTCGGAGGTAAAGAAAATGTTTAAAGAAATGCTTGAGAATGTGAGGGCGAAGGCTCCTCTTATTCACAATATCACTAATTATGTGACTGTGAACGACTGCGCCAATATACTTCTGGCCTGCGGCGGCTCGCCGATAATGGCCGACGATATAGAGGAGGCGGAAGAGATAACTTCCGTCTGCGGCGGTCTGAATATTAATATAGGCACGCTGAACGCCCGCACTATACCCGCCATGTTCGCGGCGGGGAAAAAGGCCAACGCGCTTTCGCATCCGGTATTGCTGGATCCCGTGGGTGCAGGCGCCTCCGGGCTGAGAACGGAAACGGCGCTGAAGCTGCTTAAGGAAGTGCGTTTCGCGGTTATACGCGGTAATGTTTCCGAGATAAAGACTCTGGCTAAGGGGTCCGGGACTACGAAAGGCGTGGACGCTGACGCGCTCGACGCGGTGGATGAAAAGACTCTCGGTTCCGCGGCGGCTTTCGCCAGGGTTTTCGCGGCAAAGACCGGCGCAGTTGTGGCTATGACCGGGGCCATAGATATAGTGGCCGGCGCGGATAAGGTTTTCTGTATAAGGAACGGGCATGCTATGATGAGCCGCATAACAGGTTCGGGCTGTATGCTTTCCGCCATGACTGCGGCTTATATTACGGCCAATCCGGGCGATACGCTGACTGCCGCCGCGGCGGCTGTTTCGGCTATGGGGCTCTGCGGGGAAAAGGCCTTCGCGAGGCTTAAACCTTTTGACGGCAATTCGACCTTCCGCAATTATTTGATAGACGAGGTTTTCAATCTGACCGGAGAAGCTCTGGAAAGAGGCGCGAAATATGAAATGCGCTAGTAGTATTATGAGGCTGTACGCCGTCACCGACAGAAAATGGGTCGGACGGCAGTCGCTTTACGAACAGGTCGAGAGTGCGCTTAAGGGGGGCGCGACCTGTCTGCAGCTGCGCGAGAAGGAGATGCGCCCGGAAGATTTTCTGGCCGAGGCTGTGGAAATAAAAAAACTCTGCGCGCGGTATAAAGTTCCTTTCATAATAGACGACGATGTCGAAGTGGCGCTTAAGTGCGGTGCGGACGGAGTGCACGTGGGGCAGCATGATACGGCGGCCGGTAAAGTGCGGGAGCTTGTCGGGCCGGACATGATATTGGGGGTTTCGGCTCATACGCCGGAGCTCGCTATACAGGCCGAGATGGCTGGAGCGGATTATATAGGCGCCGGGTCTGTTTTTCCGACATCTACTAAACCGGATGCGGATTTCGTGTCGCGCGAGACTTTAAAGGCGATCTGTAAGGCTGTGTCCGTGCCGGTGGTGGCGATAGGCGGAATATCCGGGACGAATATAATGGAATTATCCGGCTGCGGGCTCGCCGGTGTGTCCGTTGTTTCCGCTCTTTTCGGCAGCCCGGATATCGAAAAAGCCGGAAGGGAACTTCTTGCGCTTTCCGATAAAATGATAAAGGCGTGACGCGGGCTTCGCGGACGTTTTATCTGCGCTGTAAGAGGTTAGATTATGATTAAAAAGGTTCTGACTGTCGCCGGCTCCGACTGTAGCGGCGGGGCGGGTATACAGGCCGATATCAAGACGATAACGGCACATAAGATGTACGCCATGAGCGCTATAACGGCGCTTACTGCCCAGAACACCACCGGGGTTTACGGAATTACGGATATTTCTCCGGAATTCGTGGCTAAGCAGTTGGATTGTATATTCGGAGATATTTATCCCGACGCAGTTAAGATAGGTATGGTTTCGAACGGGGCTATAATAGAGGTTATTGCTGATAAACTGCGCGAATACGGCGCGAAGAATATTGTGGTGGACCCGGTCATGGTGTCGACGAGCGGTTGCCGGCTCATTTCCAAGGAGGCGGAGGCGGTTCTTAAGGAAAAACTGTTGCCGGTAGCTACGGTGATAACGCCGAATATTCCTGAAACGGAAGTTCTGTGCGGTTTCCCAGTCAAAAACGAGAAGGATATGGAGATGGCCGCGCTGGAGATCGCCGGTCGTATTCCGGCGGCGGTGCTGGTGAAGGGCGGTCATATGGTCAGCGACGCTTCAGACCTGCTGTGCGACAGGGGCTCGGTACGCTGGTTTCGCGGGGAACGAGTGAATAATCCGAATACGCACGGTACTGGTTGCACTCTGTCTTCCGCGATAGCTTGTAATCTGGCGGCTGGCCGCTCTCTGGACGAGAGCATAAGGAAAGCCAAGGATTATCTAACCGGCGCGCTTAAGGCGATGCTGGATCTCGGCAAGGGCTCCGGCCCGATGGACCATACTTATTGGATAAAGCTGTGAGAAAAAAGGGGGGGCGGCGGTCGTAATTGTTTGCTGGGCCGGCATAGTTTTCTGGTGAAAACTTGCCTTGCTGCTCGCGCCGTCGCGCTCCGCACATCCCCGCAAACAACAACGACCGCCTTGGGTGATAGTTAAGGAGTTGTTTAATACGGCGACTGTAATTGTCATGCCAGGAGCTTCGCGAGTTCGGAGGCTTTGTCGCATTTTTCCCAGGTCACGCCCTTTCTTCCGAAATGGCCGCCCGCGGATATCTGTTTGTATATCGGACGCGCGAGATCGAGTTCGTTTATTATGGCAAGCGGTCTGAAATCGAATATCTTCGGGAGCGCTTCCGCGATCTTGTCGTCGGGGATCCTGCCGGTGCCGAAGGTATCGACTTCTATCGATACGGGGCGCGCCTTGCCTATCGCGTACGCGACCTGGAGAAGGCATTTATCCGCAAGTCCCGAAGCGACGATATTCTTTGCCGCGTAACGGCAGTAGTAAGCCGCGCTTCTGTCGACCTTTGTGGGGTCTTTTCCGGAGAACGAGCCGCCGCCGTGGGCGCCGTATCCGCCGTAAGTATCCACTATAAGCTTTCTTCCGGTAAGTCCGGAGTCTCCGGCGGGTCCGCCTATCACGAATCTTCCCGTGGGATTTATATAGAACTTGGTGTCTCCGTCGATGAGCTCTTTCGGGATCACCGCGCCTATCACTTTTTCGGCGATATCCGCGCGGAGCTTTTCTATGGAAACGCTTTCGTCGTGCTGTGTGGAAACGACTACCGCTTCGACGCGCTTCACTTTATCTCCGTCGTATTCGACGGTGACCTGCGCCTTGCCGTCCGGACGAAGGTAGGGAAGGGTCTTATTCTTGCGGACTTCCGCGAGTTTCGCTGTAAGTTTGTTCGCAAGTTCCGCGGCAAGCGGCATATATTCTTCGGTTTCGTTCGTGGCGAAGCCGAACATCATTCCCTGATCTCCGGCGCCTATTCTATCGTAAGGATCTCCGCCTCCGCGGTGCTCGATGCTGTCGTTCACGCCGAGAGCTATGTCCGGCGACTGGACTCCGAGTTTCACGAGGATCTCCGCGGTGTCGTAAGAAAATCCGAGCGCGGGATCGGTGTAGCCGATCTCGCGTATATTGTCGCGCGCTATTTTTTCCGGGTCGAAGACTGCTTTTGTTGTTATTTCGCCCATCACCAATACGAAATTCGCGGTAGCCGCTACTTCGCAGGCGACATGGCTGTTTTTATCCTGCCGGAGGCATTCGTCGAGAATTGAATCCGCTATGCGGTCGCATACCTTGTCGGCATGCCCTTCCGTTACGCTCTCGGAAGAGAACAACCTTTTCATGAGTCGATATCTTCTCCTTCGTCGAACAGGGGTATTTCTTCTTCCTTACGCATGGCGGCTCTTCCCGCGTCGGCGACTTTTTCCACCGCTACGTTGTTGCGGTAGATCTTCATGCCGGTACCGGCGGGAATAAGCTTGCCGATAAGGACGTTTTCCTTGAGACCCACGAAGTGGTCGACCTTGCCGCGGATAGCGGCGTCGGCGAGGACCTTGGTGGTTTCCTGGAATGACGCGGCGGAAAGGAAGCTGTCGGTTGCGAGAGCGGCTTTCGAAATTCCGAGCAGCACGCGTTTGCAGTGCGCGGGACGTCCGCCTTCTTCGACGACCTTTTCGTTTTCTTCCTGGAAATGGTTGATATCGACGAGTTCATTGGTGATGAAATCGGTATCGTTCGGCTGTTCGGTGACTCTTACCTTGCGAAGCATCTGTCTCACTACGACTTCGATATGCTTGTCGTTTATCTGAACGCCGTTCACGCGGTAAGCGGACTGAACTTCTCTGATCATGCTTTCTTCGAGTCCGACCACGGTCTTGGTGCGGAGGATATCCTGCGGATAAATGGAACCCGCTGTAATGGGATCGCCCGCGTCTATGGAATCTCCGTTCTTCGGGAGTATCTTGACGGTGGGAGCGATAATCTTATAGTCCATCGAGCCTTCGGGTCCGGTTACCGTAACAATTCTCACGTTCCCCTCGTCTCTTATCGAAACGGTGCCTTTGATATCGGCGACGACGTTATCTGCCGTATAGGGCTTGAAGATAAAAAGCTCCTGCTCTTTGACAACTTCACAGCTTGGGACGAAGGCGAACTTAAAGGCGAAATGTCGCCGGAAACAAAAAAGCAGCTCCGTACCTCAAACTGAAAAAACGTTTAGAAACTGGAACGCGGCTTATAATACCGACGGCAAGCACAACGGGAAATGCGGAAGATTTCGCAAGCGGCATAGCGGCGAAACTCCGCTCCGTTTGTGCCGCGGTATATGCCGCCAGACAAGCACTCGCCTAAGACTAAAAAGACATTTTTATAATGATAATTAATTGTTTACAATAACAAGAAAATTACTATCAAAAATGCTGTATGCACCTTGAAAATTTTGATGCAATGTGATACAATTAGATATATTTTAGTTTGGAGCGTGATATTATGACATTTTCCGAAAAGGTAAAATATGTTAGGAAAAAGCTATATCTAAGTCAAAGCGCTTTGGCAAAAGCTGTCGGAGTATCTTATCCTACTATTAGTCGTTGGGAGAATAAGCATTGCGAACCTAACCTTGTTCAGGAAGCAATGTTCAACGATTTTTGCGAGAAACATAAAATCAAGTTCGGGGAAGAATAAGATGGCAAAAATAATGGATATTATTGCAAAGGAAACCAAAGGAAAGAGCTATCATACTTACAGATATGGGTATGATTCTATTGGCATCCCTTCAATTGATTATGATAATGATTCTGATAAAGTAATGAAATGGCAAGATCAGGGTGAGACAGATGATCATAAAAATTCTATAGATTTGATAGAAGAAGCAGATAATTTACGCAATACACCATCAATTATCAAGTTTTTTCTCGACGGCTCTCGCCATGTATACAAAGTCGATGACATTTCATATAGCAATCAAGTTTTTCCCGTAATAGCGGGACAAGTGGGCGTAGGTTGTTGTAGTCGAGAAAATAGAGAAATTTCTAAAGAACTATTTTATAGTCATATGGTTTTAGTCCTACCAGATAAAAGTGATCCAGATGGTTGGGATAAAGGGTATTTTGCTTCAAAATTGCAAAAAATCAATCAGAGCGACGAATTGATAAAACTAAAATTACAATTTTCGGCAATTTTGACATATAAAACATCAAAGCAAGCCAGTGAACGTATTAACTTGGAAGATTTAGCAATAGCGAAAGTCCAAGATTATATGATTGACTGTGAAAAAATGATGGTTGAAGAATTGGTTAGAAAAAAAAGACTTGGTCAGTTCAGTTACTTACTAAAAGATGGGTCATTAGAATACATGGAAAAGAAAAAGAACGATCCACGCTCTTTACAGAAAATCAAAAATAATTATAACTGGGTAATAGGCGTATCTAAGTCTTTTAATCCAGAAACTATTAAAGACCACACAAATCGATTTAATGCCGGTTATATAGCTGATTTGCCTGTTTTTCATAGAACGCCGGTGGCGCGATATAAAAATAATTATTCCGGCGATGTTGAATTCGGCGTGTGGTATATTAGGCTGAGAGATAAAAAAAATACGCAAACGCCATTTGATGGCGTAGTCAAAGTTGAAAAAATTTTGATGGACGACGAAATACAACATGGTATTGACAGTGATACTGTTGATTTGATTTCGGCGAGCATTATTAACGAAAGAACGCCGACTTGTTACGGCACGGATAGTCGATGGGCTAATCATTTATACCCTGTTTTTCTTACGGAATCATTTGTCAAAAGCAAATACATAAATACAGAAACATTTTTACATTTATTTTAGGAGGAGCATATATGGGAAATACAGTAATAGGTAGAGTTTTAGCTACAGAAAAAAGCCCTACTACTATCGATAAATTTACGTTTTGGACTAAATCATGCCTAATTTTAAATCCATTTGATGTCGTGAAAATAGAACATGTTAATGGTTCATACTCGTATGGGGTTATTGAGGATATAGCGCATATTACTGATGCGGCTAGTTTTTTAACAAATTTCATTTCCAGTGACTTTGGTGATGTGGACATTGAAGATAATACTGTAAGAGTAGGTATGAATTATGTTACTGCGAAAGTGTCTTGCAATACAAAAAACATATATATTCCGTTACAGAGCAACGCAAAGGTAATGCTGGCAACTGCTGACGAAATTAACTATGCGTTAGGATTAAATGATATAAAAAACCCTTTAGTATGCGGATATTTGGAAATGTATGCTGGTGCAGAAGATCACAGTAAAGTTACGTTACCTGTTAACTTAAATTCCAAGTTTATAATTGGACCGGAAGGTGCTCACTTGAACATCTCGGGAATATCTGGGTTGGCGGCAAAAACATCATATGCAATGTTTTTGATGAAAGCAATCCAAGATAGATATATGTATAAGCCGCTTAAAGAAGATGATGAAGACAGTGTCGCTTTCGTTCTATTTAATGTGAAAGGAAAAGATTTGCTTGCCATCGATGAGTTCAATGATTTTTCTGGAGAGAAGAATAGCGAATTGGAAAAGAAGAAACTCATTAAGCAATATGAATCCTTGAATTTGAAAGCGGAACCGTTTGCAAATGTTAAGTATTATTTTCCTTACTCTATTCCAAAAACAGCCTACTGGAATACTTATTTATCCGTTGAAGAAGTGGAAGATAGAATGAAGTTAGGAAAAGCTAAATACTTTAAATACATATATGAGTATGACAAGGAAAACCTGGATTTAATGTTTGCTAACATTGATGATTCATCTCAAACAATGGATTCAATAATTACCTATATAATGTCGGGACAAGGAAAGTTTGGAAGCATTTCAACATGGCAAGAGTTTTTGGAGTGTGTCAAGGAAAAATGCAACCCCGATAAATCTTCAACAGATAAAGAAATTGCCGTAACTAGTTGGCGAAAGTTTTACAGAATTGTCAATAAAGGGATAACAGATAACAAAATATTTGCGAATAGGATAGTTGAAAGTTCCGGTGAAACCAGACTTGGTGATGATTTAAAATACATCAAGAAAAACGAAGTACACGTTGTGGATATTGCAAAATTGTCTGAGGACAAGCAAGCATATGTTTTTGGCGATGCAATAAGGACAATCTATGATTTGCAACTAGGGCAATACAGCGGAGATGCAAATGTTAATCCACCGTCTCGCATCGTAATATTCATTGATGAGTTAAATAAGTATGCCTCTAAAGAAACACCAAAGAATTCCCCTATATTAAGGCAAGTATTAGATGTTGCTGAACGTGGACGGTCGCTAGGCGTCGTTTTGTTTGCCGCAGAGCAATTCCGTAGCGCAATACATGATAGAGTTACCGGTAATTGCTCAACTCATGCTTATGGACGGACAAATTCTACTGAAATAACTAAGGGCGATTACAAGAGTATTCCTGAGGTATATAAAACGATGATGACGAGACTAAATCAGGGCGAGTATATAATACAAAACCCAATATTCAGGTCATTACTTAGCATTAAATTTCCTAAGCCGATATACAAGCAGTTTAAGTGAGGATAAAAAGATGGTTACTGTAGGAAAAAATATATTGGAAAATTTAACGACAGGAATGTATTTGGATTCTCGCATTAGCTTTCGTGAATACATTCAAAATGCTTGCGACCAAATAGATTTAGCAATTCATTTAGGAATTCTTAAATCCGATGAAGGCGAAATTGAAATATATATCGATGAGGCAAAAAGATATATTAGTATCAAAGACAATGCAACAGGTTCAAAAGCAAATGAATTTGCTCAAGATTTGGGAGATATAGCGAATAGTAATAAGGAACTCGGCAAAAACAAAGGTTTTAGAGGAATAGGACGACTATGCGGACTTGCTTATTGTAAGACTTTAAAGTTCTCCACATCATATTATGGCGAAAATATTGCGTCAATCATGACGTGTGATGCGCAAAAAATGAGAGAATTATTGGCGTCTCCTATCAAATATACTGTCGAACAAGTTTGGGGGCAAATTATTCAATTTGATACAAAGAAAGAGGATGCTGAAAAACATTATTTTGAAGTAGAATTGTTTGATATTGGTCAAGCACATTCAGGTTTGCTTAATAAACAAGATGTGGTAGAATACCTAAGTTTTGTTGCTCCTGTTCCATATAAAAATACATTCTTTTTGTGCCAAAAGGTATATGAACATGCAAAACAGATACATCAAAGTATAGACGAATACAGAGTTCTGGTCAATGGGGAGCAACTCTTTAAGAATTATACAACAAAACTGAAAGAGGAAAGCGGCACTAATATAAAAAACTATGATGAAATTTCAGATTTGGAATTTAAGGATTTCTACGACGAGAACAAAAATCTTATCGCATGGATGTGGGTAGGGCTGTCTCGTTTTGAAAAAGTAATTCCTAAAATCAATAAAATGAGAGGAATTAGATTAAGGAGCTCCAATATTCAACTAGGCGATGAAGACACATTGCAAAAGAGAAATCTGTTCAAGGAAAACAGAGGTAATAATTATTTTGTTGGCGAAGTTTTTGCGGTTGATACGGCATTGAAGCCTAACTCTCAAAGAGATTATTTTAGTGAAAATGAAAATAGAGTATTATTTGAAAAACTCTTAAAGAGATATTTCTTTGATACATTAACAAAAATATATTATGCGGCAAATGGCTTAAAAAACGCAATAAAGGCGCAACAAGAATATGTTGAAAAACTTGATGAATTCAATTCCAAAGCTACAACAGGTGGATTCGTCGACGATACGTCAAAAGAGAAATTAAGGTATGAAGTTGATGTTGCAAAAGAGAAAGCTGAAAAAGCAAAAAAGCAAATAAGTAAATTTGATGATATTGACTCGAATACGGCATTAGCTAAGGTTAGCTCAAGCATCAAAGGAAAATATGATATTATACATATCCAAGAAAAAGCTACAACGACAACTATCGTCGAACAACCAAGTGACAAGAAGGACACGTACATAACTAGTCGATTTTCAAAATTGTCAAAGGCAGACAGAAAACTGGTTTCAAAAGTTATGGCAATTATATGTGATATAGCGCCCAAAGAAATAGCAGAGCAAATCATCGATAGATTAACAAAGGAATTCAAATAAAGTTTATGAATCGCAAAGTATTATTAGTTGAACCTAATTACAGTAATAAATATCCTCCAATGGGATTAATGAAATTGGCAACGTATTATCGTATGGTTGGCGACGATGTCCGTTTTTTCAAGGGTGATTTGAAAGTTTTGGCGGCAGAACTTATTTGTGAGGATTTGGTTAAATACCTTTCAATAACGATGCCTGAAACACAATGGATGAACTATTATCATATCCTTATTGAGTTTATTAAAACGGGGAAGTATTCTGTCATTGAAGATGAAAAAGTCCTAAAGAACGAAGAGGTACTTTCCTCTTTAAAGGATTATAGAATTAAGTATAAAAACAAAGAGTATTTTTCAAATCCAAGATTCGACAAGGTAGGTATTACTACTATGTTTACATTCTATTGGAAGAACACTATTGAAACAATAAACTTTGCTAAAAAATTATGCAAATCACAAGAAGATGTTATGGTCGGTGGTATAATGTCGTCGTTGCTTCCTGATGAGATTTTTGCTGAGACTGGAATACATCCATTCGTTGGGCTGTTAAATCATCCAGGCGATATCGATAAAGATAATGATTTAATAATTGACCAATTACCGCTTGATTATTCTATCCTTGATGAAATCGATTATGTTTATCCTACCCATAACGCATATTTTGCATACATGACTCGTGGTTGCGTTAACCGGTGTAAGTTTTGCGCTGTTCCTAGGCTTGAACCAGTTTACTGTGATTATATTGGGTTGAAAAAGCAGTTAGATATAGCAAAAAATGAGTTCGGTGAGCAGCGTGATTTAATGTTGTTGGATAACAATGTTTTGGCATCAAAGTGCTATGATCAAATTATTGACGAAATCAAGGAATGTGGCTTTGCGAAAGGAGCGACATACACTGTTCCTAATGAATATGATATAATCATTAATAATTTGAATCGTGATTATAATAATCGTGCTTACATAAGAAAAGCTGTAAAGTATTACAAAGAACTGCACGACAAATTATCCGAACAAGAGCAAATTGATTTATATGCACATTTGGAAGAACATCATTGTCTCCATTATTATACTGCTACTAGAAAAGCAATACTAGATTTGGATCAATATGTGCGACCACTTGTTGAAAAAACATATAAACCTACAAAAAGGAAACGAATTGTTGATTTTAACCAAGGTATTGATTCAAGGTTAATTACAGATGCCAATATGAAGAAATTATCAGAAGTCAATATCTATCCATTGAGAATTGCTTTTGACCACTGGGAGTTAAGAAAAGCATATGAAGACTCTGTGCGTACAGCAGTGCGCAATGGTATAACAAATCTGTCTAATTATCTGTTGTATAATTTCGAAGATAAGCCTGAAGACTTATATAATAGGTTGCGCTTAAATGTTGATTTATGCGAAGAGCTTGGCGCAAGTATTTATTCGTTTCCGATGAAATATCATCCTATTAATGACCCCGAGTTTTTTAAGAACCGCGATTACATAGGAAAGTATTGGAATCGAAAATTTATTAGAGCAATTCAGGCTGTTTTGAATTCAACAAAAGGAAAAATTGGTAGAGGTGTTGAATTCTTCGAAGAGGCTTTTGGTCGCAATACTGATGAATTCATGAAAATACTTTGGATGCCGGAGACATTCATAATTTATCGTAGGAAGTACGATGAAGAGTTGCGAACAAGGTTGGCAAAAAAATATCCTGATGAAATTGATGATGCGAGCAACTTAGCTAATGAGTGGTGGGTATGTTTTAATAATTTGTCGTTTGAACAAAAAGAAACAGCTAAAGGGATTATTTCGAACAATAGGTTCAAGGATGGAGACTTATCATGCCAAGATAAAGAAATTTGTTCATTGTTAAATTACTATAAAATTACAAGAAAGAATGCAGAGGGGGTGGAATAAATGTCTGTTCATTATAAGGATTGCGTAGTAAATGTGGGTAATGCGAGTAGCTTGCCTTGTGAAAACGATAATATAGCATCTTTTGCGATATGCCGATATTTGTACATTGGCAAATGATATAGAAAGAATACACATGGTTCTGAGATAATTAGCGTTATAAGAATGACGAAGAAAATGATGCATAATTTTTAGGAGTTGGTATGAAAAGTGACCATATTTTTGATGAGACATCACAAATAGATTTAAATAAATCAAAATCATTAATGGATTTTTATGTAAAAGAATACGATAAAATTGCTGACGCTCATTTTCAAGTTTCACAAAAAATCACTACTTTTTTTCAATATGCGGTATTGATATTATCGGCACCTTTGTCACTTTTTGCTGTAAATGACAAAATAGGAGATTTGATCCCATATTTGTTCTTATGCGTGGGATTGGTTGGTTTTTTTACTGTAATGTATTTATCAAGCTTAAGAAATGAATCTTTATTATATGCAAGAAGTGTTAATCAGATCAGAAATGAAATTTATAATTTAACAAAAGAAAATATTAACGAAAAAAGCATTGTCATGATGACACAAAAAAATAAACCATGTTATTTTGATGGTTCACAGTATATTTGGATAGTTGTTGCATTAGGATTGCTCGTGTCTTTTTATTGCGGGTACTCAATTTGGATCATAGCTTTAAATTGGTGGAAATGGATTGGCATTTTTGCGGGTGCTTTAGTAATGGCACTAGTTATTATTGTGTATTATTTGCAGACCTATTATGCTGAAACTGGTAAGCAGTATTATAAGCAAGTTTTAGGTGTTGATATAGATGGTGTATTAAATCAGCATGATAAAAATTTTGTAAAATTTTATAATCAATTAGGATTGATCTTTCCCCCAAAAACCAGACAGGTTGAAAATTGTTAAAATAAAACAATGAGGGAACTATTATGGCTAACAGGAAATACAAAGAAGAGCAGATAGTAAAGATACTGAAAGAGTCACAGGCGGGTATAAAAACAGAAGACTTATGCCGCAAATACAATATAAGCGCTAACACTTTCTATAAATGGCGTCAGAAATACGGCGGGATGGAAGTAAGCGACGTTAAACGTCTTCACGCCCTTGAAGACGAAAACAGCAGACTTAAGCAGATAGTAGCCGATCTGACTTTAGACAATCAGGCGCTAAAAGCGATAAACTCAAAAAACTGGTAAAGCCCGGGGCAAAAAAGGCCGCCCTGACGTTTATAAGGGAAGCCTTCGGGTTAACGAAAAGGAGGGCCGCTCTGGTGGTAGGGCTTTGCCGTTCCACGCTGTATTACACCGTAAAGCCAGGCAATGATGATAAGTTAACTGCGCGCATACTAGAGCTGGCAAAAGAAAAGAAACGCTGGGGCGCACCGCTAATACACAGCGTTGTGAAACGAGAAAAGCTTGTATGTAATCATAAACGGACTGAACGCATCTATTACAAGGTGCTTAAGCTGAGCCTTAAACGCAGAACGCGTAAGAAATTTCATTTTATCCAGCGTGTAAGCATGTCAGCGCCGACAGGCCCGAATCAGTGCTGGGCGATAGACTTTGTACATGATTGTTTAAATAACGGGAGGAAATACAAAGTGTTAAACGTATTAGACGAATACACGCGAGAATGCATAGGAACAGAAGTAGATACGTCTATAGGCGGAGTAAGGGTAACGCGGATATTGGAAAGGCTGTGCGACATATACGGGAAGCCGGAGTCCATACGTTCCGACAACGGTCCGGAGTTCACATCGAAAGCAATGGATGAATGGGCATATAGAAAAGGAGTAACGCTGAACTTTATAGCGCCGGGGAAACCAACGCAGAACGCATTTGTTGAAAGTTTCAACGGGACAATGCGAGAGGATTGTTTAAACAGCAACTGGTTTGGGACAATAGAAGAAGCAAGAAGTGTGATAGAAAACTGGCGGGAAGAATACAACGGATTCAGACCGCACAGTTCATTAAAAGGGATGACGCCGTTAGAGTTTGCAAGAAAAGAGTCAGAAAATATAAAATTTAACAACTTAGCTGTTGTCTAACTATCGGGGGAAGATCAGGATTTAAAAACTATATCAGAAAATGATATTACTACTATTCCTGTACATAAAAGTGGAATTATTACTGAAAAGAATGAGCAATCTGTATTCGCGATCAGGGATTATTGGGTTGATATGCCGGTTGTATCTGATGCCGCTGAAAGTATAATTAATATAAAGAATAAACTTGGATATAGAATTGATTTGTTTACATGGCGAGCATGGAATAAAGAGATAAAAGACATAGAAAAAATTACAAAAGATTGGTTGAAAAATAATCAGTTACCTAGTAAAAGGGTAATATTTGAGAAAGGCAATGTTGATTTACCAATTGGAACTAATAAAAATGTTTACAAGACAAGATTCTACTATGCTAAAACAAGAAAAATTAAGTATTTTGTTGAAGATGAGCCAGCAAAAGCGATAAAACTATCGCAAATCTGTAGATATGTGTTTCTAGTTGATCATATTTATAATCAGTTAAATAATTTACCATATAATATTATTCGTGTAAAAAACTGGAGTGAAATATACGACTATTTAAAGGAATTTGAATAGAACAAATTGTGTAACATTCAGTAGGAGATTAAGCATAATGTAAAAAAACAATCAGTTAACATAAATCGCGGCGGTTGAATATTTGACTTACGTTACATAGGTTGGTGAAAAGGCTGATGAGTACGAAAATATTTGGTTGAATATAAATTAGTTACTTATATACTGTTTTCGTTCAATTTCAATTGCTTTAAAAATTACTCCGGCTATCGTTTTATCGACATACTTAGGTCCCCCTTTTGAGCAGGCACGAAGAATAACGTGTTCATTATCTTCCTCAGCTTTTTCAATGTTGATGTCAATGAACTTTTCGTCGGTGGAAACTTCAAGGACTTTACAGCCTTTTGAAATAACGAAGGCACTGAATTGCCAAAGTTTATCGAACATTCCGTTGCTGTCCATAATGAAGCAGATGTCTTCTTTGGGATAATACCCTGTTATTCTGAAATATTTAGTCATTGTCGGTTCTCCTTGTTCTTAAATCCATTGTTTTATGAATTATATAAGCTTCCATATAAAGCGTGTAGTATTGGAATACGATAATCTGTACATCGCGATCCGTTTTGTTGTAGATTTGTTTGTAAGATAAATTGTGTCTGCTGACATCCGAAATTATATAGTCGAACGCCTGTTCCTTTGTTTCAAATTCTTTCAGACTGTATCCTTGTGTGACGTATATCATAAATGTTCTCCTTTGCCTTATGCGGCGATTTTAAGTTTTTTGATTTGTCTGTTGGCGTACGGCAGCTATTGTTTGTTAACGAAGTCATTAACCGCGTCGTTGGGTTTTGTATCTGTATCTCCATAGCATTGCAGTACCTTTTTGCTTTTCGGCGAATATTCAACCGTTACAAACGGCGTATTAGGATTATCTTTGTTTCGGATAAAGAAAATTAAAGTTTCTTCACGCACCATCTTTTGGTCGTAGTTCATTCTGCCTACGCAGTGATGTAAGATATCGCCTTCCCGGATAAGTTCCGCCGGACTTCTTGCGATAATTACGGCATAATCGCCTTTGGTGTAATTCTGCAAAGCAAGGTACTTTTCTGCAACGACAGCAAACTGCTTATACAGCTCCGCGCGTTCTTTTTCGTCGGCGATCGCTTTTGCCGTGTTGTATTCGTCAATTCGAATATCGTGCCAGCGTTTGAAGTCGTGAGGGTAACGATTTTTCTCGACTGACATATCCAAGCCGAGGAAGTCACATGCTTTGAAATAGTCCGCATATGAACTGATATTTGCCTGCTGCTTTCCGATATATGAAAAGAACCGTTCGCAGTCGTCTTTAAACAGTTCTCTTATATTTTTATAGTTGCCGTTATATCGGAGTTCTTTCTTCGCGGCTTCGAAAGCCTGTATTTCGGCAAGCGGTTTATTTTTCTTGTAAGCCTGCATTATCGTTGTAATGTAGTAATTTCTCGCTTTCAGTTCTTCGCGGTTTTTGCCGAGCCATTTCCGGAAATGTTTATCTTCTGCTACCTTTTCAAGTATCAACTTGCTTGTAACGTAGTGATTAAGTCCTAGCTTCAATATGTATTCCGTCTGCGGATACTGCTCGTAAAGGCGAAGATATTGGAGTATATCGGTATTGTTATAAAGCTCCCATGCGGCGTATTTGTATTCCGGATATTTGGCAAGGTATTTTTTATTCACAATCGGCGCGTACGGATCGGAAAGGTTATCGTCGTTCCAGCCCCATTCGGCGTCTTCGTACCATTTTCGTTGTTTGGTCAATCCCTGCTCATACCAGCCTACGATATAGCCGCCGATATAATAAAATATCATGTCTTTCAAGTAGCATCTGTCGGAGTGTATGCCGTGCATGGCAACCTGCTTACAGAACCATCTCTTGTAACGAGTTTTGACCGCAACCGTCATTTTTACAAGTTCGCCGCTGTTCTTTGCAAGATACGCGTAAAATCTAACGTGACCGTCCTGCGCTTTGTAAAGTTCTAAATCCTTTTTCCTGATAAGTTCGATTATGTATTTCGGAATAGGTCTTATCTTTTCCGGTTTCATTATTTCACCTCCAAATTATTTTCGAATATGTCTTTCAACTTCTGCATAATGCCGTTATCGAAAGTCAGTAAACCGTGTTGTTTTTCATCGGAATGCGGCAAATACTTTGTTTCGTTATCGTCGTCGCTTTCGACTATTACCAAATCATATTTTGCGTTTATCTTTTTGAAATACAGTTCGGCGCTGTGGTAAGGAAACCCGATCATCGGCACACGGCTTTCTAGTCCGCAGTCCCGGCTTGTTAAAGTTAAATCAAGTTCCCTTGCAAGCGTAACGGCGTTTTCGCCGAACACCTCGTAAAAGTCGCCGAGCTTCATAGCAATAACGGATTTTGGGTAAGCATTTTGCCGCAGTTTATATCTTTGATATAAAGACGTTCCCGTGAGGGCAGGCTTGACGGGAACCGGTTCTTCGAGTGCTTCCTCGGCCTCGCCGTCAAAATCTTCATAATCGATGATTTCGCCGTCCTCCGTAACCACCTGACCTTTAATTGCGTTATCAAGTTCGGTATCGGCTTTTTCGTTGTTTTCTTCCGGCGTGTCAAACAGAGAAAACTGATAACTGTTTGCTTTCGGTTCTTCCTTAACTTTTACAGCAATGTGTGCTGTCGCTTTGGGCTTTGCTTTCGGCTCGGGATTATATTCGGTTCCGTCTTCGTTGTAGAGCGTTCCGATAACGGAGTCTTCTTCGAAATAGTGTACCGCCCAGCTGAATACCGTTTTATCTTCGATGCAAGTGCTTCTTGCGTTTTTATCCGCAAGTTTTCGAGCTTCCTCACAGGCGAATTTCATAAAGCCGTCAAGATTTTTGCGATTAATAAGCGATTTACCGTCAACCGTAGTCGGCACGCCTTTGTTTATTTTATCCGCCAAAGTTTCGCTTGCATTTTCCTGCAGATAGCTTTTAATTGCTTCCTGCTCGGGCGATTTAGTTTGCAGATTTAATTCAATCATAGTTTTCATCTCCTTTTTGTCTTTATATTTTTTCAAGATTATTTATCAGAAAGGACATTCGCGCCATATGCCTTTTGCAAATTCCGAAAAGCGTATAGGTCTGATCTCCCATACAGGGTTGATAAGAACGTGTCGATCTTCGTGCGACTGCACCGGATAAGACAAATAATTATTGAGCGAACGCCGGGCTTCCCGGTAAGTCCTGTCTTTGAAGTGGCAGACAAAAAATCGGCTGCCATTTTCGCGGTAACCGACTTTATATCCGTATGGATTATGTCTGTTAATGCGTTTCATTTAGCAATCACTCCGTATTTGTCGTCGGCGTAGTATTCGCATACGTACCAGTTGAAAATCGCGGTGCATTTAACGCCTTTATAATCGACGATATAGTAAGGCTGGCTTGCGTTTTCCACCTTTTCAATGACGGTAATTTCGTCCATACCGCCGTCCAGGGAATTGATATGAGCCATTGTAGTATAAGGTTTCATTATTTCACCTCCATAACTTTAAGATCTATAAATGAGTGGCGGTTGTAATCGTTTTCGTCCGTTACGTTCCACCAGAGATCCGTCTGTCCGCTTAAATCTTCGTTGTTGTCGAAGATATAGCCGTCTCTGATTCTGCCGTCAATTTCAAACGCTTCTTCGCCTACCCAGCTCATGTCGGGATTTCGTTCGTTTAAGATAAGCTCGTAGAACCGTTCGTGAGCTTTTCTATAGCTGTCAAAAAGCTCGACTTCTACGGCTTCAACGTCCGTTGTGGACCAGTCAAATAAAACCATATAAACTGTCATTTTAATACCCCCTTAAAAGTAAATTGCCTACCGCGCTTTTTAGGTTCGGTAGGCTGGTATAGTTGTTATATCCGCCGTGATAATCCCGATCGTCAAAAGCTGTTCTAATCAAAATATGGTTGTACCAGTCGTTTCGGAAAAATCTAACGTCGCTTATAGAAAGGTAAACATAGCGATCGTCTCTTTTGATGAAGGCAGTAAACTCATAGTGGTTTCGTCCCGCCTTTACAAGTTCCCAGCCGTTTTGTCCGCATAAGGTGCGTAAGTAATTTATATACTTATTTTGAAACTGTTTGTAATCTTCGCCGGTGTAACCGCCCGAAGAAAATTCGTAATCGAGATATTTTTCCAAATCCTTTAATGTAGCCATATTCCACCTCACGCTGTTCTTACAACGCCGCCGAATTGCGGCTTGATTCCGATGCTGCCGAATTCCGAACACGTATCGTCGTCGATGTTGAGAACGTAAGCGCAGGCGTATCCGTCTTTAATGTCGTCTCTGTCGTAACCCCATTCTTCTTCGGAATCGGATACGTAAAGAAAAGCAAGAAGTTCGCCGAACTCTGTTACATTGTGAATAACGTGGTAAACAACTGAATTGTATTTCTGTTCGAAAGTTTTTACATATTCCATTTGGTCATCGTTGAGCCAATACAAAATTCCTCCGTGTTCCGAAAGGTTGATAACGTCTTCTTTTTCGAATTCGTTGATTGCATTTATGTGAAGCTTAAGCATCTTCATTCTTGAGATAGCTTCCTGTTTTTGTTCCTGTCTTGTCATTTTAATATTCTCCTTATAATTAAATTTCCTGTTCAAGGGCTTCGAAGTTCTGCCCGATGTTGCGTAATGTTTCTTCAAATCCGAACCACGCCAGCAGATTTTGATTAGAGCAGTCGCGTATAAGCGGATCTTCCTTGTCCCACTTATCGCCGAACAGCTCAGAAAGGTCGTATAAACCCGAGTCATTCATAGCGTCAGATAACAACTTGTTGATTTCATCCTGATATTTTTTGTAAAAAGCGACAGTGTTGTGGTAATAAATAAGAAAGCCAACCTGTAAATTGTAAATTAAATTGTCCAACATTTTGGGAATTGTTAAAAATAGTACATTCAGGTGGGGTATTTGGAATTCCCAAAGGCTATGACCCAATTTTAATGAGGACAGCAACAGAACAAGGTATAGAAGCTACTTCCGAAAAACCTTCAAGCGACAAATTAGATTGCTTGGATAGATTCTTGGCTACAAAATTCTCACAAATTGAAGCTTATGTAAACTATATTAAGGAAAACAGTATATTTCTTACACATCAAGGGGTAAAGGGATTAGAGTTTGAAAGAGTGATGGCTATTATTGATGATTCTGAGGCGAAGGGATTTTTGTTCTCATACGACAAACTATTTGGAATAAAAAGCAAGACGGCCACAGATGAGAAAAATGAGAAAGAAGGCAAAGAAACAGGTATAGATAGAACCAGAAGGTTATTTTATGTTATTTGCAGTCGTGCGAAAAACAGTTTAGCTATTGTGGCTTATTCAGAAAAACCAAACGTTCTAAAATCAGCTCTTTTAAAAAAAGATTGGTTCAGTAAAGATGAAATTATTACTATTATGCCAACTTGACTTAAAGGGGTGCATTACAGGTTCTTTCCTATTTTAGTGAAGATTAATATAAAGGGAGCGGCGACTGTAATTGTTTGCGGGGCCGGCATAGTTTTTTGCTAAAAACTTGCCTTGCCGCTCGCGCCGCCGCGCTCCGCACATCCCCGCGAACAACAACGGCCGCCTTTTGTTGTAAGCTAAGGATATCTTTAATGCGGCGGTCGTAATTGTTTGCAGGGCCGACATAGTTTTCTGCTAAAAACTTGCCTTGACGCTCGCGCCGCCGCGCTCCGCACATCCCTGCAAACAACAACGACCGCCTTTGGTGATAGTTAAGGAATTCTTTAATGCGGCGGTCGTAATTGTTTGCGGGGCCGGCATAGTTTTCTGCTAAAAACTTGCCTTGCCGCTCGCGCCGTCGCGCTCCGCACTTCCCCGCGAACAACAACGGTCGCCTTTTTTGGGAAACTATTTAGTATTAGAGTATTGGCAAACATTTATTGATTTATTCCTATAAACTGAAATAAGTTATAATAGAACGAAATGATACTTAGTGTCAGCAGGCGGACGGATATTCCGGCTTTTTATTCGGATTGGTTTATGAAACGGCTCAGAGCTGGGTTCGTTTATGTGCGCAATCCTGTTAATCCGCGGGTGGTTTCGCGGGTGCTGCTGTCTCCTGAAAACGTGGACTGTATAGTGTTCTGGACGAAAGACCCGCGTAAGCTTATGCCTTATCTGGACGAGATAGACGGTATGGGGTACAGGTATTATTTTCATTTCACTATAACGGGTTACGTCAGCGATATCGAAAGGAATATGCCGGACAAGAGGCTTATAACAGACAGTTTTACCGCTTTGTCGCGCAGGATAGGGCGCGAGAAGGTGATACTAAGATACGATCCTATTTTCTTTACCGACCGGTATTCCGCCGCTTTTCATATAAAGGCTTTCGAAAGGTTGTTGCTTCTGCTGCACGCTTATACGGATAAGGTTATAATAAGTTTTCTGGATATGTACAGGCGGACGGTCAGAAATATGAGCGGTATCGGGCTCCGTTCCATGACCGAAGCTGATATGAGAAAGCTGGCGGCAGCCTTTGCAGATATAGCCGGAAAATACGGTTTGAAGCTGGAGACCTGCGCTGAAAGTATAGACCTTTCCGTTTACGGCATAGGGCATTCCAGGTGTATCGACGGCGAGCTTGTGGAGCGGATAACCGGGTACGGGATCCGCGGTAAGAGCGGAAGGGAGGCGGCGCGGCCTTTTTGCGGCTGTATGAAAAGCGTCGATATAGGGCAGTACGACACTTGCGCGCACGGCTGCGTTTACTGCTATGCTAATTCAAAAGCCGGACTGGCTTTAAAAAACAATTCGTCTCACGATTCAGAGTCTCCTTTGCTTTGCGGCCCTTTCTGCGAAAATGAAGTGAAACGGAGAATTCACGGCGTGGATTCCATTAGGGAAAGTCGTATTTAGCGGATATTTTACTTCTTAAAGGTTGTTTATTTTGTTTGACTTTCCGTCGTGTTTCTGTCTTTGCGATAATTTTAACCCCGAAAAAGATTTATTTTCATAGAATATTTTGTGTAAAAATATATTTTGGTCCGGGGATTTTTTATGCCTGTTGTAATAATAATTGTCTTTATATGTGTTTTTCTTATGCCGGCTGCCGTATACTGCTATGACTTTAATTTCGCGGCGGAGGTGGATTTGATCTCGGGGATAGGGAACGATCTGGATTTCGACGGCGCCACGCATGAAAAAGCCGGATACGGCGCTTTCAGGGTGAAGCCGCGTTTCGAAGTTATAAAAGACGAGGAGGTTTCTTTCACCGGCGAATATCAGTTCAGCGGATATACGGGAGAGGAAGGGCCGAATGGCGGTTCTTTTTCTAGCGACAATAATAATTTTAAGATCCTCGACTCTTATATCGATATAAAACCGGATGACAACGGTTATGTCCGCATAGGCTGGCAGAAAGTGGCTCTGCCGAGCTTTACTTTCGGCAGCCCTTTTCTTAACGGTCATACTTCAGCCTTTACCGCCCGCAGAGTTATCAGCGATAATGCCGCTCTGGGCATTATTCTGGCGCATCCTCTGATTTCTTACGACAATATGCCGGACGGGGGTTCGGCGAATATATTCGCTCTTGTCCCGGAGTTCAGAAACGAAGATTTAGGCATGGAGGCAAGGCCTTATTTTTCATATCTTCAGGTCGACCATGACGTCGATTCTCCTTATAACTGGGCGAGTTCTCCGGATAAATACTGGAGTTATGTGACTTCCGGAGGTTTCGCGGTAAAATACGATATAGACGGCAAAACGTCGCTTTCCGCCGACGCGATCTACGGTGACGAGAACAATAAAGGGCAGCATTTTTTCGAGTCCAAGGGCGGTTTTTACGCGCTCCTGTTGGAGAGGGACGAGGATGATTTTTCTCACGGTATATTTTTATGGGGATCCACCGGGAACAAATGGGGAAAGCTTTATAAAAATAATCACTGGGATTACGGTTTTCTTCCCGCGGTTGTAACGGAGGATAGTTTCGCGCCGACCAGGCTGGCTTTTAAGGGGGCGGGGACACTGGGCCGGGACAGCGCGCTTTCCAGCACGGGACTGGGTACCGCCGGTTTCGGATTGCAGGTTAAAGATTTTCATTTCAGGGACGATATAAATCACGCGTTCAGGCTCGCGTATATAAGGGGCACTTCTTCTGCCAGACAGGCTGGTGATCCGGCCGATATAACTGTGGTTCAGACTATTGCAAAGCCTGCCGGGGAAAATGGTATAATGGGTGATAAGGACCACGCCGTTGAGATGGATTTCGACAGCAGTTATTTCATCAATGAACGGACCGAGGCTGTTTTACAATTTGGTTATATAAGAGGCGGATTTAAAAATTCCGTGTATGACAGAGATATTTACAATATACAGATGATCATACGCGGGACTTTCGACTAGTCATTTATATGCAGGACATCGATCTATATTATTTCTCGGGGACAGGCAATACTCTTCTGGCCGCGCAGGCTTTCGCGGAGGAAATATCTAAAAGAAAGACGAGGGTGAACCTTATCAGGATGGAGAAGGCGGATCCGTCCGCCGTAAACGCTGGGCATATTATAGGCCTCGCTTTCCCTGTGGCGATGTTCACTACTTATCCGCTGGTGTGGAAATTCATACACGGCCTTCCGAAGGTGAACGGCACTTCTGTTTTTATGCTTACCACTATGGGCGGATCTTCTTTCGGGCTTGTCGGAAAGCTGAGGACGGTGCTCGAAGCTAAGGGTTTCAGGGCGGTAGGCGCGCATCAGGCCGTTATGCCTCCAAATATATTTACGGTGCTTTCCGAAGAGAAGAATAAAGAGATAAGGAACAAAGGGCTTATTTCCGTGAGAGCTTTCGCTTTAAGTCTGGCTGACGGCGCTGTTTCCTGGCCGCGCGTGCCTGTTCTGTCCGGAGCCGCCTATCTTTTTTACGCCGCGATAATAAATACTTTGAAGATAAAGGCGCTGCAGAAATTATTTATAATGAAGGCGGATCCGGACAAATGCATAAAATGCGGCAGATGCGCTAAACTGTGTCCGGTGCGCAATATAAAAATGACTCCCGCCGGGCCGTCTTTCGGGCTCGAATGCCAGTACTGCATGCGCTGCGTTTCTTACTGCCCGGTAAAGGCAATAAAATCAAAACTCGTTTTCACTTCGCGCACATATAAGGCCGCTAACGCCCCGTATAAGGAATAGCCGGCGGCCGGCGTTTTTTCAGATTTTCTTCTTCCAGTCCGATGATGAAGGCGTATTCGGCTGCGGTCAACTTAAGGGATTCCGTTCTCCCCGAGCGTCCCTGATGCCCCGCGGACATTTCCGTTTTTAATATCAGCTTATTGTCGTCCGTTTTTAGCGAGCGGAGTTTCGCCGTCCATTTGGCGGGTTCCCAGTACTGGACGCGCGAATCGTTGAGCCCGGCCGTTACGAACATGGCGGGGTAGTTCTGCGCCTTTATATTGTCGTAAGGCGAATAAGAGAGTATATATCTGTAATATTTTTCTTCGCGCGGGTCTCCCCATTCCTCATATTCCACAGTGGTGAGAGGCAGCGAGCGGTCCGACATGGAAGTCAGAATATCCACGAAAGGGACTTCGGCTATGACTCCTCCGTAAAGTTCCGGGGCCATATTGGCGGCGGCGCAGACGAGCAGTCCGCCGGCCGAAGCACCTTCGGCGTAGACGCGGCCTGCTGAAGTGCAGCCGGAGTCTATAAGAAATTCAGCGGCGTCTATGAAATCGTAGAAACTGTTCTTTTTATCGAGCAGCCTGCCGCCGTCGTACCAGGCGCGGCCGCGTTCAGACCCGCCACGCACGTGGGCTATCGCGCATACGAATCCGCGGTCCAGCAGCGACAGACGGGTGAGACTGAAGTAGGGATATGTGCTGCAGCCGTAAGCTCCGTAAGCGTATATATGCACCGGATTTTTTCCGGATTTCAGATCGGTTCCTTTTTTGTAAGCTATCGACATCGGCACTTTAGCGCCGTCGCGCGCGGTGAAGAAGAGTCTTTCCGAAACATAGTCGTCGGGTCTGAATTTTCCCGGCAATTCGGCTTTTTTCAGCGCCACGGCGGAACCCGTGCGCATGTCCACTTCGTACACTGTCCCGGGCTCGGTCATGGATTCGCCTTCGACCCGAAGTTTTTCTGAGGAATAGACGAAATTGTCTCCGCAGTCAGGGGACAGTCCGGTGTTTTCGGACAGTATATATCTGTCGTCTTTCCCGCGTCTGGATATCACGCGGAGTCTGCCTCGCGCTTCCGAGCATTCTTTGAGAACTATCCATTTTTCGTAGACGTCGGCGTATTCTATCAGCACGCCCTCTCTGCCGGGAACTACGGTTTTCCAGAAAGATATGTCCGTGTCCGGCATCTTGCACGAGGAGAGTTTAAAATCAGGTGCTCCGTCGTTGTTAAGTATATAGAATATATCCCCGCCGTCGTATAATTCGTATTCGAGTCCTTTTTTTCTCGGGCTGAAGACAAGCGGCGCGGAAAAAGGCTCGGAAGCGTCCAGCAGGCGGTATTCCGTGCTTCCTGAAGAACCGGAGCGTATAAATATATATTTTTCCGTTTCGGAAAGGGAAACTGAAACTTCGAAAGCGTCGTCCGGCTCATAATATATTTCGCGGTCTTCTTTTCCGCCCAGGGTATGCGCCATTATCCCGGCCCAGCGCAGCGTTTCCGGATCTGTTTTTACATAAAGCAGGGTCTTTCCGTCGGCGGCCCAGACGATGTCTTCGGAGACCCCGTTTATTCTGTCGGGAAGCGTTTCGCCGGAGAACAGATCTTTGAAATATACGGTGTAAACGCCGTCTCCTTCAGTGTCGACGGCGAAAGCCATCTTGTCACCTGCTCCGTTTATTTCCGGAAAATCAGCGTCGCAGAAATCTTTTCCTTCCGCCAGAACGTTTACGTCGAGTATGACGCGGTAGTCTTCTTCAGTCCCGGCTTTTTTTCTGCTGAAGACAGGATATTCTTTTCCGCCGGAATAGGAAGCGCGGTAAAGATAGTTCCCGTACAGAAAGGGAACAGTGGAATATTTTTTCTTTATTCTGGCTTTGAATTCGCGTGCGAGCAGCGAGCTTAAGCGGCCGTAACTTCGCAGGGCGTTATCGGCGTATATATTTTCGTCGCGCAGGTATTTCTTTACCGCCGGCGAGTCTTTTTCGCGGAGCCAGTGATATCCGTCCGTCCGCGTGCAGCCGTGCTGCTTCATGATGAAAGGGCGGTACCCGGCTTTCGGGGGCTTTAACGTTTTTTCTTTTTCATTCTCCGCGGTCTTATTGTTTCTCATCGGGATAAAGTGACGGCGCCTGTTAAATTAAATTCAAGTGCCGCGCGGACAGCGGCGGGTGTCCCCGGCTGTCCGCGCGGCGTGTGTTTCTGCCTGGTTTACGGGATTATTTACAGCTCTTCAGTATCTCGTAGACGGTTTCCGGCGTGATATTGCCCTTTTCTCCCAGGACGGTCCCGCGGGAGGCGAATCTGTCCCTTATTTTCCCGGCGCATTCTTCGGCGTCTATGCCGTAATCAGAAAAATGCGTTTTCATTCCTATGGAATTGAAGAAAAGCTCTATGTGGTCTATCGCGTAATCCGCGGCGGCCGAGTCGTCTTTTCCGGAGAAGCCGAACACTTCTCTGGACAGTTTAGCCAGTTTATGCAGTTTATCCGCTTTTCTGTTTTTGAGCAGCCGCGGCATTATCGTAGCTAGCGTCCGCGCGTGGTCCAGACCGTAGAAAGCCGTCGTTTCGTGTCCTATCATATGAGTTGCCCAGTCCTGCACGCAGCCCATATTTATCCATGAATTAAGTCCGCAGGTGGCGGCCCAGAACATATTCGCCCTGGCTTCGTAATCTTCCGGATTTTTCAGAACTTTCGGCGTTTCCGATATAAGGGTCTTCAGTATGCCGAAAGCCCATTCGTCCTGAAGCGGGGTGTTCACGTCGTAGGTGCAGTACTGTTCCATGGTGTGCACGAAGGTGTCCACCGCTCCGTTTATCGTCTGTCTCTCGGGGAGACTGTAGGTGACCTGAGGATCTATAATCGAGAATACCGGGAAAAGAAGAGGCGAATTTATGACCAGTTTTTCCTTGGTGCTCTTTCTCGAGATGACGGCTCCGCAGTTCATTTCCGAGCCCGTGGCGGGCAGAGTTATAATGTCGCCGAAAGGCAGGGCGGCTTTTACCGGGGCGCCCTTGGTCATATCGTAAGGGTCTTCTCCTTCGTACAGAGCCGCGGCGGCTATAAATTTGGTGGCGTCGAGCGTGGAACCGCCTCCGACAGGGAGAAGAAATTCTATTTTTTCTTTCTTTATCATTTCCACGGCCTTCATTGCCGTTTCATAGGCCGGATTCGGTTCTATGCCGCCGAATTCGAGAAAATCAAATCCTTTCAGGGCCTTTACCGCCTGCTCGTAGACTCCGTTCCTCTTTATAGAACCGCCGCCGTATATCATCAGTATTTTCTTGTTTTTCGGAAGCACTTCCGGAAGAGAAGCTATTTGTCCTTTTCCGAACAGAACTTTCGTGGGGCAAAAACATATAAAATTATTCATGATCCTGATATTCCTCCTGCTGTTTTTCCTGTCAGCTATATTCTATCAAAATTAAAGTGCACGCCAAAATCCGGCTTAATTTAATTTAAAGTATAATTTAGCTATGGACGAAGGATTTCCTTTATTCGGGGACGGTATTCCCAGTGACGTGAAGACGGGAGTTTCCCGGTGCGGCCCGGAGAGGCGGCCGGAGAAATGCTGGAATCCCTGGCACGGGTGCAGGAAATACAGCGAGGGCTGCCGGCACTGCTATGTCTACAGGATAGACGGGCGGCACGGGAAAGATGCCTCGGCCGTCGGAAAGAATAAAGATTTTACTCTGCCTGTGCGGAAAAACCGCCGGGGCGACTATAAGATACCTACCGGCTGTATGCTTTACACCTGTTTCAGTTCGGATTTTTTCCTTGACGAAGCCGACGGGTGGAGACCGGAGGCATGGAAAATGATGCGTCTGCGTTCCGACGTGAATTTTTTTCTCACGACGAAAAGGATAGTAAGGGCGGCCCGCTGTCTTCCCGCGGACTGGGGGAAAGGATACCCGAACGTGACCATAGCCTGCACCGTGGAAAACCAGAGGGCGGCTGATGAAAGAACGGGCGCTTATCTGGCTATCCCTCAGGCTTACAGAATGATAATATGCGAGCCGCTGCTCGGGAGAATAAAGTTTTCTTCGCTGGACGGGATCGGTAAAGTGACGGCCGGAGGGGAGTCGGGGCCGGAAGCGAGAGTCTGCGATTACGCCTGGATTCTCGATATACGCGGGCAGTGCGCGGAAGCTGGGGTGTCTTTTTCTTTTAAGCAGACCGGGGCTAATTTCAGGAAGGACGGCAGACTTTACAGAATCCCGCGGCCTAAACAGCATTCCCAGGCTGTAAAAGCCGGCGTAGACTTGGATTTCAGACCGTAAAAGCTATAAAAACTGGAAAAACGCCGGCGGCCGCGCCGTTCGGCGGCCGCCGCGATGCTGTTTAGCTATTCCCGTCTGCCTATTATCAGGCAGACAATTATCAGCAGGATTATAATACCCGCCGTATCCTTGATCATATCCATAAAAAGCTGTCCTCCGTTATAGAAGACCCGATACGGCCGACTATTAAGACAGAAAGGCCGTGTTTCCCGACAGGAATAAAATGAAGCGTATTCCGGGGATATTAACTGTGGATTTGAGTCAGACCTGCGAATAAGGGGGCCCGCGCGGGCGCTCGGCGGAAAAAAGCCGTGAAGTCCTTCGCGTGACCCTTTCTGAAATCAGAGAGCCCTGGCGGGGTGATATATATGCGGGCGGGAGGCCCGAGTTCGGGAGCCATTTAAAAAAGCCGGGGCCGGACTGCGTCTGAGGTTTCGGTTCCGTCAGACATCCGTTCTGCGCTTGCGTCTGCACATAAACGGGAAAATCCGGCCGTGTTTTGCCTAAACGGCCGGGAATGACTCCGGTAAATATTCCGGGCGTTAGCAGCAGCGACAGGAGGACGGCGATAAACCGTCCGCTTTTTCCGTATGAGCCGCGGCGCGATCCGAATAAACGCATACCGCTAAAATTATAGATTATTTTCCGGCCCGCGCGCTTGCGGTCGAAGCGGAGGCTGGCCTCTCCGGCGCGGTAAGCCCCGCGGCGTCCGGAATGCAAGTCCCGGCTTGTGGATTTGCTTTTATTAATGATAGAATAGTATTTACCAACTTCCGGGCAAGTGGCGGAACTGGTAGACGCGCAGGTCTCAAAAACCTGTAATTTTCGAATTGTGAGGGTTCGATTCCCTCCTTGCCCATAAGAGCTGTCCTGCGGGACGGCTTTTTTGTTATGTTCCATGATCTTGTTCACCGGGGGATAAACTTATGACGGATGAAAAAGAAGCTTTGAAGAGAACTAAAACGGCCACGCGTGTCACTATAGTTTGTCTTATCGGCAATGTAGTGCTGAGCGTCTTTAAGATGGCGGTAGGCATATTGAGCGGAAGCGCGGCGATGGTGGCCGACGCTTTTCATTCTTTTTCCGATATGATCACTGATTTCGTGCTTATAGCGGGCGTCAAGATCGGATCCAAACCAATTGATTCCGATCACCCTTACGGGCACGGCAAATACGAGACTCTCGCGGCGCTGATAATATCAGTCGCGCTGTTCATAGTCGCCATGGGGATATTCTACGGCGGCGCGCGCAGAATAATAGATTTTTGCCGCGGAACGTTTTTCTACGAACCCAGTCAGCTTGTCCTCTGGACGGCGGTGGGTTCTTTTATAGTTAAGGAGATAATGTACAGATATACCGTGTCCGCGGCCGTGCTGATAGACAGTCCGGCCATGGCCGCGAATGCCTGGCATCACAGGAGCGACGCTTTTTCCTCCCTGGTGGTGGTCGCCGGAGTGATCCCATCTATGATATGGGGGGCCTCATTCGGCATAGCGGATCCGGCGGCGGCCATACTCGTGGGACTGATGATACTTAGGCTCGCCTGCAAAATGATAAAGAGTCCGATGAACGAATTTCTCGAAAGCGGTCTGTCGAGGGATAAAGTGGAAAAAATAAGGCAGCTTTGCCTTCAGGTTGACGGAGTGAAAAATCCCCATGATATAAAGACGAGGAAGATAGGGTTCCGGACCGCCGTGGATCTTCATATCGACATAGCCCCGGACACGCCTTTTACAGAAGTGCACGGTAGAACCGAGGAGATAGAAAGACTGCTGCGCGGTTATTTCGGTCCGGACACTATAGTAAATGTGCATCCCGAGCCGCTTTAGTGAGCGGCGCGCCGTTATTGCCCGTTTTCCGTTAATTTAATAATATATTATATATGAAGGACGCTGAATTATCAGAACTGAGAAACAGGATCGACAGTATCGACAGGGAAATATCCTGCCTTCTGGCGGAACGTTTCGGCATAGCCAGAAGCATGGCCGAAAGGAAACTTAAACAAAAGGTCAGGGACTCCGCCAGGGAAGAAGAGGTGCTTGACGGCGTTTCTTCCGGGCGCGGTTCGTATTCGGAGAATATCAGAGCCGTTTACGAGGAGATAATAAAGCAGTCCAGGGCGGTGCAATGCATATAGAATTTGTCGAAGGCGCCGGAGAACAGGGAAGGAAAGAAACGGAAGAATTACTGCGCGGGCTATATCCGCGGGCCGAGATCAGGCTTTCCGCAGGAGGAATAACGTTTGCCGTTCCCGACGGTTCGGCCGCGGATCTCGCGCCGCGCCTCGAATGCGGCCGTTTCGTTAAAAAAGTGTTTATTCCCATGGAAGAACACTGCCCTCTGGCTTGCTCGAAGCGCGTTTTCAGACTGCCTTTCGGGGCCGGGAGACCTTTTATCATAGCCGGTCCCTGCGCCGTTGAGGACGCGGAGAGCTATCTCGCTTCGGCGCTGGCGCTTAAAAAAGCCGGAGCTTCGGCTCTGAGGGCGGCCCTGTTCAAGCCGCGCTCTTCGCCTTATTCCTTTCAGGGCATAGGTTTCGCGGGAGCGGAAATACTGGCCGAGGCGAAAAAACAGACCGGCCTTCCCCTGGTCAGCGAAGTGACCGACGCGAGACAGATAGAAAGGATGTCGGAAATAACGGACGTTTTTCAGATAGGCACGAGGAATATGCGGAATTACGAACTTCTGAAGGCCGTCGGCGAATCCGAAATGCCGGCCCTGCTGAAGCGCGGGCTGAACAGTTCTTTCAGGGAATGGATGCTGTCAGCGGAATATCTGCTCAAGTACGGAACGGAAATCCTTATCCTCTGCGAAAGGGGCGACGGCGTTCCTGAAGATGGCGGAAAAAGCGTGATAAATTTTGATTTTATAAGAAAAGCCAGGGAACTTACCCGCCTTCCGGTGGTAGCCGACCCGAGCCATTCCGCGCCTGACAGGGAGACGGCCGCGCGCACGGCCCGCGAGGCTCTGGATTCCGGAGCGGACGGGCTTCTGATAGAGGCCTGTCAGGATCCGGACCGGGCGCTTATAGACGGGTGTCACACACTTGATATAGATAGTTTCAGCCGGCTGGTAAGACCGTGAAGATACGTAGGGCAGGGCTTATAGGTTATCCGCTCGGCAAATCGCTTTCGCCGCTGCTTTTCGAAATTTTTTCCTCGATATCCGGTTTGCGCGTGGAATACGGCAAGATCCCCGTTCCGGAAGAAAAACTTCTGGCCGGAACTATAGAAAGGCTGAGGTCGGAGGGATACTGCGGTTTCAATGTCACCGTCCCGTATAAGCGGGCGGTTTTTCCTTTTATGCGCGAGGCGGACCGGGCGGCTTCCTGCTGCGGAGCGGTCAATGCGGTGAAATTCGGCCGTTACGGCCCCTGCGGATTCAATACCGACGCGGCGGCTTTAAGGCTGGCCGCGGAGGAAAAGGGTTATAAGGTCGCCGGGAAGACTGTCTTTATTTTCGGCGCGGGCGGCGCGGCTTTGTCTTCGGCCTGCGCTCTGGCCTCCCTCGGCGCGGCCGTGATAACTTTTAAGAGCAGGAACCCAACGCGCGCCGGAGAAGCGGCGGCGGCGATGAAAAAACGTTTCGGCGGAACCGTTTTCTCTTCTTCCGGGTTCGAAGAAGCCGGAAGAGCCGACATAAACGTGAACGCCACTCCCGTCGGGATGTACTGCGGCGGCGATATCCCGTGTTCTTTCGGGGAAGGAACTTTCGCCGCAGATCTTCCTTACGGAAGGGAGAAGACTGATTTTATAAAGAGAGCTGAAGCCGCCGGCGCGGTCTGCGCGGACGGGCTGGAACTGCTGGCGCGGCAGGCCGTCCTGAGTTTTTCCATATGGACCGGCTACGAAGCCGCCGGTCTTTATGCCGAGGCGGAAAAAGAATTAAGAAAGAGAACTGGAGACTATCTGTGATAAAATATCTTACCGCGGGAGAATCGCACGGCTTGTATCTGACCGGAATAATGGACGGTTTTCCTTACGGGGTGCCGGTGACGAAAGAGTTTGTTTCAGCACAGCTTTTCAGGAGACGCACGGCTCCGGGCAGAAGCGCGCGTCAGGCCGCTGAAAAAGAAGATTTCGAGATAACGGGCGGTTTGTACAACGGCCTCACCACCGGCGCGCCTGTTTCCGTTCTTATAAGAAACGCCGTAACGGGCATGCCGGAGGAGAGCGCGGTGCCGCGCCCGGGCCACGCAGATCTGGGCGGCATGTATAAATACGGCATCTTCAACGCGGCCCTGGTACGGGAGAGGGCGAGCGCCCGCGAGACTGCCGCGCGCTGCGCGCTCGGCGCTTTCTGTCTGCGCCTCTGCGAACTTCTCGGGGTAAGCGTGACTTCGGAAGTCAGAGATCTGGGGAAACTGCAGGGCGTGACCGAAGAGGCCGCCGAAGAAGAACTGAAAAGGGTGACGTCGCTGGGCGACACGGCCGGCGGAGTGTTCGAACTGAGGATAAACGGTCTTCCGGCGGGACTTGGCAGTTATTCCCAGGGTAGGCGCCGCCTGAGCGCGGGTATAGCCCACGAACTCTATGCCATAAACGCCGTGAAGGGAGTGGAGATAGGGGACGGATTCAGACTGGCCGGGGCATACGGCTCGGAGATAGACGACGGCAGGGAGGGCGGACTCGACGGCGGGCTGACCTCTGGGAAGCCGGTCACGGTGCGCTGCGCCGTAAAACCGGTGCCGGGTCTCGCCAAAGGAGCTTTGTCCAGACATTTCGTCACCGGCGCGGAGGAAGTGGTTTTTTCTAAAACTTCCGATACCACGGCGGTATACGCCGCGGCGGTTATAGCCGAGAACGTTGTCTCTTTCGCGCTGGTCGACTCGCTGCTGGAGAAATTCGGCGGCGATTCTCTCGATGAGATAAAAGAAAGGGTGGATTCATGGCGGCGGAAAACGGATGTCTGAACGTTTATCTCTGCGGTTTTATGGCCGCGGGGAAAACAACCGTCGGGCGTATACTTTCTGAAAAACTGGGACGTCCTTTCTTAGATACCGACGAAGAGGCCGGACGCCGACAGGGGCTGACGGCGGCGGACATAATATCGGGAAAGGGTTTGTTTTTTTTCAGGGAACTGGAAAGCAGGATCCTTAAGGAAATGCCGCGGAGCGGACTGGTAGTGGCGCTGGGCGGCGGTATATATCCCGAGGGAGAAAGGGAAGATATTTTCTGCCGGCGCGGCTTTTGCGTTTTCCTAAGCGCGGGCCTGGAGACTCTGCTGAAGAGGGCTGCGGGGCAGGCTAAAACAAGGCCTCTGCTTTACGCGGCCGGGGAACTTTACGCCGAGCGCCTGCCTTTTTACAGAAGGGCCAGCGTTACGGTTGAAACGGACCGGCTGTCGGCGGAAGAGACCGCTGCCGCCGTGCTGGATTTGTTAAAAAAGAGAGATTTGATATGAAGATTTTCAGCGGGCATATAAGAAGGATAAGAGGCACTTCCGTGATAACCGGAAGGGATCTTCCTGAAATAGACGGGCTGGTCCCGGCTGTTGCGGAAGCGGACAAGGTCTGTTTCGTTTTCGACGAAAGCGCCATGAAGACGGTTAAGGAATCGGCTTTCGGACTTTTCCGTCGGAATCTGAAGAGCTACATATATGAACTGCCCGCTTCGGAAAGCGCGAAGACCCTGGAGCAGGCCGGCGGACTGTGCGAATTTCTTTACAGGAACGGTTTCTCCCGACGTTCAGTGCTCATAGGCGCCGGCGGCGGCAGCGTCACAGATCTGACGGGTTTTACCGCTTCCGTTTATATGAGGGGAATAAACTGGATAAGCGTGCCAACCACTTTCCTCGGGCAGATAGACGCAGGTATCGGCGGGAAGACCGCGGTGAATCTGCTCGGCGGCAAAAACATAGTCGGCACTTTCTGGCAGCCCTGCGTGACAGTCTGCGACACGGTTTTTCTGGATTCTCTGCCGCACGCCGAACTTAGGTCCGGTTCCGGCGAACTGGTGAAGTACGCTTTCGTCGGAACCAAGGTAATGTACAGAAAGATAAAGAAACTGCTGGCGCAGGCTCTTATCGGAGACAAAGCGGCTCTAACTTCCTGCGTGTCGATGTGCGCCGCTTATAAGCTGAAGGTTATAAACTCCGACGAAAGGGACGACAGCGGTCTGCGCGAGAGGCTCAATTTCGGGCATACGGCCGGGCACGCCCTGGAATCTATGTGCAGGACGCGGCTGCCGCACGGCGAAGCCGTCGCTCGCGGCATACTCTTTTCCCTGTCCCTTTCCGAGAAACTCGGATTTATAGGAGAGGATTCCGCAGCGGAATTCAGAGCGCTTATCGGAGAACTGCATCTCCCGCCGCTTCCCGAGACCGAAGGAGGTTTCGAAGATTTCAAGAACCTGGTGGCTCACGATAAAAAAGCCAAAGGTTTCAGGAACAGATTCCTGCTCCTCGACGGAATAGGGAGCGTGAGGATCGCCACTGATATAGACGACGGGCTGCTGAAGGCGGCTTATGCGGAGGCGGTGAAATGAAAGTGCTCGTGCTTAACGGGCCCAATCTGCACCTTCTCGGGCGCAGAAAACCTGAAATATACGGGAAGGCCACGCTGCACGATATAAACAAGGCCGTGCTGAACGAAGCGGTTAAACTCGGGATAACCGTGAAGTCCTTCCAGACCAATTACGAGGGAAAACTGATAGACCTCATAACTGAATACATGGACTGGGCAGACGGAATAATGATAAACGCCGGAGCGCTTACGCATTACAGTTACGCTCTGCGCGACGCGATAGAGGCTTCCGGTCTTCCCGCGGCGGAAGTGCATCTGAGCGATATATCGTCGCGCGAAGATTTCCGCAGAATATCCGTGATACTGCCGGTATGCGCCGGGCAGTTCATGGGAAAAGGGACGGAATCCTATATAGAGGCGCTGCGTTTTCTCGCGGAGAAAATAAGGGGATGAAGGCATATTTTCCTCCGCCGGACAAATCCATCACCGTAAGAGCTCTGCTGCTGGCTGCGGCCGCTTCCGGCGAAAGCGAGGTGTGTAATCCTCTGCTCTGCGACGACACCGAAGCGGCCCTGTCCTGCCTGAATGTTCTTGGAGTGAAAACTGAAAGGCTTTCAGACTCGGCGGGACGCGTTCGTTTTAAGATATCCGGCGGTATCTCCGCCCCTCGCGGACCTCTTGACGCGGGAGGCTCGGGCACCACCGCCAGACTTTTCGCCGGCCTTATGGCAGGTTCAGGCTTCGCCGCGGTCATAGACGGCGGCGCGCAGCTGAGACGCAGACCCATGCACAGGATAGTTAAACCTCTTTCCATGATGGGGGCCCGTATACGCGGCACCGGGGAGGACGATCTTCTTCCCGTTTCCATAAGTCCTTCGTCACTCCACGGAATAGAATATGTGTCCCCGGTGGCCAGCGCACAGGTCAAGTCCACCGTGCTGCTCGCCGGACTGAAAGCCTCGGGCCCGACGGTCTACTACGAACCTTACGCGTCGAGGGATCACACGGAAAGGCTGTTGAAATATATGGGAGCGGATATCAGATCCGGCGAATGTTCCGTAAGAATAAAGAAAAGCGTTCTGCACGGCGCGGAAATAACTGTTCCCGGAGATATCTCTTCTGCTTCTTTTTTTATAGCCGGCGCCCTGCTGCGTAAAACTGAACTGCGTGTCAACGGCTGCGGGCTCAACGGGACCCGCTGCGGGTTCATTTCCGTGCTGAAAAAAATGGGGGCGGATATAGAATTCGAGTTAAAGGGACAGGAGCCAGAACCTTTCGGAGACATAATAGTGAAGCCGTCCGTACTGTCCGGTATAAAAGTCAGGCCCGATATGATCCCGTCCATGATAGACGAGATCCCGCTGCTTGCTCTGGTGGCCGCTTCAGCCGAAGGTAAAACCGTTATAGAAGGAATAAACGAACTTGCCTATAAAGAATCGGACAGGATACGCAGCACACTCAGGCTTCTTAGGGCGGTCGGAGCCGAGGCGTTCCGCCGCGGCAGCAGTCTCGCAGTGCGCGGAGGAACCGCTTTCAGGGCCGTGAAACCGGTTGAATGCTTCAGCGACCACAGAATAGCCATGACGGCCGCAGTCGCAGGGCTAGCCGCCGGGGGACTTGTGATAAAGGACGGGACGTGCTGCGGAAAATCTTACCGCGGTTTCTTCGAAGATTTTAGCGGTGTCTTCGGCTAACTGAACTTGTTTTTTCTTCCTGATCTTTAATATTAATGATAATCGTTTTCAATAGTGGAAATATTTTTCCATATTATATATAATTTGTATATGGGCAGATGTGAGGATCTAATAAATAAACTCTATTCTGACGGCATCCTCGGGAAAGAAGAATTCGTTTTTCTGCTTGAAAACAGGAGAGAGGCGGCTGCGGGCGCGGCTTCTTCGGCGAGAAAGATATCGGAGGAGTATTTCGGCAGGGGCGTCTATCTCAGAGGCCTTGTGGAGATATCCAGTTTCTGCAAGAACGACTGCAAATACTGCGGTCTGAGACGCGACAATGTTCTGGCGGAACGTTACCGGCTTACCAAAGAAGAGATCCTGGAATGCTGCGCCAAGGGACACGGGCTCGGTTACAGAACTTTCGTTTTTCAGGGCGGCGAAGACTCCTATTTTACGGACGACCGCCTCACGGATATAATAAGAAGCGTTAAAAGCAGGTATCCCGACTGCGCGGTAACGGTTTCCATGGGCGAACGCGGAGCCGTTTCTTTCAGAAAGATAAAGGAAGCCGGCGCCGACAGATATCTCTTGCGCCACGAGACGGCCGATCCGGCGCATTACGGCCTGCTGCACACTCCCGATATGTCTTACGGGCACAGAATGGCGTGTCTGAAATCCCTTAAGGAATTAGGTTTTCAGACCGGCTGCGGATTCATGGTAGGCTCTCCGTACCAGACCATGGAAAATATAGCCGACGATCTTATATTCATAGGAAAATTTAAACCCGAGATGTGCGGCATAGGTCCTTTTATTCCTCATAAGGACACGCCGTTCGGAAATGAAAAAGCCGGTTCCGCGGAACTTACCGTTTTTATACTGTCGCTGGTAAGGATAATGCTGAAGAACGTCCTGCTTCCGGCCACCACGGCCCTAGGTACGGTAGAGGAGAACGGGCGCGAAATGGGAATTCTTGCCGGCGCGAATGTGGTCATGCCCAATCTGTCCCCAGTAGCCGTGCGGCGAAAATATATGCTTTATAACAATAAACTCGTCTCAGGCGCGGAGGACGCGGCCCATAAAAAAGATTTAGAAGCAAGGTTGTTGGCTGTCGGATATCATACTGTGTCCGGCAGAGGTGATTGGTCAAATAAAAAGAGGCAATAAAATGAATTACGATCCGAAATCTTCAAAAGCTGAAGAGTTTATAAACGACGGTGAAATTATGGAAACCCTTGATTATGCGGCTAAAAACAAGCATAACAAGGTTCTTATCGATTCCATACTTGAAAAAGCCAGACAGTTCAGGGGCCTGAGTCACCGCGAGGCCGCTGTACTTCTGGAATGCGATCTTCCGGAAGAAAACGAAGCGTTCAAGCAGCTTGCCATAGACATAAAACATAAGATTTACGGGAACAGAATAGTCATGTTCGCGCCGCTGTATCTTTCCAATTACTGCGTAAACGGCTGCGTCTACTGTCCTTATCACGGCAAAAACAAACATATACACCGCAAGAAATTAACTCAGGACGAGATAAAGGCCGAAGTGATAGCTCTGCAGGATATGGGGCATAAACGTCTGGCCATAGAAAGCGGCGAACACCCGGAACTGAACCCGATAGAATATATACTCGAGAGCATAAAGACGATATACAGCATAAAACATAAGAACGGCGCCATACGCCGCGTGAACGTTAATATAGCGGCCACCACGGTGGAGAATTACAGGAAACTCAAAGCCGCCGGCATCGGGACTTATATACTCTTTCAGGAAACTTATAATAAGAAGGCCTACGAAGCTCTTCATCCGAGCGGGCCTAAGAGCAATTACGCCTATCACACCGAGGCCATGGACCGCGCTATGGACGGCGGCATAGACGACGTCGGCTGCGGCGTGCTTTTCGGTCTTAATATGTATAAATACGATTTCGTCGGCATACTGATGCACGCAGAGCATCTGGAAGCTGCCAAGGGAGTGGGTCCTCACACGATAAGCGTGCCGAGGATACGCCCGGCGGAGGATATAAGCCTTAAGGATTTCCCTAACGCTATTTCCGACGATCTTTTCGAAAAGATAGTGGCTCTTGTAAGAATAGCCGTCCCTTATACCGGTATCATTATTTCCACTAGAGAGAGCATGAAGGCCCGCGAGAGGGTTTTACGCGTCGGGGTGTCCCAGATATCAGGGGGCTCGCGCACGAGCGTCGGAGGGTATACGGACCTGAAGATCCCAGTGAACGATCTCGACACTAATCAGTTCGACGTCAACGACACCAGGACTCTCGACGAGGTTATAGACTGGCTGCTGAATCTGGGCTATCTGCCGAGTTTCTGCACGGCCTGTTACCGCAAAGGGAGGACCGGAGACAGATTCATGCCGCTGGCGAAGAGCGGTCAGATATCCAACTGCTGCCAGCCCAATGCGATAATGACGCTGAACGAATATCTGAACGATTACGCTTCTCCGGAAACGAAGAAGAAGGGCGAGCAGGTGATCAGGGAACAGCTGGAGAAGATAAGCAGTCCCGCCGTAAAGGATGCCACGGTCAAATATCTGGACCGCATCAATCACGGCGAAAGGGACTTCAGGTTCTGAGAAATGAACGGTCTCAACAGCACACCTTCGTCCAACAGGACTCATATAGGCTTTTACGGCCGCCGGAACAGCGGGAAGTCTTCTCTGATAAACGCTTTTTCCGGACATAATGTCTCGATAGTTTCGGCTATCCCCGGAACTACTACGGACCCGGTCAGAAAAGCCATGGAGATCAACGGCATCGGACCATGCGTGCTTATAGACACCGCTGGGTTCGACGACGACGGAGAACTCGGCAGGAGCAGGGTGAAGAAGACGGAGGATATCCTGCTGAGGACCGACGTCGCCGTGCTTCTTTTCACCGAAGAGGGCTTCGGTGAGGAGATGCGGTGGTTCGAAAGGCTGAGAGCCAGAAAAACTCCTGTGCTCCCGGTAATATCTAAAGCCGACGCGCTCGGAGACGTGACTGCCCTGTCGGAGAAAATAAAGAACGGCACGGGTGTATATCCGGTGGTGCTCAGTTCTGTGGACAAACGCGGGTTCAAAGAATTCAAGGAGAGGCTGATAAGCATAGCCCCGGACGATTCGCTGGACGACACAGTGACTGGAAAACTTGTGTCCGCCGGCGATATAGTCCTTCTCGTCATGCCCCAGGATAAGCAGGCGCCGAAGGGGCGCCTTATCCTGCCGGAGGCGCAGATGGTGCGCGAACTTATAGACAAAAAGTGCATCCCAGTCTGCACCGACACGGAAAATCTTGAAAAGGCCCTGGACTGTCTTAAGGAAAAGCCGAAGCTGATCATCACGGATTCGCAGGCTTTCAAGACGGTTTACGCTAAGAAACCGGAAAAGACGCTCCTGACTTCTTTTTCGGCTCTGCTGGCCGCCCATAAGGGCGATATAGATTATTACTGCGCCGGCGCCAGAACGATAGACAAACTCACCGAGAAGTCGAAGGTTCTCATAGCAGAGTGCTGCACGCACGCACCGATGAGCGAGGATATCGGCAGGGAGCAGATACCCAATCTGATGAGGAAGAGGATAGGCAAGGGGCTCACCTTCGAAATAGTCAGCGGGAGCGCTTATCCTGAAGATCTGAGTCCTTACGATCTCATCATACAGTGCGGCGCCTGCATGTTCAATAAGAAATACGTCACAGCCAGAGTGGACCGGGCGAAAAGCCAGAAGATACCGATGACGAATTACGGCGTGGTTCTGGCATATCTGAACGGTATTCTGGATAAGATATCCTTTTAGAGCTCCGCCGGCTTAAGGATAAAAAACGCCCTGAATCGTTATTCCAGGGCGTTTTTTTGTTTCTTATCGAGGGTTTAAGAAAGATTCAAGCGGTTCTGTTTCTCTTATTCAGTCTCAGGTTCTTCAGCCAGTAACCCAGCGCCGCCAGAAGGAGCAGCAGCGCGGCTCCGATGGTTATCTTTCTCCCGAGAAGTTCCAGTTCACGCTTAAGCATTATGTCTATTATCTTCTTATCGGCCGCTATACTGAATTTTTTCTTGTATTTTAACCCCACCGTCCTTGCGGTTTTCGGGTCGGCGGCCATAAGATAAGAGAAAAAGGAATTACCTTCTCCGTCCCTTAAGTTTACGTCGGCTCCTTTGTCCAGCAGTGTTTCTATGACGGACAGCATGGTGTCCTTGTCCGGATTCTCGGCGGATAACATGAGAGCCGTTTTCCCGTTTATATCCGCGGCGTTAATATCCGGTTTTTCCTTAAAAAGCCTGTCTATCGCGGCCAGCGCTATTTCTTTATTAGGATTTCTTACCGCCGTCATCAGCGGGGTCTGGTCGCCCGGGAATCTTGCGTCCGTCTTCGCTCCTCTCCTTATAAATTCGTTCATCAGCTGCAGTATCTCGGCTTTGCTGCTGTGCCGCGCCTGCGTGAGCAGCATGAGAGGCGAGGTCCCCGTGAGATTAGGATTGTAGATTATATAATCTTCTATCGTTCCGAGCTGGGTGCGCAGATTCCTTCTTAAAAAAGGCGTGGGCTTTTCGAGATATTGCTTCAGTATCTTAAAAAAGACCGTTTCCTGATTATCCCTGAAATCCCCGCGGTCAATCTTTTCGTTTATTATCATCCAGACGTCGCTGGCGAAGCCGTCGTATGTTTCCTCGTCTTTTGATATAAGGTTGAAAAGATGCCACTGCAGATTGTCCATGTTATAATCGCGCTGTTTAAGATTTATCCCTTCCTGCCCGGTCAGAAATCTCAGTATGTCTTCCGCTGATTTCTGGTCCGGATTGTAAAAAGCCAATATGGCGGCGGTGCGGCCGCCTTCGTCCCTTAAATTGAGATCGGCTTTTCTTTTTACGAGTTCCTTAATCATTTCGATAGCGGCCGCCGAATCAGTATTCTGCACCGCGTACATGAGAGGGGTCAGTCCGTTTTTGTCTTTTCCGTTAATGTTCTTTAAAGTTCTTATTAACTCCGTGCCTTTTTTCGCGTCAGACGTACGCAGACCGCTTATATCCGCCGAATAAGAGATCCCGGCAGACGCAGCCAGAAACAATAAAGTCAGAAGAACCGCCTTCCGTTTTTTCGCCGCCATATCGTATCCCCGCCCTGATAAAATCTGCGGGAGAAACAGCTCTTTCCCCCGCACCGTTCCCGACGCTTTTTAATTGCCGCCGAGCGCGCCGAGCAGTCCGCTCATGGAGCTCATTTTTTTCGCCGCTTCCTTCTGGCTTTCTTTCACGGCCTTGTTCACGGCGTCCCTTATGCCGTCTTCGAGCTTGTCCTGCTTGAAACTTCCCGGTTCGCCCTTGAGCGTCACCGATTTTATCTCCTGCGAACCGGTTATAGTTATTTTTACGAAACTGTTCTCCACGTCCATAGTCAGCGAGTCCAGTTCTTTTTTTATGTCTTCCATCTGTTTTTTCATTTTCATTATATCTTTAAATTTGTCGAACATATTATTTTCTCCAGTCCATTAATTATTTTCCGCCGCCGGCCGTCCGCCCCGGACCGTTTGCGGCGTCCGGCGCCGGGCCGTCCGCGGCGCTATATTTATATTATATTAAAATATACTTTCAGGTAAAGAATTAAAGGGGCGGAGAATGAATATATCTTTATAACTTGCTATAATGTTATAAACATTTTATGCGCGACATTCTTTATCTGACGGCAGCTTTTCTTTTCCCGCTTTTAGGCGCGGTCTGCATTCCTGCGGTTTATTTCGTTTCCGCAAGAGCGGGAAGGACGGCCGCCGCTGCCGCCGCGGCAGCGCCTGCTCTTTTCTCGCTGTTGCTTCTTCCGAGAGCGGCTGCCGGAAAAGCCGTGGATTTCGCTCTGTCTTTTCCGCCAGCTTTCGATCTTATAATGAGAGGCGACGTGTTTTCTCTGTCCGCCGCGGCCCTTTTTTCTTTAGTGTTCTTTTTTTACATTATATACGGATCGTCGGCCGAAAATACGTGCGGAGGCGTGAAAAAAGCCGCGCTTTCCCTGTTCTTTCTGTCTTCCGTTACCGGCGCGGTTTTATCGGCCAGCGCGGTGTGGATATATTTCTTTTTACAGTCGTCGGCTGTCCTCCTGGCCTTAATATCGTCGGAACGCGGGAAAAAAGGCGGAGACCGCGGCGCCGACATAAGTTTCTTTATTACCGTCTCAGCCGGGGCTCTGCTCATGCTGGCCGGTTTTCTCAAGATGTATTTCGATTTCGGAAGTTTCGATATATTTTCAGTGAACGACGGGCATATAGGAACGGTATCCGCTGCGCTTGTCGCGGCCGGTCTGCTTGCCGAATGCGCTGTTTTTCCTTTCGGCGGCTGGACAGTTTCGGGAGATGATAAAGGATATCCTTTCATGCGCGCCGTTTTTATTTTCTGCGGACTTTTTATATTTTCGCGTCTTTTCGTTTCTCCTTTAGTCGCGCCGGATGAACTGCGCGCTGCGGCGCTTTATATTTCCGTGATAAGTTCCGTCCTGTGCGCCGCCGCTTCTTTCCGCTGCGGAAGGATAACCGGCGTCGTTTCGCTCCTGGCTGCCGCCCAGGTCGCTCTCGCTGTTTCCGGTTTCGCTTCCGGAACCGTAAACGGGGCGTCCGGGGCTTTTCTCCTGTTTTTTTCGGTTTTTCCGGCCGTCGCCGGCCTGCTGATCTTTGCCGGCGGGGAAGCTGAAGCCGTCTCCGTTTACGGGTCTGACGCGTCCGTTTCGCCGTTTCGTTTTTGTTTTCCGGCCGTCGCCGCGCTTTGCTGCGTAGCTGTCATGGCCTGGCTGCCGCCTGCCGGAGGTTTTTTCGGTCTTTTCTCGATAATGTGCGGGATCGTTCAGAACGGCAGTCCGACTGTTTTTCTGCTGTCGTTTTTTTCTGTCGCCTTATGTTTCGCCGCTTCCGTCAGGCTGGCTTTTATGCTGATCAGTTCTTCCGCGTGGCTCTGCGCTAGGCCGCGCCGGACGGCATGGCGCGGTTTTCCCGTCGCCGCTCTGGCGCTGACCGGACTGCTCGCCGGGATATTTATATATTATCCGTCTTCTTTCTTCTATTCGGCCGTCGCCGCCGCGGGAGCTGGTCTGAAGTGAATATCCTTATATTTCCGATTCTTATACCGGCCGCGGCCTCTCTATCGCTTTTCGCGGCTTTCGGCCGCAAGTCTTCTTTCGGTCTGGGAGCGGCGCCCGCTTTTTCTCTGGCCGGTTTCCTGACAGCTCTTCTTCTCTGCTGCCGCGAAGGTCTCCCTCTTTTCTCTCTTCCCTGGCTTGCCTCGCTTTCTGATTTTTCCCTTAAGGCGGACCCTGTCAATTCATGGCTTGCCGCCCTGGCTTCTTTCGCTGCTTTTCTGCTTTTGTCTTTCTGCCGGGTTCCGACCGCGGAGGAAGGAAAGCGTGCGGATGTTCTGGCCGCCGCTTCTATCCTGCTTATGCAGGCCTCGGCCTGCGGGCTGCTGCTTTCCGACAGTCTGGCGGCTCTTCTTTTATTTTCAGTTTTTCTTTCCGCTTCCGCCGCTGTTTCCTTTATGCCCGGCACGGCCGGGGCGGGCTGCGTCCGGCGCGGGAAAATGCGCGCGGCCGCTGTTTTTTTGCCCGACGCGCTGCTTCTGTGCGGCGTCTGTATATGCGGCTGCCTGTCCGGGAGCCTCAGTCTGTCTTTTATCAGGTCTTCCGGGATCCAGGCGGTTTCCGTCTGGCCGGTTCTGGGTTATCTGGCCCTGTTCTCCGCCGCCGTCCTTAAGACTCTTCACGCTCTTTTTTACGCTTCCGCCGCGGAAAAATTCCCCGGCGTTTCCGGGACGGCGCCTTTCGCCTGTTCCCTGCTGTCCGTCATTTCGGGCCTGTATATACTGTACGCGGCCTGTTTCCTGATATATTCTCCCGGTCCGGCCCTGCAGCTGCTGGTCATGGCTTGCGGCGCCGCTATGACTTTATACTGTTTTTCGCTTTCTGCCGCGCAGACGGATATAAGAAAAATAATCTCATGTTTTCTGTGCGGCTGCGCCGGTTTTTCCGTAACCGGTTTCGGCTGCGGTTCCGGTTCTTCTTTCTCAGGAGGCCTTATATATCTGTATACGGCTGTTCTGGCCGCGTCCGGACTTTTTATTATCTCTTATACCGTTTCCTGCCGTTCCGGCTCTTTCACGCTTTCCGACCTGCGCGGCGGGCTGCGTGTCAGCCCCGCGCTTATTGTTTTGTTTCTTCTCTGCGTCTGCGCGCTTATTCCCGTTTTTCCTTTCGGCGGCTTCACGGCTTCAGGATTATTGGCCGGCGGCATGTTAGCCGACGGCGATCTTTTTTTCGCCGCCGCGGCGGTCTGCGGTCATATAATCCTTACGGCTTCGGTTTTTAGGCTGTCCGCCGTTCTTTTTTCCTGTAAAGGCGAGGCGAAGCCGGACAAAAGCGCGGAGACAGGCGGTTTGTCTATAGCCTTGGCGCTGCTTCCTTCCGCCGCGCTCCTGTTTTTCGGTTTCGGGGCTGTTTTACCCGCGGACAGAATATTGTTTCCCGCGCTTTTGTCCGCGGGGCTTTCTTTTGGCGCCGGCCCTGGCTTTTCCGCTGATCCTTTCACTTTCGGGCTGTCTGCCTTCGTTCTGCTCTGCGGCGCCGCGGCTTATGCCGGAGTTCCTTTTTTCACGCGTCCGGCGCCCGGCCTGGCCGGAAGAAATGGGACGGAGGACGGAACCGCCGCGCTCGGGTCCGCGAAGTATTCTCCGCAGGATTTCCTAAATAAAGTCTCCGCGGCGGCTTCCGCAGCGCTGTCCGGCGCGGTTAAGGGTCCGGCCGTCTTCTGCGCTTTCTTTTCGCGCTTCGTCAGCCGTTTTTCGGAACGGACGGAATTTTCTTACGGCGCTTATCTGATGATATCCCTGGCTGTCTCGGCTGTTTTTTTTATATTTCTTCTGCAGTGGGGCGCGGAATGATGGAGACCGGACTTATTCCTTTCGTTTTTATTCCTCTTTTCGCCGCAGCGGCCGTTTCGCTCTTCCGCGACGGCGAGTCACGTAAGGCCTATCTTTTTTCGCTTATAACGGTGTCCGGGGGGCTGCTGGATCTTTTATGGACTCTTCTGCGTCCGGGAGTCCTTACTGATCCGGCCTCCGAATGTCCTACGCCTCCTGCGGCTTTTATCTTTACGGCGCTGTTTTATCTCGGTTTTCTTTATATAATCCCGAAAATGAGATCCGCGGGTCCGCGTTCCGGCCGCTCGGCGCCTCCCTATTCTGTCGCCATGGTCCTTCTCGCTTCATTATGCGGTATCGCAGCCTCTTACGATATTTTCGCCGTTTTCATATTTATTTGCGCGGCCGATCTGTCCGTTTTCGTAATTATGTCCGCAGGAAAAACGCGTGTCCGCGCTTTCCGGCGTCTTTTTCTCGGCGCCGTTCCTTATATTACCGCTCTGGCAGGCGTCTGTCTCGTAGTTATGGCTTCAGGTTCCTCAGGTTTCCGCGGGGCCGGTTCCACCGGAGGCGGGCTCGCAGTTCTCGGGACGGGTATGGCGGTGTTTTCTTTTATCATGAAGACGGATATATTCCCTTTCTGTCTGCCTGATTTTTCAATTCGTTTCGACATGGCGGAAAGGTATGTGCCGGTTCTTGCGGGCTTCTCGGAAACGGCGGCTGTCCTGGCTGTCTTGGGACTTTCTTCCGCGGCGGGACTGGCGGAGGCCGGTTCGGGGGCGTCTGCTTTTATGGTGGCCGCCGGGGCTTTTTCCGCGGTCGCCGGGGCGGTTCTGTCCTTATGCCGCGGGGAAGACCGGGCGCGTCGTTTTTCCGACATGGCGCAGACAGGCTGCGTTCTAGCCGCCGCCGGCGTCTGTTCTCCTCTGGCCGTTTCAGGCGCGCTCTGCGTGCTTGTTAATAAATTCTTATGCGGCCTGTGTCTGAGCGCGGGGCGGGGGGAAGAAGATAATTCAGGCGCTTGGCGCACGACGGCCGTTCTTTCGGCCGCGGGGCTGCCGCCTTTTTTCGGTTTCTGGGGGCGTCTTCTTGTGATCATGGCTCTCTGGGAGGCCGGTTATCTTTTACCCGCTCTCTTTATTCTTTTTTCCGGTCTGTTCACCGTCGCCGGCGGCATAAAGGATGTCGTCGCCGCCGGCTCCGCGGATATCCCGGCGCGGCGCGGAAGGCCGGACCGCGATACGCTGCTGGCTTACGCGATCGCTTTTTTTCTGGCCGCCGGCGGTGTCGTGTTTCCGGTCATTTATTCTTATATAAGCGCGGCCGCGGGGAGTATGTTATGATTTCCAGACTTGTTCTTTACGCTTCGGCTCTGATATGCGCTTTATGCGCCTCTTTGAGCGGTTCCGCCAGACTTTCAGTCGTATGGCTGGCCTGTCTCAGCGCTGTTTGCGCTTTTATCTTCGCCTCTTCAGGGGCTTTGTCGGCCGCCGGGGCGGAAATGGTGGTCTGCGGCGCGGGCATTACGGCTGTGCTTATGATATTGTCCGGTATGCCGTCCGCCGTTTGCCCTCAGGCTGAAAAAACAGGACGTTTCAGGCTTTTTTTCCTTCTGCTCACCGCCGCGGGCGCCGCGGCGCTGCTGGCGGCGGTGCCGCAGGCGGCGGCTCACGTCTTCGCCTTATCCGACGCCGGGAAACTGGCCGGAGAAAGCGCGCAGTTCAAACCGGCGGAATATTCTTCGTGGGCCGCAGTCGCCTGTCTGGCTCTTGTTTCTCTCGCTTTTTTTACCGTCAAAACTTTTTTGCCGGAAAACCGAGGGCGGAGGATAGAGAAATGATGATTTTGCAGCTGGACTGGTATTTCGGCGCCCTGCTTATATTCATAGGCCTGCTCGGCATGACGGTCAAAAAAGGAGTTTTCGCCAGACTTATAGGGCTGGAGATAGTTTCGAAGGGCGCCATGCTGGCTATAACCGGGTCCGGTCTTTTCATAAATAATACGGCCGAAACGCAGAGTCTCGTTATTTTTCTTATAATTTTCGAGTTCGTCACAGTCGTCTGCGCCGCGGCCATTCTGGCCGATTCGTGGAAAAAAGACGCCGCGTCAAAAAAACGTTCCGGAGGCCTCGGGAAATGAGCGGGAATTCAGGCTTTTTTATAGTCGCTGCCGTATTTCTGGCGGCGTTTCTGTCGTCTGCGGTTTTGTTTTTTCTGCTGAAATTTATTTTTGCTCCCGGGGAAAAAACCGGCTCCTGTGTGTCCGGCGGCCGTTTTTCCGCCTGCGACGACGATGTCGGAGCGGCGTTCAGATTTCTTTGTCTGGCCGTTTCGGCAGGCGCCGCCGCGCTGGTTTTCGCCGTTTATTACGCAGGAGTCTTTTCTTCCGGCGCCTCGGCGCTTTTCGTTTTTCTCCTTTTGTTTCTTACCGCCGGAATGCTCCGCGGGGGGAAAGAAATATGAGTCTTATAAAGAAAATCGCTTCTTCCGCAGCTTCGGGGTCCGTGTGGATACTGCACTGCGGCTGCGGGGTCTGCGGCGCCTGTCCGGAAGAGATAGTCGGCGGGCTTTCCATTTCGGAAAGCCGCTTCGTGCTGGTTTCAGACCGCTGCCATGCCGACGTTCTTCTTGTGAGCGGGCATGTTTCTAAAGCGGAAGCCGCAAGACTTAAAAAGATCTACGACGGTATGCCGTCTCCGAAATTTATAGTCGCAGCCGGAGACTGCGCCTGCTCTTCCCTGAGGGCGGACTGTTCTTTTTCATCTTTGGTCCCGGCTGAGAATTTCGTCCGTGGCTGTCCTGCGCGGACCGGGGACATTATATCCTGTCTAAAAAAGAAATATTCTTTTCAGAAGTCTAAAGGAGAGGACCATGCCGGGTAACAGACCCTGTATAAGACTGAGGGCGTCCGGCGGGAGAATAGAAAAGGCTTCTGTCGCGTCTTACGGTATGTACGGAACGCTGGTGAACGGTCTGCGCGGACTGGATTACGGGCTGGCCCTGAAGGCCGCCGAAAAAATAGACGGCAGGATATCTCATTCCCACTCCATGCTTTTCGCCCTGTGCGCGGAGGAGGCCTTTTCCGTCCGTGTCCCCGAAAGGGCCGTGTACATAAGAATGCTCTTCGCGGAACTGGAGAGGATACACAATCACCTTTTCAATATGGCGGAGACGGTGCGTGAAGCCGGAGATTTAAGGCTTTTTCTTTCCATGATGCGGTGCCAGCGGCTTCTGCTGTCCTGTCTCGAAAAAATCACCGGCGGGACTATCATATATTCCGTTAATGTCATCGGCGGCGTCGGCTTGGATATTTCTTCGGGGCAGAAGAATGAAATAGCCAGAACGGCCGACATAATAGCTTCCCGCGCCGAAAATTTCCGGAAATATTTTTACGGAGAAGGTTTTATCAGCGGCGCCTGCCGCGGCGTCGGAGTGCTCGAGCCGGCGTCCGCCCTGCGGCTTTCCGCTTCCGGATTTATCGGCAGGGCTTCCGGTCTGGGAACGGACCTCAGGAAAAAAGAGCCTGTTCTCGCTTACGACAGAATAAAATTCGAAGCGGCGGTCTGCGACGGCGGAGACGTCCTCTCCAGACTTAAGGTGTGTCTCGCGGAGGTAAAGGAATCCTGTTCCGCAGTGAAACAGATACTGGCCGCTCTTCCCTCCGGCGCCGTGTCGGTAAAATATAATATCCCGTCCGCGAGCGCCGAAGTGTTGAACAGATGCGAATCGCCTCTCGGCGTGGAAGAATACAGCCTGTCCTGCCGTGGGCGTTCCAACAGCTGCAGGATAACCCCGTCCGTCTTCTCTTCGCTCGGTTGCGTAGCGGCCATGCTGGAGAAAGAGTCGGAGGAAGATATAGGACTTATACTTTCTTCAGTCGGCATGAGCAGACGTCTCGGACTGGTGGATATAGAAATATATGAAAGCTGAACTTATTATCCGGCTTCTTCCGGCTTTCCTTGTTTTTTTCCCGCTTCTGGCAGCGGCGATGGCCGCCGACCGGCTGATTTCGCGTGTTCTCGCCCGGAGAACCGGCGGCCCGGTTCTGCAGCCTCTGTTCGACATCGTCAAGATGTTCTCGAAAGACATCGATATGCCTCAGGAGAAAAAATTTATATTTCTTTCTATGCCGGTAGTTACGCTGGCGGCATATGTCTCCGTGTTCGCGCTGACGGCCATAGGCTCCGCGGCGGACATTCATATCCTGTTTATCCTGTCCCTGTTTTTTATCCCGAGTTTCACGGTGTTCCGCGCTTCTTTTTTCGGACGGGGGAGAGGTATGTCCCCTTACCGTCTTCTGTCCGGCGGCGTTTTTTACGAGGTCCTGTTCATAGCTCTGCTTTCCGGCCCGATCCTTATCTCCGGTCCTCTGTCCGTGTCCGGCTCCGCGGTAAAATTTTCCGGATCTTATTTCCCTTTCGTGCTGTCGCAGCTTCCGGCCCTTTCGGCGGTTGTTTTTCTGCTGGCTTTTAAAGTTAACAACTGGGCCGCTTTCCGTATGGGGGCTTCGGCCGCGCCCGGTTCACTTTCCGCTTATTCCGGACTGCCTCTAGCTTTCTGGGCCCTTTCTTACTGGGCCGGCATAGTGTCGGCTTCCGCCGCCGCGGCCGCGGTTTTTTTCGGCTTCGACGCGGCCTCCGGCGTTTCGGGCTTTTTAATATTCCTGTCTAAAACTGTTATAATAATATTAGCTGTTTTGGTTTTAAAAAACACGGTTCCTTTGCTGAAGCCCGCGGATGCGGAGAGGATCTGCGCCAGGTATATTTTCCCGGTCGCGGTCCTGCAGATAGCCGCCGATCTGTTTATCGGGTGAAGCCGGACCGTTTCGATAAATTTTACAGACAGGTAATATATGTTAGCCTTATTTTTCGCTTCTCTGCTGATGTCATCCCCGGTGTTTTCCCAGGAATTACGCGATAAAACTCCCCGTCCCGATTCAGTTTCAGGACAGGCTTCCGCAGTTTCCGCCGATCTTTTTTCTTCGCCTGAAAAACTGATTAAGGAGAAGTTCGGTAATGCCGTCTGGTCGGCTTCCGTTATAGACTGCGATTCGGGAAAAACGATATTTTCGGAGTCGCCGGACAGGAATATGATCCCGGCGAGCACGCTGAAAATACTGGTTACCGCCGCGGCTCTGGACAGATTCGGGCCTGATTACAGGATAAAGACTTCCCTTTATCTGCATAAAGGGGTGCTCTATATCCGCGGCGGCGGCGATCCGTCGATAGGTTCCTCTTATATAAAGAACGCCAGAAGCATGAGGCAGACTTTCTCGCTGTGGCTGAAGGCCGTGAAGAAACTTAATATCAGGAAGTTGAAGGCCGTTATGGCCGACGAGACTTATTTCGATCCGAGTCTGCCAGGTTCGTGGGGCTGGGAGGATGTGGGGAATTATTACGCAGCGCCGCCCTCGGCTCTTTCCGCGGGGGACAATATATACCGCGTGGTTTTCAGACCTGGTAAAAAAAACGGTGAGCCGGCCGCCGTGCTCCGCACCGAAGTGCAGGGATATTCTTCGGTGGAGGCCCTGCCCATGAGATTTATCAATGAAGTGACGACGGCCTCTCCGGGGACGGGGGACAATGTTTATATACACGGTCTTCCTCCCATGTGGAACGCTATCCTGCGCGGCACTGTCCCGGCCGGAGTGAGCGAATTCAAGGTGAAAGGCGCCGTCCCGGATCCGGCTCTTTACGTGGCCAGAAGTTTCAGCAAGTATCTTAAAGAGAATAAGATAAAGGTGCTGCGTCCGGCAGGGAAAGCGGCGACTCCCAAGAAAGCCGTGACGGTCGTCGTCACGGAAGGCAGCGAGATGAAGGATATCATTTCGGCCACCAATAAGCAGAGTTTTAATCTTTACGCCGAACTGCTGCTGCGTCTTCTCGCGGCGAAGGACGGACGGAGGGCTGACGAATACGGTGGCATCGCCGAGGTGAAGAAGTACCTGAACGGGCAGGGAGTGGACGCGTCCGAACTGAAGATAACGGACGCGAGCGGGCTTTCGAGGCTGAATCTCGTAAAGGCGCAGGCCATGGCGGGGCTTCTCTGTTCTGTCGAGAAGAAAGACTATTTCATGGTTTACCGCGAATCTCTGGCCGGTCCGGCGGATTCAGACGCTAAGGGGCATATCAGGACTTTCGGCCGCGGTTATTTCAGCCCCGACACACTGAGAATTAAATCCGGTTCGGTAAACGGGGTCAGGGCTTATACCGGTTATCTGGTTACAGGGAAAGGTACGCGGACCGCATTTTCTTTTATGCTCAACAATTATTCCTGCTCTCCTTCCGGCGCCGATTCTTTCCACGAGGACCTGCTCAAATATATATCGGAGCGTTACTGATTAAATAAAGGCGGTTTTTTATTGTCGCTCCTTCCGTAAAATAATATAATCTATATATATCAGCAAAAATGGAGGCTAGTATGAAAGCACCTTATAAAGAGCTTGGTTTTGTAAATACCAGAGAAATGTTTAAAAACGCCATGCGGGACGGTTATGCCGTGCCGGCTTATAATTTCAACAATATGGAACAGCTTCAGGCCATACTTACGGCCTGCGTGCAGTCCAGATCGCCTGTTATACTTCAGATTTCCAAGGGCGCCCGTAATTACGCCAACGCGACGCTGCTTCGCTGGATGGGCCGCGGCGCCATCGAGATGATAAAAGAAATGAAAGAAGGCCCGGTGCCTGTAGCCCTCCATCTGGACCACGGCGATACTTTCGAGCTCTGCAAATCCTGCATCGAAATGGGATTCTCTTCCGTCATGATAGACGGTTCTTCAAAATCTTACGAGGAAAATATAGCGCTCACTAAGCAAGTTGTGGAATACGCGCACCAGTTCGACGTCACCGTAGAGGGGGAGCTCGGCGTGCTCGCCGGAATAGAGGATGAGGTCAGCGCGGCCAAGTCGCATTATACGGATCCGGCCAAGGTCGAGGATTTCGTCAAGAGGACCGGTGTCGATTCTCTGGCTATTTCCATAGGAACGAGTCACGGCGCTTATAAATTTAAGGTCAAACCGGGCGAATCTGTCCCGCCTCTCCGTTTCGATATACTCGAGGAAGTCGAAAAACGCCTCCCCGGTTTCCCTATCGTTCTGCACGGATCTTCTTCGGTCCCGCACGAATATGTCGAGATGATCAATAAATACGGTGGAAAGCTCGATAACGCTGTCGGTGTGCCGGAAGAGCAGCTGCGTAAAGCCGCTAAGTCTGCGGTATGCAAGATAAACGTGGATTCGGACGGACGTCTGGCCATGACGGCCATGGTCCGCAAAGTATTCGCTGAGAAACCGGCCGAATTCGATCCAAGGAAATATCTCGGACCGGCCCGCGAAGAACTTATTAAAATGTACAAAGGCAAGAACGAGAACGTTCTCGGTTCCGCCGGCAGAATAAAATAATTTCATCCTGCCGCATATTGAAAATCCCCGCTGAAAGGCGGGGATTTTTTATATCTGAGAGCGGAGAGTTGGCGGTTATTTTACTATACATAGGAAAAAGACGGTCCTCGGACCGCCTTTTTCTTTTAAGACCGGTGGGAAGAAGCTTTTATTCCTCTTCCTCCACCCATTCGTCTTCCACAACCTGATAGCCGTCTGAAGCTTTTTTAGCTTTCGCGGCGGCCGCTTTCTTGGCGGCTTCCGCGGCCGCCTTGGCCTTATTATAATTCTTCGTGTGTTTTCTTACGTTTTTCACCGCCGGTTTCTGCTGGACCGCCGTCTGCCCGGCCGGCTGCGCCGTATTGTTTACGCCGGAAACCGCCGCCGCCTGATTGACCGGCATTTTAGCCAGCACTTCTTCGGCGAAAATATCTTTCGGCTTTATATTTTTTATCCCGTTGTCGAAATCGACTTCGAAAGAGCAGCTTATCTTGTTCTGCCCTTCCGCCGGATAGACGGACTTGGACAGAAGATAGACTCCACTGCTCACGGACGAGGCTTCCCACGGTTCTTCTCCGCAGCGCATATTCTTTTCCGCCGCGTGGGAGCAGAGGACGTCGTCGAGGCCCACGCTGCCGCCCATAGTGTATGTCTTTACGGCGTCTATTATCCGCGACAGATCTTCCTCAGCCGCGGCCGGAGCGTTTTCAGCCTGAGGCTGGGTAGAATCTCCCGCTTCAGACTGCTGCGGCCAGTCGGGCGTTTTTTCCGGCGCGGAGGACTGCGGCGAACTTATGAGGGGAATATTATACGGTATAAATTTAGACACGTCGAAGATCTTATATGTCTTGAGCAGGAAGGCCGCGCAGAAAAGAAGCGCCGCCAAGAAGACGAGCCAGAATATCAGTTTGAAGAACTTTTTTATTATTCCGGGGCCCTTCTTTTTTTTCTTCTGCGGTTTAGGCTGCGACGCGGCGGCGTCAGGCTGCGCTACAAGAGGGGATATAGTTCTGGAACTGATGTCCGCCGGCGCCAGCTGGTCCATACCCTGAACATTGCTGTCGGCGGGGTTCATGAAACTGCCGTAGGTGTGGCTTATATTTTCGCTCGACAGCGCAGAAGTGAAAGCCTGTACCTGAGAATTTGTCAGCGCGTTCTGGTCGCCGGCCGTTGCGGCTGCCTGAACTGGGGAGGAGACGGCGGTCTTTATGTCTTTCACCTCGTCTTCCAGAGAGGCGAGTTTGGTCAGTATTTCTTTTATTTCCGCGCCGTAGTCTTTAGCTTCCGGCCGGTCCGTCTTTTGATTCTTAGATTCCGATATAAGCGTCTGGATATTAGAGATCGAATCGTTGATCGCGTCGAGCTGTGTCTTCACGTCTTCTTTCGACAGCGAGTTGGACGAGATCCTCTGCAGGGTGTTCTTTATGTCTTCCATGCCGCTTCCGTCTGCCGGTTGCGGGATATCTATTCCGGCGCTATTTTCCGCATGAGCTTCCTGCCCTTCGTTTTCCTGCCGCTGCTCTCCGTAATCCGCGGCTGCGAGCGGGTTCTCGACATTTCCTGCCGATATATTGGACATGAAATCGTTTATTCCGGAAGTCTCAGGCGTTTCCGCCGCGGCCTCGGTTTGTCCGGCATCGTTCTGGAGCCCGCCGGCTTCCGCGGATATTCCGTTACCGTCCTGAAACTGCTGTTCCTGATTCTGCTCCGTCGGCGTTTCCTGCGTTCCTGACGGCAGATCTATGCCTGCCGGCTGGGGATTGCTCTGGGCCCGCTGGCTTATGGTGGGAGTAGCCGCAGGATCTTTAATGTTTATTTCTTCCCCTTGCGCCGCCGGTTTATCCTGGTTGAAATCGGCGCAGTTAGCCACTTCGACCCATGTCTCTGAGCCTTCGGGGCAAACCTGAAGGGACGGGGAGTATGCGGGATTATGTTGTAATTCTCCGACCTCGTAAGGTCCAACTGTCTCACCATTAATATACGCCCAGTATCTCATAAATGTCTCCAGAAAAATTATGTTATGATAAAAATACGGTAACAGAATTTATTATAGCTAATATCTTTAATTATTGTAAAATGAATATTATGAATTCAAAACCGTTCAGAAGGATTCTTTTTTTTCTTATTTTTGTTCTTGCCGCGCTTCTGGCGCTCATCGGAATTAATAAATATTCCGGTTATTTCGGAAAAAACAAGCCCGAGCAGAAGAGGGACAGGCTGGCGGACGAGTCTCTCAAGGGGATATACACTCTTCCGGTGATAAGGAGTAAGATAGTCGAAGGCGGGCTGCCTCAGGATAAGTACGAATATTCTTCGACCGCTTCCGCCAGCGGAAGCGTGGATATGCTTGTCCCGAGCGAAGATTTTGAATTCGATTCGGTGGCGGAGAAAAGGAAAGACATGTTCGAGGTGCTGGCGGAAAAAGAAAAAGAGTCCAAAGAGGAAGTCATTTCCCTTGACGAAGAAGATCTCGCGCGTCAGATATATTCATCGGCCGCTGCGCAGGGCGACGTGCATATATCCACAGCGATAGTCCCCGAGATGGGCAGGGGGGCCGCCAACGAAGGCGTTTCCATGATAAGCGTGCAGCTGGGCTATAAGATATACACTGACGGCGAGGTATGGGCCGCCTTCGCTTCTTCCCATAAAATAAAGCTGGAAGTCGATTTTAAAAAAGACAATGTAGTGATACTCGTGCCGCTTGAGGATATACCTCCGGGTATGCTTAAGATAAAGGATATAGAGTACGGACAAGACGGGACGGCGGTGAAGTATACGGTGAATCCTATGGTCATGACCGAATATTATACGGACGCCCAGAGAGAAGCCTATTCCGCCGCTAAGATCAGCAAGAACGCCGGGACCGTGAGACTGCTGCAGGTAAAAGAATGAACAGATGAAGATAGTATCCTGTATAACTTCTCCAGAAGAGGTCGGGCCTCTCGCCTGCGCGGGGGCGGACGAAATGTATTCTTCCGTTTCCGACGCCTGGGGGTTCAGCAGCAGAGGCGTCAGGGATATGTCCGAGCTGGCTCTCTGCGCGGAAAAGGCACACGCGGCAGGAAAAAAGTTTTCCATGGCTTTCAACGATCTGTGCGCGATGGCGCAGAAAGACGTGGTACTTCACGTACGGGAAGCCTGCGCCCTTCCGGTGGATTCCTTTATAGTCACCCTGCCTTATCTGCTCGAGCTTTTCGGAACCTATAAACAGTCCTGCCAGAAACTTCATCTGAGCTCCCTGCAGCCGTGTTTCAGCGTCGAATCGGCTGAATTCTTTTCCGGCTTCGGCGTTTCGCGTTTTATTTTTTCCAATCTTCTGACGCCCGGAGAAGCTTCCCGGACGGTATCTTTCTGCAAGAAGAGGAAGATCGAGACCGAGATATTCGATTACCGCTTTTTCGGCTGCCAGTACGTGAACGGCAGATGCCGCAACGTGGACGTCCTTTATCCCGAGGAAAAAGAAGAGAAGGAATTTCTTTCGGGTCCGGGGAGCAACGGAGCCGAGGTTTTTCCGCCGGAAAGAATCTGCCGCTGCGATTCGGTGGGCTGTCATCTTAATATAAAGAGGGACCCTTCTTCGGTTCCTGCGCCGGCGGGTATCGCGCCCGGCAGGGAAAAAGAGGCGAGCGAAAACGCCGTATCCATTCAGGAGAGAATGCTTCGCGGCGGCCATCCTTCGGTGGGTAATCCTTCTTCGCTTTTCGATTTTTACACTCTGGGCGCGGACTATATCAAAAATCCTGTGCGCAATGACGACACCAAAAGAAAAACAGCCACCGTGCGGGAGATGCGCAGAACGGTGAATCTTCTTGGGGAACTGAGCGCTAAATACCGTCCGAGCGAAGCGAAAGCCAGATTTATATTGTATATGGAGAGGTGGAATGGCTGAATACGGAATAAAGTTGGACGGTTTCGCCCTTTCCCGCTTCCCGGAGAGCAGAATAAAGGAACTGTCTTCTCAATACGACTGGGTATACGCTGGGGAGGAGTTCTGCGAGCGGCTTTTTGTTCCTGCCGAGGTCTGTAAAAATATAGTTTTCTTCCAGAAAGCAGGTATGAAAGTATGCGCGCTGACTCCTATCTTTTCGGACAGAGGGACAGAAAGTTTTTACGAATTCCTGGGCCTTCTCGCCAAAGGGATAAAAGACGGCGCGATAGATCCCGCGCGCCTGGAGATAACCGCCAATGATTTTTCAGCTGTTAACATATTGTCCAAGTCTGGGATGAGGACGCGGCTGAATCTCGGCCGTCAGCTTATAAATAATGCCTTCAGCGTATACAGCGAAGATCTCTGCGAGACTTCGGACGAGTGTCTGGACTTTTTTTTCAGGCGCGGCATAGAGCGTTTCGAGATGTCGCTGGAAAAAAACAGGACGGAACTGGTTTTTTCACACGGATCGCCGGACGAGATAAGAAAAAGGCTCCGGCTGACGCTGTTTTACCCTTATATGCCTGTGGCTCTGTCCCCTGTGTGCTTGACCGGCGCGCGCGAAGTCGGCAGCCGGGAGTCGCCGGCTTTCGTGAAATGCAGCCGCAGCTGCGCTTATGCCTATTATAATTTCATGCATCCCTGGGTGAAGGAGCCGCTGACCGTAAAGGGGAACGCCGTTTTCGTAAGACGTGCCGGCGAAGATCCGTCAGGGTCTGTTTTCCTGAAAAAAGAACCTTCGGCCGACAGGCTTATATTCTGTCCCTATCCCTGATCTTATACTTCCTCATAAAAAAATACGAAAGTCCCGCGCAGAAAACCGTAAGGCATAAGAGCCTCGTGCCTGGGATTATAAAATTGTAGACAGGCATTCCGGAAGTCATAGCGCCCCTTATCCACAGAAAAAAATGGGTCGACGGTATGAAAGCCGCGATAAATCTGAGAAAACGCGGGATACAGTAAGGCGGCCACGAAGAGCCGGACAGAAGATAGCCGAGCATGGAAAGGAACATGAGCAGGAAAAAAGCGTATACCACGTTCGGAAAGAAGAAAGACACTGCCGCGGCGAAAAGGCTCACGCTCACAGAAAAGAGCAGGGTGAACAGAAGTGTGCCGGCCGGGCCGGAGTTCAGGAACAGCGAATAATGAGGCAGAAGCAGATATATAAAAACCGCGCCGAAGATAAAATTCAGAATTATATGAGGCAGCAGTTTCCCGGCCAGAGCGGGCAGCACTCCGCCCTCCGATAAAGAAAAGACCGCCCTGAATCCGTCCGCGTTTCTCTCCTTTATGAAAGAAACGCATATGCCGACTATCAGCACCTGCTGTATTATTATGAACATCAGCCCCGGCAGGAAAAAGTCGGAATAGTTCATCTGAGGGTTCCCTATCGGGCGTATGTCCGCTTTCACCAGTTCCCGAAGTTTTTCCAGGCGTTCGCCGTAAGGCTTTTCTTCTTTTCCGTACAGCCCTGAAAAAGCCCTTTCGGTAAGCGCGGCTGAAATATCGTTGGACGCGATCATGACCTGATTTGCCGGAGCGACATTGCTGTAATCGACAGCGGTGAAGAATCTCGCCTGTTTGCCTTCCTTTATTTCTTTCGAAAAATCCTGCGGGATATATATGAAGCCGTATATTTTCCCGAGAAGCATGTCCCGGTAGGCGCGCCGCGCGTCTTCGTAATGCCCGTAGAGTTTCATGTTCTCCGTGGAATCTATCCAGCGGGAGGCCTCCCTGGAGAGTGAAGAATTGTCGGCGTCTACCACTCCTACCGGTATCCGCGTTATCCTTTTGTCCACGTATATGACGGAAAGGAATATACCGTAAAAGAGCGGCGCGAAGAGACATATCACGACGAGATCTCCGTCCGTGAACACATTTCTTATCTCTTTCAGTGAAACCAGTAATATTTTCTTAAACATTTTTTATATCCGCCCTTAGTTTCAAGCAGGACAGAGCGACGCAGACCGAACCTATCAGAAGCATATAAAGCAGCTGGGGGGAGACTGTGTCTAGCCCCGCGCCGTATCCTGCGATTATGACGGAAGCCCTCAGATAATGGGTGAGAGGCAGCGTATAGGAGAATATCCTTATCGGCAGCGGAATATAAGCCAGCGGCCATATATAGCCCGATAATATCAGCCCCGGCGCGCCGGTCAGCAGGACGCCCTTCATCGAATCTATCCCGGTTTTTGCGAAGACGCTTATCAGCAGTCCCATAGACAGCGAAGAGAATATCATCAGCAGATCGGTGAGGAGGAGCAGCCATAAGCCGCCACGCACCGGAATGTCGAAATACGGGAAAAAAACCAGATCGTACAAAGCGAAGATAATCAGATGCACGGCCGTGTAGGGCATAAATTTCCCTGCGACGATCTTAAGCGGACTGCCGCCGGACAGTTCGAACAGGCCGCGTGCGCTTTTTTCTTCTTTCTCGCATACTATGAGCAGAGCTCCGAAGCTAAGCAGCAGCTGCTGGAGTATAGTTCCCCAGACGCCTGGCATCAGATAATCGACATAATTTATGCCCGGATTGAAGAGTTTGAAATTGTCGGCTGCGACCGGCATGAATTCAGCCGAGGACTTGGGCCCGGAGCTTCCGTTTTTTCTCAGGAATTCCATCCTCGCTCCAGCGCTTATCGTGCCGGCCACCGTGCGTATTTCCGAAGAAGTGAGATTGCCTATGAGCAGGTTCGCCCCGTTAACGTAGGCCGTCACCGCGGAGCCTTTGGTAAGTTTTATATTCTTAGAAAAATCTTTCGGGATATATACTCCGGCTTCTATTTTCTGTTCCTGTATGAGTTTTTTTAATTCGTATTCGTTCTGGACCCTGTATTCGACCTTCAGGGATCTGGTCGCGTCGAGATAACGCGTGAAGGTGCGCGACATCGAGGAATTGTCTCTGTCGCAGACCGCGGCCGGCATATCCGGAAGCACTTTCGATATATAGATATACCCGGACAGAAAAGCGTATGCGACCGGCCAGACGAGCAGCATGAAAACGTAAAATTTACGCGCTGCTATGCGCGCTGACTCGCGTTTGGCTATGTTCCACGCCGTTTTCATTTTAATATATTCTATTTTATGACCGCTGTCATTCCCGGATGTATTTCGGATATGGGATTTTCCGGGCGCAGCCGCACTTCGAAGGTCTTCAGGTCGAAACTTCCCGTCTCGTTTGTGGCTTTCCATTTCGCGAAGGAAGCCAGCGCCGAGATATAAGACACTTTCATATCGTAAGTCTTGTCGAGCGCGGGAAAATACACTTTGAAATTTTTTCCTTTCTCTATGCCGGGAAGTCTGTCTTCCCTTACGTTCACAACAACCCACTGGTCCTTGGGGTTCAGTAGAGTGAAGACGGGGTAGCCGGCGGCCACTATTTCGCCTTCGCGCGAGACGACTTCCGTTATTTCTCCGTCTATCGGGGCCTTTAGTTCCAGTTCGTCCAGATAGGCGCGCACTTCTTTCAGCACCCCTTCCGTGGCGCTCACCTTCTGTCTGGCGGCTTCGTATTTGTATTTGGTCTCGTCGTACTGCTGCTGCGGAAGCACCTGTGTTCTGTAGAGCTGCGCGACCCTTTCGTAACTTTTGGAAGCGAAACTGAACTGTTCCTTGGCTTCTTTCAGCGCTGCCTCCGCTGTTTCCAGTTTCGCGTTTATCTCCTTGCTTTCCAGCTTCGCCAGCACGGTTCCCTTCGAGACTGTGTCGCCTTCCTTGACGAGCACTTTTTCTATCCTGCCGGGGATCTTTACTCCCACGTCTATTTCGGCCCCGTCCGCTTCTCCGGTGAGAAATTCGGCCTGCTTCTGTCCGCAGGACGCGAGCGAGACCGCCAGCGCAAGGGCCGGGAAAACTTTATAAAATTTCATATTTTACTCCTTATCTGTAATCGAAAATCTTGTGGCTTTCGCCGCATGTGCGCAGCAGCCCGGACAGGGCGTAGGCATAGTCGTACAGGGCCTTGCAGCGTTCGGTTTTCACTTTTCCGAGGTTCAGCTGGGCGTCTATGACTTCCAGCGATGTCGCCACGCCCTGCTCGAAGGATATCTTATTGAGTCTCAGGTTTTCTTCGGCAAGTTCCAGCGACGATTCCAGACTCGCGTATTCTTCCGCGGCCGAGAGCATGTCGTGCCTGTATTTTTTTACCTGCGTTCTTATAAGTTCGCGTGCGTTGTCCGTTATATTCCTGAGGGCTTCCCGCTGGGCTTCCGTCTTTTTTATATTCCGGTAGTCGGACAGACCGCTGAAGACGGGGATCTTCAGGACCAGCCCCGCCGCCCATTCCGGTTCGAGGGCGGTCAGGTCGGCTTTATAGGCCTCGTATTTTCCGAAGGCCGCGAGGGTGGGCAGAAGATTCCCCTTATCGGCTTTTTCCTTCGCCTCGAGCTGTTCCGCCGTCTTCGCTAGATTTCTCAGCGCCGGGTTCGCGTTTACGGCTTTATCTATGAAATATTCTTCCCCGGATATTTCACTGGGGATAAAGAAATCTGTGGTCAGTTTATAGGAATCTATCTTGGAATTTAGAAGATTTTCCAGCACTATTTCGGCGAGCTCCGTGTCTCTCGCGGCCTTTTTCGCTTCTCTGTCCGCGTCCGCCAGAGCCGACTCCGCCCTCATTCTGTTGGCTTTGGATATCATGCCTGTCCTGAACAGTTTTTCCGCGGTAGAATCGTGCTCGCGCATGCCCGTAAGGACTTCTTCTTTTATATTCTGCGTCTGCTGCGCCAGTTCCACCAGAAAATAAGAGCCCACGACCCCGGCGATTATTTTTTCTTTTTCGGCGGTCTCGTTTATTCCGGCGGTTTCAAGAGCCGCCTTTTTAGCTTTCACATTCGCCCTTATTCTGCCGCCGGCATAAAGTATCTGGGTCGCGCTCAGGGTCAGATTATAGTAATCCCTGTCCTGCAGGTTCAGAGTGAAGGACGGGAGCTGGCTTTCGAGCCTGTCCTTCACGGCTTCCGCCGCGCTGTATCCAGACAGGATATACGAAGTCAGATAATCGGCTGAGATTATAGCGGTCCTTATATCGTTCATGTCCAGCGTTATCGGATCGTTCAGGCGGGTGTATTTCCCTTCCACGTCTATTCGCGGATAATAGCTCCCTTCGCTTGAAGCCAGATCCTCTTCCGCCGCTTTTTTCTGGTGTCCGGCAGCCTTCAGTTCGTTATTGTTTGAAAGAGCGGTGTCTATGGCGGTCTTAAGGCTCAGTCCTTCTTCCGCCGCGGCCGAAGAGACAGAGGACGCGATGATGAGAATACAAAAAATATACTTCATAAAATGGTTTAATAAATTTCTTTCTTCAGGAGACGCCTGTGGTCCTCCGAGACTATCCTTACGAAGAACAGTCTGCCTATCGCCTTGCTCAGGTCGTTGGAACTGTAAGACGGATACTGCTCGGAGAAATTGGTGTTTATCAGCCCGGTCACGAGTTCGTAATAAAGTATGAGGGCGAGCTTTTTATCGAAATCCGTCTTGAAGATTTTTTTCTGCGTCCCTTCTTCTATCAGCGAGGACACACGGTTGAATATTATATCTTTTCTCCAGTCCTCTATTTCTTTCCACAGTTCCGGAGCGTTGCGCTGTATCTCCTTCATGAAACTTTCCGTCAGGTACACCGAGAGATGAAGGATATAGTCGTTAGTCTTCAGCAGTTTATCCACGCATCCGCTCTTTCCGGTCCATATATTCTCGTAGACATTCTTTCTTCTCTCGAAAGAGTCTCTCACGGCCGCGCCGAAAAGGGCCGCTTTCGAAGAGAACATCTTGTACAGCGTTTTTTTGCTTATCGAGAATTCCGCGGATATGTCGTCCATCTTCACGTCGGAGAAACCCCGTTTGAAAAACATCTTCGCGCTGCTGTTCAGTATCTGTTTCCTGAGTTTTTCTTTTTTCTCAAGATTAGCGCCGTCGCTTTTTCTCATAAATATCGCCTGCCAGTGGTCCTCTTTTGTTCCGAATAATAAAGAAACTTTTAAAGTTTCTGCGGTTTCCTGAATAATGAATATACAGTTTATCATTAGCGCTTCCCGGCTGTCAACACCGGCCGGGGTTTGACAAGGGTTTTCTCTACTAGGTATAATCTAGTGTGTTTCACGGACTATAATAGGGGATTGCACGGAGAGTTTATGTCATATGATAACACGAAGGAACTGAACTGCCCGGCCTGCGGCGGGAAAATGCGTAAGATTTTTATGGATAAGGCCGGGATAAATCTCGACGTCTGCCTTGACGGCTGCGGCGGGATCTTTTTCGATAATCAGGAGATCAGATCTTTCGACGAAAAGAAGGAAGACGTCGAAGCGCTGACCAAGGCTCTGGAATCTAATTCTTTTTCTCAGACCGACCAGACGGCGGACAGGAAATGTCCTCTGTGCGGCGTCGTCATGCATAAACGTTTCGCTTCGGTTAAGCATAAAGTCAGTGTGGACGAATGTTATAACTGCGGCGGAATATTCCTGGACAACGGCGAACTGCAGAAAATAAGGGCCCAGTACGAGACGGAAGAGGACGGTTCGAGGGATTTTATTAGAATGATACAGTTTACCCCTTACGCAAGGGAACTGACGGCTCCCGGAGTTCTGAAGCCCAGGCCCGGTAACAGATCTTCGCGCAAGGCGGCCGGTTTTTTAGGGTGGCTGTTCCGCCGGAAATAAAGAGCGGGTCGCGCCGCTACCCGGTCCGCGGCTTTTCCGCATGCCGCGGCTTCAGGCTTTTTATGTTTTTCGCTTCGTGCCTGTCCTGTCGTCCGAAAATTAATTTTGTGCACCGGGAAAATTTAAAAATATATAATTGATATATGCGCAGCGTTTTCCGTGCGCCGATCCGTTCGGTTTAAGAGGTTCTTATGAAAAGATTTCGCAGATTCGCAATAGTAACGGCAGTGACCATCGTTATGGGAGCCGCTTTCCCGTATCTGAATTATGCCGTCGATAAAACATACGAGCAGATTAAAGTGCTGATAGACGTAATGGGCCTCATACAGTCTAACTATGTGGAGAACGTGGACCAGTCCAAGCTTATATACGGCGCCGCGAAAGGAATGGTGGACCAGCTGGACGATTATTCCCAGTTCTACGAGCCCGACGTCTATACGCGGGTCAAAAGCGATACTGACGGCGAGTTCGGCGGGATAGGGATAAGTATAGAGTCGAGAACCGAAAATCAGAAATCCGTGTTCACCGTCACCACTCCCCTTCCCGGCACTCCGGCGTGGAAAGTCAAGATGATGCCCGGAGACGTGATAATAAAAGTCGACGGGCAGGACGTCACTTCAGTGAGCACCGACGATTTCCTTAAGATGCTCCGCGGAGAAGTCGGCACTGAGGTCACTGTCACCGCCTCGCGCGTTAAAGACGGGAAAAACGAAGAGAAAAATTTCGTTATGAAGCGCGACCTTATAAAGACGGAGAACGTTAAGTGGCGGATGCTCGATAAGAAGATAGGTTATATAAACGTTCTCGAGTTCACCGGCCACGTGACTGAGAATTTCGACAAGGCAATGAAGGACCTCACTTCCCAGGGAATGACTTCGCTGATACTGGATCTGCGTTATAATCCGGGCGGTCTCCTTTCCGCGGCGGTGGACATCTCGCAGCGTTTCCTCGGGGACAATAAGATGATAGTCTATACTAAGGGAAGGAAACAGGAGAACTATCAGGAATTCCGGGCTGACAAGAAGGCCGTTTATCCCGATCTCCCCCTTGTCGTCCTGATAAACCGCTTCTCAGCTTCCGCCAGCGAGATAGTCTCCGGAGCGCTGCAGGATAATAAGCGCGCCGTCGTCATAGGCGAGCGTTCGTTCGGGAAGGCCAGCGTGCAGTCAATGATTCCTCTGGCGGACAAATCGGCCCTCCGGCTTACGATAGCGAAATATTATACACCTAGCGGCAAATCTATACAGCACGACACCGGGCACAAGACCGGGGGCATAGTCCCCGATATAACCGTCAAGATGCCGCTGGAGCAGGAGCAGCTGCTGCAGCAGAAAGAAGTCGTTATATACTATCCGGACGAAAACAGCAAGGACGGAGGCGAGCCTGGTGCTGACGGCAATGTTAAGAAGGTCTATAAATACACCGAAGAAAAAGTACGCGGCGCGAAAGACGACGTGATAGACCGCGCCGTGGAGATACTGCACGCCAAAGACGTCTTGGGCGTGCTCGGGAAGACGGCTTAATTCCGGGTTCAGGATGAGGATTTTAGGCATAGAGACCACTTGCGACGAGACTTCGGCCGCCGTTCTGGAAGACGGGGAACTGAAAGCTGATTTTATATATTCCCAGATAGAGCTTCATAAAGAATACAACGGCGTGGTGCCGGAGCTGGCCAGCAGGGCGCATCTGGAAAAGATGCCGGAAGTTCTTGAAACGGCGCTGAGAGATTCAGGCATGACTTTCGGCCCCGGCTGCGTGGACGCGGTGGCTTTTGCCAGAGGTCCGGGTCTGCCCGGTTCCCTCATGGTCGGCCGGGTGGCGGCCGAGACCGCGGCGGTTCTTTGCGGCGCCCCGCTTATAGGCGTGGATCATCTGGAAGGGCATATGCTGGCCTGCGAGTACGAAAAAGGAAAAGTCTCGCGGCCGCTTAAATTTCCTCTGATAGCCCTTATAGCTTCCGGCGGCCATACTGAGATATGGCTTGCCAAGGATTACGGGAATTACAGGGTGCTAGGCGCCACGCGCGACGACGCGGCCGGCGAAGCTTTCGACAAGGTCGCTAAGCTCATGGGGCTGCCTTATCCCGGCGGGCCGGAAATAGAGAGGCTGGCAGCTTCGGCGCCGCTTAATTCACAGCTTGAATTTCCGAGACCTTATATGAAGGGCACCTGGGATTTTTCTTTCAGCGGACTGAAGACGGCTGTCAGTTATTATCTGCAGGACCTCAAGGCTCCGCTGTCGGCTTCGCAGAAAGCGAGCGTGGCCAAAGCTTTTCAGGATTCGGTGGTGGCCACGCTCGAGCGTAAAGTTCTCGCGGCCGCAAGACATTACGGGATAAACAGGATAGCCGTGGGAGGCGGGGTATCGGCGAACGGCGCCTTCAGGAAGGCTTTTTCCGAGATCAGGGGATTCGATATAGTTTTTTCTGAAAAACGTTACTGTTCCGACAATGCCGCCATGATAGCGCTCTGCGCTATGAGAAGGCTGCAAAACAAAGATTTCGTAAATAAGATAGACATATCTCCGGACCTCAGCGCGCCTTCCTGGCGCAGGGCCGGGAAGAGAGGTGGCGACATTTGATGAAGATATGGCTGCTTTCAGATTACGACAGCAGAAAATTCGCGGAGTTTAAGAAACTTCTGCGCAAGTACGCTCAGATACATCCGGAACAGCAATTTGAATTCATAGTCAAGAGCCGTAAGAACATGTGGCTCAGTTTTTTCGACAGCCTGCGCGACCCCAAGCACAAGCCTCTCGCGGATATCATAGAGATCCCGCAGAACTGGACGGAACTGTTCAACAGGCTCGGACTGCTTTCTGAAATGTCCGGATACGTTTCTGCGCTCCGCGAAAAGAATTTCGGCAAATACGTCCTCAGGGAACTGTGCCGCCATTCGGAGAGCGGTATCTATTCCGTGCCATGGTGGCAGGAGGCTCCCGCCCTTTTCTATAATGTGGAGATAATAAACGGGCTCGTAGGCAGTTCGGAAAAAGATTTTCTGACCTGGGACGCTTTTCTGGGCGTTTTGCAGAGCGTGCTGGACTATTCCAGACATAAGAACAGTAAAATCATACCTCTGCTGCTTTCCGGTTCTTCAGGGGCGATAACCGTAAAGGACGTGCTGCCGCGCGTATGGAGCAGGAAGGGCGGTCTGCTTTTCGAAGAATCCCGGCGGTCTGCTTTTCTGCTCAACGAAACAGTCGGGGGAATAGAAGACTGGATAAATCTGGTCAGAAAGGGCTATATAAAGCTTTTTTCGGGACTTTCCTATTACGATTACGACTACAGCCCTGCCGTGAACAACGCGGCCTGCGTTCTTTCGCCGCGCCGTCTGCAGAAGAACAAGGCGCTTAATATATTCCCTTATCCCGGTTATTTTCACGGGGGCGGCATACTTATAGTAAACAATCTCGCGGTTTCATCTTCTTCCCAGGAGCCGGAAAGCGCGGCCGCTTTCGTGGACTGGCTGAGTCTGGAGGAGAATTCCCTGGCCTTCGCCGACAGTTTTAATGTTTTTCCATGTATTAAGACGGCTTTTATCTCCCTGATGGCCAGCGACGTTAAGAACGAGGTCTTCGAAAGGGTCTTTTCGGCGCCGGAACTGATGCCTAACGTTATGGCTTATCCCACAGCTGAAATACTTATGGACAGGGCGCTCTGGGATATTTCAATAAAGGCCGCGCGGAACGACTGCACGCACGAAGACATAATAAAACTGCTTCAGCTCGCCAGCGGGGAAGCTGATTATCTTCTTGACACTTCATACGGAGGTTTAGGTGGCTAATCAATGTTTGCAGCAGGATCTCGTCGAACGGTTTTACAGGGAAGCCTCGCAGCATCTCGAAGAGGGCGGGCGCTGGGCTTTCATAAGGGCGGCTCTGAACGGCGTGCGTTCTGTGACCGAAGTCGAGAGCGTGTCTTTTTTCGAATATGACAGCAGACTCAGGCTGCTTATACTGAGGCTGCGCAGCGATAAATATATAACCTGCGAGCAGGACGGGGCGGTTAAGCTCACAAGAGGTTCCCACGCCGAGAAGGCCATGAGCACCATGCATTCGGTCAAGGCAACCCTGGCTTCCGGCAAATACCTGTATTTTCCTTTTTCCTTCGATAACTTTTTTTCCGGCAGTTCCGATAAACAGAATTCCGGGGCCTGCCTTATAGTCCTGAAAAGAAAGCCTTCGGCGCAGGGATTTTCCACATCGGAAACTATAAAGATCGGCTGGTACCTGAGAGCTTTCATGCGTTTTTACTATAAGGCCGAATATATGGCTCTGGCGCAGACGCACGATTCCGACATAGCCTCAATAACCAAGGTCACCGAGATCTTCGCCACCGCGCTGCGCTCCAACGACAGCTTCAAACGTATCCTCATGGCCATACAGACCCATTTCGCCTTCGACAGGGTGAGACTTTATATAGTGAGGGAGAAGGAGCATATTCTTCAGGGCGAACTGTCCGTGGATATAGCCGGGAACGTGATAGATATATCGCAGGAAAAGATCCCGCTGGAAAAGGGAATGCACCGTTTCGCGGATATACTTCTCGGCAAAGACTGCGGCGATTTTCTGGAATGTTTTAAGGACAGGGTAATGTATCTCCCGCTGCGCATAAGGGAAAAAAGCGGGAGTATGACTAATGTGGGAATGCTCGTGGTTGATAATTTCCTCAGCCAGCGCTCCATAGAGCCGCGCGAGCAGACGATGATATATTATTTCGGGGGGCATATAGCCCTGGCCGTGGACAATATCCGTCTTTTCAATAAAGTGGAAGATCTCTCCCTTTACGACGTTCTTATTCCCAAAATGCCGAACAGGCGTTATTTCGAATCCAAGTTCGAGGAAGAGTTCTACAGGGCCAAGAGATTCAACCAGTCCCTGTCGCTCATCTGGATAGATCTCGACGAATTCAAGCATATAAACGACGAGTACGGGCATCTGACCGGAGACGAGGCGCTTAAGGCTTTGGGCAAGATAATGCTCGAGAATATGAGACAGGCCGATTTCCCCTGCCGTTTCGGCGGCGACGAGATGCTGATCCTGCTCCCTCACGCCAGCGGCGACATGGCTATGGCTCTGGCGCAGAGGCTGAAAAAACAGATAGCGAAAGTGAGAGTCCCGGTCATAAATCCCGACAGCAAGGCAAAAGACAGCAAGACAGTCTCCTTTTCACTGAGCATAGGTATAGCCACTTTTCCTGAAGACGCCGAGAATATGGGCGAACTGAAGAAACACGCCGACGAAGCCCTTTATTGGGTCAAGACCAACGGCAGGGACAATATCATGCGCTATTCCTGTATGACGAAGAAAGCTGGCAGAAAAAAGGCTGACGCCGTTTAAGAGATAATTAAAGCTTTATGGGTAAGAAGATACTGATTACCGCTTTCGAGCCTTTCGGCGGAATGCCCGTCAACACCTCGCAGGAAGTGCTTTCGCTTCTTCCTCGGGAGATAAACGGCGTGGAACTGTATAAGCAGATCCTTCCGGTGAGTCACGAAGCCGCCGAAATAGCCGGGTCGGCCCTGTGTCGCGTCGCGCCGGACGCCGCGCTCTCCCTCGGCCTTGCCGCGGGCGATACTTGCGTGAGAGTCGAGCGGATAGCGGTGAATATAGCCGATTACGGCATTCCGGACAATGCCGGACTTATGCCAGAAGGCGGGAAGATAATACCTTCAGGTCCGGCGGCTTATTTTCTCAATTCCGATCCAGGAGTCCTGCTTAAGGCGATAGAATCCTCCGGGACGCCGGCCTATATAAGCAATCACGCCGGAACATATGTCTGTAATTATCTCATGTATTCGCTTTCCGATCTTATCTCCGAAAGATATCCGCTTGTGAAGTACGGTTTCATACATCTGCCGGTCTGCACCGAAGCGCTGCTGGGCCAAGAAGGCGGCCGCAAGAAGACGCCTTCTCTTCCGATAAAGATGCTCGAAGCGGCTGTTGAGGCCGCGGCAGCCGCTTTGGCCGGTTAGCGGAATGAGAAGAAAAGAAAGCGCTCCCTCTTTAGCGCGCCTTTCCGTGAGTCTCGACGGACAGACGGTTCCTCTTAGGATAGTCGCCAGCAAGGGAAGATATATACGCGTGTCCGTGCTTCAGGATCTTACGCTCCGCGCGGCTCTCCCCATAGGCAGAGAGATAAGCGAAGTGTACGACTTCGTGCAGAATAAGAAAAAATTTATTTTGAAGCATCTCGCCGCTTTCAGGACTTCCCAGCCTTACAGGAATGTGAACGACATAAGGGACGGGGGAAGCATACAGATACTTAGCAAGAGATACAGACTGACGTTTTTAGAATCTTACTGTTTCAAGACAGATAAGATCGGCGGGGATATTTTTATCTTCACGAGACACGCGGACGAGCCCGGGAAGGTCAGGGAACAGATCGTCAGGATGCTGAAATCGGAGGCCGATAAAAAATTCTCCGAGATACTTTTGCGGCTTTGGCCGAAGGTCGCGAGATATTACGGCGGCGGGATCCCTCTCCTGAAGTCGAGGAAGATGAGGCATAAATGGGGAGTCTGCAGTTATATGAAGGGGGAAATAAGACTTAATATAGCCCTGTATTCGGCTCCCGAGATATGTATCGAATATGTGATAATGCACGAGCTGGCGCATCTCGTCTACCATAATCACGGGCCGCAGTTCAAAAAATTTATGCTGGAATGCTGTCCGGACTGCCGGCGCATAGAGGATATCCTTAAATTCCAGCCCATCACCCTTTAAAAAAAAGAGCCGGTCAAATAGACCGGCTCTTTTCCTCTTTCTCTTTTTGATTTTTAATTCTTATATTCCCTGAGGGCCTTGTCCACCAGAACGACATATGTCATGGCGCTCGACCCGCCGGCCAGAACGGCCACCATGGCCGCTTCGAGTATCTCTTCCTTGTCGCAGCCGTTTTCCAGGCAGCGTTTTACCGCTACTGGCACGCAGACCGGGCAGTGCTGCGATACGGTGGCGACGAGCATCAGCAGCCATTTGGTTTTACTGTCGAGTTTATAGGAATCCATTATGGCGTCCTTCTGGGCCATAAGGGCTCCGTACTGCGCCGGTATGGTTTTTCTTATGTCGACCATCCCCTCGTTGAATTCCTTTACGGTTTCCTTTACTGTATTCCCCATTTTAATCCTCCGTTACATCGCAGGCCTAGTGTATGCCGTGCATCCATTTCTTTATCTTAGGCGTCATTATGAGAAGCACCAGAGCCGAGAGCAGAGCGGTGCTGGTCGGTATGGCGAAGAATTTGGCGTGATTGATCGCGTCGTAATTACCGGCGAGTATGCCGCCCACGAAATTCGCCGCGCAGGAAGACAGGAACCACGTTCCCATGAGGAGAGACGCGAACTGCGCCGGGGCGAGTTTAGTTACCATAGAAAGTCCAACCGGCGACAGACAGAGTTCGCCCATGGTGTGCAGCATATAAGCGCCCACGAGCCAGAGCATGCTGACCCTTATTCCGCTCTTTTGCGCCACGCTGGCGGCCGCTATCATCACCATAAAACCTATCGACAGCAGTCCTAGTCCGGTTACGAACTTTATCGGAGTCGACGGCTCTTTTCCTCGCCTGGCCAGCTTTATCCACATTTCCGAGAACAGCGGCGCCAGTAATATTATGAACAGAGGGTTGACGGACTGGAAATAACTTGTCGGCATGGTCCAGGTATGTCCGAAAAGAGTGAAGACCCTGTTCGTTTCATATTCCGCGAAAAGCGTGAGGGAACTGCCGGCCTGCTCGAAGGCGGCCCAGAAGAAAATAGAGAAGAATGTCAGCAGAAGCACAACCCCCATCTTTTCCTTTTCCGCCCTTGTCAGTCCGGCTTTCTTCTGCGCGGTTATATAGCCCCACACCACGGCTACGACCGCCGCGCAAGCGCCGATATAGTAAACGGACCGCGGAATCCTGTCGATCACGGAATAACCGCAGAAATGCATGGCGCTTATCACGAGAACGAATATCAGCGTGGCTATTATGGCTATCGGCGCCTTATAATCTTTGGCCGGGGTGCTGGGCTTCATGCAGTGATCGCCCAGCAGTTTCTTCTGCAGCAAAAGATAAAGCGTCAGCCCCAGGACCATTCCCACGCCGGCCGCCGCGAATCCGAGGTGGAAGGAGACTTTTTCTCCCAGAGTTCCGCAGACGAAACTGGAGAAGAGCGCTCCCAGGTTTATGCCCATGTAAAATATAGTGAATCCGCCGTCTCTGCGGGGGTCGTCCTCATGGTAAAGGGAGCCGACCACGGTGGAAATATTCGGTTTGAAAAAACCGTTTCCCAGTATCAGCAGCATGAGAGCCGAAAAGAAAAAAGCCATGGAATTGAAAGCCATGGCGAAATGTCCGAGGGCCATAAGAGTGCCGCCTATGACTATCGCTTTCCTCTGCCCCAGATATCTGTCCGCTATCCATCCTCCTATCAGCGGCGTCAGATAGACCATGCCGGTGTACCAGCCGTATATATGCCCCGCTTTTTCGGTGCTGAACTGCAGCGCCTTCACCATATACAGGACAAGCAGACAGCGCATCCCGTAATATGAAAATCTTTCCCACATTTCCACGAAGAACAGAAGGAACAGCCCGCCCGGCTGCTTCGTTTCGTTTCCGTTAGATACCGTATCCTCAGTTGTCATTTAAGCTCCGTCACATCGTATTCAGAATAAAATAATATTACTATTATAATATAATAACCGCCGCGCCGAGTGAATATTTTTGCGCCTTTATTCCCCGGTTATGTTTTTCAGCACAAGACTGTCTGCCGGACAGAAGGAGTATTTTCCCATATCAGCGGCACGTACCCAGGCCAGCGCGGCGTGTTCCTTGGATACGGCGCTGCCCTCTTTTATATAGCAGCTGAAGAATATCAGATGTATCCTCCCGTAAGGGTAATCGTAAGAAATTTCGGCTATTTCGTCTTTTACCACCACGGTGACGCCGAGTTCCTCGCGGCATTCCCTGACGAGACATTGTTCCGCGGTCTCGCCCTTTTCCCTCTTCCCGCCGGGGAATTCCCAGAGCAGAGCGCAGTTTTTCCCTTCCGGCCGCCGGCAGATGAGTATCCTGCCGGAAATATCTTTTATAACCGCCGCCGAGACTTCAGTCATATTCAGCGTATGAAATTCGTCTTTTCAGGCTTTTCGGGCTGCGCGGGCGGAACTATGCCGGCGGCTCCGGCCGCGGCTATGCACTTTATAAGCCATGCCATATTAGCCCCCAGTAACTGCATGGTCTGTATGCCTTCTTTATCCCGCAGCACCTCTTCCGGCGTGTTCCCGTGCACCATATTCCAGTATTTAGAAGAAACGACCGGCATGGAATTTATGGCGAAATATTTGTTTATGACGTCCAGAGCCGCGGTGGTCCCGGCTCTGCGGGCGCTGGTCACGGCAGCAGCCGGTTTGTAGCTGAGATAAACCCCGCCGGCGCGGAACACTCTGTTCATCACCGATATCAGCCTTCCGTCCGGATGCGCGTAGTAGACCGGCGAACCGAATATAAAGCCGTCGGCTTTTTCCGCCGCCTCTATTATATCGTTTACTTTTCCGTCTGAAAAGACACAGCGTCCGGTCTTGCCGCAGGCCCCGCAGGCCGTACAGTCGCTGACCGGTCCTTTCCCGGTCCATACCGTTTCCGCTGACAGCCCGCAGCTTTCCAGAGCCGCCGCCGCTGTTTTTAAAGCCGTGTAAGTACAGCCCTTTTCATGCGGACTTCCGTTTACCAGCAGAACTTTCTTATTTTTTAAATCAGGCATATTTCCTCCGGCGGATTCCGGGCCTCGCCTTGTTTCTTTACATATTTTACGGCCGGGCCCGCTCATATATCCGGCAGTAAATATTTTATAAATTTTTCATGCGGAAGAGACAGCTGGCGTTTCCCGGCCGGTTTTAAGCCGCGAAGAATTTCCCGGCTTTTGTATATGCTATAATTATTGCAGCGGGCGTGGCCCTGTTTTCTGTTATCGCGCGGCGCGGCCGCCTGAGGAATCACGCGCCGTTCCGTGGCTTTTATCCGGTGCGGCTTAGTCTCTTACCCGTGGGGAATTTATGAACCATGTCTCTTTTCGTGTTAAATATTTATCTTTTTCCGCTTTATTGGCATTCGCCTTTTCTCCCGTTTCGGCGCAGCTTAATCCGTCTTCAGGTTTTATAGGGAGTTCTTTTCAGAGCGTCGGAACGGACAGCGCGTCTGCGGAATCAGAGAACGGGCAGGCGGAAAACGGTTCCGGCGCCGACTACGAATTAAGTCCTAGCAGCGCGGAGACGGAAGGGACGGTCCTTCTTCTTCTGCCCGACAAGACTCTGACCGGCGACAAAGGGTTTAACGCCCTTATCGAGAAATACGGCGGTAAGATAGTCGGCTTTTACACGCCTAATGTGGTTTCTGCCCGTATAGACGGCAAACTGTCCGGTATGCTGAGATCCAGATATTCTGTGACAGTTTACAGCGGCAAAGCCGACATAGCGGATTTTTCGGAATACGGCGCGAAAGCTGTGCTGGCGGCCGTAAATTGGAACAAAAATTTCATCGAGGAAGAGGGGACGGCGGAAAAGAAGGAAAATGTCCACGAGGATAAAGCCGGGGAAGCGAAAAATTTATGCTGGGCCGGATTCCCCGACTCCCAGATGTACACTTTCGAGATCAGTTCGGATAAAAATTTCAGGCATATAGTCTTTTCTACCGATGTGTCCGGACTTTGTTATACCGTTTATCCGGGTTTTTTTAACAAGGGGTACTGGCGCGCGGGCCCTTACTCCAACAGATACGGTAAAAATAAAAAATACACCGATCCTCAAAAACTAGATTTCCGCGTGCTGATAAAGGGCGCCAGAAATAAATGGAGGGAAAAACTTCCGGACGAACTCACCGTTTTCTCTACTCTGCAGTGGCAGCCCTGCGATTATAAGTATTACAGGATACAGGTCTCGGATTCAAAGTTATTCGAAAAAATAATCAGCGATTCTTTCGTGAAAGGATGCAGGAAAAAAGCTTCCGAACTGGGTTTGCGGCAGGATTCCGAGAATTATGTGAGAGTCATGCCGTCCGACGGTATAAGTTCCGGGCTCTGGTCCAATATCAGCCGGGTCACCTACAGGCCGGTTGTCGGTATGGACATAGATGACGTCCTCTGATAATTCCTGCCGGGACGGCGGTGCGGCCGGCAGTAAGCAGGCGGAGCGGAAAACGGAGTCGGCGCCGAAAAAGGTGCTTATCGCGACTTTCGGCATGGACTGCGGGGGAATAGAGAATTTTCTCGTGAACCTCCTGCGCAATGCCGACGCGGGAAGATTTAAATTCGATTTTTCCCTTATAAGGAACAGAGAATATTTTTACAGCGGCGAGATAAAGAAACGCGGGTGCGGCGTTTATACCTATCCGTTCAGTTTCAAATGCAAATTACTTCTCGGTTTTTACGCCTTGTCTCTTTTCGGAACTCTGCTGCGCGGCGGGTATGACGTCGTGCACGCCAATTTTCACTGGGCCAACGGCCCCGCGCTCGCGATAGCCAGGATTTGCGGAGTAAAGAAAAGAATAGCTCATATACATACGACGGCGGACGGTTTTCCAGATAATTTTTTCGGCGGTCTGCTGCGTTTTTTCATGCGCCGGGTGATAATCGCTTTTTCCACGGACAGGATCGCCTGTTCGCGCGAGGCTGGGCTGAAAGTATACGGCAGCCGCGAAGAATTCTCCGTGGTCAGAAATGCAGTGGACGTGCGGAGATTCTCTTACGACGAGCTGAAGAGGACCCGTATGAGAAGGCTTCTCGGGTTCGGTGACAAAACGGTAATCGGCCATATGGGGCGTTTCGAAAAAGTCAAGAATCACGTTTTTCTGCTGGAGATATTCTCCCGCTTCCTTAAAACTTCCCCGGATTCCGTTCTGGCGCTTGCCGGCGGGGGGAGTCTGGAGCCTTTTATAAAAGAAAGGGCCGCTTCTATGAATTTATCGGATAAGGTGTTTTTCCTCGGCGTCAGGGCAGATAACGCTGAATTATATCAGGCTTTCGACGCTTTCGTCCTGCCTTCTTTCCACGAAGGTCTTCCTCTTTGCGGTATAGAGGCGCAGATCTCCGGACTGCCCTGCTTTTTTTCCGACGCCGTCTCGAGAGAGACTGAGATAGCCGGCTGCAGTTTCCTGCCGCTTTCGTCCGGCGCCGAATTCTGGGCCGAAGCTTTGCGCCGGAAACTGGAAGGTTATGTCAGAAAAGACATGTCTGCGGAAGCCGTGAAGAAACATTTCGACATAAGATACGCCGCCGAAAAAATATCTGAGATATACCTGAGGTGATTTCAAGTCTTCCGGGAAATAAAAAAAGGCGCTTTTTAAAGCGCCTTTTCCGTTTTTTTCCTTAATCCGTCAGCCGACCATCATACCGGCTATCGTCGCGGAGAAAAAACTGGCCAGAGAAGCCGCCAGCAGCGCCCAGAGTCCGAGTTTAGCCAGATCGGCTCTTCTGCTCGGCGCCATTCCGCCTATTCCGCCTATCTGTATGGCTATGCTCGAGAAATTGGCGAAACCGCAGAGCGCGTAGGAAGCTATCACCATGGCCTTGTGGCTCATGGGCTGCGTTATCGCGGCCATGGAACCGAAGGCCACGAATTCGTTTATGGCCGTTTTCTGCCCCATCAGCGTGGCGATCTGCATGCATTCGCTGGTCGGCACCCCCATAGTCCAGGCCAGAGGCCAGAACATCCAGCCCAACAGTTTGTCCAGAGAGAGGTCCCAGCCGAAGAAATGTCCGCCCCAGCCTATCACATAGTTACAAAGCGCTATAAGGGCCACGAAACCTATAAGACAAGCCGCCACGTTTATGGCCAGCTGCATACCGGTGGACGAGCCGTTCGCCGCGGCGTCTATTATATTGGCGTCCTTTATCTCAAGATCCATTTTTACTGTGCCGCGCGTTTCCGATTCCTCTGTTTCAGGCACTATTATTTTAGCCATTGCCAGACCGGCCGGGGCCGCCATGATGGAAGCCGCCAGAAGATGTCCGGCTATATCCGGCATCTTAGAGACGAGCATGCCGACATAACCCGCTAATATGCCGCCGCTCACCGTCGCCATTCCGCCTGTCATTACCGCCATTATTTCGGAACGCGTCATTTTCTCTATATAAGGTTTTATGACGAGCGGAGCTTCCGTCTGTCCCACGAAGATATTGGCGCTGGCCGACAGAGATTCCGCTCCCGAGGTCTGCATCGTCTTTGCCATGATTTTGGCTATTACGACTATGACTTTCTGCATTATTCCCAGATAATAGAGAATGCCCATTATAGCCGACACGAATATTATAGCCGGCAGCACTCTCACGGCGAATATATAACCTATTATCGCGGCGCTTTGCGGATCAGGCTGGGTCACAAGATTCCCGAAGACGAAACTCGCTCCGGCGTCCGTAAATGAAAGGAGCTTGAGAATTACCTTGTTCATGAATTCAAAGAAGTCTCTTCCCCAGGCCGTTTTAAGGACCATAAGCGCAAAAATTATCTGAAGCGCGAAACCTCCGCCCACCGATCTCCAGTTAATAGCTTTGCGGTTCCTGCTGCATGCGTAAGCTATGCCGAGCAGTACTAAAATACCGATTATTCCAGTGAATCTTCCCATGTTTTTATCCTGTGTTGTTTATATTTTTCGCCGCTTTAATAACCGCGGTTTTCAGACACTGAACGGCCGTCTTACGACATTTTTGACAGTCTCTGTTTTTGCTTTCGTCACCGCGCCGCACGGAACAGGCTTTTTCGCGGAATACGATTAAGCGGGGGCCGGAATGCGAACCGGCCTGACGCGGCGTATTTCGCGACAGACGTCCTGATTTTATCCATACTGAAATATTCTAGCATTTAGGGGAAACTAAAGCATTATTTTTTCTTTATATAAAAAGCAAACTAATATATAATTATTATTATGGAGGCGCTCTTAAGATGATGAAAAAAATATTCGCGCTTATCGCCGTTCTTCTGACGGCGGCCGCCTGCGCCGGCAAAGACCGGGACGAGAAAAATATTTTCGTGTACAAAGCGTACTTTATGAACGTCCCCGTAGAGGTGAAGATGCACACCAAGAATCTCGCTTCCGCTAAAGATCTGTCTGATAAGATAATCAGCGAATGGGACAGGATAGCCGGGGAGATGGATTATAATAATCCGTACAGCATAACCACCGCGCTCAATAAAGAGGAGTATTTCGGCCAGTGGATAAAGGTGGACGACGAATTTATGGACATGCTCGACAAGTCCATGGAATATTACAGGATGACGGACGGAGCCTTCGACATAACTTTCGCTCCTCTTTGGCCTTTGTGGAAAGAGGCGGCCGCCACTAAAAAAATGCCGGACAGGGACGATATAAAGCACGCCCTTTCCAATATCGGTTCGAAATATATAGATATAGACCGCGAAAAGAAAGAGGTCCGTTATCTCAGACCTGTCAAAATAAATCTCGGTGGCCTTCTCAGACCTTACTGTTTCGAAAGGGCCTGGAAGATAATAAAAGATTTTAATCCGCCTTTTCCCGTGGAACTGCATTTCGGCAGCAATATGCTGGTCTACGGAGGGAGAGACTGGAAGTACGAGGTCGTAGATCCTTTCAATAAAGATAAATCGCTCGGAGCCTTTTCTTTCGGCAGCGGGGTGATAATTTCTTCTTCGGGAAGAGACGTTTTCGTCGAGATAGAGGGGGAACTCTATTCTCATATACTGGACCTGAGGACAGGTTATCCCGTGGAGAATTTTTCCAGCCTTACGGTATATTTTCCTGATTTCGAGAACAGGGGCAATATACCGGCCGCCGTTCTGGCCGTCATGGGCAAGCAGAAGGCTTTTTCGGCGCTGAAAAAGATAAACGGGAGCGCAGCGGTCTGGGTGGACGGTTTCGGCCAGTCCGACGTTTTTATAAATCCCGGCAGCAAAGCCGTGTGGAAAGCGAAAAAAAACCTTTTTTAACGGATCTTTAATGATTTTTACATCGCAGGAGGTAAACAGATGAAAAAAATAATATTGATCGCGGGGCTTTTGCTGGCCCCGTATCCGGCTTCGGCCCAGACTCCGGCCGTAGCTGAACTTCAGAAGACTTTCAACACCGTGGCCGCGAACGTGAAGAAAGCCGTCGTCAGCGTTCAGATAGTCGGGGAGAAGACCAGCAGGGTCACCGTCCCTGAATATTTCTTCGGATATGTCGTGCCGCAGGAGAGGATAATGAAGCGGCAGATTGCAGGCGAAGGTTCCGGAGTGGTGATTGACGGCCGCGGATACGTGCTCACAAATCTTCACGTGGTGGACGACGCGGTGCAGATAAAGATAGTTTTTCAGGACGAGAGCGGGAAAGAGACCGCATATAACGCGCAGACGGTCGGCTCTGATCCGGCCATAGACATAGCGCTCCTGAAAATAGACGGCAAGGGGCCCTTTCCGGCTCTCAGACTTAATCCGGACGCGGCCGGTAAAGTCGGGGATTTCGTTATAGCGGTAGGCTATCCTTTCGGTTTCAAACAGACCGTCACTTCCGGTATTATTTCCGCTCTTAACGTCAAACTCCCGGTCGAGGGGCGCAGTTACGAGGATCTGATACAGACCGACGCGGCGATAAATCCCGGTAATTCCGGAGGCCCGCTAATAAATATGGACGGCGACATAATAGGCATAAACCAGTCCATAGCTTCTCCGACAGGCACTTTCGCGGGGCTTGGTTTCGCCGTTCCAGCTTATGTCATAAAGCCTGTCCTTGACGATCTTCTCGCTGGAAAGCCTATAAAGCACGGCTGGTTGGGAGTGGGGGTGCAGAACCTAGACAAGATCATGCTTTCCAGATACGGCATAGGCGAGGGCAGCGTCATAGTTAATGACGTGGCGCGGAACTCGCCGGCTTGGAAGGCAGGCATCCGCCGCGGCGACGTGCTAGTGTCCATAAACGGCGACGCGGTGGAATCTTCTGAAGATCTCGTGTATAAGATCTTCACGAGACGTCCCGCCGACGAAATAACCGTGGTCTGGCTCAGGAACGGGAAGGACAGAAAGACCGCCAAAATTATTATCGGCGAAAGACAGCAGGCGGAGAAAGAAAACGCCCCTGCCGCCAAAGCCGGAGAGTCCGGTTCCGGTTTCGTCTGGGAGGGAATAAAACTTTCTTTCAACAGGGGAGCCGAAGTAATTTCGGTAGACGCCGGTTCGAAGCTGGGCGGATACATAATGAAGGGTGACAGGATCAACGCCGTCAACGGGAAGGCGATAAATTCCGATAAGGAAATGCGTGCCGTTTTCACGAAAGCTTCTCCTAAAGACGGAATTGTCTTCGATCTGGAGAGAAACGGGCAGTCCATGTACATCAGCATACAGACAGACGACTGAAAAAGCTTAGTTTTTTATCATGCGCCGGGCCGGAATTTTTTAGTTCCGGCCCGTTTTATGTATAATTGTAAATATGTGTTTTAAGATAATAAAAGAAAATGAGAATTTCGTCATAGCCGACAAGTCTTCAGGGCTGCTCACCATGCAGGCGCGCGGCGACAGAAAGGAGGAGGAGCATCTTTCCGATATCCTCAGAAACAGGTACGGCGAAATATATGTCGTGCACCGTCTGGACAGGGACGCAAGCGGCCTTATACTTTTCGCCCGCTCCCAGGAGGCCCACAGGTATTATTCCGGTCTGTTCGAATCGAGGGAGGTTGAAAAAACTTATCTTGCGGCGGTCTCTGGCGTGATATGCGGTAAATACGGCGAGATAAACAAACCTCTGAAACAGCGCGGTTCCGGCCGCGTCTCCGTGGTCTTCGACGGCAAACCTTCTCTGACGAAGTGGAGAAAACTCCGTGATATGAAAAATTCCGCTCTGCTTGAAGTTAATATCATAACGGGCAGGCGTCATCAGATAAGAGCTCATTTTTATTCGGAGGGACATCCGCTTTTAGGAGACCGGATATACGGGAACGTCGCCGAACAGAGAAAATTTCCAAGGCTCATGCTTCATTCTTGGGACATAAGATTTACTGATATGGACGGCAGCAGGGTCCACGTCAGGGCCGATCCTCCGGAAGATTTCGTAAGGATCCTGGATATATTATAAAGAGGAGATATAAGCTATGGAGAAACAGATGAAGAAACTTTATAAAAGCAGGAAAAACAGAGTCTTCGCCGGTATTATCGGCGGTCTCGGAGAGTATTTCAACGTGGACCCTACGGTTTTGAGAGTTATATTCGTGCTGATGATCTTCGCTTCTTTTTCGCTTTTGTTCTGGTCCTATATAGTGATGATATTCATAGTTCCCGAAGAGCCTGAGAACAGATATTCCGGGAAAGAAAAGGTGGGCGGGGAAAACGAAGCCGGAATAGAACGCTGAAATTTACCGTCCGCCATAAAAAACGCCGGTTTAAAACCGGCGTTTTTTATGGCGCTTTTGTATCCTCTAATGTTTTTTCTTCCTGTACTGCGCTATCTTCAGATTTACTATGGCGCGGTTAAGCGAGGCCTCGGCTTCGTCTATATCAACTTCGTCTCCTTTTATATGGGTCTGTTCCTTGGCTATCCTTATGGCCTGTTTTTCCGATTCTTCGTTTAACTGTTCGCCGAGCGAGGCGTCCGCTGCTAGCACCAGGACCTTGTCCTGATATACTTCCGCGAAACCGCGCATTATACCGTAAACTTCTTCTTTTCCTTCCGTTTTATATCTTACCAGACCGTTTCCGAGCTGGACCAGCAGAGGGGCGTGTCCCGGCAGTATTCCTATTTCGCCCTTAAGGCCAGGGATCACTATAAAATCGGCCGGCTTGTCTTTCAGAGCCGTTAATTCCGGCGTCACCAGCGTAAGTTTAAGCTGTTTCGGCATATCTATCTGGCTTTCGCCGCCCTTTCTTTGACTTCGTCTATATTTCCGGCCATGAAGAAATCCTGCTCCGGGACGTCGTCGAGTCCGCCTTCGAGTATTTCCCTGAAACTCCTTATGGTGTCTTTAAGAGGAACGTATTTTCCGGCTCGGCCTGTGAATTTTTCCGCCACCGAGAAAGGCTGGGACATGAATTTCTGTATCTTCCTGGCGCGGTTTACCGTGGCCTTGTCCTCGTCTCCGAGTTCGTCTATTCCAAGAATGGCTATTATGTCCTGAAGTTCTTTATATCGCTGGAGTATCTTCTGCACCGCTCTCGCAGTCTGGTAATGCTCCTCGCCTATCACTCCGGGGTCCAGTATGCGGGAAGTGGAATCGAGCGGATCAACCGCCGGGAAAATGCCTAGTTCCGATATAGAGCGGGACAGCACTATCTGCGCGTCCAGATGAGCGAAAACTGTGGCTACTCCCGGGTCCGTCAGGTCGTCCGCCGGCACGTATACGGCCTGTATCGAAGTTATGGAGCCTTTCTTGGTCGAGGTTATCCTTTCCTGAAGCTGTCCTATTTCGGTCGTCAGCGTCGGCTGGTATCCTACGGCCGACGGCATTCTTCCCAGCAGAGCCGATATCTCGGAGTTAGCCAGAACGTAGCGGAACACATTGTCCAGAAACAGCAGCACGTCTTTGCCTTCTTTGTCCCTGAAGTATTCCGCCTGCGTGAGCGCCGTCAGACCTACGCGGGCGCGGCTCCCTGGCGGCTCGTTCATCTGGCCGTAGACCAGCGCCGTCTTAGACAGCACCGAAGAGCCGTCGGCGAGTTTGGAATCGCTCATATCAAGCCACAGATCGTTTCCCTCGCGGCTCCTTTCCCCTATTCCGCCGAACACGGAACAGCCGGAATGTTCTTTGGCCACATTGTTTATGAGTTCCATTATGACCACAGTTTTCCCGACTCCGGCCCCGCCGAAAAGTCCTATCTTGCCGCCTTTCATGAACGGGGCGAGCAGGTCTATTACTTTTATTCCCGTTTCAAAAATTTCAGGGGTCGTCACCTGTTCGGTGAGCGGCGGCGGATCTCTGTGTATAGGCATTCTTTCGGACGTTTTTATCGGCCCTTTGTGGTCCTGCGGTTCGCCGAGCACGTTTATAAGCCTTCCGAGGCAGGCCTCTCCGACCGGCACTGTCAGCGGGCCTCCGGTGTTTTTGACTTCGAGGCCCTTGCTCATGCCCGTGGTCGCGCCGAGAGTTATCGCGCGCACGGTATTGTCGCCCAGATGCTGCGACACCTCCGCCACCAGCCTTTCCTTTTTCCCGTTCGCCTCGTAATCCACGGTAAGCGCGTCGTTTATCCTCGGAAGCTGCCCCTGGGGAAATTCTATGTCCAAAACCGGTCCTACTATCTGCACTATTTTTCCAAAGCTCATGATATCGCTCCTAAAATTTAATTGCCCAAAGCTTCCGCTCCGCTTACTATTTCTGTCAGTTCGGTAGTGATTATCGACTGTCTGGTTTTATTCATTTTCAGCGTCAGACCTTCGATGAGTTCGGAAGCGTTTTCCGAAGCCGCTTCCATCGCCGACATTCTGGCGGCCAGTTCCGCGGCCTGCGATTCCAGAAGGGCCCTGTATATCTGCACGGTTATATGCCTGGGAATGAGGGCGTCGAAAATCTCTGATTTTTCCGGTTCGAAGAAAAATTCCGAATTTCCTTTCTTTTCGTCTTCTTCGGTTTTTCCGGCGCCGTTTTCTATATAGTCCGTCAGAGGAAGCAGCTCTTTGACGATTACCGCCTGGCTAGCCCTCGACACGAAGGTATTGTATATCATCGTGACGTTCTGTATCTCCGGTTTTTGGAAAAGCTCGAAAAGTTTCTCGTAGAGCATCTCGGCGTGCGCGTATTTTGCTTTCGGAAATATACCAGCGAGTTCGGAATAGAGCTGCACGTCGGCTTTTTTCAGTCTGCGCACCAGATCTATGCCTTTTTTACCGACGGCCAGCACGTGTACTCGGCTGTCCATATTGGCCCTTATCCATTTTATGGCCGCTTTCATTACTGAGGTGTTGAAGGCCCCGCACAGTCCCTTGTCGGCCGTGATAAGCAAAAGCACCTTTTCGCCTTTCTGTCTTTTCGCGAAAAACAGTTCCGCCTTTTTCCCTAGGCAGTCTTCTTCCGTGAATTCTCCGTACAGATCCGACATCAGCTTGCCCATCTCTATCGCGTACGGCCTGGAGGCGATTATGGAATCCTGAGCCTTTTTTATGCGCGCCGCCGCTACCATTTTCATGGCGTAAGTTATCTGTTTTATGCTGGTGACGGCCGAAATATGTTTTTTTACGTCTCTCAATGAAGGCATGATCTTTACCGTTTTTCCAAATAATTTTTTATATAGTCGGAAACGCCTCTTTCCGTATCCCATTGCGGAGCGAAATTGATTTTTTCCTTCGCGCAGGTGATGTCCGCTTCCGTTTCCCGCTGAACGCGCGGAAGGTGATTTCCCGTATAGACCGGCTCGACGTTTTTCCCGAGCGCGGCATTGACATAGCCGACGACCCGCTTTAAAGTTTCCGGCCGTCCAGAAGCGAGATTGCATGTGCAGGAGTCCTTGGCTTCCATGGCTAGCATATTCCCCCTGATCACGTCCTTTATATAGACGAAATCTATTTTCCGTGAACCGTCTCCGGGCAGGGACGGGGGCTTTCCCGCGCCTATGTCTCTGTATATCCTGTGTATAAGGCTGGCGTTTTTTCCTTTGTAAAACTCTCCCGGCCCGTAAACGCTGAAATACCTCAGCCCGACTATGGTCATATAAGGGTGCGTCAGGGCGTATTCGGCTGCGACGTTTTCCATTACGGCTTTCGAGAAACCGTATATGTTTTCCGGGGCGAGATACTGTTTTTCTTTCATCGGCAAGGGGCCGTTACCGTAAACTTCGGCGGAGGAGGCGAAAACCACGCGTTTTATGCCGCGTTTAACGGCGAAATCCAGGACGTTCCTGAAGCCGTTCACGTTCACGTCCATCATTTCGCGCTGGTCTTCTTCGGAGGCGTCCGTTATCGCGGCCTCGTGGAATACAGCGTCCACCTCTCCGACTTTCTCGTGCCAGCCGGCATCCCTTATATCCCACGCTATGACGTCGCCTTTGAAATTGAGCAGATTCCTGAAGTCGCCGGCGGAAAAATCGTCCAGCACGGTGACTTTGGAATTATGTTCCAGTTCCAGGTCTTTTACGAGACCCGAGCCTATGAAGCCCGCGCCTCCAGTTACTAGAAAATGATGCTGAGTCAACATAGACGCCGATCCTTATCTTCAGAGCGTTTTTATGAATTCTTCCAGAGCGCCTTTCAGTTTCCGCTCCGTGTCCTCGTCGAAATTGTCGGCGGCGTCGTTCAGGGCTTTCAGTATTTCAGGTTTAGACGAACGCAGCCATTTAAGCAGCCTGCTTTCTGTTTCTCCCACGTTTTCAGGTTTTATGGAATCGAAATATCCGCGCGTTCCGGCGTATATCACCGCAACCTGTTCAGGTACGCTGAGGGGGGAATACTGTTTCTGCTTTAGGATCTCCACCACTCTTTTGCCGCGGTTGAGCTGGGCCATACTGGATTTGTCCAGATCGGAGCCGAACTGCGCGAATGAAGCCAGCTCGTTATACTGGGCTATGTCCAGTCTCAGCTGTCCGGCCACTTTGCGCATGGATTTTTCCTGAGCCGATCCGCCTACGCGTGATACCGATATACCCACGTTCACGGCGGGGCGTACGCCGGAATGAAACAGGCTGGTTTCAAGATAAATCTGTCCGTCGGTTATGGATATGACATTGGTAGGGATATAAGCCGTCACGTCTCCGGCCTGCGTTTCTATTATGGGAAGCGCGGTAAGCGAACCGCCGCCGTTTTCCTTGTTAAGTTTGCACGCCCTCTCGAGAAGTCTGGAGTGAAGGTAAAACACGTCTCCGGGATAGGCTTCTCGCCCCGGTGGTCTGCGGAGCAGGAGGGACATCTGTCTGTAAGCCTGGGCGTGTTTCGACAGATCGTCGTAAATGATTAGGACGTGTCTGCCGTTCCACATGAATTCTTCGCCTATGGCGCAGCCGGAATAAGGGGCCAGATAGAGCATCGAGGCCGGCTCGGACGCCGACGCGGAAACTATTATCGAATATTCCATCGCTCCGGCGTCTTCCAAAATCTTCGCGACGCGCGCCACAGTGGAGTCTTTCTGCCCTATGGCCACGTAGATACAGACGGGTCTCGTTTCCTCGGGTTCGTTTTTCTGGTTTATTATGGTGTCTATCGCGATGGCGGATTTTCCGGTCTGTCTGTCTCCGATTATCAGCTCGCGCTGACCTCTTCCTATCGGTATCATCGCGTCTATGGCTTTTATTCCGGTGTGCAGCGGTTCTTTCACCGGCATACGCTCCACTATTCCTGGGGCTATGATTTCCACCTGACGTCTCTTATCTGTCTTTATCGGTCCTTTTCCGTCTATCGGCATGCCGAGCGCGTTGACGACTCGCCCTATCATAGCGTCTCCGGCGGGGACGTCGAGGACTTTACCTGTCCTTTTTACCGTGTCCCCTTCTTTCACCAGAGAGTCGTCGCCCATGATGACGGCGCCTATATTTTCTCTTTCTATATTTTGGACCATGCCGGTCACGCCGCCTTCGAATTCCAGCAGTTCTCCGACAAGAGCGCCGTTTAGCCCGTAAATGCGTGCTATGCCGTCTCCTATCTGCAGCACCTGTCCGGTTTCGCTGAGTTCGGCTTCCGGGGTGAAATTATTAATTCTTTTCTTTATTATCTCTGTAATTTCTTCAGGTCTTATCATAATTTTTCCAGCTTATTAAAAATTTTCCCGCTCTGCCAGTCTTTTTCTAAGGGCCGCCAGCCTGCCTTTCACGGTGGCGTCTACGAACATATCCCCGGAGCGCAGGGAGAACCCTCCGAGAACTGAACCGTCGCGCACCTGTCTGAATATCAGCTCGCCGTTCTTCGGACAGTATATTTTTCTCAGGCGCGACAGCTGTTCTTCAGTGAGTCCGTTTTTAGACCGCAGCTCTACCCGCATGATATTGTTTTTCCTGTCGGCTATATCCGAGCAGGCCTTTACTATTTCTCCAAGTATGTCGAAGCGTCCGGCTTCCAGCAGAAGTTTCAGGAAATTCATCAGGCGCGGAGCGACGGCCCGGCCGTTCTGTATCTTTTCCAGGATCTCGAGTCTGGTCACGGTGTCCAGAGACGGTCTCGAAAGGGTACGGAAATAAGGAAGCATAGTTTCATAGGTCGAGGCCAGGGCGGAAGAGGCTTCCGCCGCTCCCGTCCCTTTTTCTTCCGCTGAAGAAATATATGCCTTCGCGTATCTCCGTGCGAGTGTTTTTACCGTGCTGTCCATGATCTTAGCGCCTGCCGTTTTCTTTTGAGCCGTTTCCGTCCCGCTCAAGTTCGGAGATGATTCTGTCCGTCATCGCGGCGTCTTTTTCACCATCCAGCTTTTCGCCGACTACTTTTTCCGCGGCCATGAGGGATATCTCCGCCACTTTTTTCCTGAGGCCGTCGAAAGCGTCTTTCTTCTGCTGCTCTATTTCTTTTTTAGCGTCGGAACTTATCTTTTCCGCGTTCTGTTTGGCCTCTTCTAATATGCTGTTTTTGGCCTGCATGGCTTCGGCTTCGGCCTCGGCCAGTTTTGTCTTTACGTCTTCTTTAAGGGCGGACAGCTTTCTGTCGAGTTCTTCCCTGGTGGCTTCGGCGTTTTTTTTCGCCGCCGCGGCCTGGTCCTTGTCTTTTTGGATACGCTCTTCTCGGTTCTTTACCCCTTTCATAAGGGGATTCCAGACAGTTTTAGCGAGCAGTATTACCAGCAGGACGAAACAGACTACGGTCCAAAATATCAGACCGATATCCGGCTTGATTAAATTTTCCATAAAACGGCTCCTTTATATATTTTCTTAACGCTGCGCCGGGAGCCTTTTATTTCGATATCTGCTGAGTCACGGGAGCCGGAGCCGCGGGAGCAGCTACCGTCTTCGGCGCTGATATGTTCAGTATTGCCAGAAGAGAAATGACCAGAGCGAAGAAAGCGAGTCCTTCTATGAGGGCCGCGGCTATGATCATATTAGCGCGGAGATCCCCGGCCACTTCCGGCTGGCGCGCTTCCGCCTCCAGACAGGCGACGCCTATCTTGCCTATTCCCAGTCCGGCTCCTATCAGCGCGAGGCCGACTCCTATGCCTCCTCCGATATATCCTAGCCCTATATAAGTTAATTCCTGCATTTTTTTAGTCCTCCGTTAAAAAATAACAAATCTTTTATTTAGTGTGCGGGTGCGCCGACATCCCGGTGAAAATGGCGGTGAGAAAAACAAAGATATAAGCCTGTAAGAAAGCCACGAACAGTTCCAGACACATCATGCAAAGCACCAGAATTATGGAAAAAGGCGCCACGGCCCACCCCAGCCAGGCGGCCAGCGAACCGAAAATAAATATAAAGCAGATAAAGGACAGTATCACTATATGTCCGCCCAGCATATTGGCGAAAAGTCGGATGCAGAGCGCGAAACATTTAGTCACTATACTGATAAGTTCTATAGGAAAAAGTATAGGGTAAAGCCAGAAGGGGACGCCTTGAGGCACAAGCGTGGCGAAGTATTTTATAGGACCGGAAGCCTTCATTCCTTCGAAATTAATGAGAAAGAATGTCGTAAGCGCCAGGGCTCCGGTGACGGCTATATTTCCGGTCGCAGAAGCGCCGAACGGTACGAGACCGAGCAGGTTCAGTATGAGTATGAAGAAGAAGAGAGTGCAGAAATATCCGAGATAGGCTTCTCCCTTTTCTTTGCCCATGTTAGGCACGACTATATCGTCCCTTATGAACAGCATGACTATTTCTATCATGCTTCTAAAAGGAGACAGGAGTCTGCTCTTTGATTTTAGAAGAAGAGGGAATCCGACGGCCAGTATAAGGACCGTTATTATCATCATCAGCAGATGTTTAGAGACCGGAAGGCTCATTCCCAGAAGATTAAGACTTCCGTATACGTGATCTAGAACATGTTCCTCTATTATAGCTTTCATATCCATATTCGATTCACCCTGCCTGACGTCCGGACATATATTTTGCGGGAATAAACCCTGCAAATCCTCATATTAAATTATACATAAATGACGGCTTCCGTTCAACCGTTTTTTTAACAGTCGTTAAATTATCCGCGTGCTATAATTTATATCGGATCTGAAACTGAAATTCATATCAAACGGAGATCATATATAAGATGAAGTCTCACACTGAATATATAAAGCTGCGCACCGACACGAGATACGCGATAGTCAATGTCACGGGGAAAGTTGAGCTAGCGCTCGCCAGGAGCGGTATAAAAGAAGGGCTGTGCCTGGTCAATTCCATGCATATCACGTCGAGCGTCTTTATAAACGACGACGAAAGCGGCCTGCACCGCGATTTTTTGAGATGGGTGGAAAAACTCGCGCCTTACGACAGAAACGGTTATATGCATAATATGACCGGCGAGGATAACGGCGACGCGCATCTCAAGCGCACCGTCATGGGCAGAGAGGTCGTGATAGCCGTGACCGCCGGACGTCTGGACTTCGGCCCGTGGGAAAGCGTTTTTTACGGTGAATTCGACGGTATGCGCGACAAGAGAGTTCTGATTAAGATAATAGGGGAATAAACATTTCTCTTTCTGTTTTTTATTACGATGCTTGACTTTTTATGTTAGAGTATGCTAACATTTATATAAGAGTTAGCTTAAGCTGACAAAGGAGATTTTATGAAGACATTAGATAAAGTGCCGCTAAACACCTATGCGAGAGTGAAAAAGATCGCCGGCGGGGAAAATATAAGGAAAAGGCTGATTTCCATGGGGATAACTCCAGGAGCGGAGATCTTTGTGAGAAAAAGGGCTCCTCTGGGCGATCCGATAGAGATTTCCGTGAGAAATTATGAACTCTCATTGAGGAAGGAAGAAGTGTCGGGGATAGAGGTATTATAAATTTTTTTATTTTTTATGTTAGTTATGTATAACAAAAAGGAAGCGATATGAAACTCAAAATAGCCATAGCCGGAAACCCGAACTGCGGGAAATCCACTTTATTCAACGCTCTCACGGGGCTTAAACAGTATATAGGAAACTGGCCCGGTGTGACGGTGGAAAAAAAAGAGGGTTATCTGAAAAGCGACGGGGAAGTCAAGGTCACCGATCTGCCCGGCACTTATTCTCTGACACCGTACAGTCTGGAGGAGAAAATTTCGAGCGGGTATATACTAGAAGAAAAGCCGGACGTTATAATCAATATCGTAGATTCGACCGCTCTGGACAGAAGTCTTTATCTGACCACTCAGCTGATGGATCTGGGTATTCCTTTGGTGGTTGCCCTGAATATGACGGACGTAATAAAGAAGGGAGGGGCGCGCGTGGACGCGGCGGCCCTGTCCGTCAGGCTCGGCTGTCCGGTGGTCAATATATCGGCGCTGGAAGAGACCGGGATAGAGGAACTTATAACCGCGGTTAAAAAAGCCGCAGGGCGCCGGCAGACGCATATAGATCTCGGAAAAGATATAGAAGAAACGGTATCCGCGGCGGAGGCGGCCGGAGCGCGGTCTGATTTCCCGAGATGGAAAGCTGTAAAACTGCTGGAGGGGGAAGAGTCCGACGGCGCGCAGGAAGCGGTGATCCTGGCCAGGCAGTTCGCTGAAAGATACGGGAAAGATATCATAAGTTCCGCGCGCTACGCTTTTATCGACAGAGTGAAGCCGGAGATATTTTCCTCCGGCAGGGACACTTCCGCGCTTTCAGTAAAGATAGACGGGATACTGACGAATAAGTGGCTGGCTTTTCCGGTTTTCGCCGCGGTGATGTTTTTAGTTTATTATATTTCGGTATCAAGTCTCGGGGCCGTGGCCACTGATTGGGTCAACGACGGGATATTCGGAGACGGCTGGAAATTTTTCGGTCTGTCGGTTCCGTCGGTCCCGGCCGTGGCCTCGGCTGTCCTGGACAAGATAAACTGCGCGCAGTGGCTTTCTTCACTGATAACTGACGGCGTTATAGCCGGCGTCGGCGCCGTGCTGGGTTTCGTTCCGCAGATGCTCATACTTTTTTTCTTCCTCGCTTTTCTGGAGGACTGCGGATATATGGCCAGAGTAGGTTTCATAATGGACAAGCTTTTCCGTTACTTCGGTCTGTCCGGGACTTCTTTTATCCCTTATATAATAGCGACCGGCTGCGGAGTGCCGGGCATAATGGCTTCCAGAACGATACCGAACCAGAAAGAAAGAAGGATAACGATAATGACGCTGACGTTCATCCCCTGTTCCGCCAAGCTGCCGCTGATAGCGCTGATCGCCGGCGCTATATTCGGTGGAGCGTGGTGGGTAGCGCCTAGCGCTTATTTCGGCAGTATAGCCGCGGTTCTTCTCTCCGGGATAATGCTGAGCAGAACCGGGCTCTTCAGGGGGCAGAGCGCTCCTTTTATAATGGAGCTGCCGAGATATCAGCTGCCGGCTCTCAAAAATATACTTAGCAGAATGTGGGAAAGGACTTACAGCTTCATAAAAAAAGCCGGGACGGTCATACTTCTCGCCACAGTGCTTATATGGTTCCTGTCGAGTTTTAAGGTTTCCGGTCTTTCCTTTGTCCGCGCTGAAATGGAAGAGAGCCTTCTGGCTTCGGCGGGACATGCGGTAAAATGGATTTTCTCTCCTTTGGGCTGGGGGGAATGGAGAAAAGTCGTGGCGGCCTTCACCGGCCTTATAGCGAAAGAGTCCGTGGTCAGCACTCTCGGGGTCCTCTATGCCGGCAGCGAAGAACTGGCGGACGGGAACTGGCTGAATTTCAGCAGTTCTTTTACCCTTCTTTCCGGCTATTCTTTTCTGATGTTCAATCTTCTCTGCGCGCCGTGTTTCGCCGCTCTGGGGGCGATAAGGCGCGAGATGAACAGCACTAAGTGGTTTATCGGAGCCGTTCTGTACCAGACTTTATTCGCGTACGGGGCTTCTTTCCTCATATATCAATGGGGACTTTTATTTTCGTCCGGGACTTTCACATTATACAGCGCCGCCGCGCTGCTGCTTTCGGCCGGCGTCGTTTATATGTCAGTCCGTAAGGGACCTAAGGAGCAATAAAATGGGAACCGTAATAGTTCTGTCGTTACTCTTGCTGATAATCGCCGCGGCCGTCAGGTCGGTGGTGAAGAAAACCCGCGCCGGCTGCAGCGGCAACTGCGCCATGTGCGGATCGGAAAAAAGAGAAAGGAAAAAATAACTCATGGAAATAAGATCGTTTATAAAAGTTAAATTTATCGCCGCGGCCGGCTGTCTGCTGTTTCAGTACGCAGCGCCTTCGGCCGCGGCGGGGGGGATCCTAGGAATATCCGGCGAGCTGCATTCTTCGGCTTATACCTCGGACACCCGCGGCGGCAATGCCGCGGGAAGGGCGTCGCTGGGGATTTCCGTGTTTCCGGAAGGAAATTTATCAGGCGTTTTTTCCGGAGAATATCTTTTCCGGGCCGACAGTTCCAGGGAAGCCGACAGTTATAGCGAAAAGTTCAGGTTCCGCGAGGCTTACTTGCGGGTCGGAGAACTGCTGCCGCATACCGAAATAAGGATCGGAAGACAGTTTTACGGCGACGCCGGCAGTTCCGTGCTGTATTTCGGCCCCGGTTATTATACGCCGGAGGCTCTCGAGTCGGGTTATCTGGACGCGGCGAGTTTGAATTTCGAAGCCGGCGGTTTCAGGTTCAAAGCCGTTTATGCCGTCGTTAACGAAAACGAGTTTTCCAGGGCCTACGGGGACGGGGATTACGACGTCTACGTAAAGAATATAGCGGGATTTCAGGCCGGTTTAGACATGACCGAGTCGCTGTCGGCAGATATTTATATGTACGACAACAGGGCCGGAGACAATCCGGCTGCCGGGACACATCTCGGGATATACGGAGGACAGTTGGCTTTCAGCAGCGGCTGCGGTTCTTTTTCCGCGGGCGTATTTAAAAATTATCAGGGCGGATTCTTCAGAGATAACGGTTCCGGCTGGGCCTTCAGGACGGAAGGAAATTATGAAAAAACGGCCGGGACTTTTAAAACCAATGCGAGACTGGCTTTCTTTCACGCCGAAAGAGATTATTCTTCCTACGGCGACTACGCTCCCGGGCTCGTGCTTTCTTTCTACGACCCGGTTTCAGTTCCTGACGGGACCGATAAACAGATAATCAATCCCGGCTTAGACCTGACCCCGGCTTTCCTCGGCGGAATAACTGTGAGTCTGGATTATCTGGCCGTAAGGGACGGCGGGAAATGGTTCGGCGGGGAGTACGATATAACCGCGGCCTACAGAGCGTCGGAAAATATAGAGTTTCAGGCCGGGGCCGGACTGCTTGACGAAAAAGGAGGGGAAGGGACCCGGAAACTGGCGGAATTAGGGTTCACTTATTATTTTTAGGTTCTGTTCTTGATGAATTCTTTAATGGCGTTGAAGCTGTCCGCGGAAAGAACGTGTTCTATCCTGCAGGCGTCTTCAACCGCCGTTTTTTCGTTTACGCCGAGCGACATCAGCCATGACGATATTATTTCGTGTTTCTCGTAGACCGTAAGGGCTATCGTCATTCCTTTCGCGGTCAGGGTTATATGACCGTTTTCGTCTATTTCCACCAGATTGTTCTGCCTCATTTTTTTCAGGGCTATGCTGACGCTGGCCCTGGAAAATTTCATCGAGTTGGCGATATCAACCGAATGCACTTCCTCTTTGGCGTTACCGAGGATAAATATCATTTCGAGATAATTTTCAACCGATTCTGTGAACTGCATAAAGTTATTATAACAAATATGCGGATGCGGCAATTAAAAAACGCTTCTTTTCAGCCTCGTCCTTTAAACATAGAATATATCAGAGCCGCAGTCTGGATTATTATCATGCAGGAGAGGGCAAGTATTATGACCGCCGGCTTTTGTCCGCTTACTATGAAGAAAAGCGCAGCCAGACATATCAGTCTGTACGCGACCAGAGAAGCGAAGACGGCGAAGAATATTATCTTGCCGTCTTTCATGTGCTTTTTCAGCAGCTTCTGAGAAAGCCAGCCGTTGAAAGTTCCCCATATGGCACCCAGACAGACAAGTTCCGCGGGATTCATTTTCCTCCGTTCCCTTCAGCGTTGTTTTTTCCGCCGTTTTTTTTGAGGGCCTGGACCAGCGCGTAGATCCAAGAGGCGAATCCGACTCCGGCCAGCAGTATGGTGCAAACCGGCGTGAACCCTGTTCTGGTATCCAGAAAATATCCCAGATAAAATCCTAATCCTACGCAGACCGCGGCCTGTATCCCCAGATAGCTGAAGTCCGCGAGGGCTTTCGTTACGGTCTCTTTCTTTTGTCCTTTCATATTTGTCAGGCGGCTTTTCGGCCGCATATATAATTATAATATTTATGAGCGCGGCTGAGGAACAGTCCGAACGGAACGCCTTCGGGCTTTTTTATGGCGCAGTATAGAGTCCTTTGCCGCGGCGACGCCGCCGGGAAAAGCCGCCCGGGACCGCCTGTTTTATTTATTTAGCTTTCGGAATCAGGCTGAAAAATTATATCATTGTGAAATATTGCAGTCAGGCAGGAAGGTCATTTTATGGCAGAAAAAGAAGAAGAACAGATTCCGCTGGGACAGCAGCTTAAGATGCTTTTCGGCGCGTCCAAGGGGTTTTGGCTCGTAAATATAGTGAATTTCGGCGACGGCATAGCTTATTTCGGCATACTCAATCTCATGACGCTGTTCCTGGGTATAAAGGGGCTCGGCATGGCCGACGATCTTGTCGGTTGGACGGTCTCGCTTTTCACGGGTCTCGTCACTCTTTTCATGTTCGGCGGCGGTTTCGTTTCCGACAGGCTGGGCGTCCGCAGGGCGCTCACGATGTGTCTGGCTCTGCTGCTCGGAGGGAGACTGCTGTTTAATCTGTCCCCTTCCATGTCGACCGCTAGAATATTCGATTTCGTTTTTCTCGGGACGGATATAGTTTTTTCTCCGGCTTATATATGCTGTTGGGCCGGTATCGTGATAATGGCTTTCGCGGAAGGCGTCATACAGCCGGCCCTGTACGCCGGGGTAAAGGAATATACGGACGCCCGCACGGCCACGATAAGCTACAGCATCCTATATGCCATTATGAATCTCGGTATAATGATGGAGAGTTTTATCTCTCCCTATATCCGCACTGACACGGAGTTTATTTCTCTGGGCGGTAAGAAGATAATGGGGCTGGGGCTCGGGATAGAAGGTGTGTTCTGGGCCTGTATAATCGCCACAGCTTTCATGCTGCTGGTTAATATAGTTTTCTTTACCAGAAAAGTCGAAGAAAAAGACAGAGTCAAGGAAGAAGCGAAGGAAGAGAAGCCGGAAGAAGCGCCGAAGACTCTGGGACAGAAATTAAGAAGCATGTTCTTTATAGATTCGAGGTTCCTGTTCTTTATTTTCGCTCTGCTTCCGGTGAGAACGCTTTTCGCCCACCAGTGGCTCACTATTCCTGATTATATAATGCGCTGTTTCGATCCTGCGGTCGGGGCGAAATACGAGTGGATATCGGCTCTCAACCCTATGGTTATAGTTGTTTTCGTGCCGCTGATAGCCGCTCTGACGCGAAAAGTTAACGTTCTTACCATGATGATAATAGGAACTTCTATTTCCGCCCTTACTACTTTTATACTGGTTCCTGGGCCGCATCTTGGCACGCTGCTTACTTACGTGGCTCTTTTTTCTTTCGGCGAAGCGGCCTGGTCTTCCCGTTTCCTGGAATATGTCGCCAATATAGCCCCTGCCGGCCGCGTGGGGGCCTATATGGGGCTCGCCAACATTCCGTGGTTCCTGGCTAAATTCACAACGGGACTTTATTCGGGGAAAATGCTTTCCGTGTTCATCCCCGCGGGCGGGCCGCAGAGAAGTTCTGAGATGTGGCTCATCTACGCGCTGATAGCCTGCGTGAGTCCGCTGCTGCTTATAATTTTCAGGAAATGGCTTACCGCGCCTCTGGCGGCCGCTGAAAAAAGATAAGACCGGTTCCCCGTTCCGTGCCGCGGCCTCTATATGATTAGATAATAAATTGATATAATTATATGGACGGTTTTTAAGGACTGCATGCCGTTCCGGCGCTGTTTCCGGCCCGGGCGTGTATCCCGTCCGGTCTTTTCGTTCGATGGAGATTAGAATATGAAAAAAGTAAAATTGCCGGTATTGTGCTATCATAAGGTCGGCGTCCCGCCGGCGGGGCCTGTTTTGTCCGATCTTTGGGTCAGCGCGGAGAATTTCGGTGAACAGGTGAAATGGCTGGCGGACAACGGTTTCACCACTCTTCATTTCAGGGATCTTTTCAGGATACACAGGGGCGAAGCGGAAATGCCGGAGAAACCCGTCCTGATTACTTTCGACGACGGATATAAAAACAACTGCACCGCGGCTTATCCTGTTCTTAAGGCTCTGGGCGCTAAAGGCAATATATTCCTTGTATACAATACGATAGGGAAAGAGAACGTTTGGCATAACCCCGCCTCAGAAGCCAGAATCCCTATGGCGACTCTGGAAGAGCTTAAAGCTGTCAGGGACGGAGGAGTGTTCGACTTCGGCGCCCACACCATGAATCATCCGCATCTCTGTTCTCTTGATTTCGAAACGGCTGTAAAAGAGATAAACGATTCCAAGAAGAATCTTGAGAAGGCATTCGGTTATGAATTCTGCGCCTTCGCCTATCCTTACGGGGACGGGGCTTACGACTCAGGTATGCGTTCCGCCGTCATGAAGGCTGGTTTCACATTCGATTTCAGTTTCAGACACGGCGTTTCTTATTTCCCGTGGGACGGGAAGAACACCATAGACCGCCTGTTCGTGAAAGGCGGAGACTCGATCCGGGTCTTTCAAAGTTATTTCCGCTGAGATCAGGCTTTTATGAATAAAAAACCTACGCCGGAACAGAAACGCAACGAGTTCAGAAAGCGCTGGTACGGGAAAGCCGTTCTGACGGTCCTGTCTTTTTTTTACGGCGCCGCGGTTTCGGTTCGCGGCTTCCTGTACCGCTCCGGTTTTTTTAAATCGAAAAAACTTCCCGTCCCTGTCATATGTTTCGGGAACCTGTCTGCCGGCGGGACAGGAAAAACCTCGGCGGTCATAGCCGCGGCAGTCATGCTTTCCGAAGCCGGGTTTCATCCCGCAGTTATACTGCGCGGATATAAAAGGAAGGCCCCGGCTAAAAGACTGACGATTCTCGCCGCTGATTCCAGTTTCGACCGCGCGGAAGCGGGGGACGAGGCCTGTCTTATTTATCAGACGCTTGGCAGGAACTGCGCCGGAGTTTTCGTCTGCGCCGACAGGTTCGCGGCCGGGGAAGCGGCTGTTAAGCACAGCGCCGATTTAATTCTCATGGACGACGGTTTCCAGCATCTTTCAGTCGGCAGGGACGCCGATATTGTTCTTGTGAACGCCGCCGACCCTTTTACCGGAGACAGGCTTCTTCCTTACGGTAATCTGAGGGAGAAGCCGTCCGGACTGAAGAGGGCCTCGGCGGTGATACTTTCTCATTGCGAACAGGCCTCGGAAGAGGAGATAGCGGCCCTTAAAAAGGCGGTCTCCGAGATAAATCCTTCAGTCCCGGTGCTGACGAGCCTTCACGAAATGAAATGTTTCGTAAGACCAGGCGAGCCGGGGTCTCTGCCTTTGTCCTGTATGGCGGGGCGCAGGGCCGTGGCCCTGTCAGCCATCGGCGATCCCGTCTCTTTCGAAAAATCCCTCGGCGTGTTAGGCGTTAATCTTGAACAGCGCTGGCGTTATCCCGACCATCACTTTTTTACGCGGACAGAACTTAATTCCCTTAAAAACGCCAAAGGCGGGCTTCCGGTCATCACCACGGCTAAGGATTTCGAGCGCTTTCCCGAAGACTGGATGAAATTTATAGGAGAAGAGCTTTATATACTGGCGGTCTCGATGACTTTCAGGGAAAACGGCGCCGGAGCGCTTCTTGATTTGATTAAAAGCAGAACGAAATGAGAATTTTTTACCGTAAAAGGACAGACGGAAGGAAATATCCGGCGGCTTTTATTGACCGGGACGGCACCATAAACAGAAACAGGCGCGGAGAATACATCACCTCCCCGGACCAGCTGTTCCTTTATAAGAACGCGGCTGAAGGCCTTAAGCTTATCGCTGAGAAGGGTTTTCTTCTCATAATAGTCTCTAATCATTCCGGGATAAACCGCGGTTATATGAGCGTTCGTGACGCGTCCGATATAAACGACGCGCTGCTGAAATATCTTTCCGAGGCCGGCGTGTCGGTCGACGGCGTTTATATATGCCCTCACAGGCCCGAGGAAAAATGCGCGTGCAGGAAACCCGCGGACGGGCTTATAAAAGAAGCCGCCGCGGATTTCGACATAGACATGTCCAGATCTTTCGTGGCCGGGGACAAGGTGTCGGACGTAAAACTGGCTTTAAATACAGGAGTAAAAGGTTTCATGGTGCTTACCGGCAGCGGCCGGGCCGATTCCGCGAAGGGAAAGTTCCCGACTTTCAGAGATCTGCTCTCTCTGGCCCGTAAACTGCCGTCTTACAGCTTATGATCAGATTAGTCTGCGCCTTATCCGTCTTCATCCTCACAGCCGCGTGCCGGGTTTCGGCCGCGGCGTCTTCCGACGCGGCCAGGGCCGGCGAAACAGAGACGCGCGAAGAAGCAGTCTGTTCTGAATCTGAGGCCGCGGATAAAACGTTTCTGGAGCCTTTTTTAAAGGATATCGAGCTTAGCACGGCGCAGCCTTCGCATTACAGGCCTTCGCTGATCACCGGGGAAAAACTGTTTTTCGACATATCCTGGAGTTTCATGACCGTGGGCACGGCTTCGCTTGAAACGGACGGCACTGCTCTTATAAACGGCCGGGAGGCCGTGCATATAAAGGCTCTGGCGAAGTCGGGCGCTGTGATAGACGCGTTTTTTAAAGTGTCGGACAGAAACGATTCGTGGTTGGACACCGAGGATCTTTCGTCTTTCGGGTATTATAAGCGCATACAGGAAGGCCGTTATTATTTCAGCGAACACATTTCATACGGGAACGGCGTTTTCGAATGGCGCAGTCTAAACAGAAAACATAAGATGAAGACCTGTTCCGGGCGGCTCTACGGAAAAGTAAACGACGTGCTTTCGGCTCTTTACCGGGTCAGGACGATGAAGCTGGAGCCCGGAGACACGATTAATATCGCGGCTAATTCCAGAAACAGCTGGAATATAAATGTAAAGGTCCTCCGCCGCGAGACAATAAAGGTTCCTTACGGGGAAAGACGTTGTTTGGTGGTGGAACCCTTGGTAGGAGACGAAGGAATATTCATGGGTAAGAAAGGCAAACGTATGTTCGTCTGGCTTACGGATGACGAAGAAAAGATTCCGGTGAAACTCAAAGCCGAGATTTTCATAGGCGCCGTCACCGCGGACCTGGTTAAACGGGATGTACAGGATGAGCAGTAAAAATATTCAGATAAAAATAGCGGACACGGCCGGTTTTTGTCCCGGCGTAAAAAAAGCGATAGACACCGTTCTGGAACTTTCGAAACACACCAGCAAGCATATCTACACTTACGGTCCTCTTATACATAATAAACAGGTCATCGACACTCTGAAAGAAAAAAGGATAGACGCCATAAACGGCGTCGAAGATTTAGAAGGGAAAGGAAAAGACTATATAGTGGTGATAAGGGCCCACGGCATAAATCCGGAGGATGAGACCCGGCTCAAAGGGCTCGGCGTGGAACTCGTCGACGCGACATGTCCCCTGGTGAAGCGCGCTCAGGACATCATAAGTCTTTACGCGGGCCGGGGATACGCCACTATCATAGTCGGAGACAAGGAACACGCAGAGGTTGTCGGGCTGCTCGGATATTCCCGGGGACGCGGCATTGTGGTGAGTTCGGCCGAGGAAGCGGCCGCCCTGCCCGACATGGAGAAAGCGAATATAGTATCGCAGACCACACAGGAGCCGCAGGTGTTCGAGGCCGCGGTGGAAGCGGCGAGGAAACACGTCGCGGAACTGGTCGTCTCCAACACTATATGCCATCCGACGGTGATGAGGCAGAAGGAGACATTGGAGAACGCCAGAGACGCCGATCTCGTTATAGTGGTCGGCGGTAAGCATTCCGCTAATACGGCCCGTCTCCGCCAGATCTGCGGCCGGCTCGCTAAACAGGCCGTGCATATAGAAAGAGAGGACGAACTCAACGGTTTCAATTTTAAAGGCGTTAAAAAAATATTTATCACAGCTGGCACTTCCACGCCGACATGGATGATAGAGAAGGTCTTCGAAAAGGTAAAACGTTTGACTGACACTTCCAGAGTAAGCAAGATCAGGCGCTATGCCTCTTTTTTGTGGCGCGTCGCGGTGACGAGTTCCTTCATAACTGCCCTTTCCGCCATGGCTCTTACTTATGTGTGCATGAAGCTGGAAAAAGCTCCTGTGAAGATTTTGCCGATGGTCATATCGTGGCTTTTCGCCTTCAGTCTGCACAGTATATACAGGGCGGAGGAGAAAGGTTCGGCTTATGCCGACATGACAAGGGATTTCCTGTTTAAAAGGCACAGGCTGGCTTCCTGCTTTATTTCCTACACGTCAGGTGCCGTCGCCGTGCTTTTGTCTTTCGCCTTCGGCTGGGAGATATTTCTGCTGGCCCTGGTTTTCTGGCTGCTCGGCAGTATGTTCCAGTTTAAACTTCCGTCTCCGGCTTTTATAAATTTCAAAAATCTGCCGGCCTCGAAAGATATCACCACGGCTCTCGGCTGGACATTTTTCTGCGCTTTTCTGCCGGCCATGACGGTGGGCCCTGACCTGCTTTTCTCCAGGTCTTTCCGGCTTTCTGCTGTTTTCGCCTTTCTGCTGGTCTTCAGCCGTTCGGTCATGGTCGGCGTGAGCAATGTCCTCAACGATATGATAGTCGGTGAAGAGAATTTTTACAAATGGGCCGGGCCGAAGATAACTTACTGCGTGCTTTTCGGAATAATGATAATGCTGATGGTGACCCTGTTCATGCTCAGGGCCATGGGCTGGCAGCCCGGGCTGGTGGGAAGACTGCTGTGGGGAATGAGTTTCTATTTTATATTGCCTGTCGCGGTCTTGTTTTCAAGAAAGGTGCCGGACAGAATGGTGCTAGAGCCTCTGATAGAGGCTCAGGCTATAATTCTGGCGCTTATAGCCTGCACTGCTTAGATTTTTTGTTTATAAGTTCTATAATAGTAAATTAAAGATGATTAGAGCGGAGAAGAATATGGCTGAACCGATAAATATTACGGAAAGTTTGAGCGAGGAAGAAAAGAGCGTATTGGCTAATTCGAAAAAACCAGTAGAGCCTTCGAGAAAGATTCCTGATTCCCTGAAGCTGCTGCGGGAGATAAAAGAAGCCGCTATCGCGGGAGGCGCGCCGGATAAGATCGCGGCGCAGAAAGCCAAGGGAAAGCTTACGGCGAGGGAAAGGATACTCTATCTCGCGGACGCCAATTCTTTCCAGGAGATAGGGCTCCTCATGGAGACCCGCTGCACCGATTTCGGAATTAAGGATAAACATATAAAAGGCGACGGCGTTATAACAGGCTTCGCGAAGATCTGCGGCAGAAGAGTCGCGGTGTTTTCCGAAGATTTCACCCAGCTGGGCGGGTCCCTGGGCCGCACTCACGCCGATAAAATAACGAATCTCATGAGGAAAGCCGAAGAACTTCGCATTCCTATAATAGGCATACTCGATTCCGGCGGCGCACGCATACAGGAGGGAGTAGATTCCCTGGACGGTTACGGAGAGATATTCTACGAGAACACAAAGGCTTCCGGCGTGGTCCCTCAGATCTCCATAATATTGGGCCCGTGCGCCGGCGGGGCGGTGTATTCGCCGGCCCTGACGGATTTCGTCTTTATGGTCAACGGCATAAGCAGAATGTTCGTAACCGGGCCTGAGGTCGTAAAATCTGCCACAGGCGAATCCGTCGATCTGGAGACTCTCGGCGGAGCGCTCACGCACGCTTCTAAATCAGGAGTCTGTCATTTCGTCGCCAATTCCGAACAGGACTGTTTCCGTCAGGTCAGGGAACTTCTGAGTTATCTGCCTTCCAGCCGGTACGAGAGCATCCCGGATATAGAGAACACAGATCCGGAGGACAGGCCGATAATGAAACTGGAAGAACTCTGCGGCACAGACCAGAAGCTTCCTTACCGCGTTCACAGCATAATATGGCTGCTTGCCGATGATAACAAATTTCTGGAGGTGCACAGGAATTTCGCCAGAAACATAGTCGTCGGTTTCATCCGGCTCGGCGGGAAGGTCGTGGGGGTGGTGGCGAACAATCCGGCCCATCTCTCAGGCGCTCTGGATATAAACGCTTCTGACAAAGCCGCCAGATTCATAAGATTTCTCAATAATTTCAATATCCCGATACTCACCCTGGTGGACGTCCCGGGTTACTGGCCAGGAGTGGCCCAGGAGCACGGCGGCATAATACGCCACGGCGCTAAGATACTTTACGCTTACTGCGAGGCCACGGTCCCCAAGGTGACCCTTGTGCTGCGCAAGGCTTACGGCGGGGCCTATATAGCGATGTCGTCGAAGATGATGCACGGCGATTTCAATTTTTCGCTTCCTTCGGCCGAGATAGCCGTTATGGGGCCTTTCGGTGCGGTGGATATATTATATTCCAAGCAGATAAAGGCGGCGAAACCGGAGGAGCAGGCCGCGCTGAAAACGAAACTTATCCAGGAATACAGCGCGAAGTTCGCCACTCCTTATCAGACGGCTTCAACCGGCTCCACGGACGAGATCATAGAGCCGATAACCGCCCGCAAGAGACTGATAGAAGCTTTCAGGATACTTGATAGCAAGCGGGTGCCGGGCAGCGAGCCAAAGACAGGAAATATTCCTTTGTGACATGACGGGAGGTATTAATGATTTATGAAAACGTATACAGGAACATACTCGATAATCTCGTCGTCGGGGTGGTGAGCATAGCTTCTGACGGGAAGATCATATATCTGAATAAGATAGCCCTGAGCGTCCTTAAGATAGAAAAAGTTCCGGCAGGACGCGATTACCGGCTTATCATGTCGGAATACCCTGAACTGGCGGAGACCATAGGAGATGCCCTCAAATCTTCACATTACCGCCGTTCGGAAATAGAAATATTGCACGCCGACGTGCCGATGAAAGTTCTGATATGCCAGTCCCCGGTTCTGGACGACGCCGGGAAGAACGTGGGGGTCAGCATTATTTTTAAGAATATAACTTATATGCGTATTTAGGTCGTTGATATGTCTAAGAAAAAGAAAGATAAGAGAGAAGACAGGAACAGGGACGCTGAAGTCGGTCGGGAAGACGCCGCGGACTTGAGCTGCGGTCCGGAGGAAGACTGGACCGGCGACGGGAATATCTCCGGCGGGGAAGAGAACGGGAAAAAGTACACTGTATTATTCGCATGCGTCATAGCCGCGGCGGTGCTGATTTCCGTGATTCTGTCCGCGGTGATGAAAAATACTCCGGAGAGCCTTATCGAAAAGACGGTACTGGTTCCCCTTTTTTTGTTTTTCTGCTGGATGCTGTACAGATTGAGGGGGAAACATGGCTGAATATATAGATTATTACGCCGTGCTCGGCGTCTCCAAAACGGCTTCGGCCGAAGAGATAAAGAGCGCATACCGTAAGCTGGCCATGAAATATCATCCCGACAGAAATCAGGGGGATAAGACCGCGGAGGAGAAGTTCAAGCGGATAAACGAAGCTTACGAAGTCCTTTCTGATCCAAAGAAGCGCTCCACATACGATCAGGTCGGGAGCGGCAACTGGCAGGACTTCGCCAGGTCGGGCGGAAACGGAGGCAATCCCTTCGGCGGAAACGCTCAGGGCTCAGGCTTCGAGAATCTGGGCGGTTTCAGCGAATTCTTTCAGACCCTTTTCGGAGGCGCTGGCAAAAGGCAAAGCCGCTCCGACGGAGCCTTCAGGGGCTTCGGCGGAGGCATAAATATCAACGATCTGTTCGGCAGCGGTTTCGGCCGGTCTCAGGGAACGGACGAGGGTTTTCCCGGCGGGCAACAGCCGCGGGGACAGGATCTGGAGAGCAGCGTGACCCTGAGCCTGGAAGATCTTTTTTCAGATTCCGGGATAACTTTGAACGTGAACGGAAACAGAATTAAAATGAAGCTGCCTAAAGAAGTTCAGGACGGCTCTAAGATACGTATAAAAGGGAAAGGCGAGTCTTATAACGGCATCGCTGGAGATCTTTATCTTACCGTTCATATCGCCCCGGACGGCAGGTTTTCGTTTTCAGGCAGCGATATAGTGTACGACCTGAGGCTGAGCCCGTGGGACGCAGCTCTTGGTGGAGAGTTCGAAGTGCCTCTGCCTGAAGGCGGTAAAGCGAAGATTAAAGTGCCGCAGTGCACTTCTTCGGGAGTAAGGATGCGCGTTAAGGGGAAAGGTCTTCCGACGCGCTCCGGACGCGGCGATCTGTACGCGGTGATCCGGATTGACATGCCTTCCAGACTTACAGCCGGGCAGAAGGAACTTTTGAAACAGCTGAAAGAGATATCTTAAAGAGATATTATCGGGGGGAAAAATGCCGGATAACAGAGATAAGATTTCAGCAGCCGCGGAACTTATAAGAAAAGCTTTGCGGCCCGCTGCTTTTACCGGGGCCGGGATATCCGTGGAGAGCGGTATTCCGCCTTTCCGCGGAATCAACGGCCTTTGGAGCAAATACGATCCTAAATTCATCGATATAGATTTTTTCTATGCCGACCCTAAAAGTTCGTGGGCGGAAATAAAAAAGATCTTTTATGATTTTATGGGAAAAGCCGTTCCTAATCCGGCGCATACAGCCTTGGCCGAGATGGAAAGGAAAGGGCGGCTTGAAGGTATAATCACGCAGAATATCGACAATCTGCACCAGGACGCCGGCAGCTGCGTCGTGCACGAGTTCCACGGAACCGTAAAGAACCTAGTATGTCAGAAGTGCGGGAAAATATATCCCGCCACTAAAGAGCTCCTGGACCCAGAACTTCCGGTCTGCCCCTCGTGCGCCGCTTTGCTCAAACCGGACTTCGTTTTTTACGGCGAACCGATAAATCCTGAAGTCTTCGTCCGTTCGATGGCGCTTGCTCAGACATGCGATCTTATGATAGTGATAGGAACTTCCGGCGAGGTTATGCCGGCATGCGATATCCCTTTTCAGGTTAAACGCAACGGCGGCAAAATAATAGAGATAAACACCTTGCCGTCCACTTATACGGACACCGTCAGCGATATCTATATAGAGGCCCGGGCCGGTGAGGTGATGCCTCTTATCGAAGCGGCGGTTTTTAAGGGAAAATAGATCGGTTCAGTCTTCAAAGACAATAAAAGACGGCCTGTTTTTTAACAGGCCGTCTTTTATACTGCAATAATAAGCCGCTTATTTTTTATTCACTATTATTTTTTCGAGGCCCGGCTTTTTTTTCAACTGTGTTTCCAGGGCCGAGTCACGCAGAGCGTTTCTGTATTCCGGTTTCTGGAAGGTGTACGCGAATTTAGTGTGAACGTCGTACACGCCTTTCGTCAGGGCGACCACGTCTTCCACGAACACGCGTTCTTCGTCGGTGGGGATCACGAAGATCCTTATTTTGCTTCCTTCCGCCGTCAGTTCTGTCTCGGCGTTTCTCGTTTTGGATATTCTGTTTTTTTCGGGGTCGAGTTTTATTCCGAGTATGTCCATATCTTCCAGGGCCCCTTCTCTTATGACGGTTCCCATTTCCCCGACGCCTGCCGTGAAGACTATGGCGTCGACGGTTCCCAGTATTGCCGCATAGGCGCCTATATACTTCTTAATCCTGTAACATTCCATCTTTATGGCCAGTTTGGATTTCTCGTCTCCGGCACCGGCCGCCATTTCCACGTCTCTGCGGTCGTAATACTTGCCGGTTATTCCGAGAAGCCCGCATTTTTTGTTCATCGCTTTGTCCATATCCGCGGCCGACATCCCTGTCTTACGCATTATATAGAAAGGGAGCGCCGGATCCATATCTCCGGAGCGGGTTCCCATAACCAGTCCTTCCAGCGGAGTGAGTCCCATGCTGGTGTCCACCGAAACGCCGTTCCTTACCGCGTTTATTGAGGCTCCGTTGCCGATATGGCATATTATGACATTCGTCTTGAGCGGATCTTTTTTCAGGAGCACTGCCGCTCTTTTGGCCACGTACAGGAAAGACGTGCCGTGAAAACCGTAGCGGCGGGCGTGATATTTTTCGTACCATTCTGTCGGTACGGCGTATCTGTAGGCGTAGTCCGGCATGGTCTGATGCCAGGCTGTGTCTATTATGGCGCAGTGCGGAACGTTCGGCAGGACCTTCTGCGCCGCCTCTATTCCCATTATATTGGCCGGGTTGTGCAGCGGGCCGAGATCCTGCACCTCGCGGAATTTATCCAGGACTTCCGGCGTTATTATAACCGATTTCGTAAATTTGTCTCCGCCGTGCAGCACTCTGTGTCCGACAGCGGAAATCTCGGAAAGTTCTCCGACGACGCCGTGTTCTTTGTCGGTGAGGGTGTCTATTACTAGCTGTATGGCTTCTTTATGTGTGGGCAGCGGCCTTTTTATATTTACCTTTTCGTGTCCCGGGACCTCGTGGGTTATTTCGGCATTGTCCGCCCCGACACGCTCCACGACACCTGTCGCCATCGGAGTTTTTGTCTGCCAGTCGAAAAGCGTATATTTCACGGAAGAGCTTCCGCAGTTAAGACACAATATTTTCATTATGATATTTCCTCTCAGATCAAAGTAGATTCAGATAAATTACTTTATTTATTCTTATTTTACAATATTATGCGGACGGTTGAGTGAACTTATGCCCCGCAGCGCTGGCACTATCTGAATTTATGTGTTTTTAACTTAAAAGCGCGGTCAGCCGAAATTTCCCTGCGGGCGGAATATTTTATTTGCCTTCGAATTCAGGTTTGCGTTTTTCCCCGAAGGCGCGCAGCCCTTCCTGAAGGTCGCCGCTGTTCATCACCTGTTCCCTTATCTGCTGTAGGCGTTCCGCTTCGTCGGCGGACATCATTTTGTTATTGAGAATGCGCAGCTGTTCTTTCACGGCCCTTACCGTAAGAGGGGCCATGCGCGCGATCCCGCAGGCGAGTTCCTCAGTGAAAGACGGCATTTTTTCTTCGTCGACCAGATGATTCAGGAGACCGAAATTATAGGCCCTGTCCGCCTTTACCGGCATTCCTGTGAAAAACATTTCTTTTATTATATTCGTGCTTATTCTTCCGCAGAAATGAGTCAGTCCGGCCGCATTGTAAGGCAGACCTATCTTTGCCGGGGTTATGGCGAAAAACGCTGTTTCGTCTCCTACGGAAATGTCGCATGTGAGGGCCAGGTCCACGGCTCCGCCCCAGACGCCGCCGTGTATCATGGCTATGACGGCGCCCTTATAAGTCTGTATTTTTCTCAAAAGGATCTCGAGCGGAGCGTAATAATTAAACGGATTGCGGGAAGGGGATATTTCCTTCAGATCGTGCCCGGCGCTCCAGGTCCCTGATTTTACGGAAGAGCGTATTATCACGGCCCTTATATCCTTTTTTTCGAATTCTTCCAGGGCGGCGGTTATTTCCGCGCAGGTCTCCCTGCTCAGAATATTTCTTTTAAGACCGTTATTGAATGATATGAATCCGACGGTTTTTTTTGTTTCGGTAAGTATGAGCATCTCACGCCTTCAATATATTCGCAACCGCCGTTAATATATCCTTATTTGGGACAGGTTTCGTTATATAGGCGTTTATTCCCAGCGACAGGGCTTTTTCTATGTCTTCAACGGCCGTATTTGTCGTGATAATTATTATGGGGACAGAGGCTGTCAGAGCATCGGTTTTGAGCCTCTTGCAAACTTCAAGTCCGTCAAGGCCCTGAAGATACATATCCATTATTATAAGGGAAGGGAGCTTTGAAAAGGCCAGTTTGACGGCTTCGAAGCCGTTTTCGGCTACGAGCACGCCGTACCCCGCTTCTTTAAGCAGCGCAGCCAGTATTTTTACGTTTTCAGCCTCGTCGTCGGCCACTAATATCTTATGCTGCATAATAAAATAAAAAAATGCCACGGGCTAGGATCGAACTAGCGACACATGGTTTTTCAGACCATTGCTCTACCACTGAGCTACCGCGGCATTTATAAAAGTTATTGTGGTAACTACTACTCAGATAGTATACCATTAAAGGACGGCCCCGCGCAAGCCCGTTTTTATGTGAGATCTATTATCTGCCAGTCCCGCGCGTATTTTTCGATAAGATTTTTGCGTATTCCGGCATTTTCTTTTATGATGAGTTCCGGGTCTATGGAAAGCAGTTCGTTTTTATCTTCCATCGCCATTTCCAGAATGTCTTTATCCCGGGACATGTCGGCTATTCTCAGACCCATGTCGCCGTGTTGTCTCATACCGAAAATTTCTCCGGCTCCGCGCAGATATATGTCCTTTTCGCTTAATTCGAATCCGTTGGAAATGCGGGTCATGGCTTTTATTCTCTCTTCGCTGTCTTTAGTGCGCGAATTGCAGACGAGTAGACATTTAGATTCCTGCGTTCCTCTTCCGACGCGTCCGCGCAGCTGATGCAGACTGGCTAAGCCGAACCTTTCGGCATTATTTATTATCATCAGCGTGGCGCCCGGCACGTCTATGCCTATCTCGATCACCTGCGTGCAGACGAGAACGTCCGCTTTTCCGGAGGAGAAATCGTCCATGGCCGCGTTTTTGTCCTCGGAGCGCATTCTGCCGTGCAGCATAAGGACATTGTATCCTCTGAAAAATTCCTTTATACTTTCGTATTTATCTTTCACCGACTGCAGGTCTGCGTTTTCCGTTTCTTCTATAACCGGGTACACGATATATACCTGATTTCCCTTTTTCACCTCTTCCATGGCCGAGGACAGAGACAGTGCTTCCGTCGTCTCGAATGTCTTTACGGGTTTTCTGCCGGGCGGCAGTTCTTTGAGCGCCGACTGGTCAAGGTCTCCGTAAAGAGCCAGAAACAGAGTGCGCGGAATGGGTGTGGCCGTCATTATCAGCATATCCGCCTTGTCGCCCTTCGCCCTGAGAGCCGAGCGCTGCCTTACTCCGAATCTGTGCTGTTCGTCTACAACTATGAGTTTAAGAGCTTTGAAATTTACGGCCTCGTTTATGACGGCCTGAGTTCCTATAAGTATGTCGGTATCCCCTTTCTGTAGCCGGGATAGCGCGGCCTTCTTTTTAAGCGCCGGAGTCTTTCCGGTTAGAAGGTCCACGTTCACCGGCAGTCCCCTGAGAAATTTCTTGAAAGTAAAATAATGCTGTTCCGCCAGTATTTCCGTAGGCACGGCCAGCAGCGACTGGTATTTGTTTTCCGCCGCGAGCAGCATGGCCGACAGGGCCACTACGGTTTTTCCCGAGCCGACGTCTCCTTCCAGAAGTCTAGTCATCGGATAAGGATTTTTCATGTCTTCGAATATTTCATTGATCGCTTTTTTCTGGGAAGCGGTGAATTCGAAGCCCAGATTATTCCTGAATGGCGAGAGGAGGTGTTTGTGGACTATATAATCGTAATTCTTATTTATATTTCTAGACTGCCGGCGTTTTATGGCCCAGGCCAGAGTGAGCAGAAGCAGTTCTTCGTATATGAAACGTTTTTCCGCTTCCCGCAGTTCGAAGACGTTTTTTGGGAAATGTATACTTTTAATTGCCATGCCGCGGCTGAACAGTTTCCTCTTGAGCAGCAGTCTTTCAGGCAGGAAATCTCCGGCGTATTCAACCGTCTCCGCCACGGCTTTTCTCACAGTTTCGCGCATGGTTTTTGCCGGCAGGCCTTCGGTCAGAGGGTATACGGGTATTATTCTGTCTATATGCACTTCCCGGGCGAAAAGATCTTCGGCCGAATAATATTCGTCTGCCCTGAGATTCATGGCGAAAAGCGGGTCGTCGAAAGTTCCGGAGAATATATATTTCTTTCCCGCTTTAATATCTTTTTTCAGGTTGGCGAAGACGTCGAAACGCGGGGAAAACCTCTTAAAAAACAGTACTTCGGAGTCTTTGCCGTTTTCCGTTGTTACGGTTACTTTAAATATTCTTAGACTGCTCTTGGTGAACATTATTCTGGAAGATTTTACTGTTCCGTAAACTATTCCGGTTCTTGTCAGTTCAGGAAGGTCGTTTTTTTCGCACTGTATCCTCCGGTCTTCCCATCTTTTTGGAAAATACATGAGCATATCTTCCAGACTGCCAAGCCCGAGTCTGGCGAACAGAGCGGCTTTTTTAGGCCCTATGCCTTTTATATATTGCAGCGGTATCACTCTTTTATTCCCCGTGATAATTTTTTATATAATCGTCCCAGTCCGTTTCTTTACCGGTATTTTCTTCGTTCTCTCCTTTATCTTTTTCATCGCCGTTAAGTTTTTTTCCGTCTTTTTCATCGCCGTTTTCCAACAGCCTTTTTATTCCGGAGAGATTATTTCTTTCGGCGAAATTGACTAAGGCTTCGCGGTACAGTTCGCGGCTGTCGGTTTTAACGGCCTTATACTGTTTTATTATTTCGTCTAAACCCTGCGCGCCGAGCAGACGTCTTGCGGTGCCGTCGAGTTTTAGCATCACTGACAGCATCAGGGGTTTAAGCGCCGTCAGTCGGTCTTTTACGTCTGTGTCGGCTCCAGCGCCGATCAGAATGTCAGCCGCCTGCTGGTCCTTAAGATAAAGAGCTTTTAAGAGCGGTGGCTGACTGTAAAAAAACATTTCTGCCCCGCTGTCCGATTCCGGCGAAGCTGTTTCCCTCTGCACATTGCCGAATTTGCCTTCGAACGCTCTGGGAGAGCTGTAATAGTCGCTCATGTCGGCGAGTCCTTTATTGATGTCTGCGCCTTCTTTTATGAGATTCTTCAGAGCCTCGTAATTTTTTTCTAACAGGGCGTAGTTGAGGTCCCGGGAGAGGATATTTATTCTGTCCTGTTTTTCTATGGACGCTACGATCTTCCCGCGCGCGGCGCCTTTTTCCGAAAGTAAGGCTGCTATATCTGAATTTCCTGCCGCCTTAGCTTTGTCCAGAGCGGTCTGTCCCTCCGTGTTTTTTATCCCCTCGTCGGCTCCGTTCTTGAGGAGTAAAGCGACCGCCCCGGCGCAGCCTTTTCCGGCCGCGTAGTGCAGCGCGGTGTTTCCCTTGAGGTCTTTCTTGTTTATATCGGCGTAAGGCAGGAACAGTTTGAGAATGTCGCTGCCGGAACAGCCGGCGTAACCTGTGTATTCTGCGATGTCTTTTTTTATATCGGAGGCATTCATCTTAGCCAGCAGAAGTTTTACAGCTTTTATATTTCCCGCGCGGACGGCTATGCGCATGGAGTTCGCATCCGCCGGCATATGTTTCAGCAGCAGTTCCGCCACGTCCAGACTGTCGTTTCTCACGGCTAGACCCAATAAGTTAAGCGCTTTGTCGCCGGGTTCGTACATAGTGTCGGCTCCAGCTTTAATGAGTAGTCCGACAGTTCCGGCGTCCCCGCTTTTAACGGCGGGATAGAGGGCGTATCCGTTTTGCGACTCTGAATATCTGTAAGGGAGCGCCGCTTTATGCTCAAGGAGCACTTTCGCCGTGTCGGAATCCCCGTTTATCGCCGCCATGTACAAAGGCGTAAAGCCGTCTGGCCCTTCGCCGTTTGTATCAGCCCCCGCTTTCGCCAGAATTTCCACTATCGAAGGATATTTTTTGAAAGCGGCTATCTGAAGCGGCGAGAGATTGTCGTTGGCTTCGAAGAAGGAATCCGGAGCCGTGGCCTTGTTCACGTCGGCACCGGCCTTTATAAGCATGGAGACTATTTTTTCGTTTCCGTTTTCTGCCGCTATCAGCAGGGGAGTGTAACCGGCCTTGTCGGCGGCGTTGAGATCCGGCTTCATTTCCAGCAGCGCTTTGACCGCTTCCGCGTCGTTTTTTTTCACAGCCCAGTGCAGCAGCGTCTCTCCGTCCGCGTCGGTCCTGTTTAATTCTTCTGCGGAAAGGCGCGTGATTTTTCCGGCCCCGAGGCACCGGGATAATTCTATCACCGGCAGGCAGCCTTTATTTTTTTCTTCATAGCCGAAACCCGTTATCTTTCCTTTTTTCGTTGATATCCTGAGTTCGCAGAGATTATTTTCTTTTTCTTTCAGCCACGGTTTGTCGGGCCATGTTATCTGATCCATTAGATTGTTGACCGCGGCCACCCTGTTTCCGGAGCCGCCCGCAGTGCCGTTCCCGCTTTCCCCTCTGACTATATCGGTGGGAAATAATGTGTAGACTGAAGCTTTATTGTCGCTGTATTCCGCCCGCCAGGAGTATACGGTTTCTCCGTCCCCTTTTCTTTTTTCCGCCGGCAGTTTTCCAAGACATCGTTCCAGAGCACCGTAAGGTTTGTTTATATACCGGCCCGAGATTAAAGTGAAATCAGAGGACTGCGGTCCCCGGTCCTGGGCGCCGGCGCCCGCCGGAAAAGCCGATAAAAAAGAAAGTAAGATTACAGAAAGCGATGTTTTTTTCATAAAATTTTCAGCCCCGTTTAAAATCTGAAAAGCCATGGACTCATATGCCACCGCGCTTTTGCCAGCGCTTTGTCTATTCTACTAAAATTATAATCCGAATGACAGCGGCATTAACGGGCCCCTTCTCCGTAAAGCCGCGCTGAATTAGGCCTTTCGGGTAAGTATATAAAATTAGTATAATACTGAAATATAAACCAGGAGGAAGTTCTATGGGCAGATTATTTGGTACAGACGGAATAAGGGGGGTCCCGTGGAATTATCCGTTTACTGAAAAATTTATAGAGAATATAGCTTACTGTGCGACACAGGTGCTTTCGAAGGAAAAGACCGGCAATGCCCGGCCTATTGTTTTTTTGGGGATGGATACCCGCGGCTCGGCCAAGAGGATCAAAAAGGCGCTGACGCGCGGTTTCTGCGCCGGAAGATTCAAGGTCGTAAACGTAGGGATAATGCCGACGCCGGCCGTCTCTTATCTCGTGCAGAAAGAAAAGGCCGATTTCGGAGTGGTCATTTCCGCAAGTCACAATCCTCCGGAATTCAACGGGATAAAGTTCTTTTCCCACGACGGGCGTAAATTGAGCGACGAACTGGAAAATAAGATAGAGGAACTGCTGCTTTCCGACAATTCTCCGTCTTTCAAGCAGGCCTTTCCTCATCTGGTAAAAAAAGACTGTTCCGGAGAATATATAGATTTCATAAAGGCCACGCTTCCCGGAGATTTCAGTCTGAAGGGTGTGAAAATACTTATAGATTGCGCTAACGGCGCCGCCTCTAAAGTCGCTCCAAGGCTTTTCAGAGAACTCGGTTCCGAAGTCGAACTCATAGGGGCCAGTCCGAACGGCGGGAATATAAACGTCGGGTGCGGGGCGCTCAAGACCGATGTGATGGCGGAAGCCACGCTGAAATGCGGAGCCTTCTGCGGCGTATGTTTCGACGGCGATGCGGACAGATGCCTGTTTTCCGACGAAAAGGGTAATCCGATGGACGGAGACGATCTTATAGCCATCGCGGCCCCGTATCTGCGCGACAACGACAGGCTGGCCGGGAACGGCGTCGTGCTGACGCATATGTCCAATGTAGGTCTGGTGAACCATCTGCGCTCGCAGGGAATAAACGTCGCGCAGGTGTCAGTGGGCGATAAGAACGTAACGGCTGAAATGGAGAAAAAAGATTTTAAGCTTGGAGGGGAAGCCAGCGGACATATAATTTTCCGCGAGTTTTTCCCTACCGGAGACGGGCTCCTTACCGCGGTGCAGATGCTCAGGGCGATAATGTCCACGGGGAAAAAGATGAGCCAGCTGCACAGCGGGTGGGAGAGATACCCGCAGATCCTGGTGAGCCAGAAAGTGAGTTCCAAACCTGACTTCGCCGAGATCCCCGGGTTCGAGGACAAATTAAAGGAGATGAAAGAAAAGATATCCGGGAAGGGGAGGATATACATCAGATATTCGGGGACTGAACCGCTTCTCAGGCTGCTCGTGGAGGGGAAGGACAAGGCGGGCATAAGCGGTATAGCTGACGAAATACTGGCTTTTTATAAGGAAAAATCCGGCGTCGCGGTGTGAAAAAAGGGGGACAGGGGTATGAAAAAAATAGAATTAAGCATAGACATAGACGGTCTTTTCGCTCTGGGAAAAGTTTTTCCTTTGGGCGTTTCAGACCTGGTGGAAGCGGTGGGCACTATAATTGAAAGCGGGGCCTCGTCCGTGTCTGTCAGATGGAAAAAAGACGCGGAGTACTGCAATAATATACGCAATATAAGCGAGAACGCTTCCGGCCTGCTGAATCTTAAAATTCCGCTCTCGGACGAAGCTTTGAAATTCGCAATGGAACTGAGGCCCGACACCGTAGTTATATACGATGATTCCGAAGGAATATGCGGCGCCGTTGATTTTAATAAAGACGGGGCAAAAATATCAGAGATAACGGATAAGCTTTTCGCTGCTGATATATCGGCCGGAATCCTGTCCGATACAGACGCCGGCAGTATAAGGCTGGCTCACAATTCCGGTATCGATATAATAGAATTTTCAGCGGATCCTTTCATAGACGCCGAAGGCAGGATTAAGGACGTTAATCTCGAGAATCTGCAGGTGGCCAGCTATTTCGTCAAGGAACTAAGCATGCGCGTTCATCTTTGCGGCGATATCAATTACGCCAACGCGGCCGGTTTCGCCGCGGTCACGGATATAGATTGTTTCGAGACGGGCCTTCCCGTTATTTCCAAGGGAATGATCGTGGGCCTGAAAAACTCCGTAGCTCTCATGAAGGAAACTATCAACGGATAAAGAGAGGGATTTATGTGCGGTATAACAGGTTATATAGGCAGTCGGAAAGCTTCGGATATTTTAATAGACGGATTGAAAAAACTGGAATACAGGGGTTATGATTCCTGCGGTATAGCCGTTATAGACGATAAGAAAAATCTGGCGGTGAGAAGGGTCAGCGGCAGAGTTGACGCTCTGAGGGAGATAGTTTCTGACAACCCCCCGTCCGGCGATTCCGTCGGTGTCGGACACACGCGCTGGGCCACCCACGGGGCGCCTTCAAAAGAGAACGCCCATCCTCATACCGACTGCACCGGTAAACTGGTGGTCGTGCACAACGGCATAATAGAGAATTACGTGGAACTTAAGGAGCGGCTGTCGGCCGTAGGGCATAAATTCAAGTCGCAGACGGACACGGAAGTTATAGCGCATCTGATAGAGCAGAAGATAAAGGATATAGAGGCTAAAGGAGACCACACCGACTGCGTTATGGTGTTTTTTCTGGCTTTCAGGGAAGCTCTTCTGCAACTGCGCGGATCTTTCGCCGTGGCTTCGGTATGGACCTCCTGTCCCGATATAGTTCTGACCGCGAGGATGAACAGTCCCCTGGTGATAGGCATCGGCAATGATGAAAATTTTATATCTTCCGACGTTTCTTCTTTCCTTAAATATACTAAGAAGGTCGTCTTCGTCAACGACGGGGAGATAGCGGCCGTAAGGAGAGGCGGAGTCGATTTTTTCAGGTTTAACGGAGAAAAGACGGAACCGGAAACGGTCACTGTCGAGTGGGACGCCGACATGGCGGAAAAGGGCGGTTACGCCCATTTCATGCTCAAAGAGATACACGAACAGGCGGAAGCCGTGGAAAACACTCTCCGCGGCCGCGTGCTGCCTATGGGCGGAGATCTTCTCAAGAGAGAACTGGGGCTTTCCGGCCCGTATATGCGTTCCGTGAAACAGATACAGTTCGTCTCCTGCGGGACCGCTTATCACGCCTCTTTGGTCGGCAGGGCTCTTTTCGAACATTTTTCCGTGAGAGCCTGCGCCGATTACGCTTCGGAGTTTACCGACAGGGCGAGACTGTTGGATAAGGACACCCTGGTCATCGCCGTTTCCCAGTCCGGGGAGACAGCCGACACGATTCACGCCGTAAGAGAAGCCAGAGGCGCCGGGGCGAGGGTACTCGCGGTCACCAATACTGTCGGCTCTACCCTCACAAGAGAGGCGGATTTCACTTTTTACACGCACTGCGGACCTGAGATAGGAGTCGCGTCGACCAAGGCTTTTCTGGGCCAGCTGGCGGCCCTTTATGTGCTGGCCGGACATTTCGCCACCGCCAGAGGAACTATTTCGGAAGCGGAGACGAGAGCATATGCCGAAGGACTTATAAGAGTGCCGAGGCTTATTAAGAATATACTTTCTGACACGAAGGAGATAGAAGACATCGCCGCCGGATTGGCGCCGAGCGAACATTTTCTTTTTATATCCCGCGGTCTTAATTATCCCATAGCCCTGGAAGGTGCTCTGAAGATAAAGGAGATCTCCTATGTTCACGCCGAGGGTTATGCCGCGGGCGAGATGAAGCACGGACCGATAGCCATAATATATCAGGGCATGCCTGTGATCGCCATAGCGCCGAGCGGCAAGAATCTGGAGCTGCTGGCCGGAAATATAGAAGAGGCTTCCGCGCGCGGCGCGGAAGTGTTCGCGATAACCGACGAGAAGTCGAAATCGAAGATAAAGGCCTCTAGGACCCTCGTGCTGCCGACCGTGAGCGAGATATTCAGCCCTCTGCTGACGGTTATACCGCTTCAGCTTTTTGCCTATTATGTAGCTCTCGCGAAAAAATGCGATATAGACAAACCGAGAAATCTGGCTAAGAGCGTTACGGTAAGGTGATAATGAGTTTTCGGGTCATAGGTCCTGAATTTTTGAGGAAACTGCTTGTTCCGAGAAACAGGCGGTCGCATAAATACGACTACGGGCATGTGCTTATAGCCGCGGGGTCAGAAGGAATGACGGGCGCCGCGGTACTCGCGGCCCGCGCGGCCCTGAAATGCGGCGCAGGCCTCGTAACGGTGGCTTGTCCTGCCTCACAGCGTTCTATAATAGCCTCTTATTCCCCGGAATTCATAACGGCCGGGCTATCGGAGAAAGACGGGGCCCTCTGCGGAACCTCTTCGGAAGAATTGAAAGGGATGATAGCCGACGGTAAATATTCAGTTCTCCTCGTCGGCCCAGGACTTTCCGGAAAAGAATCCGCTCGTGCTTTCGTAACCGGACTGCTCGGAGGGATTAAAATTCCGGTCGTGATAGACGCGGATGCCCTGAACGCTCTTGCCGTCGCCCGCTTTTTCCCCGAGAACGGTCTTTCCGTTATAACCCCTCATTCCGGAGAAGCCGGAAGACTGCTTGGACACGGGATAAACGACAGGCGTGGAGCCGTAAAGGAACTGGCCGGTCTGATGAAAGGGACTGCCGTGCTTAAAGGCCCCGGGACTCTTGTTTGCAGCGGAAGCGATATTATGGAGAACGGGACCGGCGGTCCTGCACTTTCCAAGGCCGGAAGCGGCGACGTGCTCGCGGGTTTCTGCGCCGGATTTTATTCGCAGAACTGCGGTACCGCTGGTGTTTCTCCCTGCACTGCTTTCGAAAGCGCCGCGGAAGCTGTCTTTCTGCACGGGCTGTGCGGGGATCTGGCTGCGGCTGATTTATGCGAAAGATGCGTTACGGCCTCTGATATAGTGGATTATCTGCCGCGCGCCATGAAATATATCGGTGTTAAATGAAATGAAAAGAAATTTTAAGGAAGAAGACATTATAAATTTGGCGGAGAAGAATTTCAGTTTTCCTGAAGACCCTAGGGTGATTATAGGTCCCGGCGACGACTGCGCGCAGATAAGAACCGGCGCTTCTTCACTTATCGTCACCACGGACGAAGCCGTGGAAGGCACGCATTATCTTGAAAGATTCGCGGATCCGGCAGGCCTTGCCTGTAAGCTTATGAGGATGAATCTGAGCGATCTGGCCGGTATGGGGGCGGTGCGTCCGGTTTCCTGCGTGATCGGGGCTGGACTCAGGGCCGACACTCCTCTGGATTTTTTGGAGACGATGTTCTCCCAGCTTAGAAAAGAGGCCGATTATTTCGGCCTTAGCATAGCCGGAGGCAATACTACCGCGGCCAGAGAGAATCATTTTTATATAACTGTATGGGGCGAGCCTGCTGGAAATATAATAAAAAGGAGCGGTACTGAGGCCGGAGATCTGCTGTGCAGCGTAGGGCCTCTGGGAGAGGCCAGAGCCGGGCTGGATATCCTCGATTCCGGAGATAGGTTCGAAAAAGCCGGATATCCCGAGCTTATCGACAGTTTCTGGCGTCCGGCGCCGCGCTTCGGGGAAGGAAAGACGATAGCTGACAACGGTCTGGCCCACGCTATGCTGGATAATTCCGACGGCCTGCTCAGGAGCGCTAAGATCCTGGCTGAAATGTCCGGCGTCAGGGCCGTGCTGGAGCCGGGAGCGGAATGCTGTTCGAAGCCTCTCGGGAAATACTGCGACGCTCATAAAAAAGACTGGCGCGAGTATGTGATAAGCGGCGGAGAGGATTACGGCCTGGTTTTCAGCGCGTCTCCGGATAAGGAAAACGATTTGAGAAGACTTCTTCCTGGCGTCAGCATAGTAGGGCGATTCGAACCGGGTGCAGGAGTGGAAGTTAAAAATTACAGCGGAGCATATGGCAGTTTCGAACACTTTTAAATATAAATTCAGGGTGGATTCCCAGGAAGGCACTGACAGACTTGCCGAAATTTTCGCTGGAACAGTCCGCGGCGGCGAGGTTTTTCTGTTGTCCGGCCCGATAGGAGCCGGGAAAACTTATTTTACCAGAGCTTTCGCGAAAGCGCTTGGAGTAAAGAAACTTCCCGTAAGCGCGACTTTCAGCATGATGAGGAAATACAGGGGGGCTAAACTGAATGTTTTTCACGGCGATCTTTTCCGCGCCGGAGAAGAGGATATGGAAAATCTCGGCATGGAGGAATTCTTGGGCGGGAGCGACTGCGTCTCGATAATAGAATGGGCTGGCGCGGGCAGGTTCCTTACCGATAAATTCAATACGCTTAATTTCGATTTTGTCCTGGCGGGGGGAGACAAAAGAGACATAACCGTATCGTCTTCCGCTGAAGAAGCCGCGGTTCTTATTAAGGAAGTTGAAAAAAAATGGCAAATGAACTGATAATAGGACTCTGCACGTCGAACTCACGGCTCTCTGCGGCTGTTTACGACGGGCAAAAATTCAGGCGGTCCAGACATAAGATATTCAATCAGGAAAAGATACTGTTCCGGACATTAGGGCTTTTACTGCCGGAGGGTAAAAAACTGAGCGACGTGAAAAAGGTGTGCGTCGTGCGCGGTCCCGGCCGTTTCACAGGGCTGAGGATAGCGCTAACTTTCGCCGCGGCAATGAAGGTGCTCAACGGAGCCGAAGTTCTCACGTTCACGCTTTTCGAATTATTCGCCGCGCAGCTGGCGGAATCAGAAGATTTTCTCCGGATGTCGGCCGGAGTTCCCGGCGATAAAATAGTGGCGGTGCTGCTCCATGCTTTTAAAGATGAATATTTCCGACAGTATTTCCGTGTTCCGCCTGGCGGACGGCCGGAAGCGGAAGGCGCCCCGGCGTGGCTGCCCGTGGAGAAGCTCAAAGAGGAACTGGCCGGTAAAAAAGATATTTTCTGCGCGGTGGCCGACAGCGAGGAAAAAGAAGATATATATTCGCTTCTTCCTGAAAATGTTCTTAGGGCTTCAGCCGGAGTTTCCAGGCTCAGGCCAGAATATCTTATCAGGACGGCGCTGGCCTGCGGAAAATGCGACCTGAAGCCGCTCTATCTTAAACCGGCGAGATACGAGACGGACAGAATAGCCAGAAATTCGTTTCGCGCGGCGGAAACGGGGGGCGGGAAATGACGGTCAGGCGCGCGCGTCCGGAGGATTACCGGATTTTCGTGGATATAGGGAAGGCTTTTCCGGGATTCCCGTGCTGGTCGGAACAGGGGTTTGCGGAAGAGAATAATAATTCCCATTCCGTAACTCTGACGGCAGAAGAGGAAGGGAAAGTGGCTGGCTTTATTAATTTCTGGCTGGTCAGGCCGGAGCTGCAGCTGAATCTTATGGCAGTGTCTCCTGATTTCGCGAGAAGAGGCATAGCTTCTTCACTCGTGAAAAAAATGCTGGAGTACGGAAAAAAGAGTCTCTGCCGCACGGTGACGCTGGAAGTTAATGAAAATAATCAGGCCGCACTGGCTCTTTACGGGAAATTTGGTTTTCATGCGGTCGGGAAACGCGCTGGGTTTTATCGAGGCGGGGGGAATGCGGTCCTCATGAACGCGGAGATTGGACAGGAAATCATATGATCAAGTTATTTTTACCTTTTTTATTTATTATTCAGGCCGCTAATGTGTTTTCGGCGGAATTCGACGGCGCCAAACTGGTTTATCCGGATCAGACCAAGCAGAAGGCCTACGCTCTTTTCGCCCAGGGGCTTTCCGAAGAGAATATAGGAGACTACGCGTCCGCGCTGGATATGTATTCCCAGGTGATCAAACTGGATCCTGGACAGCTTTTCGTATACAAACAGGCGGCGAAAGCGGCTCTGATTTCCGGCGATATGAACAAGGCGGGCGAATACACCGGTTATCTTATCGCCAAAGACAGTTCTTCCGCGGAGAACTGGATAAGCTACGGGAACAGCAAGTGGGCGGCGGGGGAAGGAGCAGCTGCCGAGGACGCTTTCGGCAAGGCGCTTAAACTGGAGCCTGAAAACACAGAGGCCATGTTCCAGCTTGCCGTGCTGATAGCTCCTAAGGATCAGGACAGGGCGCTGGATCTGCTGGACAGATATCTTAAACTCGTTCCGGACGACGTGGCGGAAGTATATTATCAGATGGCCCAGGTCTATTCATATCATAAAGACGACGTCAGGACGGAAGAATATCTGCTTAAGTCTTCCCGAGCCAACAGCTTTTATTTGCAGCCTCTTTATATGCTCGGTGATTTTTACGAGGAGAAAGGAGAAAAAAAGAAGGCTCTGGAACAATATCTCAAACTTCTGCCTTACGATTCGGCTAAACCGGAACTCCTGGACAGAATAGGCGAACTCTATTCTTCCGACGAAATAAACGACCAGAAACTTTCGGAAGAATTCTTTTTAAAAGCGAAGAAACTGGACCCTAAAAACGCCATGGCCTCTTTCTGGCTTTCTTCTTTCTGCGAAGACAGACACGATTATGCCTGCGCCGCCGCCCAGATAGAAAATTCGGAACTCATGGACACGGATCCGGGATCTATAATGCGTCTCGCATACTTTTACACTCAGCTGGGCGACAATGCCAAGGCCGTCGGCGTTCTTGAGGCGGCCAATAAGAAATGGCCGGACAATAAAGACCTGGTCTATTATCTGGCTCTGGGTTACGACGATCTGGGAAAACTGGCGGAGGCGAGGGATAAACTTAAGCAGATAATAGATTCCGATCCTGATTATAAGGACTCTCGGCTTCAGTACGCCACCCTGTGCGAAAGGCTGGACGATATGCGCGAGGCGGAAAAATATTTCCGCCAGCTTATAGAAAAAGAACCGGATAATGCTTCTTATTTAAATTATCTGGGCTATTCCCTGGCTGACCGCGGCATGAAACTGGACGATGCCTACGGTATGATCAGCAAGGCCCTTTCCGTTTCCCCTGATAATTACGCCTATGTGGATTCTATGGCCTGGGTGCTTTTCAAACAGGGAAAAACAAAAGAGGCTGAAGTCTATATAAAAAAAGCCGTAGGCGGGATGTACAAAGACGAGACCGTCTGGTCGCATTGCGCGGATATCCTGTACGCCAACGGCAGTTATAATCAGGCCTGGCGCGCCTACAGAAATTCGCTTCTGCTCGACAAGGCGGAAAAACGCAAAGGCTATCTAAAAAAAATAAAAGTCCTGGAAAAAGATATGCAGGCGGCGACTTTGGCGGAGCTCAGAGAGAGATATCTGAACGATTTTTCCCCTGAGAATATTAACTTTTCAGCCTTTTCCAAGATAGAGATGAAAATAAGAAACAGGACTTTAAATTTCGACGCTATAATCAGTTACGGCGCTCCGGATAAGATAAAAGTTTCTCTGCTGGGACCCATGTCGGTTCCGGTCTGGACCGGCAGTATCGACGGGAAAGTCAGCGATATCCCAAAGATGACTTTAAAAGATCTCGACACAAAATATTTCGATGGCTGGGCCTCGGCGATACTTAACGAACTGCTTTCATATTTCAACGGGACTTATTATAAGAATATTTCTTTTAAGAAAGCTAAAGATCTCTGTTACCGCCGCGGCAAAGGCGAAGTGTGTCTCGGGGCGGAATCCTCTTTCCCCGTAAAGATCGTTTCGCCGTCGGATCCGCAGATGAAAGTTAAATTCGGCGGATACCATATAAAGAATATGTACGTTTTTCCTAATGTCGTGGAATTCACTGTGCCCGGCGTAAATATAAAATGCACAATAGACACCGGCACTATGAATATTTCCGGCGAGAACAGGCTTGCCTATCCTGTTAGGCCAGGCGCAGTCAAAAATCAGGGGACGGCTAAATGATAAATCTTAAGGCGCCGGCGAAGATAAATCTTTTTCTGGAAGTGACAGCCGAGCGTCCCGACGGCTATCACGAACTGTCCACTCTTTTCGCGAAGGTGGGACTTTACGACGAACTGGAGTTCGAGAAAAATCCAGGCGGGATAAAACTTCTTATAGACGGTTTTATCCCCGGGCAGAAGGACACGCTGAATTTCAGCGACAATATAATTTACAAGGCCGCCGCCGCTTTTCTCGACAGCTTTGCCATAAAATCAGGTGTAACGATAAGGCTCAAGAAAAATATCCCGGTAGGGGCCGGGCTCGGCGGAGGAAGTTCTGACGGCGCCTGCGCTCTGAAAGGTATGTCCGCCCTTTTCGGCTTGGGGAAAGACAGAACCGGCAAACTTAGGGAGATAGCTGCGGGGCTCGGTTCTGACGTCCCTTTCTTTATTTCAGACTCCACTTTCGCAGCCGGTCTCGGCCGCGGAGAGATAATAGAACCTGTGGAATTCACCGGCGCGCTTCCTTATATAATACTGGTTTATCCCGGAATCCCGGTATATACCCGGGACGTTTACGGAAAACTGAAGATCGCCGGACGGCCTGAAATAAGGACTAAATTAGAAATATTCGAAAAATTGAAAAGCAGTCTGAGCGCCGGGAAATTCATGTCCGGATATAAGGGTCTGCTTTTCAACCGGCTCGAGGATCCTGTGCTCGCCGGATATCCGCAGGTGCTCTCGGCGAAAGAAAGGCTTTTGTCCGCCGGCGCCGACGCGGCGCTCATGAGCGGCTCAGGCTCAACGGTTTTCGGACTGGCAGACAATTTACATAAGGCGGACGGCATAGTTTCGGCTCTTTCTTCCAATAAAAATTATAAGGTATTCAGAATTAATTTTTGCTAAAATATATGGATATAGCTGATTAAGTGTTAAAGTGAGGGAGTTATTATGATGATAACAAACGTTAGGGTGCACTTACAGAAAGAAGAAAAGCTAAAAGCTTTCGCATCGGTTACCTTTGATGATGTTTTCGTGGTGCATAATATAAAAGTGGTTAGCATAGGTTCGGGAGAGATAGTCTGTATGCCGTCGCGCAGACTTAAAGACGGCACTTTTAAAGATATAGCTCATCCGATCACCAAGGAATTCAGAGAAAAGGTAGAGCAGGCTGTTCTTCAGGAATATAAAAAATGTCTCGAAGAGGACGCTAAAAAGCCGGAAGATACGAAATAAGGCGGTTTTTTCCCGGGTGGTGTAGCGGTAACACAAGCGACTTTGACTCGCTTATCTCAGGTCCGAATCCTGACCCGGGAGTTGGTTTTCATTGCGCGGTATGACTAAAAGTATGACTACAAAAGTAGCATGGTTCACAGTTAAGGAAGCAGTTTAACGGCTGCCTGAAGCGTGGCCGGAGCAAGGTGGGAGTATATTTCGCTAATCTTTATACTGCTGTGCCCTAACAGTTTCTAAAAGATATAATAATATTTTTCTTGATTTAATATTGGAATCGTGATATAAGAATTCTTATATAGCACTTTTGTAAGTGCTTTGTTAATTAATCAATCTTATAATAGGAGATCCAATATGTTTTATTTTCAATCTCAAGAAAGATGCCCATTTTGTGGCGAAACGGGAAATAAAAGTGAAATTATTAAAGTATATCCAGGCATAGTAATCATTCAGAGTTTTCCATGCGTTAAACGTAAAGTTTTGACGGAATATTCCTTGCATTTTCTAATTGAGGATACTGTAAATGATTCAATTTCTTCCTGTTTGTTAAATAACGAAGAAGAAATTAGTTTGCGGAATTGTTTGATAGATGGGTTGAGGGAATACCTTCTTAATTATAAAGGAGAAAACTTAATTTCTGAGAGAAATGTACGTGATGAACTGACAAGGATTGCTAATAAATTCTTAAGAGTGATTCAGTAAAATTATTATATTAGATTTGATTTAATTCATATCTTGCCGATGTAAATAATTTATACTTTAATAAAAAAACTCCGTTTTGAAACGGAGTTTTTTATTGCTGAGGTTTAGACGCTTTTACTCCAGATCTGTTTCTTTTAAAGTGAGAAACAGTTTGTCGCGTCTCGCGGTGGCTTTTTCGGCTTTGTCGCCTGAATAGTCGTAGAAGCCTTTTTTCGTTTTTATCCCGTATTTTTTGTCTTCTATCATTTTCTTGAACAATCCGTCTGGCTGTTTGGCGTCCGAAAGGTCGCCCCAGAGATAACCGGCTATATGGTAGAAAGTCTCGAGTCCGCCGAAATCGCAAACTTCGAAGGGGCCCATGCAGGCGTAACGGAAGCCGAGGGCGTATTTCATGCATTTATCTATGTCTTCGACCGAGCCTATGCCGTTTTCTAGTATATGCAGACATTCCCTGAGTATAGCTAGCTGTATCCTGTTAGCTATAAAACCCGGCGCATCCTTGTTGACCGTGACAGGTTTCTTTCCTATTTTTTCGGAGATCTCGTATATCTTTTTCGCTGTTTCTTCAGAGGTTCTGTCGCCTTTTATTATTTCTATGAGTGGGATTATGTGCGGCGGATTAAACCAGTGCATGCCGGCGAATCTTTCCGGATTTTTAACTTTTTCCGCTATCTTGGTTATCGAAAGGCCGGAAGTGTTCGTTGCCAGCAGTGCATTTTCCGGAACTATCTCCGATATATTTGCGTAGAATTCCCTTTTCTTTTCCATGTTCTCTATGATGCATTCGACCATGAAATCGCAGTCCTTAAAACAATCCGTGTCGGAAGTGAAGCTTAGTCTTCGCAGAGTCTCTTTTTTTGTTTTTTCGTTTATCTCTTTTTTCTCTATCATCGAATCGAGAGCTTTTTCTATATGGGCTTTCGCCGGCGCGAGAGTCTTCTGGAAAAGGTCGTATATCGTTACGTCGTATCCTTTAGAAGCGAATATCTGCCCCATAGAGGATCCCATTATTCCCGCTCCTGCTATAACTATTTTTTTGACGGACATTTGTATTCTCCCTGATATAAGAATTTAACGGCAAATATATTATAACTAAAAAGGGCTGAAATTTGTTGTTCAAATAAAACTTTCAAAAATATATAATAAATATATTATAAGGCAGGAATTTATGGAACTTGACGATCTGTTGAAGAAGTACAGGGAGTATTCGCAGCAGGATACCACCATCATAGAATACGCTTGGCATTTCGCGGAAGAAGCGCATAAGAACCAGAAAAGGGCCTCCGGCGAAAAATATTTCGTGCACTGTGCCTCTGTCGCCGATATCCTGACGGATTCCAAGATGGACGCCAAAACCATATGCGCGGGACTCCTCCACGACGTTCTGGAGGATACTGATATTACCGACGAGAAATTTAAGGAAGAGTTCGGGGACGAGATCTATAATCTGGTCAAGGGCGTGACGAAGATAGATTCACTGAAGTTTTCTTCCAGGGGCATGGCTCAGATAGAAAACTGGCGCAAGATGATACTAGCCACGGCCAAGGATATCCGCGTTATAGTCATAAAACTAGCCGACAGGCTTAACAATATGAGAACTCTCGAACACTTGCCGAGAGAGAAACAGATCCGCATAAGCGACGAGACTCTTTCCCTTTACGCTCCCCTGGCCCAGAGGCTGGGCATATACCAGCTTAAGTCGGAACTCGAGGACCTGGCTTTCAAATATCTTTATCCTACGGATTTCGAGGATCTTAAGACCAAGGTTGAGAAGCGATATGCCGCGCGGGAGAAACTTCTGACTGATTTTACGGCCGATCTCGAAAAATACCTGGCCGAGACAAAGATCCCTCACAGGATATTAGCGCGCACAAAGAATCTTTATTCCATTTACAGAAAAATGATGACTCAGCAGAAACCTTACGAGGAGATCCAGGATTCGCTCGGCGTGCGTATAATAACCGATACCATTATGAACTGCTACGCCCTGTTAGGAATACTCCACGCTTCCTTCAAACCGGTAGCCGGAAGTTTCACTGATTATATCTCAGTCCCGAAAACGAATCTCTATCAGAGTCTTCACACCAGCGTCATGCCGCACAATCAGGGAGACGTCATCGAAATACAGATCAGAACGGAAGAGATGCACCGCACTGCCGAATACGGAATAGCCGCCCACTGGAGATATAAGCTGGGGGAAAAAGGTTCCGACAGGCATCTTGACGAAAAACTTAACTGGCTGCGCCAGTGGATCGAATATATGCAGGATCTTTCTACTCCGCGGGAGTTTATAGAAAGCTTTAAAACCGACCTGGAGATGGAGCAGGTCTTCGTGTTCACTCCGCGCGGCGACGTGAAGACTCTGCCGGTCGGTTCTACTCCCGTAGATTTCGCTTACGCTGTCCACACGAATATAGGCAACAGCTGCATAGGGGCTAAAGTTAATAATAAAATGATCAAACTTGACGCCGCCCTCAAAAGCGGCGACAGATGCGAGATACTCACGCGGAAGAATTCACGCCCGTCCAAGGCATGGCTCGAGTTCGTAAAGACTCCAGTGGCGCGCAGCAATATAAGAAAATACATGCGTGAACATCCGGAGGCCGATAAGTGAGAGCGGAATGAATTTTCCTGAAAGTTCCGATATAACTCCAGCGAAGACTGAAGCTCTGAGAAGCAGGATAGAGAGGCTTAATATCAGTCTGGCTGATATCGACGAGCAGTTCATAAGGGGTTCCGGCCACGGCGGGCAGAAAATAAATAAAACTTCCAATGCCGTGCAGCTGCGTTATGCCAAACTCGCATTGGTGATCAAATGCCAGCGCGAGCGCAAACGTTCTCTGAACAGATTTCTGGCTCTCCGCGAGATGGTCGACCGGATAGAAATGATTATTTCCCCGGAAACTTCAGCAAGACTGCGCGAGACGGATAAGATAAGGCGGAAAAAAGCCAATTCCTGCAGAAGAGCGAGGCTTAAGTCCCGTCCCGGCGAAGCGGATATCTGAATATATCTTCTGACTTAAAATAATGTTCGATTCGCATTGTCATCTTAAAGATACGGAGCCGCGGTCTGGGATTTTCAGACTGTGCTGTTCGGCGGTGCCTTCGGATTGGGATAAACTCGCTGAAGCTGCGTCCGCGGATAGTTCCCTGATCCCGTGTTTCGGTATACATCCTTGGTATCCGGAATATAATTCGGAAGATATTATTAAAAAGCTAGAAAAACATTTGTCGGGCATGCCTTCCTGCCTCGGTGAGGCCGGGCTGGACAGGTGCAGACCGTACGACGGGCAGGAAGAACTTCTGGTCCGGCAGCTGAAACTCGCGCTGGAGATGAAAATACCTGCCGTTCTTCATTGCGTGAGAGCCTACGGCAGGCTCCTGGACCTGCTTAATGAATTTAAGCCGCCGCTTTTTCTTATACATTCCTATTCCGGTTCCCCGGAGATTACTGAAAGTTTCATTAGGCTCGGCGGCTATTTTTCTTTCGGTCCCGCCCTTGCTTCGGAAAAAAACGTCAGGGCCAGAAGAGCTTTGGCGGGAGTGCCGGCGGACCGGCTCATGATCGAGAGCGAAGGCGGCAGCCTAGACGCGGCTTATGCCGCGGCTGCCGTTCTGCTCGGAAAAACGGAAGAATATCTTACCGGCCTGGTCTCGGACAACGCTTCGGAGTTTCTGCGTGTTTTGAACCCGGCGCCAAAAATCTTATAATAGTATATATACTTTTTTTACGGAGCTTAGAGATGGAAACTAAAAAACTTAAGAATTCTCCAGTAAGGGAAGCGGCCGTCGCCGTCACTTTTACTTCTGTTTATAAAGAACTGCACGAACTGGACCCGGTTTTGGAAGAACTGAAGAAAGAATACCCTCTGGTTCATCCGGCGATGAACATGGACGTTGGGCAGGACGGGAAGCCGAAGAGCGAGAAAATAGGTTACACACTTTTTTCTCAGGATAAGAAAGAGACTTTGTTCCTGCATAAGAACAGATTTATGCTCGTTTCGCAGCGAAAATACGAAGCTTTCGAAAAATTGTACGAGACCTTTATAAGGGTTTTCAGGATATTAGTCAGCGAGAAGAACGGGCTGGATCTTAAGAAGGCCGTTTCCACCGCCGGACTCAGGTATAACAATATATTCGACGTTCCGGTAGAAGAGTTAGGCCGTGTGGTCAATTTCATGCCCCATTTCAATATCGGCAGTTTTAAACTCGCGGCTTTTTCAGGAGAATTCGTTCTGGTCGGGGACGACAGGGCCGAATCGCTCGCCAAGGTAATGCTTTCCCCGGCTGAAGATAAAAAGCATATAAGACTTGTTTTCGACGCCACCGTGAGCAAGGAGATAAAGGATTTTTCCGAAGAGACTCTGAACGTGGCTTTTTCGGAATTGCGCGTTCTGAAGAACGAACTTTTTTTCGGTAATATAAATACGGATATAGTTAAGACTTTCAACGACTGAGCGTTAAAAGCCGGCTCCGCGAAGGGTGTTTAAATAAAAAGCGCGTACGGATAAAACCGTACGCGCTTTTTATTTCTGGCAGTGATTCTTAAGTCTTTTACATCCCCTGTTCCCTTTCCGAGAGATAATTCTTGACGCTCTGCCCGGATGTAAGCTGCGCCAAAAGGTATTGTCCTATCATTCCCGATTTGTATCTGAGGGCTTCCTGTGTGTACATGCCCTTGTTCTTTTCGAAATCTTTATCGTCCGCTTTGGCCAGCTTCGCGTAAGCCTTGGCCTCTTCAGGAGTGACCTTAACAGCGGAGGATACGAAAGAGCTGTACAGATTCGACATTCTCGCTTTTTTGCGCCAGGCTTCATATTCTTCCGGGTTCATGCCGAGCTGTCTGGATATTATCTGATAGTAAGCTCTGGAATCGAAATTTTTTCCGTTCCTGAACGCCGGCGTCGCCTGTATCTCGTAGGCCACCTCGTAGTCGGATACGCGCATGTCTAGTTTCTGGGCCTGCTGAAGGAAAAGTTCTTCCACCACCAGTTCGCGCAGAACTTCCTGTTTTATCATCTTGCTCAGGGCGTCGTTTACTTCCGTGCCTGAATTCCTAAGATTGTCGGAGAGTTTGTTGACCTGGGTCAGGAAGGTCCTGTACGGGATTTTAACTCCGTTCACAGTAGCCACCGCCGTCCCGTTGTTGTCCGACGTGATATAAGCGCCGAGACCCACGAAAGTGGCTATAAGGAATCCGGCCACGGTTATTATGAATATCGGTTTTTTATACCTTATGAAGAATTGAATCATTTTTTACTGTCCTCCTGGATGTTTTAACTGAATGACTGTCTGCTGTTTTTTTCTGGATCTGAAATTTTCATCGCGCAGTTACCGTTGAATAAGGCCCCCTGCTCTATACTGAGGCTCGGGGTCGAGATATTGCCCTTCAGCTTGGCCGCGCCGCCTAGTTCCGCGTATTCGAGCGCTTTTATGTTGCCGGTCATATCTCCGCATAAAAAGCAGCTTTCGCAGGTTATGTTCCCCTTGAGAACCGCCTGCGGTCCCACGGTTACCAGCAGGGCGTCGTTTATAGATCCTTCCAGACGCCCGTCTATCCTTATAGAGCCTTTTACGGTGATCGATCCCTGCACATAAGCGTCGGCGCCAATTATGGTGTCGCTGTTATTCACTTCGAAAGATATCTCCGGCTTGAATATGCTCATGATTATAGTTTAGGAAAAATACCGTCGAACAGTGTGGAAAAATTTTCTTCCGCTTTCGTGGATTTGCTCAGGAAAGGCATTGGATTGCGCGGGACGCCGGCTATCCAGACTTCATAATGAACGTGATTGCCTGTAGATTCGCCTGTTGAACCCATCAGCCCTATTATATTGCCTCGTTTCACCCTTTTGCCTTTTTTTACCTTCGTCTGGCTCATATGTCCGTACAGTGTCGAATACCCGTATCCGTGGTCCACTACCACGCAGAGCCCGTATCCCTGAGCCCAGCCGGCATATCTTACCACTCCGTCGGCCGTGACGTGTATAGGAGTGCCTGCTTCATTGGATATATCTATGCCAGAATGGAAATATCTGCCCCGTTTCAAAGGGTGGAATCTGTACCCGAAAGGAGACGATATCCTGCCCGGCGCCGGCCACATAGCAGGCGTGGCTCTGGCGTTATTGTGATTGTCCGCAAGAAAAACCGTTATTTCGCTGTAACTGCTGAGCCGGCTGGCAGCCTCGTTTTTTACTTCTTTCAGATAATTTGTCAGGGTTTCTTCTTTTATCTCTGCCGCTTTAGACGTCAGCTGTTTCCTGAAGGCGGCCATGTCTCTTTCCGAAGGGCCGCCTATGCCGTTTTCATCTGTTTCAGTCGGTGTTATGCCTAAAACTTTTCTGAGTTGCAAATCCGCCTTTTTAGTCATGGCCAGATAATCCAGACTCTCTTTGGCCTGTTCGGATATAAGCAGCATTTTTTTTCTGAGTATTTTATTGTCGGCGAGCGTCAGCCCGTAGTCGAAATGTCTGCCCGCGGAATATCCGGCCCAGAGTGTGAGTCCGGTCCACGCGAACGCTCCCGCGGCTATAAGCCATATTGGGAACGAGAAACGAAGGGAACGCAGCCCGCCGTGAGGAATTATAAAGATGCTTACCGGCTTAAGCCATTTGCTTATTCTTCTTTTCCCGTATAAATGCATATTTACCAGATATTATAACAAATTATGTAAACCCCGGGCTTTTTCGCGCCGCGGGCTTATTTATCCGCGCGGAAAAATTTCGTAAACGCATATTTTTTATTTCCGGTTCTTTCACGTTTATTTTTATCACTTTTTTTATATCTTTGTGAGCGGAAAACGCGGCTTGTGCTTATCTTATGTCGCCGGGATGTAAAGCGCTGTATTGACTAAAGTCAATTACAGTGTCAGATTGTTCGTGCAAAACTGATTTTTATTTGCTACAAAATAGATAAGGAGATTTTATAATATGTCAAAAAACATAGTTGAAAAAATCTTAAAGGCTCACCTTCGCGAAGGCGAGTATATAAAAGGTAAAGAAATAGGTATCCGCATAGACCAGACGCTCACGCAGGACGCGACGGGGACTATGGCTTACCTCCAGTTCGAGGCCATGGGCCTTAAAGATATAAAGACAGATATTTCCGTTTCTTATGTCGACCACAATACGGTGCAGGTGGGATTTGAGAACGCGGACGACCATAAATATTTGCAGTCTGTGGCCGCCAGATACGGTATAGTTTTTTCCAGACCGGGTAACGGCATATGCCATCAGGTGCATCTCGAGAGGTTCGGGAAACCGGGAACCACTCTGCTCGGCAGCGACAGCCACACGCCCACGGGCGGCGGCATAGGTCAGATAGCGATAGGCGCCGGCGGAATAGACGTGGCCGTGGCCATGGGCGGCGGGCTCTTTTATACGGCCGCGCCGAAAGTGTATTTCGTGAATTTGAAGAACAGGCTTCCGGAATGGTCGGCGGCGAAAGACGTCGTGCTTAAGATGCTTTCCATGCTTTCCACTAAAGGAAACGTAGGCGTTATGCTAGAATACGGCGGCGAGGGCGTAAAAACTCTTTCCGTTCCGCAGCGCGCCACGATAGCCAATATGGGAGCGGAGATGGGCGTCACCTGTTCCGTGTTCCCTTCAGATGAAGTCACCAGAGAGTTCCTTAAGGCCCAGCACAGGGAAAAAGACTGGACTGAACTTAAAGCGGACGAGGGCGCCGAATACGACCGCGTTATAGATCTTGATCTCGCGCAGATAGAACCTATGGCGGCCTGCCCGCACAGTCCGGGTAATGTTAAGACCATCAGAGAACTCGAAGGAATGAAGGTGGATCAGGTCTGTATAGGTTCCTGCACCAATTCTTCCTTGAGGGATATGATGACGGTCGCGGCCATACTGAAAGGCAGAAAACTAGAGCCCCACACGAGCCTCGGCATAGCGGCCGGCAGCAGACAGGTTCTGCAGACCCTCAGCCGCAACGGAGCGCTTGCCGATATGTACGATTTCGGCGCGCGCGTTCTCGAAAGCGCCTGCGGATTCTGCATAGGAAATCACTTTTCTCCCAAGAGCAAAGGTCTGAGTCTGCGCACTTCCAACAGAAATTTCGAAGCCAGAAGCGGCACTAAAGACGCGCAGGTCTATCTTGTCAGCCCGGAAGTGGCGGCTGTCGCGGCGATAAAGGGTAAAATCACCGATCCGCGCAAGGCGGGAATTCCATATCCTAATATAAAGGAACCCAGGGAATTTTTGATCGACGACACTATGTTCATTAAACCTACGGACGAACTGAGAAAGACTGAAGTTTTCCGCGGACCGAATATAGGCGAACCTCCGAAAAACACGCAGATGCCGGAAAAACTTGACGGCAAGGTAATGATACGCGTCGGCGACAAGATAACCACGGACCATATAATGCCGGCCGGTCCCAGACTTAAATTCCGTTCCAACGTTAATAAATATTCCCAGTTCGTATTCGAGAATCTGGATCCGGAATTTTATAAACGCTGCAATGAGAATAAGGCCGGTGGAAGCCACAATATAATAGTGGCCGGAGAATCTTACGGCCAGGGCTCCAGCCGCGAGCACGCGGCCATGTGCCCGATGTTCCTGGGCGTAAAGGCCGTTCTAGCGAAATCGTTCGAAAGGATACATTCCGCGAATCTGATAAATTTCGGCATTGCTCCGCTCGTTTTCAAAAATACGGCCGATTACGACTCCGTCGAACAGAACGACGGTTTCGTATGCGAGAACTGGAGAGAAGCTTTTGTCAAAAATAAACCGATAGTGCTTAAAAACACCCGCACGGGGAAGAATATAGAATGCGTCTGTAATCTTTCCGAAAGGCAGAAAAATATACTTGTCGCCGGCGGGCTGCTCAATTATACTACTGGTAAAAAATAATACGAGGAGATTATGGCACAGAGAGGAATTAGAGAATACGACGGAAAGAAGATCCTTTTCGACGGCTTGGCGAAGACCATGCCGTCGTTTAAGGGACGTTCTGAAAAACTGGCACTTGTGACTCCGGCTACAGATCCAAAAGAACTGCTGGCCGCCAATCCTTGGCTGAAACACGAAAAACTGGTCGCGAAACCTGACCAGCTGTTCGGAAAGAGAGGGAAAAACGGCCTGGTATACGTTAATAAGACCTGGGACGAGGTCTGGAAATGGATTTCGGAGAGAATGAATAAGACGGTGACGGTAGTCGGAAGCACAGGCAAGACCACCGGGGAACTGACGCATTTTCTTATAGAACCGTTCACTCCGCACAAAGACGAAGAAGAGGGCTATGTCGCTATACGCTCTTACCGCGAATTCGACACCATTTATCTTTCTTCCAAAGGCGGCATACATGTGGAAGAAAACTGGGACCAGGTTAAAGAAACTAAGGTGCCTGTGCTTTCCGATATAAAAGACGTTAAGCTGGAGCTTCCTGATTTCGGCAAGTACAACGGGGCTGTCACGGAATTCGTGAAAGGGCTCTATCAGATTTACTGCGCCGGGAATTTCTCCTATCTGGAGATAAATCCTTTTACTTTCGGCGCTAAAGGCGAGATAGTCCCGCTGGACCTTGTTGCCAGAGTCGACGACACCGGCGCTTTCGAAAGCAGAAAGATGTGGGGAAATATAGAGTTCCCTTCTTCTTTCGGTCAGAAACTGACGAAGGAAGAGGCCTATATAAGGGACCTGGATTCGAAGACAGGCGCAAGCCTTAAACTTACGATATTGAATCCCAACGGCAGAATATGGAATATGGTCGCCGGCGGCGGGGCTTCGGTGATTTACGCCGACACCGTATGCGATCTCGGTTTTTCCAAGGAGCTTGCGAACTATGGAGAATATTCCGGAGATCCGTCTACGGAATTCACCTACCTTTACGCTAAGACGATACTGGATCTCATGACGAGACATACTGATCCGCGCGGAAAGATACTGACTATTGGAGGCGGTATAGCCAACTTCACCGATGTCGCGAAGACATTCAAGGGCATTATAATGGCTCTCAAAGAATATAAGCAGAAGCTTATAGACAATAAAGTGAAGATATACGTCCGCCGCGGCGGTCCTAATTACCAGGAAGGCCTTGCCAATATGAGAAGATTGGGAGAGACTCTTGGCGTGCCGATTGAAGTTTACGGCCCAGAAACACATATGACTGCAGTAGTTTCCATGGCTCTCTGCCCTGAGAAATGCGGTAAATAATGCGGAGGCAATGAATAAATGAAACCTGAACTTTTTTCTAAAGATACGACCGCAATAGTTTACGGATATCAAGTGAAAGCGATACAGCGCATGCTGGATTTCGATTATGCGTGCGGGCGTAAAGTCCCGTCCGTGGCCTGTATAGTTAATCCCAGCCGCGACGGCGTGCACAAAGTGTTTTTCGGACAGGGAGAGATCCTTATCCCGATGTACAAGGATATAGAAACTGCCTGCCGGCACCATCCGAAGGCCGACGTAATGATTAATTTCGCCTCCTTCAGAAGCGCTTATTCCACCACGATGGAAGCCATCGAACATCCTCAGATAAAGACGGTGTGCGTGATAGCCGAGGGCGTGCCGGAACGGCGCGAGAGAATGCTCGCGGCGACCGCGAAGAAGATGGACAAAATGATAATAGGGCCGGCTACGGTCGGCGGCGTGAAAGCCGGATGCTTTAAAATAGCGAATACGGCCGGAACATACGATAATATCATCGCTTCCAAACTCAACAGACCCGGCAGTGTCGGTTTCGTTTCTAAGTCCGGCGGGCTTTCTAACGAATGTTATAATATCATAGCCAGAAACACCGACGGACTTTATGAGGGCATCGCCATAGGCGGGGACGCTTATCCCGGGTCCACGCTTCTGGACCATATCCTCAGATATCAGGCTATTCCCGAAGTGAAGATGATAGTGGCGCTCGGAGAAATAGGCGGCACGGAAGAGCTCCGCATAGTCGAGGCCCTTAAGCGCAAGGAGATAACCAAACCCCTGGTGATATGGGTCACCGGCACATGCTCCAAGATGTTCCCGGCGGGGGTGCAGTTCGGGCACGCGGGAGCCAAAGCAGGATCTTCCCTTGAGACTGCCGACGCGAAGAACAAGGCTCTTAAAGAAGCCGGAGCGATAGTTCCTGATTCTTTCGACGATTACGGTATAAAGATCAACGAGACCTATAAGAAGCTTGTGGCCGACGGAACAATTAAACCGGCCGCAGAGGTTAAGGCTCCAGCTCTTCCTATGGACTACGAACAGGCGGTAAAAGAAGGAAAGATCCGCAAGGCTACGACTTTCATAGCCACTATTTCCAACGACAAGAAAGAGGAACTTGAATATAACAATGTCAAGATTTCCGAAGTTCTCGACAGCGGAATGGGGATCGGCGGAGTCATAGGTCTGCTGTGGTTTAAGAAGCGTTTGCCTGATTACTGCTGCAGGTTCCTCGAGACCGCGATTATGCTCACCGCGGACCACGGCCCGGCCGTTTCCGGAGCTCATAACGCCATAGTTGCTGCCCGCGCGGGTAAAGATATAATATCTTGCCTCGTTTCCGGCGTGCTGACCATAGGTCCCCGCTTCGGCGGAGCGATAGACGGGGCGGCGCAGAACTTCAAACGGGCCCTCGACACCGGTATTACTCCGGAGCAGTTCATCAAAGAGATGAAAGCCAAAGGAATTAATATTCCCGGGATAGGGCATAAGGTAAAGAGCGTGAACAATCCGGACATGCGCGTCACCCAGCTTAAGGCTTTCTGTATGAAAAATTTCAAGGAGCACAAGCTTCTTGATTACGCTCTAGAAGTGGAGAAACTCACCACGGCCAAAAAGGGCAATCTGATACTGAACGTCGACGGCTGTATAGGGATATCGTTCGTGGATATGCTCAGAAGCTCCGGCTGCTTCACAAAAGAAGAAACGGACGCTATCATAGACATGGGCTGTCTGAACGCTCTGTTCGTGATAGGCCGCTCGATCGGTATCTTCGGGCATGTGTTCGATCAGAAACGCCTTAAACAGCCTCTGTACCGCACGCCTTACGATGAAATAGCCTATATGACTGATCTTTAATCTGAGACCAAGTCGTAAAAAAACGGCGCGGATATCCGCGCCGTTTTTTTTGAGGAAGGGGAAAAAGCTTAAACCGTCATGATTCGGTTTTTGGCGGTCCGTGCGGAGAATACCGCTGACAGGTAATATCAGCGCAGCGACGGACCTTATTCCGTATGCTGGCTTTTAGGGCCTCGTAATATTTTTATTATTTTCTATTTGAAATATTCGGAGAGCATTTTTATGCCGATTATTATCAGTGTCAGCGCTCCTGCTACTTCCATTTTTTTTCCGAGATATTTGCTTCCCTCTACGCCTATTTTTACGGCCAGCACGCTGAGCAGGAAAGTCGTCGTGCCTATTATCAGGGAAGAAGGTATTATCGCCACGTCCAGCGCCGAGAAAGACAGACCTATCGCGAAAGCGTCGACACTTGTAGCCACGGCAAGTAAAGTCAGAGTGCATGTTTCAAAAGGACACGGGCAGGAAGGTTCCTCTTTTTTCCCAAGGGAATCGTACAGCATTTTTCCGCCTATAAAAGAGAGAAAAAAGAAAGCCAGCAACGGGCCGTAGCTTTCGATATGTTTTTTCAGCGAAAGTCCGAATATCCAGCCCAGAACGGGCATCGCCGCCTGAAAAAATCCGAAGAAAGCCCCCATCTTTAAAGCGCTGGGCCATTTAATTTCGCCTTTCAACGTTCCGCCGGAAGCCACGCTCACCGCGAAAGCGTCCATTGAAAGACCGAAAGCTATGGATATTATCTCAAGAAACGACATAAAATATATTATATAAAATCAGTCGCTGATATTCGGTAAATTCTCATGCCTTCTGCCGGTGTGCATACGGTTAATAAATTTGTTATATTATTAATACTGGACTGTTTTAGTATAAATGATGTTTTTTCGGAGAGAATAAATGGCAGAAAGGATTTTTAAAAATAAAATAGAAGCTTATCTTGGAAAAGAAGCCAAAGATTTTAACCGCAGAGATTTAGTGAAATTCGTGAAAGAGAACGGGATCAGAATGGTGAATTTCCGTTACGCCGCTGGAGACGGGCGTCTGAAAACCCTGAATTTTATCATTAACGACGAAAATTATCTGAACAGAATACTCTCGGCCGGGGAAAGAGTGGACGGTTCCAGCCTTTTCCGCGGAGTGGACGCCGGTTCCAGCGATCTGTACGTTATGCCGAGATACAGAACTGCTTTTATAAATCCGTTTTCGGAGATCCCGGCTCTGGATATATTGTGTTCTTTTTATACTCCCGAGGGGAAACCTTTTATGTCCGCGCCGTCGGAAATATTGCGCCGCGCGGAAGAAGAGTTCACCAAGGTGTCCGGCTGCGAGTTCAGAACTCTCGGCGAACTTGAATATTATATAATAGCTCCGCAGGATCTGCTGTATCCTTCGGTGCCGCAGAGAGGCTATCACGAATCTTTCCCTTTCGCCAAATGGGAACAGCTCCGCACGGAAGCCATGTGCGCCATAGCGGAGGCCGGCGGAAGAATAAAGTACGGTCACTCTGAAGTGGGATTTATCAGGGACAGCAATAAAGATATGTGCCAGCAGGAAATAGAGTTCCTTCCGGTCCCGGCCTCTGATTCGGCCGATCAGCTGGCGGTAGCCAAATGGCTCCTTTCCGGCATAGCCTACAGGCACGGTGTCACGATTTCCTTCGCCCCGAAGATACTTGTGGGACACGCCGGAAGCGGGCTTCACGTGCACACATGCCTTTTTAAAGACGGGAAGAGCGTAATGCTGGACGGGCAGGAACTTTCAGTCCCGGCAAAAAAGATAATAGCCGGATATATGGAGCAGGCGCAGGCGGTAACCGCCTTCGGCAATACCGTTCCGACTTCTTATCTGCGTCTGGTTCCTCACCAGGAAGCTCCCGTGAACGTGTGCTGGGCTTTCAGGAACAGGTCGGCTCTTGTCCGCATCCCTCTGGGCTGGCTTAACGCTTCCGGCATGGTTACTGATGCCAATCCGGGAACTGAGCCTGAGGAGGTGCAGTCGAATCAGACAGTGGAATTCCGTTCGGCCGACGGTTCGGCTAATCTCCACTTTCTTATGGCCGCTCTCTGCGTAGCCGCCAGAAGAGGATTCGAGATGAAGGATCCTCTCGGTTTCGCGTCCAAATATTTTGTTGATAAGAATATATACGCCAAGGAGCAGTCTTCTCTTCTGGAGCATCTGCCGAAACTTCCCGCTTCATGCTGGGATTCGGCGGAAGTGCTTCAGAAAAACAGGGCCGCATTCGAGTCCGGCAACGTTTTCCCTCCGCAGGTCGTGGACTCTGTCATAGCGCATCTCAAATCTTATAACGATAAAGATCTCAGCGAGAGGATTTACGGAAACCGCGCCGCTATCGAAAAACTTGTGACAGAGCATCTTTACTGTTAAAACGGTGTCCGTCAGATGCTGTCCGTCCGGGCTATGAAAAAGGAAGTATGCGGTAAAAGGATTTCCGCGCTGAAACCTGCGGCTTATGTTTTTGCCGCGGTTCTAACCGCTTCTTCTTTTTTCGCCGCTTCTATATTCATGTGCAGGACCCCCGCATCTCCTGTGCTGCTGAAGAAGGAAATGAGCGGCGCCGTGGATGATTCCCTCGGCGCCATATTCGGCAGATACGGCGCCGACCCGGCTCAGTCTTCTGATATAATCAATAAACTTCGCGGCGCAGGCGCCCCGCTCAAGAAACTCAGACCTGATAAAGATTCCTATAATATAGTCCTCTCTTCATCCGGGCGTATTTTGTCTTTCAGACTAGACCGTGAATTCGAAAGCTACGGCATACGTTTTTCGCGGACTGGGGAAATAACGGTCGACACGGTTCACACGGACATAAGGAAAAACACCAAGTCCGCTTCAGGCAGGATAAGCGATTCCCTGTGGCAGTCAATGGAAAGAAACGGAGTGCCGGCCCCTGTGATACTTTCCTATACTGATATCTTTTCTTCCCGCGTGGATTTCCTTACCGAAGTCCTGACCGACGACAGCTGGTCGGTGCGCTGGGAAGAGAACGTCACTTCCGAAGGGAAACTGGTTTCGGTCTCGATAATCGCGGCTGCTTATCTTGGCGGGACGAGCAGAGAAAACGCCGCGCTTTACGAAGGGCATTATTATGACGAGAGCGGTAATTCGCTGACCGATCTCTTTCTGAAGGCTCCGCTGAAATACAGCCGGATATCTTCTTTTTTCTCTTCGCGCCGCTTACATCCTATATATAAGATATTCCGTCCGCATTACGGTATAGATTACGCCGCCCCGAAGGGCACGCCTGTTTCAGCTATAGCGGACGGCACGGTTATTTTTAAGGGATACGAAGGAGAAAACGGAAATATTCTGGTTCTTAAACACAGTTTCGGATATACCAGTTCCTACGGACATTTGTCCGGCTTCGCGGATATCAAAAAAGGCGACAGCGTCGTTCAGGGGGACGTTATAGGCTATGTCGGAGCCACCGGGGCTGCTACCGGCCCTCATCTTGATTTCAGAATAAAACTTCATGACAAACCGCTTGACTTCCTTAAACTTAAACCGCAGGGGGGCGCGGTAGTGAGCGGAAAAGCCCTTGACGAAGTCCGGACTTCCATATATTCGCTGCCGACATCCATTAATTCATTTTCGGAAGACTAAGCCGTCCCTTTACGGAAATTATCGTTTCAGACAGCTTTCGGGGAAAGAATATCGCAATGGGAAATATGCTGTTAAACAAAGCTTTTTTAAAGTGCTATAATTAATTATTATGAAATTGAAAAACGATAAAAATTCCGCCTTTGAAACTTTTAAAAGTTTTGACAACTCCGTTCAGGAGACAGATAAAGGGATGTCTTCGAGGACGAAACTTTTTATAGCCGGCGGTATTATAGCCATATTCCTCGTGACAGCGGCTTTCATATGTCTGAGCATGGGCATAGGGGGCGCGTCTTTTTTCAATAGGGATAACGATAAGCCTGCGAAAGATTTTAATATATCCAAGGATTCTTCCGAGGACGGTAATTTCGCCCTGCCTAAGGACGTGCGTTTCGCTGAAGATTCCATGGACGGCGGCGGCAAAAGCTCGCTGTCTATGATGGTATCCACGCATGATAAAGAAAATTTCAACGAAGATGATAAAGATAATAAACAGGAAGAACTTACTCGGAAAGTTGATACGGACGGAAAAGCCGTAAAACAGAATAAGAAAGAAGAAAAACAGAAGACGATAGTCAACGATGGGGAAAGGGATCATATAAATAAACTCACCCCTATAAGCGGCCGGCTTTCCCAGACGAGTAAACTCAAAAATACCGATATCTTTAATAAAAACGGGCGGAACGGCGGCGGAACTCAGCAGTCCGGAGAGGATACGCCTGATATCAACGACATAAAGAACGGAAACGTGGACGTAAGCAAATACGCCGGAAATAAGGAAGACGCTAAGAAAATAGAAGACGCGATGAAAAAGATAAACGCCGGGAACTGAGCCTGTTCGCTTTTTAACAAAAGGCCTTATATGTTTGATTTTTACGGGAATGCCGTTTATAATTATTTCATATGGGGGAGTTTAGCGTTTTTTTTTATATTTTTATGCGTCGTCCTGTTTTTTAAACTGGGGTCAGGCCGCGACTGCATAGCCAGACTGAATAAGATAAACGCTTTTTTTTCTCTCGTCTATGTGGCGGCGGGTGTTGTCGCTCTCTTCCATTTTTCTCTTTTCGATATACAGGGGCTGTGCGCCTTCCTTACCGGTATTTTCGTTTTCCTCACTCTGCATTATATCGGTCTGATGGGAATTATAGGGCTTATAAAAAAAAGTGTTTCCGTCAATATACTGTCCGATATGGTAAATGATCCGTCTTCGTTCAAGAATGGTGGCATGCCGGCGGCTTATCTTAGCAGGCGGGAAGATATAATCAGTAACAGGCTCGAGCAGATGAAATTTCTCGGCTTCGTCTCGTGCTCCGGAGGAAAATACATCGTAACAGGACTAGGCGGCCTGGCTTCCGGACTCGCTGATTTTTTTCTTTCCGCATGGGGACTTAAGAGATTATGATGTCTCCGCTTTCAACTCTTTGCCACGCGGCGTTTTTTTTCGCGGCCGCCTTAATCCCCCACTGGCTTATATGCCGTTTCACCGGGAGTTCCAGATTTATGGCCAAGGGCCTGCTGGTAGGTTTCGTCCTCGTTTCTTTTGTGGCCCTTAATCAAGTCCGCGCCGGGAGTGTAAACCTGCTCCTGATATATATATGCGGCGCGTCCTGGCTGGCTTATATGATGTTTTTCGTGAATCTTATGAATTCCGTAACTTTAAAAATGCTGGCGAAAATGTCCGGTGAAAAAGTAACGGACAAGAAAGCCTTCTCGGATATCGCCGCCGGGAAAAAAATGTTCGCGGCGCGGATAGAAGCCATAAGAAAAAACCGCTTCGTTAAGGACGTGGCTGACGGGATAGAACCGGCTTTCGGGGCGAAAGTCCTGTTGCGTTCAGTCAGTGCGCTCAGAAAGATATTTTCAATCGATCACGTGGGGTGAATATATGAAAGGATATACCAATAAATCGCATTATCTTTATTTTTTGTTTTCTCTTTTTCTTCTGCTGTTTCCTTTTTACGGGTGCTCCGTAAGCAAGCCAGGTAATCAGGCGGAAGTAAACGGACTTTCTCAAACCGTAGTTCCTCCCGCACCGGATTATTCCGAAACGGCCAGCTGGATAGCGGCTGACGCTTCAGGGAAACATAAAGCCGATGTCTTTTACGTTTATCCGACGATCTTCGCTTCTCACGATATGCCTGTTTACATGGATACTGTGGATGAAAAGCTAAGGTCCGCCGCTAAGACTTATTCGCTTTTCAATATGGGGATATTCGGGGACGTAGCGGATTTTTTCGCTCCTTATTACAGACAGGCTTCGCTGGAAACTTTTACGATGCTTTCCGAAGGACAGATAAATTCTTTCCTTTCCGTGCCTTATTCCGACACGCTCAGAGCTTTCGACTATTATATGAGTCATTTCAATAAAGGACGGCCTTTTTTTCTCGCCGGATTCAGTCAGGGGGGGATGGCTGTCATAGAAATAATAGAGAAAAGGCTCAACGATCCGGAGATAGCCGAAAAATTCGTCGCTTCATATATATTCGGGGCTAGCGTGACGGATAAAGATATAGCGAAATATCCGTGGCTCAAGCCGGCGGACAATGAGGCCGGCGCGGGAGTCTTCGTGGCTTTCAACACACAGAAACCCGGAGGTGCCTTCACCTCCGTGCTGAAGCCTGGCAGCCTGAGCATTAATCCTGTTTCATGGAAGAGGGACAATGAGCCGGCGGACATGAAAGATTACAAAGGCGCGGTTATAATAACCGATTTCGCCACAGGGCGAACTAAGCCGGACTATAAACCTTTCAGTTCGGTATATCTTGAAAAGGGAACGAATGCCCTCGCAGTGGAAAATGTGAACGAAATATACTCCGCCAACGCTTTAAAGATATTCGGAGGGTATTCTCTGCACACTTACGATCCGATGTTCTTTTACAATAATATAAAAGAGAACGCCGCGAAGAGACTCGACACTAAACTGCGCGGCTTTCGGTGAATGTTTTTTCCCGTACTTAAAGAGCGCGGCGTGCGCGTCGGCCTGTCTTTAAAGCTCTAATTTCTTTTTACTCGGCGGTGCCTAATATTTATATAATTATATTATATGCGCATAGACAAAGATTTCTTATTACGTAATAAAACAAAACTTTTGATATCGTTTTTCGGAATTATGTTCGTAGTTTCGTGGATAAGCGCCTACGGGCTTAAGTTCTGGCAGACCTCGGGCGGCGGAATCGCCGCTTCCCCCGACGTTTTTCAGAACCGGCCGAAGGCCGTTCCCCCGGGGACGGAGCAAATGCCGCCGGTGCTTAATATTAATTCCGATAATCAGTATTTCAGGAAACAGGTTACAGACGCTCTGGGGCTTATATGGAATATAGACAACGGCGAAACTTATAATTCCATGATAAGAGACAAGATATCGGAAATCCGTTACGACGACAAGACCGGATTCGACATAATAGACGGAAAATATGTTATATCTATATCGCCCGAACACGCTTTCAGGTCCGTTACATGGTGCGCCGGTATAATAATGCATCAGGCCTGGCACGCCTGGTATAAACGCCAGCAGAGCGGCGCCGGCAAAAGAGTGCCTCCCAAACCGGGTCAGAAGAGTAATTTCGATTACGACATAAATCCACTTAAGACGGAAATAGTCTCTCTGGACGATATTTTCGCGGTTGAAGCCCGCGCCTCCGCTTTCCAGCTTAAGATATTGCAACTCGTCGGCGCTCCGGCTTCAGAGACGGATTTACTGGAGAACAGGGATTATAAGGATCTCAGCACCGGTCATGACGGCAGTTTTAAGCTGAAGCCTTAAGTCTGTAATGATAGAACCCCTGTCTGTAGGAACTCTGAAGCTCGTAAACAATATGGCGCTGGCGCCCATGGCCGGCATTACTAACGCTGTTTTCCGCCTGCTGGCGGGAGAAGGCGGAGCCGGCCTTTGCGTGACGGAGATGATTTCCGCCGAAAGCATAAAATATAATAATCGGAAGTCATTTAAGATGCTCGAGCTTATGCCCGGTGAGAAAGCGGTCGCCGTGCAGATATTCGGCAGCGATCCCGGCTCGATGGCTCTGGCGGCCGCAGCCGCTGAAAAAGCAGGCGCCGCTGCGGTGGATATAAACGCCGGTTGTCCTGTTAAAAAGATACTGAGGTCGGGCGCGGGGGCGGAACTGATGAAAAAGCCTTGCCTGCTTGCCGATATAGTCTACAGAGTCAGGAGGAACGTTAAAGTTCCGGTTACCGTCAAGTTCCGTGTGGGGCTAGTCCGCGGGAATATCCTTTCTCCCGAACTGGCCAGAGTCTGCGAGGAAGCCGGGGCTTCGGCTTTGACCCTGCACGGTCGCTACGCATGCGATTTTCACAGCGGAGAACCGGACCTAGAGGCTGTTTTCAAGACCGCCTCTGCGGTGAAAATTCCTGTTTTCGGGAACGGCGGAATAGATTCTCCCGCTATGGCCGAAAAATATTTCGCCGCGGGCTGCCGCGGTATATCGGTAGGAAGAGCCGCGATATATAACCCTTATATATTCTCCGAGATAAAGGCTTTCATTAACGACGGAGTCAATATCTCCGTTCAGGACTCCGACCGGCTGAAGCTGTTCTGGCGTTTCCTTAAACTCAACTCCGGCCTTTACGGCGAGCAGCAGGGGCTCGTCCGCGCCAGAAAACTTATAGGCTACTGGCTTAAGAATATTCCAGAGGCTTCTTCGATGCGGCAGGCTTTTATGCGTGTTTCCACGCTGAGTCAGGCAGAAGAGCTTCTTATCAGGTATATTCCGGGTATCGATCTTGACAACGGTGATTGAATATGGCGAAACCAGACACTAACACTCCGATGATGCAGCAGTATAATAGTTTCAAAGCTGCTTATCCCAATGCCGTTCTGTTTTTCAGACTCGGTGATTTTTACGAAATGTTCATGGACGACGCTAAGGAAGTGAGCGCGATGCTGGGTCTTACTCTTACCTCCAGACAGGGCCTGCCCATGTGCGGGGTTCCCTATCATTCAGCTTCGACTTATATTTCCAGACTTATAAAAATGGGACATAAGATAGCCATCTGCGAGCAGTTCGCTCCGCCGGAAGGCGGAAAATCGAAACTGTTCAGACGCGAAGTGGTGAGGCTTATCACCCCCGGGACTGTAGTGGAGGACGCCTTGCTCGAACCGCGTTCCGCTTCTATTCTGGCTGTCATAAACGCTGATATCGCGGGGTGGGGTATTTCCTCTTTCGACGCTTCCACCGGCGACTTTTTCGCGACGCAGAATATTAACGACCCCGATCTGTATCAGCTTTCCGCGCTCGTATCTAGGCTTATGCCAGCCGAGATAATCGCTGACTCTTCCACCGTAAGGGTGCTGAAGGCGCACGGGACGGTCTTTTCAGTCCCCGTAACGGAGTACGAATTTAAACCGTCGGACGAACTTCCGGAATGGACGAAAGAGGCTGTGTGGGAAAATCACCGTTCGGCTATGAAGACGGCGCTGATGGCGGTGAATTATTCGAAAGAGACCTGCCCAGGAATAAAAAAGGTATTCGCTCCTTTTTATTACGAGCCTTCCAACAGGCTCCAGATGGACGAATCCGCGATAAAGACCCTGGAACTGGTGGAATCGCCTTGCGGAGACGTGAGGAAGACTCTATGGGGCACTCTGGATATGTGCAGGACCCCGATGGGCTCTAGGCTTCTTAAACGCTGGATACTGGAGCCTCTCTGCGATATAAAAACTATACAGGCGCGTCAGGATCTCACTTCTTTTCTTGTTTCTTCCCCTGAATCCCGCGGTTCGCTCGGGACTATACTGGAGCAGATGCCGGATATAGAAAGACTGTTGGGCCGAGTAGTTAATATGAGCGTTTCTCCCAGAGACGTGGCCGCGGTGAGAAAGGCGCTCCTGCTTTTCCCGGAGCTGGAAAATCTGTTGAAGAGCGACAGTTTCTTCAAGCACGCGGCCGAGAAGTCTCTCGCGCTCGGTTCTGTCTCGGACAAGCTGATGAAACTGAAAGCTCTTCTGAACCGGGCTGTGACGGACGATCCGCCGGCCAAAATAACCGACGGCGGGGTTATACGCGAGGGCTATAACGGCGAACTGGACGAACTGCGTAACGTTAGAGCCAACAGCCGGCGGCTTCTAAACGATATAGAGACCAGAGAGCGCGAGAAGACGGGAATAGGAAATCTTAAAGTCGGTTATAACACCGTGTTCGGCTATTATATAGAGGTTTCGAAAGCTAATTCGTCCAGGGTCCCGCCTTATTTTGTGCGGAAGCAGACTCTTACCAACGGCGAGCGCTATATAACGGAAGAACTTAAGAATCTCGAGAATAAGATACTCGGAGCCGAAGATAAGACTTTAAAGCTGGAGACATATCTCTTCGGTGAGATAAAAGAGGCGGTGCTTTCCGCCATTAAAGAGCTTAAATCTTTCGCCGGATGCGCTGCGGAGATGGATGTTTTTTATTCTTTCTCGCGTAGCGCGGCGCTCTACGATTTCACAAGACCCGAACTCAGCACCGGAAGCGAGATCATTCTCGAGGAATCCCGGCATCCGGCGGTGGAGCGTTTTCTTCCGCAGGGAACTTTCGTTCCCAACGATCTCGCGGTGGGAACGCCGGATACCAAACTTATCATGCTGACAGGGCCGAATATGAGCGGAAAGAGCGTGTATCTCAGACAGGCGGCCGTCGCCGTTATAATGGCTCAGATGGGTTCTTTCGTCCCAGCCAAACGCGCTTCCGTAGGCATAGCCGACAGGATAATGACCCGTATAGGAGCCCACGATAAAATGTCTCTGGGCGAATCAACTTTCATGGTGGAAATGAAAGAGACTTCCTCCATACTGCGTCTCGCCACGCCGCGCAGTCTTATACTGCTTGACGAAGTCGGACGCGGCACCTCCACTTTCGACGGGATCTCTATCGCCTGGGCCGTCGTCGAATATCTCTGCAGGCCGGAAAGGTCTCCGAGAGTTCTGTTCGCGACTCATTATTTCGAACTTACCGAGATGGCGGACAGATACGAGGGAATTAAGAATTACAATATTTCCGTTAAGGAATGGACCAATTCCGCCGGGAAAAGAGAAGTGGTTTTTCTGCACAGGATAGCTCCTGGCCCGGCCGACAAATCTTACGGAATACACGTGGCCCAGCTTGCGGGACTGCCTGATTCGGTGGTGAAACGGGCAGGGGAGATTTTGCTTTCTCTGGAGCGTAAGGATTCTATAAAAGTGAAAGTGGAACGTCCTAATTCAACTCCGCTCCTTCCCATTTTTCAGGGACATCCTGTTATGGATGAAATAAAGAATTCAGATCCCGATTCCCTTACGCCTATTCAGGCTCTCACTTTGGTCGCGGACTGGAAAAAAAGACTGTCGGAGGATTAATTTATGTCGGATATAAGAGTGCTGCCTGATGAAGTCGCCGATAAGATAGCGGCCGGCGAAGTTATAGAACGCCCGGCTTCTGTCCTCAAGGAACTTATAGAAAATTCTCTGGACGCCGGCGCCGCGCATATCACTATAGAATGCGAGAAAGCAGGTAAGCTGCTCATAAGAGTGCGCGACGACGGTAAAGGCATGGATAAAGAAGATCTTAGGCTGTCCATTGCCCGCCACGCCACAAGTAAAATTTCAAAATTCGACGATGTCTATGCGCTCGACACATTCGGTTTCCGCGGCGAGGCCCTTTATTCGATAGCCGCTGTCTCCAGAATGAGGATGACTTCTTTCCGCGAAGGAGAGGATTCGGCTCGTTTTATAGAGACGGAGGGCGGCGCGGTGAAGGACGAAGGTTTTGCGCCGCCGGTCAAAGGCACGGCCGTGGAAGTGAGAGATCTCTTTTTTAATATACCCGCAAGAGCGAAATTCCTGAAAAGCGACGCTACGGAAAGGGCGGCGCTGATAAGAACGGTGGAAGAGGCGGCCATCGCCAACGGAAAAGTCGGATTTAAATTCATCGTGGACGGAACGACCATCCTTTCGCTGCCGGCGTCGGTTAAAGAAGATCTCGCTGGCCGTGCGGAAGCGGTCCTGGGCAAAAAAGTTTTTTCCGGAATGAAGGGGATTAAATATTCTTCCGGCGGTTTGAGAGTTTCCGGTTATGTTTCCCGCCCGGAATACTTCAGCGGGACCAGGGCTAACCAGTATTATTTCGTTAACAGGCGGCCGGTGAATTCAGCCGTGCTGCGTCAGGCCTTTTATAAAGGATATCCGCTGGTGCCGTCGTCCCGGCATCCGGCGGGAATAATACTGCTTGAGCTTTCTCCGGCGGATTTCGACTGTAATGTCCATCCGAGAAAGACAGACGTGAAGTTTTCAAAAGAATCGGAGATATTCGCTGTTCTGTTTGCCGCTGTGTCTTCCGCGCTGGAGACTTCGGACCATAGCGGGGTTGCCCCGCAGCTCCCGCGTTCCGCGGGCCATTCGTCTGTCCCGACTCCGGCCTTTTCCCCTGAAATGATTTTCGGGAAGATAAAGGAAAAGGAAACGGCTTATCAGACCGTGCCGGCTCCTGTGATATTTACCCGCGGTCAGAAAGAGGAACCGTCGGAAGCAGATATCTTCAAGGCTGACGCCGCCGTCCACGGCAGTATAGATTCTTTAAAGACTGAAGCCGCCGCCGATAATAAATATGTTCCGGAAGACGCATGGCTGACCGCGGAACTTTTTTATCTGGGGCAACTGGTGAAAAGTTATCTCGTATTCGAATGCGCCGACGGCCTTCTGCTTGTCGACCAGCACGCCGCGCAGGAGCGGGTGTTCTTCGAAAGATATCTTGAGGAATTTTCTTCTGGGAAGATAAAGATACAGCCGATGCTTTTACCTGTTGAAGCTGAGTTGAGCAGATCGCAGGTACAGAACGTGATGAGATGGCGGGAGTGGCTGTCCACGGCCGGCTTCGAGATAGACGAGAGAGGAGAGACCTCCGTCCTTCTGCGTTCCGCGCCGGCTTTTTTCGATTTCAATACGCAGAATTTCACTGAATTCTCCTCTTATCTGGCCGATATACTCGGGAATCCGGCCTCGGTCGCCGAAGACGTTAAACGTAATATAGTGGCCACAATGGCGTGTAAAAAGGCTATAAAGGCGCACGATAAGGTTGGTCCTGACGGCGCTTACGCGCTTATGCGCGACCTGAGGGCCGCGCGTGACGCTTCCCACTGCCCGCACGGCCGTCCCACCGTCTATTATATGACTTCCAGACAGCTTGCCAAGTGTTTTCAGCGCACTAATCCCTTGAAGAACTGAATTCCCGCCCCGGCGTTTTTAGAGCCGTGACGCGTTCCGGCGCATATTTTTAAGCTGTCTGACCGTATTCTATTTTATATATAATATATATATAATTACGGATTGTAATTGTTTTTTGTTTTAAGGAGATACAAAAGTGATTTCAGCGACACAATTTAAAGAAGGGACCCTTTTTATCAATGAGAACGGAGAAATGGTAGAGGTCATGACCGTTCAGCACCACAGAAAATCCCAGGCGCGCGCGGTTGTCCGCGTTAAAGTTAAAAAAATAGGGACCGGCACTATTATCGAAACGGCTTACAGGCCTGAAGACAAATTTAAAGACGTGGTGGTTGAAAAACGTCCGAAGACATATGTTTATTCCGACGGGGATATGGCTTATTTTATGGATGACGCCACTTTCGAGCAGGTGGGGCTTCCTAAAGATAAACTCGGAAACGCTATGAATTTCCTGATAGAGAATATGGGGGTCGAAGGCCTTTATCTCAACGATGAATTTTACAGCATAAACATGCCGGCTAATATCGTTATGGAAGTTATGAGTACTGAAGAGGGAATTAAAGGAAACACGGTTTCCAATGTAATGAAACAGGCCACGGTTAATACCGGATTTGTGGTTAAAGTTCCGCTCTTTATAAAGACGGGGGATAAAGTAAGGGTCGACACAAGGACGGGCAATTACGTAGAACGTGTCACAGATCAGAAGAAGTAAACGGCGTTTTACGATGTTTTTACTGATGCCGGCGGTGTTTTTAGCGCGATAGAGCAGCCCCGCGCGGCCTTTTAATAAAAACGCCGTTGGTATAACCGGACAGCGCTGTCTCTAAACTGTCCTGATCCAGGCTGCGGCGGAACCTGCGGACCTTCCCGGGAGGCGGATATATCTGGCCTTCGCGGGAAAAGCCTCGCGGTTTTTTATTGTCTGAAACTTAGACATGAGCGATACCGGAATGTGAACTGAAGTCGACTTTGTCTCCGTTTGCGTCGCCGGGCCGATGCCCGAACGTTTTTTTAGTCGCTGCTATAGTCAGACAAGATTTTATTTAATTTATTTCGGGGGTGTTTTATGAAATATTCCTGCATAAAAGTTTTTGCCGCGCTTTTGTGCTTCTTTTTTATAAAACCTGCTTACGCTCTGGAAATATATTCTAATATAAACAGCACCGGAAGCGTGATAAGCGCCGATCTCGATTTCTCCGGGATAATCGTTAAAGACATAAGATACTCCGACGGTATTGTAATAATGCCGGTAACGGAATATAAGGACCAAAAATATTTCGACGTCAGGATACTGAGCCAGGAACTTTATAAAGATATAGAGGCCTGCCTAAAACGGGAATGCAGATACGGCGAGACCGTACCGGACGAAGACGTCGGGAAAAAGAACAGGATGAAGGGTCAGGTCATAAATTCTTCGGAGGAGATGGCGATAAGTCTCGACAAACTGTTCAGCACGAGCGGAGAAAGCGGCAGGAAAAAAGTCGTTAAAGACGGGCATATAAAATACGTTAAAAAAGTCAAAAAAAAATATAAACTGCCCGGGATTAAAGTCGCCGGCATAGAGAGTCTTGAATCTAAAATAAGAATAGGAAACGTCAATGTTATTATAGACGACGGTTTGCAGATTACCGTGGGGGTCAACAGCAAACGCGGGATTTTTCTCAGCTATCCTAAATCGGTTAAGATAGAGAATAAGGAACTGGAGAATCTGGTAGAGACGGAAGTGAGAGCAGCGTGGTATTCTTATTATAAGAGGGAAGAACAGCGGGAAAAATACGGTGTCAATCCATGAGAAAATATCTGTTTTTATTTATCCTTCTCGCCTTGCCCGGCGCGCTTTTTTCTTATCAGACCGAAACTTATACGTATAAAGGGAAAAAATCCTTGCTGACTTCCTCTTCAGTTTCCGGCGACAGCGTGGAGGTTATAAGCGGCCGCGTCCTGGTCAAATTCAAAAACGGCGTTTCGGAGACGGAGGGAGCGGGCCTTCTCGCCGACAAGGGTTTCTATCCGGCGGGAAAGGTGGGAAACACAGGCTTTTATATCTTTAAGGATAATAATTCAGATACTGTGTCCTCAGCCGTGGCTTCCTTGGAGGCGCTGACGGATATCGACGAGGTTATTCCTGATAAATCAATAAGGCCTTCGAAGATTCCAGACGACCCTTATGTTTCTTCGCAGTACGCGCTTTCCGTTATAGGAGCTTATGCCGCCTGGGAATACGGTACCGGAGAAGAAACTTCTGGAAACAGAGTCACTGTCGCAGTAATAGACACCGGGATAGACGGAACTCATGAAGATCTGAAAAATAAACTCATAGGGACGCATAAGTCTTTTCTGGACGGAAACGTTTCGGACGACGATCTGACCCTGTCTACTACCGTAGCCTGTTTCCACGCGACCGGAGTGGCTTCTTCCGCGGCGGCCGAGACCGATAATGCCAAAGGGATAGCGGGCGTGAGCTGGGGAGCCGGATTGCTGTCGCTGCGTGTTTTTAAGGCTTCGGATTGCGGCGGAAAGGAATCGGCGTGTAAGGCCTCTTGTAATTCCGCTAATTCCGATATCGCCAAGGCGATAGAGTACGCCGGCAGTCTTGCCGGGACATCCGAATACGGGCATATGATAATTAATCTGAGTCTCGGGAGCGACGGCTTCTGCGACAGCGTAACGCAGAGCGCGGTAAATTATGCCGCGGGCCGCGGCGCTCTTATTTTCGCGGCCGCAGGAAATTCCGCTTCGGATGTAGAAGCTCCGGCCAACTGCGATAACGTTATTCCGGTGGCGGCTACAGATTCCGGCGACAGCGTGGCTTCTTTCTCATGCCACGGAGAAGAACTGATGGAAAGAGGTTTTTCGGCTCCCGGCGTAGGTATATATATGGCAACCAGTTCTTCTGCCAGGTATACGACGGCCAGCGGCACTTCTTTCTCCTGCCCTATAACGGCAGGAGCGGCCGCCCTTATATGGGCGGAAGCGCCGGAGGTTTCGTCTTCAACGGTAATACAGTATCTGGCCGATTCCGCGGATGATCTAGGGGAATCCGGTCCGGACGAGTACTACGGACTCGGAAGGATAGATATAAAAAAAGCCATGCAGGCGGTAAAAGGCGTTTCCGGCGGGACAGTCATAGATAAAGTATATTCTTATCCTTCTCCTTTTTACGTTTCGAAAGATAAATTCGCCACGGTTAATATTCCGTCCGGAATAAAAGGCACAGGCACGGAGATAAAAATTTTTTCACCGGAAGGAGAACTTGTAAGGAAACTCGACGGCACTATATGGGACGGAAAAAATACTGCCGGCTTGCCGGCAGCCAGCGGGGTGTATATAATAAGAGTGAAAACGGATAAAGGTTCCGGACAGGGAAAAATGATTCTGATAAAATAGATATATGATAGTTAAAAATTCAACCAAAGGCAATATATTAAGTTATGAAATAAGATACGCCGATACTTTTCTGCTGCGTCTGCTAGGGCTCATTCCCAGAACTTCTCTCGGGGACGAAGAAGGCTTGTGGCTCGACCCCTGTTCTATGATACATATGTGTTTCATGAGATTTTCCATAGACGCGGTTTTCCTGGACAGAAATTTGCGTGTGCTCAAAATACTGCATAATTTTAAACCCTGGAGATTTTCTCCGTGGGTTCCGCGGTCCAGCAGCGTGCTGGAACTTCCGGCCGGGCGAGCGGAAAAGAGGGGCCTGAAAGAGGGCGACGTTTTAGATTTTGTAAAAAAGCTTTAAAAAGACGACGGAAATATAAAAAAGCTCCGTAAAAAATACGGAGCTTTTTTATTGTGGCGGCCTGTGCGGGATTCGAACCCGCGATCTTCGCCTTGAGAGGGCGACGTCCTAGGCCACTAGACGAACAGGCCTCGCGCGGAAAGCCGACGGTCAGGATTGAACTGACGACCTACCGCTTACAAGGCGGTTGCTCTACCGCTGAGCTACGTCGGCGCCTTAATTATATTTTAACATATTTGACTTAAAGTTGTGAAGATTTTTGGGGCATATGTGCTATAATCTATTTAGACGCCGTTTGTTTGTCGTCGGAGCGTACGACGGCGTTTTATGAGGTTGGAATATGAAAAAAATAGCTATGTTCATAGCTTCTAACGGGTTCAGAGAAGAAGAATATAACGAGCCCAAAAAAATTATAGAGTCGGCCGGCATACATTTGGTGACAGTATCCAGCAGAAAAGGAGACGCGACAGGAAAATTCGGCGGAAAAGCGCGCGCCGATATTAAATTTTCCGAGGTGGAACCGGAGGCCTACGACGGTTTATTTCTGGTGGGCGGGCCCGGGGCTCTGCGCGAACTGGACAATAAAAGCGTTCACGGTATATTCACCAAAGCGGCTGCTATGGGAAAATTGTTCGGCGCCATATGCATATCTTCAGTGGTGCTCGCGCACGCCGGTCTGCTTAAAGGGAAAAAAGCCACCGTGTGGCCTGACGGGAAACCGGAACTTGTTTCGGGCGGAGCTGAATATATAAAGGAACCCTGCGTGAGGGACGGAAATCTGATTACCGCCGACGGACCAAGGTCAGCGGTTCTCTACGGAGAGGCCATCGTTGCCGCTTTGAAACAGTAAAAGTAATAAAAAACAAGCGCGTGTCTTTCGGCACGCGCTTGTTTTTTATTACCGCATAGGAATCTATTTCAGTATTTTTTCTATATTTTTGCTTATTGTACCGTATTCCGTGACGCCGGCCCATATTCTCATGAGATTATGAGTCTCGTCCAGAAGGAACATATAGGGAACGCCCCTGGCGCTGTATTTCCATGCGACTGCTTCGCCGTCGTAACCTATCGGAAATTCAAATTTATATTCTTTCGCGAACTTTAAAGCGCCGGCTTTATCGTTTTCCGAGTCTATCGCCAGAACCTGTAATCCCTTGGAATTGTATTTGTCGTATATTTCTTTTATTACCGGCGCTTCCTTTCGGCAGAAAGGGCAGTGCGCGGTGAACATCATTATCAGCACCGGCTTTCCTTTATAGTCGGCCAGATCAATATCTTTGTTTTCATTGTTTACGTCTGAAACAGTGAAATAAGTGTTTTTCTTCTGATAGCCGGAACCGAGGCCGTTCGTGTCTTCAGTTTCCGCGGAAGACTTCACCGTCTGGAAATCGAGGTATTTAACGGCTTCGCCGCCAGTGTTCTTAGCACCGTCTACGACCGCGGCGTAGATATCGTCGTCGAAATTTCCGTTTCCGCTTTTTTGTCCTGCCGAGTATCCCGCGGGGAATCCGGCCGCAGCGCCCAAGACGGCTCCTACGACTAGCATTATTATCTTGGTTTTAAGATTTTTAGAATTTTCTGTGTTTTTATTTTCCATGATTTAATATGTTTTTTAATTCTTTGAGGATAAAATCAGCGGCCTGTATCCTTATTTCATTTCTGTCGCCGGCGAATGTTTTATGATAGGTCAGCACGTTTCCGTCCGGTTCAGCTATACCGAAATAAACGGTCCCGACAGGTTTTTCTTCAGTGCCGCCTTCAGGTCCGGCTATGCCTGTGGTGGAAAAACCGTATCCTGTGCAGAATTCTCTTTTAGCTCCGGCGGCCATTTGGGCCGCGCATTCCCCGGACACCGCCCCGACCGTTTCTAGCGTTTCATTTTTCACGCCTATGAAATGAGTCTTGGCTTCGTTGGAATAAGTAACCACAGCGCCTTGGAAATATTTAGAAGCTCCGGCTGTGTCCGTAAGTATTTTCGATACTAGACCGCCAGTGCAAGATTCCGCTCCAGATAAAGAAGATTTTTTATTTATTAGTCCGGCCCCGCATTGTTCGGCGTTTTTCCGGGCCTCCTCAATAAATTTGTTTATATCCATAAATAATATACTATCAAAAAAAGAACCCGTGTTTAAAATTATTTTACTCTTATTATTCCCAAAGTTTCGCAGGGCGCGGCAGAAGGTTTAGTTTTATACATCATTTTGTATCCGCCAGCTATGTTAATGTTTTTGTCGGCGTCGGTTATTATAAAATAGACTTTTTTGTTTTTATATGCGCCGATGTCCGGGGCGAATGGTTCTTTTACTTTCCTCCAGTCAGTATATTCCACCTTACGGCCGTTAAAATACAATTCGCGGTCCCGTAGATAATACACAAGAGAGACGGAGCAGCAGACGGGAGATTGCGATACGAGCACCGAGTCTCCGGCGCCGATGTTTTTCTTTATGAAAGCAGCCATTTCTTTCCCGCCGGAGTAATTTCCCGAGAAATCTTTAGCCGCGGCAATTACACCCGAAGGAAGCGTTAAAAGAAACAGAGCGGCGATTATGATATCCGCCGATTTTTTATAAATATCTTTTTTCTCGGGTCCCGCCATCCAGAAACAAGTTATCAATATCACGGGGATAATAAAAGTTCGCGCCGGAAACAGTAAGGAATATTTGAAAGAGTAAATATAAAGCTGGAATAATATGCCTGCCGCCGCGGCGAAAAACAGAGGTAAATCCCTTTTTTTTAAGATATAAAGAGCCCCGAGAAACGGTATCGCCGTTATCGCGGCGTATATGCCGATGGCTAAAATTCCGTTAGTGTCCGCCTGAAATACGAGAGATCCGAATAAAACGGTCAAAACTCTTGCCACTGAAGAGAAATTGACCGTCACGGAATTGAAACACTGATTGATATTCAGAGCGGGGGCAGCAAGATAAGCGGCCGCCAGAACGGAAAAGGCTATTATTGCCACGCTTATAATATTTACGCCCCTGTAGTCGCTGTTCCTGCGGTTTTCATAAATAAAAAGCGTCAACATGCCAAGGACGAATCCTAACATTATTATATGTGTATTGGCAAGGCAGGCTAAGGATACGGCATAGGCCACTGGTTGTTTTGCGCGCCTCCTGTACAGTATAGCGGCGGAGAACATAAGCAGGACTATAAGCGAATAAGGCCGAATCATTACCGGCAGATAATATATGAAGCCGGAACTTAAAGTTACCGCGGCTTTAGTGATATTGCCGAACGGCGAATAATGCCATAATAGAAAGACCGAAAAGACCGCGCTCAGCCAGCATATTATCTGCAAGGGGAACAAAGAGAAACCGAGTTTGACGAAAGGCATCGCGATAAGATAAAAAAAACAAGGATGTCCTTCCACGGAAAGCTGTTGAAAAAGTCCTGAGAAAGAAAGATTGTGAAGCAAAAGCCAAACCTGCGCCTCGTCAGCCCATATCTCGTGCCGCGTGACAAAGACAAAAGTGACAACAGCGTATAAAAAGGTAATTAATAAGGTTTTTTTACGAAACAATTCAATAAGACTCATATCGCTAAAATCTTCATAAGATTCTTACTAAACAAAACATTTCCCATCTGACGATTGATGGTTTTGTTACATATATTACTTTAAACTTTTTTGCTTCTTTGTTTTCTTTTTGTGTCAATATAAGAAAAACATTTTTGTGTTCTCTTGTGTATTTAGGTAAGTCGATATACGGCTGAGCTTCAGGTATTGAATATTTAACGGGTTTTTCATTAAATATTACATTTCTGTCATTTAAATAGTATATTACCGCCAGGCTGTAAACCGGGTTTGATGTGAAAACAATATTGTCGTCAGTATTCGGGATGAGCTGTTTTATTGCTGTTGCCATTTCTTTAGCGCTAGAGAAATTTCCCTTAATATCTTTATTTATAAAATCTAAGCCTGTGGGTATGGCTATAATAAAAAGGATACTTATAAAAATATTAGCAGCTTTTTTATAATAAATTTCTTTTGTAAGATTTTGTATGTCGTTTTTTAAAAAAGAAGTCCATAAGCAAAAGATTATTATTAAGTGGAAACAAAATACCCTTTGCGGCAGTATCGTAGGATAACTTGCAATGTAGATGATTATCTGTGAAGAAATAGCCAATACTGCGATTAAAAAATTAATTAAAGATAATTTTTTTAATATTATTAATAAGTAGGTTATTGTGATTGCTATTATTAGTAATTTCGTAAAAGACAATAAGTTTAAAGGGACCTCGCAAGCTACTAGATCTAAAGTATAATTGTTATACATGTTCACAAAAAAATAATATAAAGTATTTATAATTTCTTTAAAAGAATGATGACTGATTTCATATATCGGATTAAAGAAAACGGCTCCAAAAATATTAATTGATACAGTCAAGATTGATATAAGCATTATAACCAAAGCTATTTTTAGTCTTATGTTATGTTTCCCTTTGGTCTTTATAAAATTTTCATATATGAATTGTAAAAAGAGACAAGATGCGAAACCAAACATTATTATGTGTGTATTCGCGATGCAACATACTATTAAAGCATACGATATAGGATGCTTTTTACTTTTTGTGTAAAAGGCCGCCGCACAAAATATTAACGGTGGAATAAAAGAATAACTGCGCGCTATTATCGGAAAGAAATAAAGCATGCCAGAACTTAATACGATTAAGATATTTGTAATAAGATAAAATGGAGAAAAGGTAAGAAGGATAAATACCGCAAAGGTCATGCTCAGCCAACAGAGTAATTGTACTGCGAATATTGACAAGCCTACTTTAACAAAAGGGTATATTATTAGATAAAAAAAGGCCGGATGACCCTCTGTAAATAAAGTTTTAAGAAGCACCGGAAGAGACATATTGTGTATCTGAAGCCAAACATGCACTTCATCCCGCCATAATTCATGGTGTATAAGAACAACAAAAGTGAATATCGCATAGGTTATCGTCAGGATAAAATTTATTATTGTTTTTTTATCGTGTGGTATCATGAAATTTAATTTTTTTACCATGTTTTTTAGTGTTTTGTTATCTCATTGTGTGCGATATATTATTTTAATAAATTTTTACTAAAACAAAATCTTCGCACAAGGCGATTGAGGGCTTTGTTAAATATATTATGTTTAAATCAGAGTTTTTTAAAAAATTAATATTTATTGAGGCAGGTATTAATTCATAGATGTTTTTATTTTCTTTTACATATTTGATTAAACCCGTGGCGTTGTCCTCTATCTTATTCGCTTTCCAATGTACAAATTTTACTGGCTCTCCGTTGAATAGAAGAGATCTGTTTTTGAGATAGTAACTTATGCTCATGCTGCAGGACGGCTGATTGGTTACGATGACCGAATCGGTGCTGATATTGTTATTAATGAAATTAGCCATTTCCTTTCCGCTTGAGTAATTGTTTTTTATATCTGCCTGAATAAAATTTATTCCGTTGGGAATAGTAATAATCATTAACAAAGACACCAAATTATTAATATAAAATGCTTTCTTCGGAAAATAATTTTCTTTTATATGTTTTCGATCAATGTTTAATGCAGCCCACAATGAAAACATTAATATTAGGATAGTGCACAATAGTCTGTTCGGCAGGATTATAGCATAGGATGAGATGTAAATTACTAATTGGAATAAAATACCGAGAAGGGCCGTGTAAAATAAAGATTTATCTATTTTATATAATAGAACGAATGTAAATAAGACTATTGTCAGTATACCTGTGTTAATGACTGTTTTTAGTATGTTATTATTGATAAGTTTAGGTATTAACGCATAAGATGCGTTTTCGCAAATGATTGTAAATCCGTTGTCATATATATCAATCAAGAAATTATGAATGAACTTATAAGTATTGCTTATATTTACCGTTTCATGTCCGATATAATCATTTAAATTGACCGTGTTGTGAAGCTGTATTATCACGGCTACGATTGAAAAAAATATTATCAATGCTGGTAATAGCGTATGTTTCGGATGTTTAATCTTTTGAAAAAAGTTTTTGTAGACGAAGATTACAAATAGACAACTTACGAATCCAAACATTATTATATGCGTGTTCGCTATACAGGCCAGTATTATTGCGTATAATATCGGATGTTTGTCCTGCTTCGCGTATAGAATAGCAGCTGCGAATAATAATAAGGGCAATATCGAATAGCTTCTGGCTATAACGGGGAAAAAATACAGAAAACCGGAAGAAAGCGAAATAACAGTATTTGTAAAAATACTGAAGGGGGAAAATTGCCATAGGAGAAAAACGGAACAGACCATGCTGAACCAGCAGATGATCTGCATGGAGACGATGGATAAGCCTGATTTCACGAAAGGATAGAGAAGCAGATAAAACAGACATGGATGGCCTTCTACTGACAGTTGGCTGAACAGACCTGAGAAGGAAGTGTTTTTTATTATAAGCCATACCTGAGCTTCGTCTCTCCATATCTCATGATGAGCTACGAAGATCAAGGTCAGTAAAGCGTAGGCCGCTGTAATTAATAAATTGATTACTGTTTTTCTGCTGAACCGGTAATTCAGATTAAGGTTTTTAAACATGAAAATATCTTTATAGTAATATAATGAAACTGTATATTTATAAAATTATACATTTTTATATCTTACATATAATAAAAAACTCCGGAGTTTCAGAGGCCCGGAGTTTTTTATAAGTACAAATTATAGCGATCTTATTTTAGTACGAACAGGTACAATTCGCCTTCTGCTTTCATCGCCGAGGCCTCAGTTTCGGCTTTTTCCCCAGAACCCCAGAAGAGGTCCAGCCTTCCCGGCCCGCGTATAGCCGAGCCGGTGTCGTGTGAACTTATGAAACGCGTGAATTTTTCAAAAGTAAGATTTCCTTCCGAGTCTGCGACCGGCTTTGTGGAACTTACGAGTCCGATAAGGCCGTAAGGGATATATTGTTTATCAACTGCTATGGATCTTCCTCCTGTAAGAGGTTTCCCTATGGCGCCGTTAGGCATTTCATTTTTCGCTTTTGCACGCATGAAAACGTATCTCGGATTTATTTCCACTAATTCAGCTTCTCTGGCCTGAGGCTGAGACATGAGATAATCTATGAATTTTTTAAAGCTCATGGGTTTAGTTTCGCCGCTTGTTATAAGCGCGCTCTGGACGCTCTTGAAAGGGTGTCCGTTCGTTCCGTCAAAACCGACGCGTATGTAATCGCCGTCAGGATACCTGATTATGCCGGAGCCCTGAATATGCAGAAGCATCAGCTGGGCGGGATGTTCCGACCATGCTATTTCCAGTCCCTGCCCGTCCATCGCCCCGCTGTGTATTTCTTCGGTGGAAAAATAACGTACTAATTCACCGTTCACGTAATGGCCGTAATCGAAGTCAACCCCTTGTGAAGATGATGTTTTTATAAGGTCCGAGGGCCTGGCGTATATGGGGTATATATGTGTCGCGTCTTTTTCTTTTACCGCCTGTATTTCAGCCTCGTAATATCCGGTAAGAGTGGTTTTATCGCTGCCGTCCGCGGATGCTCTGTATATCTTGAATTCTTTTCGAATAGCTTCGCGCAGATCTTCGGGAGACATATTCTCCTTTATCAGTTCTATCATTCTCAGCGCCGTTTTTCTCAGAACCGGCGCTTTATAAGTGTCGCTCGCTATAGTTATTGAGGCGCTGTCCGGACGCCCGTTCCAGTAAGAGAGAGTTGTGTTGAAAGCCTCCAGCACGCTTTCCCTGTCCATGTCGTCATCCGGAAGAGGCAGGACGGAAGCAGGAACTGAATTCACCTGCTTTACAGCAGGCGGGTCTTCCGGTATGGCTGTGATATTTTTATAGTCGTAGACTGTTTCGGTTTCTTCGGGTACCTTTATTGCTCCGGTCTCTATTTTCCCGTTTAAGCCGAACCGTTTAGCAGTATCTGTAAGCACAGACCCGTTGTCGCCGGCGGCGTATAAAAAGCCAGAGGCTGAAGAGAGCACTATAAGGGTAGATAAAAGTTTAGTAATTTTCATAAGCAGTCACTACAATAGTAGCAAAAAAGTCGTATATCATCAAGGGCTATAAGGCCTAAGAATTTGTCTTTGTATCTTTGCCGTTCAGACCTTTTATTTTATTGTAAAAAACCAAAGCATTATGTAGAATGTTATATTATGAGTAATGGCAAAAGGCAGGACGCTCTCTGCTGGAGATTGAACACTTTTTTTTCCGGTCTTCCGAGAATATTCTGCTTTCTTTGGGAATCTCTGCGCTACATAGTCCGCAAGATCTTTCCCTTTAAAGAAAACACTCCGTCGTGGTATGTGTTCTGCGCGAGGCGCGACGAAGGCGGAAGAGATAAGACTTTCTCGGCGCCGGGTGCCGACAGGCCGGACGGCAGCTGGTTTTCGGTCCGCCGTCCTTTTTATTTCCACGAGCATATTTTTTACGATTTCGATTCCGCTTTGCGTCTTTACCCTGACCTCAAGGGGATAGCTTTTATTTTTTTTATGGGCATAGGGGATTATCTGTACGCTTCTCCGCTTTTCCCGGTTCTGAAAAATAAATATCCGTCTCTGGATTTCAGAGCCTATGTCGGAGACAAAAACGACAGAAACAATTCTTCTCTGGTAGCTTCCGTGTTGAAGAGTAATCCTTGTTTCAGCGGGGTTGATTTCTATTCCGGAGGCAGGAGAAATCCGGTGATATGGAAAAATTATGATTACCGAACGGTAATCGGGGAAATTCCTGACGGATATCTGGCCGTGCCGGTATATTACGACTATTCCATGTCCGTTCCGCACAGAACGGAAAGTCTTTTCGATACTTTCGGTCTGAAGCCGGGAGAAAAGTTCACTGAGGGATCTTTTCCGGTTCCGCAGATGTATTTCCCCGGACAGCCTTCTGAGACGGTGAAAGATTATTATGAAACAATCTGCGAAAAGGCTGGGGAAAAGAAGAAGATAGTCGTTCTGCAGCTTGATTCCAGAGGGTCTGATTACACCTACCCCTATATCGGGGAACTGGCTTCGATGCTCTGCCGGGATTTTTTCGTTATCAGCGTGACAAAGAGCGGATTCGTTAACGGTTCATATCTCGAACTGGACACGGGAAGGATAGTTATAAACGATTCTTTCCGCCTTCTTCATATGCTGAAAGACAGATTCGACGTTTATATAATAGCGGTCAATTCCGTGTTCTGGGCGGCTTCGGCCGGTCTCGGAATAAGTAATCTCGGTCTGCAGCACTGGAAGGATATAAAACTTCACAATCTATGGTATCCCAATATCACTTTTCTCACTAAAGATATTTACGACAGGATCCCGGGACGGTACCAGATCCTGGCCGGGCCCGGAGATTACCTGAGGCATAATAAAAAAATAATCGATTTCAAACCTGAATTCATATTCAGACATTTTATGAGCATGGCCGGAATGCCGGAGCCTTTTTAAGGAGTTTGATTTTTTATAATGAGTAAAGTAAAGACTTTAATAACTAAAAACCAGTTTATAAAATCCTGTAAAGATATTTATCCTTATTTCAAACCTTATAAAAAGAGGGCGGTGCTGGCTATACTCGTCACCATCCCGGTCGGCGCCATGGACGCGGTCATAGCATGGGCGCTCAAGCCTTATATGGACGTGGTTATGATACAGCAGAGCGCCAAGGGCGTCGCTCTGATTCCCGTCCTTATAGTCCTGTTCACTGTCATTCAAAGCCTCTTCAATTATCTGTCCACTTATCTGAACTCATGGGTCGGCAATAAAGTCACAGCCGATATGCGCAAGAATCTTTATTCCAAACTCCTGACTCTGGAGTCCTCTTATTTCGACACCAACACTTCAGGCGTGGTCCAGCAGCGGTTCAACGCCGACGCAGGCACGGCGTGCACGGGGCTGCTTAACAATGTCAAATCTTTCGTGACTAAGATTTTTTCTTCAATAGCGCTGTTGGGCGTGCTGTTCTATAATTCGTGGAAACTGGCCATAATAGCTTCGGTGGTTCTGCTATGCGCCATGTATCCGCTTAAAAACGTGCGTAAGAAAATAAAGAGGCTTATGGACGAGACGGTGAAGTCGAGCGCCATAGTGAACACTCATTATAACGAGGCCTTCAGCGGCAATAAGGTCGTGGCTTCGTATAATCTGGGCGATTACAAGAACAGGATGTTCAATCAGACCATAGACGACGTTTTCAATCTTTCGATGGGTATGGTGAAACGCACAGCGGTTATTACGCCGATGATGCACACTATAATCTCCGTAGGCGTGGCTTCTGTCATATGGCTCGGCAGTTATCTTATAGTCAAGGGGGAGATAACTCCCGGGAATTTCGTCTCCTTTATAACGGCGCTCGTAATGCTTTATACACCTATAAAGGCGATAGGCAACAGCTATACGGACGTGCAGTATTCTTTTATGGCCATAGAACGTATATTCGAAATGCTGGGGAAGATACCTGAGATCAAGGATTGTTCTTCCGCCGTAAAACTTGAAAAGATAAATAAAGATATAGTTTATGAAAACGTAAGTTTTAAATATCCCAGGAGCAAGAACGACGTTCTTAAAAACATCAACCTCCGTATAAAAGTGGGCGAAGTGATAGCCTTCGTCGGCAATTCAGGCGGCGGCAAGACTACCATGGTGAATCTGCTGCCTAGATTCTACGACGTCACCAGAGGCGCTGTCAGGATCGACGGAAAGGATATAAGGGATTTCACTCTTTATTCGCTCAGAGAAAAGATAGCCGTAGTTTTTCAGGATAATTTTTTATTCGACGGGACAATACGCGATAATATAGTTCTCGACAGAAAAGATATTTCGGAAGAGGCGCTCAGGACTGCCGTTGACAATGCCTGTCTGAGCGAGTTCGTAAAAAGACTGCCGAAAGGGCTCGACACGAAAGTCGGAGAGAGAGGCGTCCTGCTTTCAGGAGGGCAGAAACAGCGTATAGCGATAGCCAGAGCTTTTATAAAGAACGCTCCAATAGTTATATTAGACGAAGCGACTTCAGCTCTCGATAATAAATCGGAGGCCATAGTGCAGCAGGCTATATACAATCTTATGTCCAACCGGACCGTGTTCATAATAGCCCACAGACTGTCCACTGTTAAAAACGCCGACAGTATCATCGTTGTAAACAACGGACAGATAGCCGAAAAAGGGACGCATCAGCAGCTGCTTGAAAAAAAAGATTCCGTTTACGCTTCTCTGTATAAGACCCAGCTTGTCTGATATCTGGCGGAAACAGCGTTTTTGTTTTTTTATGATTATGAATAAGAACAATCTGGCCATAGGCCTGATGAGCGGCACCTCGGCGGACGGTTTAACCGCCGCTCTGTGCTGTATCGAGGGAAAAAAGATCCGGGTGCTAGATTTCGCGAACTATGAATATTCCGCTGATCTTCACAACAGGATAGTGAAAGCGCGGGATCTCAGAACTCCCGCGCTTTCAGCCCTTAATTTCGAGCTCGGAAGACTGTGGGGCCGGTATCTGTCGGATTTTTTCAAGAGGAACGGACTGCAGCGCGGCGGAGTGTGTTCTGTGGCTTCGCACGGACAGACTGTTTGGCATTATCCGGCTCCGGAAGGAGGGAATACCCTGCAGATCGGGGAAGCTTCTTTCCTGTGCGAAGAGACGGGATGTCCCGTGGTCTGTGATTTCCGTCCGGCCGATATGGCAGCTGGCGGCGAAGGGGCCCCGCTTGTACCGTTCTTCGACGAGTGGCTTTACGGCGACGGAGATCCTGTCGCTCTTCAAAATATAGGCGGGGTGGGTAATATAGCTTTCGCGGGCCGTGGGATAAGTGTTTCCGGTTTCGACACCGGGCCGGGTAATTCTCTTATGGACAGCGTCGTTTCCGTAAAAAGCCGCGGGACTGAAACTTATGACGCGGGCGGCAAACTTGCCGCTTCCGGACATCCCGATTTGGAAAAAGTGAGAAAGATGCTTGAAACGCCTTATTTTTCCGAAAAGCCTCCTAAATCGCTCGAACGCAGCGTGTTCTCGGAAAAATTCGTATACGAGAATTTCGGAGCCGTGACTGAAGAGAACTCGGCTGATATCATGGCGACCCTTAATATGTTTACCGCTGCATCTATCGCGGACGCTTTCAAAAGATTTGCTCCTCCCGGAGTCAAAAAAATTGTGATAGCCGGCGGCGGGGCGCTTAATCCTGTATTAATGAGTAATATAAAATTACTTTTTGCCGATATAGGTGTTAAGGCCCTGTCTTCCGCTGAAGAGGGCCTGCATCCGCTCGCCAAAGAAGCCGCCTGTTTCGCCCTTATGGGTTTTCTGGCGGTGAACCGCCGGACTAACCACTGTCCGGCAGCCACAGGAGCTAAAGGGGAACGCATACTCGGCAAAATTATTCTCCCTGTTCTGTAAAAATATGAAGTGGGTTTTGATTTTCAGGGCGTTCAGACATAAAAACTACAGACTGTTTTTTACCGGACAGTGTATATCGGTAATCGGAACGTGGATACAGAGTATAGCTCTGAGCTGGCTCGTTTACGATATCACGGGTTCCGCTCTTTACAGCGGCATCGCAAGTTTCTGTTCTCAGATACCTGTTATCCTGCTCGTTCCTCTGACTGGAGTTACCGTAGACACTTTTAACAGGCAGAAAATAATACTAATAACGCAAATACTGTCTATGTGTCAGGCTTTCGGACTGGCGCTGGTTGCTTTTTCATCTCATCCCCAGATATGGCAGGTTTTGTGCCTGGCCGGCGTGATAGGCGCTGTCAACGCTTTCGACCAGCCGGCCAGACAGTCTTTCGTTATAGAGATGGTGGAGGACAGAAGAGATCTTCCCAACGCCATAGCCCTTAATTCCTCCATGTTCAATTCCGCGCGTCTGATAGGTCCGACTATCGCCGGAATTTTTATTTCCGCTTTCGGCGAAGGCTGGTGTTTCCTGATAAACGGGGTTTCTTATATCGCCGTAATAATTTCTCTGACGCTTATAAGAATACAGCACGGGCCTGTCCTCCAGAAAAGGCATAAGGGGGCTTTCAGAGAAGGGATAAAATACGCGGCCGGTTCTCTGCCTATACGCAGCATACTTCTTCTGCTTGCTTTCAGCAGCCTGCTCGGTATGCCTTTTATGGTCCTTATGCCTGCGTATATCAGGGAGGTCCTGCATTCAGGCCCTGGCACGCTCGGTTTCCTCATGTCTTTTTCCGGCGCCGGCGCTCTTACAGGGGCCCTGCGTCTTGCGATGCGCAGGCGGCCTAACGGGCTCGAGCGAGGTATTCCGGTCGCGGGTTTTATATTCGGAACCGCTCAGATACTGTTCGCTGCCTCAAGGACTTTCGCATTGTCGGCCGCTTTTCTTTTTTGCGCCAGTTTCGGTATGGTTACGATAATGGCTTCATGCAATACTGTCCTGCAGACCCTGGTGGAGGAGGATAAGCGCGGCCGTGTCATGGCGCTTTACAGCGCCAGCTTTATGGGCATGGCGCCTTTCGGCAGTCTGCTCGCCGGATTTACCGGAAGGAAACTCGGCGTTCCCTGGGCTATAACCATATGCGGTTTTTCCATGATTTTGTGCTCGCTGATTTATTTTAAAAACGTAGACGCTATTTCCGCCGAAGCCGCTAAGATGTTCTCCCGTCGTAAAAGCTCCTGATTTTCATTGCCGTTTTTTTCTGATTAGTAAAAAAATAAAAAATATTCGGAAAAATATTGAACATTTCTCAGAATATTTGCTATACTATATTTGCGGGGTAGAGCAGCTTGGTAGCTCGCAAGGCCCATAACCTTGAGGTCGTAGGTTCAAATCCTACCCCCGCAACCATAAAAATTAAGGAAAGCTCAGGCTTTCTTTTTTTTTGTCCGCATAATCTTTATAAGGCGTTTTTGTGTTCGTTAAGACCGGGAAGATCTTATTTTTTCCCGCGCCTGTATTTATCGGAAGCTGAGATCAGCAGAGGGACAGCCGCAGCCTGCGATACGGCGGATAAGGTTATCATTAAAAAGAGAGATCTGTCGTACAATATTCCGGCCAGCCAGTTTCCTGCGAACATCATTATTCCGAAAACAGCTCCGTAAGTGCCGAAGGCCGTCGATCTGAGATTTTTTGGAATCACGGAAGCTACGGCTGATTTCAGCACTGATTCCTGCGCGCCCATGCCGATGCCCCACAAAGCCACGCCCACCCATGCCGCTCCGATCGATTTGCCGGCGAAGAGAAGCAGCGGGGAAAAAGCCGCCGCCAGCACTGGGTATATAATGACTTTAGCCCCGACGCTGTCGAACATATATCCGAAAGCCAGCGCCGAAATAGCGTCGGTTAACATCGCACCGGCGTAGAGAAGCGGAAGTGTTTCCGCGGCGCAGAGATGGATTTTGGAAAAATGCATCGTGATAAGCGGAAAGTCTATAAAACCGAAGGCTATGCAGGCGCTCGCCGCCAGATATATATAAAAAATCCGCTTTAGATTATTCACTCGCACAGGGGAAACTTTTTTTTCAAAATTTTCAGGCGATGGAAAGATATGCGCCGCCGCGGCCACGCAGATAAGAGTTATAAAGGCCGGGACAGCTAGTATTTTGAAACACAGTCTGTAATCTAAAGGAGCTCCGGAAACTTTTTGAAGATAAAGAGTGGCGAACAGTATGACCGGTCCCAGGAAAGCTCCTATCTGGTCCAGCGCTTCCTGCAATGCGAAACTTTTTCCGGCTCCCACCTGCGCGGCGGCGAAGGAAACCAGGGCGTTTTTTGCCGGCTGTCTTATGGCTTTTCCTATCCTTTCGGCCACTATTAGGGAGCAGGCGAATATCCAGCCGTTTTCACCGGCAAGGGCCAAAGCCGGTACCGCGAGCATATTGATAATGTACCCTGTAACGGTAAAGATCCAGTATTTTTTATACTTGTCGGCGAGTTTTCCGGTGAACAGTCTGAGGGCGTAACTGAACAGCTGTCCGAGCCCGCTTACGAAACCTATAACCGCCGCGGAAGCGCCGAGAGAATTCAGATAGACTCCGTAAATGCTTCTCGCTCCTTCGTGAGTCATGTCCGAGAACATGCTTACTATTCCCATAATGATGACGAAGGCTGTTGCGCTGCGGTTCAGATTTTTCTTTGACATTTTATTATTTGTCAGATAAGTTCTCCGGCTTTTCCGGCAAACCGGGATCCGAGTCTTTGTATACAGTCTATTATACTATTAAGCCGCTTCGGCATAAAGCCGTATAATATAATGAAACCGCCCCGGCTGATCTTAGCGCCAGTGCGGTTTCATTATAATTTATAGGCTGCCTGTCTTCTTTTACCGCTTTGTGTTTTCTCTTTCGAAAACTATCTTTACCGCGTCCTTTTCTATTTGCGCCTTCCCTGTGCCGGGCACGGCGTCCTGCGGAACAGGCAGTATTTTCACATAGCTTCTTAAAGATTCGCTGCGCGTGACACTGCCGGCTTTTTTTTCTTCTTTGACCGTTTTCGCGGTGAATGATATTTTTATCCTGCTGTCGTTAATATTTACTTCGGCTGTTTTTTTATCTATGCCGGGTATTTTTATAGCGACAGTTATTTTTTTATCCTTTCTTTTGATTTCGGTTTTGAAATCCTCCATGCCCATTCTGTCGGAGAACCATTTGTCCCATGAACTGTCGAAAACGTTTTTTTCTTCTTTCCCGAACATATCAGTTATATGACGGTGAACATCTTCCATTTCTTCGAAAGGGATGAATCTGCGTCCGAAGAAATCATCGTTGAAGAAGTCGTCGAATAATTTGTCGGACAGAGCTTCTTTTTTATTTATACTATCCTGTATGTCACGGTACAGCTTTTCCGTCTTCGATTGCCAGTCTTCGGTTTTTGCCGGCCCCGTCGAATTTTTCTGAGCGTAGATATAATGACCTTCTCCAGCGCATGCGAACAGCAGCAGTATTATGAAAAAAAATAATATTCTTTCTCTCATAATATTTAACTCCTTGAATCGAATATATTTATATAAATACCCCGCTTCCGGGGCTTAAGCCACGTGAAAGCGGGGGCAGACTTTTCTTATTCTATCATTATCTTATTCGGTTTGGCTTCGTCTGCTTTCGGTATATTTATTTCCAGTATACCGTCTTTGAAGGAAGCCTTTACCGCTTCCGGTTTTATTCTGGCGCTTATTCTGAAGGCGCGGTGGAACTGTCCGGAAGGAATTTCTTTTCTGAACCATGTTTCTTCATTGTTTTCCTTAACTTCTCTTTTCCCGTATACGGTCAGCATATCGTCTTTTATTTCTGTGGCGACATCTTCTTTTTTTACTCCCGGCAGCGACATATAGAGCACGAATTCGTTTTTCGTTTCTTTTATGTCCACGTCAGGGAGCCAGGAAGAGCCGGATTCTTCCGGCGAATCGCTCCCCTGATATCTGTTTCCGATAAAATTATCGAATAAACTGCTTATGTTCTCGCGCATTTTTATAATATCCTGTAATCCGTTTGTCATAATATTCTCCTTTATTCAATCGATATGCGGCGGCTGTCGTTCTGTTTTTGTTTCTGCATGGTTATTTTAAGCACGCCGTTTCTATAGACTGCTTTTGTCTCTTTTTCTTTTATAGCCGCCGGCAGGGCGAAAGCTCTGTAGAATTTTCCGTAGCGGGTCTCCTTCATACGGTAGCCGCCTTTGTCTTTTTCTTCTTTCTCTTCTTTTCTTTCGCAGGAGATAGAAAGAGAATTCCCGGTAAGATCAAGTTTTATGTCTTTTTTATCTATTCCCGGCAGGTCCGCTGAAACTATTATTTCTTTTTCTGTTTCCTTTATATCTACGGCTGGAGCCTGAATTTTTTCTGTTCCGATATCCGGAAAAGCGAAAAGGTCCTCGAAAGCCTTATCGATAGAATCGAAAGGCTCCAGAAAGGTTTCTTCGCGCCGTTTGAACGGTATTAAATCCTTCATTCCCATATCTGTTACCTCCTTTAAGAACTTCGTTAATTGGCAATCATTTTACTGTACTGCTAAAAGTATAGCATGTTAGCAGTCATTTGTCAAGACTGCTAGTTATATTTAGCTGTATTTATTCGTCGGTAAAAAGTTTAAAAACGATTGGTAAATAATATTGGGATTATGATTGAAAATTATAAATATTGCGCATTAAATATAATTTTTAAATTATAAATAATCTGCTTTCCCTTTGGCGCCCCGGCTGCCGGGCCGCATATGTTTTTTACTTTCCGTGAACAGCTTTTTGCCGGCTTTTGAAACCTTATCGTTTATCATCTGTTTGCGTTTTGTTTTATTACGAATATATGATAAAATTAAAATGTTAAAGTCAGATTTATGATGGAGGAAGCAAATGATTGTCATTACCGGCGGGGCAGGTTTCATAGGGTCTTTTTTATTAGCCAAGCTTGAAGAGGAAGGCTGTCACGATTTGGTGGTGTCCGACTGGCTGGGCCGGGACGACAAATGGAAGAATATCGCGAAAAGGGAACTGCGCGATATAATAACGCCGGAAGATCTCCCGGTTTATCTTGAAAAACACGCGGAGGAAATAACAGCGGTCGTTCATATGGGCGCCGTTTCCACCACAACTGAAAAGGACGTGGATCTGATAGTCAGGTCCAACCAGCGGCTGACTTCCGAACTCTGGGATTTCTGCTCCGCGCACGGGAAACAATTCATATACGCTTCTTCCGCCGCCACTTACGGGGCCGGAGAAAACGGTTTTTACGACTGGGAAGATCTGGAATATCTGAATAAGCTCAGACCGCTTAATCCCTACGGCTGGAGCAAAGCTTTTTTCGACAGAAAAGTTGCGCGCTGCAAACGGGACGGCCGTCCCATGCCGGCTCAGTACGTCGGATTGAAGTTTTTTAATGTGTACGGGCCGAACGAATATCATAAAGGCGGGCAGAAAAGCGTTATCGCCCATATTTTCCCGGTCATAAAAAGGAATGAAGAGGTTAAGCTTTTCAAATCTTATAATCCGAAGTACGCGGACGGCTGGCAGCTGAGAGATTTCGTCTGGGTGGGCGATATCGCAAGAGTTATAATATGGCTGCTGGAGAACAAGCATATAAACGGCCTTTTTAACGTCGGCACCGGCAAGGCGCGTTCCTTTTATGATCTCGCGAAAGCCGCCTGGACGGCTATGGCTATGGAACCGAAGATAGGTTTTAAAGAGATGCCTGAGGAATTGCGGGGAAAATACCAATATTACACCCAGGCTAATATGGGAAAGCTTTATTCGGCCGGATATCCGTATAAGATGACCCAGCTGGAAGACGGCGTAAGGGAATACGTGGTAAATTATCTCAATAAAGAAGACCCGTATATCTGAGAATTTCAGCTTTTTACCGGGCTTGCTTTTTAAACGCTGCTGTTACTGATTTTATGCTAAAATAAAAAGAACCGACTCTTCGGTAAACGGAGTTAATATGAAAAAAACCTATATACTTGATACAAATGTGCTTATTCATGACCCTCTGGCGATAAGTAAATTCGAGGACAACACTGTTATAATTCCTATTTCTGTAATAGAGGAACTGGATAAGTTCAAGACCCATGCCGATGAGAGAGGCCGCTGCGTCCGTATAGTTTCACGTAAATTGGACGATTACAGGAAACAGGGACGCCTTAACGAAGGCGTAAAGACGGAAGGCGGCGGGACGATAACCGTCGAACTGGACCGTCCGCACGTTCTGCCCAGAGAATTCGATTTTTCGGAGTCGATGGACAACCGTATTCTGAACCACGCTTTTTGGCATGTGCAGAATAAACAGAACGACGAAAAGATAATTCTTGTTTCTAAGGATATCAATCTCCGCCTCAAAGCCGAAGCTGTCGGGATAATTTCTCAGGATTACGAGAGCGGGAAAGTAAATATAGACGAACTGTACCGCGGTATACAGACGGTCAGGGTCCCGTCGGAAGCGATAGACGCTTTTTATAAGGAACATAAACTCGAGGCGGAATCCAAAGAACTGAATCCGAATGAAATAGTCATACTTCAGTCCGACGACGATCCTAAGAAATCAGCCGTGGGCCGCGTTAGCGCCGGCAACACTTCCCTTATAAAATCACTTTCCCCTGAATATTCCCCGTGGGGCATACATCCGCGCAATAACGAACAGCGCTGGGCCATGGAACTGCTTATGGACGACAGCGTAAATCTGGTGACGCTTCTCGGCTCCGCCGGAACCGGAAAGACTCTCATCACTCTGGCCTGCGGGCTGCAGAAAACGGTTGAGGAAAATGTCTATAATAAACTTATAATCTGCCGGCCTATAGTTCCTGTCGGAAGAGATATCGGTTTTATCCCGGGGACTAAAGAAGAAAAACTTTCCACCTGGATGGGCGCCATTTACGATAATCTTGAGATAATCATGGACAAACGGCATCACGAGAACTCCATGGAGCAGGTAAATTATCTTTTGGAAAACGAAAAGATAGAGGTGGCTTCGGTAACGCATATCCGCGGCCGCTCTCTCCCGAAACAGTATATGATAGTGGACGACGCACAGAATCTGACGCCGCACGAAATAAAGACCATACTGTCGCGCGCCGGCGAAGGCACCAAAGTGGTCGTCACGGGAGATCCTTATCAGATCGACACCCCTTATCTGGACGTCGCTTCCAACGGCCTCACTTATCTTATCAACAGAATGCACGGACAGAAAATTTACGGCCATATAACTTTCTCCAAAACTGAGAGAAGCCGTTTGGCCGCCATAATAGCCGAAAGGCTCTGATGGCTCTTATTTACGCTGTATGCATGGCCGGCAGAGGAGAGAGGTTTCTCCGGGCCGGCTATGTTTTGCCTAAATATATGATAGAAGTCGCCGGGAAAACGCTTTTCGAGCGGTCCGTGGGCAGTCTGCCTCGCGGGCTGGGCGAGAAATACGTTTTTCTGGCGCTCAAAAGCCACGGGGAAGAATATGGGCTGGATGATTTCATATCCGGCGTGATGAAGAAGATATATCCTCCGGCCGGCATAGATTTCGAGATAGTTTATCTCGACGGAATTACGCGCGGTCAGGCCGAGACGGCCTTGGCTGCAGAAGGCGCGGTAAAAGACGACGACCAGCTCGCCGTATATAATATCGACACTGAATTCAGGTCCGAGACTTTGGCTTCGCGGCTCCTTGCGCCTGAAGACGGCGTGATAGGTTCCTTCTTACTTCCGGGAGAAGACGATAAATGGAGTTTCGCAAGCGTGGGCGAAGAAGGATTCGTTACCGGAACCGCGGAAAAAGTAAAGATATCGGATAATGCTCTGACGGGTTTTTACCATTTTACCAGAGCTGCGGATTTTTTCCGTACCGCCAAAGAAGCGGTTAAGAAAAAAGAGACGCGCGCGGGAGAATTTTATATAGCGCCTTTATATAATAAGCTGATAGCCGAAGGAAAACGGTTCGTCCTTGACGGGGCCTCATGTATAATTCCGCTTGGCACTCCGGAAGATATAGAAAAAATAAAATGATGGGAAAAAAGACTGGTACATCTAAAAGGTTTTATTCACGGGTTTTCTGCTCGCTGGTGATACCGTGTTACAATGAAGAAAAGAATATAGACGGTCTTGTAAACGGTTTTGTAAATCTTCCGGCGGAAAAAAGAAAAAGTTTCGAACTTATTCTCGTGGACAACGGATCGAGGGACCGTTCTTTACGCAAGTTGAAATATTATTCGGCGAAATATAGCTTTATACGTTATGTGGTTGTTCCGGCCAACCAGGGATACGGCTGGGGAATAACTCAGGGATTGCGCTGCGCGCGCGGACGTTATATAGGATGGGCGCACGGCGACCTCCAGTATGATCCGGCGCAGATAATGGACGCCGTGGGGCTGCTTCGCCTGATGGTCGACGAAGCTTCGGGGAAGGGTGTTTCTCGTAAGTTTTTCTTTAAGGGACTCAGGCGGAACAGGAGTTTTGCGGAAGCGGCGCTTACATTCTGCATGTCAGTCACGGAAAGTCTTATTTTTCTTAAGCCTATGCGAGATATAAACGCCCAGCCCACCATATTCAACAGGTCTCTGCTTTATTCGTGGAAGGCCGCGCCGAAAAATTTTTCTCTCGACCTGTTCGCTTATTACGCGGCTAGGAAGATGAATTTTATAGTAAGACGTTCTGTTATGGACACGCATCCGCGCTCTTCTGGAAAATCCAGCTGGAACAGCGGCTGGCGCTCGCGCTGGAACCTTATTAAAATTTATATAAGCGACAGCTTTAAGATAAAAAGAAATCTGAAAAAACTTGCTGCCGACGCAAGGGAAAATAATAAATTTAGCAGATGAAGAATATGACAAAGTCAAAAAAAATATTTCCACTGATAGTTTTCGTATTGTGCTTCGCCGCGTCTCTGTTCGTTTCACTTACCTTATTTTTCAGCGACCAGACGCGGAATGTGGCGGATTACCTTAAGAAAGACTTTACTTTTATAATAGTATGCGACGGCGGGCTGGACCGGGATGCGAAAGAAACTCTCCGGCAGAATCTCCTGGCAGTAGCGGGGACTGATACGGTAAAACCTAAATCAGGCGACGAAAGGCTCAAGGAACTCAAGGCGGAAGATTACGACATGGTCTCTTCAGTCCTTACTCTTGGGGAAAATCCGCTGCCGGACACTTTCGAAGTCACCCTTAAGGACGAGGCCGTGGGGAGTATAAATAAGTGGCTCGAAAATATAAAGACCGTCGACGGCGTTGACGACGTTATATATAAAAGTCTGGAAGCTTACGCGCTTATGCACTTTATGTTTTATACACGCGTGGCTCATCTCGTTCTGTCTTTCGCTGCCATAATCCTGTTTCTTCTCCTCGTGTATATTTTCGCTAAAGTTTCCTCAGGCGTTAAAGACGGTTTTGAGAACGCCGTCGCTTGTTACAGGGAATCTTTTGCCGGCGCTTTCGGAAGTTTCATGGCCTGCATGATCGTTTATGTGTTCGTCTTCCCGGTTAAGAATCTGTCTTCTTTCTGGTCGTGGCCTTCCGTATGGGCTAATCTGGGTATCGTATTTTGCGGCGCCGTCGCCGGTCTGATAATGGCTTTATGGAAAAAAAGATTATAATCGTCGTTTCAGCCATTATAATTTTCTGCGCGACGTATGCGGTTTCGCCCGTGCGGGCTGTGTCGCAGATAGAGACCAGACAGGCTCAGGTGGTAAGAGAACTAGGCGCCAAGCAGAAAGATCTTCAGCAGCTGCAGCAGAAAGAAAAACGGATATCCGACGAACTGACCCAGCTAAAGAAAAATAAAAAGATAAACACGTCCAAACAGAAAGAACTCGAACGCTCTCTCGTTAAAACTCAGGCTCTTTCAAAAGAAGTCAGAAGAAAATACGATTCCCTCGTCCGCTCGAAGCAGCTGATGGAAGGAGATATTTCCGGGACTTTTAAACTTTACGTCTTCCGCAAACTCACAGCCTCTAATTTTTACGACGCGAAGCAGATGTCATGGGACCTGCTGATAAAATATTCGCTGTTCAGAAAATATATATTTCTTAACAAGCTTAAAGGAGAAAGCAGTCTGTATGACATTCAGCTTAAGGGGAAACAGAAAGAGATAAAAAAACTGGAAGCTAACCGCAGCGAACTCCAGAAAAAAGAAAAAGAAAGAAAGATAGAGGAAAATAATAAGAACAAGGAACTGCTGAATACCCATAAGAAAAAAGAAGTTTTGCTCAGGGAAATAAAAGAACTGCAGAAGTCCACCAGAGAACTGAAGGCGCTGCTGGAAAAAGCCGCTAAAAAGAATCAGACTTCTTCCGCCTGGAAGAGCAAGAAAGCCGCGAACAGGGTCCTGAAAGACATAGTTCTGCCGATAAAGAAGCATTCCCTTCCCTGGCCCGCCGGCGGGACGGTCCTGCACAAATACGGGAAAGAAACTAATAAAATAGTCAATTACACATATATCCGCGAAGGAATAGTTATAGGCGTTCAGCAGGGAACGAAAGTCAGGGCGGTCAAAGACGGGAAAGTGACTTATGTGGGAGAGATGCGTTCTTACGGAGAGATAGTTATAATACAGCACGGAGAATTTTTTACTATATACGGATATCTGTCACAGGCTTCGGTCAGACTGAACGACAGCGTGCGCGCAGGAGATATAATAGGAGATTCTGGCTATGAGATAGGTATAGGGCTGGAAGGCGGCGGGCCTCCGGCCGTATATTTCGCGATAGGCACGCCGGAGCGATTTGTCGATCCGGAGATATGGCTCAAGTAAAAAAGGCCCCCTCGAAAGGGGGCCTTAATATTTTATCGGAATGAAAGCGGTGTTTCTTTAGTTTGTGAAAATAAATCATAAAGCGTAACTGTTGCCGGTTCCGATACCGTTCTGGATTTGTTTCCTGGGCGTATTCCCCGCGGGAAATCCGCAGAAGGGCCCCCTAGCGGGGCTCATTTGTTTCAAATGGTTTTCCGACGAGGAACAAGAAAAGTGTTGAAAGGCCGAGCGAATAAGATATATACTATAGAAGTAGTCCGAAAGCGAACTGCGTGATCTTTAAAGAAGCAAAGAGTCAGGCTGGGATTTCTGAAGTCTTGAACCGGTTTAGAAGCCGGGGGAAGCCAAGGAAGAAAAGGTTTGACAGAAGCGCGGGAAGTTTGATAGACTATACTTGTTGTCCGAAACAGAGACGCTGAAGTGAAATAAGCGGTCAAAACGCAAAACAACATTGCTCTTTTGGAAGAAAAAGAAGCGGTGGGAAACTTTTTTTGTCGTCTGAAGTAAAGAAGGAAGAAAGAGTTGACAAAGCCGGGCAGAAAGAGCTAAACTATAGAAGTTGTCCCTTAAGCGGGGACCCGGGGAAGCGGCGCGGAGAGCGCGACGAGCTAAGCCGGAAGATCTTTAGAAAGAAGATGTATGAATGGGCACCCTGAACGGGAGCTGTTGAGTGAAAGCGGAGGAGCCGGAAGGTAAGCCTCCCATGGAGCTTGATAGTTTTTGTTGATGGTGTAATAAGTAATAACACGAAGCAATTCTTTAGGTGTGGTTACGGTAAAACGTAACGACGAAAGAAAGTAATTAAGAGCTAAACAAACGAGAATCCTATAAAACTTAGAGTTAGCGTGAATAACGTTAAATTTTATAAAGATTTATATGGAGAGTTTGATCCTGGCTCAGAGTTAACGCTGGCGGCGTGCCTAACACATGCAAGTCGAGCGGAGCAGTACCGGAGTATTGGGCTGCTTAGCGGCAGACGGGTGAGTAACACGTAAACAACCTACCCTTAAAGGGGAGACAACCGGGCGAAAGTCTGGCTAATATCCCATAAAATCACTGGAAGGCATCTTTTGGTGATGAAAGCCGAAAGGCGATTAAGGAGGGGTTTGCGGCCTATCAGCTAGTTGGTGATGTAACGGACCACCAAGGCGATGACGGGTAGCCGATCTAAAAGGATGAACGGCCACAAGGGCACTGAGATACGGGCCCTACTCCTACGGGAGGCAGCAGTGGGGAATTT